>JAABUT010000055.1_pt1 | contig 205890 bp, 171 predicted proteins | sample 5559281 | NCBI WGS metagenome assembly JAABUT01 (sample SAMN10711880, study PRJNA513359) | rock metagenome | isolation source: Antarctica rocks | place: Antarctica: Victoria Land, Ricker Hills nord | collected 2016-01-04
TACAATATGGATGAAAAGGGCTTTCTACTTGAACTGCTTCAAAAGACTCGAAGAGTCTTCAGTCTAAAGCATCTTGACAGTGGCAAATTGCTGGGTGCTGGTCAAGACGGCAATAGAGAATGGATTATCTTGATTGCAACCATTTGCATGGATATGACCTATATACTCCCTTCGATCATTTATCAGGCGATATCAGGTAATATTCAGGACAGCTGGCTTACTGAATATGATCCCAAAGAGCAATTCTGCTTCTTTGCTTCCTCCGCTACTGGCTGAATCAACGATGAATTGGTCTACTCTTGACTCACTACCGTATTTGACCGAAATACGAGGTCAAAAGCCAGAAATTCACGGGATTATCGCCTTCTATTTGTTGACGGGCATGGCAGTCATATCAACATGAAGTTTCTTGACTGGTGTGAGCAGAACAAGGTGCTCGTGGCTTTATATCCTCCTCATTCTACGCATCGTCTTCAACCTCTGAATGTGAGCTTATTCAACCCTTTGGCCAATTACTACTCGCAAAACCTGAACGACTGAATCTTTAAGAGTCAAGGACTTTCTCGAATATCAAAAAGAGACTTCTTTGACCTGTTTTGACCTGCATATCAAGCTGCTTTCACGCATGCCAACATAAAAAGTGAATGGGAAAAGACAGGATTGCTGCCTTTCAATCCGTCACAGGTCATAAAGCAGATTAAATCGGACGCTAGACCTGTTTCAAGCCATTCTTCTTCTTCAGCATTGTCAGAAGCTGATTGAAGAAAGGTTCGACGATTAATGAAGTCAGTTGTAGGAGAAGTAATTGGTCCGGAAGCTCGTAAGTTGAACAATACGATGGAAAAGCTTACTACAGATGTTGCTCTTCTAAAAGCAGAAAATGAAGGCCTTCGACGAACAGTACGTATTGAAAGAAGTCGCAGACGACGTGGAAAGCCTTTATTTGACGATTTAGGGGTTAATGGTGAGGCAAAGGGGGTGTTTTTTAGTCCTAATAAGATTCAGGCGGCTCGTGATCGTCAAATTCAAAGAATCGAAGAGGAACAGCAAGCTGCTATTCAAAAGGCTGAAGAAAAGGAACAAAGGAAGCTTAGAAAGCTAGAGGAACAGCGTTTAATAGCTGAAAGAAAGGTGAAACGGGAAAAAAAGAAGGCGGAACGGGAGGAGAAAGCGAAGCGAAAAAATAAGCTACGGGCGAAGAAATTGAAGCAACGACGTCTAGTTCAGGAGCAAAAGCTGAAGGCTAAAGAGCTTCAGAAATGGCAAAAGAAGAAGTCTAAAGAGGTGAAAGTACAGCAATTCACTGATTTTGTTGCTATTGAGAAGGTGAAAAGGAGGCCTAGTCAAATCAGGTCTACGCGAGCTGAAAGGCAATTCAAAGCTCCTAAGCGATTTGATGATTAATTCTTATAGCTTGGAAGCTTCATATAGATATCGACAACTCTCTATATTAATTGCAATTTGATTCTATGAATGGTGGTTGAATAATAATAAAAATAGTATTGGTTACTAATCGGGTTTAGGGTGTGCACGGGACCGGAACGTGCACGGGCCCGGAAGTACTACCTTGCCGGGGTAATTGTTGTTAACGCATTCGCTTAACCCCCTTGCTAGCTTCACTAGCTTCGAGCAAAGTATTCAGCTCCCCTTTCTCAGTCAGCTACTACGCACCTACGTACATCTACCTACCTACCTACCTACCCACCTCCCTACCTATATCAATATGAAAGCTTCTACTACATCTACTAAACAGAAGGAGTTGACACGCGATTTACGACTTCAGGCTCAAACCCTACGAAGCATTGGATGGAAATATTCCAAAATAGCCGAATTCATGAAAATCACGCTTCGTCAGGTTCAATATGCATGCTTCGTACGATCTACTTCGCAACGACATTTACGAGAACGAAAGTCTACTATCGACGTCGATTCTCTGCAATTTCTAATTGAATTTGTATGTGCTTCGACGAAGAATCGACAGATGCCGTATAAAGTCATTCCTTGAAAGCTGAAATGAGATGTTTCTGAAGATGTCATACGTTTAGCACTTAAAAAGAAAGAATTCTCCAGACGAATAGCAAGGAGAAAGTCTTCAATTTCGAAGAAAAATCGATTACTTCGACTAGCCTGAGCACACGAGCATCTTAACTGAATCAAGAAACAGTGGCAAACTATACTGTGAAGTGATGAAACGTGGGTCAACGGCAGCCGTCATCGCAAAATATGAATCACTAGACGACCTCACGAAGAGTACGATCTCACCTGTATTGTGCCTCGTCTTTCGAGGAAGGGTGAATGAATGTTTTGAGAATGTTTTTCGAGATCAACGAAAGAGCTCTGTGTATTCTGAAAGAAAGAATGAGGTAAAATCAACAAGAAGTTCTATTGTGAGCATATTGTACCTGTTATACACGACTGAATGAGAATGAAACAGAGTCTCTTCTTCATGCAGAACAATGCTCTCGAGCACGCAGCAAAATATACTCGAGAAGAGCTTGAGAATAGAGATATACGCGTTATAGACTGACCTTCATATTCACCTGATTTGAACCTCATCGAAGCTGTGTGAAACATTATGAAGAACTGAATACAGAAGCATTATGATGATCAGAACAAGCTCTTCTACAATATTCTAAGAAACGCAGTGAGAAAGATCTGAAATGCAGTCACTTCGAAGCAATTAGATGAGCTAATTGACTTCATGTCAGCTCGCTGTCAGATCGTTATTGATGCAGATGAAAAGCAGACTGAATATTAAGCATATATAGTACTTTGAATAAACTGCATAAAGACTATGTTCAATTAGATATAGTGCTGTGTCACGCGCTAACAACAATTACCCCAGATATCGTAGTACTTCTATGCAATCATTCTACTAGTGTCGATAGTTGTACAACATGCGTAGTGCGCTCAATCACAATGCAAATTGCCTTGAGATTAGCTCTGAGTACTATCTATCTTACTGTACTTGTACTGTACTCTCGAGATGCTCTTTAGTTTGTAGCTCTACAATAGTCGATTTCTGAAGACGATAACTACTTTCATGTCTGAAATTCAGATGATTTATTCTTTAAACTTAGATAGATTAACGAGGTTCAACTATGATAGAGCTAGATAATTAGCTTACTCTCTCATTTTGCATTTTCTGAATGAATATCTTTTACGACATGTTTCAGTTGTGCTTTTGATAGAGCTGATGTCATACTCGTATAAACGAGATTTTCATGCAAACGAGATTTCTGCGCACTCTAATCTAGAAAGATTAGCAACAGATAGTATCGAGTTTAGCGTGCTAAAAATGACACTAATATAAATAGTTTTAGTTAGCGTGTGCAGAAACTTCGTTTGCGCGAGAATCTCGTTTATACGAGTAGCTTCAGAGACGAAGACTGATACGACTACTACGATATCTGAGGTAATTGTTGTTAGCGCGTGACACAGCACTATATCTAATTGAACATAGTCTTTATGCAGTTTATTCAAAGTACTATATATGCTTAATATTCAGTCTGCTTTTCATCTGCATCAATAACGATCTGACAGCGAGCTGACATGAAGTCAATTAGCTCATCTAATTGCTTCGAAGTGACTGCATTTCAGATCTTTCTCACTGCGTTTCTTAGAATATTGTAGAAGAGCTTGTTCTGATCATCATAATGCTTCTGTATTCAGTTCTTCATAATGTTTCACACAGCTTCGATGAGATTCAAATCAGATAAATATGAAGATCAGTCTATAACGCGTATATCTCTATTCTCAAGCTCTTCTCGAGTATATTTTGCTGCGTGCTCGGGAGCATTGTTCTGCATGAAGAAGAGACTTTGTTTCATTCTCATTCAGTCGTGTATAACAGGTACAATATGCTCACAATAGAACTTCTTGTTGATTTTATCCCATTCTTTCTCTCAGAATACACAGAGCTCTTTCGTTGATCTCGAAAAACATTCTCAAAACATTCATTCACTCTTTCTCGAAAGACGAGACACAATACAGGTGAGATCGTACTCTTCGTGAGATCGTCTAGTGACTCATATTTTGCGATGACGGCTGCCGTTGACCCACGTTTCATCACTTCACAGTATAGTTTGCCACTGTTTCTTGATTCAGTTAAGATGCTCGTGTGCTCAGACTAGTCGAAGTAATCGATTTTTCTTCGAAATTGAAGACTTTCTCCTTGCTATTCGTCTGAAGAATCCTTTCTTTTTAAGTGCTAAACGTATGACATCTTCAGAAACATTTCATTTCAGCTTTCAAGAAATGACTTTATACGACATCTGTCGATTCTTCGTCGAAGCACATACAAATTCAATTAGAAATTGCAGAGAATCGACGTCGATAGTAGACTTTCGTCCTCGTAAATGTCGTTGCGGAGTGAGTCGTACAAAGCATGCATATTGAATCTGACGGAGCGTGATTTTCATGAATTCGGCTATTTTGGAATATTTCCATCCAATGCTTCGTAGGGTTTGAGCCTGAAGTCGTAAATCGCGTGTCAACTCCTTCTGTTTAGTAGGTGTAGTAGAAGCTTCCATATTGATATAGGTAGGGAGGTGGGTAGGTAGGTAGGTAGGTAGATGTACGTAGGTGCGTAGTAGCTGACTGAGAAAGGGGAGCTGAATACTTTGCTCGAAGCTAGTGAAGCTAGCAAGGGGGTTAAGCGAATGCGTTAACAACAATTACCCCGGCAAGGTAGTAAGTACTCCGCACAGGAAAGATCTCCAGGTCGTTTGCCAATTCTCCCAATTATCGTACTTGGCACATCAGGCGTTCCTGCCATCAAGATCTGCCTGCCATACGGAGTACTGTAATTTAATATCGTCCATGAAGCCTCTAGAGTTTCAGATGTACCGAGTGCTTGGAGACGGGAAAACATAACCAGGTTGGTTCGGTTGTTGCAGGGCGGTGCGACTAATGTCTAATTAATCCTTGCCACCTTAAGGTACGCAGTATGTATTCCGTACCTACTAAGGTACCACAGTGGTAAGTACTAGTAGTAGTATACGGTATACTCCATACCCGAGCACGAGTCACATAACAGCTCCTTCCAAGGAGCCCTGCACCGTCGTGGTGATTGGTCGGATCCCAAGCGCGGCTTGCTTTTACGGACGCACTAGCAGCAACAGAGCTTTACTTGTAGCGCACGCCACCAACGGACTGTGAGGCTGCTTTCGTCACACGACGAAGCTTTCTTTTCAGGCATGTACATCCGTACTGTGTACAGTTATTTAGGTTATCGTCGCCAATATGATACAGCCCGTGTGACTTACTACCCTACGTAGAACTAACTAGTACGTAGTAGGTGTGGTGATACCAACCCACCAACCCACCAACCAACCAACTAACCAACCCACTAAACAACTAACATGGTCTGGACCGATACCTACGGGTGCCTTTCGACTTCGCAATCTTCGTCTTATATTCCTGTACCTACCGTATGTACCCCAGCTGTGTGTGCCTCGTCAGGCCACTTTCATTAGTAGTACACTACGTAGTAGTATGACCTCCAAGGCATCCAAAGATTTGCTGCGAAGGTTTGCGGGGGAAACGCCCGTGCGGGGTCTCCACTATTTCCCCAAATAGGGTGACACGGTAATCTATAAAACCTCCGGTCGTCCTCACTACTCAGTCTCATTACTCCCAGTCGTCCAGCTACTACTCCTTGACAATCCCACCGCCGAGATGGCGTCGCATCCAGACCTTAGTACCAAGTATGCCCTCACAATCCCCTTTATGAGAAACGTCAATAGTGCTGCTGCTGTAGCTAACGGGGGGAATTAAAGGGCAGCCAACTTTGCTCACGACGAGAATCCGGCGAGGCGTGGCTCCATCTTTGCAGATGAGACTCATCGCCGCGAAAGTGTGGCCGCTTTGAAGAACAACGTCACTGGAGAGTGAGCGCCGACATTCTCCAGCAACGACGTTCGCGGCTAACATTGACAAGGATCAAGAACCCTCTCGTTGGAATCCCTAGAGCAGAGCTCCTACAAGATGTCGACAACTTCGCACAAGCGAATAGTCTCACCGATATCTTGCCTATGCTTCGAAAGGGTGCTTTGGTTGCACAAAACCCTCTCGGTATCGAAGACATTCCCGACCTCAATGAGAGTGATCGAGAGGCCTTGCGTAATGAAATTACACATCGATGGCGACACCCGAAAACACTCTATTTCACCATAATCTTGAATTCCATTGCTGCCGCTATTCAAGGATGGGACCAGACAGGTATATGCCATGGTAATGAACAACTGCTCCCGTTATTAACCTTCGGTTGCAGGGTCGAACGGCGCCAATCTTTCGTTCCCAGTGACATTTGGTATTGCTGACAAAGGCGACAAATGTACCGCTGCTGGGACGTGTGAAAGCAACTCGTGGCTGATTGGGTTTATCAACTCTTGCCCGTACATCTGTATCGCGCTTTTGTATGTTTGAAACTGCGCATGAACAAAAATCATGCTATGAGTTGAAAGGGCTAATTATGGTGGCAGTGCTGGTTGGCTTTCCGATCCTCTCAACAACTGGCTGGGTCGGAGAGGGACGATTTTCGCCGCAGCCATTTTCAGTTTACTTGCGCCCATCGGAGCGGCAGCTACGCAGTCTTGGGGCCAGCTCGTTGCATGCCGTATCTTACTCGGTGTTGGCATGGGCTTGAAGGAAGTCACCGTCCCAGTATACTCGGCCGAAAACGCACCGACAAACATTCGTGGTGGCCTAGTCATGTCATGGCAAGTCTGGACAGCATTTGGAATTTTCCTCGGAACTTGTGCCAATCTCGTCGTCATAGGAGCCGGAAACATTACCTGGCGGCTGCAGTTGGGGTCTGCCTTCATTCCGGCAGTCCCACTGGTACTTGGTATCTGGTTTTGTCCCGAGTCCCCCAGATGGCTCATCAAGAAAGGAAAACATGCGAAAGCTTATCGTTCTCTATGCCGAATCCGAAACACTAACCTCCAGGCGGCTCGCGATCTTTACTTCATTCACGTCCAGTTAGTTCAAGAGGAATTATTTGTAAACGAAATGGGCGTTGCGAAGACCGACAACTTCTTTACCAGGTTTATGGAACTCTTCACAATTCCTCGAGTTCGACGTGCTACCCAAGCCTCTGGAATTGCCATGATTGCCCAGCAAATGTGTGGAAGTAAGTTCTTGCAGCAAAGTAAGTACTTAGCGTTTGTATGAAAGCTGACGGATTTACCCGTAGTCAACATCATTGCTTTCTATTCATCGACCATCTTTGCAGAAGCAGGAGCTAGCAATATCACCGCTCTTTTGGCGTCGTTCGGCTTTGGATTGGTCAACTTTGTCTTCGCGTGGCCTGCTGTCTGGACAATTGATACCTTTGGACGCCGAGGCTTACTCATTTTTACGTTCCCACAAATGTTCTGGACCTTATTGGCCGCTGGCATGTCTTACTACATACCTAAATCCAGTTCCGCCCATCTTGGCATGGTTGCATTCTTCATTTACCTCTTCGACGCATTTTACTCTCCGGGCGAAGGACCGGTGCCATTCACGTACTCGGCTGAGGTGTTTCCAATCTCTCACCGAGAAGTCGGCATGTCCTGGGCCGTGGCGACAAACAACTTCTGGGCAGCCGTACTTTCGCTGACATTTCCGCGCATGCTTATCGCGTTTGGACCTCAGGGAGCCTTTGGCTTCTACGCCGCCCTTAACATCGTCGCTCTGATCCTGATCTTTTTATTTCTCCCGGAAACCAAACAGCGTTCTTTGGAAGAGCTAGACTACGTGTTTGCCGTACCTACCCGAACGCACGCGCGCTACCAGTTTACGCAAGTTCTCCCCTGGTGGTTCAAGCGATACGTATTGTTTAAAAAGGGTGCTCCTTGCCCTGAGCTGTACAAATTCGACACCGCCGGTTCTGAGTCTGAAAGGTACGAACAGAGGTACGACGGTAGTGGTCATACGAAGGAAATCTGAGGGCTGGCGAGTTTGGCGAGTATTTTGAAATTACGATTCGCAAGGTCCTTGCGCGACTAGATATCAAAGAATGTCGCCTGCGCTTACCGGTCCGAGGGCTCTGTGCCCATCTACACTGTATTTTGCAATAGCTGATAACGTACATAACATCTTCCCACGATCATTTCCGGCTGTGCCCTGACACCAAACGGAAAATTGCATAGATGCTCACTCAAAACTTACCGTTCCTCGGAAACTCGAGACGTTTCCCTTGATGTCTCGGGGCGCTAAATCACACAGCCGACCAACAGCGGCGTTTGAACGTCACCAGAATCCCGTGTCGTGGTAAATTTCATCGTGACCGCATGCATAGCTTACAGAAATTGCCACACCCCGTCACTTGTCTCCGATTATACCCTCCTTCCCATTCGTGAAACCATCCGTTACGAGGTATATCACATCACGCACGTAGGCGCTTCCTTATCTCTGTCTCTATGAATTCGTTTGCTCGTTGGTAACCTAACGATTTTTCACGCAGCTACCTATCCGTTACTACATACATACCTTGCAATGTTAGCATAGCTCTCTCACCCTCGGTTCGTTTGTTGCGAGATATATCATGCACTTCTTTCCCCCTAAGACAGCGGGATATGGTGTTTTTTTTGGGGGGGGGTTCGTATATATATATACATACATTGTTCACCCAGGTCTCTTTTTTTTTTTTTTTTGGTGGCACGCATTTATGTAAAACTTTCGTTTACACTAACTAGATTTCGTCTGTTTTTGATGAGATGGCGGGGACGGACTTCCCTATGATGTCTTATGTGGTGTGTTACCTCACCTCACGATCTACGATTTTAGTCTTCAGGGTAATGGGGCTGGCTCAAAGTGTGGACGTCTACCACACGCAACTGAAACCAAGTTGTGGAAATTGGGCATTCGACAGTGGTGATATCAAGGTCGAATATCGACACTGCGATGTTCGATGAGATGGGGACAAGGGTGTTGGATCCATTGTTTCAACAACACGGGAGGAAGTGTCAAGCTTAAACTGGCACAATGGTCGTTGTTCATCAAATGTGTTACTGTTCAACTAAGTGCGGAGCTGACAATCGGTCGAACGTGATGGGAAATATATCGTTTTATAAACTCTATTCTTCTTCGTTCCTATCGACTACAAACCTGACGCCGAAGATCATCATTTGTATCAAGCTAACCTGACCTCTACTACACCGAAGTCTACAATTGTCCAGTCATCCAGCAACAGACAATATGACTTCAAGGAACATGAGGGATATGGGAACTCAGACCGATCCTCCACCGCAGCCTGTCTCGCAAAGCATCATGGTCGACAAGGGGACCCAGACTGGTCCATCAACACGAGACATAGGGACTCAGACCGAGTGGAAAGAAGATGCTGGTATGCCGACGGAACCAGAGACTCCTTCACGCGCATCTTTGATGGGTCTCCCAGCTGAGCTTCGGATGCAAATATACGAGCAGGTTTTGACAGTGAAGAATGACAGCGGCCAACCTCGCCTGCGCGAACGCGTTGATTTGGAGACCGACGAGGACATAGCATTCCAAAACCAGGAATACTCTGACAACTATCCGTCCCGGGTTCCAGAGGCACAGAGGTGTGACAACGCAGTTTTGCGTGTGTCTCGCCAAACCCACGAAGAAGCCATTCAGCTTTTCTATCGTGTGAATAACTTTCACTACTCGACTTATGTTCTCTGGCCTGAACCACGACTCCAGAACTTCCCGATGCCTTACGCCGTGATGGCCGACAAGCCTTTCCACCCTTCCCTAGAGTGGATGACGAATCTCAGCGTGGATTTCGCTGGCTCGGACCACCATAACGACAACAAGGCGCAAATCGACCAGTACATGTCCGAACACATCAACCTTATCGCCAGGACTTGTCCCAAGCTCCAGGTTTTCACCCTGCATTTCATGTGGGAGAACGGCCGAAGGCATATCAAAGTCGCCTTGCTAGGGCAATCCCTTACAGCAGCAGCGCTAGCTGCGATGAAAGTCCGCGATCTGTTGAGCATCGTGGCGACAGCGCCCCTCGGACCTGTGGGCCACCTTGGATATGCCGACCTACGCCATGCGGTCGCGCCAGAGCGCGGCTGGGATAGCAGAACCTTGGAAGACTGGCCGGAGATTAGTATCACCAGGGGATGCTATGAGGGTTACCGCGGGATGTTGCATAGGCACGTGCTGTGGAGATGGGATCTCCACACCTCGCGGCGGCCGCGACCATGTTCGGAAACTCTCGAGGACGGATCTCTGCGAGTGGAAGAACTGGAGTAGACGGTGTTAGTAGGAGCAAATGTAGTTCTGGTGGAGTTTTGGAAATGCTTAGCCATTTCCTTTAGAGCAAAACTCTTACATACCATTCCAAATCTTCGAAAATGCTATTGTGATATACTTGGTGTGATAACATATTACTCTACCTAGGTAGTCAAATTTTAGTTCATGGCTTATAAATACCACAGGTTTTTCTATTTTCATTACCTTTGTCGAAGCACAAACATTACGTGGAGTGTCGAGAGTGAGAAGTGGTATTCTCTCTTCCCCGTGCCTATTCACATCGTCTTCCTCAGTGCGTCGGAGAAGCTGTGCAGCTATCACACTATTCTAGCCCTCTGGTATATCAGTGTAGGTTGACGGGGCTGAGTTTTACCGTCAGTGTTTTTTCTCTGTTGAGTGGGTTCTTTCTTTGGCTAGCCATTTCAGACAGCTCACCGCCACCACCTCTCGTTTGATTGATGCCTCGACTCCGTCAGCAATAATGGCACCCCCAGCTACTCTACCCTCCGCCCGAGTGGGCCACTACTAATATCTCTAAATATCAGCAAGCCCCCAAATGAAACTTACCATCTAAACCCAAGTTCCACCCTCAAACCCCCTCTTCTCCCAAAACGCCCCCTCCTCTCTCGTCCTCGTCCTTCCTCTCATCGGCATCAGCAAAATCCACGTCCGCGCCCACCGTCTATCCCCCTCATACCCCTCCACACTCGTCCTGACCGTCGGCCACATCCGACACGTCGCTGTATGCCACATCTCCAGCGGCGCCACCGCCCGCCTCAGCGGCCCATACGCGTTTCCGCTCCGCAGCCACGGGCCTGATCCCACCGCTGTAATCACAATCCTATCCCGCACGTGCAGATGCCGCAGCGCAGCCGGGGTCAGCGCGTTGTCGAGTGCAAGTGCAAGAAGTATGTCGTCCGGCTCGCCAGGAGGGGAGAGGAGATTCAGCGCGAAAACGCGCAGGGTCGGGCAGGCGTCGGCGAGATTGGTGAGCTCGTCGGCGAGGATGGCGTCGATGTGGCGCTGGCGGGCGAGAGAGCGGCGGGGTTGGGTGGGGGAGGGGGAGGGGAGAGCGTAGTCGATGCTGAGGGTGGTTAGGTAGGAGGAGTGGGCGGTGAAGAAGAGGGGGGAGGAGGGGAGGCGGAGGGGGCTTACGAGGGAGATATGGAAGTGGTTGCGGGTGTAGAGGGTTGGGAGGGCGTCGTTGTGGATGAGGCGGGAGGTGCGGAGGAGCGCGGTGTTGAGGGTTGAGACATGTGGGCGGTTTGCTAGTTCGATTGGGCGACGGAGTGTGTGGGGAGATACGAGGACTATGTCGTATATTTGAAGCCGGATTTCGGCGGGGAGTTCCATGAATGATGGCCGTCGCCGAATAGCTTGTAGGCCAAGCTTTTCTAAGAGAGTATTAGCTCCTATCCTGTTGTCGGGGTCGTGGACTCTGTAGAAATGGTAACGACGGTAAAGCGACATAACGACGTTGAGGAGAAGTAGGAATGTCCAGATGAGGAAAGACATACTTCCGGCGATAACTGACAGTCTCTTTTGACGAGCTGTCAATTAGGAGGGCTGAAAGATATTGCCTGGAAGAAGATTTCTAGTTGGAAAAGAGATTTTAGCATATCTATGGGACATAGTAAGGGGAATTTGTTTGTTCGGGACAAAGCTGAACAATAATATTGTGTTAGATAAGCAGAGGACAACGGAGAAATAACAGAAAACCATTAAACAAAATCAATACAAGATGATACATATTGACAACGAATGACAAGCCTGCACCAAGGCATTGATCGGTAAGGAGTGGTAAAAAGATGGACGAATGTGGATCTTGACTGTTCAGAGGTACGAGGCTCGGAAAGCTCAGAGAATTAAATGGTTCCCATTGTAATGTTCTCTTACAATACCATAGGTGATTGGATAGTGAAACACATGAACTTTAAACCTGTCTCAACGAACAAATCTAGAGACTCACCATTACCATGGAAAGAGATCCCCTATCGCATGTAAGCGTCGTAGCACCCCCTACCGTTCCAAAATCCCCGGAACCAACTCTACCGCACCTTCCGAATAGATGCTAGGAAATTGCATAGATATACGTGTCAGTTGGCGACATCAGAAGAAAATAGCGTATGACCCTCTCCTTTAGGCAAGAGCTGAAACAAGAAAGGTACCCAGTAGTAGACAACAGTGGGGTTCCATATAAATCTCGAACAAGACCCGACCTGTAATTTTGAGAATTTTCAGGAACAGTACAACGGCTACTGCACTTGAAAGGAAATGGTTGGAAAGGAATAAGCTATTGATAGAATATCCAACAAATCAGAATTGATCGATGAAATTCTCATGATGATCCAGCAGGGTGAATCTGTCGCAAGCAAGCTTATTGTCCTGGAACGACCTGGACCTTTCAGAGGCTCGACAACCCTACAGGCTTAAGACGGGATCCTTGAATAGGACGCTAATTGTGGTGGCTCGGAATCTTCCAATGTATGTCGTCGGCTGATGCTAAAGGGGCTGCCTATCCGCAGCGCCTTGCCACTGGGAAGAGAACATTGTCGCGGCTTTGTTCTTCTAGACTTCATTGTTCATAACTTCGTCGTCCAAGTTCGCTCGTGGGCAAGCGAGAAGGTTCGGTCAGAAGAAGGGATACAGGTCCGCTCCTGTATGACCTATACGTCAGTATAGATGGAGTAGCTATGGGCGAAAGCCAAGTCCTGGGTAGAATGGTGAATTTTCTTCCAAATCCATCGGCCAATACATTACTTGTGCGCAAAGGATCAGCGCCTCTAAGCTCTTAGCTCAACCCGGCGGCGATTCATGCGTAGATTCCAGTCCAGCAAGGGCAGTACTGTTCAAGCCAGGTTGTTATCAATGTGGTGATGCTCCGCGTTTACTTGTATATTTCCGTAGAGAGTAGGTGACAAAGGGTGCCGTTGTCATTGGCACGGCAGTCACATCGCACTAATCGCTATAGAGCCTAGGTAAATCAAGCACACTAGCTTTCGCTTAACGACGCACCCCTAAATTCTTTGCACCTACCTACTCGTAATTATCTAAGAAGTCTCAACAGTCTCACGGAAGACTTCAGATCTGTATAGGACACCTCGTTTTTGCAACAAAGATGGTTCACAACACGCTTGCCCCTGTGCAGTGACGGTGAATAGCGGTAAGTCGATGGTATGAGCATATCTACGATGTATTGGTATGTCATTAGCGCGAATGATGTTAATGAAGCTGTCTCCTATCTTTCGCTTTTGAGCTAGTCTCTCATTTCGTGATTAGAATTTGAATACCATGAGCTCTTGTAGTCATTGAGTCTACAATGTTGAATCTATCTTGTAATCATCTTATCACAAATTTGAGACGTCACAGTCGTATCGCTTTTGACCTTAGTATTTTCAAACGATAGTCCTTAAGTGAGTATGTTGATCTATGCTGCGTTGCTCCTACTTCTATTTTCTGATTCAATATGGTATCAAAATTATCGTTTGCGTCACTTTTCGGGATCATTTCAGGGCTACAAAATCAGTTTTACCATTCCTCACAAGTCTTGCACTAGGTTAGACTCACAGTATGTCAGGCAAAGTTCAACGACCATTCCACTGAAGATCAGAAAGCAAAGTCAATAAATTTTCACACCTCCAGATGTATTATGTTGCACTGCAGGATATGTTGCGCGAGTTGCTTACCTTGGTCTCGGATGCCAAGATAAGACGCCGCAAAGTAGAGAGCCTGTCTTATAAAGGAGCCTGAGGCCGGTCGAGACACGGCATTGATCCACCTCGGTGAAGACAAGCATCTTCAGAACCAGTCTAGGCTGACTAAGATAGGGATTAAACTTGAAAGAGTAGGCTATACTCAAGATGTGGCTTGAAATTAGTCGCTCAGCACAATGGCCGCGACTTTACACTTGATGCCGGGTTGGTAGATACTCGCAGTTCCTTTTCAACTGACTCGATATCGTAGTATGCTGAAAAGCACAACTTCGACCTCGAAGCAACTTTTAATAGGTATGTTAGCGTGTTCCTTGAATTCATGAATTATCATGAACGAAAGTACATCACTTTCCCTTTATCATCCCATGGACTTCGGCTTGACTAAAACCATGCTGGTAGTCGCCATGGTCACTAATGCAGTATGCACTCATCCATTGACCTATTGAAGGAGTATGATTCGACCTTACTGGTTCTGTTGGAAGTCGGGTTACAGGCCTTCCTGTTATGCAGAGTCTTATCGCCCTCCCATGACTGCTCTGCATTGTAAACATCCATCGGCCAGGCGGGTCGAGTCCAGGAAGGAAGACAGAAAATCTTGTGGTACGAACCTTGAGTATGTTCGTCCTTTTGGAGCAGAGATGCACCTCGGCTAACCAGTCGAACACCATAGCTTTGTAACAGGAAAAACCTTAGGGCGATTCGCTCCCAAAAGAAGGGGTACGAAATAGCATGACTGGCCTTTTGATTAATCGTGGTATATCTCGGAGGGAAGTAGAAGCTGAGGCGGTTCTCCCAGCGTAAAGCATATAATCTTTCAAGAGTATCACCCCTAAATCCTCCAGCTCTTCTTCTCATAGATTCGTGGGGCCCGAACCCATCGCAACGGCAAGCATGCTATGTATCCTCTCCAATCCTCGCATGTATCAAGCCCTCCTTGCTGAGCTCGGAGCTCACGACCTGCTCCCTCCGTCCTCGACCAGGGAAATTCTTCCGTACTATATCATCAAGTCTTTCCCTTATTAAAGGCCGCTATTAAGAGTCTCTCCGCCTTCATCCACCTTGTATCGTACTTCTCGAGAAGGCCGTTCCTACTGGGAGTGACATGCTTCCAGATGGCCGCTTTGTTCCTGTCGGTACAACGGCGGACTGCAGTGCGCGGGCGCTGTAAAGGATCCGTGAAGTCTACAACGACGACACAGATGTTTTCTGTAGGAGGGGTGGCTCGAGGTTGTAGAGAAGCTAGAGCTAAGAGGGAGCGAAATGCAGAGCTGGTCTCAGTACGGATAGGTAGGCATGCGTGTCCTAAGTTATAATTTGCCTGGCGGAAGAAATACCAACTGGGTGTCGAGGTAAGCTCCTTGGCCATGACCACTGCCCTGTTCAGAAAGCTGACGAGGAATACAGCTGGTGTGAAGGTTGAACTTCGATCATGGGTTCGCTGAAGGTACGGAGTAGTGTTTCGAGACAAATATTCCTGGAAAGCGGAACGTAGCTGGGGATCTTAGAGTAAGTACCAAAGCGATCCCAGCAAATAGCATGAAGACATCATTGTACAAGAGCAACTCTGACGCGTCCCCTGGCAAGTAGGATGTTGATTTAGTAGGTAGACAAGCACGCACCAACTATCCCTGTCGAAGACATGACTGTAAGCTATCATCTCCGCTGCGCTGATCTACAATGAGGCTTTCTAGTGGAGTACGAGCTCTAGAGATCTTGCGATTACTTCGTTTACTTGTTTTTGTACACTCATACTATAATCTACTCTCAGCTATGCAGCGTACCCATCTCACATATTCGCTCTGCAGTGAACACTAGCCTGCTATTCATGTCTTGTGACAGTACCGTTCATCCCGACTGTTATCCCATTCCATTGCAAGATGAAGTGAAGAACTGAACGGTAGCAGTGCTCTATGCCTCGGAAATCGATGGAAGCTTGATGAATCATTGGTCGACTAGTATGGTAATGAAAGATTCCTCGCTGATTCATCGACAAATCGTGGCCAATGGCGGTCATCCTGTACTATAATAACCCCAACATCCTCGCACATTCTTGCACATCCTCGCACCAACACATCCGCACACCCACACCTCCCATATATACGTCGTCTTCTACTATCCATTTCATCCTCATCATTACACGTGCTCGCTTTGCAGTTCTTATGTGCATCACGTTCCATCTTTCACCTTCATGTATGACGAATAGAACCGCTTGTATTTCGATAATTAGGGCTCAAGGTGCTATGCGAGCTACGTAGCACACAGGTCATCGACTCCCCGGCTAGACTCTACACAGCGACACTATATGATTGCCGTAAAGGACAGGCAGCTATGGTGTGACCGATACCAAGCGGTGGTAAGGCGTTGCAATTCACCAGCAGCACAGTGTTAACTCAAGTGCTTACAGATTTAACTTGTTACCAGAAAATCATGGTGATCTTAGGATTTAATCACAAAGAGCTCCAGAAATGAGAAGTTATGGGACTCTTGACGAGACGACCACTGTGAGTTTAGCACTATTACTTACGGTGCAAAACTAACCAAGATCGTTTAGGGCAATCTGAGTCCCTCACATTTGGTATACCATTTTGGTATACCATCACCGATATTCCATGATTGCGGTGTCAAAGAGACCTCGCCTCGAGGCAATCGTGTGGCCCAATCTCAGTCACACCCTGAAGCAGTGACTCAGGGCACATTGCCTTACTTGAAAAAGCCATGAAAGGGCTTTTGCATAGTTCTATTGTTCCTATGACACATAGAGCGTGCCGATTGTGAGAGAAAGCTTTTCGGTCGCTCACATAGACACTAAATCGAGTTTCTTCAGATAGAAAGATGCCCGTTTCTTTTAGTTTGTGAGTTAGGATTCCTAAACTCAAACCGCAATTGGCCTGACACGCAACAGGATACCACAATGTCTGGAACCAACAATGAATGTTTCGGCACTCCTTCTGTGTAGCCGATGCTATATACGTCGCCGACGCCATGTGGCACTCCTGCATTGCGCAGCTAGACCTTAGCCTCAACGGTGAAAGACTTTCCCCTATACTTTACTGGAGGGACCGTGAGACGGAAGCCATAGATATTCCAACGATGCAGCAGACTCACGCATGTCCCATTGAAGCTTGGTCTCCATCGGTCTGCTTCAGAAATACACTCAAGTCGAGACCACCAAATATTCGAGTGAGCACTCAGATAGAGGCTATCACTTCTCTGCGGTAGAATCCACGCCGCAACCGTCACATGGATGGCCAAATCAGCACCAGGGAGCAGGAGAAATTCTTGGAGGTGATTCCTCGCTGGGCTCGGCGCTTGTACTGGCTATCATTGCACGTGGTGCTCACATTTCACCTTACCCATGGATGCACTAGAGATTGCTTTTGAGCCACGCTCCTTGCTTATGCGACTTAACGAGGTCGCGTCCGATTTATCGCCTTTATCTCACTCTCCAATCCGCGAGCAGTCATTCTTGTAGACCCAAACATTACAGAAAACGACAATCTGGGTCCGTGGGCTCTAAATGTTGTCTTCATACATTAACAGTTCAAAGCTTCCAAGTCAGTAAGCCGTCGCCTGAAGCCGTCGTGGTTCAAGAACCCATCGGATGTCTCGCACTGGCTATGGTCTTTATCCTGGTCTCTGAACCGCTAAATGCGTAGTACACTGGTGTTACAAGGAATGCAAAGAGCGTACCGAATTTCGCAGTTTATCCTTATCCTTAGCCTCCGCAGGGAAGATTCTTTGGTACGCAAAGCGTTGAATTGTCGGATTGTGAAAAGAGTATGAATGAAGCGGCTTGCTATTGGTACAGCTACGCCAGTTTTACGGGACGAAGCCTTCTTGATATTAGAAGCCGGGAGAGTTCTAGCTGCGCAAAAGCTGGCGGAACCGTCATCTTTGGCTGTATGACTTACTCTTTTACAGACTTCTCTGCTTTGAAAGACGTGTTCGAGACTTTTGAATTTGACTGAGCATCGAAGATCATGGCCCAGCGGACTTTATGTTGAACGAGGCTGTGAAGCCGATCTGTGGAGGACAAGTCTTTGCGGGACTTGGAAAGACTTATGATATGAAGTGCTTGCACCTGTTATACACTCCACTCCTCACTTTCAGCATTCTTTTACCAGAGAAAGAAGTGCTCAACGTCAACGTCAACGATATGATATTAGGTTATCAAGAACGTTCTCTCAAACATTTCAAAAGAGATTAGAAAGACTTTAGACTGCGAGTCTATTGCGAGACCTAGCCAAACCTGATGTACTTTTACATAGATACCTACAATGGCTGCGATGCTTGTTGAAAAGAAATTACAGGAAGAGGATTTTCGCAAGGACGAAGCGCTAGCTTTCCCACCGATACGATCTTTTCGACAGATAATGTTGCTATTCTCTCCTCAGGAAGATACTGCCAGCTGTAGAATACTCTGGGCAAAGACAACACCTACGTATTCATATGCAAACATGGAAGGGATGTCATACGTTGAAAGCCACTGCAACGAACACTCTTGAACCTCGCCCCTTGCTCTTTCCGCGCAGTTCCCGCGATCAAGAAGCCGGTTCCAGTAACGTCGAAGGCATAATCACCCATCGTTTTCAACGATACTATGAGCTCGAGAAAATGTTTCAAAACAAGGTCGACCTCACTTCCCACTTCCTCAACCTCGCAAAGGTCAATCAAACAGCGAGCAACTGTGGATTTATGTCGATATTAGGAATTTCGCACAACGATACTATTATTAGCTCGAGAGAAAGTTTCAAAACAAGGCCGACCTCAATTTCCACTTCCTCCACCTCACAAACATTGACCTATCAGTGGGCAGACCTAAGCCGGAATAAGGAGGTTTTTGTCCCCCTAATGTCAGATTGCCCTTGGCGCAGATCAAATCGCCCATTACTCTATCTTACCGTCGATCTAAGCGCACGCAGCTACTATTAGCTCGAGAGAAAGTTTCAAAACAAGGCCGACCTCAATTTCCACTTCCTCGACCTCACAAACGTTGACCTATCAGTGGGCCGACCTAAGCCGAAATAAGGAGGTTTTTGTCCCCCTAATGCCAGATTGCCCTTGACGCAGATCAAATCGCCCATTACTCTATCTTACCGTCGGTCTAAGCACACGCAGCTACTATTAGCTCGAGAGAAAACTTCAAAAGCGGTTTCAGCGAAACAAGAAGCCTTTTTCAATCGTCGAGATATCAAGGAGGTCTTTCGATTCAGCAAGATGCGAATCTTGGTCTTGCAATATGCACGGCCTCAAACCAGATATGTCGCCAAGAACTACAAGGAAGGGACCAGTAACATTACTAGGCTTTGGCGTATGACCTGGGTTCCAGGTTTGGGCTAAGAAGAATCTGATCCTTATGTCAGCTGCTGTTGATGCAGCTGCATTGTACATAACAAATAAAGGACGCGGGGAAAAGGTATTCGAAACAGCTGCTATGTAAATATCACAAGTGTGTCCAGTCTACAAGTAGACCAAAACACATAAAAGCCATAAACCATAAATATAAATATAAATATAACTGAAACTCGACAGCACTAACCCAAGGTCGGGAACGGGTCGTCGATCTTTCTATCCCTTATATCAAGCATTACAGCCTCCTATCTTTTCTAAAACCATTCATAGCATAGCCGTAAACACATGTCTAAACTAGGCAACGAAAAAGGATAGTTTGAGAAGATAAGATGTACTACAGTATGTGACGGAATTTAATATTGAAGGTCGAGGGTTTAAAGCATCAGAAGCTGAAAAGCAAGAAGAGATATCGTAGAAGACGAAAGCTTGAAAGATGTGAGTTTTGACAGTCGAATCTTTTTTCAAAATCGGAATATTCGAAGATTAAAGAGTCGGAGTTTGAGAATCATGACCTCGATCGTTCCTCCACATTATGTGAAAGATGGGCATTCAAAGGGCCTTTGCTATGAACTCACTTTTCCATTTCTGATTGGTCGATGTGTCGATCTTCTATGCCCCTATCTCTGCCTGGTTTTTTTTTAATATCACTGCTACAAGATCCCAACGGACTTTTCTCTTAAAGCTCTTTTGGTGCAATGAAGATTGGCTGAACGGAAGTTCTGGGGGGGGGGGAATTGTTGGTACCACTCATGTGGATCTACTGTAGCATAGTTCCAGGAGGAATAGCAGCCGAGAATATTATGGTCTTGCTGTATCGCTTCTTGGAAGATCATCAGGTTGATATCGCTTTGAAACATTCTAATGTACATCACTGACACACAGTCTAAGAATGTCTGCCAAAGTATTACTAGAGTCTGGTGGATTTGATCTGGCCACGTCTGCTTCTCTTCTAGCTGCTCTCGGCATCAGAGGTATGGGGTACTCTGGTATCTCTGATGTCGTGTTTCTTATTCGTCAATTCAAGATCTGCAAAAGGCATTGAGGAATGAGGTGTCGACCATGAGGTTCAGCGATGGTTTTGTTTGTTGGCTATAGAAGGAGTAAGGTACCCTTGAGCTTAATAAACTCCTATTCTACCCAGAGTTTTCAAACGACGAACGTTTTGGGATACCATCAGCGAAACAAATCTTATTAACGGTGGGTGAGTAGGAGGGGCTGGCAGAGACAAGCAGGAGAGGGTATTTCAGGCTTAGCTTATATTACTAATACAGGTAAAGTCCTAAAATTATACCTGGACTTAATAAAAGCAAAAGGTCTAATATTAAGTGTGACAGATTTCAAATCTAAAATACTAACATTTACATTACTCGGAAATCGCTCACTCTTGCTAGATGATTGCATCAAGTAAAGTCGTAGAATGGATCTCTTTCCCTCAAAACCATAGTCGATATTGATCGACATCTGAGTACCGAGTGAGACCTTCAAAGGTAGAGGGATGGTGATATCTTATAATTAATTGCAGATAGGATACGAAACAGCTAGATGCGATTTGCTTGCACCCAATTATCCAGAATAATTCCGCTAGCCAGAAAGGGGTCGGTTGAACTCAAAGTGAGCCTGGGCAGACGTTCCAGCGTGGAGGTCTTGACTTACTTCTAGTTTGAATTGGAGAGACAATGCCAATGCAATAACCAAACTTGAACGCCTCATCAATAAGTTCTGCTCAGGCTTTGTCCGCACTTTTTGGTTCCCATGATAGCAAAAAAGGGACCATGCCCTTCAAGCTGCTTCGGACTGGTAGATCAGAATGCTTGCGGAATATCTCTATTCCTTGATCATAGGGCTCGTTACGGAATTGACATGGTGTACGGTCTATCTTTAATATCCCCGAATGAACCCTTTCATTCGCAAGCTCGTACGAGCAGTAGTTCACGAGCTTGCTCCAGTCTCGACGGTGTGTAGATAGCTAAGTTGAGTCATTGCGGCTCAAATTGGAAGCGCCGCATCAACGGCTACATCATCAATCTCCTTGTGATCCATATTCAGTAGGGGTGGAGTACTCTGCATGATGATTTCTGGGGAGTTGAGGTGCTACTGGTATGATCAAGCTTTACGATCTGATCGTTCTGAGCGCTAAGCATTTCATTATCCATAAGGAGTCAACATTCGCCCAGAAATTGGGCCATTGATTTCAATTTCTTCTCTATATCGTACCATAATAGGTATTAGCCCTGCTCGAGTCTTGTTGATGGGATAGAAACCTTGCACAAGCGTAACGTGAAAAGTCGAGATTCCACTGTCTGCGTCTTCTCAAGTATCTGAAAGCACATCATTGGAGGTAGGGATATTTTTCTGGCATCTCGATGTTTTTAAATGACCAACCCGTGTAAGACGCAGGATCAGTGCCCACCCCTTTGCATGGCTATCGTACCAACATCTTGGAAAGCTAACTGTTTTCCTCTTGAAGCTCTCTTTCAATATTCTCTTGTCGCCTAAATTCACGTCAAAGTCCTCGGATATCTCAGCTTTAATGGTACCACTATTCCTCTTAATACTTTCCGTCATCTCTAATGTCTAGGCCTTCGATTGTGGAGAATCTTTTTGTGTACCTTCTTGGTAGCGCCATCTCTAAAAAGCAACCTGTCAGCAAAGTGACTTTCATATTTTCGCGTGTCTTTTACGAGCGCAGAGGGAGCTGATGGGGTAGAGACTGAATATCACGAGCTCAGAGTGTGGGTTATACACAGAGGGCTGGCAGATTCATATACCCGCCTGCACTGCCGTCACAAATTGCAGCTCGGCTGTCATTTGCGATGTCGGTGATATCTAGATCTCTCCATGGGCCGCTGGGCAAATTAAGTCATGCCCTGCCACAATGGGCTGAGCCAGCAAGGTTTACAGACACATGAGCATAACCTTCCACTGTATCCTACATATCCCTATTTCCGGATGGGTTGAAGCATGGATTGTTGCACAAATCGGCGCCTTCTGCAACACTCTTCGTAGTCCCGGTAGGTGAGCCCATCCTGCCGTAAGTGTTTTCAATATCTGTGGCGATCTTCTTCGATGGCGAGAGTCAGGTGTGGGGTAGTCGGATTAGCGGTCAACACAGCAGAGCAGATTGGGAGCTCATCTATAGCGGTCGCTGAAACCTCACCAGAGAATGGATCCAGGGAGAACATTCTTCTAGTGTTTCCAGCTTCCAAAAAAAATCAAGATGCCATTAAGGTAGACAGTAAATGCGGCTCCCCCATATTCACGAACAGCCGTCGGTGCAATGTAGCGTTCTGCCCTCCTCACGAGTATTTGGAGATGCAATTCCTTTCAGTCTCCGCAGGTGGTCCACAGTAAGCCACTAGACCTTGCCAGTAAGTTCCTGTTTGGCTCAATTAATCGCGGCTGGTATGCGAAGCCCCGTTAGCTTATCCGTTGACCATCACCTCCGCAAGCGAGATGATCTTTCCAGCTAGCAGCTGTATTATAGTCGGATCTTCCCATCTTCTATATAATGTTTCCATCAGTATATCTTGTTCATGTCGGCGAGATGAGCTAGCTACCTTAGGATGTTGTGTGCTTTACTACGTAGAGCAATGCAGGGGCTCGGCTAAGGATCAGACCTTTCCTATCGGAGATAGCGTCTCTTTTCCGAATCCTTTGATAGGTAATGACCACTCAATAGCTTAGGAGCAAGCGTAGGCTAACATTGTATAAGGCAATTCCGACCTTGGCCAAGTGCGGGCTACGTATCCTAAGTCCAACTGGGACGCTGAAGACACTGAAGTCAAGCACGTACAGATCATCTATCCGTTCGCAAACAACAGCAGGTCTCCCGTTGCCACATTTAACTGTCGCAAATTTCTCCCAGGTCCAGGCGATGTGATTAACAACGAGTGGCAGACTAATGGAAAGGTCATAGTCTTGGAAATGCCACCATATGCTATAGCATGTTGTTTTACGACCATCCTCTGTTTCGTACTAACATGGTTACAAGGACGATATCGATAGTGCATATGGATTCATAGAGAGGTTCCTGGATGAATCTCAACCGTTCATCGAAGACCATTTGGTCAAACGCAGCTCCGACGAGTAATTCAACTTGACGCTGGCCGAAGCTCATCGCTACGCAGAGCGGTACGATATTAGCATGATTCGAAAAGCGCTAAAAGTTCGAAGCTTTGCGAGCAGACGGATCGCTGTGCCGGAGTCGCCATTTCATGGGGAGCGGCCTCCGTCACAATTTATGAATATGCAAATTGACATTACGATGAACCTCATCATTGACAGGCACCGCAAGGCTGTTCTTAAAGACCTGAAATCTTTGATGTTTGGAAATGACGCAGTGCAGTCGAGGTATCGAGTGTTTCTGACCGTCTACATCCTCCTCAGCACTATTGACTTTGCGTACCAGTGGCAGCTTCGATACGTCAAGCTGGCAGACGGAACGGTACGTTTTCCCTTCTTCTATACATTCCTTCTGAAGCTAAGTATGATACTGATGCTTAACGCAATAGAAGACTCATGGCTTCGTAGACTCTGTGACAAAATCTATGCTCGAGGAATGGGAATACTCGGCAGAGAATCTGCCATACCACTTCCGGAGCTTCTTTCGCGGTCAAACACCATTCGCGCAAGACTCGGCTCAAGCGACCGATAAATGGGCCGGGCCGACCTGGACTTGAGTCTGTGGTATACATGCAGAAGGCTGCCGCGATCGTCAAAAATCGGGGTAAGTCTTCCTATCGTGCCTACCCTATCGTGCCGACCCTATCTTAGCTGCTGGAGTCGACCGACGCTAACTATCACAACAGAGGCCGTGTTCGTTGCTATGCGCCAGAAGGAGGACTTCAAGCTCAATACACTATACGTATGGTTGTCACAATTGGTCCTCAACGAACAACGGAGGGAGGGATGATCGGGTCACTTGACAAGCTCCTGGTGACAAGGGTAGTGCTAGAAAGAGCGAGAAATGTAGGTGGAAATTGAGGGTTTATGAATGAATATACTTCCCAAAAGAGCCTTCGTCTTCTCTTCCTCGTAATCTCGAAAAGCATTCCATGTATAAAACAGCCAACCGGATGGTGGCTGGTATAAAGGAACCCTACACTATTGCTGACCTGCGCACGAAATAGAAACGTACTGCTAGTTTCTAGAGAGAGAGGGGAACGAAACAGCAGCACATTCACGCGCCATTCCCAAAGACTGCCTCTGTTCGCTAGACGCTTTGCCAGTGTTGCAAACGCTATGGGTGGTACTCATTCTATATCCTCCCGGATGTGGGATGAAGAGCGGACAAGCTGCTATCTTGGTGAATCTAGAGGTTGGCCTATGGTCCGGTGCGTTGAGAATTTCACCACTTCTCTCTATGTTATCGAATTTCGGATTTTAGAAATGAATTCATTATATATATATACTGATTTTCAAACAGTTCCGAGCTATCTATTACTGTGTTGTTCCTTCTCCCCGCCGCTGTTGTTGATGATGCTTTTGGATCGGTTTCCAGCAAAGACTTGCTGGTGTTGCATGGGTTGTCCTCCTCCCCTGGGACTTTCTCCTCCTTAGCAGACACGACGCAAAAGGACAGAGGCCGATAGTTCAATTTTCCGATCCTTTTTGTTACTTTCACAAAACTGTAATTAAGACCGCTATTGTACGTTGCCGCTTGAACGTTTGAGATCCCGCTCAGCTGCTCGCTCTTTAGCTTTGGCTTTGGCTTTGAGTTTGGTAGCTCTACTAGCGTTTTTGGATCTTGAACTGTCGGCATTCGGATCTGCAAAAGTGTCGCTCCTGCGTGGACGCTTAGCTGCTCTTTTTTCGGTCCGACCACTGAACTCGAAGGACTTGGAAGCCATCTCCGGGATGTTGGCTTTGCTTTGAGTGGGAGGCGAGTCTCTTGAAGCGGAAATCTTGATGTGTATTGTTGGAATCGTTTGGTGATTGGAGAAAGTCTGTTGAGTGGGTTCTGTCATGTGAAAGGACTGATGCTGAAATTAGAGGTGAAGAATCGAGGCTATTTATGTAAAGACCGACACTAGGAAAGCCGTGGTCTTTTCATCTTCGTGTTCTTGGACAATTACCTTCTTGCAAGAACAGCGATGTTCAAATGGGGAAGCTTTGAAACCATACTCAAAGATTCCGAACAAAGGAATCTTACACATACGGTAGATATCAATATTTCCGCTTCTAGAGGTTTGATTATGTTGCTCTAATGCTTGTTCTGTCGCTATTATTGTTCTTCACTCTGTACTTTTTGCTCTTGGCACCAAGAACTTTGAGATTCTCTGCGTCTAGAGATGTCTCGGGATGAAGCAAGACATTTTCGATACTGGCTAACAAAGGAGACCTAGATATTCTAGAGGTCCTTCCCCACTGGAATTTATTCCGTCGAGCCAGGATGCTAGCATGTTCTGCGCATTTTCATATCTGAGAGTGCTGACGATGCTCTTAACCAGCTGATCATTAATTTCCACACCGGTGCCTCAGGAAGTCCCCACAACAACTTCACCTACCGTACTAGGATCTCTACTTAGCAGCGATCTAGGGAGTTCGACCTTTGATTTATCCATGAGGCATGATCTCGAGCCCGTCCGCAACCCGTTGGTTGCTTCCCCGCTGACTATATCAACAGCCCAATAGACCGGTATGAACTCTCAAGACATCTAGACGGTTGTGGCCATTCCCGGCATTTTCAACTCTCTAGAAGAACCTATGCGCAATATCCGATGTCGTACTTATGTCGCCGTTAACCCTTGGTAAAGAACAAATCGCCTAGGCGTTCAAGATACTGCTACTTCGACTGTTGTCATTTCTATATCTCCACGAGCTTAGAACTACAGCCCGACAAGGTTTCATACCAAAAGCCAGCAGACATTGGGACAACGCGACTTCATTGATATTCACTACCGAATTCTATACCGAAACAGCCATGTGTGCAGTCAGAGCCTCGTCTGGCTTCAGCTATCTGGGTTCGCGTCGAAAAAGAGCCTCTCCTTGACCGGTATGCCGCTGACTAGAATACCCCTCGTCAAAAGTCCAATATCCGAAGTCTCAATTCGAGCACCTGTCGAACAGAGATAGCTTGAAGAAGAGACCAGCTCTTTTCTCTACATAGCAACATCTTTTGCAGGTATTATGTTTTCTTGAAGAAAACTTTGGTCAGCGCCCCAGATCCTATAGACTGAGTTGACGTTCCGAGGATACTGTAGTATCGCCAGAAAAACGTCAAGGGCGTCTGAGAAGCAAAGGGTATCCGAGTTCCTGGTCAGTCTCTTGAGATCCTTTTACACTTACTAACGGGATCCAACGAAGGTTGACCCATAAATACGTTACACTTCAGTAGGCTATCAAATCAAGCAACTCAGCATGCAGCCGGTCTTTGGAAACGAAGCATAGGGGGAAGAAATCATGAAGTTGATGATAAGTTTTCTATGAATACTCCGCGTTGGGTCGCGAACCAAATCTAATCTACTTGCACGCAACTCCTCGCACACACAGATCCACTCAAACACCCCAACAGTCTCACCTTCTAGATCCCCCGATTCCCTAAGCTCTAAAAACCCCAACTAAGGGACTCCTCTCTTCTCCTTCGACAAACAACACCCCTCTTCGTCTTAGAAGCTTGAGCCTTGACTCTCTCATGCTTTCCATCAGTGCCTGGAGAGGGGGTTCCGCGCCCGGACCTTTTCTTCTTAGAGGCGAGTCTTGCGTTGCGTGTGGAGGGGAGTTCAGCACGGTACTGATGAATGGAGGCATTCCAGGGATCAAAATCGGTTGTGGTGTCATCTGCGACTTCATGTTCGAGCTGGTAGTCTTTCCACCGGTCTTCGCATGGATTTTTGGTGGTGTCAAAGTGTTCGGATGGTGCGTCGAACGTTTCGAAGTATATGCTGTCGGGGTATTGCTCGGACGTGGTCTGTTCATTTGCAGCGTGTGAGACGGTGCTTTCGGGCCTTTGCTCGTTTTGTGGGTTGGTCATGGTTGACCAACCACTTGGATCTTCGATAGAGGACATGTTCTGGAAATCAAGGGCAAAGAGAGGAGCTCGAGGGAAGTCTGGTAGGATGGCTGGAAATCGTTGGTATGAGAGTTGAATTGTATTGAACACGATGGAGAATTACAGAGTTAGACTTAGAGTTCTTATGAGCTTGGATGCGTGATTAGAGGCCTGGAAGGGTATAAAATTTGGAAATGGAGACTGTGCTTTGAAGAATTCGTTGTATTGTAGGTCGAAGATGAAGGCAGTGAAGCAGATGGTCGAGTGAGTTCTTATACCTAAGACTTAACTGTTGCTGTTTCTTTGTGTATTACCAAATTGGGACAATAGCGCTCGACAACACCATGTCGACCGAAAAGGGCTGTTTGTTCAGGGCCAAGGCCGCAAGACTTGAATGTTGTCGGCATCAAGGGTGAAAACCTGTGCTTGTTCTTTTGAACGTTTCGAGATACTATACAGGACAGTCATTCAGTGGACGACGGTGTTGTTGAACACAGGAGAACCTAGAGTGTCATGCCAAGGCGAGGTTTTGCTATCTCTGCGGAACGGGATGGGGGAGAGTATTGTCCTGAGCAGAATTTCGTGTGTGAACAAGCTACGCTTGGGTTGGCTTGAGAACCTATGCTTTTCGGGGTAGTACAGTAGCAGTTAAGCATCAGAAGAGAAGAGTGAGCTTGGCAAAATCTGGTCTTCTGTTCGGCTGCTAGAAGCCGAGGTAACAGCTCTAACTTGTCTCATAGAATGATGTAGAGATGATCAAAGATAGCCAACGATGTGTCAAACTGCACTTGGAAGAAGGAATACGAGCTTACTGCGATAGAAATCTCTCCCATTCCATCTTTCCCTACATCTTCTGTTGGTCTTTTCAGCTTTTACCAGACCAGGGAAACTGGACCATCTCAATTCGGCGTAGTACTCCAGATCTTGCCTTAGCAGTCCCGCCTTGCCGGCTTTGCTGTACCTGATCTCTTCTAAACCATACCTTGATACGGAAGATGAGCTCGTAGGCTGAGGGATAATAGAATCATTTCCGTAGTAGAAGTATCTTTGAACCATAATATCCTTCCTATTCTCTCAACCAAGCCCTGGTATAAAATCAGCTCTTTAAACCATATATGTCGACATACACATAGTATGAGTGTGTGGGAGTATTAATAATGAATATACGTGGCCATTTGCAGGGCTCAAAGACAGCTCTAGGTATGATCTATCCTCGGCTCAATGCATTAAAGACGTATATCAAGAAATCCCACAAAATACAGGAGAAAGTTCAAGATGGCTGAAGGATTTTTATCTGAACGTTAAGAAAGAAATAGAAATGAAATTCTGGAAGGTCAAATACATAGGTGCGGATGGGAAGGACAGTTTTGCCTGTTATCCAAGGTCAATCCCTAAAGATCAAAGCAAGTCAAACTTCAAAGATGTGTATCTATTTACATTAATTAAATCACACTTCCGAAAAAACAACCATGGCGCCGGAAAGATAACGGTATGCATAGCATGAGGGAGTGATGGAATATGCTATACATACCTGAATAGAATTCTTCCAAAGGGTGTTCACATTTCGGCCGACTCGTCAACCAACACACACAATCTATCAGCTCATAGTAAGCCTTTCCTTATACGACTAGCGAGTCAAGATGTGAAAGGTTTAAAATATCGAGCTATAGAAGACCCCATACGTCGCATAGTGGTGGCCGCGATTAGGGCGAATGTACCGTTGAAACAACCAGCAATTCAACAAAACCCCAGCAACAGTCAAAAACCCAGCTTCCACAACACGCCTTAAAGCAGCACTTAGTATCTATTCAAAGAAGGTGCATCAGCGCTTATATCTCATCAAACAGCAACAAGGCTGCGTTGATGCATGCCACGGATCAGCGAAACGCAGCCGGGCGCTGCGAGAGCCAATGGGGAAGTGTGAAACCTCTTTTCTATTCTTGTGGCTACTGTTGCGTTGCTGAAAGTTTTCCGGGGCATCAATTCCTCTATATACGGCGCATCCCTCGGCAGAACGGTTTTGTTGTTATTGATAATTCTTAGTGTGCGCTCTTTATGGTTCACGGAAAAGGGGATGCTCTAGGTTTTCTGAGGGGAATCTGAACGAGGTTCAATAGCACGTCTCGCAAAGAGCCTAATCTAGCAGCAAGCTATGACCGCTCATGAGCAGATCTACGGCATCTACGAGATCTCTCCCGGCGAGACCCCCACAATCGAGTCAGTCTCCCCTTCCGCACAAAAACCACATCCCCCCTAATCAACCCACAGTATCGTCGCTGTCCACGGCCTCAACGGCCACCCCTTCAAATCATGGTCGACCGATCAGTCTCAAACCTGTTGGCTGGGAGCGCCAGACCTACTTCCCCATGCCATGAGAAATGCACGTATTCTCACGTGGGGCTATAATGCAAATGTGACTTCTTTACTGGGAAATACGTCTTCGGATAGGATTTTGAATCATGCGCAAACTCTTGTTGCGCAGCTAGAGGCGGATCGTTCGGTTCGTGCAGTGCATCATGAATTTGTTGATCGAGGCTGCCTGCTTACACCTAAGTGCGCTAGCTTGAAAACGCAACGAAGCGACCTATTATTTTTCTTTGCCACTCCTTGGGTGGGATTATTGTCAAAAAGGTTTTTTCGCATCTCGAAATACCCTGGCAATCTGCTAATTTTTCCCATCCAGGCACTGGCGTACTCCGCCAGTAGAACCTCGGCTCACATTGAGCATCTCCACTCCATCTACGTCTCCACCTACGCAGTGCTCTTCCTAGGAACGCCGCACAACGGAAGCGACAAGGCTAAGTTAGCAGGGATCGGCCAACGGATGCTCAGCGCGCTGGTGCCGAAAAAGGTGTGGGATACCGACAGTCAACTCCTAAACGCTTTGCAAGAGGGTTCCGAGACGCTGCAGGCCATAACCGATCAGTTCGCGCCGCTGATGAAGCAGTTTCGGATCTTTTTCTTCTGGGAACAGGAGAGGACGGATCTTGGTTACACAAAAGACTATGTAATTTGCCTGGTTGACATGCTAGAAGAAATGGTGGATATAGGCTGACATCTAGTGTAGGTGGTCGACGAGAGTTCGGCGGCGCCAATTCTGGACAACATTGAGCGCTCTGGAATTCCAGCGGACCATTTGCACATGTGCAAGTTTGAGAACAAGCATTCGCCAGGCTACAAGGTAGTTGTGGCTGCTTTGATACGATACGCAAGAGAGGCGCCGGCCAGGGTTGATGTCAGATGGCGTGACGCGAATGAAATGCTTCGCACACAAAGATCTATCGAGGCAGCTGAGTTGATTAGGATTTGAGGGTTCTTGAGATGTGATCCATCATTCGTTGGCGACCGCAACAGTCGGCCAGTCAGTGTCAAACAAATAGGTCTTAGGCTGGTAGAAACAAAAGAGGCCTTGATGTTCTAAATCATTGAATATCTGGTGAGAAAAAGTCGATGAACGCCGGAAGTGGCAGCCATAAGGTGTACTCACGCTAAGTTGCGAAATCTTATGGAGAGGTACTGCGCCTCTGGGTCCTCTTACACAATATTTCTATTCCTTAACGCTCATAGAAGCTGAGAAAGCCAATGCCCCAGCGAAGGCACGTCTTTTTCATATCGAGTTGCAGTGCGATTTTCTGGAGGTCTTTAACAGCAGGCCAGAGGAAACTCGTCGTAGTAGCCTCCGAGTGAAAAAGACCTTGCATAGCATAAGGATGGTTTAGTTTTCATAGCGCTTTACAGTGCATCCAGGTTCCTTACTCCACTCTCAGTACCTGGCCCGTACCAATGAAGAGTAAGAAAAAAGCGCGGCGTGCCATTGGTTTGGGCATTTGCATATATGGCGGTCGTGCTTTGTCGTAGGCTGGTTCCAATTTGTATCCTCAAGGATGTGTCGCGATCTCTTACTTGATATCTGCGTAATTTCGAACGGAACAAATTAATATAATATGGAATGCACAGATTCACCATGTAGGAGCTTTCGGTCGGTCAAGGAATGGCTTCTGTACTTCTTTCTTCGACGCTGTTGGCATTTCATCATGATGCTGAAGTTGACCTAACTGCTTTCGAGCGCTTTGTGTTCGTGGATGCTCTACGCCCAGCTTTTCGTCCATCATTGGGATTAGTTCAGTAAGTAGTCTCTGAGCTTTTTCAACCTGGCCTTGGTTGGCGTAGTTACGTGACTGCTCTTGCATTAAGACGAGCCGATCAGGATGTAGTCGATCAACTTCCCTCACCTCAATCTTCCGCATCAAGATGTCCTGAAGGTCGTTGAGTAAGATCTCTGTGTCGAGCCAGCGGCGCTGGCCACTGTAGGCACGTGCAAGATTAATCATGGTCATTCTCGTTCCAATGTGCTCTCGCCCTAATGTTCGCCTTGCAGTTTCCAATACGTCAACTAAGATCTCCTCGGCCTCGACTGGACGGTCTTGCGCGCAATATATCTTTGCCAGATCGTTGAGCGCCCATAACGTGTATGCATGTTCCTTACCAAGGATTCGCCGTAATCCAAGAACCACGGCCTGAAGCAATGTTTCAGCTTCATCAAGGCGGCCTAAATCACAGTAACTGACGCCAAGTTCCATCGATGATCTAAGCGTCAAGGTGTGCTCAAGTCCGAATTTTTCCATGCAGATCTTCTGCGCGCGAGCCTGAAGCTCCATGGCTTCTCCGAAACGGCCTCTATGCTTGTAGACACGAGCAAGATTAAGTGTCGAAGTCAGCGTAGTAACGTCTGAAGGTCCAAACACCTCGCCCAAGCCAATCATAGCCCTAGTTCCCAACTCTTGTGCCTCGGCCATTCGACCACAAAGCCAATAAGTGTCTGCTAGTTTATCAATTGACTTCAATGTTTCTGGATGATTATGGCCAAGAGCCTCTATTCGAGCTTCCATTACGCTACGCTGTATTTCGGCAGCTTTATCCATCAAACCAATGTTCCAGTAGGTTGACCCTAAATCTGTCATTGCTTGTAGGGTATCCGGATCTTCCTGTCCTAGTATTGATTTTCGTTCAGTAACCACCTTTTCCTGTAAATCTCTTGCGCTTTGGAAGCGACCACCGTCGAAGTAAATTTGCGCAAGCTTAATTCTCTTTTCAGTCTGGCGATACTGTGTCCCACGGCCAATGAGCGGCTCCGTATGATCGCCACCAAAGAAACAGTCAATATGGGGAATCAAAGACCTTCGATAGGCATGCTCTGAGCCATCATTGTTGGTAGTAATAGAGTCAGCCACTACCGTTGTAGTAATATCAAACCAAAGGCTCTGGTCTTCCTTGCTCAATCGGTCACGCGCCCAAAAGTGTACTAGAGGATGCATAGAGTAGCTACCCCACGACAAATGGTCGGTCGTGGGGGTGCGATCTTCGTCCATGTCCACATCTTTCACAATCAAGGAGAATTGCCTTAAGATCCAAAGCGCTCGCTGGAAACGAATAGTATCCCAACTCGAACCATCTTGAGCAAGAATGCGAGGGGGCTTTCGAGCATGGTTTGGTGCTTCTGCAAAGTGAAAAGCCTGTAGGAACCTTGATAGTAACGATCTCGAGGGCGCCGAATACCGAGGACGGGATGTATTCTCCCATGCTTTCTGTAAGATATTTGCGGGAACTTGCTGAAAGTGGAGAAAGGCGAAGATTTGCAGTATCTCGCACGCATCAATGGCCGCAGGTTTCTCAAGTTTTCTGATCATCTGGAAAGAAACCTCCCACGTGCTGTAGATTGTGTACTTGTAGGCCTCCCCTCCCTGAATAGATCTCATGCTCATTATTTGTCTCCGCTGGCGATGGTAAAGAGAAAGATACGTTTCTAGAGTGCAAATATTTTGCCTGATGGTTGCCCCTGCCTGATCGAGTGCGAGTGGAAGATAGCCAAGGGTACTCGTAATTGGTCTGGCTAAGCGCCGAAGTCGTGAGCTTGTTGGATCTTTGCCAGCAGCCCTCAGGAGAAGTGTATCTGCTTCCTCATGGTCCATCTCTCTAAGCTCTTGATATCCAACTGTTTCATGATATCTGCATTCGGAATTTCGGCTTGTCACCAGGATATGACCTCGGTCTCCAGACGGAAAAAAGCGAGAAACATCTACTGAGGGATCATCTGCGTTATCAATGATAAGCATCCAAGACATCTCCAGACCGGTGAGCCATAATTTTCCATCTTCACTGGTGTCACCAAATCCATCAATCTTAGCAAGTTTCGAAAAGTCCTGTTCGGCGGTCTCAACAGTACTAGCGTCAATCCAGAAAATGCCCCAGAAACTAACAAGTATTGGTTAGGCCCATTGATAACGATTCCACACTACAGCAGAAAGCGAGATTTGATCTGACGTTTGGGACTGTACCTTTGACGATGGTCTTGCACAAATTTTAAGCAAAACTGAGTTTTGCCCGAACCTCCCAGCCCGTAGAGAATAAATCTTTTCTGTATTTGAGGAATAGCCGACTCGGATGAGCGCAGCATGCTTCGTTCAAGACGTTTAGCGACATCGGCTCTTCCTGTGAAGAAATTGCTTGCACTGAAAGGCACGCGGAAATGCTTGTTGCATTTCGCACTGTCCCTGATGTCATCCGATGGTTTAGTGGTGATGCGTATGTCATGTCTGAGTATCTCAGCAGCTTCAATGCTGCGTTGTCGCTCGATGTGCTGTTTTGCATCTCTCCACCTAGGAGTTATAACATCGTTAGCTTCCAGTGCGTAGCGGCGCAATGTGGCACGGACGACCGTAAAGCCAGGGGCATCGACACTTCCGAACTTGCACATCTGGGCATGGCTTGCCGAGATTCCAGAACGCTCGGTATTATCCCATATTGGCGCTGCGGATTCCTCCTCCACTTTATATCTTGCAAAGGTTTCTGTGACTGTCTCCTGTTGTTCCCAGAAGAAGTGTATCCGGAACCGCTTCACTAAAGGCGCGAATTGATCATTGATATTTTGTAGGGTTTCAGAACCTTTAGCAATGGCTTCTAATAGAGCGCTTGGGTGGCCTTCAGTATTTCTGGCCATCACTGACCAGCTCATCTGTTCAACACCGTCGTGGGGTGTGCCCATGAAGAGGATGCCGTAAGTAGACACAAAAATTCCGTATAGATGTGCGACGTCTTTAGCTACCATTGACGATGAGTATGCCAACGCATTTTTCACTAGTATTCCTCCTATACCGTGGCAGATGAATATGATTGGTCGCTCAGTGGTGTTTTCTAATAGTCGATCTGCGTCCAATTCGGCCACAAGAGTCTGCGCGTGTTGGAGAAACCTCTCAGAAGATCCGCTTGAGGACGCTGAAGAGACATCCGAGTCGTAACCGTAAGTCAATATCCTCGCAGAAGGAATGTATCTGGGTATGAGGTCTCGAAGCCATAAGACTTTCGAGACTGGATCAGTCCAGGCCGTGATATGGTCTTCGTCAAGTCCATGGACCGCAACAATACTAGAAGTTCGGAACAGAATTAGAGCGCATTTAGTTAACCTTGCAGGTTGGACATTCTCTTGGAAAAGGACTTCTGGAACGATCGGTCGCAAGTGTACTTACTCGATGGTCCAGCTCCCATTTTCTTCGAGTCTTGGCGCTTCTACCGACTTTAGCACCATCAGCTCGTCCTGAAAAGGTATGTTCAGGGCCAATTGTTGAAACGAAGCGGTTGATTTTCATTCTCCAACGCCAGTGTGCCGAACAGCAGATATGCGCAAGACCTAAGGATTACCCAGCCCTGTTGAAGCATGTTTTGAGCAATCCAAGGCCACAAGGTAGCTGCGACGATATACTAAAGGAGGAGTGGAGTGTTCGAACAACGGAGATAGCAGAAGACGTGGGTTATTTGTCGCAAGAAAGGCTCTGTAAGAACGGAAGGAAAGAGGGATTGGATTCCTAGTCATCCTGCAACTCAGACTCTCGAGTTCCGGTTAGATGATGACGGACCAGTAAGTGCATGTCGGCTGCACAGGGGGTGCCGGTCCGCGGGTTGGGAAGCCTATCAAGCCTATCAGGTAGCGCGCTAGAAATTCTGTGACGATAGAAGTCACAGCTGCCACACATATCCTCCGCCGGCAGCGAATCAACGCAGTGAATTTCGCGCTGTGGTGCGCGCTCGGCTGCATGCATTTGTGAAAAGATCGGAGATTGGACGTAGATTCATGTGTGGCAGCTCAAACTGGAGGAGTCGAGACCTTGTACCACACTACCTTGGTGAGTGGCACAGGACGATAAAAGCGGCATGTACTCTGCGATGGTACGCGTTGGGCACATATGGTCCATGGAGCTTTGCAAGTGCACTCACCCAAGTCTTCCCACATTGTACATCGCCTCACTCTCTTCTGGAGAATTCTGTTAACGCGTAATATACGGGTCTTATGTTTGGGATATGGTATTCACCTTCTTCAATGTTTTCGTCGCTCTTAGTGCATCCGTCTGTCTGCGTTATGCTGTAAAGAAGTATCTTGAATATCGCGTCAGTATAATGTTACCCTTGCATAGTCAACGTACCCTGAACATCCATGAAGGCGGACAGAGAATTCGGTCTCCGTCATGGCTGTCTACCACCGGCTCGCCTTAAGAACGAGCTGCCTCTGGGCGTTGATCGTCTCTCTCAGATCTTTCGAGCCGATGCAGATAACAAGTTGATGGCTTTGTTCCTATGGCACTTTCGACACTGGGGTGACACTTTGGAGCAAGTGTTCCTCGGGACAAGGGCATTTGGTACCATTGATCCGCGGAATCTCGAGGCCATGTTGTCAACCCAATTCACTGGTGAGATACCTAATCATACTCTTAACTCTTTCTAAGATTGATGATGAATGCAGACTTTGGTTTCGGACCCCGCCGCAATATCTTCTATCCTCTGCTTGGTGACGGCATATTCACCCAAGACGGTGCAGCATGGAAACACTCCCGCGAGCTTCTTAAACCACAGTTTACCCGCAGCCAATATCGAGATCTAGACCTTTTCCGAGAGCATGTAGACAATCTCATTTCGTGTATTCCGCTCACTGAACAGCCGATTGATCTTCAGCCTTTATTCTTTCGATTTACCCTAGACACGATAACTGCGCTTCTGTTTGGGGAGTCTGTATATTGCTTAAAGGCAAATGATTTCAACGATGAGCAGACTTTTGCTGAGTCCTTTAACGTTGCCCAAGACTACCTGGTCAAACGCTACCGTCTCCTGGACTTATATTTCCTCATTGGTGGACGGAAGTTCAAGAATGCTTGCACGTCAACCCATAAATTTGTTGACGAAATCGCGGAGCGAGGTCTTCGTACATTGGCAGACTCTGATCAGGAGAAACCCGATCGCTACCTTTTCCTTGATGTCATAGCCCAGAACTCTCCGAACAGAATTGCACTTCGCGACCAACTGCTAAATATTTTGCTGGCTGGGAGAGACACAACAGCATGTCTGTTGTCCTGGACATTGTGAGTAATTCCTATAGCTTGTCAGAGCAGTCGCCGCTTGACTGCCTGGCTACCGTCGAAAATTGAATAAGTGACAAGAGGCTGAGATTGGTTTCTAGTCGGCTACTTGTCCGACATCCTCACGTCATGGATCGTTTACGAAACGAGATCACTTCTGTCCTGGCCGGCAAATCTGAGCTGAACCGAGAAGATTTGAAGAAGATGACTTATCTTTCCAACATCCTCAAAGAGAGTAAGCTCATGTAGTTCAAATAACCTCGTCACATGGCAAACGTGGCTGACTAGTCCCAATCTAGCACTCCGCTTGTATCCCTCGGTACCGGTCAATACACGGGTAGCTTTGAAAACGACGACCCTTCCAACCGGCGGTGGTCCAGACGGAAAATCACCAGTTCTTGTCCGACGCGGCGAAGCCGTAGCATATAGTGTTTATTCTTTGCATCGCCAAACTCACCTGTACGGCGAAGACTCAGAAGAGTTCCGACCGGAGCGATGGGAAGACAAGAACATGCCGCTCTTTCATGATGAGACAAATGCGAATTGGGGCTATCTTCCTTTCAACGGAGGCCCGAGGGTCTGCCTTGGCCGTGAGTACGACTCAGCCTTAGTAGTGACCATGTGCTGACTACGAAAAGAGGACTTTGGCCTCGTAGAAGCCTCTTACGCTGTTGTCAGGGTTTTAGAACGCTTCCCAGTAATCAAGATGCCCGCGGAACAGCCTTATGAGAAGACTGGGTCGGAGAGACAGAAGATGACACTCGTTATGGCTGTGGCAGAGGGTTGTATTGTGCAACTTGCGTGACGAAAAGTGAAGAACCGGCGGCGCGCTTAGATATCCAAGAATATATACCAGTTGAGAGCATACGGAAGGTTTCTGAACAAATTCTACGTCGTCTATGCAAGCTGAGGGAGGCCAGCGATAAATTGCCATGACAGCGCCGTTCCATAAGACATCTGCTTGCTGCCTTTTCGAATAGGAATAACACATGATAATGTCGCAAGATTACCCTCGTCTGTTCAGGTAATAGTGTTGAAAGAAGTAACCAAAGCCCCAAGCTACCCGGTCAAGTTTCCAACCTTTTCTCGTTTCATAGCATCCATCCTTAATACCCACATAGCTCTGAATAACAGGCAGCCCCGTCTCTTAGGACGGTGGTGTTAGAGATTTCTGGCTGTGGTAAGGATAATTTGACTGGTATCTCCAGTCGTTCTACCTATCAATCGCCGGAAAACATAGGCTTTTGAGATGTAACTGGAGGGTATTGTATGGGTGGTCGTTGCAAATGTCATCATCGGATGGAATGAATTTTCATGAATAGGGGCCACTATTGGTCAAGGACCCTATCAGTGTCATGAAGAGAATGTCCATGAGCGAGTTATTCCTTTCATGGAAGAGACTTACAGCCGCAAAGCGGATGGCTCACACATGGACGACAGGTACATAGGAGAGGCTGATATATTTGATTTCCACTACTACAAGACGAGCTAGCTACTTGATCCTATCCCTCTCAGTGTCCTCCTCACTCTTCCGTAAACAATCAACAATATACTTCTTGATCTTTTGCTATTAGAATAAGACTAGAAAATCTCCTTGGGGGAAAGACTCGGCTAATTGTTTGAAAACATTCTTGGAATATGAGGTAGATACTACCAAGTTATTAAATCCGTGGATCAACCGAACCAATTAGTGAGAATCTATCCATGAGACGTATGGGGCTCTCGACCCTTAGGGCTCTTGTTCATAGAATCCATTCCATCAGTGGCAGAGAGCGTTTGATCCATAAATGGTGGCATCTACTAATCGCGTGCATCGTAGTTTTCCATTTTTAGTATAATTCGCCATAAGTTTCAAAATATCCCTTTATCGGGAATCATAAATACTATTTCAGATCTGTGACCCGTTCCACGGTTGTGTGCTGTGCTGAAGTAGCTTGGTATGAGAGGGAATGGTACTTTCAATTCAATTAGTACCACCACACGATTGCGGTAAGCGTCAGGGGTGTGCTCCGCTGGTTGTAACCGTTGGGACTTGTATTTCGTATTGGTGTAATGATTTCATGAAGGAAAATGGGCGGTGCAAGACGTCGAAGGAGTGACTTTCGATTTGGATTTGCCTCGCTCAGTTGGTTAATCCATTCTTCTCCCAACTGATCTTCTTCTTTTTCGCAGCCTTCGTTACTACTTTCAAGGCTTGCAATAAGCCCGGTGCCCTTAAATTTTTCAGAGAAAGATCTCAACGGAATTTGAGGGCTTTGACACGACATCATGCTGGAGTTCTGTTTAGGGTCCATCCCAAAGCCTAGCTCAAATGCCGTCATTGTAGATAAATTCAAACTTCCTTCCTATAATCAAGTCAACCTCTCGTCGACTTATTGCTATTGTAAATAGCACAGCCAAAGTAAAGTGGCTATAGGGATGGGAAGAAGTACCTATTGACGATGTTTCCATGAATAGAACAGCGTAATGGGGTGGGTTGAGGTTGATGTTTATCAGCATGACTTGGTGCACGTTCTCGGTCCACAGTTGGGTACAGTTTAAGCGGTAGAAAGAAGAACACTGGCGCTATCCGTATGCATTGGGCATGCGCTTCATAGTTTAAAGGCAGCAATGGGATCTTTGGATTGAGATTTGCGATGCGCTACCGGATATGGCAGAGTTCAAAAGCCAAGGAACGATATTTCAGTTTAGCGGTTTTAGTTGAGGCGAACTCCGCAACACAACAGTCTGAAGGCCACTTGTGGCACTCGTACTGTCTGATCTCATCGATCGAATCTCCATTTCTGGCGCTCCAAAGGTATATGGCCGTTTTCCAGCGGTAGGACCTTGATAATAAAACAGTATTTGCCTCTCTGTTTGACTACAAGTCAAAGCGCGATATTAGTAGTATCTGTATCGGTTGCGAGTTAGAAGCTCAAAATAGATCTTTGTAGCCTTTGTGGTCATTGCGCTTGGTGCACAGACCCCAATGAAGCTACATAGTGCATCGCCACAGTTCTCCCGAAAGGATGGAGACGACCTTCAAGCGAACCGAAAAACATCGTTGGATGTATGGTAGACCTGATTAGGAATTGGCAACAGCCAGTATCGTACAAGGTGGAGATTATTGCCAGCGCCGTGGACGACGACTGCGAGATTGAAAAAGCCAACCAGCAGCGGGTGAGTTGAAACCACAACTGTTATGTAAACACAAACCCCGTAATGTGGAAGCGCATGAGTGGAATTTCGAGCGCTTGTTTCGCGGGAATAAGGTCAGAGCAAAGAGGAGCGCGAGTATAACCGGGAAACGAAGAAATTCGCCTAGCGAGCACCACGACTTTGATCCGACATGTATTTCCGATCTCGAAGCCATGAGTATATGAGCATGAGATCTCGAAAACTTGTCGTTTAATGCGGCCATATTCACTACAAGCCTCATCCTCTTCTAACTCTTCTTTGACGTTAAGCTGCACTTATCCTGGAGCGTGATCGCAATATGAAGACTGTGACTCTACTGCCAGCCATTATTTCAATACTTCTTTTTAGTAAAGCTTTCGCGCAGAGTCAAGTCGGCATATCTGATGCGTTAAATGGCCCCGGCTGTGTCGGCGTCCCGAACAATGATGAATGCAGACGTTGTATGTTTAGCTGTTTCCGTTCATCGCTCCGCTGTGCCGTGAGTTGCGCCAAGTACGGCTACACATCCCAAGAGTGTAAGGTAGGTTGCAACCAAGCCGAACAAACTTGCAAAATAGAGCTAATAGTATACTGCCTCCCAGACCTGCATTGGAGTCAAGTACTGCATAGATTGTATACCACATTGTTTCCACTGGGGCACAGCCAGGGCAACTGTATGTGTCAATTGCAACGACCCCAACGTTCAGAGCCAGATGTTTGCTTTCCCTGTGAGGCCAGTTTGCTGCGGAAAATGAGGCTAACGTCTTACTGTAGGTGTCTTGGCTCATATGGGACGCCCGGATTTTGCACTGCAGCAGGTCAAGCGGGCTTTGCGGATAATGGGGGTAGATGGAATTCCCGTACAGATATTCCAAACATACAGGCTCATATCCCACAGGCTACGGTTGCAGTGGAGCTACACCTGACTGCGATACCCTTACCGGGGCATTGGCCCAATGTTCCACGCCTCCCTCGCTGCTCGCATCTGCTGGGCGAAATGCTTCGAAGCCAGTGATAGATCCTGCAGCCCCGTTGGCAAGCGCAATTCATTCCGCGACTGGTTCAGATTACTTGGGTTGTTATGGTTACACCGCTACCATTCAGCATCTAAATGGTAAGGCGTGGACTGCTAGTGAAATGACGGTTGAGCGTTGCGCGACGCATTGCTCCGAGTACGATTATTTTGGTGTACAATCCGTGACGCAGTAAGTCTTGTTCTTATGTGGAGACTCCTATTGCTGAACTTTGTCTAGATGCTTTTGTGGTAGTCAAGCTCCCCAGCCTGTTGCGAAACTTGAAGGCAACATTTGTAATGCAACTTGTAACACAAACGAATGCAAGGGATCTGGACCAATTAGAGTGTACAAGCTCCAAGGAGCAACGGCAACGTCTTGAGAACTTGTGTTGTCTGCGACTCCATAGTAAGTAAGCCAAGAACAATCAAGTATAACATAGGCGCGGAGGATAGTGAACTAGTTCGATGCAATAGACTTTCCGTCTACGGGGTCAAACATACATCAAGGATTCGAGCGCTGCCACTTACTGGCGCTGACCTACATAGAGATGGCCAGTAGTGAATCTAAGGAAACTAGTCCGATGACCGTACAAAGAATAATCCAGAGACATTATTCCATTTTTTGATATCAAAGCGAACGAGTTTGCGTTTCTAAAGATCTCCCAATGCTTTTGCAGTCTGGTTTTATCTTTCACTTGGAGAGACCCGTTGGCTGTTCAATCCTTTCGTTTTATTTATGCACCTCTTATCATGGTTCAATCTATGCAGTGTCCTACAGCCAATCACCGCCAATTCTGACTGCATGAGCTGAAAGCATTGTCGCCTTCTTGCTCTCGCGGAAACGTTCGCAAGAGGCGACGTAGTGCAGAAGAGCAGCTAATCCGAAACCAGAGAGCGGATTTATATAGGAGAGCAACAGCTAACAATCTTAGAGTTCGTCCCTTTTCAGCATTCAACGCTTGCGTCACCGCCAATAATACATACTCATAGTGTAGCCATCGCTTTGTCGCACGGTATGAGGTACAGATCAAGGATTTAGATCTGTGTTCTCTGATTTGATATGTGTTGGTTTTCTCTGAGCTTGTAATCCGTGATCGAATATCCAAAGAGTGATGAGAAGTCCGTCGTCCAAGCACTAAGATATTCATGGGTTTAAATGGGGAGAACCTAGGCTTATGGCTATTTACTTTGTTGAAGAAAGACGAGTGACGAAAGCTTTTGGAGACTCTCCAGGCATGAGCATTTACAACAACCACATCTTAGATCATTTGCGAAGCACTTTGTAGCCGTCTGCGCTCTTCAGAAAGACAGTCGGCTCTTGCTTTTCCCGGCCTGTTGGGACGACTGGATAGTCCGGTGGCAACCTAATATCCGGAAACTCTTGAAAGATACGCTAGTGGCACAGCAGGCTTCTATTAAGGCAAAGTCTGAAAACAATTAATGCTAAAACCTTCTCGACCGTTGCTCTGAAAGGACACTTACTGCCAAGACAAAGTCTAGAGTCCCCATGGAACGGCAGATATGCCCATTCAATATTTGCAAGCTCTGCTCCTTCCCATCTTTCAGGTCGGAAATTCATGGCGTCGTGGCCGTAAAGATCTTTTCGTCGGTGGATGTAGTAAGGTACGAATCCAATATCTAAGCCGCGGCGGATGAGAACTGGAGTATTCCCATCTGCACCTCCTCCTTGGGCAACCAAGTTGTTTTCTGAGCGAAACGAACACCTATTGGTATTGGAGGGTAGAGTCGAAGAGCTGAGGAGACGATGTGCGTCAGACAGATATGGCAAGTATAAGGAGCTATCGTTTACTTTCGTTTAGGACACACTTGAGATAGACTAATTTTGGGGTGTGGAGCCTGGTCGATTCTACCCCATCTTCTACAACGGATTGAAATCTTCTCGAAGACGATTCAGAGCTTTGGGTTGTCGGACAAGAAGGAAGCTATCAAATTTCACCAGTCAGTATTTGGAAGTCTTAGAAACGAGACGAGCGAAGATACGCAAAAATAGAAAATAGTACTCACAAAGTCCACGACAAAATGCAAGCCGTAGTATCTCTGCCGGCAAGGAAGATGTTGATGAGCTGATCGCGAACCAGCCCAGGGTCCTGCAATTCGGTATAAAGATCTTCAATGAAGCTGTAGCGGTCTGAGGTTGTCCCTGTTGTGTCTTTGGTTCTTTCAATTAGAGCTCACGTCACAAAGCCATCAGCATAGTCTTTGACATCTTTACAGGCAGAACTATATTTTGATGGGCTATAAGCCCAGTAGAAGTCGATAAGATCGTATATGTAAGGCAATAACCCTTGAGGTATAATTGAAGCTGTTGGCAAAAGTGTTGTGTTCTTCGTTTTCGAAAATTTCGACAGACTGACCAATGATGCATTGCACTAGTGCTGTAATAGTAGCCAAAGAAAATAGAAAAAATAATGGTTGAAGGTCGACGACACTGGACGTGGGGAGATTAGCCATAACGCTGCTGATAGGTTCGATGAATCCTTTGAGGTTCTGATAATTGAGTTCTCGGGAACGGCCGACGCAGGAGCTCTCGAGAAAGTCTCCAGGTTCCTCCATCTTGGGAGAAGATACCTTCACCAATGAAAGGAAAGAGAGCTCCACGTCTGGTGCCAAGATACTGTAGTAATCGGTAGTATTCGTAAATGATGTGGCTGGCTCTCAAAACCTGTCACTGCAATAGGGCACCTTCGACTTGTGATAGGAGAATAGCCTCCACGTTTTTGGGTCGAACGTTGTGTATTCCACTGTCCCAAGAATTTTGAGCTCTAGATTAGGACCCAAGTCATCATTATATGGTTGTTGAAATGGCAAAAGACAGTTTTCGGCATTAGCACTATATTGCGCGAAGAGCACGTCGAGCCCAAAAGGCCATCTGCAAGACTACCTCGCTTTCATAGGTCGAAAACCATGCTGCTCACCGATTATAGTGTCGGCCTGCGACAATTTGGTCAGAATCTGAACGTGTTGGATCAACAAGGTACACATCTACCTCATATTCTCGCCACAGCTGCAGGTTTCCATGAAGACAGTATAGTAATCTGACTCTAAGCAGACTAAGATGTAGATCAAACATAGTTGTTCCAGATAGCCGTAGAGTATCGAAGACGTTTTGCCGCATGTTATTACAGCAAACGGCGGATGGGATGGAGAAATGATATGGATGGGGCAGTTTGGATCACGTCGGAAGGGGATGATGCGGGGGCTTCTAGATGGGCCTAGTGCAGCTGAGATAAACTTAATTCAATGGTAGAGTAATATGAAGGAGGTGGAAGGAACGTGGTTGCCTCGTTCCTTGTGGCGGGTAGGGGAGTTCCATCACAGAACGACGTGTGTATAGAGTACCACAAGATTTGTTAGGGTTGCAAGGTAGAACTCAGCACCCCACCCACCACCGTGTTTTGCAATACTCTTGGCTATGCGAGCCAGGTAAAATCGAAGAATGAAGAGACTTACTTCGTTTCCTTCGCAATACTTAATCAGCGTTCTGGCCCAGCAGGTTTGTAGAGTTTTACATCGCTTTTGATCCCTATAATGCGATCTCGTTAACATGACCGCCAATCAACATCTACTACAAATAGTATGTAGTGTTTCACGTGTCATGCAAACATCCCACGGCAAATGTCAACTCTCCGCCAATATTGAGAAATAACATCTGAAAGTGTTGGTATATGAGGGCCAGAAGAAGTATGTGCATGTGCATATATATTGATTGAACTACTCTAGGAAGTAGGAACTACGAAGGGAGGAAGGAGGTGAAAACTCTGACTCCCGCGCCCTATAGGGCTAAGCGAGATTGCCAACATAGGAGTAACAGTACTGTTCCCTGTTTCCAACAGAAAGGCTGGGGGATACACCACGTATCAGTGAGCTTGACAGGATGCCACGATATGCTCGTCGACTCCGTAACAATTGCGAAGAAACAATCTTCGAAAAGATCCCTTCGCGCTGAACCTCACCTTGTGAACTAACTAACGCTTGGTTTTGTGCATTCGTATGCAGAGGTTGATACTCATATTCGATTCGCAGCAAACTTCTTTTTTATGTCGCACTACAGGAACAAGCTTCACACCGACATCTGCGTCTGAACAAATATGAGAAGCGTAGATGAACGCTTTCGGCCTTGATCGAGGTGTGCAGGTCTCGATATTAACCTTTCGAAAAGCCACGAACCTGCAGCAATTGAGTAGGGAGTTTGGATGGGTAATAGAAGCAGAGAAGTTTTAGTTACACTCTGAATGGTTTGATTATACACTTGGCTCCTTCCTGCAGCGCACTGCTGCTATAGTTAGTAGTCACTCCATCTCAAACATCGACCAAGATGTGCAGAGGAGCGTCAAGCCCATGTCCGCGCGTTCCCACTGACAGCTGTTCGCATTCAATTGGCAGTCTGTGGACATTCTGAGCTCAAACTTGCCGCATAAGACCTGAGCACCAATCAAAGAATACCTATCGAGCACTCCTGCATTCGAAGATTGCCATTCCTACTACGATCATGGATTGGCTCCCGTGCCATTTTGGGACCACATCTTATACGTAGGCTCTCTTCTCATGGTACGGTCATATCTTATATATCAGATAATTCGATATGCATCGCTAAATGTTCACGCGTCGTTGTAAATTTGCTCTAAATATTTCCTTCCTCGAGAGTTTCACGACAATCGACACTCGTTCACCTTCATTCGTACAAGACTATCACTCGTTTATCAGACTCAGACTGTTTCTCAAAATGTTTGATCTATTTACATTCGTCTATTTGTCTGTTCGTTTATCGATATCAACAGCGATGATATGTGCTTCACAAAAACTCTTTTTATGAGCCCATCTTTAATTGTCGCAGCCGTTGCGCAAACGACAAGCCTTTTTTTCACTAAGCTTCGAACTTCATTAGTTGCTGGTACACCGAATTGAAATGGGTCGATGGTTATGATTCTGTAAGTACTATTATGCTGCAGCTCAATCGCAATGAACAGAGCGTTGATCGTTTACTTTCTACAGGCGGTGACCATTACTCTTCAGCAAGACACGGCAAACAATTGGCAGACTGTTCAACTCATCACCGATAAGTCATTCTTAGCTTCAGATCGAGTCGTACACTGATTCGAATATGTTGTATTCGCTCTTGCACTGATTTTTCGCTCATCAGGCTCTGCATTCGGTAACTCTAACACATGGACACTCGCCAAGTCACTTTCAAGCGGTGACAACTACACCTTGAGGATCTCTCAAGGCATCAACGATGTCAATTACTCCGGCCTATTTAGCCTCATCAACGGCTTGGCCTCGTCGTCGTCGTCGTCCTCTTCATCCACGGCCTCCTCAACCGACAGCTTCTCCATGTCCACAAGCCTGATAGGCTCATCTAGCTCAAATATCATCACATCGACTCCCTCAAGACTATCAACCAACTTCACACCGTTGACTACCTCAGGAGCATCTACTTCTTCAGCAACACCAATCAGTTCAAGGCCGACGAGCTCGCATATTTCAGCCGTAGCAGGCGGCACGGCTGGCGGTTTTATAATCGTTATTATTAGTACTATTCTCATCCTTTTCAAGCGGCAGCAAAGAGCTCGAAGAGCCGAGCCTATCGCGGCTAAAGAACGGTATGGCTCAATAGAACAGCCAATTCCGCTGCAAGAGGCATATACACAACCATCGGAGCTGGCCGGTTCAGAGATGCGGATTGAATTAAGCGGAGCTGAACGACCAATAGAACTAAGCGGAGCTTGATTGCGAGCTGAAGTAAGCAAAGCTTAAAGGCCAGTTTGACTAAACGGAGCTGAACGGCGAATCGAACATAGTGAGTGGGGATAGTCTAACGGGATAGTAACCTGGATTCGAAAGCAGACGTAGCCCTTTCCGTCATTCATCGACTTCTTGTAACCTCAAGTCCAGGGCTTGACGGGGAATCGCAGCCCCAGAGCAAAGTTTTCTATTTGTTTCTTACTATAGATAGAACAGTTACATCACAGGCCAACGGAAAAGAGTGATGATGCAGATATCACCAACAATTGGAGTGGATCTCATACTTCCCAGAAGCTCGACTATACATACCTATATTGTAAACGCCAGAGACTCCCTTTCATATTGTCATCTCACGGTTTGATGTAGCAGAGGCTCAGGAATCAGAAACGTCATGACGGAAGATTCAGCGCTTGTTGGCTTAGCTAATGTACTGATCTAGTAAAAAGCTTCTCCCATCAAAATGATACCATTCCAATCCCAGCCCTCCCACCACTTTACTCCGTATCCCACTCCGATCTCCGATTCTGGTCCAAGGCGAACTCGCTCTGACTCTGGGCCTTTTTCTTTGCCTTCATTACATCATACTCGTCCATACCGCGGGTTTCGACTAGGCGGTCGACGCAACCACCAGTAATACCGGCAAGGATTTCTTTCGCTTCCTGGTAGGAACCAGGGTGACCTACGGGGATGTTAGCATGCAAGCACAGCCAAAGGAGTTTGGGATTTGGAGTCTCAAAGAGGACATACCCTGGTCGTCACAATGTTTTTCGTAAGCTTTGGCTGCTTCGTAGGAGGCGGCGCCGGCGATGAGCTCATGGCTAAGGGAGGCTTCGTTGCCAAAGTCTTGCACGTGTTTGGCGGCGTTTGCCTGATCGGAGTCTAAATCATGGCACGAAAACATTTTAGCTAGCTAAGGTGCTACTTGGGAGGGACTGAGACTGACTGTCGTCGAACCAACCCATGCTTGCTGATGATGGTTTGTTGAAAGGACGTAGTAGTTGAAGAAGAGGTATCTCGGTCAATTGTTCTGAAGGAGATCGTGGCTGTAACTTAGTATTGGTGTAAAGAAGAGAAAGTCTTCGAAGAAGTGAGAGGTATTTAAGTAGTCAACGGACGGTGGGGAAAGGGGGCAGATCTGGAACATGAAAAAGAGTGACGATGTTAGGTGAAGAGCTTCGTGAACAATCTTTTCGGCAGCGTGCAGTGTCACAGAATCTGCACCGTCATGAAACGATCTTCACTTCCCCTTGTCCCACACTCTCCATCTTCCGCGCGAGAGACTGATGGGAATCAAACGATCTCAACATCGTTTGACCGACAGCGCACAAAGTTCAAACTCCTTACTTGATTGGGCTGTCGAGTTCTGGCTTTGAGTACTCATCATAGAAATTTCGAAAGTCCTTTTGTGTTTCTTGGAGTGAAGATACAAAGATGACGCATCAAGATCGATGAAGCGAGAAAAAAGAAGTCACTCTCCATCAGATGATCAAAGCTTCACATGGTCGTCCTGATCAAATCCTCGCAGCTTCATGATTGGTTTACACCGGTGAAAGATCGGGCCTCATTCATTCACTCTAGGAAACAGATAATACCCCTTATATAGCAAACAGGAAGGCTAGGTAAGCTTCACCTTTTGTGGCCGAGGGGCTCTTTGCGTTCAACCCAGCATGGTAGCAAGTGCGGACTATATTAATTCATACGAACAGCTAGCAAGACTCCGTTACATACAAAAATTGTCAACCATCTCAAGTCAAACCAACTTGTCGGCAGCTTGTTTATAGCGACCATAGCAAATGAGCGGGAACCTTCCAGGAGAAAAAATTTCATGAATAGAACCCTTTTTGAGTTCAAGATCCTCCCTTGATTTTGCAAGCTTCTACATATCCTTGGTTCGTACTCCTTCTAAACCCAAAATTCAAAAGATGCGAAGTCGTAGTCTAACCACTGGGAAAAGATAAGTTCATCGGTCGTACCATCTCAGGGTCAAGAACGAAATCAGTGTGTCGCTCAAGCGCTGACCCATGGAGTGCCCTACTCGTGACTTCCTTTAACTGAATCTCCTGCCAGTGATTCAGAGGAACATCAACACCAAGTCTCGCCCGCAGTGCTTCAAGTTCCACGCATTGAACGGTAGCAATGTCAGCTTTGGACTCATCGTCGCGCTCTGAGAGACGTATCTCAAACTTCTGTTGTTCGCGCTCTTCCCAACCAGACCAACATTCTCTCGCCCTTTGACTCTGCGCCAAGTCGTTGTTGTGGAGATGTCGAAAAGATCCGACAATAACATCGAGAGAACGAAGACGGGCGTCAGGTATGATATGGGATTCAGTCTGCCTACGGGTCCTTGCCATCGTCCTGAGAGGATTCCAGAGTCCAAGAACGGTAGACAGTGTAGCAGCAGGTTGTATAGGATTGCTTGGATCGGAGATGTTCATCTCGAGGTTCAACTCAATATGCGCAAGGAACCAAAGCGAATATGCAAGTACATTTAGTGTGTTAGTGGGCTAGACATGAAGTTTTCAGCGTCACGATGTCTTGAAATTTAGCTAGCTCAGACTTACCCATCTTCCATTATACGCGATATCGAGTCCTAGACGACGTAATTTACAGCAATACCTGCCGAGATCTTGAATCTCGGCATGCGAAAGTACACGCCGCTGGCAGAGCCCAGAAGGGTCTTCATGCTCATGAAGTCTTAGTGTTGTCAACGTCTTACCTAAATGCTTAAAGAGGCCTTCGTCAAATTGAGCGGTGAATCCTGTTAGATCTAGGTCTTCCAATGCTGGACAGCTATGAAGGAAAAGTTTGAAAGTTCTTTCAAGCCGATCGAATGATAAGCCTTTGTCCACTCGCAAAGAACGTAGACCTCGCAATCGCGCATCAGCGGAAAGGAAAAGCGACAGGCTGTTGATAGAAAATCTTTCCAGTGCCGAGCAGTCCAGATCGTCACTTAGATCCTCAATGTTTGCAATAGCGTGATCAAGCTCCAGGGCTTGCAGAGCCGATGATCGTAGTCCCAGATTAGTCCAAAATTGGCCTTCATCTGCTGAATCCACTGATGAAACCGCTAAACCCTTCAGGTTAGGGCAAGTCGAAATTACGTACTGCAATTCTCTAGACGCCTGGCGCTGACCTATGCCAATATTTACAACAAGTGAATAAAGAATCGGCGAATCTTTGAGGTAGGACAGCGTGCGCGCAGTGTCTTCTCGACATACAATGCGGGTATATAGATCGCAGTGTGGATGATCGGCATGCAGTGCTTTGATGATCCGATTAGGGATGTTGAACTGAGCATCCCATCTACCATACTTCGGGTTAGCACGTCGACTGAGTCAAGAACCCTACGCCTTACATGAAATTTGCCAGCCTTTTTAAGCTTGGGAGTAATTCAAAGAGTAGCTCGACATCCCGCTCACCTCGGTTCCCGCTACGGAGATTAAAAGACGGGTACCATGATACTCGGATCTCGCGGACGGTCGCACTCCACTCACTGTTACTAAGCAGTTGCAGTAGCAATATTTGAGTGGATCCAGCAGTCACTCGAGTGAAAGAGAACTGGAGCCGGCGATAGATGAACTTCTTCGATAGTAGGTATAAGTTCCTAGAGGTAAGAGCAAAGCTACGGAGAGATTTGGGTGATGTCGGCTCTAGCTAGGAATAATCAACATCTGGCCTAGCGATGGGTGGTGAGTGGCAATCATACGAGTTCCAAGACTTCCAAGGTTATGTCGCGGTTCAGAACGCCAAGATATTGATCCATACCCACAGATATCTGGAAATGTACTTTAGAAGAGAACCACAGCCAGTTATACGTAACAGTACTGCAGAATGAATCACCTCAAGGTAAGGTACTGGGGTGTAAAGTAGGATTATTTGTTCCTAGCAATGGCGGGTCGAGGATGTTGACGCGGCTGCGGCGGGCCGCCATGAAAGCGCCTTGACGGGAGCGTTATTTCGTCACTAAGGTACCGACCTACATAAGTATGCAACGTGTTATCATCCTTGACTTCCATTGTTCTCCTTGAACTGATGCTATAAAAATCTGATGCGGCCGTTGAGGCCTGCTATCTCGACAAGCTTAATCGGCTGCCTCTAAAAAGCCGTGTTACTGGCCGCTCCTTAGAATCCACCAGATGGCCAATGCACTTCTGCGAGCTCTCTCGGGGTTTCGCGCATCATCTCGGCTCTGGCAATCAGTGATCGGATCTTCGGTTACCGCAAAGCGTACAAGCTACCGAGAGGAGCCCGATGACTATGGACCAGGAGGCTTCCATCGGATCAACGTGGGCGACAAGGTGATCAAAGATACACGGTTCTGAGAAAACTAGATTATGGTCAGTATTCGACTGTATGGCTTGCGCACGACTCAAAGTAAGATACCGGATCTGACTTCTGGCTTAGGACTACAATGTTCCAAATTTCATAAACATGTAGCTCTAAAGTTCTCCGATCAGAATGCTACGGTGGCAAGCATGATATTTTTGAAGTTAGTATGCTTGGAAGAATATCTAAGATATCCGGCATTCCAGACATTCAGGTCAACATCACGTTTCGCAGCTAATTGGTTGTTTTGACCATGTCGGATCCCATGACAGTCACGTCTGTTTTGTTTCTGATGTCTCCGGCCCACATATTTGCTACCATACGGCTTGTTTCAATCATCATATGCTTCCTATCAAAGTAGTCAAACAGGTTGTGCGACAACTCCTCTTAGCGCTGGATTTTCTCCACCGAGAATGTATGTCTCCTTAGAGTCATGTTTGTAGTAATCTGCGGCCTTTAGTAGTCTGTGACCTGTAGTATCTAGTCCTCGGCCTGTTCCTATAAATGCACTCTTCTAATGTTGCACGACACGACTAACGTATTTCTAAGATATCAAACCATCAAATATCCTGCTTGAGCTGGAAGACCCAGAAGCCATGATTGCGGAATATCTCTCGAAAGTTCCTCCACTCAAGATAGCCGACCTGGCTCCTAAGAAAGAACGAAATTTTGGAGTTTTGAGCCCAATGCCACGGAGAAATCTGCGGACATACCAGCCACGGACTTTGTCTCCACACCATTGATCTCAAAGATGAAGTATATCAGAGTTAGAATCATCGATTTGGGAGTTTGTACGTATTCAATAGTGTGACCTCTGGTGCAGATCTTGAGAGTGCTAATCCCACCGTTATTGTCATTTGCAGCATATTGGGTGAGCCAGCATTTAAGCGCTCGTATTCAATCACCATTCTTGAGAGCTCCAGAATTAACAGTAGGCGTGCCTTGCGGTACGGGTGTAGATATCTGGAGTTTAGATTGTCTCGTAAGTTCTCTCATGAGATATAGTCGAAAGTTGTACGTGGACTCCTTGTATTTCTAGCCGTAAACGAGACATCTAGATTTTCACGACCGTTCTCTTTTCTACCAAGTGACATATTTCTTTTGGATAGACCTTTGAGTTCATCCGCGGAAGTCCCCTGTTCGCAAGTAACGATGTAAAGAACGGTGATTGGAGCGCAGATGACCACCGCTTGGCACTCATCATTCAGTGGGCTAGGCCCTTTCCCAAAGACTTTCTAGAAAGGGGTCAAAAGACAAGGAAATTCTTTGATGCAGAAGGTAGAGAATTGAACCATGCAAATTGTGACGTACTCTGTTTTGAAGTTAATCATGATTTTAGAAGTCTATCAAGGTGTATGAGTTCTGTGCTGACAGTAGGTCCAGGTCAGCTTCTGCGCATCCAGGATGATATAAAACAAACAAGCTTGGAGGAAGTCTTAGATGGTGACGAACCAGCCTGTAAGCGAGGTTGTGCTAGAATGATCTCACGTCACCTTCCGAGACCTACCTTACCTCACCTACCTAATTTTCCCGGTGATGTGGTGTCCAGACAGTTCATACGATATACTCTACATGTCACAGAGCGACCGTACTACAGATATTCATCGCACCCTTAGTCTTCCTTTATTCGTTGATCTAATGTCAGTAGTGTCATCTAAAACAGTTCGAGATGTCCGATAAGCTCGAGCTTCGTCTTGACGAATGGAATTCTTTTGTCAGCGATGAGACCCAGTGTGCCAGTCTAAGTCACGATGAGGAGATTGCTTTCCTTTCCTCGAAGAGTAAGAACAGTAAGTCTCAATACTGAGAACGACTACGAGACGCTAACCCACGACACGATACGAAGTGGCCGAGTATCTCAAGCTCCATCCCGAGATGGCCCATGAGCTAATGGTACCATCCGGGTTCAAACAATGTCTCATCCGTCGCTACGAACGCTATCTTAGCGGCACCCAAATGCTTTCGACCCAGAATGGCGCTGCAAAGCATGGACAGTGGGACAAGGAGATCTTTGATGCACTGCTCCCTGAGGAAGTCAATGTAGTGGGAAATCCTTCTGGAACTACCACAATCCCCACTTGGCGAGAGCTTTGTCACTTTGTGTGCACCAATGGTACTTGTACCGTAGATGGGGAGGCCATGGCACCGCAGTATGAGTACAAGGCAACAGGGGAGAAGGTGCGGATTATCAAGTATGGAATGTTGAAAGGTAAGCTCATGGCCACTTTCCTTTTGACAGTCATACTAAGGACCAGCATAGTTGAAGTCACAGAGAAACAATGGCACTTGATGTGGTCCCACGTCGTCTGCCAGTTCGCAAAGCCGTACGGCGACGACGCCGCCATATACTCCACCAACCATGATCAAATTGAGTTCATAGCTTTGCACAAAGCCTACACCGAGATGGCCTCCACTCCGCAACCCTGGAACGACTGGCAATGGCCCATCGGCCAGCAAATCGCCATCATCTTGAAGCAGCTTGAGTCCCGATTGAGAGGAATACACAAGAGAGTGCCTACTTGGCGTTGTGAGCTCCCCATGACTCCCCAGCTCATCCACGTTCTCGATTAAACCACCTCTTACAGGCGAATATCCCTCCCATACCAAGAAATTCTACGACAAGCCCTTCGAAGAATTCCTGACCAAAGAGGAAGCCGCGAGTCTGGTCTGCAAAAGCCGCATCATAGAAGGCCGCTCCACCTTTGGCATCGACTATGATCCGGTCGTGCGTGCCGAATTGACGAACAAAGGCCTGGCCCTTCCGCCCGAAGGTGCGAACTGCAAGTTCGTGGGAGGCAAGGATATTGAGATGGAGGAAAGCGAGGAGTGGGAGGATAGCGAGGACAGTGAATCGGGCTAAACGGTGGCCATTGTATGACTATTGTCATGGACCTTTGGGCAGCAAAAAAATGTCTGGAAGCGATAAGAACCACGGTTGTAGGACGGTGGAAGGGCAATTTGCAAGTACAATCGTGGGTTTTTATCGTCTTTGTGCTTCGTGCTAAAAACCTATCGGAGGAGGAAAACAAGCAGAGCAGAGCAATAAGCGTGGCTCTCATCTATTGATATAGCATCTGTGCTTCTCTGCCGTCCATATTAAATCTCAGCTAAAATAGTATCGTCATCATCATCTTTAATCAGCTTACGGAGAGAAGGTTTAGAAAAGAGTGAAAGCTGCATATCATTCACCAATGAAACACCATAACGAAGTGAAGAACGTATTACAGCCAACCAATGCCTCATAGGAAACACATTCACCAGCTAAGTCTGAGTTCACAAATATACAGATGTTATAAACTCTGCGAAATCCCATGGTAGAATAGCAACTAAACAAAAAACCCCAGAACATTCCCCGAAATGATATCGCAACCAGTCGCCAGAACAACCGCAATGTCCCAGCAAAACCCCGTCCCCAACAACGCCGGCTCTCCAGCCAACCCAATCTCTACCACCACATCAACCACACCCATCCCCAAAGCCCGCCGATGCAAAAGCCCCCACCTCTCCATCCGCATAGACAATCCCAACAACCGTTTTTCCCACCTTTCCATCCTCTCCGCAGCAGCCCTCCCGCCCCGCAGCCTCTACATCGCAACCTACATGTATGCCACTTCCGACAGCCCCCCCTGGGCCCTCTACCTGCACGAAAACGCGCAATTCGGCGGCACCAAGTATCGCAACCCCAGCAACAGGAGCTGGATCGCAAACTACGGCCAAGCGTCAGATATCCGCATGGAGGAGCAGTTGGTTGGGCTGTATCGCGTCGCTGTGGTCCGGTCGCTGCATATTGTGGATGAGGTGATCAGAGAAGAGGACGGAAGGCCTTGTCATCTGAGGGGTATGACGGGCAGTATTTGGCTGGGTCGCACTTGTGAGAGGTTGAAGGAGGAGGGGTTGATGGCGTTTGGGTCGTGGGAAGGGCTTAGTGAGGAGGTCTGTAGGTTCTCGGGTCAGCATTGGGAGAGTGCTCTGAAGGGGTTGCGGCCGAGGCCGGTAGAGGTAGCGAGTAGTTGTGCGTTGACGGAATGAGGATGTGGGAAGTTGGTGAGGCGAGGGTGGGGAACAGATGTGACTATGTAGCTCGAGTGGTACTTTGAAGAAACACTGGAGCCTTGAAGATCGAACTGGCATACTTGGTTGAGAGTTGGAATCGTGGGGGGAAAGCTTCGGCCTGGCCTTGGAAGACTGGAGACCTCCAGACGTGTGAGATGTCATCTTATGTTATTGCTCCAGTACCCCAGTAATTCATTCCCAATTCGAGGGGTGCTTTTTCTTCACCACAGTAAGACCTAATACGCATCCCAGACATCACGAATGTTGGTTTCTGTGATACTACTAATTCGCCCACCTTCTCCTATCTCGCTATCACCGGGTCGTTGCAAGCCTCGCATCGCATAGAGAGTGATTCTCGATTCTGAGACAATAGAAGGCTTGTCTTGGGGCTCAAACCAACTGTAGAATTACCTACGTCCGTTCCGGGCATTCGGGTTATCGATGTTAGGCCAGCGCATGGGGACAGTTTAGAATGTACATCATAGCAAAGGCTTTTGGGCACAGGCAGGCGGGCTCATCGCATGGCTTGCGTGGCTCGACACCCCTCCACCCTCGTCTCGTCCGACCATTTCCGTAAAAGGCCAGAGGTATTTGGGTTTGTTTAGTTGCCAAAGTGAAACACATTTCACCGACAATAGCGTCGAAGTGGAAAGTACTGTGACAGTCTGCGTTTGTAACTCCGGAAGCGGCGGAATCAGTCGTGGCGTCAACTTGGGTATCGGCGGAAATGATGTTGCTAGCACCTGAGGTCCTGAAGGCTTCCAGCAGAAGTCTAGTTGCGGACATTGATGGGCTTCTATAAGACGGAAAGAGAAAACAAGTGCAGGAGTTTCTTCATCACGACTGTTTGACATCCTTTACCTTGAATATTTCTCTCGGAGGAGGCATACGAGGTTTGGCCTGTTTCAAGTATCAGGAGCAAGCTGGCAAATCTTCTGGATAGCGGCTGCTTGGATTCTTCATCCAGCTCTCTGTTTTGGCACACCGTATCTCGAAACACTCGGATCGTGGATTGTCGTCTTGCACCTGCAGTGTTATCTTATCTTAGCGGCTTGATTAATAAGCTGGTGCAAACACGAACTCTCCCTTGTGTTAGCACTTTACGCGTTCCGCGTCTGAATGATATCCCACCTTCGCCTTCTCTTGTTTTGAACATTTTCCCCCCGCTACTAGATCCTCTTCACCTCGTCCCACTTCTATTAGCTGTTGCATTTCTCATCTCCTGCAGGAGCAGAGATTAGTAGAGTATTCCCTGGCACTGCACCACTGTTAGCTACTCTCCATCTCAATATCATCGAGGGGCTCCTTCCTCGTTGACCCACAGATCTCGATATGTTCGTGTACAAGCGTGGTAAGTCTCGAGTAAAATCTTTGGATACCCCTTATGCATCATTGAACGTCATTGCTGTTATTTCACCACCTTCCATGGTCTTCGGAGACATTACTCCCAGCTCTCCAGCAAAATCACAAAATGCTAATGCCTAAACTCTTAGACAATCGCAAAGAGCGTGTGCAGTTTGACAAGATCACTGCACGTGTCTCGAGGCTATGCTATGGATTGGATGCCGACCATGTCGATGCTGCGGCCATCACACAGAAGGTCATCTCTGGTGTCTACCAGGGTGTTACGACCGTGGAGCTGGACAATCTTGTGAGTAGAGATTGACACTGCAGCTAGTACTCGTCGTTTTTTGCTAATACTTTTTTTTTGTACAGGCCGCCGAGACAGCTGCCTACATGACCGTCACTCATCCAGACTACGCGATTCTTGCTGCTCGAATTGCAGTTTCGAACCTCCACAAGCAGACAAAGAAACAATTCTCGTCCGTGGTAGATGACCTCTTCCACTACATTAACCCTATAAACAAGAAACCTTCACCCATGATATCCACGAAAACCCACGAGATTGTCATGAAGCACGCTGAGGAGCTAAACTCTGCAATTGTCTACGACAGAGATTTCAATTATCAGTATTTTGGATTCAAGACGCTTGAGCGATCCTACTTGCTGCGGATAGATGGCAAGATTGCTGAGCGTCCTCAGCATATGATCATGCGAGTCGCTGTTGGAATGCATGGAGATGACATCGATGGGGCTATCGAGACTTACAATCTGATGTCGCAAAAGTTTTTCACCCATGCATCCCCAACGCTCTTTAGTGCGGGTACGCCTGATGGTCAGCTCGCATCATGTTTCTTGATTGCCATGAAGGATGATAGTATTGAGGGTATTTATGACACCTTAAAGACATGCGCGTTGATTTCCAAAAACGCTGGCGGTGTAGGAATGAATATCCACAATATCCGGGCTACCGGTTCATACATTGCTGGTACAAACGGCACATCTAATGGTATCGTTCCAATGTTGCGTGTATTCAACAACACCGCGAGGTATGTCGACCAAGGAGGCAACAAGCGTCCAGGTGCATTTGCAATCTATCTGGAGCCATGGCACGCGGATGTCTTTGAATATCTGGATCTACGAAAGAACCACGGAAAAGAAGAAGTGCGAGCCCGTGACCTTTTCTTTGCTTTGTGGATACCCGATCTGTTCATGAAGCGGGTCGAGGCCAATAAAGACTGGACTCTGATGTGTCCCAATGAATGCCCAGGTCTGGCTGATGTTTATGGTGATGAATTTGAAGCACTATACGAGAAGTAGGATCCTGATAATAATGCTAAGAATTCCTTGCGCTAATAAGAGGTTCAGATACGAGAAGGAAGGCCGTGGCCGTAAGCCCATCAAGGCGCAAAAGCTGTGGTACTCTATCCTTGAAGCGCAAACCGAAACGGGTAATCCCTTTATGTTGTACAAAGATGCCTGCAACAAGAAGAGCAACCAGAAGAACCTTGGCACTATCAAGAGCTCGAATCTCTGCACCGAGATTATCGAGTACACTGCACCAGACGAGGTTGCGGTCTGTAATCTGGCATCAATGGGTCTTCCTGCCTTTGTAGATGCTCAGCGTGGAGAGTACGACTTTGGCAAGCTCCACGAAGTCACGCAAGTCGTCGTGCGTAATCTAAACAAGGTCATTGATGTGAATTACTACCCAGTTGAGGAGGCGAGGCGAGGCAACATGAGACATCGCCCCGTTGGAGTCGGTGTCCAAGGCCTTGCGGATGCGTTCCTCGCTCTTCGGTTGCCATTTGACTCGCCAGAAGCGAAGCAACTGAACAAGCAAATCTTTGAGACCATCTACCATGCAGCGTTGACAGCCTCTTGCGAGCTTGCTAAGAAGGATGGACCTTACTCTTCGTACGAGGGTTCCCCAGTCTCCCAAGGCGTCTTACAATATGACATGTGGAATGTCACTCCTACTGACTTGTGGGACTGGGATTCCCTCAAGGCCGAGATCGCCAAGCATGGTGTTCGAAACAGCTTGCTGGTGGCGCCCATGCCAACGGCCAGCACCAGCCAGATCCTAGGAAACAATGAGTGTTTCGAGCCATATACTTCCAACATCTACTCGCGTCGTGTGTTGGCAGGAGAGTTCCAAGTCGTTAACCCCTGGCTGTTGAAGGACTTGGTTGACATGGGTCTTTGGTCTGACAACATGAAGAACCGTATCATCGCCGATGGTGGCTCTATCCAGAATGTACCCAATATACCTGCAGATATCAAGGCACTATACAAGACCGTCTGGGAGATATCCCAGCGAACCATTGTCCAGATGGCTGCTGACCGTGGCGCCTTCATCGATCAATCCCAATCCCTGAATATCCATCTCAAGGAACCAACAATGGGTAAGATCACAAGTATGCACTTTGCCGGCTGGAAGCTAGGTCTAAAGACTGGAATGTACTATCTCCGCACAATGGCCGCGTCTGCACCGATTCAATTCACTGTCGACCAAGAGCAACTCAAAGTTGCGGACACGAACATTGCCCGTACCCCAGGCGCCAAAAAGCGATCGATCCCTTCAGCCGGCTATTCTTCCTCCCCTCAATACTCCGCTATACCGCGTTCAATGTCTTCGCAAAAATCCTCCATGGTCACAAATGGCATGCCAACCCCGACTTCCACTCCACCCCCAATGTCCGAGGATAAGAAGTTTTCTCCGCCGTCGAAGAAAGAGAGTGTCGTGATCCCAACCTTCAAGGCTGATATCGAGGAGGGAGAGAGTCCGCAGACATTGGCGACTGATCCCGTTGGCCCTCCGGCGCCAGAGGAGAAGCTGCCGGAGCCGGCACTCAATGGGGTCAAACAGGAGGAGGACGCGGAGGAGAAGAGTACTACGAGGGAAGAGGATATTTATGCTGAGAAGGTGCTGCAGTGTAAGTTGGTTGTCTAATGATGACGGTAATGAGGATTCTGATAAGATGACAGGTAGTATCGAGAATCGAGAGGAGTGCATCATGTGCAGCGGCTAGAGGAGCGAGCTAGATACCTGAATTCCCAATACCGTGTGGCAGGTCATAGTTTGCTTGGTGCCAAGCCATGGCGTGAGCGCAGGTTTTTCGCTGATCAGAAAGTTGCATGTACGCAATGAACGATCTATGCGTTTGTATGTCTCATGGCAGTGGGTTGAATAGGCCACGGGGCGTCAAGGGGAGGGAAGGGATGGCTGTACCTTGTATCATATCTGTCCGAAGCTTCGACTGCAATGTCTACATATCGGGTGGCAATCTCCGTCCCAACTTGAAATCCTCGTGACCGCGTGCCCCTCCAACCGACGGCGTAGAAGGTAGTAGCAGGACTTCATATTTGCGAGCGTGGAGTGAGGTGGGCGATGCGCCGTTCACGGACTTGAGGGTTTTCAGGGGGGGATTTGCAGGCTGGTTGAGGGTGAGTAAAGGGGGGGTGGGGACGATATGGAATAGAAGATGAGTGGGATGGACTGAGTGGGTGGATGGGTGGGGTGAAGGGTTTTGTTGTTGTTGTTGTTGTTGATGTTATTTTTATTGTTTGTTTGGTGGCTTTGGTTGGTGGCTTTGGTTGATGGGTTTGGGGCTTTCTATGGACCGACCGACCGACCGGTTGTTGGTTGGTTGGTGGAATGCGGAGGGAGAGGTTGGGGATGGGATGGATGGATGGGATGGGATGGGATGGGATGGGAGGGGTACGGAGGTGTGTGCTGCTGTTGATGAAACGCCGATTGATTAGAGGGGTTAAATTGAATTCAACACGTCACGTCGCGTCGCTTTTCTCCTCTCTTATACACAATATATACATACTCGTACGCAATCCTGTAACTCGTAACTCGTAACTCGTAACTCCACGCGCTTATTGCTGTCACATGACATGACATTGTTATCGATCGATCGATTGCTGGCTGGCTGAGCAGTCGCTGAGGGTGGTGGGATGATCGAGCAAGACGCGCATGGTTCTCGGTGTGGGGACTGGGGTTGGAATTGGTGGGGATGTTTTGTATCATTATTGTATGAGAACACATCAGAATCGTCAATGTTTTCACGGAAATTCAAAATCGATTTCTTAACCCTCTCGGAAAGCGCCACACCTGATACCCCTCTCCCTTGTCCCCTCATACGTCAATCCTCACCACCAATCCCCCTGCGCCTTCATCGCCGCCGCCACCTTGCTAAACCCCGCAATGTTACTCCCCGCCACCAGACTCGGAAACTCCCCCTCCGCCGGCTCCACGTACTCCTTGGCCGTCTCCAGCCCATTCTTGAAGCAATTCTCCATAATCAGCTTCAATCTATTATCCACCTCCTCCGCCGTCCACGCAATGCGCTGCGAGTTCTGCGCCATTTCCAGTCCGGAGACGGCTACACCGCCCGCGTTGGCCGCTTTACCGGGCGCGTACCAGATCGCGCTGCCCTTTTGGGATTTGCGGTGGTGCTCAAAGATGTCAATGGCTTCGGCGGAGCAGCCCATGTTGCTGCCTTCGGCGACGAATTTTGCGCCTGCATCGATGAGGGCTTGGGCTTCTTCGCCCGAGACTTCGTTTTGCGTCGCGCTGGGGAGGGCAACATCGACTTTGCCGCAGTGGGTCCAGGGGCGGGCGCCCTCGATGTACTTGAACTTTTCTTTGTGGCTTTCTGAGCTGGTGAGCTCCGTTAGCTGCTTGCGGTCGACCTTTAGTTGGGCGATGTAGGCGATGTCCTCGGGGGTGATTCCGCCTTCGCTGGTGGTGATTATAGAGCCTTTACTATCAGACAGAGAGATGACGGTTGCGCCGAGCTCGATCGCTTTCAGGGCCGCGTATTGGGCGACGTTGCCGGATCCAGAGACAGCGACACGCTTGCCTTGGAACGATTCTTTACCGCCAGAGGCATATTGGATCATGTGTTGAACGTACTGTGGCAGAAATTAGAATTTGTAAATATTGAGTGAGCATGACTGCTTACGTAGACGAGACCATAACCTGTAGCCTCTGGTCTTATCAAGCTACCTCCCCATGACCCACCCTTTCCAGTCAATACGCCCTCCCACAGCGTTGTTTGTGCCTTGTACGCTCCAAACAGCCATCCAATCTCGCGAGGTGAGACCCCAATATCTCCCGCGGGGATATCGGTATTGGCTCCGATGTGCTTCCCAAGCTCCTTCATGAACGCAAAGCAAAACTTGCGGATCTCGTTGTCCGACTTGCCTTTGGGATCGAAGTCTGCTCCTCCTTTGCCACCTCCAATGTTTACTATTGAACACCAGTCAGTCCAATTTCTGGATGGACATTTGGGGGTTTTCTAGTTGCTGCATCTGCAATTGGTGTGAGCTTACAGCCGGTCAAGGCATTCTTGAAAATCTGTTCGAAGCCCAAGAACTTGAGAATCGACAAATTCACAGAGGGATGGAACCTCAGCCCACCCTTGTATGGCCCCAATGCCGAGTTGAATTGCACACGGTATCCGCGATTGACTTGGACTTCACCCTTGTCATCTTCCCAGGTGACTCGGAATTGGATGACCCGTTCGGGGATCGAGGCAACTTTGAGAGCGGTCTTGTATTCCGGGTTCTTCTTGAAGAGGGAGGAGTTCTCGAGTGTTGAGGCAAGCTCTGCAATTCGCGGTTTAGTTGGTGGCTTTCACTGTGCAATACCGATGCTTCGCTGCGAAGCTCACCTTTGTAGGCCTGCTCGAATTCCGGCTCGGATGGAAGGTTCGACATGTTTGGGGGGATAAGGACTCAGGAAGTGAGGTTTGAAAGATAGCAGCAACCAATCGCCAATGTAGAGTGGATGGTCAGTTGCGGTGCAGGTTTCTTGGGGGGGTGGTATGGTTTTGTGAAGTAGGTAGCAGAAGTGTTGAGTTCTTCACATGCTGTCGATGAGGGAAAGAAAGCCTACTTGTACGGTAGGGTGCGTGGGTGCCATGGGATCGGGAGGCCCACCGCCCGCTGCTGGAAAAAGCAAGCTAATCATGGCTGATATGGAGCCTGGAGGGCAATAATGACAATACTGGAATAATAACAAATGATAATGGTTGAGGGTGTCAATGAAATCATCCGCCATCCCCCGGTGATGCGCTCCATCTTGGCCGGGGAAACAGATGGAATCTCGCAGTCGGCCGGAAGAAGTGTATCTTGCTATTGCCCTTGGAGACGTCTCACTGTTAACCCATAGGGGGTGGGTTTCCAGAAACAATCCATCAGAGTCTTGACATTTCATTGGTGGAAATGGTGTGAATGATGATTGGAGGAGGATCGTGACAACGGAAATTGCAAAAGGTGGGACCTTATCGGCACCTTCCTATTGGTCCGACCGATATCCAGCCCTACGGTGGACTTACCCCTCCGCGCCCCTCCCCCCGCTATCCATCGATGGTTTCCGCGGGAGAAATCCCCAATCGCCTTCACTTTCTGTCACCCATCGGTTACGCCGGTGACAAGCAAGAATGACATCTTCTTCGCCACCGAGAGATTCGACATCTCGCCGTTTATTCATGTCGTGATGTAACAAGAAAAGCATGACTACAAACGGTTGGGCAGCGTAGCGAGAGACAAATATGTAACTGTACGGACAGTTTGCAGCTACTCCAGAGTCAGCTACGTGCGGGAATCTATCAAAAAAGGCCCGATGGAGGAAACATGCGCAATGATCGTCGTGTCGTATCGTAGACAGTCGTATCTGTAGATCCACAGATCCCGTAACGACTGCGCGTCTCTTCATTCTTCCTCCAGGGATTCAGTCGCAATCCACCGGATCCCAATCAGTCACGAGATATTCATCCAGCCCATCCATCGTCTTCATGTCCGCCGAGTCAATCTCGAACCCTCCCACATCGCCATTCTCAATGATCCGCGAGTGAGTCACGCTCTTGGGCAATGGCACAAAGCCGTGCTGCAAGCTCCATCGGATCATGAGCTGCGCCGGCGTACAGGAATATTTGGTCGACAGCGAACGGATGGTGGGATGCTTCATCCGAAGCGCTCGAGCGAGCGGCGCGTATGCCTCAACAACGATATCGTGCTTTTGGCAAAACGAGGTGATCTCGGTCCGGGGATTGAATGGGTGGACTTCGATTTGATTGACCGCAGGATGGGTTCGGGGTTTCGAGGCAACCAACTCTTGCAGCTGGGAGCTATCAGTAATAGCCAAAATTCCCTGTAATGTGTAGGCGGTCCTACATGCTTGACGCCGAAATTGCTCACACCACCTATCTTGACCTCGCCTTCCTCAATCGCATCCTCCACTGCGCGCCAGCATTCCAATCTCTTCGCCTTCCCACCGTATGGGCTGTGTAGTAGGAAGAGGTCAATGTAGTCCAAGCCACTTTGCTTGATGGATTGTTTTATTGCCTTGCGAGCGGCATCGTAGGACGTATTGGACGCAAGCTTCGATGTGAAATGAATGTCTTCTCGTTGGAGCGAGGAGGTATTGCTCTTGCTGGAAAGGAAATCAAGGATCGAAGAGCCGACTTCGCGCTCGTTGTGATACATTTGCGCCGAGTCAATGCTGTCGGTCGTCAAGGCTTGGCATCCTGTTTGCTGGTTTGGATTGGAAATGCGCACGCTCGGTATCCAGCCTAAAGTAGTGAGTAGAGGTGGCAGAAGTCATGTCGGGAATCAAGTAGTACCTCCAGCGCCCACTTCACGGCGTTGACCGTTTCAATCCCCGAAGTTAGGTACACCCCCAGGTGGATCTGGGGCATGGATAGACCATTGGCAAGCTGAAAAGCCTTAGCTGTTTTACATGTCCAGCTCTACATGTTGCTGAACGCACCTTGATCCGAGAATTGAGAGAGAATGCTTTTTGTGCCATTGCTGTTGATGATTGTATCATAGAACGACGGAGCCGAAAGAAGGTTGACCTCCAGCAAATATCCATGACGTATGCCCCCAGTAAGGCGGAAAACTCTCCTTCTGCTGACAAGTCCTGGCATGTAGGTACAGGGCAGAAGCATACCTGCTACCTACTACCGTGGTACATTGGGATGTCAGTTTCCCTAGCTACCAGTGGCACAGCTGCATGCCCCAAGTTACCGACTGATGCAGGTGATTGACGTGCGCTCCAAGTTCGAAGCCTGCTATTGGTTCGACGCGTGGGCCCATCGTGACATCTCTCAGGCTGTCTCAGCGCAACCGGGTTTCCATTGAGATCGGTCCTCTCCCCTCGATGAATGAACTGGCGCAATTCGAGCACTGCCATAGGTTTGACTATGAAAACACGATGCTATGTATAGCACCAGATCCTCCAGGCTTTTCCTTATGCGTAGATACATCCCATGCTTTCAGCTGAACCACGCTCGATCTAAGTCCAGGGCGACGAAGACTAAGGTAGCGATGGCGTGGCTTTCCAGATGCCCTTCCGTGATCACATGGACAATCCTAGGAATGTCCTATGTTGAGCAGACCCATAGCAGTAGCCTGTCATCGAATCTTGCATGTTCGTCCGATCGAGCCGTGTCGGCAACGAGTACTAGTTTGCCAGATACTCTGCGGTCCGTAAAGAAGTAGAGAGTACATACCGTAGCTTACAGGGTATCAGCCACAGTTGAGAAGGGCAGGTCGTTCGGGCGTGGCCGCGTAAGTGACCTGATTGCCGTTCGATGTACTGTACCTACCTGCCTGTCTGTCTATCCATCTATTGTCTATATCGTTGTTGATATCTAAATCATGAATCATTGGAAGCCAAGCTACTCGAGTACCTCACTGAACAAGCCTGGACTCTGGGGGCTCAGTGGGCGCTGCGGTGGCGGATTATCCCAGCTGAACGCTACCTACATGCACCTACAGAGCAACTACTTTCGGAAGAATCTCGGAAGCAAATCACATATCGCATTAAGGAGTTCAGCCTCCCTCGAGTCGCTCCCGAGCATCGATCTCTACAGGTCCCAACGATCCGAATAGCCAATATACTTCGAAATGGACAGACTCGCCCATTAGCTCATTCCAACTCCGTCCTCCCTCTGAGTCGTCTCCTCCATACCCTCATCCCTACCTAGTCACGCCCTCGTAGACGCCTTATGGCTGTCTGCCACTATCACCACCATCTCCTTCTCCTCTACGAATCCGGCACTGGTCTATTGTGGTGGCAATCCGTGAACTTGATAGCTTGAACGACCACCGACAAAGGCCTAGACCCGAGAAACACATACTTGTACCATGGTCCGCAACGGCCATGCCGCAGACGTCGGTACCAACCCTTCATCTCTTAGACGCGTCTTGTCTCTTCGCCGACTTATCGCTTTTACCTACCATTGCACTTCCTGTGTAATAGTATCACCGTTTGCCTCGGAGTGCGGGCGATTAGTTCTCAACGGTCAGCAATTTTCCGACTGCTACCGCGAGAAAAGTCGGACTTATTTCGTGGGGGTGCCAGTGGACGTCTGCTGTCGATACCACGCGTGAACATTGAGTGTATCTTAGTCTAGTCAGATGGCTTACCCCGGTCCTGCAAACGGTGATGCCCATGAACAATTCCACTTTGCCGCCTATGCCACTCATACCAGGCATACAGAGCCGCCTGCCCACCGAGCTGATGACCCTCAATTCGACATCTTCGAGTGGTACCCGAAATACCAATCCTGCCAACGATACTTTGTCGACCATGCTCAGACGAGCAGCCCAGTGTTGGCTGTTGCTGCCTTTATCAACGTCCATTTACCGTCTCAGCGCCCCGCCAACCCCATAACAAGCTCCTCAAGTCGTGGGCCCCCTACACCGGGTAGCATGCTTGGCCGTCCAAACAACCCGCCTCCTCACCAGTCTTACTCCAGTGTATCCTTGATTCCATATCTGCGGCGGCTGGTGGTCACAGGGCTTGATTTCCCTGGGATACTGCACGGTTTTTTTGGCGACGACTGGGCTATCGGTGTCGGTCCTTTGCACGAGCAAGAGCGGCGGAACTATCTCTTTGCGGCCAAGAGTGGTGGCTGGGCGTCGGTGAAGAAGGACTATGATATTTTGCCATTAGAGGCTGTACCGTTTATGCGGCCACTGCAGGGGCCGGTCATTGCGGAGATTGAGGGGGCAGAGAAAAGCTGGAGTGAATGGTTGGCCATGGAGGATTGGATGGTGGGGCCGAGAGCGCCCGAGAACATGGAAGGGGGACAGCATGCTGGAGCAAGGGAACCCAGGTGAAGGCAGGTTTGTTGCATTTGCATTTGCATTCCCAGGCACGTGAGGTACCACGTTTCTAGGTTGTTGGTATTATAATGTTTAATTGCCCTGCTGAAAACCACAGATGAAGGAAGATGTTCCACATAGAAACCCAATTGATTGCTCCCCTCATCAAGTAGATGCAAGACGCAGCCCAATCTCAAGGCCTGGCGGCATCGTCAACATCGTCCATCAGGATAATCAGTGGCATTCAATCTCATTCAGCCCTCTCTGTGTCTGCTTTTCTTTTCTTGTTCTTCGTCGAAGATATTTCTCATTGGAACCATTGCGGCTTCCTATCAGGGACTACTGTTTCCTGGGTTGGGCACTGTCTCACAAATGCAATTCAGTCTGGGTTGAGCGTTGCTGAAGTGGATCTCTCGGTAGACCTAGGAGCCGGTGTGTGATAGCTGGAAGACACTCTAGAGAATCATCGTGGAGCTGAGAGCTTCTTGCAGACATATGCCCGGAATAATTTCGGAGAATAGTGCCACCTAGCACCTGCAAAAGCGGCAATGCCAGCACTATGGGTGGCAACGCGATCACACATCTACCAGTCCTCCCTTTTTCTTAACACGCCGCCTCTTACTGGACGACTACAACATATCGTTTTCAATACTACTATCATATCTTGCCCATCGTTTCACAGTCTCTATTTTCTACTGATAGTACACAAAGTTTCTCAGTCTTAGAGATTTACGTGCTACAGTACGAGGTCAAAAGCAAGGCTACGCGATCACTAAAAGTAACGCAGCGGCTGTCATCGCATGCGAGCTAGTATGGCAAGTAACATAACCCAGGGCATGGAAGAATTAGAGCTTCGTGATGCAAAAGAGACCTGTTCAAGAATTGAAGCCGCCTCAGTGGCATTAGCACAGGCAAAAACACGGCTTACGCATGATCTGGTTGTCCAAAGCAAGCGAGCGACAGGTCAGTTCTATCAACTTTTGGATTTTGCTTCTCAACTGACCGTTTTGTCGACAGCGCCACATAGCCGTGACCGTACCATCTTCCCATTCTTTGCTTTACCTGCTGAGATACGGAATCGTATCGTCGAGTTCATATTGGTGCCCGGAGAAATCCGGCCTCGTCTTATGGAAAGGACTCTTTTCAATCAAGTGGCTAAGGAGAACTGGAAAATCCGAACCGAAATGTGTCTTCTTGACTGGAAATACCGATTTCAATATCGTAGACACCAATTGGCAAAGCACTATACGCGCCCTGCAGTGTCCGCAATCAAGCACAAAGTGCTAAAACAGGAAAAACCCCTCGTCACACACCCCGCCATCCAGCTCCTGGCAACATGCCAGCAAGTCTACCACCAGTACCACACCTGGCTCTACAGCCGAAACAGCTTCCTCCTCGACCCTGGCCCCATCCAATATGCGGCCCGCTACTTCAACAACCTCCAACCCCACCACCACGCCATGATCAAAACCGTCGTCATCACCTTCACCCTCGCCGACCTCACCCCCCTCGCCTTCACCGCCATCGACAAGTCCATCCGCCGCCTCTTCGGCAAAAATTTCCACCCCACCTTCACCGCCTCCGACCGTGCCGACGTGTGGGCCGACCAGTCAAGAAGCCAACTCATCAGGATCTGGACGCACAAGATCGTCTGGGCGTACGAGTACCAGACGCTCCGCCAAGTGGAGTTCCGGATGGACGAATTGTCGCTTGTGCTGAGCCACGAGGAGGTGCCGAGGGAGTTGGGGCTGGGGGACCAGACGGGGTTGTTGGCGTTGTTGGCGGAGGCGGTGAGGAGGGCGGAGAGGAGGTTGGATGAGAAGTTTGGGAGTCTGGAGGTGGCGGAGGTGAAGAGGTGGTTGGCTGGGGGGGCGAGGTGAGGGGGTGGATGGGTGGCAAGGGTGGGTGAGGGTGGGGGCGAAGTTTTCCATGTCAGAGGTGGAGAGTCCGGGCTTTTCTCTCCGTAGGTAGCTTTCACGATCGTGCGTTGAGCCAACTTTTCTACTTCTCGAATGAAGAATTCGAGTTTCTTTCTTCTCAAAATTTCCCGCTCGCACTTGAAACTTCCAACCCCCGAACTCGAAGATTCGAGCTTTAATCCTCCCCCAAAGCTAACTGTCTCAATTGTCCCTCTTGTAGAATTTCCAGAAAAAGACCTGGCCTCCTCGTCACGCGTATCCCAACCCTCCCACTCCCCACTCCCCACCCCCAATAACCCATATTCCCACCCCTCAAACCGCAACCTCGACCCTCCTCTTCCCATAACCAACCCCCGCAAATGCCCAACAACCCTCACATCCCCAACCTAAACGTTCCATCTCCCGCCCCCCTCACCACCACCTTACTCTTATCAACCCTTTTCCCTCAAATATCGAAACCGGATCAGCGGAGATTTTCATCTTGGGGAGGAAACGGCGGAGGTGATGGTTGTTGTACTGGGTGGATGGATGAATAAATCAAGGGGTCGGAGGTCGTGTATGGATGGGGGTTCTCATGCTGGATGGAGGTGGAGGTTACGGAATGGGTTTTCATGACGGTCAGAGTCCTTGATCACGCCCTTTTCCCTACTTACTGTAAGTACCCCTTGATCCCTTAATCTTCACCCCGCAATCCATCGAATCCTAAAATGAAAATCCGTCCCGCGCACATTCGATTTAGTGACCTCGTCAACCGTATCTTTGCATTCGATATCCCTTTCATCAGATCCTCTCTCAAACCCAACTAGCAAGCCTTTCAACTGGGAAATACCATCGCCCCACCCCTGGTTTTCCGGTATATCTCAGTCAACAACACCCACACCTCTTGCACACCCCTTTCCCAATCTCAAACAGGGTACAGAGTTCCCTTTTCCCATACTTTCAATTATTCCTCGTTTGCCTCGCACGTTTACTCAAAGCTCGTTCATCTTTGCGCCGTTTTTCGTGGCTTGGCGGGCGTGCTGGGTTTAGATAATAGGGAGTTGATGGTTTTGAGGGTTGGAGGTTTGAAGGGGCTTTTGTATTTCGCTGAAGGAGGGGGGGTTTACTGGGGAGATTAGAGAGGGACACGGTGGGCTAGCGAAGGGGGAGGTCGATGACGAGGGGGGGACGGGGCGGGGAGGGAGGAATGAGATAAAAGGAGGTTCGCGTAAAAGAGTGGTCGTGGGGGGGGGGGAAGGAAATGCCAAAGATGGGAATCTTGCGGAAAGAAGAGGTATGCGGTTAGAGGGGTGTGGAGCAGTGAGCTCTAGGAAGAAGACTAGTCGTTGCTGGGAGTGGAAGTGAATGATGAGACGAAGAGTTGGTCGTTTTTTTTGGGCAGGGGGGGTAAGGGCGTAGAGGCAGGATGATCGCAGTGGGTTGATTTAGGGAAACGGGGAAAGGCTATGCGCATCGGGAAATGGCGGGTTGGCCGGGAGATGAGCCGGGGAAAAGGAAAGATAGAAGTGAGTGCAGGGGGTTGGATATGCTAGGCAAGGTGTGAATGGAGAGGAGGGTTGTGGTGGGTGGGTACATTTTGAATGTCGATTTGTGGCAAGTGTCTGAGGTAAGACTTGCTGCGGGTTGAGAGGAGGTTTGCCCGTAGCACTGAGGATGTGGTGGGCGAGCTTTGCATGTGGTCTGTTAGAATATTAAGGAGTTGTATTGAAGCGGGCTGGATCGGAGATGCTCGTTGTCTCGGAGGGAGAGTCGGTGTATGTTGTCGTTTATGCATATTTCGGCTTCCCCAATGCAACGCATTCGCATCGAGATCGTGGCGACTCAAGAGATACCTCGAGCTCAATGCGCCCCACACAGCCCCTTCACCAAGCCCCCTCTCACCCCCACTAATCCATCAAAATACCCCAATAACACCTCCAACGGCACCATATCCAGCACTCCCAGTCCCGGATTCGAACTTCTCAGCACCACCCCTCCCCATAGCACCCTTACAACCCTCTCATCCTCCTTGCCTTTCCTGAAAACCTCAAACACAACCTCACTGCCCATACCCGGCCACACCATCTCGTCAACCTGTAAAATGGACAGTAGTCGTGATATGCTGCCGTCGTGCCCGACGTTGTGCCGGTACAGCACAGGGCTGGCGCCGGAGACCCGATCGCGGATATGCTGGGCAAGCTCGGCAATCCAGACGCCGAAGCTGGCGGCGGAGGCGGAAAGAGATTGCGGGGCGTCGCGGTAGATGTAGCTGTATTCGTATTCGCCGGTGCGGAAGACTTGGTTGGCCATTTCTTGCGTGATGCACAGGCTTGGGTTGCTGATGTTGCAAGGGAGAGTTTTGGCATGGCAGAGGCGGGCGGAGAGGTTGTCGAAGTAATGGTCTAGGGATTGATGCCAGCCAGAGTCGGAGGGGGAGACCCCAGAGATGGCGTCGAGGCGGCGGAAAAGGGGTGCGGAGGCGGTGATATGGGCGGTCCAATTCGGGTTGGTGCTGCCGGCGCCGTAGTTGCCGTAAACGGAGGAAGCGGTGGGGCAGGCGTAGGTGGGCTCAAGGCTGTCGATGGAGGCGGGTTGGATTTGTAGGGGGAAGGGGATGGACGGATGGTACATGGCGTAGACGAGCATGGAGGCGACCTGGCTTGTGATGACGTTGTTTGTGACGCGATAGGTAACTGAGGAGTCAATGGCGCTGGGCAGAAAGTTGAGGAGGTCATGGTAAACCGCGTAAAGATCTTTGCCGTGTTGATGGCTGTCGTCCAGACCTCCGCGAGTGATTTGGGGAAATTGGCAGGTACCATTGAAGCCTTGAGGGGCAAATGGGTTGATTGGATTGTCATAAACGCTCCAGTAGGTGCTTGCTGATGAGTTGGCTGGTGGGTTGAGAGGCGCGCCATAGTAGAAGAGTCCTTCGTCGCTGCAGTACCAAGGGTAGGATTCTTTAGGGAAGGTGTTCGAGGCATACGGTGTTCGCTTGTGGTGTCTATGGATCTGTGAGATATGGTGAGTGATGAAGTGGTGTAACATATTGTAAAGATATGTATCGAAGGAGAATGAAATATATGAGAATGGTTAATTGGAAACGGCAGTTTGGAAGAATGATAATGAGGTATATCGCTTCGAGGTCAAGTATCTTGGGCCCAGATTTCTACAGACGATCTTAATTTCACCTCTCTACATTTAACTCTCTCAATACAATGGCTTTTTAGTGATATCGCAAACATCGTACAGCTGTTTAGACTAAAGCCTAAAACAAACCTTGAAATAGCGAAATAATCAAGCAAACGATGAGAACCCGACTATGTGCTTCGATGAGGAAAGAAAGCCCATCCGGTTAGCACCAAAGGCCTACTATGGAGTCAAGGAAATTCTCACTCACCACCTCGACGTACTCTAGCTCGTACTCTTTGGGAGCTCGTGGGTACGTCTTGGTATTGACGTGGGGCATATTGCACCTTTGTTAGTCAGTAAGACACTCGGAAACTAGACCTGTCCCATCTAAAGAGAATACCAATTGTAACCTCCGTAGTATGTGTTGCTGGATGCCGCTTGGGACCCGTTAAAAGCAAACCCATAAACACCAGTCCCATTGATGATATTTTTGAGATTGTTGATCTGAGATGCATCAGGGGCATACCAGCTCAGGCTGACATTCGTTACAGTGCCATTTGTGCTTTGGGCTTCGCTAGTTGCGATGGCCAGCACGAACAGAGGGAGGATATAGACTCCAGAGAACATGACTACCTGAAAGGCGAAAAGTGCAGCAAAGACGGCGATGGAAAGAGAGATGGCAGATGCAACAAGAAAGGCATTGTTCATGCTCTGCAGTCCTTCTCTTGCATTGAGTGAGTGTTTGAGTGGCCATCAGCAGACATGGCGATGTGACATTGATGAGGGAATTCAAGAGCGTGGGAGATCCAATGGAGTTGATTGGCTGACATCTGGACAGCGGAAAGATGCCGCCAGACGAATCGCACCCCGTTTTGCCGCGTCGATTCAGCAGGTCGTAAGGCATAAGGTAAAATTCATCTGCTGAATGGAATTCCCAGATCAAGCGTACACCCAACTGCCCAATTCACGAAGAACTTCGACTTGGCCTTCTCTCCCGCGGTTAGCCCACTTAGCAATAGGACCTATCCTCGTAATAGAGCTTCCCAGCATTGCAGTCAGCGAGTATAAAGACTGGATCTCCAATTCCCAGCACTCACACTCCGTCTTTGATAGCATTCATTCATGATGGGTATCTTTTCTCCACTGGGCCGAGACCCGAAAGATGTGGTTTGTGACAGGCGAGAGTGGGACTAAGGTACCTACCGTAAGAAATGTCGTAAGCGCCACCCGGGACCTTGCGGGGGCGTTAGGCGATGCCTGGGAGGGTTTAGACTCTCTCTTAGGCGCAGCTTAACTGCTGGTTGGGTGCCGAATGGTGGCGTGGCGTAGCTATTCTTAGCCAAGTGACCCCGCATCGTCACTTCCTTGGTATGAGTATGTACGTACGTACCTTCCCCACAAAATACTGCATCATCGAAAGAGATTTCTTCGTACACCGGTACTTAGGTATCGTACGCGTTGGCGAACTGCCCCGCCCGGCCTAGTGACCCCCCGAACGGGGAAGGCGCCGTAAAGAACCCCGTTACTTCGCCCGGTGCCGCTTTTGTTTACTTTTCCATCTTCCACATATAAACTCCTCCCATCCCCTCGTCGATTTCCTGCCATTCTGTTAACCTCGATCACTGTCGCACTGGACACGCTGCCTTATCTCGGACTCGGGGGTCAGACCGCTCTTGGCATCCCTTTCAACCCGCATCACCGTTCCATCCGGCGATCGCGGTTTGGGTTACAGATCGAGCATAACGGCCTGTCAACTTGAAGGAGTCTCGCCCAATTCATTTACAAGAGAGTGTGCCAGAGGATTAATTCATGCACTGCGCCATCAGCATGTCCGGGATCAAGGCTCAGCGAAGCCTCGCCTTTCAGCGTCGCGACTGACACTGGAATTTCTGTCCTCTTCACTCTTCAGATTATATCTGTTATGAGCGTCAGGCGTTGCGCTTCTCTTCGTACCGGTTGCACGCTGAGATGCCTCGAAGCTGACCGTTTGCGACGATATCTGAGCCGGGGAAACATCTGGCGAGCTGTGTGGGAAGGCATTCACACCTCGGGCGTGCTATCTGGGCACTAATGGTCTGGAACGGAAATCCAGCCTTTGACGCCGAGGGCCTGTGATCGAGTCAGCGCATGTCAAGCCCTCGTCGAGGCCGATTGATCGAAGGATTGAGGGATGCGCTTTGTCATTCCCGTCATATCGCCGGTCTGAAATCCTGCATCCTCATCTTCGCCGTTCACTCGATTGATCACAATCTCTGATGAGTGAGAGGATAAGAGAGCTGTGCTGACCCTCAGCGCGATGATCAGACAGGGCATGCACTACGTCATCAGCATGTCCGAGATCAAGGCTCAGCGAAGCCTCGCCTTTCAGCGTCACGACTGACACTGAGATTTCTGTTCTCACTCTCTAGATTATCTGTTACGAGCGCCAGACGTTGCGCTTCTCTTCGTATCGATTGCACGCTGAGATGCCTTGAAGCTGACTGTTTGCGACGATATCTGAGTCGGAGAAACATCTGGCGAGCTGTTTAGAAAGACATTCACATCTCGAGCGTGCTATCTGAGCACTAATGATCTGGAATGAAAATTCAGTCTTTGACGTCGAGGGCCTGTGATCGAGCCAGCGCATGTCAAGCCCTCTTTGCCATTTCTGTCACATCGTCGATCTGAAATTCTGCATTCTCATCTTCGTCGTTCACTCGATTGATCACAATCTCTGATGAGTGAGAGAGACAAGAGAGCTGTGCTGACCCTCAGCGTGATGATCAGACAGAGCATGCCCTCGTATTCATCTGTCGAGAATGGTTGGGAAATTTAGAAACAGAACGCGCAACGAACATCTTCTGATTCGAAAATGTTGATTGATGTTCGCGTCTTTAGCGTCGACGTGATAATGAATTATGCCTTCGAGAAGGTTGAGCAGAAGAATTCAACTGAGTCGCCTTTGTTCTGTCTTCAGAATCTCGCTCTCGAGAGCAATTCTATATGATCTCGACCTTTCACTTCGTCAAAGCAGAATCTTCACAAGATCACATGAACACTCGCAATTACTGCTAAGCATTTCAAGCTTCATCGATGAACATCGTCATTTTTGCGATGTTCAGACCATCTCGTTCGCGCTTTCGTTATCTCTCAGAGTTTCTCGATGAAAGTGAATCTTGAGATGAACAATGTCGCTTCTGTGTTTACACGCAGTCTAACGTTCGTCATAGAATCATCGATCATCATCGTCGACAATGTCAATGATGAGAGCGATTTGATTAGCTATTCAGAGTATACGATCGATTCCGAAGTACGCATTGATTTCGAAAATTCTATCGAAAACGTGATGATCTCTCGACTCAAACTCAGAGTTCATCTCGACAAGCGTGAAGAAAACGATCATATCTTCTTCACGAACATATCAAATCACAGACTCGCACACTTTCTCAACCCTCGACAGCTCTCTCGTACAGCAAAAGCGCAATGATGCAAGAAAAGAGCAAGGCAAGCGAGTTCAAAAGAGAAGAGAACACAACGAACTGAGAAACGAAGAAAAGCAGTCACAAGGCGCAGAACGAGAACGACTAGAACGAACTCTGTCGTTTTCGACTTGCTCACTGTCAAGAATCATCGTTTTCTATGTTTCATTTGCTTCGAAGACAACATTGAAGTCATGAGACTCTGTGATCACGATTTCTGCAGAGAGTGTCAGCAGAAGTGAAGAGCTATGAGCGAGAGCTGTGCGATGTGCAAAAGATCGATGAAGAAATCAATTCGTCTTTTTGTCTGATATTGAGAAAGACTGAGAAGATTGCAGATCTCTGCACGATTTCTTGACGAGCGACAGACACATTCAATGTTGTTGTTTTGACAGTACTTCGTTCGTCGTCTTTTCAGACGTCAGTTTCAATGCAAACAAATTGTACTGAACTCTGTGAGTGAAACACTTACACGATCATTCGTTCGCGTTTCTATGACTGTCAAAGCAGAACATTCACGCAATTCTCTGAATTTCTTCTGCTCATATGATTTTCTACTCTTGCTCTTCATGTGCTATCTCAGTTTGCAGTGAAAAAAAGTTGTGAGCAAGTATTTCATGTTGTGATGTTTTCGAGAACGAGATTGTTCATTCTCGACACAATCTTTCTTATCATTGAGAGTCTTGACATACTTCATCATTCGTGCTGAGCTAGATACGACGCAGCGATTATTGTGTTGAGTGCTTTATTCGATAGAGAATTTCGATGACTGAATCAGATACAGAAGCGTTCTTTTCTAATATGATTTCTGTTTCATGAATCTATGCACTCTAGTCAATGAAGTCAAAATGAAGATAGTGCTAGAACGCAGACAGATATCACGCAAATGAACAACGATTCACTTATCGTGTGCTTACCTGATCTGTATTTCTCGAACCTCTATCTGAAGAGAGCAATGAAGCTGTGAATGCTTTTCTGCACGAATATTTCTGATTACATTCTCACTGTCGTCATGTTTCTATTCTCTTCCTTTCATCTCACTTTTCTCGAAAGTAAGCAAGACTGCGCTGAGACTTCAGTATTCAATCTTGAATCTTCTTTTAAGACTGCTTCTATTCAATACTCAGATGTCTTGAAGCACAAAGAAACAAAGAGCGTAAGATCTACATCGATCATTCGTGCTTTCATCTCTTTCAATGTGTTGAAATGTCTTTTCAAAAGATGTGAATTCATCGATGAAATTTGTCATCTTACACTCTAACAATTTGATTTCACGATAGTTCGTCGTCTACGCTCAATGTCTTAAGCAATTTCTTCTTCGCAATCAACTCATCTAGATTAACTCTCTCAAGATACAACAGCGATCGATTAGATGATTAATTGCTACATCGCTTTCTTCTAAATCTGCTATGAAATGATCTGACTGATCAATAATCTGAACGAGCACTATAAGCGCGCTGTCGACATTCAAATCGATAACATTGAAGAGATCATCGACAGCAATGTCTTTCTTCTCAGTCAAGCTTCTCGATATTCTGCAGAATGATTCGCTTTCATATCTGACAAGTCGTTGAAATTTGATGATGAACTCTTTCTAAGAGTCGACGAGCAATTCTGCTTGAGTCTGAGAGCTTTCTTATCGCGATCACTGTCGAAGCTGAATCACTGTCTGTCATTTTAGAACTTGAACGTTTTTTCTTTGTCACGATGACAAGTCATAGTCTTCGTCGTACGTTCATCAAGAAAATTCATTCTTCATTCTAAAAGACACATTCTGTCAAAGCTCAGATTTACTTGAAGCTGAAGAATTCTGTTGTCTAGACTCGCATAAGAATGCATTCTCGACGTCTACAACGTTGAGACGTCTTTTCTTTTCGTTCGACTTGTCAGTAGTGTCATTTTTTCTAGGCGTTTCATCAGCAAAGTCAAGTTGACTGAAAGAATGTAGATCGCGAAAGATGACTTCGCTCTTTCAGTGTTCTGCTCAACGTCAGATCTCGTAGAAGTCAAATGTCTTCGATTCAGCTAACGATACGTCTATTGTCATGTTTATCGAGATATGCTCGAATTCTTTTTGATTTGATCGCGATATTCTTCTGAGAGTTCGAGAGATTGTCACTGACGAGTAGTGTATCGTTCGAAGAAAGTGAATTAGCTTCAAGAGATTTTAGTTCAATTTGCGCAAGCGATCTGACGAAGTGAAAAGTCGTTCTAGATATCGCGCAACGAAGTGTCGTTAGTGATCAACAAACGAACAGAAAGAGCGTAAAGCACGAGAAGAATGCAGGAAAATTATTTGAAATATCGATGAAAGTTCGAAAGACAAATCAAACGTACAAAAATATATAAAAACAATATTTGATTTGATTTGAATTCATACACTCTTGTGACATCGATTTAGACTCGACTCATGAGAAACTCTATGCTATTTATATCGAGTGAACAAAACTCTCTGAGAGAGAAAATCACTCGTCGTCTATACGACGACTTCGCGTCGTCGAAACAATGATCATGAGACTATGTATCAAGTTTGCATCTATAGCTTTCATTCAGCGCGCGACGCTCAAGTAAACTCTTAATGAGTGTCTGTGTTGTTCATTTATGACGCATCGTCTTTGCTCTGCTCTTCATTGACGATATTCTATACAATGATGTCTCGATTCGATTCTCGATTCGAAGACGAAAGACGTTTTCTTTGCATTTGTGATGCTCGTGATTGTAACGTACGTAGAGCTGCGTTCTCTTACTCAATGATTGTCATTCATTACGCAGAGAAATATGTGGTGAAAGAGAGACGCGTACGATGAGAAGATAGAGTGTGATTGTACTGAATAATTCTTTCCTTCTCTTGATTTGACTTGTGTCACGTAGACGTTGAATGAATTGTTAGTATAGGCGTGCGATCGCAATCGTTCGATGATTGACTCTGATCGATAGAAGAGAATGCGTTCTGATCGTTCTTCTGCGCTCTCAATTTTTCACGTAGATAGATGTATGACTTGACGTCAAGTAAAGAAGATGAGCTCAAGTCTTCTCAGTATATCAGCGTGATCGACGAATCACTACTTCTCATCAATCATCTTCATAGATTGATTGTGACTGTTAGAAAGAATGTTGTCGCGTAGGTGAAAACTCTGCACGATCAACTTTCTCGCTCACGCAACATTCTAACATCGTTCGAATTGCGTCGAATTGAGATCTCTTGACTCTTCTGACTTCTATTCGAACACAGAATAGAATCAAAAGATTCGTAGTCGACATCATGAACAGATGAATCTCGTTGTCAGCCAAAAAAACAATATATAAAAAGATACAAATTCTTTTATTATTTAAAGCGCAGCAGAGTATCAATTGATGATCAAGATGACATTCACTTTTGACGTCTTAAATCGTCACTCGTCAATCACGTGCCTGTCGTGATCGATCGAGAACATTTGAATCTCTTTTTCGACAAGAATCTTTCGTTCTTGCAGAACGTTTGTTTATCTTACGAGTACACAACTTGTTTGACACAGCTCACGACATCTTATCTCGAGATATACATCAGACATACATCAAACGTTCTCGATATTCTAAACACAAGCACGCTCTCAGCTTTCATCATTTCTACACAGACTCGCGTGATGAAGAGCTCTGATTCAAACTCTCGCGTCTCATCACAGAGTGTACGATTCACTGTTCTCAACCTTTCAAACGACATCAGCTGTCTCTGTCATTGCAAATTCTTATCTCTTCAGTAACATGCAAAGAAGTAAGACGTGTGCCTTGTCAAATATACAATGAAGACTGAGCATATCATCAGAAACATCGAAAAGAAGATTCATGTGACATGAATCTCGAAAAGACTTCTTTATTAAGACTCTCAAGACTCAAATCTTAGATAAATCTCGTCAATGTTCAGAATGCTCAAAGACTTTTAAAAGATCGAATCATGTTCGAAGTCATGTGAAACGCATGCATTCGACTCTTGCTTCTTCTCTTAAAAAGATCGAGTGCGAGAAGTGCAACGTGCGTGTCATCAGATCATGTTATCTTTCTAATCATGATTGCTCGTCGAATTCTCGCTGTATGTATGTTTCTTCGAATTGAATTTTGTCTTTTCTGATTCGCAATTTCATCAACAGCTTTCTCGAAACGCTGCGAGCATTGTTGTGTAAATTTATGTTTCTTGTCTTCTCTCAATCGACATCAACAGTCAAGAAATCACAGCGAGATTGTAGAATGATCTATGAATCAAAACTTGAATCTGACTCTCAAAGAACGTAAGTTGAATTCTTGAGATATCGTTCTGATCTAACGACATAAGTCTTAGATTTCTCATTATCTGAACTCTTCTCAAGACTCTCTATCACGTCTGAAGACGCGTCAAATACGTCAAACTGATCTGCATCTGCGACAGATCAGACTTCTATGCTGTCACAAGATTCAGATGCTATTGTGAGTCAATATTACAGCACAAGCTATCTCTCAACAGCGTCGAAACAAGCTTCACTATTCTGCTTGAATCTCAGTCGAGATCTGATGCAGTCGAGCTCGCTGTGACTGTCTGTGACTTTCTTCGTGCAAGCTTCTGCTCTCATCGAGCATGAAGTGATCGTCTATCGTGAAGATCACATTAGCGATGTTTTGACGCAAGCTTCGATCTTCTTTCAAGATTCTGCAGAAGCTGCTAGTCAAATTGATTGAGCAGACTCATTTGAATCAGAGTCAGCTACTAGTTATTTCATTCGCACAATGAAAGTTTGAGAGTCTGCTTCAATCTTCTCTCAGAATTCAGGCATAGTTTCTACGAAGCAGAACAGCATATTCTACATTACGACTACTTCAGTGCATGATCATATCAATCACTCTGTCTATCTTTCAAGTTTCGAAATTCTATCACAACTCGAATGAAATTTCTAGTCAATGCAACGACATAGACTATCTTGTAGCTTCACAGCTAAGTCTTACATCTTTAAAAGGTCGATCTGTGACTTTGAAATCATTTGTTCACACTGATTATATTGCGGATGACTCGAAACAGATTACAATCTTCTCGCGAAACTAGTCAGAGTTCAATCACAATAGACTAGATATACACGTGATTCAACGACAAGAAATCTTGACTTATTGTCGAACAATACATTCTGTCACTTGAAATAAATCGTCTTGAATGAAAGAATAGAACGATGATTTTTGTGAGATTGAGATTCGTATCGAAATGTCTCGTAGTAATAGTCAAACGAGGTAAATCAATCAACTCTTGTATTCATAATTGAAATCAATCTTCGAAGTGATCATATTGCGAACTTGAGTCTTGAGTTCAGACGAGTTCGATAATATCATTTTTGCAAATTTGCTCAATCGTTTCGAAACTGCAAACATCATGATAACAGCGTAACTCTCAACGATTTTGAAGCAAAGTCGATCATCTAATACAGTTCTTGCATAAGTAAGTCTATGTTCATGATGCACTCAAGAGATAGATTTACAATTCTTTCTTCTCGAACTTCATCTTCACGATCTTCATCAAAAGCTCATTCGCAGATATTTTCAACAGTATATCACTCTCTGTAGACTGCAGCGATCGACAAAGATGTGAGTCTTTGTAGAATAAAGCTCTCGAACTGTTACTTCATAATTGAATCACAAGCGCTTCTCGTTCTTGTTCTCGTGAATGAAGAAAGAATTCGAGAAGCCGTTGCGTGAAATTCAGCACTGTGTATGCTCTCTGTTCAGACCATGAGAACGCGAACTCAAGAATCTCTCGAATATGCTACTTTCACTATTAGACGATGTGAAACAAACAGACAAAGAAAGATTGCTTATGATGTCGTCGACGACGTTGACTCTGCAAAAGTTCAACTCGTCTGCAGTTTTTCAAGAAAACTTCTTTCTGACAAAGTTCTCAACTCGCTGATCAAAAGTCGATTCTTTCTCTACAACAAACTCATCGACATTCAATGCTTCTCTCGAGAGTTCATCGTTTATAGAGACAAGAGTCGCAGCAGTCATTGCTTTTGTAACATGATGAACGATGACGAGATCTGCGACATGAACTCAGACGCTAATAATTGACGTGTGCTGCAAAGAGTCGCTCTAATCGATGTCGTCGTGAGCTCAATCGCGAACATCAGTGACAAATCGAGAGGCAGTCAGATAAAGAATTATCACACATCTCGTGTCGAGAGTGAGTATAATTGAGAATATGAAGATTCTGTTCACGTAAGAATTGAGCAGCATGCTCTCAGCAAACTCGACGATCGTTCTTTATCATTGACATCAGGCAGCACTCGTTCGATTCAAGAACTCAAGAACTCACGCAAAATCATTATCTGCTGTGAGTTCGAAGAAACGTGTCGCGACGTATGAGTCGAGAGTCTGTAGAAGAACGATCAATACGTGAAGAATGAGAGCTATTCATGAATCGTCATCAGCGATAGACTCTTCAGAGTCTTGATCTGATACATCGAATTCTTACAGTTGATCTTCATGAGAGAATGAGATTCTAATTCAAGAACACAGACGATCGTCGTTGTCAACAAGATGATCTTCGTCAATGAAAACAAGATCGTTCTACGATATGTCTTACTTTCTGCTTCAAAAGAGAGAGATGAGATTGCTATGAACATCTCAGCTCATGAAGTCGAAGTCGATGACTGAAGCATTCGAACGATGGTCGAAGTGCTCATGCAGTCAAGAATCGCAGTGTCGTTGCAATCATCTGAATTGATGATCGAAGAGCGCATGCAGTCATGAAACTGATGATTGAGACGTCGTTGCAATCATCAAATTGATGATCGAAGAGTTCATGCAGTTCAGAATGAACATGACTGAGAACTTTTTAATTAGAAGCTTGAACGTAGCTCTAGCTTGAGATCGACATTCGTTGAGACTCATTGATTTAGACTTTCTTTTCAGCTTGTTCATCACTTCGTCAATGTGCTTGATTTTCTCTTGCTCTCTGCATTTCTTCTCTTCTGCATGTTTTGTTGCCTCGTCTTTGATACTACAAAATACGTTCGATCATTGATCGCTCTTTTCTGCTCTACTCGCCTTCTGCTATACTATATCTATGTCAGAGCGAGCATCAGTTGAGTGTCTTGTCAATTAGCTCTCATCGTTTTATGTGATGTTGAGAGAATGTCGAGTCTTGTTGAACGAAGCTGCGAGATCGTTCATAGCTGTAAAAAATCGACCTTCTGAAAAAAACCCTCAGATACTGACTCACAGTAGAATTTTCAATTCTCAGTCACGATAGACTCTGCCTGCTCTCTAACTCATGATGATGATAACATCACTTTCCTTGCAACATTCTCGATCATCACAGCTTCGACGTGCGAATGTTCTTTCAAATTACTCATTTCTACTTATTTTGACTGCTTGAAAACAAATGAGAACGTGCATCTGCTTCTTGAAGCTTGCTTTCGAGAAGTTCTGCATCGTTCACGTCGTGAATCTCGAGATTATGTCTCAACTGTTTGAAGCGATTGCATATTCGTCTGAGCGCAAGACATCTCTGCTGTCGATTGTTGAAACGATGAACTTTGTTGAACTTCTGTCGATCGCGACGACGATTTCTGAATCAGTCATCAAAAAATCATGAACGAGAGACTGATAAAGAAGACATTAAGCGTCGTGACTCAAGAATGCTTTCATCACATTGTGTTCTATTACAACTCTTGAAGCACTGTGAAGAAAATTCTAAAAGCGTCGTTTCAGAACATGATTCTTCGAGATTCGCTTCACAACTTCACGACGTATTTCACATTGATCAAAGATTGTCAATTTTCGCACTCAATATTCAAGGTAAATCTGATCGATGACAACGCTGAGAATGAAATGAGTAACTACAGCTCGACATTCTTGCAACTCAGTGAGATGTCTTTCGTTAGACTTATCGAAGACGAGTACAACGCTTACAGTCATAAATGTCATCGCGATGAGTTACGAATCATGCGACAAGAGAAGTAGATAGAGCTAACTGTGAGGTCGAAAGAAGAGAGTAGCTGTCTCGTGTGATGTACGATAATAACATGCTTTGCCTTTCAAAGATCAAGCATAAGATCAAAATCATATTGTAATTCACGAAGTAAATCGCTATTCTTGCATCTATCATGCATTTCTCTTGTAGAATTCATGTTTCTCTGATCGTCACAATGAGTACGACAATAGAAGCAAAAAGTGCTTTGAAGAAAAAGAAAAGAGAGAAGAATGATGAAAAGAAGAAAATGAAGAAGATTCAACATGATCTCTTACATGTAGATTCGTCTCTCACAACGAAAGAGAAACTTCAATGATTCAAAATTCACATCAAAGTCTCAATTCAGAAAATATGAGATTGATGAGTAAACAACTTAAAATGTCGAAAGAACACTAAAGATCTATTATAGATAGTGTTCTCAATAATAAGATCTGCACGCATGAGAGTCGAAACTGAACTTTAGATATTTTCAAAAAGATGTCTGTTTAATAAAAGATCGATGTGCTTGAGATTTCGTCGCTGCTAAAGTCTCGACCAAAGATGAATGATCTCATCTACGAAGATTTGTTTCTTCAAGATCATCTGCTATTGCATTGTAGATGTTTCAAGCAAACTCATTTTTCGATCTCTAATTCTGTCTGCATTCTCATGCTTACATCAACTGATCTGAAACTGCTATTGCAGCTGCTAGAATTTCTGCTTAGTCTTAGCGATCATCTTGTCTTTTGCTCATTGACTAACAGTCATCAGCGCATCTTGAGCGTCATTTTTCCGATCAAGAAGAAATCTCTGAATCTTCGTGACTGAAAATGTATTTTTCGACAAGCGCGTCGCGAATGCTTTCGTCATATCATCAAGTTCTGCGAGAACAGCAGTCTCATAGAATGATCTGTACATTCGAATAAAGAGACATCTTAACTCTTTCTTTCTTGACAGAATAAACTCGATTTTCAAGTCAACTCGATCATCTCTAATCAGAGCATCATCAAGCTTCTCTGAATGATTTGTCGACATGATGAGAACAACACTCTCTGCGAATGCAATCTCATTCACGACATTAAGAAGATCAGAAAGCGAGATATCTTGATCTATCTCTGATTCGAGATTGATCTTCATGATGCTGAACTCGCGCTTTTTCCCGGAAATTGTGCTGGTTCGCCCTCGCACAATACTCGTGACATCAATATTCTCGAGCAGAATCATGCAAGAGTCAGACATTTTCTGAAATAGTCGTATAAGATCGTCATTCATAAGCGTAGAATCACTCAGTAATATGTAATGAATCGTTAATCTGAACTGTTTCGCGAGTGCGAGACTTAGGCTCGTCTTGCCGATGTCAGCGGCGTCGTGAAACAGATGATCTCGACGATAAGATATGTCACGATCGTAATATCAGCGTCGAGTGTTCGAATGCAAGAATTCGACAATATCACGCTGAATTCTGAATTTTTGATTCGCATTCAAGATGATCGTATTCATAGATCTGAAACGTCTAGAAATTTTATCAACTCAAGATGCTTGAAGTTCTGTTCGCTGTTTTTTATCTAATGAAAGACGAATTTCGATGTAGACTTTCTGCATTCTACACTTTCTCTTGCGACTGCGCTGTATAAGATCTTTGATTGATTTAATGAATCAATCAAAGCACTTCAGTATAATGTTAAACTCTCTTGCAGACTCTTCTAACAATGAAAACTGTTCTTTGCTTCGATCAATTCAGAACGACTTTTCATCGTGTCAGCAGAAATATGTTTGATAGTTCGATTTGTATGTGAGAGATATGTCGAGTTTTCAATCATTAAGATCAAATTTGCTGTTGAGATCAATGTTGCTTTTTACTTTATTTCAATCATTTCGTGAAACTCTTGTGATGATTCTGACTATCAGAGAACGTGAACTTTCAAACATTCTCTGCTCGATAAGATAATCTAGAACATCGAAATAAAGATCGTCATAGAATTCAATAACAATTGTTGGTAGAAAGTATCGCTGAGTCAGTGCTCAGATGTTCTTGCTCGCAATCATGAATGTCATTCACGCGATGTAGAGAAAGAGATCGACTGAGAGAAAAGCATCAGCTTTGATGTCTAGAATGCTCATTGACAATTCGAAGATGACATCGTAGCCTGATACGTATGTCTCGAATATGCGAGTAGATGACTTTGCTGTTCGCGACTCGATGATTTCTTCAACATATTGATGAGATATAAAGAAGAGAACGAAGACAACGAAGCAGAGCAGAATAGTCGATATGATCAAGTTGTCAGTGTTCATAGTGAATTCACTTTGAATCGCTTTGTACTTCTTTCTCAGACGAGAAGAATATTGAACTGATGTTGTTCAATTCTGCGTAGATTATACTGATGACAGAGAATACAAAGCTTTGCGAAAGATGTTTTCTCTGCTGAATCTCAACAGCGAGCGATTCAATGTTCACATCAAGAAGATATCAGTGACTCGAAATAAGAACTGAGAGCGTCGATTCAAAAATTGTCAATTCGCACGACTTGCAGCAGCGTCACAATTGAATAGACTGTTAATGAACGTCAGCTAAGACTATACGCGTTAGAAAGCAGCGAAGCAGAACAACAATAACTAGGCTAAGTTCATCGTTTCACGGCTCAAATCAGTCGCAATCGATAGCTTTTACTTGCAACTTCTAATTGATGATCGAAGCGCTCATGCAGTCATGAAATTTGATGATCAATGAGCTTATGCAGTCATGAAATTGATGATCGAAGAGCTCATGCTCAAATCAAAAACATCTGCATGAGATCGAGTCGTTGTTGAGACATTCAAGCGAATCATGAGCATCAACGATCAAGTGCTGATATCAGTCGTCGTTTCTTGTGTGTCAGATCACACTAATATCTTCTCATCTCATGCAACTTCGTACTCGCAGCTATCATCTTCATGCAATCTAATAGCGCGTCAGGCAGCTTAGACTCGATTCTGATAGAAGATAATTCTCAAACAAATGATGCATTGAAAAAGAATGATCTCTTTGTCTCGTTGAAGCTTGAACAACAGTTGCTTGATTGTCTCTTATTGCTCTGATAATCGATCAATCAAAAGTCGAGATTCAAGTAAGAAACGAAGTGAAAAAGATTGCAAACAGAGTGCAGACTAATTCTTGAATAGAGAAAAGATTTAACAGCAACATCGTCAACGAGCTGAAAGATTCATCAACATATACTTCAAGACTTTGATCAAAGCATCGATAAACATCTCTAGACTACTTTTAGTGACGAAGCGCGACATTCAAGAAATTATCATCAGGCAAAAGCTCACACAAGATCGTGCGAAATACTCAATCAATAGTGTAAAGATAATTCTTCACTCACGACGAGACGATGAAGCTCAGAGACGCAGACGCAAAGTTCAGATCTCTATTCAAAGCGCTCTGTGTTTCTCTGTCAACTCGAGAGCTTGAGAAGAAGTCAAAGAACGCGACAAAAGTTGAAGATCAAAGCATCGAGATCATATCAAAGATTCGAAAACACTCTTCGACTTCACTCGAGATCTGAGAAAGTGAGCGTCTGAAACAGATCATTACACTCAATTGCATTTATGATCGAAGAGTTCATGTTATCAGCTCAAAGAAAACAATAGATGAGCAACGCATTTTATCGCAAGATTTTTCTGCCATTTCAATATCTTCATCGCAGCTTGTTAGACTCAGTTTTCAGAATAATTCGATGTCTGCAGATTCAGACGCAGTGTATGCTTTGATTAAATTATCAATCACTCAAGTCGATTTTCAGAACAACTCGATATCTATCGATTCAGATGCAGAGTATGCTTTGATCAAGATGATACACGATCAAGTTGCATTGACAGATTCAGATTCAGATTCAGATTCAGATGCAGAGTATGCTTTAACTAAAACAGCAATCGATCAAGCTGATTTCAAAGAGAACTCTGTATCTGTCGATTCAGATGCAAAGTATTGATTGACTATCGTGCAAAAGAATGAAGCTCTTTGCACGAATCTCTCTCTATATTTCAGAGATTCAGATGCATACTATGCTCTAATTTCTTCGCCGTTCATCAAACAATCAAAGGCTAGACCTATCGCGCTTGCTCAATTGATAGAGAAAGTCGATGACATTTATGTCGAGCTACTTATGTTAGAAGTCAGATGTATTGAGATTGATCGAGTCGCTTGAAACTCGAATATCAGCAACTACGAATGACAAGCTCTCATTGTGCTTCACAAACAATTGTTAAACGAGTTTTACGACTTTTTCTTGACAACTGATCATTCATCTGCGAATTCGAGACTAAGAAATCTCGTCGCTGATCATTCGATGCCAGGCAGAATGTGACATCATGAAATTCATTTCTTTCTTGAGATTTTAAGAAATCGACTTTCAGAGACAAGAGAGCAAATGCTCACTTTCATTTTCATCGCGTACTCGATGTTAGCGCTTTTTCACGAAACGATTTCAGCATTCAAAGATACATGAGTCGAATGTCTCGAAGATTTAGCGCGATATCGTATGATCGTTGAAGAGAATATCAGATTTAGAGAGATTTGAACGAAAGTTGCTCGTATTTGATATAACATAGCTGCGAACAATAACTCGATCGTTGATCATCTTTATCATCTTCTCGTCATTGTTGCTCCTTCTCACTCTCTGCAGCAGCTATCGCTATACACATGATCATTGACGTGCGTCGCACCCTTTGAAAGCGCTCGTGACAGCATCATGACATTTTTCAACTTCTTTCAGAGTCAAAAAAAATCGATCTCTAATCGATCGTCATCTATAGAAAGCGTGCTCATTGAGACACATGAGACTCTTTCTCGTGATAGATCAGTCGTCGAGTTCGACGCTGTGATTCATTCAATTCGTGACGTACTTGATAACTACATCGAAAGCGTTACTATCAAGTTCAAGACACAAGAAGTCTTCATAGCAGTCGCGAACATTGCTACTCTCTTTGAATATGAAACAACAGACTCGTCAAAGTCAATTTTTCGTCTTGTCTTTCAAAAGACTGAAAAAATAGACTTTAATCATCAGCAGTCTCGTTCAACATTAGAGAGTTTAATACTTCTTGAGATCGAGTCTTCTTGAAGAATCATCTGTCTTGCTTCACGACTTACATTCATCACATTTTCGATTATTCTACAGCGCGTTGATGATGAGAATGTCTTTCTCTGCGTTCACGTCTTGCTATTGCTTGTTTGAAGTCTCGCAAACATAGAGAAAGCAATCACAATCGTTGAAGAAGATGTTTTCTGAAGACAGATTTGCTCATTTCTCAATACGTTGACAAAGCACGAAGCTATGACGTCGAAGATTTATGCAGATGTATTTCTCGAACAGAAGTCTGATCGATCATTGTCAGAGAATTTCGTTGTGCGCGATCAGATGTATAGTCTGTGATATTATTCTAGAACTTGGTTTGAGAATGCAAATATTGATGAAGAAGAGCGCTTGCTGAAACTATCATCTACGACTGCATCACGAGTGAAAAGAATACTGTGGCTTGAAATTCGCATCGCATCGATATGTTTGATCTTTGCCTAGTACGAGAAGATAGCGCTGACATACTTCAGTTTAATCGATGAATACGTTATGACAAGAAGTTCACAACGTTTCAATTGAGAGAATAAAGTCTTGATGAACTGAGTTAATTCTGATGCTCATGTGACATGTACAGAACAAGCTAGCTAACTTCAGCTGATTCTTTCAATAGAAAGAGCAAGTAAGAACAGTCAAATCTCGTAGAGTCGTGACTATCGTCAATACTCTAAAGACGAGAATGATCATGTCGAATAAAGATGCAATCTATCAAGCTTACTGTTTTTCTTTCAAGTCAAGCTCTCTACTCTATCGAGCTCTTCACTTCGTCAAGCTGATAAATCTTAGTATTTGATGCAAGAGTGCTTGCGTCAGCCAACATTTGAGCGATCTTCATATTCGTGATAGAAGAATCATCATCTTTCTCGAAGTATAGTCTTGAACATTGTTGAAGTACTGTGTATGTGATGATGAGTTAAGCGCTCTTCTATCTTGCACAGTAGCTGAAGCATGCTCGATCTAATAACTGTTATTCTTGAGCTGCAAAGTGCATCAGATTTTTTTCGTGCATGAAACAAATTTTCAAGTCTTCTGATGACACGCTATTAGCATTCAGTGCTACCTAAATATACTTCATCAAAAGTCATGACAGCATAATCGACATTCACTCATGTCTCGACTAAGTCGATTGTTGTCTTCGCTAGTGTCAGATGACGCAGAGATCACGCGGCAAAGATCAGAATCTTTCATTTTCAATCTTTTTCTCTTACTTTCAACCTATCTGTATTTGCATTTTTCTGACAAAGTTCTCGATAAAGTTATCTATTCGAAATCTGTTCTGAATATAGCAATGAAAACTCTACATCAATTCATAGATGACACAGTTGCAAACTGACAGATTCTAATGATCATCTGTAAATTAACATCTCGCTTTCAGAAGCAAGTTCAATCTACGATTCAAACATATCAGAAGACAGCAAATCAACAGAATCTGAAGATTGTCGAATCTGATAGAAATCTTCTGACGCTCAAGAACGTAATTGAGAATCACTGACTGCAACTTTACGAAGACTCGAGCACGTCAGCTCGCATATTCGAGCACATGTTGATATTCAAAACGTTCTTGCATCGCAAATTGCTTGAAGACTACGTCGAAACATCTTATGTGATCAATGAGAACATTGTCTGCTTAGGTCGAATCAAATTCACATTAGAGAATCGTCAACAAGCTGCTTGCGAACTTGACATACATCAGAATCAACTCGATGATATTTATCGACAACGTGTTGTTCTTGTTCTTGATGAGCTCATGCTCGATCGAGCTCATGTAGAAAGCAAAATGCGAGCAGCTTCAGCAAGAGATGAGCGATCGAATAGCGACATTCAGTCGTTGATTAATCGTGATGATTGAACAAGCTTGACTGCTGCAATAAAGAAGAATCAACTTCTTACTACGAAATTGTTGTTCAAAGATGATCACACACGAAGAGTAATTCAGCGTGATATCAATCGAGTTCAAAAGAGATACTTTCGCGAGCTTGTTGATTCATCGACATTCGTCATCAGCAAGCATGCCAGCAAATTGTCTGTTAATGCGAGAAGCTCTGTTATTTCAAATTCGACTTCAACAGCATCTTCTTTGTACGCTGATTCATGAGAGAAAGACGAGAGCAACTGATCGATTGAAGAAGACAATGATCAAGAGACAATTTCTGAGATCGAAGCGAGAAAGTCTATCAAAGAGTTCTTCTCAAAGACGTCAGTGTTTTCGTACTTCAAGACTTCTTAATTCATGTGTCAATGCGTGATGTTGAATTTTACGATTTGTGAAGAATGCTGATTTGAACGAGATGATGAAGAACAACTGCTACATAGAAATAAATGTTTCTTAATCGCAATCTGAAAAGCTTACGAGATTGACTGCTATTGCATCTCACTGATGCCTCATTCCTTTGTCATGACTCATATGAAAATGTCATCGAAACTTACAAATTCTTAGTGTGACAGACATATGAGGCAACTGCGTAATGTTACTCAAGACTCACATCATTCTTTTGCTCTATCGTCATTCTTCATGTCTATAGAAAACCAATATCTTGACGTCGAGTCGATGTTTCTCATTCAGTGTTTTCGAGTGACTATCGATCGTGCTACTCAGATAAGTGAATTTCTTGACATTGCTATCATGTCACGCAATAACGCTCTGATGATGAATGCAATGCAACAAGACAGAGAACATCAGAGAAGGCGAGAAGACTACGAGATGCATACAATTTAATTGCTGTCACAATCAAAATAAGTCACTTGCAGATTTGTCAAGAAGCTGAATTTGTAGAACTGAAGCACTTATAGAGTCGAAGAGAAGCTGTAGTTTGCAATAGATCAGTCAGACTTATCACTCTCAATCGCTTCAAGCTAGACAATTTGTTGAGTTTATTCGTCTCTGATCTATCGTATATACTAATGAACATGTTGCAGATAAGCGCTACAATATCAGTATTTTTTCGAACATGACAACAGCATTCAAGACAGCTGACTTTCTCATCGAGCAAGTCAGAGTCAATCTTGAAGACGTAATTCTTGTTCTTGATATCAGTTTGAAATCGATCGTCGTAGCTGATGCAGCGACAACACTTGAAGTCGCGACTTGAAATGAGATCGATGTTGTCGTCGTCTTCGATCGTATCGTGAGAGGAAAATATCGAGCAGAAGACGCAGAGATGACAAGCGAAGCGTTGAGAGACGACGAAAAAGATGTAGAGAGCGCGATATACAAGATTGAAGAGTTCTTGAAAAAATTACCTGAGGTAGAGACAGACAATAGGTTGAAAGAGATCGTCAAAATGACTGAGAAGAAGTCGAAGAGAAAGTGATATAATTAACATGCATGTTCATTTCGAGTTTATTTGATGCGAATTTCTGAGAAACGAGACGAGACTGTTTATGATTCAACATCTAGAACTGAGCATTCTATCAACAAAGAATTGTTAAAGACATTGATCTCAGTAGCATTCTGCACGCCTATACTGCCTTTGAGACCTCATGCAAACGTGCTCGACGACGCGATGTGTTTCACAGATGCAAGTCGACTAAGTCTGTGAACGACTCAAGTCGAGTCCGAAGTAGTCAGAGAACAACATCATTGTATCAGCGCTGTTAGAAATCGAACTCTAATATAATTAAATTACTCAACGACTCGTCAACAGACGTTCGCTTTCGAACGAGAAACATTTCGCTTCGCGTTCGATCAGCACGAGTTTCGAACCAACGCACGTTTCGAGATAACAATGAAACTTAACATCTGCGACTAATAGCGCTGATAGAAGAGAAAGATAACATCGAAGTCTCTCTCTCAGTTCTTTCATCTTTAGCGTATGTGACAACTTCATTCACATAGTGACGTACTCATAGATGACATTTCCACTTATCGAATGCTTACGACTGCGACTCTGTGCAATGAGATGTTCAGAAGAATTCTTCACGTCGATCTCGATGCAATTCTCGATGTGACTTTCAAGTGACGCTCATTTGTAATTAACTCAGTACTTTCATATTATGTATCAGACGAGTTCAATTCTCGACGACATGATTTAGTGATGTTCACATTAATAGCAGCTAGGCTTATTCAGATTTTTCATCTGAAGAGCTCAATTTGACAGAAGATCGATGTGACAAGATAGATCGATGTTATTACTGATAGATTAAACCAGTTTTTGTGATTACAGTATCTTAGCGTGATTATGTAGTATAAATTCAGCTTCGAGACTTCTCGCTTGTTGCTTTACCTTATGTTGATCTTATCGATTTCGAATCACATGCAAAGAATACGTCAATGTCTGTCACATTATCTACGTTATCATGAGACTAGTTCAAGAAACAAGAATCAATTGCTCTACTAGTCACGACGAATGAGAGTTCTCATTCTCTGCTAGTCATGATCAATATTCTAGACTCATGAGATTGCTGAAATAAAGCAGAAAGCAACGTCGATTCAAATCACGACTTTGATTTTAGCGATTGAGAACTTCAAGTGTCTTCGACATATGTTTCGACTATGAAGCGTATTGTCACTGACACGATGACAGATCATTCTGAGTTCATTGAACTCGATCATTGCTCGCGTTAGAATCTTCGTTAGTGAACACGATACTGCTGAAGTGCATAAAGTCGCTTCACTAAGTCGATCAAAGATCTTATTGAGCACTGTCGAAGATGAGATCATGAGAAGCAGAAAGTCTGCACGAAGCTTCACGTTATGACGAAAGATTTCGCGACGCGATTATCGAAATCTATCTTCTCAGACGCTGACATTCAGAGATTTCTCTTGCTTAAGAAGTGAGATCTAGAGAAGACATTGACGACTATGAATCACTGAGCAAAAAATAAACTGATCGTCAAGAATAAGCAGAAGTCAGAGAACACGACTGAGAACTGTACGAGTAGTTCTGACTTCTTCTCGCCATCACGCTTTTCACCTCATCGAGCTTTCGTCATGATCTTCTCTTCATCAAATTTCCCTACCAGTCAAGCTTCTTTCTCAATCAAGCTTCTCATCTCATTGAGCTCTCACCAAGTTTTTCTACTCATCAAGCTTTTCTCCTCATCAGACTCATCAGCTCATCGAGCTCTCGTCAAGCTTCTCTCTTCATCAAGTTCTTCTACTCATCAAGCTTTTCATCTCTTCAGACATCAATGTCTGTGCTATTCGCTTTTCAGACGAAAACGTTGTCACTGATAGTTGCTTCTCGATCTCAAGATTCTCGACATGAATGAACAAGTCTTTCACCAAAGCAGGTTTGAAGACGATGACTGCATCTTCTTTGCTTTGCAGATAGTCTTGATATGTAAACATCAGTGACTGATCGAAGCTTTGAGACAATTGAATTCTGCAGCATCTTCGCGAAGTTCATTCATGACTTTCAGATAGTGAGCGTAATAAGCAGCAGTCGCAGATCAAGTCGTGTTGATCATTCTGTTTGCTCTCTGAGAAAATCAATGTTCACGTAGCTCGACGATCAGCAATAACAATATCTCTAACAATTCTGCACATCTTATTTCACAGTCTATTCACTATTTTGATGATCTGATCGATCTCGATTGCTCTAAGAGAATCTACAATGTGCTGATCGCGAAGACTGATGCTCAATTCAATATTGAAGATCGTCATGAGATAGACTAGTCGCAGAGCGAACATTTGATCAACACATTCAAAGAAGAGTAAGAAAACATTGCTTCTGATTCGAGAGCAGAGCAAGAAAACATTGCGTCTAGTTTCGAAGCAAGGCAAGAAAACGTTTGCTTCTGATTCGAGAGCAAGACAAGAAAACGTTTGCTTCTAGTCGAGAAGCAAGATTAACTAATCAAGTTTCTTGAACTCTCTTTCACGTCTTCATGCTGTCTTACATTACGATACTCTTTCTTGACTGCGTCTCAGCACGCTCGACTGAGATGTCGCATTCGTATATTCAGTATCATTGATCGAGCATCTTTCGCTTTCTTTTCTCGATTGAGTGTGCTTGTGTGAATCGCTGATCAGCGACTCTGATCAAATCAGATCGAAAGAAATTATCAATGTGTATGTTCATCTCTATAAAGTATTCAGCCTTTCTCATGAAGCTTGTAAAGATTATCTCGAATTTTATCTGCCTTTTTTTCAGTGCGATGTATGCCTTGTTTCAGGCAAAGTCACTTGTAAATCGAGAATCTTCTTGTCTCAATCATTGACGATGTCAGAGTCTTCTCAGTTGCACAACGTCGTTTATACTGAAATCTTGAAAGAGCTTCAACTGAGTACTTCTCAAGAGAGCATCGACTTTAAGTCTTCAAATGTACTGTACGCTGAGAATGCATATAAACTGAGAGTAGACGAGAACAGTGATAAGACTGTAGAGATGAGAGCGAATTTTCTTTCTGTTACGATGACTCACGTTCTAATTATCTTCTCAGAAGATCATACAGCTTTCTTCTTTATCTAGAAAGATTGTTCGCTTCTCAATCACTCAAATCATAAAAGATGATCTTGAAATCAAATCATGACTTCGAACATTTGAAATCGCTGTTCTTCATATCGAACGCAAATATCACGATTTTTGAGATCTTGTTGTCTACGACACGTCTTTACCACACAAAATTTCTTTGAAGATCGATCAGTTTACGATAGAGAATGTTGACTCAACACAATCAATCTGTTGCAAGAGAGAAGTATACAATATCTTCGTCGCAAGAGAGAAGATCTTGAATCACTTCTTAAAAAACGTCATGCACGCAGACTCTTCTACAGAGAATCGTGACGCTGCGTCGTGCTATTGTCAAATTGCGAGAAATAATGATCTTATCGCTCGACTTGAGATGTTGAAATTCTATTTTCTCTTCAAGACAACATCATCGACATTCTTTATTCGAAGCGCAATCTGCTGACAATTCTCAGACCTCTTCTTCTACGCTTCAAGAAGTCTATGCACGAAATGCTCTTATCATCTGCTTGAACATGCTGAGAGACTTCGAGTCTTCTGTCGCTCATGAGCTTATTCAACGAGATCTGAATAATTGATGTCAACAGATCATGAATGATGTAAAACATCTGCATGAGCTTTTCTTGCTCTTTCACCTTCAGATCATCAATTCGAAGAATCGAGAAGAAATAGAACTGCAAATACTTTTCTTGCTTCGCGAGCTGTATTGTGTCTCTGACGACGATTTGACATGCGATCGAAGCAAATTCAATTCAGGCTTGACAGATCTTACATCATTGAACAACTTGATTCTTTATGATCTCGTCTTTGAAATTCAAACGTCTATCGCACAGCAATTCGATACATGCGATCTCTTTGAACTACAAAAAGCTCTCTCAAGATCGCGAATTTTTGTCAAGATCACAGATCTCAATCAAATTCGCTCGACAACTCTCAAAGATGTTCAGAAATGAAGCTCAAATCTCAATAAATTCTTGTCAATTGCTTTTTCAGACTTGATATGAAATTATAATTCTATTCAGTGAAATGACGCTGACAAGCAACGAAGAATCTTTCATCACAAGTGCTGAATGAATTTGAGTGTCGACAAGTGAGAGACATTCAAGTGTTTCGATCAGTGATCAGCTCTCAGAGATTCACAATATCAATGCTAATGAACACAATGCACATACTTATCACGAGCTTTCGTCTCTGAGCCGTTTTGAGAACGACGTTCTTTTAATTCTTGCATGAAGTTCTGACTGTCACGATCGAGCTCTTCTGACACTTCGAGCGTGAACGATATCAGAAGATGACAAGCGACTGTATGAAAGACTGGTTCGCGACCTTCGTTCTGAGAAAGCGCCTGCTCAGATTATGTTAAGCTTAGTCGTCTTTGTGTTTCTTTTACGACTTCTGCTCTACGAGTTCGATAAACCTTCAGTCGAAGCAAATTATCTCTGAAACTTTCTTTCGCTATTGAAAGACTTTCTCTGCAACAATATACGAGCGATTCTGAAATGTATGATCTGATTCATTTGAATGACAATATCATCTGAGATTAATGTCACTGAAGATCAAAAGATCTTTCGAATTCTAGCTCATGTCGTTGATTCACCTGAATTTGTGTCGAAGCGTGATGATGAACATTCGATTATTTATTGAAAGTGCAGATTCAATTCTCTTCGTATTAATGATGAGATGCTTTCAATCATTTCTGAAATTCTGAAAAAGCTCGAAATAACAATCACGTCAGCTCTGTCAGTGAAGAGAGAGACAAGCACACACATCAAATCTCAGACTGCAAGTGATCGTTTTATACAGACTGAAGAGAGTGAATCTTCACGAGATCTACTGCGAAGAATGAAAGAAAAAGACAAGAAGAAAAGAGAATGTTGAGACGTGTGATGATCTTCAGAGATTGAAATATGATCTGTATTGTGTTGAGAGATTTGTCTGCATAGTATCATCTGAATTGATCGTCAGCTCATATTGATGTCAATAATTATTCTAATGAATCAGCAGAGACGAGATATACTGCTTATCTCAAATGACAAAGTATCGACAGTAGTCTCAGATTTTCGAATGTTCTCGATCTTTGAATTAGACGTTGATATATGTGATGTATGAAATGAATATAGTGATAGATGATAGACAGTTTTCTCGTCAGTAAACGTTTACGCTTCACTTGCAAGAGATGTCTCATTCTCTATTTCGTCAGAAAAAGTACAGTCATGTGTTTTCATACAATATTCTCGCTGTGAGTCAGATGCTATAAAGCATTAAGCTTCTTCGAGATTGTATTAAGCTTCTTCGAATCAACTGTGACTTATGTAATTGACTGTTCATCGACACACAACTTTAATTTTCGAATTTTTGATCTATCATCTTCAAAAATTCACCAAAATTCAATCACATGACTGCTACTTATGCTATCATCGAGAATTGCATTCAAAAGACTATTACAGCATTAAACACATGCAAAAATGTTGCTCGAGCGAAGATTGCATGCGAATTCGATGTTCTCGTGCAAAGACTACGATTCAGATCTCATGATGATAGTGTCTTCAGAATGACTAAGCTTTGATAAGACAAGATATCGAGAGATAAGAAGAGTCTTCTCGATCAACGTCTTCTAGCGATAATCATGCCATCATGATCAAAGATCATTCAATCACAGTCAACGTCTCACAGAGTCTCAGTCTTTCTGAAAGAAATTCTAAGCGTAATTAAATCGACAAGACTCTCAAATTATTTCATTAAAGCTAAGATACTGTTAGAGTCAGAAATTCGCTCAAGCGTGACGCGAAACTCATCGAGGTTTAAATCAGTGAAAGCTGTTCAAGCTTCGAGTCAAGAACGCAAGTCGATGAATCTCGAGTCATATCACACGATAAAGAAGTGTGAACAATTGATGTGCAGAGATAGACGTATTCAGTCACTAGAAGAAGAGAACAGAGCTCTGAGAGCTCGCCTAAAGAGCTGTTCGAAGCAATATTCTTGTTCTCTCTGCGAGAAATCTTTCGTCAGATCAAATGATCTTTACAATCATTTGAAAGTCTCAGATGAGAAGCATAAAAAACTTGCTCAAAAGCAATGCAATCAGTGTGAAAAAGAGTTCACGAGATGAAACTACTTTCGAAAGCATATGAAAGCACACGAGCAAAAGACATCAGAATTCGATGCATGTACATGTCTCATTGCTGCATCTTTTTGTCATTTGAGTCGAGCATATGCTGATCTTCTGTAGCGACTTCTTCTTCGAATTCTGCGTCAACTGAATATGAGTCTCAGAAATGTGCATTCAGCGCTACGACCTTGTGAGTGCTTTGATTTCATAAGATCGTTTTCATAAGAACTGATCGTAGCAAAGCTGTCAATGAAGACTCAATTTCAAAAGTGACACGATCATTTGACGACTGAGCAACGAGTTACGACTCTGTCATTGTGCAGATCTCTATATTCTCGAACAGTTCGACTCGTGCGCTGAATTTCACAGCTACTGCTTACACAGTCACATCATTCTTCAACGATGATTTCATCATCATGCAGATCTCTATATTCTCGAACAGTCTCGCTCGTGCGCTGAATTTCACAGCTGCTGCTTACACAGTCACATCATTCTTCAACGATGATTTCATCATCATGCAGATCTCTATATTCTTGAACAGTCTCGCTCATGCCTCTATATTCTTGAACAGTCTCGCTCGTGCGCTGAATTTCACAGCTATTGCTTACACAGTCACATCATTCTTCAACGATGATCTCATCATCATGCAGATCTCTATATTCTCGAACAGTCTCGCTTGTGCGCTGAATTTCACAGCTGCTGTTTACACAGTCACATCATTCTTCAACAATGATCTCATCATCATGCAGACTTCTATATTCTCGAACAGTTTCGCTCGTGTTTCTATATTCTTGAACAGTCTCGCTCGTGCGCTGAATTTCACAGCTGCTGCTTTCACAGACGCATTATTTTCCCGCTTATCGATTTCTTATTCACAGATCAATTCTCAAGGCAACATTCAGTCAATGAGAACGTTCAGCTCTCTCGAAATATCTTGACTTGCACGAAAGAAATTTGTTAGTTTCTCTCTACTTGATTTGCATTCACGTGTTGTTCTATCACACTTTTTCTACAAAACGTAACTTGTATCGAATTTACTTTACAGCTGATGCTAATTATTGAGCTCTTTCTCGTTACTTGAATGTGAAATTCGTTTCAATTCTCGTTGATGAACTGCTGATATTCGCAATCAACTTTTTCAGCTCGAGAAAATGTGAAAGTCGCATCTTGTCTCAGTCATCGACAAGCTTCTGAACTGCAAAAACGAAGATGATAGCAAATCTCTTAGTAATAGTAAATTCTAAACGAACATCAAGCATGATTCTAAATAGTTCAGCCTACGTATCTCATTATGATGTGAAATCAGCTCACAAGTCTTCTTCTTTCATGATCACTGTGACACGTTCACAGCTTGTCAGCTGCTCAAGAGAAATTTTCAGCATCTCATTATGACTTGACAGTTTATTGAGCGATAGATGTTGAGATTCTGTAAAGAATGTAATCTCTGATTCTCGATCTCATACCTGCACTATAAGACTTCGATTCTGTGACGTTCAAGCGAGAAAGCAATGCGCGCAGATTGAAAACGAAAGAAGATAGATGAACGATCTCAGAACAGATCAGTCAAATGTAGACTCAAGAAATTCAGTAATTTGCTATTCATGATGTGAGATCAGATGAAAAGAGAGAGTGTAGAGTTTTCTTATCGAATCATCAAATGTATGATCTTTGCAAAACTCTATATCGTCGACAGTCGTTATTGAAAATTCTTTTTCTTTGAATGCTTCGACTTTCGAACTCTTAGATGCGTTCTCTTGAGAAAAAAAGCCTTTCGCCTTAATGATCTGTATTAGTTGATCGCTACTCAAGAGCGATGCAGCAGTCATGACTTTGTGTCGATGATTGATGAGAGAGAGAGATGATGTAATGCAATAAAGTATTGAAAATGATCATCGTACTGCGAGAGCGAAGTCAGCTCATTGCAGACTCATCGCCTGAGCATCAAGTCATTTCGTTGATGAATATCTCAATGACGCGAGATCATGAAGATTGAAAGTCGTAAGTGATTCGTGATCGTTGTTTCTATTGCGATCTATAAACTGAGACAAATTTCAGAATTTCTCATCGTCACACAAGATACAAAACTCTGTTCGAGATGTATATTCAACAGAAACATTTCTCTCACTTTTCTTTCAAACTCGTCATCTGCGCACTCAGTCGTCTTTCTTTGATGATAATCTCATCTATTCAAGAAGCAATCTTCTTCTCAAGTCACAACTGACTCTAATCTCGATTCTGCAAAGCGTCGCATTCGCACTGCGAGATCTAGAAGCTCAGATCATGAGATTAAGAGCGAAGTGATGAGATGACGAGATATGAGCTCTGAGAATTTGCAGCGAAAGTTTTGAGGTGAAATGAAGATGAATAAGAGAAAAATCAATTCGTCTTTTTGCCTGATACTGAGAAAGGCTGGGAAAATTGCAGATCTCTGCACGATTCTTTGATGAGCGACAGACACGTTCAATGTTGTTGTTTTGACAGTACTTTCTTCGTTCATCGTCTTTCTAGACGTCAGTTTCAATGCAGACAAATTGTACTGAACTCTGTGAGTGAAACAGTCAAAGCAGAACATTCACGCAATTCTCTGAATTTCTTCTGCTCACATGATTTTCTACTCTTGCTTCTCATGTGCTATCTCAGTTTGCAGAGAAGAAAAGTTGTGAGCAAGTATCTCATATTGTTCGAGGGCGAGATTGTTCACTCTCGACACAATCTTTCTTATCATTGACATACTTCATCATTCGTGCTAGACTGACGTCATTCATTCGAGGGCAAGAATATTTGAGCTCGAGAATGTCTTATGAATTGTTTGATTTCACGTCTCACTAAACTATCAAGAACCAAATTATGTGATGAGATGATTCACATGATGCAAAGTGATCGCAAATAGAAAGATTTCAACAAACGCGATAGCAAATCTGAGATATCAATTTACTTGCAGTCAAGTATAACATGTAATCGCTCAGTCATCTAGAACTTATTCAGCAACTCTTCGAAATAGAAATTGATTTCTTCAGACATTCTAGCTAAATGTACATCTTGAACATTTATCTGAAGATTCTCAAGATTTGCTGCGTTAGTGAAACTAGTAGCGTTCTTGCCATTCAAAAGAGTGATCATATCGTTCGATGAGATGTAAATATCGTCGCTGACGCAGTAATTTGTCATATTTCTTGCTCGATCGAGCAAAATTCTCGTTCTTTGATGAGATAAACTAAGTATTTTGCAAGCTTCGATCGCCTTGATCGCAATGAGTGAATCTCGATGAACGTCAGCACAAAATAATTTCAACAGAGAAGTCGTCTTGTGCTTTCGCAGAAAGCTAAGATTGAGACTATGTTGATGATTTGTCTGATCGATCGACTCAGTCTGATCAAGCGTAGAAATACACTCTGTGACGAATGAACGTAAACGATGATCACAGATCAACATTGTATTAGTCAGCTTAGTTAGAGACTGTCATTCAGAACGCGAGATCTGTTGCACATTCGATCGTTTTTGAGCTCAGGCTGAGAGATTCACGCAAAAGCGATCAAAAAGACTATACTGAAGAATTGTGATATCAATCGATCAGAGATCAACGGCATTGATATATCTGACACTGTCTCGACTGATCTCAGAGACGCGATGACGTCGAGATTTGACTGAGGTCGACGACTTAGTTTTTGTCGAGTGAAATTCATCGAGTTTAGTTTTCATTGAGTCTATGAAGAACATGTAGATATTGATGAGCTGAATGTCTTCATGAATAATGTCATTGATATGAAGATGATTCACTGCTCTCAAAGTCTGTCGAATGATAGTAGTCATCTGACTGTATGACAAAGTCTGAGCATCAAGACTGTCAAGGCTAGAAAATTTCGTCATCAATATCAAATCGCGAAGATTCAAGTATTTATTCAGAAATATCGTCATGACATGAGACTAAGCAAGATCAACGAAATTACAATTAATAAGAAATTCGAGCACATACGTGAAACATGCTTTTAAGAATCTCAACTTCTTGAGTCAATTGCTTCGTCGACTCATGATGTAATCTCATCATATAGAAGTTTCTCTGACAATTCACAGTCTTGTGAGTTTTGACGTCTTTCAGATCTAAGTCGCTAGTCAGAAGACTTAGTTTTTCAGAGTTCTTCAACGTGCTCGACGCACGCTTGTGTATATTGAGATCACGAAGCTCGAGAAAGGTATTTAACGTCTTCTGTCTGTATGCTCGTTATTTTCGATCATAGACCTCTTGAAAGTTTTCGCGAGAAGAAATGATTAATCGAAACATGACTAGTTCAGCTTGAATGATATCATTGACGAAGATCGACGTTATGATTTCATGAAGTGATATTTTCCTTCTGATGACTGAGTATACATTGATGTCGTGAGTTGATTGATCAAGAACGAGCAAGCAGTCGTTGTCTCAGTTTCAGTTGATACGAAAGTGAATGCTGCTAATACCTTCGACTGATTTCTTCTCATGTATAACTAAATCGCATCTTTTCTTATCGCTTTTGACAGCTCATTCCTTAGAGAGACTCTTCGATCTAAGAAAGAATGTAAGTGCAACTGAGATGACTTTCTTATGTTCAAGCAAATACTGAGCATTTTGCGACAAATCAAGAGCTTTCGTCGCTGCTTCGCTTCTTGACTGCAGAACTGTGATAATGTCGAGAGTATCGAGTTTCATAATGACTTGTTGCACTCATCATGACAGTAAGACATTCTGTAGAGTTTTTATTCAGAGCACTAAGCGCTCAAGAATTGATGAAAAAACACATGACTTCTGAGATGAAAATAAAAAGAAACAAGTCAAGTGTCGTTAGTCTATAGATTTTCTTGAAAGAGAGCGATTAGAAACAGTCGAGAGTCGAGAAAAATAAGAGATGACTGTCGACAACTCAAATTTCACATCAAAATCAGAACGATTGATGAACATTGCGTTTCTAGAAGCATGTTTGACTGAACAACATCTGAGAATGCTATGCATTTATACTTTCGACCTGTAGATTCACACGCTCTCTGATCACAGCTTCGACATGTCGCAGATGACGACGCGTCACTTGACGACGTGCCATATGACTGCGTGTCAGATGACAGCGTGTCGAACTCTAATTCTTCAAAGACTTCTTCATATGCTAATTCATTACATTCTCTGAAATATTGACGAGTCAACGCTGATCTGACAGCGAAAGTGTTACAATATTTCGATTACAAGAAGAATGCTCATGCAACAATTGAAGTTGCGATTTATTGAAAGAAAGAAGCGAAGTTCTTCGCTTTGAAGATGTCACAGTATCACGACTACGAGAAGAATGCTTCTACAACAATCAGCGATGCGATTTATTGAAAGCAAAAAGCAGAGTTTCTCGCTTCGAAGATCGCAGAGAGTCTAGATCATGATTCATTCGAGTTGCGACTTGAGATAAAGAACTCTGAATACTGACATCAGAAAAACGTTCATTATAACGATCTTCTTGATGCACTTCTCACTCGCGACCATGACATTTTTCACTCAGCGAACTCTTTACCAATCGAGAAACATAATCATATCATCAGTTTCGTCGAAGCTCTTGTGCAAGCATCACAAGACAATCACAGTAGCGATTTCGTTGAAGCTCTTTCCCCACACAATTCTGCGCAAGCACAGTCAAAATATCATGTCACAGATCTTATCGAAGCACAACTTATACATACAAGCGATCATGATGCTTGTTCCGCACGTAGTTCTACACAGAGCTCTCGAAGAAGTAATAGATTGAAAGAGCTTGTCGCAAGAAACTGTCGAATTTTGAAACAAGAACAGTCAACATCTCATATCGTCGATCTCTCTATAGAGAAAAGATCTCGAAGAAGTACTAGATTGAAGAAGCTAACGACAAAAAAGCGTCGAGATGAGAAATTTGCAGAGAGTTGAAGACATGTGACTCGAAACGAATTGAAGCGAAGACGATGAGCACAGAAGTTCGATACTGTGTCATGATTCAGAAAATCAATCTACGAGATTACACTATGAAAGACATGTCTTCATGATTGTCTGTATTCTAACTTGAGAAACATCATAGTCATGCTCGAAGTTGTGCTCTTAGATGTATGAAAAATACAACACGCTGCGAGTATCAAAAGAGACTGTCTAATCGAATCAGTTTACGAATCTAATTAAGAGTTCTAGATCATTAATCTGTTCTGCATCTGTAAAATGCGACATTCTTCTGAGAAAATTGACAGCATTCTTCAGTGCAATACTTGTGCTCTCATACTCTTTTTTCAACGTCTTGAATTTTCTAAATATAGACTTATTCGAGAGCGATAAGCTAAACGCATTCAGCAGATCGCGCGTCTTCATTGTAATCGATGAGTTTGCCTGAGAATCAGCATTTAAGTACGCAGCGATTGCACGTTGCCTTGAGCAATGCTCATGCATTTGCGCTATTACGCTGTACTTCGAGTCGAGTTATCCTTGCACACGATAGAGACTTCACGCCGAAGAACATCTCAAGTCAACAATGAAGAAGTCTCTCGATAGATGACAGAGAAAGACGCTGTTCGAGCACGCAAGAAATGTTATTCTCGAATATTATCAGAATCACTCATCTCAATGAACGACAGTTGACACGAAGACACAGGAAAAGCTACGCAGCATGCTCGCTCAGCGATTGCGAGAAAAAGAATGTGACGATGTGATTGAATTTCTTGACGAGAATCTCAAGAACATCACTCGTGTCATTCAGCAGAGATTCAAGTTCTTACGCGAGAAGAAGAGACGCAAGAACAAGAAGCGTGAGATGAACAAGAAAGATATGCTTCAAGTCGCTGATTTTTCGTCTGATTCAAGCAGTTGCTGACTATATTAATTTTCATTCAGACAGTTTCACAACTGTCAGCTCAACGATCACATCAAACAAGATAGATCAATAGAGTATTCGTGAGCGTGCACATCAAAACATGAAAAATGAGAAACAACATCAAGATTTGAAATTCATCATTGCTCACATATCATTTTAAGACAATCTTAACACAATACTTTAGTCGAGAAGAAGCATCTGAAGATGTCTTTGAGTTTACTCGACCAGCGTTTCTCGTGACAGAGATAGTCATGCAGTCAGACATTAAGATCACAGACTGAGAAAGAACAAATTCAGAGATGAAAGTGATAGAACGAAGATATAGACAGAAACGACAAGATAGTCTGTTGCAGACGTAAATCACAGACAAGAAAGAGCGTCGTTGTCTTTTCAATCTTCATCGATGATATTTGTCGCGATTGAATGTCTTCTGCTTGACAGCTTGTTTCTGAAGTATTCAGCAACGATGCATCTAATGTAGATGTTACACGACGTTACTACAAATCTTAGCTCTTACAGATAAATTTTTTTGAGACTAAATTCACTCAAAAATTCGTTAAAGTAACAGAATATCATCAGTCAAACTCATTCTTTTCTTATTTTCTTTACACGCTGTGCAATGAATCATTTGTCTGCAATCTCATTCTTCAACGTCAGTATCTGCACTGCTAGCAATCAACAGCAGATTCTGAAAATGCAGATGTAATCTACTAGCTATCGTGATGTTCTTCACTATAGAATTCTCATTGCCTTGTGAACTGAGAATAGTAACAAATGATAGGCTGAGTTCACGCGATTCTCTACTCGTAATCAAATGCTTCACACATCAAATCTGAATGCATGATATCAGCTAGCTTGTGTCTAGTGTGTCGCCTTGTTCACTCTCATGACGATCACTCACATCGTTCGTATTCTCAACGATCTTAGAATCAGATTTGACGTCGTCTCATGAAAACGAGAGTGAAGATGAGCTGAAAGTAGAGTCTAATGTTGTACAAGATAACTAATGAAGATGATTGAAATTCGTTTTGACTCGAATCTTTCTTGTTATGTATGATCTTGATTCTCGTTCGTAGACTGCTAGCTCAAGTCTCATGTACGTTTTAATTGATAAAAGACGTGAATGCTTTCTGATGATATTACAGAAGTCAAGAATAAGTAGAAAATATGCAAGAAAACACGCTAGAAAGTCAAGAAAGCTCTGTTCAGTCAGTCTCAACCTCTAGCATCTTCTGTTCATTCTGTCTAAGCTTTCTCGCGACCTTTTCAGTCTGTCACTTGTCTATCATGTCTAAATTGTGTAAAGATCAATTGAATGTTGCTGTCTTGAACTCTTTTCATTCATCGAGAACTTTCGAATCAACTTCAGCTGAAGACATCTTCATCGTATCGTATCACTCTCTTCTTACAGAAACGTAGCTTTGCTGAAGATAACTGTCTCTATTTCGTCGTGTTCTGATAATATAAGTCATCTCGTCTTCTGATAGTATTTGTTCAGTTATTCTAGGCTTTTCTGTCGAAGTCTCTTTTGATCAGTAGAGCTAAATTAGACAATGATGCAGAAGATTATCTTAGTCAACGAGAGACGACAAGAAAGAGAAAGCTCATTCATTATTGATATATCGCTATTACAGTTAGCACTTCATTGATGACATCTTGTAAGATATGAGATCTATTGAATCATTCGTTGACGCTGTGTAAGACAAGTCTGCACGAGACAAAGAAGGCAAATTTAGCAGATGAGAGAGAAAGAAGAAGTGATTATTCACAAGGCAAACGAACTCACTTCTTATAGAAGAAGTATATTGATACATGATATTCGTCACTCTTTCTTTTCTTTGCTGTAAGATGAGTGCGTATTCATGACTGATCTTGATAAACGAATTATATTTGCTGCATTGAACGACTGAGCACAAGACTTACTGACTAGCTCTTTCGAATGAGATCTTCAAGAATTGATGCACTGACATGATACAAGAACGATGTTGATTGCACTTAGTTCTTTCATGATCAACAATTTGAACGATATTCGAGACTAGTCGCGTCTACAGCAGCAGCTGTAAAGTTACTAGTCGAATCTATCATGTATCTATCTTGAGATATCGATTTGTGCTCTTCTCTCAAGTGCTTTGTTGCTTTGTACAATCTTATAATTTGATCGTCGATTCTGATCTAAGCAGCATAGTCTCTCACAACGCATCTCTTTGTTGAAAACATCTTGACGATAAATCAAGTCGAGTGAAGTCAAGAGTCTTAATGTCAATTGTTGACATTCTTCTTTTGAATACAAAGAATAGTCTTTCATTTTGAACAGCTTTTCTGTAAATTTCGCGTCACGAAAGAAATTGACGAATTAATCTGACTTAATGTCATGATAGTGCAATGAATAGCGAAATCTTCATTTTCAGTTTTAACTACAAGATTCAGATTCTCATACAGAGAAAAGAGATCAATTATCTTCATCTCGAGTTTCAGAGACGATTTTTCTGTTCAGAGAGAAAGAGACTCTTTAGAGTATCTGCATCTCAAACTATAAAGAGCATTCTATTCTACTCTCTTTTGCAATACATTCAAACAGTCTAAAGTCTTGTCTGATTGTCTGTCAAACATTCACAGCGCAATGAAATCGACGGAAAGTGAGTTAGTAATGACGTTTCTCGAGCAATTATACTAACGAAGACGCAGTTTTCAGTAACTTCACATGAGCATGCGTTGACGATGTAGTGTATATCACATCTTGGCGAGCGTACAATCAATGATCGATGTCATCGAGGCTATGCGTTTTGTCAGAGATTGATTCGTCGCAGTGAAAATCGATCGACAGAATTTTGATCATTCGATGCTCAGAAATCAGCCCTTTTGATTTCTTGTACATTGTCATCGAATTTGAAGATGTGTATTACGTGATGTGATCAGAGAAATTTGTGACTGTCAGATTTCTTTCAAAGAAGTCAATTGATCGATGCTTTAATGAATTCGCAAGAAAAGAGTACAAAGTGACGATCACTGCAGTAAGTGCTTTCTTCATTAGAGAACTTCTGTAATTGAAACTAGATACAGAAGCTTTCTCATCTCATCTTTGATATTCTGACTCATGAATCAAGACAGAATGAAGATGATGCTGAATCGCAGATAATGCTGCAGAAGACAAGCAAGGCAAGAAAGAAAGACGCGATCGAACGAAGTGCAGAAAATGAATTCACAAGGCAAAACGAGGCAACAAGATGACAGACTTCTCGTAGAAGATGCAAATATATGAGTATAATATAGTAGCAGCATCTCTCTCTCATCACTGATCTTCTCGTCGACACGTTGTTGATTAAATTTTCTTCAGAAATTCGTTTCTGTTGTTGTTTTTCATTTTCAAACTCTGTTTCAGAAGCAGCATTCTCGTAACTATGACGACAAGATGAGCTCTTGAATTAGCTGATCAATCTGAGATTTTCTCAAAATTATGAGCGTTTTCTTTTGAGTTAGCACTTCGACACAGCTGTCGAAGTGCTAACTATGAAGAAAGTAGTTGAAAGCTAAGTCATTACAACGACATACTACTAGTAGACTTTTCGCCAGTCTTACGTGTAAAGAGCATCACAGATGCATTCATTTCACGCTCTTCTTTTTATTTTCGTGATTAGACTTTATTGTCATCGTTGAAAGAATCGAAGATGACAGTGAAAAGTACGAATGAAGATTTCTGCAAGCAGATTACAACTAAGAAATCTCTGCTGTCATCGAAATGATCGTTTTCCTGACTTAGCGAGTTTGATTCAATGCAGAGTTGCTTTGATATCGCGATCTGTCTTCTCTTTCTCAATCTGTTTCACTTGTGTTCACTTTTCGAATCTAGCAATATTCTCACTGATAGAAGTTCAGTCGAGATCAATAACACTATTGATTATGAATAAGATGATCAATCATTGAGTCTGACGATCACTGCTGATCAATCTGTCTAGATTGACAGTCACTTCGATATGAAATCGAACTGTCGTCGATATCGTAGTCAGCTGCATCTAGCTTGTCGTAAACTGATTCTCGAGTTATCGTCATTGCACATATGTTGTCTGATGACGTTTGCCTTGCATTTATTAGTGATTTGTAGCGTCTAGCGAGTATGATCATGAAAATAAGATCTGCTTGTTGATACGATCTTGAACCTAGCTCGAATCAAGGTTAATTCTGAAGAAAGAGTCTGAAGTTGCAAAAGCATCTTAGAACTGAATCAATCTTGCTTCAAGACACGACGAAAGATCTCAGCTTCTGAGAACGATTCGATCATTCAGAAGATCTTTAGCAGAAACGTTTCATTGTTCAAGATTTCTGTCTCGAACTATATCTACGTCATTCATCGATGTTGTGAAGCAATAGCGACGACAACGACAGATCTGCTTAATGCATGACTGCTCATCATACGTCTTTCGAATTCTACAGAACAACACTCTGCATCAAGTAAGCGTGCAGCTTATCTCAGCTCACGTCAATTGATTGCGATAAAGAAAGAAAATAAAGAGTTTTCATTGAGTCAAGAAGTCTTGATTTGACCTCTGATGTTGATGTCGAATCAGCGAAGCTCTCAATCTCGACACACTTCAATTCATGTCAGAGAAGCAAGAGTTTCTTTTTCGAAGCTTTAGTCTATCACAAATACAACGTCATCGTCAAGATCTGTGCAATCTGAGATTAGCTTAATCATGTCAAAGAGCAGAAATTTTGATTCTTTCGCAGTCTCTACTTCACTGTTATTCTAATCGCAAGCATTTCAATCAGAGCTTGTCAAACAGCTCGAACAGCTTTGCTCTCAAGCATCAGAAGCAACGTAAGCTTTCTGTATCATATGAATGCACTCATTCTAACTTGCTTTCACAGTGAAGAACTGTCAAAGATCAGACTTCAAATTCAACGACTTCAATAGATCTTCATGTGCAGACTCAACTTCTTCTCTTGACGATGCACAACTATCATCTTACTTCGCTCGCTCGAATTTGCTCAAAGCATCATCGATTAATTCTAAGCAACTTCATCTTCGTATCTTATCGTCGTCTTCTATAAAGCAGTCGATCAAATCAACGTACAAGAAAGCAACTTTCAGCAGAGAGAACTCAAAACAATTTCATTGTGAATTTTGCAATCGAGAATTCAAATTGAAGAGTTCTCTAGTAGAACATCAAGATAGTGAAAGATGTTCAAAGAAATTCTCACTCAAAAGAAACGAGCACAGACTTGAGAAAGACGCGCTTGCGCAGAGAATGATGAGCGATCAATCACATAGTCTTTTCCCTTTCTGTTTCCTTGAGTATTCTCTATCATGAAAATTTGATTCTGATTAATGTACTTTCGTTCATCTCTAGCAACGCACAGTCGCTTCAGCATGATAACAGAAAGAAAACGTTGAGCGAAGAAAGAACTCTTCTCTCGACTCAGTCAATTGTCAGTCGCACAATCACATTATTCTCTTTTCATTCGTTTGCTCTTCTTTCTATTAAGCTTCACTTGCACATCACTTGCGATAGTATGCTTACTGCTGTGATGAAAGGCGCAGAGTTTTGATAGATTGAATGCTGCCTGATCTTTGTATTGTATTCGAATTTCTGATGTGTTTTTATGATAGATGAAGAATTTCAATACGTTGCATGCTGCACGATTCTCTGAGATGTTTGCCGAAACTTTTTATCTCATCAGATTTTCTGAGATGTAAGTACATTATTCATACTAGTCGCTTTCTGTCTTCGTATTATTGATCTCTGTTCTTTCTCAATCATCAATCATTCAAAATCAGCTTACTAGAATTGACATTCTGCTTCGTGATGTTCATCATCTTTTTCAATGAGAATTCTTCTGAAGATAGATCAATTAAAACAGACTGACATTAGATCAAGAGACTCAATAGTATTAGAGATTCTGATGAAAAAGACGCAAAGAAAGCAAGTGTGTCAAGCACAAATTGTGCGAAGCGATTGAATACGTGTGATGCTTCAACTCTCTTCTGTCAAGTGAGATGATCTGAAATTCATCATTATCGCTTCTCTGAAAATACGAATGTCTTTATGAATGATCTGCAGGAATGAAAATTGTATCAGTCAAGAACAACGATAGATCGAGAGAACAGACTAGAAATGATAACTAAGTTTGACTCAGTGCAAAGTGCTCAAATCTCATGAGACACAATCGAGACTTGCTTTGCTTTGCAATACATCTTTCGATTCTCGTCAACGAATTGAATTATCTGTGCTTGAGCTCTTCTATCTAGAGTGCAAAGATTGATTCCGACATGAATTTTAGTGAAGTCTGACTGAAGAACATCAACAACGTAACACTATTCTAATGATCAAGAATCTTTGAAATCTGTCAAGAAGTAGATGTGATTTCAAGAGAAGATCAGTGCTGAATCGAGTCGAAAGAGAGACTTGTCGAATTCGAATATTTTGATAGTATTCAGATTCAAGAGAACATTTAACACTTTTGTCGAGACTGTATCTTTCTGCGTACTGATATCATTCGTTCACACATCAAATGACATTCAAGCAATGAAGCTTTGATCAGAACAAAAGAGATTGCTATCTCGTTTGATTCTTGTCATGTCTGAATCTCTTTATCTCTTTGCCTTTCATGATCAACGCTTGCTTGTCTGATTGCCTGCACTTCGAAAACAGAAAGCTGCAACCTGTCTTAACGTCTTTCTTTAATCATACACGCTTCTGAAGAGATTGAGACTAATGCATTTGTCTTCAGACGTCAGTCGCTAGAGAAAGTATCAGAATCTTTCTATCGAGCAAAAATCAACGAGTGTCAATCACTCATCGTCACTATAGCGAGCTCAAGCTGCAGATGTCGCAATAGCAAAAGCAGTGCGAGATTTCGAGATCTGTCCTTTTTTCTTTGATGTATGACGATGATACTCTGCGATAATTTTAAAGTGTCTGAGTCGATCAACTAGCGCATTACTTGCATAACTCGCGATCGACATCAGCTCACGTGAATTTCAAGTCATATTCTCACGCTTGTCTTACTTCGTTCTTTGCCTCTCATTGCAATATTCTCATCAAAGAAGTAAATGCTACTCTATCGAGAAATTGCAACAGATGTGATTTTCAACTACTTCTTCTCGAGCATAATTAATTGAATTGAGACTAGTTAGATCGTTCTGCAGTATCTCACGAAGGTACAAATCTATCATGTCTTTCAACACAGAGATCATTTCTGTGTTCATCGACGTCAATCTTGACTTCAGTTTGATACATGCAGCGAAGATTGAATGCAATGATCTGAATTCTAAGAACTCAAATAATTCGAATTCTCTGAAGATCTATAAGTCAGAACAAAAATGTGTTCAGATTATTCGCTTTGTGCAGCAAGAGATGCGAATGTCTGTGTCTAAGAGACTATGCATTGATGCGTCGAGCTCACACAACGACAGTGCTCGCGATCGATAAAAGAAGATTCTGTCACTGTGAAAAGTTCAGTCATTGTGCTTCATTTCGATACTATCGTCATGTATCTGCAATCATTCTCTATCGTCGTCTCGATTGAAAAAGACGACTTATCTACTATCATGATCACTGAAAATGAAAAGATTGTGATTGTAGACTGAAATATGAAAAGAGCTTGAAAAGTACGTCAACCTGTTAGACTAGAGACAGTAAATAAAAAGAAAGAAACTTTATTATGATGATATTGAAGTGAGCTACTTGCACAATTTATTTCGTAGCACAGAATATTTTATCAGATATCTATATCAATTTATTGTGATAATCTACGAAATTCATCGATTCGACTAGAAATAGATAGAATTGTAAGAAATAGTGTTCATCGCAAATTTCATTTCAGATTCTAAATCAATAGATTCGTTGATGAAAATTGTAGAGATAGAAACGTAAGAAAAGTTCGCAGTTGATCTCATGTCAGATTCTAAATCAAGAGATTCGTTGATTGAAATCTGAAAGATAGAAACGTAAGAAAAGTTCGCAGTCGACCTCATGTCAGATTCTAAATCAAGAGATTCGTCGATTGAAATCTGAAAGACAGAAACGTAAGAAAAGTTTGCAGTCAATCTCATGTCAGATTCTAAATCAAGAGGTTTGTTGATTGATATCTGATAGACAGAAACGTAAGAAAAGTTCGCAGTCGATCTCATGTCAGATTCTAAATCAAGAGGTTCGTCGATTGAAATTTGAAAGATAGAAACGTAAGAAAAGTTCGCAGTCGACCTCATGTCAGATTCTAAATCAAAATCTTGATCATGAGATCTGAAAAAGATGAATAGAAATTGTGAATTTGATCTCTCTTTTGATGAAGCTATATGTTGATCATCATGACGCGAACATTGACTCGAGAACGATTCATCAGCTTCATTCGTGACGTTGCTTTGATAAGAAGATGCTGAATCAAGATGATCAAAGCTTTGATGAGCATTGTCGTTCGTCGTCAAGTCATCTTCATTAACTATAGATGAGTCATCTCGTTCAGAAGAGCTGATGTACGTAGTTGTTTGAGTGAGATACTGTGACAACGAATTGCGTGATGATGAAGATTCAGATCGAGTATCTTCTAATGTGACAGTGATTAAATCTGAAGTCGATAGCACTGATGAAAATATCGCAAGATCATAGTTTCGTCAAACTTCTTTTCGTTTCGAGCTTCTAAGATTCAGTTGAGAGATCTCATGCATTCGCTTTGCTGAAAGTCAAATTCAACACATCAGCGACGTTCTCGTTCAAGATCAGTTGCTATACGTAAACTCACGTATTCGTTTCGTCTGTTTCTGAGACTCAGCAATCGCAACAATATTGAAAAACTTGACGATGATGAAAAGCAAGTCAGTTCGATTTCAAGACGCAGAAAATTTCTCGAAATGCGAGCTTACGATCTGTATTCTGTAGAGAAGATCAGCACGTACAGATTAAAGAATAAATGTTTGCACTCTGATGTCATCAATATGAGAGCAACAAGACTCAAGAGTTCAGAGCATAGTAGACGCATCTTGTAAAAAACTTTTCCATGTTGCAAGTATCAATCTAAGCTGCGAGACTTTGTCTTGTGATCGCTTTGCAGAACATGAAGTAATCGTGACTCTTTCATCATGACGTTTTTGAGTCTTCTTATATTATGATTACTGCTAGTGATCTTGCAACTAGCTTCACTTTCAATTCTCACTTCAAGATTCTGATGCAGTCTCAGTTTATGCACGATCTTTCAAATTGAATCACTCTCGATTTCGTGTAATAGCGAATCAATATTTCATTGTGCAGATGTTACGAAGTCGATTTGATTTCATGATGACTGAGTTCGTAAGTCATCAAGAACATCGAGAGAATTCTCACGCGTTTTCGAAGACTCTTCTATTTTTTTGATGATTCTGTTCACTTCGTCACGCTTTGCGTTATTGATAAAGTGATCATCTTGAAAGCTTTGATTGTCTCTAGTGTTTCTTTGATCTTGCGAACGATCTTTGTCAGCGCTGTCGTCATGCTCTGCATCATCATCATCGTCTTGACTGTCTTCTTCTTCACAATCATTATTCTCATTCTCAGAGTCATGATCTTGCCTGTTTGAATGATCATTGATTGTATTGCTCTGATCTTTCGAACGATCTTCGTCAGCGCTGTCAAGATCATTCTCACTGTTCGTCTGATGTAAAGAGATAGAGTCGTCGTCTTTGTCGTTGACGCTGATTTCGTAGATATCTCTAAAGACACGTTCACAAGATTTGTCTCTCTTATTGACAACATTCTCAGCGATGAATCTTTCGCTGTTACAGTTATAAGTCTCTGCTTGCTGTGAGACACTGCTATGATAGAAGACGACTAAGCGATGATGTTCAGATGTAGATAATGCTGCACACGTTCACGAAAACTGCGTTCGCTGAGACTGAGACTCTCGAATAATGAAGGGTTTGAAGAAACGTTGTCGTATACGAAGATAAAGACGATTAGCGTGCTGTACAGAATACAGATAAGTAATTGATCAAACAAGTATAGTTAGAAGAAGACTTACTTTCGATCACTCAAGAGAGTGCTCTGAATCTTCAACAATGATGTGAATCAGATTCTTCATCACATGCGTCAAGAAACTGAAAGATGAGTGCTTGATCAACTCGCACGTCAACTTTTCGTCAACTTCAGTAAGTTACTCTAGAACAGCTTGAATTTAGCGTAGTCTTCGAGTTTCTCAATCTCGTCAAGAACTTAATATCTTCACAATGAAGCTGATTTCTTGTACTTTGACTCTCGCTTCTCTCGAGAAATTCGAATCTGATACTTCATTCACGAAACTAGAGTAGAATTACGAGAATCTTCGATCGTCGTAATCTATTCTATTTCACAGTCAGCGCGATCACGCAAGTATTAAATCGACACTAGTGTGCATAAAATTAATATCGAAGTATTTCATGCTCACTTCACTCAGTCGCTAAACGATTTCATTTTCTTTTTGTTTAGACCTTCTTCTTCGCATTTTGAATGCACTGTGAGCATGATCACTGACAAGAACTCATCGAATCGATTCTCTTAGACGACAGCTTCACGTGAGCGTCAAGTCATTCTCTTTAAACGATATTCTTTCTCACGCACTGAGCTCGTTCAGTCTTGCCGCTCGCTCAACTTGTCGCTTCACGTGAGGCTCAAACCATCTCTCTCTCGCGCATTGAGCGATTCACCATCTGTCGCCATCATCGCTTGAGCATTGAGTAACTCTTCTCGTCGAAGTTGAGAGAGCGAAGTCAACTCATTGCAGACTCACAAAACTCTGAACGAGATGTATATTCAACAGAAATATTTCTCTCACTTTTCTTTTGAACTCGTCATCTGCGCACTCAGTCATCTTTCTTTGATGATAATCTCATCTATTCAAGAAGCAACTCTTTTCTCAAGTTATCACTGATTCTAATCTCGATTCTGCAAAGCGTTGCATTCGCACTGCGAGATCTAGAAGCTCAGATCACGAAATTAAGAGCGAAGTGATGAAGTGACAAGATATGAGCTGTGAGAATTTGCAGCGAGAGTTTTGAGATGAGATGAAGATGAATAAGAGAAAGAGTGAAAGAAGAGTAAGAATAGTAGATGATGATGATGGCTAGAAAAATCACAAGCGGATGAAAGCAACGTAAGTCAAAGACTCATACATTCTTCTTCTTAACTACTATTCATCTCGTAATCATTCTTCTACCTCAAATTCAACTCGTCTGAACTGCTTCGCTGTAAAGACAACATGATCGAAATTTGTCTTCGTGATCACAAGAGTGTTCATGTTATGATCTCAAATTCGTAACATCTCACGATTCTTGAGTGTTCTTTTGAAGTTCGAGATGTTAATTGTGATGTCGAATCGCGAACAGTCACGCCAATATTCTGCAAGTCAACGTCAGTGATTCTCGTTGCTGTATGCGTCTGTAATAGACATCTGAGACGCAGCTCTTTCTGTAGACATCAATGACGAAAATGAAATGATGTTAACACATGCGATTTGAGATTTGAAAGACATGGCGACAGAAGAAACAGTGATCGATTCATGCTGCGAAGCAGATTCAGAAATGATGAAAATCGAAAGCTCAATATAAGCGTTTCAAAGCATATTTCAATTTCGAATAACTTGAGTGTAATGAAAGAGATCTGTGCTCTCAGAAGTTTGCGATTGAATAGAAGTTTCGTGAAAAATTCGAACATCGAGCTTCAAGTGTTTGATGATATGATGATGAAGATATTTGATCATGAAAAGAATGACGTTCTTATTCACATCATTCACAGCAATGATCTTACCTCTCATTGATTCGAGCGAGCGAGTTCGTAGAATTGTTGATAAAATCTCGATTTGTTGAATGATGAATGAACAGATCATCGAAAGCAACGAAATATGCTGTGACGTGATGACTGATAAGCTCAAAATCTGAAGAGGCGAAAGATTGATGACATGCGAACGTTCAACAGTGAAGAGAGAGATGACAGAAATTGAGCTGAGAGTTGACTTTATGACATGTTTCTTTGCAATATTTGAAGAAGAAGATGATTGAGATTCAGTATTCATGATAGAGCATAACAGAATTGTGTTATGTCACATAGATTATTTTTGTTTAACTGTAACATGTAGAACTTGTTCATGCTTTATATTTGATCGACAAAAGATCAGCTAAAGAAAGAACTCAGACGAATGCTGAGAAAGAAAAGAGCATATCTTACTTACGCTATTACTTTCGTCTTCACTCATCGTGTGATTGACAATTGACTACTGCGAGACTAAAGTTAAAGCAGCAATCTAGTAGAACTATGACAAATCTTGCTTGTCTTGTCATGCGAGAGTCGCTTACGAATATTGTCGCGATGAAAATCTTAGTCTTTCAGAAGATTAATTTGACAATTTCAACGTCTCTCTGACATCATTATCTGATCATCTTTATTGCACATTGAGAGTATCGTGATGACTTCGACGATGCAAATCTGTCAACACAATACTCTTTTGCATGATGAATGTCTATCGAAAGAAACAAATCATTATTTCGAAGATGTGAGTCGATTAAGTGTCACACATCGAGCAAAGCGAGCACGAAACTCTGATCACTCAGATTCGTAGACAGTCGAAAAGTTGATTGATCTAGATCAATATTTTTAACTTTCATGAGTCACTGACACAAGTGCGAGTCTCAAGTTGTGTGACATTGTAGTCATTTTCTCTATCGAGTTCGTTGACTCGTATCAAGCATTATTCAAGAGATTTTGTTTTCTTTGTCGTTCGTCAAACTCGTTTCGATTTAGTTGCGAAATTTCAACAGAGTAACAGAACAGAATCGAGATCAGGCATTCAAGAAAGTCTTGAGTACGACGATTGAGACTTTTCTCTCTCATTGATATATTCTACTTTGTGCGACAAGTACTCATCATTAGATTAATTCAATCAGATCTCATGAATTACGAACGTCATGCTTCATATCACGCAACGAGAGAGCGATCTAAACTATCTCTTTCTTGAAAGTCTCTACAAGTGTCTCATCACTTGATTTCAACGAATCACTCAAGCTTTGTTTGTTGACTGCTTTCTTCGTGCTGACGTCTTTGCAAGCTCGACTCTTGTCACGAGTACGCTTTCACTTTCTTCTCGCTCTTTTAGAAACTTTGGCCTTCGTTTCTGTATTCTCGACGTCGATCTCGAGTTTCTCACGACGTAAGTGAGATTTCAATTCGTTGATGATTTCGATCTTTGCTGTGACTTTCTCTTGATGCTGTACTGATCTTTCGTGAAGTCTTTTCTCGATCAGAAGAAGATCACTGTGACTTTGTTCTTGCTGATGTATCAGAGCGTCTTCTAGATTCTGAATCTTGAAAGCTTTGACTTCAAGCTCGAGCATCAGTTCAGTGATGTTGATGAAGTCGTTCATCTTCTCTTCTTTCGATGTGATCATCTGATACGAGACCTTGAAAATGATCTTCTCTAATCTTGTATGTGCATTTCAGACGCAGTTGAGATTCTTTTCCGTCTCGTTATGACGAATGCGTTCATGATTGAAAGCTTTCTGACACATTCGATGCTTCTGTCTTTCTTCGTGAAGATCATTCTTGAATCTAGCTCGTGAAGCTTCGAACTGACTGTAATCGACTTGCAGCTTCTTGAGATGAGCGTGAGTCTTGTTCAGAGCTATCCGATCGTTCTGTGAAGTAAGCTCGACATGATGCAGCGCTTCACTAAGCTGAGTGACGTGATGATTGAGCTCAAGAACCTGCTGTCGAGAATGTTCTTCTCGATGATAGAATTTCTTGAGAAACTCTCAGTTCGATCGTCTGACGCATGCTCGACAAGACTCAATCGTTGTGTTTTTCTATTCAGATTTTTAGTCATATTCTCATGTGAATGATGCTGAAAACTCATCATTGTTCGTGAGAGAAGTTCATCAGACATTATGAATCAAAGAAGCTGTGTTCAAAGACTTGAATGTGCTAGACAATGTAGACAACTTGTCGTTTCTGCTGAGTATGAGACTCAAGAGTCTACTACTTATAGAGAATTGTCTCAGCTTTACACGAATGAGTAGCTTTCGCGTGCGTGTCAAATATTCTATTCTAGGCAGAATTGCTCATCTAGAACGCATTCTTTTCACTTCAAACATAGTTTTTGTCAAGACGTTTTCATCGAGAAACTTCGTTTGAAGATCGATTGAAAGATTACTCGTCATACTCTCTTCAGCAGTCATCTCTAAAAGAAGAAATTCTTTTCGAAATATCATCTGAAGATTGAACGAAATCGATTCACTTCGACGCTTCTAAATCTTCAATGAAGAATTTATTAAAATAATGCAAGATGTTACAACTCATACATTCGATTGATTTACATCTAGATAACTCATTGACAGCGAAATTCGCAAGCAGCTTCTGTGACCATTCTCGTCATCTCTCTTTGTGCTTTCATGAGCTCTGTAATCTGCAAGGCATATTCTTTCACGTCAATGTCACAGTTTCAACCCTCGACTGTGAGTTCGAAGTTGTTCAAATCGTTCTCGTATTGTATCTCGTAGCTCGTTGATGTTTTCTTAGATATATGTATTAGCAGAAAAGACTTCGCAAAGAAACACGAACGAGCTTACATCACTCATCACTTGTTGTATCAGTTTCTGAGATGCATCAGCTTGAGCGAAGCTTTCTTTTGAGATCAATGATGTTGATGTTGAGATGTTGCGAGATCGAAGAATCTTTCACTTCGAGTAAACTGCATCAACAGATCGTTGTCGATAGAATGAAATCATCTCATTGTGCTTGTCACAAAGAACATTTCAGCTCTTTTCTGAATGAGATCGATGAATATTCTCAAGAATCTTTTCATCGTCGTAAGTCTTAGAAACTCAAGAAACGCAGCGACGTTCATGCTTAGAAATCTTTCAAGCAGTGTTGAATTCGCGTTCTGATGTGAGTGACATGATATCAAGGGCTGAGCAGAGGTTTCAAAGATGAAAACGAGAGCAAAGACGTATCTGATAGTCATCTAATATGCATCTCGCCTTTTGAGATCATTTAAAGCGATTCTTAAATCTAGAATTGATACTGAAGAATGAGCTGATTCTGTTTTAATCAGTAAAAGTGTTGTCATCGCAAGTGTGAATCAAAGATTAGTGAGTGATACGTTGCTGTCACACGCTGAGTGAGCGAAACGTAGTCGCAGCGACAGAAAGTATCTTAAGAGCAGACGCTGAGTGAGCTAAAAACGTCTTGCGAACGCTGAGTGAGCTAAGTAATGTCTTACATGAATTGTTTGCAGAGCTAGTGAGTCATCTGACTTTGTTCATGTCATATTTGATTAGACGATCGACATGTGAAAGGTCACAGAGCTGCAACAATGAGATATTCTTGAAGTTCGATTCGAAAAATTAAGACAGTCTTTGATCTTGATGATCGTGCAGCAAACTGATCGACTGCTGATCTAGACTGCGAGAATAGACGAACGAGCGCTCGAATAACGAAAACAGCTGAAAGAATGAGTCAGAACTCTTGTATTGATTACTATAAAAGATTCACACATCAATCGTGAACTTGAGATCACTAGAATCTACGAGCTGAAAAAAAGACAACGAGTGAATATGACAGACACACTGAATCTCGACGATGAGATCTGAAAAACATTCTTGAACGAGCTAAAGATCGACGATTCAGACAGCAATGTTACGCGTGAAAATCAATAAAACTTTGATTTTCAGTGAACGAGCACAGAAGCTGGTCAATGAATTGATCAGCAACAGATGTCAGATGATATGAGTAGTTTGAATGTTAACAACGCTCAAGTTAATTCTCTATTCTCTCTCAGCTACACGACACTTGCTAGTCTAGAGATAAAATCAGCTACTGAATCTGTTTTGCGACTAGAGACGAAGACTCAGTTTCGCGAAACTTCTGCAAATGATCTTAATGCATTAGTGTGACAGTTGCAACGCGAGTAAGTGTCATATTCTCTACAACTGCTCAATGAAAGAGCTAACTGCTGAAAGAGTGAAGAAGCAAACAAGATGCGAAATTATGCTTCTCTCAGATGTTGAGTTCTTTTGACTAGTCTAGACAACTTCAACGAGTGAGCGACTACATCGACAAGCTGAAACGCTGAATCTTAGAAGTCAACAATCTTCTTTACGAGCTAACTCGCAAGAATCACGCTTCTTCGAGCAGTTGCACGAACTTTCTTCATAGACACTAAGAAGAGAACTCGATGTATTCTTGATGACTTTTCTTGATTTGATGTGACATGTTAGACAGTGCGTAGTAGTATCAACGATTGAAGTTGAAGTCTCTGTGAATTGCCTTGTTAAAATAAGTCAAGCATTTATAAACAATCACATCGCGATCTTCTTGTCTGTTTCTCGATCTTCATCTCTTCGTGACTTAAAAAACGATGTCTTACAAACGATAAATGAATTCTGAGATTGCTATTGTAGTCTATTTTGCATTCAGGAATGCAGATCACGAAGAATGTCGCAAGATTCTCAATCTAAAAACCGCGAGACATTTTGAGAAATCTCGAACGACTTTGAGTATTCGAAATAAACTTGATGACATTCGCAAAATCGACAGCTTGTGAAATGAGACAGAAGAGTGAAACATCGCTGCAGTTGACGAGTGACTTGTTGCTCTAGACATCGAGAATCTTCAAGCTTTGATTGAGGTAGAGTACGAAGAGTTAGATCAAATTTCAAAGATGAGTTCATATAGATCGAAGCGCAACGCCATGTTTTGATCACTCTTGAGAACAGAAAAATCGTCACGCTTTTCTTCACGCTGCTCTCGCCTCAACTATTATCAATGATCAGTGATATAATCTGAGAGAAGAGAACGTTGATTGATGATCGAAATTCAGATAGAACAATCAACGAAGTTTGTATGAAGAATGCTACAAATAGAATATCGCGTTCGTTTTTCATATTTCAGAATCTTTGTTAGACTAGAAAGTTGAGTGAATAGTACTCTCTGAAGTCTTCGATGTAAACTTATTGCTGCTGCTGACTCGATGCAGACTTGATTCATTCTATTGCATACAGTCTGCGAAAATGAAGAGTGAAATGATCAAACGTGTACATCAGTTATGTTCGAACTTTCATCGATGTTGAGTTAGCTAGATGATAGCTCTTCAAGAAATGATGTTCTATTATTCACTGTTTCGCAAATCATCATCTCGAGTTTAAGTGCGTTCAAATTCGTTATTGTTCTATCTCTCGAGTCTGTACGAGTCTGCGCGAGATTCTCAAAGAACACGATGTTCTTCGACTTCAATGTAGTGTTGTATAATTCTCTCAGATCGACAGTATCGAGTCTTTCGATCTGATCAATGCAGTAGTACACGCATTCTTCATGTCGTAGTAAAAAGTGTTTGAAGATAATCTCAGTGAATTCTATGCAGTGAAATCGAGTCAAATCGAGATCGTATAGCATGATGTGTCTAAACTGATTCTGAAGATTCATTTGAATGAAGTTTTGAAGAAGATTACTTGACAACATGATATCTGACAGAGACTCTTTCGAACGATATTTGTGCGACAGATTCGCTGAGTTTTCATTTCTGAAAGAATGAGAAACAGAAACGATGAATGCGTCATCTTCGTCATTGACAGATGACATTACAGTTTCTATACGAGACACAGGTGCTAGATTGTCGAAAAAGACGCGAAAGATATCTCGCTTGATCGCTAGAGAGATAATGTTTCTTCGACGTTGTTCAACAATCTCGACGAGTTTCGAGTCATCGTTATAGATCATCTCTCGAAAAAGAACTTTGCGATTCAGCATAAATGATTGATAAAATGATCTATCGCAACGCTTCGAAAGTTTGAGACTGCGTTGAGCGTCGAAAGAGAATTCTGCTGCTGAGCGATGAATATCTCTGAGCTGTACATTCGAGAGACTTCGAAAGATTCATTGAATCTCAGAGTTCAAAACAGTCTCGTCGAACTGATAGACATCTGATGATCGAGTCTGATGAAGAAAGTCGCGAATCATCTTTTTCTTCGAATTCTGAGTACAAAGCTGATGAATTTGCGCGAAGTCAAACTCATTCTTCGATGCGAGCTCGTCAAATCGATGTCATCACTTCTCTGTCTCATTCGTGATGACTTTTATTGATCTCTCAGCGTTCTTTCTCGATTGTATGCAAGTCATTTCGAGAAAACGACGCATGACGAAAAGTCACAGCTGTTGATAAATGACTTGAAAACATTCTTTAGCGCTGTGAGAAAAGAGCCTAAACATCGTTTCACTTCGTTGCTTCATGATTTGTGTCTGACTCGTGTGCAGTCTTTCAAAAGCCTGACGAACGAATTCTTTAAATCATGAAGGTAAAAGTCTTTTCATGATCTTGACGAAAGATTCGACATGCTTTGTGTCTTCGATGAAGATGTAGAGAGAGAGAATGAGATAAGAAATGACAGAAAGACGACGAAAGATATCTAGTTTCTGTTGCCTGTTCATGACGATCGAAAAGAGAATTTCGTCCTGCATGCAATTTTCTATGAAGTGATAATTCTCAGAGAAAGTCAGTAAAGATCGACTCTGAATTATGTGCACGATGTTGACGTCAAGATAGAAGTATGACGCGTCAGTGAGCTCAAGAATTTGTTTTCACGTTGTCTTGACTAATGCTAGACAGTTAGATAGCTTCTGCTCATACTTTAGCAAAATGTAAGAAGCGTTGACATGATATGAGCTGTTGTCATCTCTGAACAGCGCAAGGTTAGCAGACGATGAAAAACATCGATCGACACTGATGATCACAAGCTCACAAAGAAAAGTAACGCATTCAAGACGTCTTGCAATGCGATCATCTCAGAAGTTTTCTTGATCATGTTCTGTAACTGCGCGACGTCTGTTTGCTTGCTTTCTGATAATCGAGCCATTCACTTCTCTGCCTCAGCCTCGTCATTCCTCAGTTGACAATAGCGCAAGTTGCAAAAGATATTCTCATTGCAGAAGTTTCGAGAGTTCGAGTACGCTTCTTTCAAAGCAGTGATCACTGATGAGTTCAAATCTTGAGACGAAATTAGCAAGCTCACTAAATCTCGAGAGAATAAATCAGCTCTCATATCGTTCAAGTATAAGTTCACAATTCATCACTTTTGTTTCGACTGAAAGAAGTATCGCGTCGTCGCTGCAAGACAATGACGCTCATGCAAGCAGATTAACGATTCTTTCATCTTCAGAAGACTGAGTTCTTCACAGTCGCTCAAAGAAACATTCGACTCTCGTCTTTTCTCAGTGCATCAGTCAACATCTTTCAATTTATGAGTGTTGAAACATAATTATCTGAATTCAGTCGAGAGCAATCTTTCAACTCGAAAATATTGTGTAATCTAGAAACGTTCTTCCCGTCTAGCGAACGAGCCTCACAGAACTTATCGACCTTGAACACAAGCTTGTGAATGAGAATCTTTGCTCTTCTCAAGTACGCTCTGCTTCTTTCACTAGAGATCTGTTGTTTCAGTTCAGAATCATCGATCATGTTGTTGTGTTGACAATGTGGTAGAACGCTGTCGAAATAAGTCTCTTTTCAAAGTTTTCAATTGAACATACTCAATTTGAAGATGTGCATTGAACGCGAATGTCAGACTCTTCTTTCTGAATTCGAATACAGATCATCAGAATCTACGAACTGAAGTTCTCAGAGAGTGTCGTTCGACGTCTTGAATCTATGCTCATCTTCTTTATAAAGCGCGATAGAAACTCAGCAAATGTTTCATTGATCATAGTATTCATCATGTTTCGTTGTAATCATATATCGTTGCTACAAATAGCAGAAGATAAAGAAGTGTGTTTGCTTGACAATGATTGACTCGACAGAGTCATGCAATCGATGACTAATTCATTCGCTCAATATTCTTCGCTACAGTTTTTCATCGAATGAAAAGCTAAAGATCTGACACTTCCTGAGCTTTTTCCTCACAACAATGTTCGAAGAGATCATCAAGATCGCAATTGTGTCGTCAATCTTCGTCTCGATGTCTCATTCATTAGCTGTAATCGATCAATACTATTCGTCGACAGTGACTCTCTTTTCGTCATCTATCGAAATCACGAGACTGTCTCGTGTCATAGAACAGCTTCGTATTCAGTTCTCTGAGTCGTCGCGTCGAATCATAGTCTTTACGACATTCTTCATGCACGACTGTTTTTTCTTTTTACAGATGTCATCTGCATCTTTGCAGATGATTTCAAGAATCACGAAAGTGTGACAGATTGCTTGAACACTTGAGCTACAATTGAGTTCGCTGTAGATCTTTTCAGAGAAATTCGCTCACGAGTTGTCATCGTCACCTTCGATCAAATGAAGAAACTACGTCGAAATAAACAATTCTGAAGTATCATTAATACGCGAAACTTCTTCTTCTCTATAGAGCTACTCTATCTTCTCGAAGATCATCTCTCATCACTTGCTCGATATCGTCGATTAAAAGACATTCTTCTTAGACAAGTGAATGAAATACGATGACTTCGTATAAGTAAACACTATCTATTTTCTGTCGTTCACATGAGCAGACTCTTTTCTCGAGCACTTCAACACATAGTAGACTCGATCAATCAGTCTTTCAGCTTTATAAGAGCAAGCAGAGAGAGAAACGAGATCATTGAAGATTACAGTAATCATCTATTGACTTTCTTCAAGCTCGAGACGCGCTGCGAAGTATCTTACAGCTCGCTCATTTCGTTCGTTGCTTCAAGCATTCTTATGAATGTCTATTCTTCAAATATGCATAGTGAGTCTCTTATGAATGATCTTTGCTTTTCAAGTTAACGATTAAGCAGAATTCGATTCAACATCTGTGTTCAACGTCATATATAGAGCATCTTGCTTCAAAGCGCTTCGAGCATCGCGGAATTCTCTATCACTAGCTGATCGTCATGATCGATGCATCAAGAACAACATACTTGTCATGTTTTCTATCATTCGTCAGAAGTCTCAGACCTCGATCGAATTACATCGCAGTAACGCGAGACATCAGATGAAGCACTGAACTCGCCTCAAGTCTAACGAGACTTGTCTTTGCTGCTTACGTTGAAAGTCGAAACACGTCTATATCTGTGATCATGCGCTCTGCGATGTATGTGTCGAAATATATGAAAACGCTGTCTTGAGTCAAGAGTATTGTTACGAACTGTCTATTTGTATTCATTGTGAAGCAGATCGTCTGATAGCGAAGATAAAGTCATCGACGATCGATGTTCAAATACTGAGTATAAATGAAGAAGATGTACGCGACGTAGTTTCTCTGAAATTTCTTGATCTGCTTCAAAAAGAGATGAGAAAGGCTTGTTCGATTCAGAATCTGTTCGATCTGATGATCAACATCAGTTTCGATCTTCTATGTCTCTGTGTGCATTCAAATCATTGCTAATGCTCGTCGCAGAAGATTTGATTGTTCTAAGCTTATGTCTTCGTCGTTGAACGATTTTGCACTGCCTTGAGATCTTTGACACTCTTATCAAGCAATTCTTTCAGCAAAGGCGAGAAGACGCTCGATATTCATTGAGATACATTCGTAATGTCATCAAGTGCTGACTCTCTGATGACTGTTACGATGTGCTTGCACTAGAAGCAGCACTGAGAAATCAATTCGAACACGATCGTCGAATGTTTGACAAGCTCGAGTCGATCTTCGAAATGAAGATTGTCGTGATCGTGACGAGTATTTTCAACGCAACTCTCTTTCTCTTCTTTAATTATAACGACACGAGCTTTCGAGTCGCGACATGCGATAGATCTCACTTCAAGCGAAAATCACCTCAAATACTGAGACTTCATGTTGAGTAGATTACAAACATATTCGTTCACAGAATAAAGACGACGAGCCTTTCATCTGAAAAGCGTAGATTGAATTTCTACTATCGTCATGCATATACTGACTTATGACAGCGATCGAGTCACATCCGCGACTTCATTGTAGATTCAATTGTTCGCGATCAAGATCTTTCGCTGACGATCTTATCAGTTTATTCAAATCGACGCATATTCAAGATATTGAAACCTTTCAAGACGAAGAGCTGAAACACAACAACTCTGTTAATCTGACGTTGTGAAAGAGTCATCAGATATGATCTTCAGTTGTTCAACCTGATATCGTGATTTCTCTCGAAATCGAAACTGAAAAAGACTGCACAAGTTCGAGAGCGCTCAATTTTCGACATGTCTTACGTGATGAATTCATTCCTCGATTGTATCGATCTTTCCTGTCGTCTCTTGACGACGAGAACACTTGACGAGAACTGATGAATAGATTGAATGAGAGATTTCAAGAAGATTATTTTCGACTCAATATATCGTTTTCGAGCCAAGAATCTGCAATTGACGATATCGATTGCATGAACGATCTACGAACAAGTGTTCATCTACGATCGCGAATGTTTCAAGACAACAGATCTATTGCCTCGACTCTTCTGACTTTCACATTCTTTTTTGAGTTGATCACTATTTTCTTATTTGACTCTTGTATGTTTCACTGTCAAGAAATAATTCGATGTCGATTGCAAGACAATGTCATAATACAAGCACTTGCACGAATTCATTCTTCAAATCTTAGTTTCGTTACAGATTTCGAAACGCTGAGTCTATTGAATTTCAAAGAGAATGTGTGTCATCTTTGTCATCGATACTGTAAGCAAGTGAACTTTTACATTCGTCATTCATCGAACTTCATTGTCGTCTACTTGCAGAGCAATTCTCATAAACGTCGCAAGCTTGACGACTTTTCTCAGACTGTGAATTGATTTGTACGACAGCAAAATCTCGATGCTGTTTTTGAAATGATCAATCACAAGACTTCTGATAAATTAGATTGTCGAGTCTGCGACGTGAATCGCCTTGAGCGAAGTTCTTCGACAAAAAGAAGGTTTCTCATTGATAATGTCTCGAAGTCTATGACAAAGAGACGACGATTGTGACTCGAAAGTGCATGTTGAAAATATTTCAACGTGATTAGATTTTTTGCTCTGCAGTGCGCATCAAAATTTCGTCTTACTAGTTATTAAGAAACTCAATTTTCTAGAATCAGAAACTTCGCTTCTCTAATCTCTTTAAACTCATCAAGATGAGTCTGTAGTACTTTCGAATCATGCGCGTTCTTTCTCTCAGCTGCTAAAGACTTTCGTTTAGCTTTGAAGAGATCTGACTGTTGATTTAACCATCGTTTGATTCAGTTATTGCTCAGTAGAGATGAGAAATTTCAACAAGAGAAGTTCTGAGCACGAAGAGAGTTTGTCGTCGATTGCAGCAAGTGTAGTCTAACTGACAAGTCTAACTCAAGTTCTCGTACTGCTGTTTTGAACTGATAATCTCTTAGTCTAAATCGAAGTCTTTCACATGAAACAAGAAACTCACGCGCAATTTTCGCTCGATTAGAATTTTTCCGTGTGTTTATGACTTCAATAGTCTTCTGAATGCGATCTTCGATGATAGCGTATGTAGAAGTCATTGCGTGAAATTTTGACGAAATTTTGAAGATGATGAATCAAAAATATGAAGATTTAGAGATGCATGATCGAAAGTGATGCATGACTGTATAGCACTAAGCGAAGAATGAGCTTAGAGTTGAGCACGAATAATAAGTAGGCGCAATTAGTAGGTAAAAAGATGTAGAGTTAAAATATCGTCATATCTATCGTGCTATCTATCTTATTGAAATGCTACTAAGCCTTTTTCGAAAGAGAGTAATACGTAGTGAAAGAGAAAATTTAGTGATTCTCTTCAATAATACGCTCATACTTTATCGCATCAGTGTAATCGCAGCTTTCGTGATAGAATAAGCAAAGCGCTAACTTGATAGATGCTTAGCGTAGAGGTTTAATTCGAAGAGACTGTTTCACATGTCTGAGATTCTTTCATCGTTTCACGTAATAGCAACGCGTGATCATAGCGAACATCAGATATTTCAATCTAACGTCAACAAGTCAACTTAGCGCTGAGATGAATGAGATCACAGAGTTCATTGCTTCTATCTCTGCTGATGCGCTTTACAGACGTCTGTCAAGCGTAAAAATTGATTCTATTGCACACAAGTGTCTATGAAAGCGCTTAAAAATTCGTGACTCTTTCGACCATCAAATTATGCGTTCAATAGCATCTGTATGTAACAATCATTACGAAAATCAACTGCATCTGAATAATGACATTAGCTAAGACGATGCATTGATCTCGTGAGACGTTTTCGCTACAACATCTTTGCTTCAAAGTTACTGATCATCTTCAGAACGAGAATGTACAACAAAGCTGTCTACTGTATTGATCAGTGTATGAACTTTTGAATTCTTTCAGCAGCGTTCATCGTTTATCTACACTCTTGAGTTTCTTGATTTAAAGTTTGACTGTGATTTTGATCTCTCATCTTCACTACGTATTCTTGTTCTGACGCAGACTCAGTGTATGATGAAGAATCAGCGAATGAGTTGTCGCTGTAAAGATTGTTGACTTTCTCTGAAGTATGATAGAGAGTCATGATTTTGTATGTGAAGCGTTGACGTCATCGTTTTCGTCAACTGATTGAATATGTCGTTGCTGTAAGACGATCGTGCCTAATTCTGATAAGCACAATGTAACACATGATGAAAGCTGCACTCTCTGATCAGACAGCAGTGACAATGATTGTATATTCTGATCTGCGTCTGTCGCGATTTTACTTTCAAAGAATTCAATATCTTGATCTGACAGCTAGAGATTGAAGTAATTGTTATACTCACGACGAGCGAAACTGATTGATCATGAAATTCGAGAGAATGCTCACTATATAGAAATTATGAGTGATCTGAACTGCAAGCAATCTTCGATGAGATGAGCGTTTGAGAAGGCTAGAGGTTTAGAATCGAGAAGACGTGCCTGAAATTGTGTAATGCGAAGTCTCAAAACAAACTTACACATCACAATGTTTTATTTTTAATCTTAAAGACTAGACATCACAAACTTTTCAGTACAGTGAAAATGACTGAGATACATCGACAGGCAACACGACTCGCAACGACTGCAAATTCTGACATCGAAATGAGCGCGAACAAATTGAAGATTCGATCACTGCAAGATACGCTCAACTCGTTACTACGAACGCTCAAACGCTCTCATGAGAAACAGCGTCTCGATTCTCAACTGTCTGTTAACGTCGATAGATTGTCGTTCTTGACATCTTCGATCAAAAAAAAGATCAAAGTGAGTGAGAACTCGATTCAGAAATGCAGTTCTTGAAGTTCGTATCATCGATTCATGAAGTTGAAGCAGACTGAGTCTTCGACAATCTCTCATGATCGTGAGCATCTTCTCATTGCAATCAAGAAGAAGAAGTACAACGATGAAAGTACGCTTGACAGACTCAGATCAATCTCGAATCACAACGTCGTCAATCTTGTGAAAATTTTTTACGACGAGAAAATCATTTATATGATCTATGAATGTATGAAAGTATCGCTTAGAAGTCTTTCATCTACATCGAAGAAAAAGTTGAAGCATTTCAAGATCGCAGCGATGTGTAAAGAGATTTGACTTCGTTCTTGTACATCATCTACAAGTAGCTAACTTTCATCAGATTCTTGATGAACTTTTCTACATACACACAGAGCTTCAGCTTTATTACGACGAACTGAATTGTGATAACGTGTGATTGAAACGAGACAATGTCGTTAAGCTGATCAACGTTGATGACGTCATGCTGAATGATGTAAAGATCAGTGAAGACATCGAACGCAAGAATGTGTGTACGATGAGTCTTGTAATGAAGAAGTTAATGAAATCGAAGATCAGTCTACAAAATTCTGATTCAATCGTCTTGAAATACTCAGAAAACTGGTCGAATGATTGAGAAATTCGAACATTTCTGAAGACGACTCAGTCCTCGATTCTGAACGAGCTTAAAAAGATACAAATTCTCTGTCAAGAGTCACTCAACTAACTCTCAACTAGCAAGTCGACTTTCTTTCGAAAGAGTCTATCTATCGATGTCTAATTTCTCATGTCTGTATGACTGAGATCTCTGCTAGAAGAGAATGAGAGATCTTTGATTAATGTGTACTTTACTGACATTTCGTGATCGCTGCTGAACTTCTGAGAGTATGACTTGAATTCGATGTACAGAGACTATCTATCTAAAGCTAAATTTCACTCTCTCTATGATGATCTGAGAACAGAGACTGTCTTTCTTCTCGTGGCTGAAATTCGAGTTTCAACAAGCTAACATCATTGTGAATCTGATACTGTATCAATTTTCGAACATCATCTCGAATGAACGATCTCGCAGAGACTGAAATTACGACGTTATGTTTGAGTCTCATAAGCTGAATCAGAAAGCGTATCGATAACTAACATCTTTTCTCGCCTGTGTCTTACGTTGTCTGTCAGAATTTCTCTGACGTTTGCTCTATCAGACATGTACATCACATGATCGTGTTTGTCTCTTTGCTCTATCTTGCTAGATTCGTCAACGTTCTTGAAGAAGTGATTCTTGATCACTCAAATCGTGAGTTGCAAGATCTGACTTCTTTTTAGCATGAATTCTCAAGACTCAATCACTCTGCGTCTTACATAATCATCGTCATGAATATCTTCATTCAGAATGTCATTAATAATTTCTTTCTCGTAAAAATGTTCATCTGTCAATTCTCTTTATCAGTCAATCTGTAGAACAACTCTGAAAGAATCAAATGCTAATTTCATTCTTTCATCTGTCACAGTAGATGCATTCATCGAGTGCAAACCTGATCATTATTGTAATCTTGAATCAACTTCTTGACATACGACAGCTGAGTGACGATGTCAAAGTCAGTGACAATCAACATAACAGAGTCATAAGTGCTGATATCTATGATGCGTTCATGAGACTCTGTAAATCACGCGCGAACGTAATTTCCTTTCTTAGCGTTCTCGACGCGAGATTTGTGAGCGTAGATCAACAGTCTTCTTGTGAAGCCAGAATTCGATTGAATCAAGCAACAGATGAACGAATTCTGCTCTTCAGTTCATGAGACGATCACAAAGAAGTGACTTTGTAAGAAAGATCATGAACTGACTTGTGATATGCAAACATTGATGTACTGCTCGACTCTTACTTTTCATATTCGAGACACAATTAGATTTATCTTGACAATGTTGTCAACATTAGCGACTGATATTTGTATAGCGTCAGCTTGAACTCTCGTTTGTCTCAGAGTCAAGTTGTGAAAGGCAAAATTGATCGTTTCTAGCAGCATGATGATGATAAGAAAACCATCAGCAACCAGAATATATACGCGGTCGAAAGCATTGCTAAGTGAGAGATGACGTCATAACGCGAGAGCTGTCGTGATCGCTAGAGCTTGATGAAATCGAAGGAAAATTTCATACGAGAATCTTCGCATCGACGATAAGGCGAACAATAGCAGCGAAGCAACGAATATCATCTTCTGCATAATGAAGTAATGTCAGCGATAAGAAGTGACATGTGAGAATCGATCTTATCACGAATTCGTACAAATGCACTTTGTTTCGAAAGGAAAATTTCTCTCTATTCGACAAAGCTGCTGCAACATGAAAGACGCTAAGACTAAGAGTCATGAGTCTCATTGAACTGTGAAATTGTCTTCAGATATGAAGAAAAGTCTCGAGTAGATCAGCGACAAAGCTGAGATGACTGTCAAGCAGCAGAGATATGAATTGAATCACGATCAGAGTATCAGCTCTGAAGCTCGTCTGATTCAGATTTCTAACCTCAACTGCGCTGCAAACCGTCGTTTCAGTTCAGTAAATGATCTGCAAAAAGAGCTCGTGACGAGTTCAGAGAGACAAGAATCGACGTCGTCGCAGCACGTACGAATAAACGAGATGCTTCAAGAGAAAGAACAGAGTGCGTAGTCTTAAGAAACTTCACATCTTTGAGGTAATATTGTATAAGATAGTAGTCGCGAAAATATTGTCGACGATGATAGCATAAATCTGTGTTGAGTTCATGATGATTTGAACTGCGAACTCTCGAAGAGTTTGTACTTGAACAGTCGTTCTTCTAGTGCTCTCAATAGTCAATTGTCAAGTTTACTGAGAATTCTGAACTCTTGTTTCACAGAACACATATAAATAGAGACTGATACTAAAAGAAGAATCATGACGCTTTGATCTATCATTTGCAGTCTCGCGCGACAAACGTTCTGATGAGTGAGGTATTTTTAGCTGAAAGCGCTCAATTTTTCTATATATTTCTCTGAGTCTCTACACAGTTCGACAAACATCTTGTCACATCATGAAGACAACAGACGAAAAGAAATCGAAATGTTCACAGAGAATAGCACAAGAGAGATTTCATGAAAGGAAAAATTGTTTGTTCAAAAAGACATACGAAGTAGGCAAATTGTATCAAACAGACATCTATCTTGTACTTTATCGCAATCATCGATTCTACATCTACAGTTCAAGAAACGAAGCTTCTTGATCGTTGTTCAAGAAACAGATCGTAGATTATCTTCACAATTCTAGAGAGTTTCTTTGACAATGTCAGAATGAAAGCTTTTCTTTGTCGAATCGCAAAAAACCTCGTGATTTCATGAACAAGACGCAGTGTCAACATATTAAGCTCAGTAGCTCGAAATCGTCTATCAAAGCAGCAGCAACAATCACGACGATAGAGATGAAGTCTTCAGAAGAGAAGAATGATGACGCAAAGAATCAACGACGTGATCGACAACTGCGAGTTCAGTCATATCGATGACACATTCCGAACGCGTCGATCTTGCAAAAATCATCAACGAAAGTTCAACCTACATTCATCTTCTTTCAGCTGTAATAGATCTTGAATTACTGTGAACACTAGTCAGACGTCAAAAGAACATTCGATTGTAAGATTTATTTTAGATAATTTAGTAATCAATGTACAACGATCTGTCAGTATTATCGTGTGTCACGTACTGTCTTCAACGTCTTTTCTCAACCTTTATCAAATGAATCGAACCCATGCAGTTATAATTTGTGCATCTTAAATTGTTCAATGATGAAGCTTGAAAACAGATTATTAGAGCAGACTAAATACAGTGTTTATTCAAACTAACATTCTTCAGACTACAGGAAAAAGAAAGCTAAAATGTGACGTTTCTAACACTCATTCATAGAAGCTCTGTCAAAACTTCAACAATGCTGTCGTTGCTGTTGCTGACGAAATAAGAAGAAAGTGAGTGATTAATATTGATGCGATTGCCAGGTTCGTCAGCTGCAACGAGTGATTTCATCATGAACGACTCATGAGCTGTCGTCGTCTCTTTCGATGAAGATTCATTCGAATCGCGACGTTTGAGAAGTCAGACTCGAATCTCAGCTGTTAATCATCAAGAACATCTGATTTTCTGATATGAACGATTCTGAAATGATATACGACGTATGCAAGATGAAATATGATTGACTCTCTCTTGCTCTGTCTTCGTAATGCTAAACTTGTTTCTGATGATGATGAGACACATGTTGAATATCATTGAAGGTTATAGAGATTTCTTGATTGATGATGTGCGAAAGTTGATGATGTGTAATGACGACGATGAGCAATCGCTTTCTTATGTATGAATTCTCAAAGAGCATCCTCGATTCTCTTTCCTCAAATTCTCGATTGAAGAAGTATGAGAATGAAATATGAGATTCAAAGAGAAGAATTTGACTGAGCTTCGCGCGCGATTATGTGTCAGATGAGATTAACAAGCTAGGTGAGATTAATAGCCTAGATACAAGCAGAGATGTATCGCTTTCGTAGTACTCTAGTGTATGTATCTTATTTAGACGCAAACGCGAAGATTTCAGATGACTATCTTATGTGTGCTAAAGCATTGACAATTTGACATTATGAAAGTATACTGCTATTTTTACAACTCTCTATCAGTCTATCTAGATAAAGACACGCTGTGTGAAATTGAACATCATTACGAAACAACACGATCGAAATAGAAAGACGTTCACAATTCACAAACAAGCCTCAATATTACAGCTAAAACGCAGAAAGTCATGAAAAGATGAAGAGATTCGTCAACGTTCTTGAATGTAATCTGCGAGACTTTCGCGAAGTTGTTCGAGCTTGAAGTGAGCGTTGATGATATGCTTCTGACGATTGTCGTCACTTGTGTGACATCGCTCGAGAATTTGAGACTTGTTCAAGAGAACTGATCGCTCGAGATCACGAATTGAACTGCGAAGATAGCAACATCATGAGATGTGATGATTGAGAGAATCATTGATTCATTGCTTGTCGTCGACTTGAAATCAGAATTCGTACCTGTCTCAGAGATCAAACTATGTGTGTCAGATTCAGATCAGAAAACGTCAGTAGCAATCGATACGAAGCTGTTGAGATACTTTGAAGACATGTTGATGTTACTCGTCGACATATATTGAATTTCGAAAGCTGTACCCGTCAGACTCGAGAGCACAGATTGTCAGCTCATTGTTGTGATAGAAGCGAAATGCGTAAAAGAGTCTACTGTCGAAAGAATGAAATTGTGAGCATTGTCATCGATTGTGACAGTTATCGTGTTAGTTGTAATTGTGACTGTGTTAGTGACTGTAACAGAGATAAGTCTTGCTGTGTCTGAGATGTCTGTCGATCCTCAGCTGAAATCAGCTCTCAATGACGCTGAACTCGCTTGTGAAATGTTGAGCTGTGAAACTTGACTGCTGTTCATGAGTCTCTACAAAAAAATGACACAAGAACAGAAAATTCGAATCTTAAGTCTTCAATGATTAAAGCGTCTACGCAGTATAAAGACAGAACTGTCAGCAGATTCATACTTTTTGATTTTTGTAGAATTGTCTGTATTCTAGATGAAGAAATTTATAGCGAGAGAAATGAGATGAGTGTGTTGAGAAGAACGAAATGATGAAAGCGTACAGGAAAAAGATGCGTCCGTATCAAGATTTAAGTATGAGTGAAAGCGCTTACGAGTTGACATCTATATTTAGCATTGTCGACTTTTCAGTAAACTTTCCCACTCGAAAACGAGAAATCTATGAACAAGAACTAGAGATCTCGAGATTCTTTCTTGAAGACGAAAGGCACTCAGGTTCTGTTCTTGAGAATTCTGAGATATGAATTTCTGTGCTTTGCGAGTTCAGAGACTTAACGAAAACTTCTTTAAAAGAAGTCAACTTCGAGTATTGAAACGCTCTTCATAAAAAACGTTCGCAAGAGAAAAACAGTTGATCTGATCTTTTTTCATCATCGTCAATACTTCATTTCATTCAAGACTCATTCGTACAATCTCTTCATATCTTCATTTTTACAGTAATTTCTAAATAGCGCTCAACGATTTCTCAAATTTCTTAGAGATGTCTATACTATCATTGTTCTCTCTCATCAGACAAACTCGTTTTCAAACGAATGAATTCACTCAATTCTCACAAGAGCTACCTTCGCGATCTCGATCATCTTGAAAGAGAGTGCAGAAACCAACTAACGAATCGCATGATAGTCAGTCTGAGACAAATCTTGCAGAAGAATCAATATCGTCTGAGCTCACAACGAAAGATGATTCATTTCGCGACAGATTCAACATTCACAGATTCTCATCTAGTCAACAATCAAGACAAGTACAGATGTCATCGTCATCAATATCAGTCTCGATCTATAATACTGCTCAGAACAGTTCAGTCGTGTCTGAAGAAGACTCTTCATCTAGAGATAGAACTCTGAGATCTAGTTCAAATCTCATGTCAACAGTATCGTCATTAAAGTCATCACAAACATCATCAAGATCGTTGTATTCATCTCTAGAAGAAACATCTTCAACTGTGCGATCGAACGCTTCATCAGCTGTCGAGATGACTTTCGCTTCAAATAGTCAAGACAGCAACGCAGAAGTGAAAGCGAAGTTCAATGCTCAGTCTACTCAAAATATTCAATTCATAGTTTCTTCTTCAAGACAGAGAGAGCGATCGTACGTCTCATCAGCTGTCGAGAGAACTTTCGCTTCAAATAGTCAAGACAGCAACGCAGAAGCGAAAGCAGAGTCTAATGTTCAGTCTACTCAAAATATTCAACTCATAGCTTCTTCTTCAAGACAGAGAGAGTCACAAGTCATTCAATCATCTCAGATTAACTCAAATTCTACATCACTCGAAGCATTCAGAGCAGATCTAGAGCAGCAAGAGTACAATTCAAATCAGATTGCTCAGACTGTATTCATCGAAAAGGAAAAAGACAAGATGACGATTGAGAATGACGAAGCGACTTTTCATCATAGTGCCTTTGACAATAACGATAGAAACTCGAACGAAATAGACTCGAACGACATAACAGAAGAAGACAAACAACAGAAGTCGAATATGCTGAATTCAGCAGTGTCAATCGAGACGAAGATCGAGATGTCGTCTAAGATATTGAGTATTTATCACGAAATTCGTGAAGATCTCAAAGCGCTTTGGCTTGATTCAGATGATTCTCGCGTCATCAATGAATTAAAGCAGAGTAATGAAGACATTATCAATATGAATCGTAGAATTTATTCAAATGACGCAAGCTTTCAAGAAAGACATCAGATTTCAATTCTGAACATTCGATCTCATATTCGACTCATACATCAGATTCATAACAGAATGCAGCAATCTTTTGAAAACACAAGCATTGTGAGACGAGATTCTCAAATCGTTGAGACAACTAAGTTTTTCTTTGTTCGTATGCGAGAACTACGAATATCTGTTCTAGATACTGTGAACTCGACAATACAGGCGAATTTGATGACTGAGCTTGTTCATACAGGTTCAGAGACAGTTTCAGAGAGCAATATGATTGTCAGTCTCGAAGATCAAGGTCAAATGATTGCGCCTTCATCAGTTCGAGAAATCATGTCACATCAGTCAATGTACTACACATCATGAGAGATTGTCACAGATGTGACGTCTGCGAATGCTCTTGATAGTCGAGTGCTTGTCAACGCTGACACAAAGAATTTACCACGATATTTCATTTATTCTGAAGCTTTCTTTGAAAAACGTGTGACGAAGAACTGACTGAACAATGCTCTGTTGACAAGTGTCATGCAGAGAGCGAACGCAGTACAACGACTTTGAACTGACATTGCTCGAGTTGACTACATGATGAAAGTGATGATCAACAGTGAATCTTGAAACGCAATAGATTATGTTCATCTGATTTATAAAGAAAACAACTCTCAATCACATTTGAGAAAAGAAGAATGACAAATCAAATCGGAATTTTTCAGTATTGTCAACAAACAGCAAGAAGACATGATGCTTCGACGAATTGCTGAGCAAGATGAACAGACAGCATGTGACTGAGCTCTGTGCAAGATCGCAAACATTCACTCAGAAACTCGTCTTTCTTTAACAGATCAAGAGAAAGAGAAGATGTCATGATTGACATCTCAGCATTATGTTCTCTTTCAGACTATCACAGATGACACTGTAATGCATGAAGAATCACAAACTCAATCTCAGCTTCAACAATCAGCATTTTCGACATCACAGTCAGCGTTCACAGCTCAACAATCGATGCTTGCAGCTCAATCATCAGAGCTCGCGACTCAGCAGCCTGCATATTTCACTCAGTCTGCATCTTCGATTTCGCAGCCTGAACATTTCACTCAACAGTCTGCATATTTCATTCTGTCTGCATCTTCGATTTCGCAGCCTGCACATCTCACTCAGCAGTCTGCATATTTCACTCTGCCTGCATCTTCGATTTCGCAGCCTGCACATCTCACTCAGCAGCCTGCATATTTCACTCAGTCTGCATCTTCGATTTCGCAGTCTGCATCTTCGACTCAGCAGTTCATTCTTTCGAATCAGCTTTCAATTCGACAGTCTATGCAGTCTACGACTCAGACGCAATCGTCAGCTTCAGCAACATCGACGCTCTCAATCATACAATCAACTTATCACGCTTTGTTTCTCTATCAGACAAGAGATACAACAGAGATCAGTCTTGATCAGAGAGAACTGATAATCTTTCTTCTTGATCAAGAAAATGATGAGTTGCAATAACACATGATGCAACATCACATGCTAATGATAGTTCATAGACTGATGAATCATCGCGAAGTCAAACAGCACGTTCGATTCGATTTCTTCAAACTATCTAAGCACTTGATGCTTAGAAAATAATCATGAGATCGTGATATTGAGAAATTTCATGTAAAAGATCTTGCTATCAATTGATTTGTATTAGTTAATAGCGTTACTTTTCGTTTGCGATTCAGTACGATGTTTTCGTCTCATTTATAGATAATTCTCTCATTACTCTAGACTACATAGTTGAATAATATGATATTCGTTAATTCATATTTTATGCTTTGAGATATTTGATGCATTGTAACAGAGGTTTGCACGTAACTATTCCGTTAAGACATGATTATTAACTGCATGCATTGAATTAAGAATTCTTGCAGACTCGAGAGAAGAGATCTCTTCAAAACACTGTAAAATCTCATCTCTGACTCTTCGACTTCAGAAGTCAATTTCTCACTCTACGTTTTGCTTTAGTCTTCTTTAGCTCTTAACAATGAATCGATTTGATGTATATAAGAGCGTTATTCTTGCATCATTACAGAGTATACATCTTTTCTTCAGCTTAACATTTCAAGTCGAAACAAGCACTAAACGTGAAAATGATCAAATTTCTAGTGAAGACATTCGTGTTCGCCATTCTGATGACTCTTGTAATGACAGTAAATTGTCACTCGTGAGTTGAGCAGATCTTTCTTGTCGAAGATGTTGCGTTTCAAAATTCAGACTATCTCAGAGACAATGATGATTCACAAGCTTCGTTGAGCGATGTATATTCAGCTAACTATTCTGTAGTGATTTGAATCTCATCAGAGTTTCTTCACAATGATACGATCATGACTTACTTACTTTCGTCAAACGGACGTTCAGAAGATATCGAGATCATATTCAGCGACAGAATTTGCATGCTCAGTCAACAGTTTTCATATCAGTCTCAAGATAGCTCACGTTTGAAGATGAGAGCAGATAAGAAAGTTGTTCTAAGATATCAAGAGAATGAGCATGTAACGCTGTCACATGCAATTTTCGACAAGACGACGTCTGAGACAGTTTTCATGTACGATATCAAGAAGTCACGTTCAACAGACACTCTGCTCAATATTCATAAAGTCTGAAACAAGAATGAAACGACGAGCGATGCACGCGAACGACTGCTCGCAGAATTCGACTTCGATGACGAAGAATGTTATGAATCAAATTTTTTGAGTTCTATCTATCAACTCAGACAGAAAATATTCGAGGCGAATTCAGAACAGAAGTCAAATAGATGATGTCAAAATAGAGTGCAAGTTTCGAAGAAGACAACAGAGAGACTCTATACACTATATTGAGTTTGAGATTGATCATCTTCTCTTGATATTCCGAATGATTCAATGAGGCGAAAGAATGAGATTTATACAACGTGTCTTGATCTGCATGTTGTTACTTAGACAAATAGTCAATAGATAGTAATAATGTCTGACGTATATAGACTACTTTCGCCACGTCATTTTGTTCATTTTCTCTTTTCAGTCGAAATCAGAAACCTTCTCTCGATCCGTCGAGCAAGATTTGCTGACAGTCAAAGCTCTGTTCACTCAAATTCTCTGTTTTTCCAAATTCTCTGTTTCTTCAAATTCTCTGTTTCCTCAAATTCCCTGTTTCTTCAAATTCTCTGCTTCTTCAAATTCTCTGTTTCTTCAAATTCTCTGCTTCTTCAAATTCTCTGCTTCTTCAAATTCTCTGTTTCTTCAAATTCTCTGCTTCTTCAAATTCTCTGTTCTCTCAAATTCTCTGTTTTTCCAAATTCTCTGTTTTCTCAAATCTTCTGTTTTCCCAAATTTTCTGCTTCTTCAAATTCTCTGTTTTTCCAAATTTTCTGTTTCTTCAAATCTTCTGTTCACTCAAATTCTCTGTTTCCTCAAATTCTCTGCTTTCTCAAATACTCTGCTTCTTCAAATTCTCTGTTTTCTCAAATTCTCTGCTTCTCTAAATTCTCTGTTTCTTCAGTTTTTAATTAGACAATCAAGACTTCAGTATTTGTCAGAAATTAATGCCTTTTCTCTTTGATTTCTTGAGCACAGACTCAGATGTCTGAGATGACGAAAGTTTCAACTCTGTCTGTTGTGAGCGCGAGATGATCAATTGACTGTCGTTCTGTTCAAAGAACTCAAAGTTTGATTGCTGAAAGAAGAACTTTACAGCGAAGTCTTCTGAATTGAGTAGCTGATCAACGATGAAACAGATTCTTTCGTGATGAATTGAATAAAATATCTTCAGAACATTTCTCGTAAACTTGTATGAAGTTCACTTCTCTTCGTCGTTCTCACTGATGAAATCAAATTTCTTTATGAAATGACGATAAAATAGAGTATGTTTTCTCTTGATCAACGCATAATACTCGTACATTCTTACGACCTCATTGTCGTGCAAAATTGAGAAGGTAAGAATTTTCTGATTGAGCTCGTCTTGACGCGACACTAATCTATACAACTCGACGATCGCATTTGTCGCAACGACGACGCTATGAGCGTTCTGTCGATCCGCGATATGAAGTGCTTCGTTATCGCATTTCATCTTCGCTGTCAGAAATGAAAAATACATCTCATCTGTTGCTATCAGACGAGATGTAGTCTGCCAATCATCAACAGAGAGCTGCAGTTTCTTGAGTTGATCAGCGATAAATGCAGACGATTTGACCTCTACAGCAAAGTCAGACTGCGAACGAGAATCTTTGACGAGAGAGATGAATTTGATTCAGCTTTCATTAATGATTTCAACCAAGTGCTTGAGATGTTTTGCCTCACGATGAAACAGTTCTTCTGAAGCGAGAACGATCAATCAATCAATGTCTTGAATGACTCTCGCCTCATTTCGATTTGCTATATCTTCACAAGTCGATTCAAATAAATCATCGTTAAACAGAGAGTCTTTTGAAACTGACTGTTCTTTCTTGAGCAGTTTCTGACAAAGAGCCTTGTCAGTTTGAATCGATCGCAAGTGCGATTCAGGCTGACTCATGTAGATGTTCACGAATTCAAGTATCTGCTGATAGCGTCGACATCTGACGACGAAATTCTTTCCCTCTCTTAGAGAAACGTTGCTGATATTCGTTTCATGTTTGCTAAGAGACGAAGTAGATCTTTTTCGAATAAGCGACTTACTCATGTTGCTGTCTTTCTCGAAAATTCTCTCTGATCAGCTTTCTTCTTCGATTCAGCGTTGAATCGAATTGACGTCGCTGTTCTTGTTGCAACGGTCGAAATCTGTGCATACAGCGCTCTCAACAATGAGATTTGCAGCTGAGACTTGTCGTCGTTTTCGTATGAATCTCTTCTGATTCTGCGAACGCGAACGATTCGATGCTCTGATCTCAGCGTTTTGATTCTCTTCAAGCTCTTCACATCGCTTTCGCTTTCGACCTGAATGAGAAGATCTGATCGATGATTGCAAACGCTTCGACTGAAGTCAGCGATCGTATTTGTATTAGAACTGAAGAACGTATCTCTTTGTCAAGAGTGATACTTGTTGATGAAGAAAGTTGAAGAAGTCGCTCTTGAATCTTCAGTTGCTGATGAAGAATTATACTCTTTTGTAGACGTGCGCTTCTACGAACAGACGTAAGCAACTCTTTTTTTTCAATTTCGTGTGAATGTGCTGCTGCGAGCTGTCAGCTGAAGAACATTTGAGCATGTTTGATAGCAGTTTCACCTTGATCTTTCAATGAGTTCAGTAAAAGTTGTCACTCATATCTCTTAACATCTGACTTTGCTTGTGATGAGAACATGATGATTGAGAATGAGAGAACGAGAGACACACGTCTTTATTGTCGCTGATGCGCTGTAGAATGATGTGATGATTGAAGTTTCTTTGAGTAATTATATTATATTATTCTAGGTTCGATTTCTATTAAAGTTTCGTTGCCTCGAGACGTGCATTGATTCGAATTCCGTGCTGACTCTTCACTGTGAACGCGAAGCGAAATGTTTCTCGTCCGAAAGCGAACATCTGTTGATTGCGATCGAGTTTCTTTGAATAGTTATATTATATTAGATTCGATTTCTAACAGCGCTGACACAATGATGTTGTGATTTTCTTCTTCTTTGATTGACAGACAGCGAAGTCTTGACGATGACTTCTGAGACGACAGTAACTTAATTGATTCATGAGTCATCGAAACGAAATCATTCGTCATTCATCTGAAACACATCGTTCTACAGCAGCAATCAAAAATGAGTTCATCTGTCTCACAAAGTCGTCGCGCAACTAAGATCTCTTTTCGTACTATGTGATGAAGATATTTCGAAAGATGACTTCTGATGTTTACTCGATAGATTTTCAGCTCATTGATATATCAGATCTATTCGAGATATTTTCAAGTCAAGAGCGATGATTCTGAGTCTTAGTTTCAAAGAGTCGTTTCACATCAGTTCAATCAGAGTATGTCATCGTCATACAAAATGTCTCGGCAACGCGTGAATTAAAAGAATGACGAAGCTGTCGAGACGCAGAAAGTGACATGAGAAAGAATAGAGGCGAAGATGAGCAGAATCGAGCTTGAGTATTGAAGACAAGCATTAGATAGTTTGTAAAATTCAATATTAAATAAACTCTTCTATATGAAGCGAGACTCGACTCAAGCGAGAGCCTCGTCACCATCTATTGTATCTCATGATTAAACATTCATTGAATAAAAAGCATCACACATCGCTGTACGAGTCAATTCGAAGAAAAGAAACAAGAGACGAAGATTAACGTTCATTCATTATCGTTAGAGTACTGACTACGTTACATGACAATACTATGCATTCTCGTCACGTGATTCTTGAAAAGCATTACGTCTTGAATGACTATTTTCGAGCATGCTGAATGATCACATCAACTTGATTCTCTTGTCTGAATGAAACTTGAATGATGACGTTCGAAGTGTTTTTGCAAGATGTTCTTACAATTATACATCTTCATTCTATCATTCTGAAACAGATGCGAGTCTTCACAGCACATCAGGCATATTAAAGACAAAGACTGCAAAGTACAGATTGAATCAGATTCGTTCGAGACGCTGACGCAATTCTCAGTTTCTACAAAGATTGACATGTTGTTAACAGTCATATTAATCTTTCTGCGCTTTATCTCTCGTTTGAAACACAGAGTCGTGAGATCTGAAATTGCTCGCAGACGCGTCTCAAGAATTACTGATCGTGATTTCTTTTCAGAATCAACGGTCTTGAAGAGCGAATGAATGAGACGCTTTCGTTCTTCAAAGATGTACTGCAGAATCTTCGAGGTCGACTCGTGATTCAAGTTCATATCACTCTCTTCTTTACAAGACTGTCGATTTAGCTCAATGATATCAATAGATCTAAAGTATTTGATTCGCACAATCTTGAAAAGTTTTCTTTTCTTATGAGCGATCTCTGACTTCAGAAGTGCTCTGACTGTTGCGAGCTCTTTGCAGTCTGACTCTTCATGCGCTTTCGCCTTGACGTCAGTATGACGTTTTCAGTTGCGTTTGATCTTCAAAGTCTTGCAATGCTCAGTCAGAAATTGAATTGTGAAATTCTCTCTGACGCTTTGCTTTTTCTCGAAGAAAAGCTGTATCGATGCGCGAGAATCGCGATACAGACTCATGTGATCAGCAGTCTGACGCAAGAGCGTTCTAGAGAGATGATCACAGTAAACGATCTGAACGTCGATAGCAATTCTTTCGCTCTGATAATGTTTTTGATAAGTTGACAATTCGAAGCTAGCGTGATCAAGCACTTGATTGCGCTGAGCATCAGTCGTCACAGCTAGAAAACAATAACTGTCAATGCATAGCTCGTGATGATGCAGTGAAGAACTCATCGTCGACAGCATTAGCAACAGCTCGCCTCGTGCAGTAGCTAGTGACGACATTCGAAAAATCAGCGTGCAAGCCTAGTCTGCGCACGTTCGAACTGAAAGAGTTGAAACGCAACATTCGATCAGAGCAGACTTGAAAGCATTCGAATACTTGCAATGCAAGCAAGACAGGTTTCTTTTCTACGTCTGACTCTCACGAAATTCTAAAAGCGTTGAGATCTCAAGAAACTTTCTTCAAGAAGAGATCTGCTGACGAGTGAATATCTGTTTTTGCGTCAATGACATCGTCGACGAAGATCAAGCTGAGAAACATAGTGATGAGGCAGAAAGTCAACGAGTCGTCTCGTTGTCAAAACATGTACGAGATTCTAGTTATATCAGTAAAGTTTCGACGAGCGAGACGATCAGAAACATACGACTTTTCATTTTCTTCTCTATCTTTCATGTGATGAAGAACTGCGTGCATTATGAGAACGTGAACAGCGAAATTCTCGAGATCACGAAGAAGAACGAGCTCGAAATCTTGATATCGTAGCTCTTTCGATTCGAACTCGTCTTCAGACTCAGTGTTCATAAGAGTTCTCGATCTTGATTCTGTATACGCAATTAACAGCATTATGAAGGCGAACTGCACTCGTTGTCGTTCGATAGAAAATATGCTTGTGTCGTGAATTCAGTGATAATGTATAATAATTGCAAGATTCTCTATCGTCATGATCGGTTTGAACGTCACACTAAGGTCGAAATCATGCTCTTTTGTCAAAGATTGCGTAATATACTGTTGAGAAATTAGTACGACGCAATCATTTAGATATAGATAACATCTAGAACACGTACTCTGAAAATTTCGTAATCGATCTTCTTCTGAAGCTTTTGTTCCGAAGTCTCGACGTAAATTAATCGCAAACGTTTTCATTGTTGCATAACGAAGCTTTGCTTCTTCATACGAAAGTTTTTTACCATTCATCTGATAAAGAGTCGGAACTTAGTGCTCTTCAGAAGAGTCACTTGTGAATCGAAATCGAACTGATTGCACCATCTGAAGAAAGGATCAATCCCGTCACGAGAAGAAGCTTTTGGAAGAGAGTAGACAGACCTGTTTCATTTTCTTTCTACCTGACGAAAGCTCTCTCTGATTCTATTGGCGTAACTCTTGACAGTCTGATTGTCATCATAATATGCGTCATCAGCGAGATACTCTTTCACTGTAAGATTGTCGACGATACCGCGACGTGAAGGCATTGCTCATGTGAACTAAGAATCGAAAGAAGAAAACACTGAACAAGATCAGCTATCAAACAACGGCCGAGGGCGCTTCTATTTATCTTCTTTGTTCTTGTGGAGTATTTTTGTCGCCGAAGAGTGTGTGACTGACCGTGAATTTCTGACTAACCCTTCAAGGATTAGTGCTGGAATAAATAGTAAGGGCGGCAATACTTTAAGTCACGTAATCGTGAATAGATACTTTCAAGCGGCAACGAGTTGGTGAATTTGACCTTTACTTTGGCAACCCCAGGGCCTCCGCAAAATACAGCTCTTTCTACATCACATAGCTTTTTAAGGTACCTACCTTACCTATGCTATTATGCCCCTCGTACTACGGAATACGGCATGCTCCATCCAAAGTGAAGTTTTCGCAGGCTCCACCCACCACTCACGTGAGCACACGGATACGAGTCCGGGATACAGGATACGGGATACGGCTTGTTTATAATGGCAGCGTCCTCCACCCCAAAAACTTCTCCCTCCCCTTCAAGTATTTCATCTCTTCCTACTGTCGTTATTCCTAGACAACACTGTCGCTACTACACAACATGCGCTGCTCGACTCTCCTGGCCCTCGTGACATCTGTGTCGACAGCCTCTGCGCAGACCTATCGAGGCTTCAATTATGGCTCCACCTTCACCGATGGTTCCGCCAAGGTCCAATCTGACTACCAGAACGAGTTTTCCACAGCCCAGAACCTCGTTGGTACCTCGGGCTTCACCAGTGCTCGACTGTATACCATGATCCAACCGAATACCGCCAATTCACCCATCCAAGCCATCCCGGCAGCTATTGCTTCCAAAACATCCCTTCTCTTGGGTATGTGGGCATCAGCGGGAGAGGCAAATATCAACAATGAGATCCTGGCATTTCAGAATGCTGTCAATACCTATGGATCTGCTTTTGTGGAGCTCATTGTGGGCATATCGGTCGGTAGCGAAGATCTCTACCGTATCTCCCCTACAGGTATCATCAACAAGTCTGGCATTGGTGCGGAGCCAACCGACATTGTCAACTACATCAACCAAGTTCGACAGGCAATCGCTGGGACAGCTGCGAGTAGCAAGCCAGTTGGCCATGTTGGTTTGTGTTCCCCTACCAAGAGGTATTAAAGGCTGTATGCTTACTATTCTTAGACACCTGGACCGCTTGGGTCAACGGTAGCAACAATGCTGTCATCAACGCTTGCGACTTTATAGGCATGGATGCTTACCCATATTATCAGACAACCCTAGCCAATTCTATTGAGAACGGTAATTCCACCTTTTACGACGCCTATGATGCAACTCTTGCGGCTGTTGGCAGCAAACCTGTCTGGGTCACAGAGACTGGTTGGCCTGTCAGCGGTCCTACGGAGAACTTGGCCGTTCCTAGCACGCAGAATGCTCAAACATACTGGGACCAGGTTGGATGTTCGCTGTTTGGCAAGGTCAATACCTGGTGGTATACGGTGCAAGACGCTGCTCCTACCACTCCAAGCCCAAGCTTTGGAATCGTTAGCTCCAGCTTGACGACCACACCACTGTATAACTTGCAGTGCCCTGCAATTTCTTCGGCATCTTCAAGCTCTGCCATGACTGCTTCTTTCACCGCGAGTGTGGAATCGGCCTCGTCAAGCTCTGTCGCAAGCGGGACTGCGTCGGTCGTGGTTGGCGGTGGAGCAGGATCTACGCAGACGCCAGTTCCGGGACCATTGCCAGCGCCAAGTATCAGTTCTGTGTCTTCTGCTACCGGAGGACCCCCGTCCAGTAGTTCTCCAGCTTCCAAAATCGCACCAAGCTCTGCTAGCTCTGCCTCGGATACTGCTATTCCCTCTTCGGGGACCGCTCCTGCATTTTCCGCAGCTACACCTGTGCAGGGCACTTCTACTTTCGCTACAATCACAAAGACCTCGATTATGCCTTCCGCCTCCCCGACCTCATCTGGCTGCCCAGTGGACCTTTCTGGCCAATTCGAATACCCACATCTTATTGTCCCCATCGACAAAAGCCAACCCGACATAGCGAAAGGCACGAGCTACAACGGCACCTTCTCTTCGACAGTGTCGTCAATATACAACTTTGACATTCCAGCATCTGACGCGGGCAAGACTTGTTCCCTAGTCTTCCTTCTCCCGACCCAATCGCAGCTCAAAACCTCAAGTTTCACCCTGACAGGCACTGGTGGTATGACTGTTTCCCGCCTGCAAAGCCCAGCAACGCAGCAAACAACCTACAACACCTGCCCAGCTGTCGCAAAGGACAGCCTGTTACCACGTACCATCGACAGCGTTACCCCAGGCAACGAATACGTCATTGCTTCAGGCTCTTGCTTCGCTGGCCAGACGATTGCGTGGGAGGTTAGTGCGACTGGAAGCCTATCTCTCGATTATTTCCAGAACTATAGCCCAGCGCCGATTGGTCTGTACGTCACAGTGTGCTAGATTGTTTGGCTTCAAGCGTAATAAGACCTTTAATGCTTTCAAGTAATGCTTCGGTTGTACATATTTCGTAGAGCCTAAAGTACCTCACTTCGCCCCTTAATGTTTCATCAATGCGAATTTTAATTCATGAACATGTCTTCATCATTTATTCTAGTCCACGTGTAAGTTCGTCCAGATTGGCATCTCTCCCCGCTGCGGTGCGCACGCGTTGTGTCCAATGGTTTTTGCTCGAAATGGAGTTGAAGGTCGCAGTCGTGGTTGCCTTGTCACAAAACTTTCCAGTAACGGACCACGGTGAACATGATGGGGTATATGCACTTATACCATCCAGAGGTCTCTATGTGATTATTGCATGAATCAATCAGCTGCTCCGAGACACACGTAAGGAAACCACTCCACACACACCTCCCGCTCTGACATCTACACCCCCGACTTCCCGCTCTACCGATACGCCTCCACCCCATAGTAGATACGTCTCAATAACCCTAACCGCGCATCAAAATCTAAACCTCGCTACCGTTCCTTTTTTTCCCTAATTGGAGGATTGAGCGAACGGAAATGAGGGTATATAGCTTTATAGACGAGGAAGAGGGTTAGGACGGTGACAGAAGCCGTGATGGTCGCGGGAAATCGGGGATTCAGTTCTTCTGGGTATGCTCTATATATCTCGCGCTGGAGTTTACGAGTAGTTACATTAATATTAGTGAACCGGATTTTGATGGCAACCGGGTTTCGCATAGCAGTAGTCTATACCTATTCGGATGAAGGTGGTGTATCTGTAGAAGCAGAGGATGAGTGTGCAGTGGACTTCCTTAAGATGAGAAAGGTATGTATATACGAAAGAAAAAAGAAAGTCTTGACGGTACGCTCATTGGCGAAGAACGGATTTTTCATCAGACGCTGATAGAGCGCTTGCTTCTCCTACCCTTCGCTTCGTGGATTATGATGATTGCTGTAGTCTCTTGGAGAACCGAAGGGCTTCTGCGTACTCGTAGTGTTTGGTATGGTGGTTCGTGATGGGATTTGGTACGAGTCCGTAGAGCGTCATTGGAAAAGTGGTTCGGAACTTGGGGTTGTTGATGATGTGCTTGAGAGTAGATGGAGTTGTGTGGGACTTGTCTTTGGATGAGAAGAGGGTTTAGGCGATAGTGGGAATTTCTTTTGGTTGAGGTCGGCTTGTCTTGAGGCGGTTGGTAAGGGAATGTTGATGGGACTGTGCAGAACCTGGTTTGAGAAGGATGATGATGTAGATGATAAAGGTGACATCTGTTGTTCGAGGCCAGCTTGTCTTGAGGCTACTGGTATGCGAAGTTGGATGAGATTGGGTAGAATGTGTCTTGAGAAGGATGAAGGTACAGATGATAGTGATGATCTCTTTGAACTCGACCAGCGGTAAGCGAAGTTAGTTCAGAATGATGTAGTACTTGTTTTGATGAAGGAAGATTCAGATGATCGGGATGATCATTTTTGATTAAGACCAGCTTGTCTTAAAGCTACAAGCAAGTCAAATGATAGCAGGAAACAGAGAAGTATATAGAGCAGGTACCCACGTATCTCCACCCTCTATCCCTCTGCATTCGGCCCTCAAATGCTTCTAGCCCACCCACCCATTCCGTATATTCAGTGGTCTAGATAGAGGGGACTCTTGACGCTTTGGGTAGCTTCAGGAGCTTCTATTTGCCGAAGAAGTTGCTTGAAGGTGCTGAGTAGGATCAAACACGTAGGATCTATACACCAAAGAGATAAAAAGACGCCGAAGCACGACAGCTGATGCAGCTGACACAGAGATTCAGATAATAGTAATCCTTTCCTCTGGCTTGTTGCCGAACAAATGGCCATTAAGACAACCGGTTCCCACCCTATCATAGACGTTCGCTTTAGTCGCAGCTTTGAGTGATAAGACCTGGGCAAGGGGCTTTGCGTTCGAATCATTCAAACCACTAAAAATTTCTAAATCGTACAGTACTTCAGTCAAGTCGGCTTCGTCAAACCCCGCAGTGCCGCATCCCCGTCCTTCGTCAAATAGCAAATCATGCATAGATGGTGCGTTTGAGATAAAGTAGTCCATACTTTCTGTAAGTATTTCGTATCCTATCTGTACAACCCGCCCCGAGAGAGTAATGTGCCCAGAAGACACCATACCATACGGATTTTGTCCAGAAATTTCCACTGATGCCTTCAGGATATCAATACAGTTGTGGCGGGTCGTTCCCATTAGTGGCCCATAATCGAACGTGATGCTTCCATCTAGTGCTGCCCACGACCATGACGGGCCACGCCATGATGGCGGACGTGTCAGTCGCGGAGCATCCCTGCGATTAGCACACCAAAGCAGACCGTATAGCAAATCTTTACGCCATAGCCCGGCGAGATACTGGTCGCTGGTACAGTCCGCAACCAAACTGGCGACACCCGAAAGAGCCGGAAGCTTATCAGTAGCCTTGGTCATGTTCCGAGAAGAATAGTCGTAGACCACCTCGTACCATCTCTTGTACACCGAGTCCTTCTCACCTTCGATCAAAGGCAAAGAGGATGGATTACCAAAGCTCAGGGTTGACTTGGTCTGAACTGAACTACGTCCGATCGTTCCATCCTCGCTCTCACATGCCTCGTGGCATTCCCAATGCATCTGATCTTTGGCACAGTGCAGTGCACGTCGTGACAATAATCTTTCTTGTTGAACCCAAGCTCTTTTAGTAAGCGGACCATCGTTTACTGCCTTGTAGAATGATTTTAGCGAATTCCTGATATAGATATGGCCAGCCACAGACGCGTTCTTCGGATCAACAGGGATCCTTATGGCTTTCTCATTGGTTTGCAACGTCAAGTATCCGCCATCGCCGTTCAGCACAGATGTTGCAGCAATATTCAAGATTGAATTCATGTAAATATATCCCATCTTGGGTGATTCGCAGTCCCAGTCCTGGAAATCGTCTTGAACGATTCACAGACTATCTATTCACAGATATCGAACGTCGATGTTCCTCGTAACATAAACAGCGTCCTGAAAAGTTTTCGACATTCTTCCACGAGGTAACTGTTTCTTGTGTTCTTCAAGACTTTTCTTGGTCGTTGTGGCAACGTTCGACTTGCCCCAGCAATGACTCAAGACCACGTACGGACGGTCGGACCTCGAGTAATCACGCTGATAAGGCTCTAGTAATTCATTCAAGTCTTCAACGTCTATGACTCGGATGGGCAAAAAGTCTTGATCTCTAACCGATCCTAGAATGTTCGAGAATTGCGATCAACACTGACTATGATGGTCAAGACACGTACGGATTCAGTACTTTGCAACTTCAAAGTTTTTTGCTGAGCGAATTAGTCTCCTAATTACATTTTTGGCAATCTCGGCCGAAGTGTCTGAGTAGTACCAATGATAGTTGCTCAGAATCAGAGCGAGACAGAGGCTGGTATTCTTCGCCTGTGTATCAATCGAGCGTAACCCAGTTTTCTCGACACCAAAAATCAAAGTCATTGAGGCATTTCGAGTCCTTCGATCTTGCACCGCTCTCTAGAGTCGGTTTCCCTTGGAAATCATAACCATAGAGAGTTCGCTTGGTATTCGTATACCATATCTCGGGGAAGATTTCACCCCAGTCTTCTTTTAGAGGCAATTGTCGAAATTCTTTCATGATTAGTTCGCATAATGAACAAGTCAGCGCTGACTTTTCCAAGTCCTTGTACGACCGATGATGGGTCTTTATACTCGTTCCCAGAATAACGACATCTTTTTCGTCGTACAAAAGCTTCGAAGCGATGGCACTGCTATAATGACAGATCCCCATTGCTAGGATGTCAAAACAGCCAAACTGCTCTGATATGGAATTCCCAAGAACATATACCTTTTTGCTGCCTAGATTGCGATAGAGTAAACTTCAGTACGCAATATATAGCCTTCTGGTGGGCTGTGACGGGCCCAGCCCACAGCAAATGCATACGAAGGGTCACTCCGACCGCCACCTTACCTTGTTTCCGCCAACGTTCGCCTCAATTGGGTGTCCTCTACATCTCTGGTTTTCCTGTGTCTATCACAACCACGTTAGTAAAGTAAGTTAAACGGGAAAGTAAATAGGCTCGCGCGGCAGCCGGCAACGAACTACTTTAAGCGGTAGTCTAACCTCAATCTTATTAGAGCGTACGTTAGGTGTAAATGACGGCGCTTAAGATAGTTATTTGGCCACAATGACCCTCTTGCTCCCTCAATCCGCTCATTTCAGTATTTTTGATTATTTGTGGCTCGACATGCAGATAATTCTTGCCTGGTGCCGCCCAGAGATGTTCTCTCGACACGCACTTCGAATCAATGTTGGCACGGGCATGTAGATATATAAAATTCGTCAAAGTTCCGTATAGTATTAGCTATATGCTGTAATGGATCCTGTCACGGCTTTCAGTCTTGCAGCTGGGGTCCTGCAGGTGGTCGACTTCAGCTTTCAAGCACTTGCGAAGTGTCAAGAATTGTATAAGGATGGCTCTCTTGCCGAGCATAGAAGCACGGGAGAGATTGCCAAGTACCTAGGCAAGTATCTCGATATTCACACTTTCAGCATCCACTGCAAAGTACGGCTAACTTAGACCCATAGCTGATACAACCGATCGACTCAACGTATCTGTAGACCAAACGCCGAGACATGTATCACAAGAATCTGAAGATATTATGGAAATATCAGTGCAGTGTTCGAGAACAGCCGCGGAGCTGCTAGCTGAGCTTGAGAAACTGCAGCTTGACCCGGGAGGGGGCCTTCGGCAGGTTATCAGCAAGAGCGTCCGAGCCATGCGAAAAAGGATTTTCGTGAAGGATGTTCAGACTAAGCTCGATAGATACTCTATCAGCTAGTTCTCGATACCCGTATTCTAGTGGGCCTCAATGCCCACTCAATTAAGCAGACCAAAGACTTCCAGAGTCTTGATCAAGGTGTTAGAGATCTTGTCATCGCAGTGAGCCAAGGTCGTAACACAGTAGCGCAACTATTTGTCGACCACGGTCAGGCTTTGCGTGATCACATTGATCGCCGATTCAATCATTACACGCAGATCAAACACGATCTTAAAGCTCAGCAGCAGTTCGAACAAAGTCTTTCCTTCTTCGAAATGTTTTCGCGACAGGAAGAAGTCTCTAGAGCACACAAAGGAACATATCGCTGTTGGAATACGAGGTCATATGGGGGCATATTGATATTTTGGTTGTTGCTGTTAGAAGGCTATCTAGAAGGTTTCGGAAGGTGAAAACTCTACAGTACTAGCGGGCCCCAGCCCTACCAGCCCTATGAAGCGAAGGTTACTTACCAACTCCCCTATATTCAACAGCCGCTGAATATTTCATTCTCTCAATCGGGAAGGATTCGACAAGAGCGATACAAAATTGCATCACAAAAAGGACGGTAATGAATATGAAGTAGACGACAGACAAGGAGGGTTAGTAGCTGAAGATAGTAGCGCAACGTTGCGCCAGCCATGGTCGAATTTTGATGACTGGCTTGAGCATGGTAAAGATATTTACTGGCTAACCGGCAAACCTAGCTCAGGGAAATCGACGCTCATGAAATACATTAGCAGCGTATTTCGGACAGGTATTCGAACACAAGAGACTCTTTACCAATTGGACGAGAGATTCTGATCTTGTGGCCGCTTCCTATTTTTTCTGAAATGCCGGTACGGCTTTACAAAAGAGCTTACGGGGCTTATTGCTGTCACTGCTGTTTCAGATCGCCACGGCAGAATCTGATGTTCATCATGATGCAACGACAGTCGAGCTCAGTAGAAATTACCTTTCGAATCCCTCGATTCTATTCAGATACATACATGGACTGAAGAGCGGCTATTTTCCACCTCGCAGCGGTTCCTCACGTATAAGCCAACACCCATTAGCTCTATTTTCTTCATTGACGGACTTGATAAGTTTGTCGAAGATGAAGACACCCAAATTTTAAAATATATAGTACAGAGCTAATTTAATTAAGTATAATAAGGTAATAAACAGTTTTTGTCATAAACGTGCTATTGAAGCCAGGGAATAGTACTGCGCTCACGCTCGCTGCACCAGGCAAAAGACACAATCCTTAGTCGAGAGACTAAGACGTTATTCCGCTATGTATGTCGTTACAAGCACGCAGCACACGCACGTAACAGTTTTAACACATTCGCTATTTACATGAATTATTTATAAAGATCTTTATTATTTTCTGCGAAGATGGTCTTCCACTTGTAAAAAGATAAGAAAAGACTATCAGTAAAATAAAATTTAGACTTTTTTCGCTACAATGCAAAGCCACTCATTATTTATATAAACTCCCTCTTTCATCTCTTCTTTTAGCTTTTTCATAGTCTCGTTACTTTCCTGCAGAATCGCCATTCTTTGCTCTGCGCTTTTCATCTTTCTTGCCCAAAACTCTTCGTAACCTATTGTATGACTTTGGTTCCACAACGTTCGATAGCAGTCTTGCAAAAGAATTTTCTGATGCATCAGCACCTCAAGACCCTGCGAGGTAACTATGGGGACAAGGAAGGGAATCCAGTCTCTGGTAGGGTAGTCAGCAGCATACAGTGCGGCTATTACACTGAATGATTTTGCATACTCATATTTGGCTTCTGATGTTGAGTGCCGCATCAAGGCGGCGACACTCTCTGTCGCTGTTTTCGACGACAATGAATCGATTGCCTGAACACGAACAGAAAGCGGATCAAGGTCGAGCCATTGTAAAACCCCACCTGGCTCTAAAGGTTGCGAGTCCGTCAGTGTGTTGCAACCTAATATGTTTCACGGATTCGTTTGGGACTCGTGTCATGCTTGCGTTTGTTTGTGATAGCCCTGAATTATGGGAAGAAATTCAACCGAAGGTGCATATAGCAAATAACTCACTCAGTAAAGCCATCAAGTTCTTGATAAGCGTCTTCAAATTATCCCCATCCAAAATCGTGATTAGAAACCGCATGTTCACTATGTCGTACTTTCCTAGAAATTCATGAGGGAAAGATGCAAATACATCGTGTGTAAAAAGATTAATGTTTCCCGGTAGCCATGCACGTGGCGGATACTGTGCTGACGAAATATCGAAGCCGTCGAGGGTGGCGGATGAAGGAACAACGTGGGAAAGTTCGATCAGCCATATTCTTAATCAGCATGATAATCAGCATTCATTCGAGAAGCAAGGCTTCTAGACATTCTTGAGTAGATGATGTGGGTGTGAGAGGAAAATATATGAAGATAATTACCCCGTTCCAGCTCCAACGTCGGCGACACATAAGTCAGGACTTTTGACATCAACTTTGGGGTGAAGGAGATAGCCACTAAGTCGTGTAATGAGCCAGTGGTTGTAATTCAAGCTTCATAGACAACAGAAAGTCAGTCTGAATATCGAACGACAGGGCACAACCGTACCGGACTGAGGCCTTGTTGTCTCTATCAAAGATGTAATTATGCTCCGAGGTCGAGTCATCTGCCATGGCGTACAATGTGCTTGTGATTCAAGTTAAAAGGTTCTAAGAATGTATGATGCTACCGATTTAACTGCGAAAGTTTGTATTACATAATTGAGCTACTCATCCCTAGTAACTTCCAATAAACAAGATTTGGACATGATATGGCAGCTAACTGGGTTACGACGTACTCTAAACGTTGCTGTAAAAATGCCTACATGAGTGTTTATAAGTAACTTCTCATTACGACACTCAAGTAGGCTTGGGCTTGTTTCTCTTGACAAATCGAACAGGCACATTGCCGGTCATGCGCAAGCTCAATTTGAAAGCCACTCCTGCCGACATCTCGTATTCTGCCTTTTCCCTTGCCTTCCCCCATTTGTCCCTCTGTTCTTGTTCCGATGCGTCTTCGCTGCATTCGACTGCTAATTCGACACTGTACTCGCTGAAAATGCGCGCGACAACGGCCACCAGTTCGACAAGCGCAAAACGCTTCCCGAGGCAGCCACGGCTACCATCAGAGAATGGCATGAACGTGCCAGGTCGAGGGCGCAGGAAGTCTTTTGATGCCTTTTCTTCCACCACAACAGCAGCTGGGCGGAGCCAATACCCTGGATTAAACGAAGCAACGGGATGAGGAGCGTTGACTGCAGTGAGAGGTGCCTCGTACGAAGATTGGGGCCAAACTTTTACATGGCGGTGGATGGCGCTGGTGTTGATGAGAATAAGTGTTTTGGCAGGGATAATGTGGGTTCTGTTTTCCAGAGTGAGGATTTGGGGAGTTGCTGGAACTGATTTAGGAATGAACGGTAGTACAGTGAAGAGACGAGAAGTCTCATTGATGACGGCGCCCACGTGGCTAGTAGAGAGAAATGGGTAATGGGTTTCATAAGACCACTGACTCGGAGGTAGAAAGCCAAGAATGAGGTCTATGTCAGCTTGAACTGAGGCTTGGATACGTGGATGGCAGGCCAGCAATAAAAAGATGAAGTTGAGGGTATTTGCATTAGCTTCGTGGCCAGCAAACATGAAGATGAATATGTTTCCCAACACAGCACGAGGCTGAACCAGATCCTCGCTGGCTCGAATGATCAAGTCTTGAAGCCATGAGTGTGAGTTATTATCCTAGTGAACGCTCCTACTCACACGAAAGGATTTCTGAGACTTACGCAAGAGGCTCGAATCCGGCGCAGAACTCCTGCTTTTTACACTGCTCTTCTTTGAATCTCTTAGTTGCTTCATGTGTTTCTGAAGTTCGTTGTACGCGTGGTGGGCCGATCTGTGAACCGACAAAGGCGAGTTATCTTGCAAAAGTTAGTACATTGATATCAGTGTATAACGTTGAAACATGTACTTAACACTATAGATGGTGTGAAGAAGACTGTTGGAAGATGTTCCAACATTGCGGCCATGGCTTCACTACAGCTAAGCTTGCAGCCTGAAGGAATATGTCCTCGAAGTTGAAGCTCATCTAGACAATCCTGCTCACATCCAAAGCATACAGCATTCAGAAGGTGTAACGTCATTCTTGCTAAGACCGGCCTCAGTTCTTCATTGTACCCTTGTATTACATGCAAAAGTGCCTCAGCACTGCTGACAGACTTTTCCCACACGCGATACATCGTTTCTTCATTGAAAAAAGGCGATGTGATTTTCCTATAGAGACGTGCCTCTTGACCATCGGTACCGGTAATTGTAGGACCGAAAATATTCAGTATACCCATCAGCTCGGCTGGTTTCCCAAGACTTTTGTTCCGAAAGAGTTGCCCGGCAGCTTCTGGGTCGCAGGTAATAAGGATGTTGCCGCTAGGGGTTACAATCATAATGGTGTCCGCCCCGAATTCTTTGAAAGGCTTGTAGCCATAGTGCCAACTGCGATTGAATTGAAGGAATCTAAAACAGGTATGTCAGTGTACACGTCGGATTGAAAGCCTGCAGGGGAAGTACGAAAGCCATGGTTGTGTCCAGCTTGATGGCAGACTATTCAATAATGGCGCAAGCAGTGGCTGTGCGAGGGTCCACGGAAGCGCAAAAGGAGAGAATGGTATAACGAGATACGGAAATCCAGACGATTTAGCTTCAGCAATGTTGTGGAATAATGACCGAGATTTAAGGTAAGAGCAAAACGAAGAAAAGGCTATAGCAACGATGACAACCAGAGCAGAAAGCATGTCTTAAAGCCGTATACCAAGGGGGCAACCTCAGGAGTAACGTCTCGTTTGCAATTGGTATGATGAAAGTATGAGAAAGTAAACGCATAAAACAACGGACTTTCGGACTGCAGAAGGTGAGCTCAGTCGCAAAATCAAAGCATTGTATGGAAATAGCTCCAGTGGGGGCATGCTCAGGGAATTTCTTACTGCGTAGTAAAGTGGTAACCTGCCAGCTTTTACCGGGATGATCTGGCCTACTCTATCATATGACTTACTTGCATATCTTAAGCCTAAGATATTTTTAACGCCGCACATCTCTCGGCGCCGTACGCTACCACTGGCTTATCTAAGGTACCTCTACTCCAAATGATAATGTGCTCCACCTCAGACTCCAGGGTGTGCGTTTACACGCTACACATGCATCCCCATACGTCGCAGAGCGCGTGCATGTGGGGGGTATTAGAGTCCCTGTGCTTGTCCTTCTTAATGTATACGCAGGGTTTTCAAGAATCTAAGTGCTTGCAATTGCGTCTCATGCGATTCCAGGTGTGTGTGGAGCACTGTTCATGAATCAAGCACGAAACCGCGGATCGGAACACTTCGATGACCCAGGATTTCCCTGTTGCCTTGTTTGAGGAAGGCAAGCAACCAAATGCCCTCTTTTAGCTATAGCGAGGCTGACGCTCCTACACTAACACGTTGATTCGGAATATTGCAACAGTATGATGTACACCACCATATTCAATCGGAACACAGCGATGCCCCAGGTCTAGAACCATGCGCACCATTCACTTTCGAGCGCCCCTGTCTACTCCTTTCTAACATCCCAACCCTGTTAGTGAACGTTCCGATGTGTCCGCTGCGCCGGTGAGCATATGGCACAGCCCGCATGCTTCTGGGGTTTGCGACAATTTTCCTTTTAGCCGTACGACAACGGGTTGGAAAGATGGCACAGGCACTGCCGGACCCATATTCACTAACTATCGAGCCTTTTAATAGTGTTTGGCGTTGTGAAAGATGTATTGCGGCTCCAGGTTCGAGAGCGTTGGGTGTGGGTGTTGAATAGAAACTATGTTTGAGACCATATCTGGCTTGCATGTATAAGTCATAAATTCCAAGATCGTCTTCTGAATACCCTGAGGTTCTATCAAATCTTTGAACCCTTCCATCATGGCTTCGCCATCGCCACCTATGCAGTCCTTTTCACTCATATCAACCTCTCTCGTTGTGACCTCTATTGTCTTTGTAGTTTTAGCCACAGTATCTGTTATCCTACGCTTTTATGCTCGCAGGATAAAGTCTTTGAAATTTCTGTGGGATGATTGGACTATATTGATTAGTTTGGTAAGAGAACAAAGATCGAGTCGGTCCTGGAAAAAAGTCTAGAGCTGAATTGCATTAGTTCTTGAGTTGGGTCTATACGATTAATACCCTCGTTACAGCAGGTGTTGGAGGTGTCGACAAAACCAGGACCAGTCTCAGTCCCCTCGCAGCAGCTGAGCTCTTTCTACGAGTCAGTACTCTCCATAGTCCCCGGTGCTATGCAACATAATGACCAACAGATATCCAGTGTCTTTGGATTGAGGGTTTTCCTCTGGGAATCTGCCTTGCCACCATCAAAATATCCATTCTACTATTCTATCGCCGGATATTTATCACCAAAACCTTTCGTTGGTGTGTCAATGTAATGGTTGCTGTGCTCATCGGATGGGCCATCTCCACCGTAATTGTTAGTACAACGACATGGGCCGCGTGAGCGACCGCTTAAGCAGTGAGGCTGACACTGGTTTACACACAGACCCAAGTATTTGCTGCAGAACCCATATCAGGAGCATGGAACCCAAAGGCGACCAAGCTCCGTTACAATTACAACGCATTCGCCCTAGCTGTTGCAGGTATGAGCATTGTCTTCGATATGATGGTGTTGTGCTTTCCGCTTCCTATCATCAGAAATCTGCATATGCCTACGCGGCGCAAAGTCTTCTTGGCATGGGTAGCGACAGTGGCTTGGTGATGGACCGCAAACGAAATGGATACTGGCAGAAGCTGGAAAGGAGTGATGTTGGCGATACTGGTAACCATAGCGTTGATATCGAAGGGGGTCTCCAGACGAATTCAGAGCATCTGGAAACAACGCACGAGGGAGTCACACCAATGAAGATTGCGGTGACGAGAGGATTTGGCACCGGCGATAGTGAAGCTTGCTGAGCCAAAAGACGTGGTGGTGCTCTAAGGTGGCTTTGTAAAGGTTGATTCGGGACGTTTCTCGTGTTAGAGTCCCCGGAAGTCAGGTTTTATCTTAGAAGTGTCTAGCGTGTTATTGCTCTTCCGTTGTCAAGAAAGTGCTTTCCTATGATATCATTTAAAGATTTTCTGTCAGTAAAAGGATTCGATGCAACGATGACAACCTGCTCTTAAAATTGTCCTTAAGCAGCTGTAGTATCTGGTCCTTAACACTAAAGTGTAGAATATTGCAAATACTATCGTCTAGCAGTGCAGGAAATCAGACGAGAAGCCTCTCCCTACTTTGGCAAATAAACCTATCAACCATCGACTCCCAGTAATGGAATGTTGTTGCCAGATTGACTCTCCCGGTTTATGCTTTGATCAAAGACAAACCGGTAAAAGCTCCACAGCCGTAGAAAAAATCAGATCAGATTAGGGTGGACGGAGTGGGTTATCAGTAGTGGAGAGAAGGAGCATGAATTACATAGAATAAGTGGCTCAGTATATTTTAGCTGATTTTAAGGAATTGTGGACATGAAGTGTCCAACATGAATGTCAGCCATCATACTGAACGACTCAGGAGCTGATAGGTTTGATTGACATGTATTGAGCTTCGCCTCCAAATTTCATTAGGCTCTGCCTTCACTCTTGACTTCCTTCTCCATCAATACGCTCATAACATATTTTAGGCTGTCCCTCACCATCATTGCCTCCTGCCAACGTGTGAAGTGCGGATATTTGGCTGCGTCCCAGCCATCTTTTGCATCTTTGAGGATGAACGGGATCTGGGCATTCCACATCACAAAGCTAAGGTCGGCATACGTGCACTTCTCACCTACCAACCAAGAGCGATTGGCCAAGTGAGTGTCGAGAACGCCTGCAACGCGTTTTATCTCGTTATTATAGCGGTCGCGAGCGGATGGAAGGGGCTCAGGGTGGTATAGGTTAAACCTGTTGATTGGAAAATATCATCAGTGAAATTGCTCTTGCATGGTACAGGCAAGAGGGACATACCAGGCTGCCTGGCCAAAGTACGGTCCTTGACCTGAAGCTTGAAAGTACGACCACTGCTGAAGATGGAAAGTTTCAGGAAACGAGGTATAGGTGATAGATTCGGTTTTATCGTAGGTCGAGATGAGGTAGGATACGATGGCGCCAGACTCAAAGAGGGTTATGTCCGTATTGGGGTCGATGATTGCTGTGATTGCCATGACCGCAATTAGTGCTAGGAGTACATACAATGGTTCGAGCTTGGAGCGCTACCTGGAAGTCTGCCATTTGGGTTGACGGACTCAAAAGGCTCTTTCTTGAGTCCTTCGAGCTCCATCCACTTAGATCGGTAGGGAAGACCAAGCTCTTCCAGGATGACAAGGACTTTAGATGGATTAGGAACTTGGTCTAAAGACTAAAGTCAGTCATTCGTACACGTGGAGGGCAGCAGTGAAGCACCGACTTCTCCAGAACAGTATGATTGGCTTCATTGTGAAAGAACTGATAGGATTGGACGATGGCTGTGATATATTGCTTTTGGTTGGCAAGCCTTACTCTCTGGTTGAAGTCAAGCTGACTTTGGGCGGACTGCGTCCGTAAGGTAGGATATTCCCTCAGAGCCCCAGGATCACGAGTCTGAGCCTTCAGGCATCTCACAAGTCCACGTCATGACGTGTTCACAGTCGCCCCATTTTGTGCCATCCATGCATCCTGGTAGAATTCGTTGATTCATCGATTGTCGGCCATACGTATTTTAATGTATAAATTACCAAGTAATACCTCAGGTCCGCGGCTTCCGCTCCGTAGCTTATCGTGCTTATCTACTTTACCCAGCCCGTCTAGACGCCGCGCCGTTATTTTCACTCCGCAAGGTATCTTGGCACGCTTGGCTCCTCTAATCAGTCCTGTAAGCGCCCACTAGGCTGGAAGGTGGCGTTTTGACAAGGATCCGAGACACCCTCACCACATCAGCTGCATGTCCGCTATTTGCACATCTCTCACTGGCCCACTTGATCCATTACATTTGCGGTGTGCCAGACCCCAGATGGAAATGCTAGTGGTCCGAGGCATCAGGTGTGCAGCTTTTGTGGTTGCCTACTCAGGAAAGCATATACGCTGCGAATCACATCAATCAAGGTGGTTAAACAGAACTTCTGATATTGAGATAAGGTGCGCGTGTGTAAGCAACCTGCAAGTCTTTCATCCAAACACATGCGGGTGAGATCACGCGTTGATTGGTACACGTGTCTATTTCTAGTTTGTGTGGGGGTGTTAGGACTTAACGATCGCGCATCGTTTACTACTGGAAACAAATCTCAGTTTTAGTTGAGTTATCTCAAAAGCGAGGCATCTCTATTGAACCGGAATGAGATCGACACTAGGCTTCAAGGTAAAACAGGGCAGACAAGATTGCATTCAAGGATAGTAAGTATTGAAAGACTGTGTTCAAAGTGGCTTCTGCAGGTACTATCAGGGCGCATAAATTACATGATTGTTCTGAAATTGGAAGCGATTACCCCCCCAGTTGCAAATACGGAAGAAAGCTTAGGAAGACCGCTCAGCCAATTATTGAAGCAAATGTGCCCCACTGCAACTTCATCAAGCTGAACAGATGCCGGCATTGTATAGGCGCAGCAAAGATGTGTTCCATAAGCCCAGGCCCAGAGTTGCCTGAAACTGTGTTCGGGAGCGGAAAGCGTCAGTCAATGCCAATACTCGGGAAGAAACCATGAGAGACCCGCCTGGGGTCTCATTCGACATGATCAGCATTAGATTTCCTTGAAATTTTCAGCTTGATTTTGTATTTCGAAACCAGTTTTTGTTTACGGGGTAATTTACTCACATTAATTTTCACTTTCTGTCTTACACCTGCAACAGTATCAGGAAAGCTCGACGGGACGTGTCGGCCCCTAGTGCTCAACATACACGACAGCGAATTATCAGGTACGTCTACCGCGCACTGCTCAATCTTACACAAGTTGGCTGTTTATCCCAAAACCAGTAGATCTTTTGCTTGCCCCATGTTGGTAAATCCGACCCGTTCACTGGCTTCATGTTGAAATTCCAAATGATCCTTGCCAGGATAAGACGCATCTCTAAGTAAGCGAGGCTTCTGCCAGGGCAGTTATGGGGACCAAGAGAGAAGGGTTGGAACGCGCCTTTCCGATCGATCATGTAGGTAGACTCAGGAGACCGTTCAAGCCAGCGCTCGGGTGCGAACACTGTAGGCGATGAAAAGTTGCTTGCTGATTGATAGGTCGACCATTGAGGAATGGACACCACTATACCCTCTGGTAAGAAATGACCTGCTACGGTCGCACCCCCTTTCGGCACCTGACGTCTCATCCCATCTGGAATAGTAGGACATAAGCGCAAACCTTCGTGAATCACAGCGTTCAGATATGGTAATCGGCTGCCAGACGCTCCAGTAATTTCGTCTTCACTTTTAAATGTTAACCGGACCTCGTCCACAAGAGCTGAAAGTTTACTGGGGTCACGCAAGAGATAGTTGGTGATTCCGGTAAGCGCAGTGGTGACCGACTCGCTTCCGGCGACAACAATCAACAATGAGTTGATCTCCACTTCCGGAAGAGACATCTGATGGTCTGGCGATGTTTTTGTTTTTGGAACCATATGTGATATCATGTCCTTGTGCATTGTACCTATCTCCAGGCGTTGCGCGATTTTCTCTTCGGTCGTTTTCCAGATATCCATTAAGTCAGCCATGGCAGACTTAGGTGTAATCATCATAAGGATAGAGTCCAAGGGAGGGTAGAATTTGGTGGCTCCTACGATTAAGGCAATCTTCAATTGTGCTAGGACTTGAATCCATGGATGATATCGCACCTCGTCAAGGCAGCCAAACGAGGATCCCCACAGAAGACCTCCAATGATATCAAATGTAGTATAGTTAAACCATTTCAATATATCTACAACGGTAGGCTCCTCAGAAGTATCATCGATTTTTTGCTGGAGCTTGCGAACGAGTAGATCGATGGAAGCTTTAACGACAGCTTCTTGCTCAGTCGTTGACGAGAACGCAGGAGCAAGCACTTTTCGGAAACGGTTGTGATCGGGCTCGCTAGCAGAGATAAGGTTTTCAGCATCCTTTCCAGGTGGCTTGTCTTTGTATTCGTAGGGCCGTACAAATCCCTTGGTATAGATATCCTTCCACGCTGTCGGGTCTGTGAAAGATAGCTCGTTAGGCCCGACTCGTACGACTTCGCCGTAGTCTTCATGGATGCTCTTGACGCGGTGTGGCAAGTCCCCGCTTACCATCGAGCTGATGAAGGGGAACCGAAACGCCCTCCACAGTAGTGGACCCTTGTGTTTGGCCAATGGGTGGAAGCGCAGGTTGTAAACGATACGGCTGACCCAGTACTAGAACGAGTCAATACGCATCGTAGATGCAGCAAAGGCTGGACAGATGACTTACGATAACATAGCCTAGGAAAAGAACTATAAGAACCTTTGTAGATTCCATAGCTCATACAAGATTCTAGGCCCGCTATAGGTGCTCTTTCGCAGAAGAATTGAGAGGAAACGACGAAAGGCTGAAATCTTCCACGTAACAAACGGTCAGTGGGCAAGAAGTATATGTAGATGGTCCTATCAATTGCACAAGTTGTGAAAGCGAGAATGAGTCGGTGTCTCAAGCAACGAGGCGTGAGAGAACGTGTTAAAGTGATCAGGTCAAGAGAAGGGGTTTAATTTCTCGGGTAGATACCGCCTTCGGAGTTATCTGCATTCATACATCCACTAGGCTAACTGATAAAATTTTACAGTGTTCAACGGCTCAACAGCGAATAGATGCTCTCACAATGCTTACACATCCATCATTCGTATCCCGACAATTATCTCTCCATTATAGCTTAGATCTTGGAATCTACCATAACATTGATTCCTTACGCTCTCGAACATAGATTTTAGCGTCAGGATTCGGGAAAACGAATTCGTGGGCGCTCAGGTTCGCCGGCCTACCTTGTCCCTCCGGCAGCTTCCAATCATAATCCATAATCAGTCTAACGAGTATAATTTTGATCTCCAAGCTGGCGAAGAAGCGGCCAGGACACGAATTCGCACCGTGCCCAAAATTTAATATCTTCTCCTGCGTAGTTGAGAATTGATGCAAGTGGCCCTCACCATCTTGCTGGCGCAGCTTATAGTAGCGAAGCCCGTCAAATACCTCAGGGTTGGGGGTAACGTCTGGATCGTTCTGTATAGCGTTTACAGCCATGCTGACATGAGCACCTTTGGACAGCATAGTGCCGTCGGAGAGCTGATAGTTCTGCATCATGACCCTATGCATGGAAAGTAGGGTAGGTGGATTCCACCGCTGAGACTCTCGCATGAACGAGTCTAATTTTCGTAATTTCGTGAAGGAGGATTTCTGCCATTGAATCCATCCACCATCCTCTTTCATCACTTTTCGTATCTCTTCTCGAATAGGTTCGACGTAATCCGGTCTGGCTATCAAATCATATAGACAGTGCACAGCATTCATCTGCGACGTGTGTATAGACGCAAGAGACATTACTACCTCCAAATGGGCGAGTGACGCTGGGTCACCTTCATCCTCACTCGCGATCTCCATCATCCAGGACATTAGGTTGTTACCGTCAGCAGACGCCTTCTCCACGGTTGTAGCCCTTCGGCGGAGGATCTCGGGAATTAGGAGCTTCTTTGCATCTTTGATATAGCGATGTCCTTTCCAAGTCGTGGGAAGTAACCAACTGAGAAAGTGGTGCGTCCACGGCGGAAACAATTTGAGTACAACCAAGGAAACAAAGACTGAATTCGGCTGTTAGCAAAAGTAAATGCAAGTTTTGCCAGGAGAAATCTGACACACCATTCTCAGTGAACTCTGTCGATATTTCAAGCCATTGCGCATTACGACAGAGAGGATACCCTAGGAAAACCCTCGCACTTATTCTTGCAACAAGCTTAAGTATTGAATGATATGGCTTGATAATTACCCAATCGTCTATAATGTATTATCGACTTGTTTGTGATACAAAAGCTAGATATCAGTGCCACATACCTTGACAGTCGGGTAGCTCCTTTTTTATTGCGTAATTGAGCTCATCTTTCATGGGATCAGTCAAGATGTTCAAGTTCGGCGTTAGCTTCAGCTGTAATGTTCGAAAATGAAGATTGTTCCGCAGAATAATGTTCATGTTGGTATGACCGCCCATCAGATTATGGGCATGGGCGACTGTTGGACTCGCGATCGTTGAGGGTAACACGCGCATCTCATTGACGTATTTAGGTGGTAGAACCAGCATATCTGCGTCAAGTCTCTTGAATTGAAAGATCTTGCCTTTAAACTGCGGCAACTATGAGTTCTAACCTTACACTTGTCATTAATCTCCTACCTTGGTGTAGCCTTCAACCAGAATGGCTTCAGCATTCCTGTAGAACCTGAAATTTGACACAAGTCCAGCTTCAAGCTTGGACCGCACCCCCACAACGGGAATCTTTGGAACATAAAACAGGCTCACAAGGAGCATACACCCATATAAACAAAGTGCTAGGATTCCAAAGCCCCATAGAGATGAGTTATGCTCCATGTAGGAGGACATTGCTGCAAAGATTTCTTCAAGAGATCCAACTGTGCAATAAGTTGCCGTAGCTGACAGAACGAACACGGAACAGTCTTGACTGAAAGGAGAATAAAATGTCCTCGAACAACCCCGCTGTTTCTACTTCATGGCGGATCAAAAGGACCAGTCACGACAAGAACGCTCTGCAGCCTTGGTCTAGGAGAAAATAGGCTTCTGAGCGTATCAGTGGACACATGGATCCTTGTTGATCATGACAGGTAGCACGCGTAACTCAACTGTAAATGATCACCAAACCTATGCCACCAATTCGCAAAGTATGATTATGGACAAATCAGATCCCGGGGCTGGAAAGACTGGAGACTCAAGGGTGTTCTTGCTGCCTAGATCATGCTACGATCGCCGATTGCGAAGTCGTTTTGAATCCAATAAGCACAAGATAGTTGAACTAGTACACAGATACCCTCCGCTATGTAGGCCGCGCATTGAACAGCTCTTGTTAGGGTCTGCCAAGACTGCCGCATGTGTCTCGAAGAAGCATGTCGGTTTTCGGTTTTCGCACGTACAGCCGGCAGTGTTTTAAAAACAAATATTACCGTTAAGTATTATTTGCTCAATGGCTGCCACTCGGATGCGCTACAGATGTACTGTGTACTCTATCGATTAGTCCATTTCGTTTCCTTAGCAGAAGTGATCATCGTTGGCCAACATCTGTGCCACACCGTTCTGTTGCATCCTCCTCCTATACACTACCTTACGTTGCAGTTGATCATGCACTCCTCGTATGCACGGGGTTTCCGCGCACACACGGTTTCCGCGCACTCTAACCTGAGAAGGTTAATTACAGATAGTATCGGGTTTAGCGTGCTGAAAAGGGTACTAAGATAATTAGCCATAGTTAGCGTGCGCGGAAACCCCGTGTGCGCGGAAACCCGCCTGCCGTCCTCGCGTATTCTAAAGGCTGCCACAGCCAAGGACAGTCCAGATCGCCGATGGACATTGCAAGGCAACGCTGGCGTGTGAGTACCACATACAAGTTGTTCATCGGCGAGAGGCCTGGCGTCTGTGTGTCTCGATCCTCGATCGTATGAAACCCAATCTCCGTGATCCACGTCAGATCATGGTCCGCAGGCCGAACCGCAACCTCGGGATCGGCTTAGGGTCTTATTCAGGTCAGCTGTGCCTCTCGATCTATGCTGCACTATGAACAGTAGCCAAATCATTCTCGGATGCTTAACGCTTTGTTCTGAGGCTGGCACTCGACGTCAGCCTTTTGGGCCAAAAGTTTGGCTGGATTCGGACACAGGAGGACCAGGTACAGCAACCAAATACAAATCATGGCACGTCTGTAATGGTACCATAATTTCGCTGGTTCTCAAGATGAACCTACGGCCGTCAAACCCAGCCCTTGAGACATTGGAATTTCTGAAAAAAGCATCGCTCCGCTGCTTGTCATGCTAGATGCAGATACTGGTTCTCCTTAACAACGATAGTGTTCAGTAGCATGGATCTCTCGAGACTGGACTACCAAGCCCAGGCGCTGGTTCGACGGCTGGTGGTTGGAAGCGAGAACCGTAACTTGGGATCAGCAACCGTTGCATTCTATGATACTGCGTGGGTCTCTATGGTATCTAAAATCCATCAAGGGCAGAATCGATGGCTCTTTCCCGAGTCCTTTCGTTTTCTCCTGGATAACCAACTGCCCGACGGTGGGTGGAAGTCCTACGCTTCTCGAGATGATGGGCTGTTAAATACATTGGCAGCATTACTGGCCATGAAGAAACACACCAATGCTTTGAAGATGATGGACCAGGCGAATGTACCCAGTCTTGAAAATCGCATAGTAAAGGCAAAGCGCTATATCCAAGAAAGCCTGCGCGATTGGGATGTCGACGCAAGCATGCATGTCGGTTTTGAAATTCTGGTTCCTGCTCTTCTGTCAATGCTAGATAGTGAGGGGCTAAGATTTGACTTTCCTGGAAGACGGTCATTGGATAGGTTGAATGCGACGAAGCTGGCAAAATTTGACCCCGAGGTACTGTATAGCTCACCAAAAACGTCGGCTCATTCCCTGGAGGCTTTCATTGGTCGGATCGACTTTGACCGACTTACCCGTCATAAGACATTTGGGAGTATGATGGCTTCTCCTGCATCAACAGCGGCCTATCTAATGCAATGCTCTACATGGGATAACGAAGCGGAATCCTATATTCGAAGAGTCATATGTGAAGGGATGGGAAAAGGCAATGGAGGCCTTCCCAGTGTTTTTCCAACACCCATCTTCGAGGTCACATGGGTAATATACATCCTAAGTATTGGGAGAACTTTCAGAAGATTCTAATTTGCCGCCTAGATAATTTCTACTCTGCTCCAGAGTGGATTCACGAAAGCCACATTGGGAGAATACAACCTAGAGAGAATTGCAGTTTATCTTCTCGAGCATCTCCGGAACCAGCAAGGACTTGTAGGGTTTGGTCAGTATCCCTCATAGTCTATCATGTATTTGGGACTTATAGACCATACACAGCACCTTGCGTGCCCGCCGACGCTGATGATACTGCCAAGGCCCTTTTGACGCTGAACCTACTCAAGAAGCAAACCAGCCCAGAGTCCATGATTAATCACTTTAGATCGAAGTACAAGCATTTCTTAACATATCCAGGAGAACGTGATGCAAGCTTCAGCGCGAACTGCAACGTTCTGAAAGCGCTATTGGAATCTCCAGAGGTTAATTGTTACAAGGCTGAGGTGTCAAGCATCGCCTCCTTCCTATGCGATTCCTGGTGGAGCGGAGCGGTCAAAGATAAATGGGTTTGTCATCAATATTCTTCACGTTGTGAAGGTAATGCTTACCTTTGATAGAACTTATCGCTGCAATATTCCATGCTGCTTCTGGCCGAAGCTTTGGTACGTCTTCTAGAAATTTGGGACAGTGGCATCTTGGACGGCCTCCAGGAAAGTCTGCTGCAAGATCGTATACCAGTTGTATTGATTCAAATCCTCAATCGGACGCTGCTCTCCCAAAAAGGCAATGGCACCTGGGACCCAGTCGACTGCCCAGAGGCCACCGCGTATGGTGTTTTGACACTGTCAGCACTGTGTCGGCTTCCAGAGACACCGTTTCTCCAAACTCAGGTCACTTCCGCAATTCAAGCAGGCCAGAGCATTCTTGACCAATCGCGACATGAGTGGACAAAGCCTCAGTACCTTTGGATTGAAAAGGTCACTTATGGTTCTCATAATCTGTCGGAGGCTTATTGCTTGGCAGCTATGAAGCCCAAAAGCCCCTCCAATATATGGTCAGAGAAAGTAAAAAATATCTTCGATATCCCAACAGAGTCCATTTCAACAAATTCCAAATTTCTCGCAACCATAGGAGTATTCGAAGCCGTGCCCTTCTGGAAAATCCAAGCCTCCGTAGTAGAGGGCTACACATTTCTGCCGCAGCTCAAAGCCGCAGGAACGGACGTTCTGCCGCTTCAGGAAGGAGCAAAGAATGAGTACTTGAACCTTATTCCGTGTACGTGGACCATGGTCAACCGCCACAATCATCTATTTTTATCTGCTGATATTCTGTGGGATATGATGGTACTTACGATGTGCAACTTTCGAGTACACGAATAAATGGAAACCATAGGGGCTAAGCTCATGGAAGACAACCTCGAGCAGGCTAAGTTCATCATACACGATCTTTGCACTCTTGAAGATTTGAAGAAGCGCATGACCGTAGTGAGACCTTCTAAGGACTCGGTAGAAGCTTCAAGTAATCGCGAACATTCATGCACAGCAAGTAAAGTTAAGACAGCGAAGATAGAGACGTGCTGGGGGACTGTACAGACAAACAGAACAGACACTGTCATTGTGGAAGCTAACGAAGAATACTCAATCTCTCCACTCGCAAGCTTTCGTGCCGTCATCGGTCATTACATTCGCGCAACGCTGCAACACCCTCAGGTCTTGCGTGCCTCTTCGACTGATCATTCCAATGTTCGCTCCTTGCTTTGCGCTTTCCTCCTCTCTCATGTTTCACAGATATCTGACAACTCACGCTTTGCCTCCCAAGCATTGTGGAATCCCTCAGCAACAACCGTCTTCGCAAGCCCTCGTACCTCTTTCTACACTTGGGCCCATACTACGGGCGCAGATAGCATCTCTTGTCCATTTTCATTTGCCTTCTTTACATGTTTGCTGAGTGTAGCAGCAGCACCAAAGCACACAGGAACACAGAAGCAAGCAGACGACTGTTTAAGGGCCAGCTTGACTGGAGGCTATCGGCAAGCGAAGGTGGTTGCTGCCTCGGCTAATAGCTCGGCCGCTAGGGACAAGGGGATAAAGCGGGGAAAAGGGGAATAAATAGGCCGTCCTCCCTACTGTTTCCCCCTTCATCTCTTCCTGTTTCTCCATCCCTTAAGATTCAGCCAGAAACACGCTTTCGCCCCACCCACCCACTCCATAGACTCAGTCGCTTAGATAGAGGGAGTGCTTGACACCTCAGGGCGGCTTCCGGGGCAAAATTTAGCCCTGGAGGCCGCCAGGGGCTGTCGGGTTTGCCCAAACACATAATATATATTGGTTCAAACGGAGTCGATGCCCGATAGTGCCCCATATGACCTCGTATTCCAACACAGTATTGGTCCGACTACTTATAGGGGTTTCCCGAGCAGAGTTTCTTTCTACAGTCAAGCATCGAAGCATCATTCCCGTCACCTTCTACCTGATGTTTGACCCACCTTACCTGTATCTAGCCTACCTCCTAGATCTACCCACTACTACTACTACTATGCCTTCTGAGCTCTGACTACTAGTTGAGACATACCACCCCTCTACATTGAAGCCGACAGCGGGGCTCTTCTAGTCAGTAACAAAGCTCATCTCAGAAGCTAGTTAGTATCGAACCCTACCAGCTGCTCGATGTTCCATTTAGAGGGCATCAACATCCCCAACCTCAATTACTATGTCAAATCTTCATATTTTCCGATTATTCTTGAAGATCTGAACTCAGCTGATTCAGAGCTACAACTATGTCTTTCAAAGTATGTCAGGTACTCAGTGCGCGAAGTTCACCTTCAGCCGGGGAGCAGCTGCTTGGCGAAGGATTTAGCGATTCAGCGCATCGAAATATCTCCAACCACATTTACTAGATCAAACCTTCATATTTTCCATTACCTTTGAAGCGTTGGATTCAGCTGATGCAGGGCTACAATTATGTCTCCCAAAGTATGTGGGGTAGTCAGCGCGCCCCGCCGGTGGCCCAGAGAACGATGTCGGGAATAAGAGGTGTCTGCTTGATGACGGCACTACCCTTGACTGTATGCAGAACTGAATTCGCTGAAGCCGCAGTGAACGGTCTTGCCATGGTGTCTTTGCTCCACGAGCGTGGGTCCTTCTGCATGTGCGGAAAGACGCCATTCGTTAGTGCCAACTAGGGCTCCTGCGTGACAATAGCACTCTTCCCTTCATGGTCTGAACATCTATCTGCTGAGCTGGAAAGGATAGGACAAAGCTTTGGTTGCTGGGATTGTAAAGTATTGGACCTTGAGCCACCTCGGATTACGACAACCTGGGGCCCGGTGGAGTGCTGCCATGAAGAGGATTAGACATGTCTAGCATGAACGACAACGTTGACAACAATTGGTTATGCACTATTCGCTCATTGTGCGGCAAGTCACCGGAGATTTTGCATGGAGATTCGCAATGCTTTCCGAATCGAATTCGATGGTGGCGAAGTTCTATGCATAATATTTTCCTACCGATAGCTTCGCTATGCCCGCATCAGACTTCGAATGCTCGGACCGTATTCGGTAACGAACTTGGTCCAGACAACTTCAAGCTTCATGTCGGACGGCTGAATGCATTTCGGAGATGATGTTCGCAAAGAATTCTCTCTGGTATTCTCCAGAAAACTTTCTGTATACACCGAACGGATACGTCCAGCATAATTACTAGATACGTCGAGTGCAGGTCGTCAACACTTAATACGTACCAGAAGCATGAGACCGAGACCCACCGGCATACACCGAACGTATACATCCAGCATACTTACTGAATACGCCGAATGCAAGTCGTCAACACTCAATGCCCCGAGTAAGTGCTAGAAGCTTGAAACCCACCGGCGGCCTAATTCCAGCATACTCTGAGAGCAATTGCGGACCAATCTTTGCTACACTTTCACGTCGTACTCTCTATAAAGAGGGGACTTGCGTCTTATGGAAGTCAACATATAAGTAGCCTCTCATACTCCACCTTGAACAAACATTGTCATCCTTACACTAACCGCTCAAAGCCTTTTCGAGGATGCTCAACTCAATACTTCTTTTGCTCCTTGCTGCTTCAAGCCTTTTGGGGCATCCAACATCGTCATGGAGTAGCGAAATAGTCATTCAGGTCCACGAAAAGCCAGGATGCCATCACCGAAGATATATCTGCTTCAAAATCATCCTCTGCCATTCAATTAGCCTACCAATTCAAAAATCAAACCAAAATAGAGAACGTTGCCGTCCGTCCAAATGGCAACCTCCTACTTATTGTTGTGAACGAGCCCGTGATGTACCAGCTCAACCCTAAGGCTTCTCATCCATAATTTCTTCATCAATTCCCAAATGGCACTAGTCTATCGGGTATTATCGAGACCGCCCCGGACATCTTTATTATTGTTGTAGGAAATTGGTCGACTGCAACATTCCAAGCGACCCCAGGATCCTTCACCATTTGGTCGATCGACTTGAATCCAAGGACGCCAGCCGTAAAGATTATCACGCCTATGCCCGGGGCCTTCGCACTTAATGGAGTGACGACACTAGATGGATCAACAGACATCGTTCTTATCTCAGACTCGGTTCTCGGAGCTGTGTGGAAGTTGAACGTAGTCACAGGCGAGCACGGAATAGCTCTTCAAAATCCCCTATTCACAAACACCACAGGACGGGGTCCTCTTGCGATCAACGGCCTTAGCATGTATCGAAGCGTAGTCTATTTCCTTAATTCAGCTCTAAAATTGTACGGCCGTGTCCCTGTTACTACTGATGGCAATGCCGCTGGAGAGGTTGAGGTACTTGCGAGAGCAGAAGATGATGTTTCGACGTTCGATGACTTCGCTATGGATTGGGAAGGCAATGCTTGGGTTGCTACTCATTCGAAGATGGTGACCGAGATAAGTGTCGAAGGGAGACAGAGAAATTTCACATCAGGGGCTGATGTCCCGGATATGACGCAGCCGACATCGATAGTGTTTGGAAGGGGTTCCAAGGAAGAGGAGAATACGTTGTATATTGTCACAGCAGGTTTCAAAGAGATCGGAGGACAGGTTTTCCGTATGCGCGCTTGCATGATCTGAGATCAAAAACAGAGGCGGAACATCTGTATGCGCTAAGAACTTTTACTTAGGCCAGTTTCTCACAAAGCAAGTAGAAGCGATACTCCTAGATTTCTCGCCGTTTAAGTAACGCTTTCAATTCTAACTTTTACGCCGCGGAACAGGGAAGGGAAGGGAAGGGAAGGGAAGACAATAACCCCCAGTCCCTTCCCCGGAACAGGGATGGGAAGGGAACCCCTTCTTATTCCTGTTTCCCTGGCCCCCTTATATGGCCATAGAATGGCTCATTGCTGCCCCTATTGCTGCTCTCGTATATGGGCCAAATATGGCTAGTACTTAGAGGCTAGTCCAAATCAAGTATAAGGCTTGGCGTTTCGTAACGGCTTTCCTAATTATACTAATCTTTATACCATTTAAATGAGCATACATGCGCGTATACATAGGCCATGTATGGGACCAGCAATAGGCCACATATGGGGGCAGCAATGGGCTATACATGCGCGCATACATGGGCCATATATAGGGGCAGCTCTACAGCCAGCCCTATAGGCAGGGAAACAGGGAATAGCAGGGAATCCCTTCCCTTCCCTTCCCAGGTCCGCAGCGTACAAATAGTTACACAATCCCGCATTCAGCAAACTCATTTCAACCTATCGGTTTTCCTTTTCTCGATCATCTATCTTCGGTCTTCTAGTAATCTTGCGTAACACGAAGATGCCTCAGAGAGCTCCATACACCTCTTCACATACATCTCCTCACTTACGCACCTTTACCCGAATACCCTTACTGTCCGCTTTCGGGTACGGCACGAACCGATCAGAAGCCATATCAGTATCACTCCGATCCGTCTCAAACAACTCCCAATATCCATCCTCGCCATGGTTCTCCTTGGTGCCAAACCTGCGCCAAATCTCCGAATGCATTAAAAAGAGCTCTGTATATGCCAATTGCATCCCGAGACACTGCCTAGAGCCCTGCGAGAAGGTCATTAAGTAGCGCTTGAGCTGCGGATTCTCTATGAAGCGCTCAGGGCGGAAGTTCATGGGATCGGCAAAGACGTCCGGGTTGAGATGGACGAGGGGCGCGGCCATGCCGACGGGTGTCTGGAACGCTGGTCAGAATGTACCTAAATGGGTATTGGTTTTGGAGGGGTGCCGCTCACGCCAGGAGGGATATGCCAATGTTTCTTGCCGTCATTGTACATCATGACGTCGTGACTGATGCGCGTCTGGCGCTGGCTGGTGCCCATTGCGAGGCGGAGACCCTCCGTGATGACTGCACTGAGGTATGGCAGCTGTTCTGTATCCTTGATTGATAGTGTCGCGGTGACGTCGGGGAGTGCAGCATTGAGCTCGGCTCTCAGTTTTGAGAGGACCCTTGGGGTAGAAAGGAGGTGGACGGTCATGATCTGGGAGCAAAATCAATCTCTGCGACATGAAAAGGGACCCCTCTCATGCGACGTACGCTCAGAATCCACGATGTTGTTTCTGTGCCTGCGATCGAAAAGTTCTGAGCCTCTTGGAGCAAACGGAGCGGCTGTTTATCCGCCTCGGACAACTTGCTATCCAGGATTTCATCAAATACTGTTTTATTGTCCTTGCCCTCGTGGTGGGATTTGGACACTCTCGCAATATTTCCTAATAATTGCTGCGAACAATTTAGCTTTGCCTCCTGAGTAATTCAGTCGCCGAGATTACCTGTTTGAATTTAATGAAGGTCCCGAATCCGGGGTTTATCTTCAGTATGAGCCAACGAGGCAGCCTAGCGAAGGTCGGCATAAACCATTTGAATTGAAGCGCAAGCGGCCCAAGGTCATGGAAGCCGTCAATCTGTAGCCTTGTCAGCCATTGAGGTCAGATACCATTGTCTGCTACCCACCATATCAAAGAAGACCTGATTAAATTGTGGTCCTTGCACCCAATTCATACTGAAGCCATACGCATACTCGGAAATTACATCGTTAGTAAACGCCCCGAACATGGGCAAGAGACTGATCTCCTTCCCACTATCCTGGAACTCCCTCAGCCGAACCAACAACTTATCCAGGTTCGTCCTCATAATCGGCTCCAGCCTCCTGACTGACTCCTTGGAGAACATCTTTGACATGGCAGCCCGCCGCGTACGATGCAAATCATGATCAGCCGTTGCGCCCGCGGCCTGCGAGAAGCCAAAAACCTGTATCATGCGCGAGTACTTGTCCCTGCGACGTCCGCCGGCGGGCATCAGCTCGGGAAGAAAAGAAGGGTCATTGATGTGCAATTCGTCAGGAGTAATTCGCACGACGTGACCGTATTTAGCGTGCATGTCGCGGATTCTGAAGAGGTATTGGCCCCCGCAGACGAAGTCATGGTAAAATTCAACCCAGAGAGTTGCTGCTGCGAGGCGCGGGCCAGGGAATTTCGCAAGCGGGTGCAGAGTGAGGCGGTAGGTGTAGAGGAGGGCGACATAGAGCACGAAGGAGGCAGCAATTGTGGTCAATGGCCAGGTGATGAGAAGATCGAGGGCAGTCATGGTTTTGCTGGTTCAGTAATAGCAGGGCCGAGAGGGCTTCGGATCCGCCCTTGGTACGACGAACAAGACAGGCAACGGAAAGAAAGGAAAAGCCAATGCAAGATTCAACTCTGCTTGGTCTTATCTGATACTATGTGAGTGGTGACATATGAAGAAATTCCACTCATACAATTCGATTATCGATATTCGGAGATCATCGTAGTTCGGCTCCGATTCGAAGTCGGCCAAGACAGGAAATAATTCGGTGGATTCGAAATGCTCCGAACATTGACAAGGTACGTCCGAGCAACAAGAAGGTACTTGTTATGGTACATCATGGTCGGAGCAGCTTAGTATCAGGCTTTCGGCCGTTATTTATCGCTGGTATATCGCTGCAAGCTTCTTGATGGACAGGAAAAGAGTGCATTTAGCCACTAGTCTTTGCACGCGAGTGCATTCAAGCGCCTCACTTTGCAGAACTTAGCTTCCTTTGTCTGCACATTGTCTGCGAGTCTGCGTTAACAAGAAAAGATCAAAAGGGTCTCCCCGGTGGCCTTATCTACTGTTGTTGGGATTGTGACTTTCTTGTCAATCAATGCTCGATACCGAAAGGAGGATGCAGATCCTCTGAAGATACGAAAAGCGCTTCAAGGATACTGCAATCGAAGATCTCGCATATGTGCGCAATCCATGTCAATGACGACATCGCTCTTTTCTCGGGCACGATCCTCAGCATCAGGTATCCACCAGACATAGCAGCTCTAGCACACCCTATCCAAAGCCTCGCCGTCTATATCTCTTGCAGACAGACTTGCCAACACCTTCTCCACTCCTCTTGACCCCCTTCTCGCCCGTTCTCGCCCGTTCTCGGCAGAAACAAAGCGCCTACACCCGACTCATCTTCAGCGTCCAATAAATACTGCGACGCACGGCCTTATCACTCTGCTACGCTTTTAGGCCGCGCCAATGCCTGCACAACAGCACAGACACAGGAATCGCGCATGATCACGAGAGTCGCAGTACCTGCTTTCGAAAAGTGGGCCGGAAGCGCGTTTGCTCGTGATCGAGAAGCTAATGGCGGCTTAGGATGTTTCGGCTCCGTGAAAATGATGAAGAGGCTGCCAAGAGAAGGATTCTAGGGCGGTGGTAACTGTTGGAGAGAAGGACCTTATGCTAGTCAAGGTCGCTGGAGAGCGACGGTAGGCCTTTTCCACCCCATGTTAGGAACCTCTGATGCAGCTGAATTTGCTCTGTAAATCGATGAGATGCGTGCCATTGCGCTACTTTACTATAGTGTCACTCAGACTTGTAGGCTCTATAGGCACCCTCGATGGGTAGAGGTGTGGCGAGCTGATCTTCTCAGCTGGCTTAGAAGTAATAGTTTCTTTGTCGGACGTCTCTGCAAGGGTCAAGTGAGCGATAATGAGAGAGCACTTTGTGCTATGAGGCTGTTTTCTCTAGTCATTAACACACCAGACTATCAGACGTCTGAAACCACCAGCGGAAGCCTAATCTGGGAAATTTTTAGCTCAGCACTTCAGATTCTACAACAGCCTGAAGCTCATGACTGCTCATCGCTCGGATCCTTCACCAAAAGACAGAGCATAAAGACAGCAGGTTCGGCCGATATGTTGAATATCGGCTTTACCCTCCGTAATCTTACGCAAAAGCCTTCTCCTTCAGCTTAACCATCAACGCCTTGGGCTCAAAGACAAGGTAAGCCTTCTGATCCATCCAATTCCAATCATTCGGGTCAGCCATCTCGAGCTCGAAATTCCAGACTAGTTTCGAGAGTATCAATCGTGCCTCTGCGAGGAAAACCCTGTCATCAAAAATCAGTCCATGAAGAAGAATGCAATCTCAACTCGATCAAAGAAATGCGCTGCAAGACGAATCATCGCAGACTTACTTCCCACCCATGCAGTTCCGCCCACCCACGGAAAATGGCTGGAAAGCCCGCTTGTCATCCCGAGCGAAACGCTTCTGGTATCTCGAATCGGTTTCGGGCAGGAATCTTTCGGGATGAAAAACGCGAGGTTCCACCCAATTTTCGGGATCGTTCTGGATGTTTTGTAGGTTCACGCCGATGATATTCTGGGCACAGATTAGCGGCTGCTTCTCTCTTCTGTGATGCAGCGAATAAAATGGTAGATGGAAGAGAAAGGATGCACTAACCCCTCCAGGAATCCAGTGGCCATCAATCATTTGGCCTTCTGGCGGGACAATTCTCGGGAGGTTGATAGGTGTTGGATGGTGAATGCGTAGGGTTTCGTTGATAACAGCAGAAAGATATGGTAAACTCATAGTAGAAGGGATGGTGATGTCGGCCTCTGACTCGAAACCTTCCCGGATCTCCTTTGTGAGTTGCTTCAAGGTCTCGGGGTAGCGCATCAGAAGATAAGTAGAGGTGGCCAATGCCACAGTCGTCAGCTGGCATCCAGCAATGACGACGGCAAGTCCATTAGTGTTAAGTTCTTTCCTTGTGATGCCTTTTGTCTGCGTCTCGTCCAGTCTCCCAACAATAGGTGTGATGAAATCCGATCTCGACGGGCCCAAGTCTCCCATTTCCAATCGACGCGAGATCTTGTCCGTCGCCACTCTCCAGCTGGTCGCCCTGTTCTTCGCCGTCAACTGAAGGAATATCCATCCGAAAATCTTGTCGAGAGGATGGAAGCGGCTCAAACTGTTTCTGACGGAGCCAAATTTTGCGCCGAGGAAAAAACCCAGGATCCAAGAGTGTTCGTTGTCGCCATCTAAGCCATAGAAGGATTCCCCAAACGTAAGGTCTGCGATAATGTCCAGAGTCGCGTATCCGTAGTATTTTGCCATGTCGACTTTACCCTCGGGATTCTTCCCGATCTCCCTACGGAGCCTTATCATTAAGAGATTGGCGTAGGAGTCGATGATTGGGGACTGGTCCTTCAATGCTCTGTCAGAGAAGGCGTTAATGAAGTTTTTTCGAATCCGGTGGTGCGTTTCTCCTGCAGCGGTGAAGAGGGATTCGGCCCCGTTCATGGGTGGTGTCTGGCTAAATGGATCCTTTGGCATAAGTGGCTTTGACGCGTATATGTCCTTCCATGCGCCAGAAGATGTCGTGGCGATCTCGTCTGGAGCAATACGAATAATGGGTCCGTATTTCGCATGGAGATTGCCAGTAAATCGCCATGTTTCACCCGTTATTGTAGAGTAGATGAGTGGCCAGCGTGAAAATGCTGTCATTTTTGGTCCTGGGTATTTAGATAACGGGTGGAAGTAGATGTCGTAGATGGCGTGGGTGACATAGTACTAAAATTCCATCTAAGCTCCAATTACGTTGGTCATTTTGTTTGTGGATACATACTAACACAAAGATGGCACTGACAGCGCTCATAATCTGGCTGGCCGAAAATGCCAGCGGAGAAGGCACGTTGGGAAGTGTCAACATGTTGTCAAATCTGGCTCATATTCAGCATCATCAACAGAGAGTAGAAATCAAAAGGCATGAACCGTTGTGAAGACGTTACAATATACAATTAAGGAAGTTTGCTGGTTGGTGATAGTTGACAAGACAAAATTTTTGAATGTGGGGATGCAAAGACGCCGACTCAAATTTTTCATGTACAAAGCGATCGTCAAATGGCAAGTAAAGGTGCATAGTACATACGTCAAAGCCGTATTTTGCATCAATTCCCACAACTCAAGGTACAACCGAGCCTCTAAGGTATGAATAAGAATTATCTGGTTCCTATACAATCGGACTCTGAATAATGGGCGCCTAGGAATGTTGGTAAATACTCTCACGAGCGGCTGAAACACAGGCGGATATTGGTAGAGACGGAGGTAATGCGCAGTAACTTGATCATTTCTCGCTAGGTATCGATGGTATTATCCATCAGATAAGGGGCATTCGGATCTTGCCAAAGGCTCAAGTCAAGCCCCGAAGGACCTGCATTGTGAGTTTAATCTGCCGAATAATGACGCAAAATATATAGGTTCTTTTCGCACCGAAACAGGTCCGGGTTGCACCTAAATTTCGTGCTTCCGAAGCTTCTGCAGACTTGGGCTATATGGATAAGCATGCCAGATGCATACCCCAAACCCGAACCACCCGAATTCGGTGCAGCGTGTCTTGGCGCTATATTCACGCTTCGGAAGGAGAAGAACACAAGTTTGATTGGAAGCGAATCAACACCCCAAAAGGCAGCCTCTTCTCAAACCTCTATCAGGTTCCTAAATCTCCATCAAATATTTTGGCCAAGCGCCCTGTCTTTACCTACTTACACTACAACATCCCCAAAAATTTGTAGTTTCAACAACCCCCTCCCACGCCGGCAATGTCGGTCAACCCAAACGGCCACCCGATGGCCTCAGTAGCGGTATTTTGTCCGCAAAGCAAAGCTCCTGGGGAGAACTATCTCACTCAACTACACTTCTTCCTCCGCAACAACAAGTATCTCGAACCCTTTGTGCAAACCCTGCTCGACCTGAAAGACGTATGGACCATCCTCGCCAACGAACGTGAGGACATTTCCGATCTGGGCCAAGGGCCCCGATACATGCACAATTTCTCAGAATGGATCACCACGGGAAAATCATCCCAAATCGCCAACTGCATGTCCGGAATCATATCGCTTCCGCTACTCGTCGTAATCCAAATATGCCAATATTTCCAGTATATGGAGCTCCACGGGATGTCACACTCCCAATTCATGGCACAGCTCCGAGCTGGGGGCGGTATCCAGGGGTATTGCGGTGGTCTACCACCGGCCATTGCAATTGCTTGTTCGAGAAACGAAGCCGAGGTCGTAGAGAACGCTTCAACAGCCGTGCGAATTGCACTCGCAATTGGGGCTTACGGTGAACTCGGAGATGATGAATCCGTGCCAGGAGCAACGACTATTGTTGTTCGAACGAAACGAGTCGGCCAGGGGGATGAGTTGATCGAAAAGTTTCCCGGGGTGAGTTCCTCAAACGGTCATTTATCTTCTAGCTCCTAAAAGGCAATTATTCTAAAAAGTGCACGCAGTCATATATATCCGCAGTTACAGACCCGAAAACAATCAGCATCGTCGGGCCAGTGCCCGTTCTCCTGAAGCTCCAATCTTACGCACGAGAGCAGGGCATGCTCGTGCAAGAAATGCACATCCGAGGCAAAGTGCACAATCCCGAGAATGCCGAACTTGCCCAGAATCTGTGCAAGCTGTGCGACAGAACCGAGATTCTTCGGCTTCCTCATGCCAGTAATTTGCGGGCCCCCGTGAGGTCCAACAAGACGGGCGATCTAATCATAGAAGGATCGCTCACGCACGAAATAGTGAACGTAATCCTTGCGTCACGGTGCGAATGGTATACGCTGCTTACAGAGATAGCCAAGGACCTTGAATTGTCCGGACGTCGAACCCATACATTTGCGACATTTGGAATTGGGGACTGCATTCCGTTATCCCCATTTCACAAACTTCAGCTTCAGATAACGAAAGTGGATGTCCAGTCTCTTATAACCGAAACCACGCACAAAGACCGGACAAATAGACTGGAAGGTGGTTATTCTTATCCAAAAGACGCTGTCGCCATCACCGGCGCTTCATGTCGCCTGCCTGGAGCAAACAGCATGGACGAGCTCTGGGATCTCATTTCCAGCGGTACTTCTCGACATACGGAAGTCCCCACGGACAGATTCGATTTACATGGGAGCTTCCGCGCATCTCAGGACCGCAAATTCACCGATAAGAGGAAATTCTATGGCAACTTTATTGATCATGTAGACAGTTTTGACCATGCATTCTTTCGCACTAACCCCAAAGAGGCATTAAACATGGATCCCCAACAACGCGTACTCCTCGAACTTGCTTATCAAGCCATGGACTCAAGCGGCTACTTGGGCTCGCATCGACGCGAATCAGGAGACCCTGTTGGTTGTTTCATAGGCGCCAGCTTCGCGGAATATCTTGACAACACAAACGCTCATGGACCAACTGCATACACCTCAACCGGTACGATCAGAGCTTTCCTGTGCGGTAAGATAAGCTACTATTTTGGCTGGAGCGGTCCCTCAGAAGTTTTAGACACGGCTTGCTCATCGTCTCTCGTCGCCATCAATCGAGCCTGCAAAGCTCTTCAAACAGGTGAGTGTACTATGGCTCTCGCAGGAGGCGTCAATATCATGACCGGGATAAACAACTTCATGGATCTGGCCAAAGCCGGATTCTTAAGTCCTACAGGCCAATGTAAGCCGTTTGATCAAGCTGCAGATGGCTATTGTCGCTCTGAAGGTGGAGGGTTGGTTGTTCTGAAACTGCTCAGCCAAGCATTGGCAGATGGCGATCAGATTCTTGGTGTCATCCCCGGCATAGCGACTAATCAGGGCGGACTGTCTTCCTCCATCACGATTCCGCATTCTCCTGCGCAAAAGAAACTGTATCAAACGGTTTTGCGCCAAGCCGGAATGAAGCCAGAACAAGTGTCCTATGTCGAGGCTCACGGGACAGGTACTCAAGCCGGAGATCCATTAGAGATAGCCAGTATCCGAGAAGTCTTTGGGGGGAAAGACAGAACCGACCTGCTGAATATTGGCTCTCTCAAAGGCAACCTCGGCCACGCAGAGACCGCAGCAGGTATTGCCAGTATGCTCAAGATTCTCGCCATGATCAAAAACGCCGGCATTCCACCCCAGGCTAGTCACAAATCCCTCAATCCCAAGATCGCTGCGTTAGATACAGACAAGATGACCATTGCCTCAAAAGCTGCTCGTTGGGAGGCCGAATTGTTGACAGCCTGTGTGAACAGTTACGGAGCAGGAGGGAGTAATTGTGCCATGATCTGTTGCGAAGGCCCTCCGCAAAAGATAGAAGTCTCCAAGCAAACCATGACAGCTGAAGCGGGATCAACATATCCGATAATCATAAGCGCAGCGTCACAAGAAAGTCTGTACGCAAATGCCGAGAGTCTGAGTCGATACCTCCAAAAGACAACTCCAAAGCCCAATTTGGGCGATGTGGCTTTCACACTCAGCAAGAGACGTAAGCTTCACAGTCAAGCCTTCGTCACCTCCACATCCGACATCAACGTATTGGCACAAAGTCTCAAAAGTGAGGCTCAAAACTCTTTTGAGGTGCCTCGAACGCCAAAACGAGTGGTCCTAGCTTTCGGAGGGCAAACCAAGAAAACCGTAAACATGAAGAGAAGCCTGTACGAATTCCACCCACGACTAAGGAACTACATCGATGAATGCGACAAGATCGTCACAAACCTTGGCTTTTCCACATTGCTGCCCTCAATCTTTCAATCAGAACCGTTGACAGACGTAGTAATGCTGCAATGCGGCACATTCGCCATGCAATTCGCATGCGCCAAATGCTGGGTCGACGCCGGTCTCCAAGTGGACGTAATGATCGGCCACAGCTTTGGCGAGCTGACGGCCATGGTAGTCTCAGGGGTGCTCTCACTTCGAGACGGCCTCAAGCTCGTCGCTTCTCGAGCATCGCTGATGGCAACAAAGTGGGGTCCAGAATGTGGAACCATGCTCGTGATCCATGGTAGCCGCGACATTGTGCAAGGCTTGATCGCTAGCATCAACGCTAGTTCACCGGAGCCAGAAATCGAAATCGCATGCTACAATGCTCCATCAAGCCAAGTCGTAGTAGGCAGCTCTCTCGCCATTGATCAAACCGAGACTCTACTAAATAGCAACCCACGCTTCTCCGGCATCCATAAGCGGCTCGATGTGACTCATGGATTCCACTCCAAATTCACAAAAGCCATCCTCGACGATCTCGACCAGGTCTCAGCATCATTAACCTCCTGCAAACCGGAAATACCCCTTGAAACCTGTACCGCCGAGCCGAGCGACCAGTTCTCAGCGAAAACACCTTCTCAACATGCACGAGAACCCGTGTATTTCTCGGACGCTATTCAGAGAATTGAGAAACGTCTTGGTCCCTGCATCTGGCTGGAGGCCGGTATGGACTCGCCGATCATTCCAATGATCAAAAGAGCCTTGACCACACCAGATGATCATTCTCTTCAGGCTATCAAGATGTCAGATTCTCAGGCGTCCACGAAACTGATGTCCAATGTGACGACTGCTTTCTGGCGTGAAGGAATCCCGGTAACACACTGGAACTTCCTCCCGCCAAGAAGGAATGCCTACAAGCAAATCTGGCTCCCACCGTACCAGTTCCAGCCAACAGGACACTGGCTCAAGAACATCGATCGAGTCATGGAGGCACAGGAGAATGTCGTAGTCGAGAAGACGACAATGGTAGAAAAGCCCCAAGAACCAAAAGCGCCATTGAGATTGGTGAATGTTAGAAAATGTGAAACCAAGAACGACCGCTCCAGAGAATTCGACATTTTCTTGGGAACGCAGCGTTTCATCAAGATCGTATCTGGCCACGCGGTTCGACAAAGACCACTATGTCCGGCGTCAATGTACATGGAGTGTGCAGCAATGGGCGTGCAGCTGCTCCAAGGACATATGGAAGCCGGCACTCTTTGCTTCCTCGACCTCTCCTTCCAGGCAGCTTTGGGCATCGACCTGGCCCGAGAAGTTTCCTTGACACTCGAAAAGTCCAACGACTCACAAGCATGGAGTTTCGTGATCAAAAGTTTTTCCAAAGCCGATCCAAAGTCAAGATCCTCAACGCATGCGAAAGGCAAAATTGTGCTGACCACGCAGCCTGATTTCAGAACATACGAGAGACTTATCGCTGACAGAATGAATGAGCTGGAAAGCAAGCCAAACACCGAGAAGCTGATGTCTAACCGGGCCTACGGGTTATTTTCCCAAGTTGTCCACTACGCTGACTTCCTCCAAGGAATTTCGTTCATCACACTGGACAAGGCTGAGGCAATAGCCAATATTGACCTCCCCAAAGAAGCCCAATTCGGTGCCGAGGAGAGTACAGTAACTCAATACTGCGATACCGTAGCCATAGACACGTTCATCCAAGTGGTGGGCCTCCTCATAAACAGCAGCGCCCTCGTGACCAGCGAAGACGTCTACGTCGCCACAGGAGTGGACCACGTCTCGATGTCCTCAGCCTGCGACTTCCACAACCGCTCGTCCTGGACCGTCTACACAAAGTACACAAGTACGGGCGAGGGTCAAGCAGCAGGCGATATCTTTGTTATGACACGCGAAGGGGCTCTGGCCATGACCATCACAGGGGCACAGTTCACCAAGCTCTTAATCTCGAAGCTCGAGAGATTTCTAGACTCTGCCAACGCAAAGCCGTCCCAAGGGACTGCCATGAGCAATAAGGGTCTCCCACAGGCACCGGTCAATTCCTCCAAGTCGACATCCACAGTAAAGTCCGTCGAAGAGACCGAGACCCCGCCAGGCATGGACAACAGCAGCAGGGCGACATCGATCAATAGCGATAGAGGAGCTGTAACGCCGGAGGCAGTGGATGAGGGCGCTGAGAAGAGCCTGCGAAACATTATTGCGACCTACACAGGGCTTTCTCCAGCGGAGATAGCGCATGATGCCAACATTGGCGATCTAGGCGTGGACTCTCTAGCCGCAGTTGAACTCGCAGATGAGCTCCAGACACAGTTCGGCAAGGACGTCGAAGCCGAGGATCTCCTTACAAGCAGCTACGGAGCTCTCTCTGAACTCCTTATTCCTTTCGCCTCGACCAAGAAAGCGACGTTGCTTATTTCCAGTAACTCAGGGCCCCAGGCCGCAATTCTTACTCCACCATCATCCTCATCCTCATCCTCGTCCTCGTCTAACGTCAACGCTAGCGCACAAAACACGCAAGGCCACCAAGTCGCTTTGAAATTACTTTCCGATACCTCAGGAGCCTCCATCGCCTCCATCAACGGCAAAGCCACCCTTCAGGAACTCGGTATCGATTCACTCTCCGCGGTCGAGCTCAAAAGCGACCTGGAGGACGCATTCGAAATCGAAATCGAAGACGATAGGTTTACCCTGGACTCCACCGTGAAGGAGGTCCTGGACTTCTTAGGAGTAGGAGGGGCATCCCAGGAGGCATATTCTTCGCCGGCAGGCGCTACAAAGTCCAAAGATCAGACAGGCCAAGAACAATCAAGCAGCTTCGAGAAGGAAATTCCTGCCGAGAAAGGACGAGGCAAAGAGGTTGAACTAGCCAGTCCCATGGAAGCGCTGATCCAATGTGAGGCGTCATTCGACCAAGCAGCTACCAAGCGTGGATTCTTAAATTACTGGACAGAAGTAGCTCCGAAGCAAGACGAGCTACTGCTGGCATATATATGCGAGGCATTTCAAGCGCTCGATTCAGACATTGGTCAAGTTCCAAAAGGCCAACAGATTCCCTCGATTTCTCATCAGCCGAAACATAAGAAGGTGGTGAACCGACTGCTTGAGATCCTCGAGAAGCATGACCTCTTGACGAGGCAGGGATCGGCTCTTATCCGCGGCAGCAGGAAGACACCATCCACGCCTTCTCAGCAACTCCATGAGCAGTTCCTTGCACAGTTTCCCCCCTACGCTGGTGAAGCTCGACTCATGGCCCTGACAGGCCCAAAGCTAGCGGACTGTCTGTCCGGCAAGACCGACGCCGTAGCCCTCATGTTTAAAGGCGCCACAGCCCAAAAAGTCATGGAAGACTACTATTGCGCCTCGCCAATGCTATCCACCTTAACTGAACAGATAGTAACCTTCCTCCGCGTCGTCATGACATCTAGCAGCACCACATCCAGTGACACCCCCATCCGAATCCTCGAAGTAGGTGCCGGCTTCGGCGGCACAACGACGAGGCTCGGCGAAGTAATTCAAGCGAGCGGGGTGCCCACCTCCTACACATTCACCGACATCTCGCCCTCGCTCGTGAAAGGCGCCAAGACCAAATTCGCAAAGTACCCCTGGATGGATTTCCAAGCCTTGAATCTTGAAAAGGACATGCCCGCCTCGCTCTTGAATACATACGATATTGTCATTGGCACCAATTGCGTGCACGCGACAACAAACAAGACGAAAACCATCAGCCGGCTGAAGACAACTCTGAACGCACAAGGCTTCATGGTGCTCTCAGAGGTGACACAGCTGGTTGACTGGTACGATATCGTCTTCGGGCTGCTGGATGGCTGGTGGCTCGCCAACGACGGGTCGACCTACCCCCTACAACCCCCAGAGTCTTGGGTAAGGTCCTTCGAACAAGCGGGCCTCAGCAGGATATCGTATTCTCAGGGCCCGAGTCCAGAATCCAATACGCAGCGACTGCTCGTAGCATCTAACGACCAGAAGGTAGCTGCACCCGTTCGTGCCGAAGGGAAGCAGCACGGCGTGCAGACAGTCGTGTATAAAGAGATAGACGACACTCAGATCGAGGCAGACATTTACGTGCCCGCTCAGGCTTCCGCAAAAGCCATGCCAGTCGGTACACACTCATCTCCCAACCAGCGATACACTAACCCCTAACATCCCACCACCGCATTCCTGCTAACTCATGCCTCTGCTGTTAGCACTCATGATCCACGGCGGCGGGCACATGACACTCTCTAGAAAAGCGATCCGACCCTACCAGACTGCCTCCCTCCTCGCCCGCAATATATTACCCGTCAGCATCGACTACCGGCTCTGTCCAGAGATAAATCTCATCGACGGGCCTATTGCGGATGTATGCGACGCGTATGCGTGGGCACAGACGGGCTTGCAGGCTGTCGTGAGAAGCAAAGGGATTTTGATTGATCAGAAGAGGATAGTGGTGATAGGATGGTCGACTGGTGGGCATTTGGCCATGACGACGGCGTGGAAGAGTAAAGAGGCAGGTTTGACACCTCCAGTGGCGATCTTGAGCTTCTATGGTCCTACTGATTTCGAGTCTGGAGGTGAGTTTGTTCCTCACTATGTCAGGATAAAGAAGACCGGCTAACTACTAGCCTCCGCCACTAACAGATCTCGATGTCCGCCGAGCCGAAATGTATCCGGAACGGCGGCTGTCAATGGATAAGATCATCTCCTCTCTGCCTACCAAACCTGTAAGCACTCTTTGCTCAGAAGAAACACCCTCTCCCCTACCCCTTCTATCCCCTTCTCCCTGCCCTCCCCTCTCCGCTCTTTCCTCGCACCATGAAACCTCCCAAATCCACGCCAACCCCCCCAACAGATAACAAGCTACACCACCACCCCTACCTCCACCGACAGCAGCCACCTGGGCTGGCTACGTCCCGGCGACCCCCGCTCAGAACTCGTCCTCTCCCTCTTCAAAGAAGGCCACGGCCTCCCCCTCCTCCTTAACGGTATCCGTCCCCCTAACGGCAGGTCCTGGTCCACCAAGCCGCCAGCCGACCTCATAGCTGCTATATCCCCCCTGTCTCATCTCCGTCGCGGCACTTACACGACGCCGACCTTTTTGATCCACGGGACGAACGACGAAATCGTGCCGTATCATACTGCGGTGGCGTTTAGTGAGGCGATACGGGAGATGGGGGTGAGGGGGGGGTTGGGGAAGGTGAAGGGGGTGAGGCATATTCATGATTTGGAACTTAGAGAGGGGAGGGAGGGGTGGTGGGAGGGTGTCGGAGTTGGGTATGCGTTTTTGTTTGGTGAGTTGGGGCTGTGAAGGGGAAGAGGAATAGGAGTTTTTGGGAACTTTGTTTGTTTGTGCTTCCTCTTTGGAAGGGGTTTTGGTGAGTGCGATAGACTTTCTCAGATCTTTCTATAGCATTCATAACGTCGTAATCTGATCTACTCTAATCAGGGGTATAATGAAAAGAATCTCAAGCGGCGCACTCCGCTCCCTACCAAATTTTGCCGCAAAGTCAAATGAGGGGGAAAAACCACCCCGTTCCATCACTAAAACTCATCGGCCCCCTTCAACACCCTCCTCAAACTCCTCAACTGCTCCTTCACACACTTTGTCCTCCCCTTCGTCAAAGACTCCACAAACCCCCCACTGACACTCGCCCCCAAAACCCCCCTCCCCTCCCCCTTCCTCTTCCCAACTCTGTATCCTTCCGGCAAGCCCAAGGCCACTTCAATTTCCCCAAGCACGTGCACACTTATCTGCAGCAGTATCTTGATCTGAAACGTTCCAAATCTATCCAACGAGACGCCCCCAACCTGCATGCCCGGGAAGACGAGGGGAATTAAATCGACGCGGTCGGTATTGTGGGGACGGAGGGCAAGCATGTACTCGAGTATGTGGGCGTACAAAATGCTGTGTAAGTGGATGATGCGAACGTAGCAGGTGAGGAGCTGAAGAATGGTCGCCGTGTCAGTAAGGGAAGGCGGCTTGGAGGCGTCAGAGTTGCCAGTGGGAAGCTTGTGTTGTGGATGTCGCATCGATCCGTCCATAGCAGGGTAATCATCATCCAGGGTTGAAGCTGAGGGCGAGGCGCCGCTGTCGCTGGAATTCCAGATAGAATTTTCGTGGGTCCTTGAAGACAGAGAAGGAGGAGGAGGGGTCAAAGGGGAGGAAGGAGTGGCTGGTGCGGAAAAGGAAGTCAGCAGCGTCAGGAAAGTATTGGAACTATTCAAGACGTTGCCCACCAGGTGGTTTTGGAAGACTGTCGCCGTGGCGCCGGACGTAGGCTGATGTTCCTCGGGATCGATGGCAGCCAATTGCGCGTACAAATCTATTGCTAAGTCAGAGAGCTCCTGCATGCGTCGATGTTGGTTTTTTGGCATCGAGGTGGTGTCTTCGTCGCACCTCATAAGGGTTCCCCGTTCGGCCAAGTCTCTGAAGAGAGCGGACTTGGCCGTCGAGCTAATGCCAAAGTTTGCGGATAGCTCCGCGCTTCCTCTGTCCCTGTCTCGAGCTCCACCCAGTCGAACGTTCAAAGCCTTTGTGTGCTTGAAAGGTGCTGCATGGGCGCTTCTACTCGGTAAATCAAGATCCATTGCCTCATCTGAAGTCCCAGGTATCTGCATATTGTTTGACCATGTTTGTGTACGCGCTCCATTTGCCTCGATACCCACCTCTCGAAATTTTTCGTCCTTACTACTTGGCGGAGCAATCGGTATCTGGATATCCATTGGCTGCGCTTGATACTGTTGAAAAGCCCAGCCGTACTCGGGATCAAAGGATTCAAGCCCCGAGGCTTCTCCTGCATCGTTGTTGTAAAACGTCGGTAACGTTTCGTCTGGCCAGGGCAAGGTTGCAGACGAAGATCCAGAACATGTGGAAAAGTCCAGGTTGTATCCAGGCAAGATGCTCGAGGTCTCATGCGCAGACGAAGGGTTTACTGCATGTACCGGAATCGTATCCTCGGACTCCCCTTCATTCTCCTGCTCCGCAGTATTCTCTTCTACCGACCAATCACTGCCCCGCTCTCCAATTCTACGCTGGCCCTGCCCTCCATTCCCCTTGCTGTTGATAAGGCTACCATGGGTGCTTGGATTGACGATAGCCCTCGAGGCCATCCCACTTTTTTTGCCATTCCCTCTCCGCTCCTTGCGAGGGGGGTCATTGGATGCGGGAAGTCTGCCGGCACGTTTTTGTATACCAAAGTTGCAAGTGGCACCTGCTCTGAAACACCGGACACACTCAGCTTGAGGGGAATCCTGGCTCACGTCCGCGCGTAGACATCTGAGTTTCTGGCCACGACAGCGATCACAAGCTCCACGTTTACCTCCACCAGAGTGTGGCTGCGAGAGCGCACTAGTCATATCGCCCTCAGGAGTCGACATAATGTATGATATATTTGAATCTAGGGCCAAGGCTACAATTGAAAGCAGTCCGTCTCGGCCTCATTACATCAGGTCGACAGCATTCCGTTGGTTCTTAAAGCGCAATACTGGCTTGGTGGTCAGAGGAGTGAGGGACTAGGGTCGACTTTAGGAGTGCACAAACTTGAACCCCCTTCGGAATCCTATGCACGACCTGCATGAATGAGATTGCCGAGCCCAGCGGATAGGTTGACGGAAAGCTAGGGCTGGCAGATTCGGGAGGATCGGGCCTTTGTCAAGGTTCTGCATCCACTTTCCGTTCCCGGTTTATATGTGACCCTGTGGGGTTCAACGCTTGAATCTTAAACACATTATCATAGGGATTCGCGGAGATGCGTCCTAATGTGCCATGTGCGATACTTGCAGGGTAATCGAGATTTCAGGTCCTCGAAGCGGATGGCGATCACTTCGATCATGTAGATCCGATCCGATCCGATCAATCGACTCCAGTAAAGTGCTTTAGCCTCGTTGACAGTGCATGGAAAAGTGGAAAAGTGTAAAAGTGTAAAAGTGTAGGCGGAAGTGGGCTTACCTGACCCATCCATTACCGAGTCCGAACAACCCCTCGTTCCAAAGGCAAGCAGTCGATCAGATCATCACCCATGTCGATAGTTGACGTGGTCGAATTAGAGGCACCGCGACGTCGATGGCGACTAAAGCCGTGGAGTCGAGATTACAAGGATCGGGGGTTCTTGGCTGAGATTTGAGTGGATTATTTCATCTAGCAATCAACTCCTCTCAGCTGCCGACAGGGCAAGCATTCCCTGTCGAATTCCTTCGCAAAGCGTCCCTACTTTTGTGGAGCAAATCGCTCGTCCACTTCTTTTTGCGGAAACGTGGAAAGAAAAACAGTGTTCGAACAGTACTAGTATGTATAGGGCTACTCTAGCCAGGCTCTTCACTAAATGCTAAGAGGGTTCTCATATATTCCCTGTGGAAAACGTGGATAATGAATTTATCATAGGGACAGAATCATGATGTTGATGAAGTGTGAATCTGATTAATTGCTGAAAGGTATGTTTTCTACCTTAGTTGATGCATTCCCCGTCGCAAAGGCAGCTCCTGTAAGCTATGCGACCGTTCTCACTAGCTATGTAGCAATGCAATGCCAGCTCCTGTTGGCCTCAAGGGGACAGAGAGAAGCATGGGTGCTCTAGCCTTTGGCAGACTTTTCCCGACGAAATAACAAACGGACATTAACTTCTGCGACCTTGTAGCCGCAGAAGGGTGTAGCATTCGATAGACCTCCAACCAAGGAGAAGGTCCAGGCTCTAGCCGTTGATCGATCTCATGCCAGCCGGGTGGTATCTGTCACCTGCCACTTCGCAAGTTGCAAGTATTTGGTCAATCTCCACCATTTCCTCCTCGTTTAGCTCGACGTCGCTCGCTTTCCCATTTTCAATGACGCGGTCGACTGTCGTGGCTCCTGGGATGGGAATGATCCTAGGCATCCCCTTCTGTTTCGACAGACTCATAATCCAGGCAAGTGCTAGCTGGGCTGAAGTGCACTTCTTCTTTTGGGCCATAGTCTCAAGTTTCTTAACAAGTCTCATGTTTTTTTCGAAGTTGGGTGGTTGAAAGCGTGGTAGCATTCTTCGAAGGTCGTTTTCGGGGATATCGTCGGAGGATTTGATCTGGCCGCTCAACATGCCGCGGCCCATTGGGCAATAGCTATTGAAAGAATATTAGCTACCCAAAGCGTGAGCGCTCAATGAACTTACGCAATAATTGGAATGCCCAGCTCGGCACACGCCTCAGTGATACCGTTGGACAAGGGCTCCGTAGAAAAGAGGGAGATTTCGACCTCCACGGCCACGATTTTCGTAACCTTGGCCGCTTCACGGATGGTATTCGCATTCACCTCGCTCAGAGCAACCCCTCCGATCTTGCCCTCCTTCACCAACTCCTCAAGCGTAGCTAACGTAGCCTCAAGCGGAGTGTTCGGGTCTCGACGTGCGCATTGAAACATGTCAATCTTTCCTTTCCCACCTAGCATATCCACACAACGCTCCACGCTCTGCCTCACAAATTTCGGGCTACCATCAGGAGTGAAGTCCGGCTTGAGAGCGCCCTTAATGTTCAATACCACTTTGTCGGCGTCTTCGGGATATTTGGTGAAATACTTCTTCAGCAAGGTAAGCGAATTGACATCGGGCGACGGCCCGTAGAATTCTCCGCCGTCCCAGAGGTTGCAATCTTGAGATAGAGCTGCGCGCATTGCGGCGAAGGATTGCTCTTCAGGTGGGATGGCGTTGCGCCTGGTCAGCCCTGCAAAGAGAGGTTAAGGTGGTTGAGCTGGCTGAAAGTGCGTGGGAAGCTAACCGAGAAGGCCGTAGCCGACGCTGCCGACTTTGCGGCCAAACATTTCAGCAGACATTGTTGCGGAGCTTGAGTATGAGATGCGAGAATCGAAGATAGCGGATGACAGCGAATGAAAGGCAAATTCTGAAGGGAGGATATGGGGGGAGGCAGGCCCGAACGAGTATGGTAAGCTCAATGACGCTCATGGATTGGGTGATGGAAAGGCTGGAGGAAGAGGATGGGGAGGAATACAGAGAAAAACAAGCGGAGATGCGGTGGGGGAAAAAGAAGCTGAAAGAAGAAGGCAGGGCTGAATTGACGAGACACACAACGGCGATAGGCAATAATTTTCACCGAGGCCGAAGAGCACGAGCGAGACCAGAGCCGGGTTAAGTGCGATAAATGATCGGAGTATGGAGTAGATCGACACCTCTCCATCTTGTTGCATATCATTCTCTATCTCCGTCCATAGAGCGACTCTTCCCTACTCAGAGCCAAAGAGAGGCTGCTTCGTCTGATCTAACTTTGCTCTACTCGAGCTCTAACGTATTCTTCCCGCTCGGCCCCCCCATGCCCCGTTCCGCGAAACCGTTGCTCTAGCTAGGTGCAGATCATATGTTTAGTATAGGTACATATGCCCGACAAATAACACACACACTTCCCCGGACGTATTTCATCATCTGCGAGATTAACTTGATGCAAGCACCTTGCTCGCTTCGGAAGCAAGCCAGATACATTCATCTACATACGGACCAATATGATGGACAACGATGATAGACAGCGCTAACAACCCCTTCCGGCCAATCTTCCTCTTCCTCTTCCTCTTCGTCTTCCTTTCCCTTGAGCGCAGCAAGCCAACTTCGGAACAGAATCGCTCTTTCGGCATTCGGCTGCAGTCGTCGCTGCAATGACATGCAAACATGCATATGGCTGTCTGGCACAGGCTGGTTCCACTCTTGTGAACGTGTGCCAAATCGGGGATTTGTGGATCACGAGCGGCCTTCTCCGAGTTGGCCGAGAAATCCCATGCAATGCCATGACGCGCTAGCATCGGGCTGAAGCTCTCTGCCGCTGGCCATGACGTTGGAATCCACCGAAGTCCGAAATTGTGTCCTTGTCACCTCCGAATCGAAGTATTGGAACATCTGAACCCTATTCAGTTGAGTATCCCATTCGAAGATAAGAAAAAGTAAATGAACCTTTCTTTTATTATCAAGCACTTAGTCAGCCAAAAAAATATGTTCAATTTTTAATAAATTTAAAATTACTTGTTATTTAATATTAAAAGAATTTTAAATTATGATCTACGTTTACTCTTTAATATCTATTTTTCATATAATTCTATATAACTTGCTGGTAAAATTTATTAGAATCGACGTTGCCAAGAATTATCAACAATGCTGCAACCGCTAAATGATCGCTGCTCCTCTAATCCCAAGGTGTGGCACTCCTCATCAACCAAGATCTACTACCCTTTAAAGTCTACCACCCACCCTCTCAAAGAAGCTTCTCCACCAGAAAGTCCTCCAGTGTCGCCGTCATTGATTCCTGTGCCGAGGAATAAGGTGTTAGCTGGAGAGATGTCTCGTAAGTGGCGCAAATGTACCGAGCTCCCACACCATTCGTGAAGATATGCCTGAAAGTCTTTCATTCGATGACGCCGTCGATAGGATCTGCTTTCCAGATCTTGCAGATCTCAAAACATAAAGCTGAGAAGATGAAGAGCAAGAGGCCTCTCACGCCCCACTGGAGAGGACCATTTCTCAAAAGTTCGAGTCCTGCGCAGCCATGATTTCGCGATTGTCAATCTTTACTCTTCTCTCCGTCGTTGCGACGGTCTTGGCTCAAACAGGTCCAGAAGTAGCCTCCTACTTCAGGGAAACTCTGTCCAATGCTTCTGCAGTTTATCTTCCCTCTAAGACCAACTATACGTTGGAGACTACACAGAGATGGAACGCCTTCAGCGCGCCAACATATCTTATTTCTGTGAAACCAACTACCGATCTTGATGTCCAGAAGATTGTCCGTCAATTCGTGTCAAGCATTGGCCCTCCTGGACAAGACTACAAGAACATGCCGCTAACAGTTCTGGGAACAGATCGAATATGCTTATCATCACAACATCTCATTCCTCGGCACAGGCGGTGGGCACGGCTACTCAGCAACTCTGGGTACAATCCAGAACGGGATTGAGATCGACCTTGGCCATTTCAACACCGTCTCCATTGACCAAAATGCTAACACCATGACAATTGGTGGATCTGTTCACTTCGCCAACGTTACAGGGCCATTGTACGATGCTGGAAAAGAATTCCGTACGTAAATTACATTTGAAATCTTTTGGACCGTAACCTTGCAAAGATCATGATCTAAGACTTTCATGTACAGAAGTTGGCTCGTGTTCCTGCGTCGGCATGGTCGGTGCTACACTCGGCGGCGGTGTCGGACCCTACGGAGGCTTGCACGGTCTTGAGATCGATGGACTCCAATCCGTCAGCCTAGTAACAGGTACTGGTTCCTTAATTAATGTTTCAGCGACCAGCCATCCCGATCTTTGGTGGGGCATGCTAGGGGCGGGCTTCAACTTCGGCATCGTAACATCAGCCACATATCAAGTCTATGATTTTACAAACAGCGGTCAAACCATGAACGCAGATTTCAGGTTCCATGCGAGGCAGAACGGATCCCTCTACGAGTTCGCGCACTCCTTTGCTGGCAGATTACCGGACGCCTTCTCAATAGATATAGCAATCGCCTACAACGAGGCGTTCGGAGGCGTAAGTCATCATCTACTGTTCAATTCCTGGCGGCGAAAAGTGCCTGCTGACATTACCTCCAGACATACATGTTCGCCAACTTCCTTTATGTTGGCCCATTGAAAGAGGGCATGGCGCTCATTCAGCCGTTAATAGATCTCGGGCCCTTCGACCAAAACATCACCATGATCCCCTGGAAAGACATCCAGACCTCTTCCAAATTCGGGATCGACGCTCTCGCTTGTATCAAAGGAAACTTCCACAGTGTCTGGGGCCTGAATCTTTACCAAATCGACGTCCCGACCCTCATCAACGCAGTGAACTACATGGACACCATCTACGCGCAGTACCCTGGCTTCCGCCGAGCATTCCTCGCCATAGACATGTACGCATCTCGAGTCATCGAGTCTGTCCCTGACGACGCAACCGCCTATCCTTACCGGAACGCCACCGCACGCTTGTAAGTCAGAAATTTACCCCCTGAAACCCCAGTCTCCACACCAAATATCTAACAATCACCTTCCAAATCCCCAGCCTCCTCGACGTCGGCTTCACAAACAGCTCCCTCGGCACCGCCGCTTCCCAAGTCGGCCGCGACGCGCGCAGTATCTTCATTCCGACGAGCGGCGCTAGCTCCAGCAACATCGAAGTTTATGTCAATTACGGGCACGGCGATGAAGGGCCGCTAGGGTGGTACTCTGAACGGAAGCTTCCGCGGCTGAATGCACTCAAGAACCAATATGATCCCAATAAGCTATTTTCACATTACAACGCGTTGGAAGCCACTTATGACGTACCCAAGTACTAGTGATGGAGAGGGCATAGAGGGATCGAGGGAAGAGCTTGGTGGGATTGTGTTGTCGGCTGCAATTTTGGTTAGATTTTGAGTGTTAAAGGTAATTTAATAAAGGAACGATATGGGTGAAGGGATGATACTGGTTGAGACCACTGCGTAAAAATAGACTTGTGATTGCTTTGTATATTCTCCAAGATATAGGCCTTAAAGAGGCGGCTGTCTCTTCCCCAAACCTTCCTCTCCCTCTCTCTCCTTTGGTCGCAAGCGTCCTCCCATGACCCCCCATTCATCATTGCTCAATCCATCACCCACAGTCAATCCCAATCCCATGCTCAACCTCTTCGTATCACCTTTCCGACCCAATAAAATACCCAGCCAACACCTAAAACCCCCATGTTTGCTACATCAACGAAGCCAGATCCCACGTTCCATCGCCCAAAGGTATTAACAACAAGTGAAGCTAAGAAGGACGAGAGTGGTGCTAGCTTTTGAGACGGGCTTGTCTGTACTCGAACGGTGATTCAGGTGAAACTGGTGATGCGAGGTATGATAGGGGCTTTTGGGGGACAAAAGGGGAATTGTTGGGGAGGTAGTACATTTGGGCCTTTCTGGTAATTGATGGTCTGTTCATTGAGTTTAGGCTTGATGCCCTTGACTATTCTTAAGGATTAACCAAGATTATTGCTATATAGAGAGAGTGTGGGCGAAGGGTGCAGGAAATCTGCGCCTCAATGAGAGAGGACAGTCATGGCTGAGATGTAAGACTTTGCGGAATCTGCTGCTTTGCTTTGGTCCCTTCAAACCAGTCGATAGTGGAACAGATGTTACAACCGAAAATCGATGTTCCCAAATCCATAGTAAGAAAACGATTCATCAAAAGTTACATACTTTTAAGATTTATACACTTTTCAATGAGAATGTTCATGAATTATCACCAAGATGTTTTGATTTGTTTTATGCACACCTCTGTCGGCGATTCCAATTTCGAAAATCTTATATCGATAGACTTATCGTACATGTCTACATGTTCTATCATCGGGCTAGCAGCCACTTAGTAACGAACGCGGTTAAGCGGAGCAAAACAGATTTAGATAAGCCGCGTTGAATATATTGGATGTGTCCGTCCAGTACATGACTGCAAGCTGGAAAACCATTTCGACTACGGCAGCCATGGCTTACACGTCAAACGTCCCAATAGCATGGACTAAGTATCATCAAGAGTACGTCGGCTGTCTTACACTTCTTGAATTGCCTTCGTATGCTTTCGATCTCAAGGGGTATTGGTCACCTTATCATAAGGATCTCATCTCACCGGTAACCAGCAGTCAAATAGGTCGTGCGCCTACGGCAGTACCGGAGCAGAAACAGTTGCTAACGACTCGTCTTCAATACGTTGAGAAAGAGTCTTTTGAAGGTTACAGAATACCGGTTGGCTTTCATCCTACACTTCGGAGCCAATTTTATTCGATGCGATCTAAGGTCATTAGTCGATGGCACCGCAATCTGCCCTGCTAGGGTTTTTTTTAAATCTACACCAATGCGAGAGGTGGCCAGGTCCCGGAATTGTCAGTATCGGACTTGATCATTACACATCCAGTAGTGGTTTCTGTCCGAAATTCCCAGCAGCTAATTGAGATTAACGCTGCCATGTCGTCGAAGAAAACCAGTGTTACAGCACAGGCTTCATCAATTCCTTATCAGGAGAGGCACTTCGGCAGAGTTGGAATTGGATCGCAGCTTTTGGATCCTTTATTGAAATTGGCATGAAAGACATCCTCAGTAATACTGGCCTCGAAATGCGGCCTTTCCTCCAAGACGCTAGCTTCACGTTCTTCAACTTGAAGCACGTCATGACCGAAAATCCAGTCTGATGGCTGGAATCATAGACGGCACATTCGATTATTTACGCCGCGGGATCATTAAGCCTGTCTCTCCCATAAACGTGTGTTCAATCTCAGAAGCCGAAAAACGCATTCCGATTACCGCAAACAGGTCATATGGGGCATATAGTATATGGGGTTGAAGCTGTATAGGAGTCTATCTAGGAGCGAGCAGGTGAAAACTCTACTAGCGGGCCCCAGCCCTATCAGCCTTATGAGGCGGAGGTTACCAACTCCCCTATTTCCAACACTCCCCCTTGGGAACCGGAGCCTCCATGGGCCAAGACTCGGAGCTCCAAGCTCCCCTCTTTATGGGAATCATAGCCAACCAGGGCCATATATGTTGAACATATGAAGCTATTCGGAGCTTCGTAACGTATGTCGGAGTTACTGACTCCCCCAGCCTAATGGCTTAGCAGTGATTGAAGCTATTCGGAGCTTCGTAACGTATGATCCACCGTTTCCCTCCGTCGAAGGCACATATCCACGGTATATAGAGTACCGCTTCCCTTCGTCGGAGGCACATATCCACGGTATATAGAGTACCGCTTCCCTTCGTCGGAGGCACATATCCACGGTATATAGAGTACCGCTTCCCTTCGTCGGAGGCACATATCCACGGTATACTGGATCCACCGCTTCTCTTCGTCGAAGGCACATATCCACGGTATATTTGAATCCACCGTTTCCCTTCGTCGAAGACACATATCCACGGTGTTCTAATTGGCTCTATCGCGTAGAGGCTTTGCCGTTCTGCACTTGTTGCGTCGATTGACCTTATCGCGTAGGAGGTTCCAATTGATGACGACGACGACGACGATAGACATGGTGGCAGTGAGCTTGTCGTAGTCACTGAATACGGAGCAACAACCCAGGCGGTTTGCACTAACCCGGGCTCATAACCTGTTGGAATACGAGGTCATATGGGGCATATAGTATATGGGGTTGAAGCTGTATAGGAGTCTATCTAGAAGCGAGCAGGTGAAAACTCTACTAGCGGGGCCCAGCCCTATCAGCCTTATGAGGCGGAGGTTACCAACTCCCCTATTTCCAACACAACGACTTTTTGCACCCCCTGGTACCACTGGTGCAACGCACCTCTCATCACCGAGCTACAGTCTTTGATTGCCATCATCACTTCCATCTAGTTTTGTCCATTCTCTTTACGCTGCTTATTCTGATGATCTTACCGCCAATGTTCAAATACTGAAATTCCGGCTCTGTCAGATGATTGGTTAGTGAAAAGAAAGCTGACGCAGCCCGATGAGGTTCGCCGAAAATGCCCGCATGCCATCTCAGAAAGCAAAAAGCTCATTGGTAGCGTTCCCAATTGTATGAAAGATATCTTTGGTCCGAAGATCGGAAGAAGCTACACGACGATTGAGGGGCTTTCTCATGAACAAGAAGACTCTTCGTCGTACACCATAACCTACGGGTAAAACGGCTGAGCATGTCGTGCAGCCAGAGAACCAGGGCACCGAACTGTTAATTCTAGATGTGGTTCTATTGCAAGCATAAATTCGTAAATGCTCACTCTTCATGCATAAGGCAACAGGGCAGATGTCGAGTTGGGGGCTAAAACGTCGATGCTTTGCATATTGATTACCTTAAAGAGTTGCCTTCTGCACTTTGAGCCCAGCATTTCAACGACTATACATATGGCCCCCACTATCAACTTGAGGCAACAATACCTTCTGTATCGCTATTCGATCGATCTAGACTAAACTCTGCAGTCGTTTAAATTGGGCTGCAGCCTTCCAATATTGCCTGCATGACGAAAACCCGAATTCTAACCGCCCTCCTATATTGTGCGTGCAGTCCAGGGACATGGTCTCTGATACGCAGACTGCTTGAGAGCGTTGCCACTCAAACATTGCGTCGACAAAGATCTGCGCATCTCACACCAACTTTGCTTAGCTATCAGTACCTGTGCAACAACTGCTGTCGTGGAATTGACTTTTCTTCAGTCCTGTATCTCTACAGAACTTTATCCCAGTTCGTCATGAGCTTTGACTGGTCCTTTTGATAGGCTGCCACATGGCCATATTACAACCGCATAAGGCGTAGCCCCCACATGTGCATCTGCATATTCGGACTCGATGGATGACATAGGATGGTCCCCGAATTGTATATATCTTTGAGGCTTGATCCAAAAAGATCATTAGGTCCGCTTAGTTGCCGCAAGTCTTTGAAAAATTTCGAGCCCACGGCTTTAGCTCACAAAATTGGAAACCTTCAAAACACCATGGAACTACATCAGAATACTTCCCGGTACCAGATATTAGGAGCATTGCCTCCACCACCTGGGGTAATCCCCAATTTTTCGAAGTCAAGTCTTGGTTATGTGGTTGCTACAGTTACAGTATGCCTGGTTGTTACTACCTTGGTCGTCTGGGCCCGTCTGTACACTGTATTTTGCATCCTCAAATCCCACGGATGGGCTGATTGTAGGTTTCCCTTCCTTAATAAGCTGGTCATACTGACTTTTTACTGCAAAACGATGTCTAGCCCATACTGACTTGCGCAGACACATCTTTCGTCGCGTGGGTTAGCTACTCTATGGTTTCCCAGTGTTCGCACCAAATACTAATCTTTGCCAGTTTGGCTTCACGGGCTTCCTTACTGTTGACGTCGTAGGAATGAAGCATGGTGGAGGACGTCATCAATGGAATGTTACATTAGAAGACTTTGTATTCTTGTTGAAGGTATCTCCCTCTTTGCGGCCCTTGAATTTTTGCACCCCAAAAAAAACAAAGCTAACTGTCTCAGTTGATCAACTCCAATGAGATAGCTTACGGCCCAATCATTTTTCTTACCAAACTCTCTATCTTGCTTCAGATGCGACGTCTGTTTACCACGAGAGGAAGGGACAGATTTCGAACCCTCATCGATGCGGTTATGTGGCTGAATGCTCTTTTCTACTTTGCAGATACGTTCATCGAAATCTTCCAATGTGTGCCAAGAAGTAAGATATTCAATCCTCAAGAGCATGGCCGGTGTGTCAACAACAACTACGCAATCATCATCACGGCCTGTATAAATATACTCTCCGACATGTCGATCTTCGTACTTCCACTGGTCAAGATATGGCGAATGCAGATGCCGGTAAGGCGAAAGGTTGGAATCTCTACAATTTTCGCCTTTGGGTTCCTGTGAGTAATTCCCTTACTCCTGCGGTTCGGAAGCTAGCTAAAATGGCGGCAGTGCCTGCCTCTCCGCCGTTGCCCGTTTAGTCGCAAGCATAAAGACAACCACCACTAAAGATTCCTCATACGAGATTATGAACCTAGCTTTGTGGTCGTATGTAATTCCAGATTATCTTCGACTCTCTGCGCATTGAGACTGAGTTTTTGACCAGAGATGCTGAGATTGGCTGTGGTATCGTTTGCGGCTGTTTGCCGATTTTGCCTGCCTTTTTCCGTCAGTTCAAAATGGGCAGTACCAAAGCTGCCTTCCATATGAACACACATCTTCGAAACAGGATACACGGTACACCAAGCAAAGATTCCACCAACTCTACGTATGATGGAAGCGTAACGGTTGTGGGGGATGCGTTTGGTCCACGTATGCTCAAGGGTCGATACCTCGAATTGGAAGAGCTTCCGGCGAAGCCAAGGGGCCTCCAACACTGCTGAAGGTGGGGTATTCACGTTTGCGATTCGATAAAAGGGCTTATACAAAGAGGTCGCTCTAGATAAGTACAATTTCACGAAGATAATCATACAACATGCGTTTTTGAGGGAGACGTTAGGGAGCATGAGATATGATTCGTGATATTTTTATGAGGTTTAGGACTTGCGGTAATCAATAATGCGTCCCGCTGCCAACATGATATTTGTTCAGAGAATATTGAGATACACTAATAGTAGGAAAACGATTAGTATTGTTTATTTTGAAGGGTCGAGAGAATGCTTGCCCCTCTAATGATGTTCATACCACTAGCTTACTTACATAATGTCGATCTTAACCATTCTTGCAGATCGCTTTGATAGCTTCATCAATTCATCTTTTCTGTTGAAAACGACATTAACTTGACGAAGTGAGCAAACAGACAGCTTGTCAATTGCATTCGTGATCAGCGTTCGCTCAAACAGTTGACTACTTCTATTGAAACTTGACGATGAAAGTCAATCATTGAATCAATCAATGAGTCATCATACTGTCAGCGATCGTATGCTTTTTCACTACACGTGAATGTAACGTTTTTGAATTTACAGCTAGCGAAGTGTGTGATCAAATCAGAGACGACATGAAGCTCACGATCTGTGAAAATCACTCATTTGATATCGTGATGAACTTGTGATTGTTCGAGTTCTTGAGTCACGACGTTGCTTGCACATCATATCTGAATACATTATCTCGACTAATCTTTCAAAATGCTTTTGACTCTTCAAGCTTCTATATATCAAGATATCATATGTCTTCTGTTGAAAATGAGATACATATGCAAATATGTATACACATACATATGCTCATACATATATCTCGATGATTAGTTATTTTCGCTTCGATCGAAGCAACTTGACGCTAAAGATATTTATTCTTTCTCTCACTTCTTTCTTCATCTGTATGCTTTATCATATATGCTTTATTTACTAGATAGTCAATATATCTACATGCACATATTTGCTTTGATTCTCATATATCAATAAATTATGAGTTCAAATTAAATTTATTTCACTATTGCAAATAAATTTAAGAACAAAATTTGAAGCATTAAACTCACTGTCATCAAATTGATGAAAATTTCTCTATCAATCATATTTCACAAAATAATTCTCATATTTCAATCACAGTGAAAAATTCAAAGAACTATCATGTCTTGAAGCTAAAGAAGAGTGAAAACTATGAATCATAAAAGAAAAATATAATTAATGTCTTGAAAGTTAATAATTTCTGAATGATTATCTCAAAAAAGCTGAAGAAATTAACATCACTGTCATTTAATGTCTTGATAGCAAATAAAAAGAAGTATATTACTGATGTTTAACATTGAAAAGATAAAAATGACAAAGTCAGCAATATAATTGACTTCAACTGCAAAAAAAAACTCAGAATATAATAATAATAAATTCATACATTCTTGTGATATTAATTGAGTTAACTCATGAAAGACTTTATGCTATTTGTATTGAGTGAACAAAACTCTCTGAGATAGAAAATCACTCACAGTTTATACAACTGCTTCACGCAGTTGAAACAGTAAGTTTTAAAACTATGTATCAAATTTGTTCACGTTGATTACACATTAAAGAATGAGTGTTTTAATCACTTTAAATTGCTTCAAAAGCTTCATTTTCATCATCATTTTCACTACTGCTTTGAAACTCTTCATGATGATGATTGTTACGATTTTAGTCTTCGTCTATTCTTCATCTAGTCTTCGCCTGATTTCATTCTAATCGAGTCTAGCGAGAATCTGATCTAGAGATGATATCATTGAGACTCTGCATCATATGTGTAAGATATCAACTCAATCAAGTCTAGCACAGAGCTGAGAAACATACATATAAGAATCGAGTTCTTTTCTGTAGATACTTTTCTTTCTTAGCATTTATCTATTAGTTAAATGACATTTCTATGACTCGCTCTAGATCGATCTCTAACAGTAGATAAATGCTAATCAACTATTCTGCTATCGACGTGTAAACGATATGAAATAATCTACTTCGTTTATTCAGAAAATTCGCAAGAAATTCTTTGAATTACTTTTATCAAAACACATCTTCAAATTTACTCAAATTTACTCAAATTTATCAAATCAACTACAATCAAATCTATTCTTATCTTTCTCACAATGACACGCGACTCTGAATCAGTTGAGTCACGAACAGCTCGTCTGCTTAGAAGCACTGCTAATAGACGAGTTTCTCTTATCTCTGTCGATGCTTCAGCGAAATCTCAGAATGTCGTTATCTCATGAAACATCAACACAAGTCAACAACTTCGTCAATGAGCTATCGATCAATCAGACGAGATTATCAAGATGCTGATCGAGCTAAGAGATCAACGAGACATGACTTTGAAACTCAATGAGCAATGAATTGATGTTCAAGTCAATCACATCAAGAGACTTGATGAGCTAGAGATCAATCAAATGACAATAAACACTCAAGAAGAGACTATCATCAAACTATGAGAGAAAGTCTTGAGTCTAAAAAAGAAACAGCGTTCAGCGAATCAGTTTCAATCTCGTCAATCTACTGAATCTTGAGTTTTTATGAAATCTCTATCTCGTCAATTCATTGAGAATCATACTCGATGTGAATCATTCATTCTATTTGATAATGATCATCACAAGTCTTTCAAGTTTTCAAACTCATCTGTATTCATTGATGAAGATGAATCAACATGAAATAGCTGAAGAGTCAAGATGAATGACAAGCTTCAGACAAATATCGATCACTTCGATAATGAGAATATCTGTATTGTCTATGTGATATCTAGACTAGAAGATGATGCTGCTGAACATATTTTCGCTTGACATCATCATGATGCTTTGCATTCTTACATCTCAATCTACGAGCTATTTGAACATCTGAAAGAAATATACGATGAACTGAATAGAAATCGAAAGTGTCGTCGCGAGTACAATGCTCTGAGACAAGCAGAAAAGTCTTTCAATGTCTTCTACTTCGACTTTATGAAGCTATTCAGCTATCTCAAATATGATGATTGTACTCTGATGAACGATCTTCAGAATAAAATCAATAATCGCTTGCAGAACGCTCTATCAGTCTGTTCAAAGAATTTTACTTCGCTCATTCATTTATGAATCTTTCTTCAAGATGTGAATAATAAACAGCGAGTCAACTATCAGCTACACAGTCAGCTTCGCACTGTCATCGTCAAAGTCACTGTCGTACCTGATAAACATGCTGCTACTTCATTGTCAGTGACGACTTCGATAATCAATTATGTTAAGTCTATCTTCTTTTTTATCTCTGAGTCAGTAAGATCGTCTATCATCTGCTATACTTGCAAGATTTCAAATCATTTGTTCAAGAATTGCTCTCAGAACAAGATCAACACTTCTGCATCTCATGCATTCACTTTTCGTCTACATGAAATCATCATTTCAAAGAATAAGAAGAATGAGAAAATGTCTTCTTTCAAAGATAGCGAGGCAAAAAACTAGAGACTTTCATCAAAGATGTGATGAAAAAGATGTTAATTTCTTCAACGATAAGCATGTCAGATGATTCTTTTGCTTCTGAATCTTTGACTATTGAATGTATACTTTCTAGCAATGAAATTAATTACTCATTGAAGTCATTGATTGACATTGAAGCTGCTGACTATTCGTTCATTAATGAAGTGATCGCGCAGATTGTTTATGTTATGAACATGTCTGAATCGATCAGAGTTCAGATCTAATTCTAATCAATTTGATTAGAACAAGTCATGATGCTATGTCTAGTTTGAATCTAGCGCATTTCTTCGAGTCATTCTCAGCACTTCTTCTCGTTGTTCAGCACTTTCTTCATTCATTTCTTTCATCATTCTTTTAAACAAACACATCTGATATATTACATCACATCTGTATCGAGTCTAGCGCAGTCT
>JAABUT010000056.1_pt1 | contig 205435 bp, 199 predicted proteins | sample 5559281 | NCBI WGS metagenome assembly JAABUT01 (sample SAMN10711880, study PRJNA513359) | rock metagenome | isolation source: Antarctica rocks | place: Antarctica: Victoria Land, Ricker Hills nord | collected 2016-01-04
GCTTTCGCCCATTGCGCAATATTCCCCACTGCTGCCTCCCGTAGGAGTCTGGGCCGTGTCTCAGTCCCAGTGTGGCCGGTCGCCCTCTCAGGCCGGCTACCCGTCGTCGCCTTGGTGGGCCGTTACCCCACCAACAAGCTGATAGGCCGCGGGCCCATCCCTAGCCGAAAAACTTTCCACTCCCTCGAATGCGCGAGGAAGTCGTATCCGGTATTAGCCCCGGTTTCCCGGAGTTGTCCCAGAGCTAGGGGCAGGTTGCCCACGTGTTACTCACCCGTTCGCCGCTCCGTCACCTCCCGAAGGAGGTGCGTCGCTCGACTTGCATGTGTTAAGCACGCCGCCAGCGTTCGTCCTGAGCCAGGATCAAACTCTCCAATAAGGTTCGACGCGGCAACCCCCACCCCAGAGGGCGAAGGAGCCACAGGAGAGTCGCTGCCTCCCTGGAGGAGGTCAGCATGATCTCCGGCGAGCAGACGAAACTAGCTATATAGCTGTCTGTTCACCAAAGGAATCCGTGCACCACACGCCGCTACGACCCGTCGGGCCGCCGTACGCGCAGTGCCGGGGTATTTGGCACTGACTTTCGGCACGCTGTTGAGTTCTCAAGGAACGAACGCTCACCGGTCTGGTCTCTCGACCCGCCTCGGGGCAACTCGCCTAACGTATCCGTTCGCGCGCATCGGCGTCAAACCGTGGTCCGACCCGTGCACCGCACCCCTCAGGGCGGACCCGGCGCTGCCGTGCTGCTCCGCTGCCGCGCCGGTCGAGCTGGGGGTCCCACGGTCCGTCCTGCAGCGCTTCGCTCCGCTGCGGTCCGGCGCTCCGGGGCGGGTGTGAAGGTACGAGCCGCCGCCGCGGGAGTCAAATCACAGCCGCTCCACGAGGGCCACTGAGCGACGGCCCCGGCGCAGGACCAGGAACCTGCCGTGCAGCCAGTCCGCCGGCAGGGGGACGGCGCCCTCGTCGGACACCCGGGCGTTGTTGAGGTAGGCGCCGCCCTCGCGAACGGCCCGGCGCGCGTCGGACCGCGACAGCCCGAGGGCGACGGCGAGCAGCTCGACGACCCGGGGCGGCTCACCCTCGACCCGCACCGACGGCGCCTCCGCCAGCGCGGCGACCAGGGTCGCCTCGTCGAGGTCCTGCAGGGCGCCGGCACCGAACAGCGCCGCGCTCGCGGCCCGGACCCGCTCCACCTCGGCGGCCCCGTGCACGATCGCGACCAGCTCCTCCGCCAGCCGGCGCTGCGCGGCGCGGGCCTGCGGGCGCTGCGCCGTCGCGTCGTCGAGCTCCTCGACCTGGGCGCGGCCGACGAAGGTCAACAGGCGCAGGTAGCTGCCCGCGTCGCGGTCGTCGACGTTCAGGGCGAACTGGTAGAGCGCGTACGGCGAGGTCCGGGCCGGGTCCAGCCAGACGTTGCCGCCGCCCGTGCTCTTGCCGATCTTCTCCCCCCCGGCGTCGGTGATCAGCGGGAAGGTCAGAGCGTGCGGCGTACCCGCCGCGTTGCCTTCGATCCGGCGGATCAGGTCGAGCCCGGCGGTGATGTTGCCCCACTGGTCGGTCGCACCCACCTGCAGCCGGCAGCCGTGCCGCCGGTAGAGCTGCAGGAAGTCGTGGGACTGCAGCAGCTGGTAGCTGAACTCGGTGAAGGACAGCCCGCCGCTCTCCAGCCGCGCGCTGACCGCCTCGCGGGCCAGCATCTGCGACACCGGGAAGTGCTTGCCGACGTCGCGCAGGAACTCCAGGACCCCCAGCGACGCGGTCCAGGTGTAGTTGTCCACGACCAGCGCGCCAGCGTCGAGGTCGAGGAAGCGCCGCAGCTGCGCCTCCAGCAGCCGCACCCGCTCCGCCACCGTCTCGGCGGTCATCAGGACCCGCTCGGAGGTGCGGCCGCTGGGGTCGCCGACGAAGCCGGTCGCGCCGCCCGCCAGCGCGATCGGCCGGTGCCCGGCCAGCTGGAAGCGGCGCAGCGCGAGCAGCGGCACGAGGCTGCCGACGTGCAGGCTGTCGGCCGTCGGGTCGAAGCCGCAGTAGAGCGTCACCGGTCCCGCCGCGAGCTCGCGGGCCAGGGCCTCGCGGTCGGTCGTCTGGGCCAGCAGCCCGCGCCACTCCAGGTCGGCGAGGACGTCGGGCACCGGCGCGACGGTCGGCAGCTCGGCAGGGTCGACGGCGGGCGGGTGGGTCACGCGCCCGATCGTCCCGTACGCCGGGCCGCCGGCCGGTAGGGGCTGACCGTCGGCTCGCCGTCGAGCCAGAAGCGCCAGGGCATGGCCGCCCCCTCCCCCGCGACTCCGACCCGCGGCCCTGACCGGACCAGGCCCGGCTCCCGCTCCGGCTCGGGCGGCAGCAGGCGCAGCGGGGACGCGGGGTCGAGCAGGTCGGCGCCGGTGTGGGAGCCGTCGACGCCGAGCACCCGGGTCAGCCGGGCCGGTCCACGCGCGAGGTCGCGGTCACTCGACGCGGGCCGCCGGCCCCGGGCCGTCTCCAGGCCGCTCACCACCTCGCCGGCCCGCAGCAGGACCGCGGAGGCCTGGCCGTCCGGACCGGCCACGACGTTCATGCACCAGTGCATCCCGTAGCTGAAGTAGACGTAGGCCCGGCCGGGCGGCCCGAACATCACCTGCGTGCGCGGCGTCCGCCCGCGGAAGGCGTGCGAGCCGGGGTCGGCCTGGCCGGCGTACGCCTCGACCTCGGTGAGCCGGACCACCACGCCGGTGTGCGAGAGGCGCGCGCCGAGCAGGGCGGGAGCGACCTCCTGGACCGGTCCGGCCAGCCTCACGAGTGTCGGGCGGCCGCCCACCGGCGGTGCACCTCGACCTGGGCCCGCAGGGCGTCGAGCTGCTCGGCGACGCGGACCGGAGCGGTGCCGCCGTGGCCGGAGCGGCTGGCGATCGCGCCGCGCACGTCGAGCACCGACCGGATGTCGGGCGTGAGGTGCGGCGAGAGCGAGGCCAGCTCGTCGTCGCCCACCTCGTGCAGGTCCCTGCCGTGTGCGGTGCACCAGGCCACCAGCCGGCCGACCGCCTCGTGCGCCTCTCGGAAGGGGACGCCCCGGCGCACCAGCAGCTCGGCCACGTCAGTGGCCAGGGCGAACCCCTCCGGGGCGGAACGCTCCAGCCGGTCGGCGTGCACGACCATCGTCGCAGTCATGCCGGCCAGCGCCGGCAGGACCAGCAGCAGCGTGTCGACCGCGTCGAAGCAGGGCTCCTGCGCCTCCTGCAGGTCGCGGTCGTAGGTGAGCGGAAGCCCCTTGAGCACGGCCAGCTGGCCGGTGACGTGGCCGATCAGGCGGCCGGCCTTGCCGCGGGCCAGCTCGGCGACGTCGGGGTTCTTCTTCTGCGGCATGATCGACGACCCGGTGGAGAACGCGTCGTCGAGGGTCACCCAGCCGAACTCCGAGGTGTTCCAGAGCACGACCTCCTCGCCGTACCGCGACAGGTGCACTCCGAGCAGCGCGGTGCAGAACAGGAACTCCACGACGAAGTCCCGGTCGGACACCGCGTCCATCGAGTTGGCCGCCGCGCTCTCGAAGCCGAGCTCGGCGGCGGTGGCAACCGGGTCGACCGGCAGCGACGAGCCGGCCAGGGCCCCGGACCCCAGGGGGGAGACGGCGGCCCGCACGTCCCAGTCCTGCAGCCGGTGAACGTCCCGCGCCAGCGCCTGCACGTGGGCGAGCAGCTGGTGGGCGAACAGCACCGGCTGGGCGTGCTGCAGATGGGTCATGCCCGGCGCGGGGGTGTCCAGGTGCGCGCTCGCCTGGTCGAGCAGGGCCTGCTCCAGCTCGGCCACCGCGCCGACCACGGCCCGGGCGGCGTCGCGAAGGAGCAGCCGCAGGTCGGTCGCGACCTGGTCGTTGCGCGACCGACCGGCCCGGAGCTTGCCGCCGAGGGCGCCGAGCCGCTCCAGCAGACCGCGCTCCAGGGCGGTGTGCACGTCCTCGTCGGCCGGCGACGGCGTGAAGCCCCCTGCGGCGACCTGCCCGCCGAGCTCCTCGAGCGCCTGCAGCATCCGGGCCAGCTCGTCGTCGGTCAGCAGCCCGGCCCGGTGCAGCACCCGGGCGTGGGCCCTGCTGGCGAGCAGGTCGTACGGCGCCAGCCGCCAGTCGAAGCTGACGCTCACCGACAGCCGGGCGAGGGCCTGTGCAGGACCTCCCTCGAAGCGACCGCCCCACAGGCTGGTGCGGCCGCCGGTCGGCTCGCTCACGCCGGCCGGGACCGCTGGTCCCGGCGGGCGGCGATCTTGCTGGGCAGGCCCCACAGCTCCACGAAGCCCTTCGCCAGCGACTGGTCGAACACGTCGCCGGCGTCGTATGTCGCGAGGTCGAAGTCGTAGAGCGAGGCCGGGCTGCGGCGACCGGTCACCGTCGCGGTGCCGGCGCCGAGCACGAGGCGGATGTCGCCGCTGACGTGGGTGTTGGCGGTGTCGACGAAGGCGTCCAGGGAGCGCTTGAGCGGCGAGAACCACAGGCCGTCGTAGACCAGCTCGGCCCAGCGCTGGTCGACTCCCCGCTTGAACCGGGCCAGGTCCCGCTCGACGGTGAGGTTCTCCAGCTCGGCGTGGGCGGTCAGCAGCACGTGGGCACCCGGCACCTCGTAGACCTCGCGGCTCTTGATGCCGACGAGCCGGTCCTCGACCATGTCTAGCCGCCCGACGCCCTGGGCGCCGGCCCGCCGGTTCAGCTCCTCGACCGCCGCGAGCATGCCGACCGGGCGGCCGTCGATCGCGGTCGGGACGCCGTCGGTGAAGCTGAGCACGAGCTCGTCCGGGCCGGCTGCCGTCCCGGGGGCGGCGGTGTAGGAGTAGACGTCCTCGACCGGGCCGTTCCAGGGGTCCTCCAGGAAGCCGGTCTCGACGGCCCGCCCCCAGACGTTCTGGTCGATGGAGTACGGCGACCGCTTGGTGACGTCGATCGGCAGCCCGCGCTCCTCGGCGAAGGCGATCGCCCGGTCGCGGGTCATGCCTGAGTCGCGCACCGGCGCGACCACCCGCAGGTCAGGGGCGAGGGCGCCGATGCCGACCTCGAAGCGGACCTGGTCGTTGCCCTTGCCGGTGCAGCCGTGCGCCACCGTCGAGGCGCCGTGCTCGCGCGCGGCCCGCACGAGGTGCTTCACGATCAGCGGTCGGGACAGCGCGGAGACCAGCGGGTAGCGGCCCATGTAGAGCGCGTTCGCCTTGAGGGCGGGCAGGCAGTACTCGTCGGCGTACTCCTCCCGCACGTCGGCGACCACCGCCTCGACGGCGCCGCAGTCGAGGGCGCGCCGGCGGATGACCTCGAGGTCCTCCCCGCCCTGGCCGACGTCGGCGGCGACGGCCACCACCTCGGCGCCGGTCTCGGCGGTGATCCAGCCGATGGCGACGGACGTGTCGAGCCCTCCGCTGTAGGCGAGGACGACCCGCTCCTTGCTGGACGTGCCGGTCACGGGCTGTCTCCCAGGGGTCGGCCCTCGGCCAGGCGCAGGAGGCGCGCGGCGAGGGCGTCCGCGGTCCCGGGGGACGGGCCACGGCAGACGAGCAGGACGGTGTCGTCGCCGGCGACGGTGCCGGCGACGTCGGGCAGGCCGGCGTGGTCCAGCGCCGACCCGAGCAGGTGGGCACCGCCGGGCGGGGTGCGCAGGACGACCAGCCCGGCGACCGCCTCGGCGCTGACGAGCAGCTCCTCGAGGAGCCGGGCCAGCCGGGCGTCGACGGCCTGGGCGGTCCCGGGCCGGGGCTGGCCCTCGGGTGGCACGGCGTAGGCGGTCCCGCGTCCGGTGCGGACCTTGACGGCGCCGAGCTCCTCCAGGTCGCGGGACAGCGTCGCCTGCGTGACCACCGGGCCGTCGGCGGCCAGCAGCCGGCCCAGCTGGGTCTGGCTGGCCACCGGGGTCGCCTCGAGCAGCGCCACGATGCGCGCCTGGCGGGCCGCCTTCGTCAGCGGCACCTGGGCCAGGGGCACCTGGGCCAGCGGCACCTGGGGCACCTGGGCCTCAGCCCGACCGACCTCTGCCACCGACTAGCCCTGCTCCAGCAGCCAGGCCAGCAGGGCCTTCTGCGCGTGCAGCCGGTTCTCGGCCTCGTCCCAGACGGCCGACTGCGGCCCGTCGATCACGGCGGCGGCGATCTCCTCGCCGCGGTGCGCGGGCAGGCAGTGCAGGACGACCGCGTCCCGCGCGGCGACGCCGACCGCCGCCTCGTCCAGGGCGTACGGGCGCAGGTCGTGCACGCGCTGCTGCGCCCCTGCCATGCCCATCGACACCCACACGTCGGTGCAGAGCACGTCGGCGTCCGCCGCGGCCTCGCGCGGGTCGGTGGTCACCAGGATCTCGGGGCCGTACGCCGACGCGCGGCGCACCACCTCCTGCTCGGGCAGGTAGCCCTCGGGCGCGCCGATCCGCACGGACATGCCGGCCATGGCCGCACCGAGCAGGTAGGAGTGGGCCATGTTGTTGGCGCCGTCGCCGAGGTAGGCCAGGGTGAGCCCCTCGGTGCGGCCCTTGCGCTCGCGCACCGTCTGCAGGTCGGCGAGCACCTGGCAGGGGTGGTAGCCGTCGGTCAGCGCGTTGACGACCGGCACGCTGCTCGCCCTGGCGAGGGCGCGGATGCGGTCGTCGCCGAAGGTGCGGATCACGATGGCGCTCACGTAGCGGCTCAGCACCCTGGCGGTGTCCTCGATCGTCTCGCCGCGCCCCAGCTGGGTGGTGGCGGCGTCGATGACCACGGGGTGGGCGCCGAGCTCGGCCACGCCGACCTCGAAGGACAACCGGGTGCGGGTGGACGGCTTCTCGAACACGACCGCGACCGCGCGGCCGCGCAGCGGCTGGTCGTGCCCGTAGCGGTCCTGCTTGAGCCGCGCGGCCAGGTCGAGCACCTCGCCCTGCTCGGCGGGTGTCAGGTCGTCGTCGGCCAGGAAGTGCCGCGGCATCAGGTGGTCCCGCCCAGCCGTGCCGAGCCGAGTGGTTTCGTCGTGGCGCTCATGGGGGCGACCCTAGCGGCGTCCAGGACCGCTCCCAGGCAGCCCACGAAGGCGTCCAGCTGGCCCTCGGTGACCACCAGCGGAGGGGCCAGCCGCAGCACGTCGGGACCTGCCGCGTTGACCAGGAAGCCCGCCTCCCGCGCAGCGGTCTCGGCCTGGGCGGCGACCGGCTCGGCGAGGGCGATGCCGAGCCACAGGCCGGCCCCGCGGACCTCGGTGACGAGCGGGTGGGCGAGCTGCGCGATGCCGCCGCGGAGCCGGTCGCCGAGGACCGTCGCGGCCTGCAGCAGCCCCTCGCGCTCGATGGTGTCGATCACGGCGAGCGCCGCCGCGCAGACCACCGGGTTGCCGCCGAAGGTCGTCCCGTGGTCGCCCTTGCCCAGCGCGGTGGCCGCCCGGCCGCGGGCCACCACAGCCCCGAGCGGGAGGCCGCCGCCGAGCGCCTTGGCCAGCGTCAGCACGTCGGCCCGGACCTCGGGCGCCACCACCGAGCTGCACAGCCACGCGCCGTAGCGGCCCACGCCGCCCTGCACCTCGTCCAGGTGCAGCAGCGCCCCGGAGCGGTCACAGGCCTCGCGCGCGGCCTGCAGGAAGCCGGGCGGCGGGACCACGACGCCGGCCTCGCCCTGGACGGGCTCCAGCACGACGCTCGCGGTCCGGTCGTCGACGGCGGCGCGGAGGGCGGCGATGTCGCCGTACGGCACGAAGGTGACGGGACCGGGCAGGGGGGTGAACGGCTCGCGCATGCCGGGCTGGCCGGTCACGGCGAGCGCACCCATGGTGCGGCCGTGGAAGGCGCCCTCGCAGGCGACCCAGCCACCCCCCGGCCGCAGCCGGCGGGACAGCTTGAGGGCGGCCTCGTTGGCCTCGGCACCGGAGTTGGTGAACAGCACCCGGCTGTCCGGGCCGCCGACCAGCTCCTGCAGCCGCTCGGCGAGGCGGATGCCCGGCTCGTGGGCGGCCAGGTTGCTGGTGTGGCCGAGGGTCGCGACCTGCCGGGTGACGGCCTGGACGACCGCGGGGTGCGCGTGGCCGAGGACGTTGACCGCGATGCCGCCGAGCAGGTCGACGTACGGCCTGCCGTCGACGTCCCAGACCGACGCACCGAGGCCGCGGGCCAGCACCAACGGCGGTGTGCCGTAGTTGCCCATCAGGGCCGCGTCCCAGCGGTCCTGCCAGCTCGCGGTGGCGCTCATGCCGGCAGCACCATCGTGCCGACGCCGTCGTCGGTGACCAGCTCGAGCAGCAGCGAGTGGGGCACCCGGCCGTCCAGGACGTGCGCCCGCGGTACGCCGCCGCGCACGGCCCGCAGGCACGCCTCCATCTTCGGCACCATGCCGGCTGACAGGCCGGGCAGCAGCGCCGCGAGCTCGGTGACGGTCAGGCTGCTGAGGACCTCGTCGCTGGCCGGCCAGTCGGCGTAGAGCCCCTCCACGTCGGTGAGCAGCACCAGCTTCTCCGCACCGACGGCGACCGCGAGGGCCGCCGCGGCGGTGTCGGCGTTGACGTTGAGTACCTCGCCGTCGGCGCCGCGAGCCACGGTGGCCACGACCGGCACCTTGCCCTCGTCGAGCAGCGCCGTGACGATCCGCGGCTGTACGTCGACGACCTCGCCGACCAGCCCGATGTCGACCGCCTCGCCGTCCACCTGTGCGTCGCGTCGCTCCGCGCCGAACAGGTGCGCGTCCTCCCCCGACAGGCCGACGGCGAACGGCCCGTGGGAGTTGAGCGCACCGACGAGGTCGCCGTTCACCTGCCCGACGAGCACCATGCGGACGACCTGCATCGTCTCGGGCGTGGTCACCCGCAGGCCGCCGCGGAACTCGCTGTCCACGCCGAGCCGGTCCAGGTGGGCGGTGATCTGCGGTCCGCCGCCGTGCACGACGACCACGCGTACGCCGGCGTAGCGCAGGAACACGACGTCCTCGGCGAAGGCGGCCCGCAGCTCGGGGCTGGTCATGGCGTTGCCGCCGCACTTCACCACCACGGTGCGGCCGCTGAAGGCCTGCAGCCACGGCAGCGCCTCGACGAGCACGGCTGCCTTGGGCAGGGCGACGTGGCCGCGGGCGGTCCCGCCGGTCATGTCTCGCTCATGTGGAGTACGCGGAGTTCTCTTGCACGTAGGCGGTGGTGAGGTCGTTGGTCCAGACCGTCGCGGTCGCAGGCCCCGCGTGCAGGTCGACGACGACGTGGACCGCGCGCCCGTCGAACGGCACCAGCGCCGGGTCCTGGGCGGGGGCGCCGCCCGCGCACACCTGCACGCCGTTGAAGACCACGTCGAGCGCGTGCGGCTCGAACACCGCGGTGGTGGTGCCGACGGCGGCGAGCACCCGGCCCCAGTTGGGGTCCTCGCCGTAGACCGCGCACTTGAACAGGTTGCTGCGGGCGACGGCCCGGCCGACCTCGACCGCCTCGTCCTCGCTGGCGGCGCCGACCACTTCGAGCGCGATGTCGTGGGCCGACCCCTCGGCGTCGGACAGCAGCTGCCGCGCCAGATCGGCGCACGCGGCCCGGACCGCCTCGTCGAGCTCGCCGGGGTCGGGCCGGACGCCGGAGGCACCGCTGGCCATGAGCAGCACGGTGTCGTTGGTGGAGCGGCAGCCGTCGGAGTCGAGCCGGTCGAAGGTGGCGGCGGTCGCCGCGCGCAGGGCGGCGTCGCAGGTGGCGGGATCGACGTCGGCGTCGGTGGTGAGAACGACGAGCATGGTGGCCAGCGCCGGTGCGAGCATGCCGGCGCCCTTGGCCAGGGCGCCGACGCTCCAGCCCGCCCTCGGCACCACTGTCTGCTTGGGCCGGGTGTCGGTGGTCATGACCGCGACCGCCGCGTCGGGGCCACCGTCCGGGGACAGCGCGCCGGCCGCGGCCTCGACACCGGCGAGCAACCGCTCCAGGTCCAGCTGCGGACCGATCAGCCCGGTGGAGCACACGACAACGTCGCCCGCGCCGTCGCCGAGCAGCGCGCCGACCCGTTCGGCGGTGGCGTGGGTGGTCGAGAAGCCGCGTGGCCCGGTGTAGCAGTTGGCCCCGCCGGAGTTGAGCACCACCGCCCGGACCCGCCCGTCGGCGGTCACCTGCTCGCTCCAGAGCACGGGGTTGGCCTTGCACCGGTTGCTCGTGTAGACGGCGGCGGCCGCCCGGGACGGCCCGTCGTTGACGACCAGGGCGACGTCGGGGCGCCCGCTCGGCTTGAGGCCGGCGGTGACCCCGGCGGCCCGGAAGCCCTTCGGGTCGGTGACGCTCACGGCGCGGCCCCGCTCACGGCCAGCCCCGCGGTCTCAGGCAGCCCGAGCACCAGATTGGCGCACTGCACGGCCTGACCGGCCGCGCCCTTGCCCAGGTTGTCGAGCGCGCTGAGCACCACGACCCGCCCGGAGTCGGCGTCCACGGTGGCCTGCAGGTGGCAGGAGTTGCTGGCGTACGTCGCTGCCGTGTGCGGCCAGCGGCCGTCCTCGAGCAGGTGCACGAAAGGCTCGTCGTCGTACGCCCGGGCGAGGACGGTGCGGACGTCGCCCGCCGTGACGGTGCCGACGGGGCGGGCCGTGACGGTGGCGAGGATGCCGCGCGGCAACGGCGCGAGCACCGGCGTCAAGGACAGGCTGCGCGCGCCGGTCACCTGCTTGACCTCCGGCACGTGCTGGTGCGTCCCGACCTTGTACGGCGACAGGTCGCCCATCACCTCGGTGCCCAGCAGCGCGGCCTTTGCGGCCCGCCCGGCGCCACTCGTGCCGCTGGCCGCGACGACCACGACGTCCTCGGGCTCGACCAGGCCGGCGGCGAGCAGCGGGGCGAGCGCGAGGATGGTGGCGACGGCGTAGCAGCCGGTGCCGGCCACCCGGCGGGTGGCTTCCAACGCCGCCCGCTGGCCCGGCAGCTCCGGGCAGCCGTAGGTCCAGGGCCGGGCGTGCGGGCCGCCGTACCAGCGCTGCCAGGCGGTCGGGTCGTGCAGCCGGTGGTCGGCGCCGAGGTCGACCACGGGGAGGTCGTCGGGGAGCTCTGCCGCGAACGCGGCCGACTCGCCGTGCGGCAGCGCGAGAAAGGCGATGTCGGCCTCCGCGAGGGCCTGCGGTGTGGTGGCGCCGAAGGCGCGCCCGGCGAGCTGCGGCAGGTGCGGGTGCAGGTCGGTGACCCGGGTGCCGGCGCTGCCGCCGGCGAGGACCGGCCCGAGCTCGAGTTGGGGATGGGCGAGCAGCAGGCGGAGCAACTCCCCGCCGGCGTAGCCGCTGGCCCCGGCCACCGCGGTGGTCATCCCCATGCAGCAAATGATACATGGGACCGCATGGTCATCCAGCGCTGGGGCCGGTCGTCGACCCTGTCCGGTGATCCAGGCGGCGAGGCGGGGGTCAGGGCCCCACAACTGCCGCCTGGATCACTCCGCCGCTCGTCGGCTGGGGGTACGGCGCCAGGCGCAGGGTGCCGGGCTCGGGCGAGGTGGCCGCCGCGGCGAGCGCGGCCGCCACGTCGTCGCGCGCCCGCACCAGCCGCCCGCTGAGCGGGTCCAGCTCGCCGGCGGCGACGCGCAGCAGCAGGGCGACGTAGTCCTGTTCGCGGGCCCACGCCTGCGGCGGCGGGTCGGCCAGGTCCGGCCGCAAAGCCAGGAAACCCGCCGGGAAGCCGTGCGTCATGTCGGTCGGCACCATGCCGGGGCTGACCGCCAGCACGGCCACGCCGGTGCCGGCCAGCTCCGCGGCGACCCCGTCGACAAGCCGCAGCACCGCCGCCTTGGACGCGGAGTAGCCAGTGGCGCCCGGCGTGGGCGCCACACCGAAACCGCTGCCCAGCACCACCACCCGCCCTCGACCGCGCGCCACCATCGCGGGCAGTGCCGCCCACAGCGCCAGCTGCGGCCCCCGCAGGTTGACCTCGATGTCACGCCACCAGTCGTCCGGATCGCCCTCCCAGACCCGACCTCCGGCCTCGAACCGGCCGGCGTTGGCGACGACCAGCTCGAGCGGGCCCAGCCCGTCCTCGACGCCGCTGACCGCCGCCTGCACGTCGGCCCGTGAGGCGGCGTCACTCGGCAGGACGAGGGCCGCCTCGCCGGAGTCGACGACCTCCTGCAGCCGCGCCGCCGAGCGGCCGGTGACGGCGACCCGCCAGCCGGCGCCGGTGAGTGCCCGCGCCGCGGCGCGACCCAGACCTCGGCTGCCTCCGGTGACCAGCGCGACGCCGCTCATGAGCGCAGCACCGCACCGACGCGCCGCCCCGCCTCGGCGACCGCGGCGTCGCGGGCTGCCGAGACGTCGAGCTCGGTGAGGGTCCGGTCCGGAGCCCGCAGCCGCAGTGCGTAGGCCAGTGACCGCTTGCCCTCGTCGACCTGCGGCCCCGTGTAGACGTCGAACAGCCGCAGTCCCTCCAGCAAGGGTCCGGCCCCGGCGCGCAGCGCCTCCGCCACCTCGGCCGCGGGGGTGCTGGCGTCGACCACGAGGGCCAGGTCGAACGACGCCGGCGGGTACGGCGACACCGGCGGCACCGGCGCGGGTCCCGCGACCTCCGCTGCCCGGACCAGCGCGTCCAGGTCGACCTCGGCCGCGCAGGTGCGCGACGGCAGGTCGCGGGCCGCCACCACCCGCGGGTGCAGCTCACCCGCGTATCCGACCGTGCTGCCGTCGAGCAGCAGCTCGGCGCACCGGCCGGGGTGCCACGGCAGCGCGTCGCCGGCCCGCAGCTGCAGGTGCAGGCCGAGGGCGCGCCCCAGCGCCAGGACCGCCTCCACGGGGTCGCCCCAGTCGACCGGCCGTCCCTGCCGGTGTCCGCAGAGCACGAGCGCGGCGAAGCGCGGCTGGACCGGCAGCGCCGCGTCGATCGCGGCCAGCTCGCGCTCGTCCGGCGGCCCCGAGACGTCGGGGGTCGCGGCCCGGCCGCCTCGACCGAGGAAGACCACCCCGGTCTCGCTGAGGGCGACGTCGGGCAGGCCGCGCCCGGTGTTGCGCACCACGGCGGCGAGCAGGCCCGGCAGCAGCGAGGGACGCAGCAGCGCCTCCGCCTCCGACAGCGGGTTGGCCAGCCGCGGCGGGTCGGCCTGGATGCCGAGGTCGGCGAGCACCTGCTCGGAGACGAACGGCGGCGTGCTCACCTCGGCCAGCCCGGCGGCCGCCAGCGCCCGGGAGGCCGCCCTGCGCAATCGCTGCGCGGCGGTGAGGCCCCGGCCGGCGGGCGCCGTGGGCAGCACGACCGGCACGGTGTCGTACCCCTCGAGCCGCACGACCTCCTCCACCAGGTCGGCCGGTCCGGTCAGGTCGGGGCGCCAGGTCGGCGCGGTGACCCGCAGCAGGTCGGGCGTCTCGCCCCCGGTCACGACGACGCAGCCGACCTCCTCCAGCCGGCGCCGTACGACCTGCGGCGGGTAGTCGCGACCGGCGACCCGGCCCGGCCGGTCGACCGGCAGCCGCAGCACCGGCTGCGGCGGCGGCTGCCCGACGTCGGTGACCGGCCCGGAGGCGGCGCCGCCGAGCTCGACGAGCAGCCGGTTCGCCACCTCGGCGGCGGCCGCCGCAATCGCGGGGTCGACGCCCCGCTCGAAGCGCTTGGCCGCCTCCGAGGGCAGCCGGTGCCGGCGGGCCGTGCGGGTCACGGTCACCGGGTCGAACCAGGCCGCCTCCAGCAGCACCGAGGTCGTGCCGGGGCCTACTTCTGTCGCCGCGCCGCCCATCACGCCGGCGAGGGCGATCGGCCCGGTGTCGTCGGCGATGACGAGGTCGGCCGGGTCCAGCGCGCGGTGCTGCCCGTCGAGGGTCACCAGCCGCTCACCGGGACGGGCCCGGCGTACGACGATCTCGCCCTGCACCTTCTGCAGGTCGAAGGCGTGCAGCGGCTGCCCGAGCTCGAGCAGGACGGCGTTGGTGACGTCCACGGCCAGCGAGACGGGTCGCATCCCGGCGAGCAGCAGCCGCCGCTGCAGCTGCGGCGGCGAGGCCGCGGCGGGGTCGAGGCCGGTGACGATCCTGGCGACGTAGCGCCGGCAGCCGTCCTCGGCCTCGATCCGCACCGGGTGACCACCACCCGGGGCCGGCACCGGCACGTCGGCCGGGTCGCGCAGCGCCAGCCCGAACGCCGTCGCCGTCTCCCGGGCCACCCCGCGCAGCGACAGGGCGTAGCCACGGTCGGGGGTCACGGCGATGTCGAGCACCTCGTCGCGCAGCGCGAGCAGCTCCACGACGTCGGCACCCAGCGGCGCGGCCGGAGCCAGCACCAGGATGCCGGCGGACTGCTGCGACACCCCGAGCTCGGCGGCCGAGCAGATCATCCCGTCGGAGCGGTGCCCGTAGGTCTTGCGGGTCCCGATCCGCACGCCGCCGGGCAGGGTGGCGCCGGGCAGGGCGAACGGCACCCGGTCGCCGGCCGCGAAGTTGGTCGCCCCGCAGACCACCTCGTGTACCCGTTCTGCCCCGTCGAGGTCCCCGACGTCGACGTGGCAGTAGCGGATCGGCTTGGTGAACCCGGTCAGCTCCTCGACGTCGAGCACCTCGCCGACGACCACGTCGGAGACGTCCTCGCCCACGCGGTGCACCTGCTCGACCTCGAGCCCGGCCCGCAGCAGCGCCTCGGCGACCTCCTCGGCGGACGCCGTGAGGCCCGGCACCAGCGTGCACAGCCAGGACAGCGGGACGCGCACCTCAGGACTCCGTTCCGAAGGCCAGCGTGAAGCGCTGGTCGCCCTCGTAGAGGTCGCGGATGTCGTTGACACCGTGCCGCGCCATCACCGTGCGGTCCAGCCCCATCCCGAAGGCGAAGCCGCTGTGGCGCTCGGGGTCCACCCCGCAGGCGACGAGCACCGCCGGGTTGACCATGCCGCAGCCGCCCCACTCGATCCAGCCCTCGCTGCCGCACACCCGGCAGGGCTCGCCGTCGGGCAGCGCGGACGCGCCCCGACAGGCGAAGCACTGCAGGTCGACCTCCGCCGACGGCTCGGTGAACGGGAAGTACGACGGCCGCAGCCGCGTGGTCACCCCGGCGCCGAACATGGCCGCCGCGAAGGTGTCGAGCGTCCCGCGCAGGTGGGCCATGGTGATGCCCTCGTCGACACACAGGCCCTCGACCTGGCTGAAGACCGGCGAGTGCGTGGCGTCCAGGGCGTCGTTGCGGAACACCCGGCCGGGGCCGACGACGTAGACCGGTGGGGTGCGGGCCAGCAGCGAGCGCACCTGCATCGGCGAGGTCTGGGTGCGCAGCAGCAGGCGGCTCTCGAGCGGGTCGAGCCACAGAGTGTCCTGCAGCTCACGGGCCGGGTGGTCCGGGCCGATGTTGAGCGCGTCGAAGTTGAACCACTCGTGCTCCACCTCGGGTCCCTCCGCGACCTCCCACCCCATCGCGACGAACACGTCGGCGGCGCGCTCGGACAGGGTCGTGAGCGGATGACGGGCACCGAACGGCAGCCGGTCCGGCAGGACGGTCACGTCGACCGCCTCCTCGACCAGCACCCGGGTGTCCCGCTCCGCCTCCAGCTCGCTGCGCCTGGCCGCGAGGGCGCGGCCGAGCTCGGCCAGCACGACGTTGACGCGCTTGCCGGCGTCGGCCCTTGCCTGCGGGGGCAGGGCACCGATCTCCCGACGGGCGAGCGCGACCGGCGACCGGTCGCCCAGATGAGCGGTCCTTGCGGCGGCGAGCCGCTCGAGGTCGTCGGCCGCTGCGAAGGCCGCCAGCCCGTCCCGCTCGGCGACCGCGAGCTGCTCGGGCTGGAGCAGCTGCACCTGCTTCGGGTCGTACGACGGGGCGTTCACTGCTGGCTCCAGAGGTCGGGTGCGGCCGGCCGGCAGTCTTCCAGAGGCGGCCGCCGGACCCCGGTCCCGAGCCGGTGGGCTCAGAGGAAGGAGGGCGTCCCGGCGGGCAGCACCAAGCGGAACCGCGCGCCGCCTCCGGGCGCCGGCCCCACCTCGATCCGGCCGCCGTGCGCCTCGACCAGCCCCTTCACGACGTACAGCCCGAGGCCCGTGCCGCCGTGCCGGCTGCCCCGCCAGAAGCGGGTGAAGACCCTGGAGGCCACAGCGTCGGGAACGCCCGCGCCCTCGTCGCTCACGGTGAGCACGGCGCCGGGCGCGGCGTCGTCCGGCTCGACAGTGACGGTGATGGTGCCGGCTCCGTGCCGCAGGGCGTTCTCCAGCAGGTTGCCCAGCACCTGGGCCAGCTTGTCCGGGTCGACCCACATCTCGGGCAGCCCGGCACCCACCTCGACGACGAAGCGGTCGACCGGCTCGCCGCCGGCGACGTTGCCGGCCACCGCCCGGCGTACGGCGGCAGCCAGGTCGACGACCTGTTTGCGCAGCTCCAGCCGGCCGGCGTCGATGCGGCTCACGTCGAGCAGCTCGGAGATCAGCCGGGTGACGCGGTCGGCGTCGGCGTTGACCGTCTGCAGCATGAGCCGCTTCTGGGCGTCGTCGAAGCGCTCCCACTTGGCGAGCAGGGTTGCGGTGAAGCCCTTGACGCTGGTCAGCGGGGAGCGCAGCTCGTGGGCGACGGTGGAGACCAGGTTGGCCCGCGACCGCTCGATCCGCTCGCGCGCGGCGGTGCCGCGCAGCGCGACCACCAGGCGGACCAGCCTGCGCTGCTCGTCGCGGACGTAGCTCGCCGTCACCAGAAGGTCGCGCCCACGCGCTGGACCGGCGGACAGCTGCAGCTGCCGCTCCGGCTGACGCGTCCGGGAACGCAGGCCGCCATAGGGGTCCGTGCAGCTCCACCAGTCGCGACCCTGGTCGTCAGCGAGCGGAAGGACCTCGCGCACATCGCGTCCGACCGCCGCATCGGCGCTGAGGCCCAGCAGCCGCTCCGCAGCCGGGTTCAGCGCCTCGACCCGGCCGCTGTCACCGGCCACCAGCACGCCGTCGGGGAGGTCGTCGTACGCCGTCTTGTCGAGAGTCGACACCGCATCCCCTCTGGCACCTGGCTTCTGTGGCAATGGGTCGTTTCGGGTCATCCTGCCCCGGTTCGGCACTCTACGGCGGCGCTGCTCGCGGCCGACGACGTCCGATCAACATCGTCGGTGAGGCCTGCCCGCCATCAGTGGGCTCTCGCGCGCGCAAGCTACGAACCGTCCAGCCGCTCACGACGAGCCACCGATGAGTGCGCCGCGCGGCGGTCTTACCCGACAAGGCGCAGGCAAGGAGGCAGCGCGACGATCTGATGCCGACCTCCGGGCCCGCCGTGCCTGGCACCGCGGGCGGCGTCCACCGCCGGCGCCAACCACTGAGAGCAACCCGAGCAGAAGGAGATCGACATGTTCGAGAACACCAAGGCGTTCAGCGGCTTCTCCGTCGACGACATCGCCGCCGCGAAGCAGTTCTACGGCGAGAAGCTCGGGATCCGGGTGTCCGAGGAGAACGGCATGCTGCGGCTGCACCTCGCCGGTGACCGGGACACGCTCGTCTACCCCAAGCAGGATTACGTCCCGGCCGAGTACACGATCCTCAACTTCCCGGTCGAGGACATCGAGTCGGTCGTGGACGAGCTCGTCGGCCGCGGCGTCGCCTTCGAGCACTTCGACTGGGTGGACGAGCGCGGCATCAACCGGCGCGGCGGTCCGCTGATCGCGTGGTTCAAGGACCCCGCCGGCAATGTCCTGTCCGTCATCCAGCAGTAGTGGAGCGCTCTCCCCACCCTCGGGTGGCGCCATGGCAGATCGGCAGCAGCGCCTCGGCACGTGGACCTCGCCCGCCACGGCTCGTGGCGGGTGAGCTCGCCAAGCCGCTGCGCTTGTCCTCGACCCTGTCAACCCCGGGCACGGCGTCAACTCGCCGTGACCGCCCGGTAGAGCCGTTCCTCGATCGGGACGCGATCCATCAAGATCGCGAGGCGATGAACACCGCGACGCGGAACGGCTCAGTGACGACCCCGCCAGGGTGCAGCGCCAGAACCGCGTCACGGACCTCGCCGCAGAACGCGCCCATACGGTTGCCCAGCAGACTCGGGGTCGAGAATGAGTAGGTGAGTTGGAGGCCGATCACCTGGTCGATGTCGAGCTGCCGTGTCCACGACCACGTCGACGCCCGCACGCGTGGGAATGGCGATCCTTCGAGGACGTCTTGGTGGCTCTCGGGCAGCCTTGTCATCGCTCCTGGGACAGGCTCCAGACCGCGGTAGCGGGACCGGACATCGGCGATGGCGTGCACCCAGCCAGGCTGTTCGGAGTCGTCGAGGTCATCGTCGATGACCACGATCGAAGCACCCGGTGCGAGGATCTGGTCCAGAGCCTCGACCACGGATGCTCGGTCTGTCCAATGAAACGAGGCAGCGAACGCGGCCACCTGGGCGCCCGGGCCGACGAGGGCAGGCAGCTGGGTCGAGTCGCCGCTCAGCCACACGATGTTTGTCAGTGCCGCCGCTCGCGCAGCTGCGCGCCCGTGAGCGAGCATGCCGGCGAGCGGGTCGATCGCCACCACGCTTCCGGCGTGCCGAGCAAGCGGAAGGGTGAACTGGCCGGTGCCACATCCAATGTCGATCGCGCGGCGACCGGAGTCCAAACCGACCTGGGCGGCGAGCCGATCGATCTCGGTCGACGGGTAGCCCGAGCGATACCGGGCATACAGCGAAACCGCCGATTCGAACAGGTTCGACGGCGTGGCCGTCATGAGTTCTCCTCCGCAATTCGCTGACCCGCCTCTCCGCGGCGATCCTCTACCGACTTTCGGGCGCTCGCTTCAATGTTGGCCCCGGGCGGCGGTGAGTCGATGCGCTCGGTCGCGGCCCGACTCCGCCGCAGCCCTCGACGGTCTCGCGTGGGCTGGAGCGCAGTCGCGATGGCAGGGCCGCTATCGAGGGACGGACCGCACCTGCGGGCCTACGACCGCGCTGCGCCCCGAGGAACGGACCATAGGCAGAATCCCTCATGGGACAGGCTTGCATCAAGATGCGGCCCGGGTCAGCGAAGGCGCCAGTGAAGACGACGCGGTTCCCATCCGGATCGAGGAGCGACAGGATCCTCGACGAGGTCGCGTCCTGTGCTCCGTCGTGGGCGATGCCGGCTGCGTCCAAGCGTGCGACGAGAGCATCGAGATCGGACTCGTCGAGCACCATCGACGAGTGCCCGGCGCGGTCGGACTCGGCCCACACCTGGACCCCGGATGCGTCAGCGAGATGCCATTCGAGCAGGCCAGGCATGGGCCGCGCGTCGGGCTGCCGGCCGAACAACCGCGTGTACCAGTCCTCTGCGACGGCCAGGTCGGTGACGGTCGACTGGGCGAGCACACTCTTGATCGTCATGCCGTGAGCATCCCACCGCGAGCGCACGAGATCGCGGCGCCCGGGCCGGCCGGCGGTCACCGACCCACCTGGCCATCGACGACGGGCGTCGGCGGCTCGGAGCGAGTCGGGTCAGGAACTGGCTTCGATGTCGCGAAGGGCGCCTGGCCGGAGTGGCCCTGTCGCGAACACGGACCGCTGCGTCACGCCCGGCGGCGTGGCTGCTCGGCCAGCGCCTCGGCCACCCAGCGGCGTGCCTCCTTGACTGAGACAGCGAAGCGCCGTCGACGTCGCCCCTCGAGGGTTCTGACCGGGACCGGGCCCTCGCGGCCACTGCCGGACCTGGCACCACAGCCAGCCGGGGACAAGGTCTTCGGCCAGGACCCTCACGGACCCCCACCCCGTCATGCGACGCTGAGAACCCCCGCCGCGGCCGCAACCTCGGCCGCTACCTCGGACGTCACGATCAACCGCCGGGCACGGGGGGCGCGCCGGGACGCTGGGCCCGCGCGGAGGCATACAGGCAGACCGCCGCCGCGGCGGCCAGGTTGAGCGACTCCGCCCGGCCGTGCAGCGGGACGCGCACCCGGCGGTCGGCGTCGGCCAGCGCGTCCGCCGGCAACCCGGCGGCCTCGGTGCCGAACAGCCAGGCGGTGGGTGCCGTGAGGACGCCGGTGTCGAGCAGGTCGTCGAGGTCGTCCGGCGCCGAGCCCGAGGTCGCCAGAACCTGCAATCCGGCGGCCCGCAGGGCCGACACCGCCGCCCGGAGCGGCACGCCGCTGACGACCGGCAGGTGCCACAGGCTGCCGGCGCTGGCCCGGACGCACTTGCCGTTGTGGGGGTCGACCGACCCCTCGGTGAGCACGACGGCGCCCGCTCCGGCGGCGTCGGCGGCCCGCACCACGGTGCCCGCGTTGCCGGGGTCGGCCACCGCGTCCAGCACCGCGACGAGGCGCGGCCGGGAGGCGAGAGCCCGCTCGAGGGTGACGTCGAGCAGCGGGGCGACGCCGACGACGCCCTGCGGGGTGACGGTCCCGGCCAGCGCGGCGAGCACCGCCGCGGTCACGGGCACGACGGGTACGCCGGTGGCGGCCGCCGCGGCCGCCAGCTCCGGGTGGCGCCCGGGCTCGGCGTACAGCTCCAGCAGCTGACCGGCGGCGAGCGCCTCACGGACGGCCTGCGGGCCCTCGACGACGAACCGGCGCTCGGCCACACGGGCCGAGCGCCGGGACAGTCGTCGTACGGCCTGGACTCGGGGGGACCGGGTCGAGGTGAGCTGCTCAGGCAGTGGGAGCGGCCTTGCCGGCACCGACCTTGCTGGGTACGTCGGCCGGCAGGGCCGCGCGGGCGACGTCGACGAGGGCGGCGAAGGCTGGCATGTCCGTCACGGCCAGGTCGGCGAGCACCTTGCGGTCCACCTGTACGCCGCCCAGCCTGAGCCCTTGCACAAGGCGGTTGTAGGTCATGCCGTTCTGCCGTGCGGCCGCGTTGATCCGGGTGATCCAGAGCTGGCGGAAGTCACCCTTCCGCTTCTTGCGGTCGCGGTAGGCGTAGGTCGCCGAGTGGAGGACCTGCTCCTTGGCCTTGCGGTAGAGCCGGCTGCGCTGGCCGCGGTAGCCGCTGGCCTGCTCGAGAACCTCACGGCGCTTCTTGTGGGCGTTGACCGCCCGCTTCACGCGTGCCACGTCTGCACCTCTTCTTCTCGGTCTGGCGTGCGGTGGGAGGGGACGGGGCCTAGCGGCCGAGCAGCTTGCGGGCCGTCTTGGCGTCGGCGGGAGCGAGCTCGGCGGTGCCGGTCAGCCGCCGGGTGAGTCGGCTCGGCTTGTGCTCGAGCAGGTGGCGCTTGCCGGCGCGCTCGTGCAGCACCTTGCCGCCACCGGTCACCTTGAAGCGCTTCTTGGCGCCGCTGTGCGTCTTCTGCTTGGGCATCGCAGCTGCTCCCCGTCGTGGTGTTGCGGTCCGCCTAGCTGGCGGACGCCGTCTGGCTCTGTACGGCGGCCGCGTCCTGCGCTGCCGCCTCATGGTCACCGCGGGCGGCCTTCTTCAGGTCCGCGGCGTTCCTGTGCGGGGCCAGCACCATGATCATGTTGCGCCCGTCCTGTTTGGGTGCCGACTCCACGAAGCCGAGGTCCTGGACGTCTTCGCCGAGCCGCTGCAGCAGCCGGAAGCCCAGCTCTGGCCGGGACTGCTCGCGACCGCGGAACATGATCGTGATCTTCACCTTGTCGCCGGCCTTGAGGAACCGGACGACGTGGCCCTTCTTCGTCGCGTAGTCGTGGGGGTCGATCTTCGGCCGGAGCTTCATCTCCTTGATGACCGTGAGGACCTGGTTCTTGCGTGCCTCACGGGCCTTCTGGGCCGACTCGTACTTGAACTTGCCGTAGTCCATGAGCTTGGCGACCGGCGGCCGGGCCATCGGCGCCACCTCGACGAGGTCGAGGTCGTTCTCCTGGGCCAGCCTGAGGGCCTCGCCGATGGCGACGATGCCGACCTGCTCGCCGGCGGGGCCGACCAGGCGTACCTCGGGTACACGGATCCGGTCGTTGATGCGGGGTTCAGCGCTGATGGGGCCTCCTCGTAGGACTGCTCGGGACCGGCGCCCTCATGAGGAAGGGCCCCGCACACGCAGGGCCCACCGCCCGCTCGAAGCGGGCACGGCCGTCGCGCCGCCACAGGCGGGGGACGGACCGACCGGACCCGGGCGCCTCGCGGCGGCACGGGTGGGAGGTGGGACCTCCGCTTGCGCGACCACCGGACGGGCCGGTGGTCGGGTCGCCCTGCAAGGGTAGCAGGATGAGCGAGCCCGAAGCGGATCCCGCAGGTGACGCTGCCCGTGACCTCGTCGACGTCCCGGCGGCGGAGGTCATCTCCGCGGTCGCAGTCCATCTGATGAGCGCAGCCGCCGTGAAGTGCGGGCTGGCCGAGGAGGGCCCGGCCGGTCAGGACCTGGACGAGGCCCGCAAGCTGATCACCGCCCTGGCCGGCCTGGTCACCGCCGCCCGCCCCGACCTGGGCGTGCACGCGGCGCCGCTGCGCGATGGGCTCCAGGCCCTGCAGCGTGCCTTCCGTGAGGCCAGCGCGCTGCCCGACGAACGCGGCGAGGGACCCGGCGAGCGGCTCACCGGGCCGGCCTGAACCTCGCGCGCAAACCGGGCGCCGAACCGACCGGCGGGGATCGGCAACGGCCGACCGGGGCCCTCGGACGCGACCACGGAGAGGTCCAGCCCGGCTGCCGGCAGCAGCTCGCCCAGCCGGCTGTGGTCACGGCGCCTGTGTGCCCGGTTGTGGCGGCCCGGCTCGGCCCCCGGAGGCGCGGGAGGCGCGCAGAAGGCGGCGCAGCTCGAGCACCGCCTGCACCGCCCGCTCCCCGTCGTTGGCCTGTACCGCCAGCACGCTCAGCTGGTCGTCGTCGGCCAGGTCCAGGACCGCCCACGGCGCACCGTCGTCGAGCCGGACCGCCATCACCACCTGCCAGGGCAGGACGGTCTCGCCGAGCACGTTGCGGACCCGCACCCCGGTGCTGTCGGCCTCGACGCGCGGGCGGGTCAGCAGCAGCACCCCGCCGGCGATCAGCAGACCCAGCGCGAACATCGCGACCTGGTCGGTGAGGTGGAAGGTGGCGGCGCCGTCCCGGCCCCGGCGCAGCAGGGAGGCGACCGCCCCGAACGTCACTACCACGGCGAGGGCGCACAGCCGCGCGATGAGGACGAGCCGCCGCGGCCGCACGACCAGCGGCCCGCTGCCCGTCACGCGGCGACCTCGGGCCGGCCGGCCACCACGGCCACGGCCACGCCCAGCCCGGAGCCGAAGGAGACCAGCGCGGTGACCAGCGCCTCGCCCACCTGGCCGGTGAAGCCGCCGTTGACCCGCTGCTGCACCGCGACGCAGGCGCCGGCGGCGACGGCCGCGACGACCGCGGGCGTCGTACGGCTGACCGGCGGGGCCGCAGCCGGTGCCGCCACTACTCGACGATCTTGGAGATCGGGAGCTCGAGGATGTCGCGGGCGCCGGCCGCCTTGAGTGCAGGAATGAGCGTGTTGACGCCCAGGCGCGGGACGACGGTCTCCAGCGCGCGCATGTCCTCCGCCGCCAACGGCATGATCGTCGGCGAGGCCATGGCGGGCAGCTCGGCGAGGACGGCGTCGAGCCGGTCGGCGCCGACGTTGAGCTTGAGCAGCACGTGCGCCCGGGCCCGCAGCGCGCCCTGCAGCAGCAGCGTGATGTCCTCCATCGCCGCCCGCTTGGCCGGGTCCTCGTAGGCCTCCCGGTTGGCGATCAGCTCGGTCCGGCTGGTGAGCAGCGTCGCGAGGATGCGCAGGCCGGCCTTGCGCAGGCTCGACCCGGTCTCGGTGAGGTCGACGATCGCGTCCACGATGTCCGGCACCTTGGCCTCGGTGGCCCCGTGGCTGGTGAAGACCTTGGCCTTGACGCCGTGGTCCTGCAGGTAGCGCCGGGTCGTCTCGGGCATCTCGGTGGACACCCGCACACCGTCGGGCAGGTCGGCCACCGTCTGCCACGGCGCGTCCCGCGGCACGGCGAGCACGACGTGCACCGAGTCGTCGGTCGCCCGGCCGCCGCCGATCTCGCCGAGGCTGACCACGTCCGCCGAGGTCTCGGTGATCCAGTCCCGGCCGCTGATGCCCAGGTCGAAGATGCCCTGCTCGACGTACGACGGGATCTCCTGCGGGCGAAGGAAGCGGACCCGGTCGATGCGGGGGTCCTCGATGGCGGCGTGGTAGTCCCGGTCGGAACCGCGCACGACGGTGAGGTCGGCGGCGCGGAACAGCTCGAGCGTCTGCTTCTCGAGGCTGCCCTTGGGCAGGACGACGGCGAGCACGAGGATGCCTTTCGGGAGGAGGGCGGGGCGGGCGTACGGCGCGTCAGGCCGTCCCGGGATGCGTCCCGTTGCGCAGTGCGCGCAGGGTGCAGGCGGTGTCGAGCGCGGCGAGCACCGCCTCCCGGCCCTTGTCCTCGGGCGAGCCGGGCAGCCCGGAGCGGTCCAGCGCCTGCTGCTCGTCATCGCAGGTGAGCACGCCGTTGCCGACCGGGGTGTGGCTGTCGAGCGCGACCCGGGCCAGGCCGTAGGTGACCGTGTCGCACACGTAGTCGAAGTGGGGGGTGCCGCCGCGCACGACGACACCGAGCGCGACCACGGCGTCGTGGCTGGCGGCCAGCGCCTGCGCCACCACCGGCAGCTCGACGACGCCGGGGACGCGGATCACCGACGGCTCCGGCACACCGCAGGCCTGGGCGGTGCGCACGGCTGAGTCGAGCAGCGCGGAGGCCACCGGCTCGTGCCACCGGGTCGCGACGACCGCGAGCGTCAGCCCGCGGGCCTCGACCGGGCGTGCCGCCGGTGCGCCACGCCCGCTCACTGCTGCACGCCGGTCGGGCCGACGGCGGGGAGCGCGTCGGCGCCCGCCTCGGTCTCCTCGTCCTCGAACGCGGCGAGACCCGGCAGGTCGTGGCCCATCCGGTCGCGTTTGGTCTGCAGGTAGCGCAGGTTCTCCTTGGTGGGGTGCACGGGCAGCCGCACCCGCCCGACGATCTCCAGGCCGTAGCCCTCCAGGCCGGCCCGCTTGGCCGGGTTGTTGGTCAGCAGCCGCATGGTGGCGATGCCGAGGTCGACCAGGATCTGCGCGCCGGTGCCGTAGTCGCGCGCGTCGGCGGGCAGGCCGAGCTCGAGGTTGGCGTCCACGGTGTCCGAGCCGCCGTCCTGCAGCTGGTAGGCCTGCAGCTTGTGCATCAGCCCGATGCCGCGCCCCTCATGGCCGCGCACATACAGCACCACCCCGCGGCCCTCCTCGGCCACGGCCTGCAGCGCCGCGTCGAGCTGGGGGCCGCAGTCGCAGCGGCGCGAGCCGAAGACGTCGCCCGTCAGGCACTCGCTGTGCACCCGTACGAGCACGTCGCGCCCGTCGCCGACCTCGCCCCTGACCAGCGCGATGTGGTCCGTGCCGTCGAGCACCGACTCGTAGCCGACGGCCCGGAACTCGCCATGCCGGGTGGGGATGCGCGCCTCGGCGACCCGCATGACCTGCTTCTCGCTGCGCCGACGCCACGCGATCAGGTCGGCGATGGAGATGATCGCGAGGTCGTGCTCGGCGGCGAAGGCCGTGAGCTCCTCGAGCCGGGCCATGTCGCCCTCGTCCTTCTGGCTGACGATCTCGCACAGCACGCCGGCCGGACGCAGCCCGGCCATCACCGCGAGGTCGACAGCTGCCTCGGTATGCCCGGGGCGGCGCAGGACGCCGCCGGGCTTCGCGCGCAGCGGGACGATGTGGCCGGGGCGGGTGAAGTCCCCCGCCGTCGACGCCGGGTCCGCGAGCAGCCGCATGGTGCGCGCCCGGTCCGTCGACGAGATGCCGGTGCTCACGCCCTCGCGGGCGTCCACGGCGACGGCGTACGCCGTGCCGCGCTTGTCCTGGTTGACCGCGTGCATGGGCGGCAGCTCAAGGCGGTCGCAGTCCTGCTCGGTGAGCGGCACGCAGATGTAGCCGCTGGTGTAGCGGACCATGAACGACACCAGCTCCGGCGTCGCCATCTCCGCGGCGAAGATCAGGTCGCCCTCGTTCTCGCGGTCCTCGTCGTCCACGACGACGACCGCCCTGCCGGCGGCGATGTCGGCCACCGCCCGCTCGACGCTGTCCAGGCCGGTGACCGGGACGGCGGCGTGGGCGGTCACGCGGGCTCCTCGACGGCGGCACCGGTCGGGCGTACGCCGGCGGCGAGCAGCTTCTCGACGTACTTGGCGGTGATGTCGACCTCGAGGTTGACCGCGTCGCCGACGCCCTTGCGGCCCAGCGTCGTCAGGGCCAGCGTGGTGGGGATGAGGCTGACCTCGACGGCGCCGGCGGTGACCGCGTTGACGGTGAGCGAGACGCCGTCGACGGTGAGGGAGCCCTTCTCGACGACGTAGCGCTCTAGGTCGGCCGGCAGCGTCAGGCGTACGACGGTCCAGTGCTCGGCGGGGCGCACCTCCAGCACGGCACCGGTGCCGTCGACGTGGCCCTGCACCAGGTGGCCGCCGAGGCGGTCGGAGAGCCGGACCGCACGCTCGAGGTTGACCCGGCTGCCCGGCCCGAGGGCGCCGAGTGAGGAGCGGTCGAGGGTCTCCTTCATCACGTCGGCGGTGAACAGGCCGTCGGCGCTGTCCACGACGGTGAGGCAGACGCCGTCGACCGCGATCGAGTCCCCCGGCCGCGCGTCGCCGGTGACGACGGGGCCGCGGACGGTGAGGCGGGCCGCGTCCTGCTGGTCGGCCACCGCGGTGACCACGCCGAGCTCCTCGACGATGCCGGTGAACACCTACGCCCTCCCCTCGGTCGGTGGGTCGGTCGGGCGCGGCGGCCGCAAGACCAGCCGCAGGTCAGTGCCGACGCGGGTCACGTCGTCGAGCAGCAACCGGTGCGCCGCGGCGATCGTTCCCACGCCGATGTCGCCCAGCGCCGCGGGGCCGGCACCCAGCAGCGCCGGCGCGACGTAGCCGACGACCCGGTCCACCAGCCCCGCCCGCACGAAGGCGCCGGCCAGCGTCGGACCACCCTCGAGCAGCACGCTCACCGCCCCGCGGTCGGCGAGGACGCGCAGCACCGCGGCCAGGTCATGGCGGGGCACGTCGGCGGCGGTGAGCACCAGCGTGGGGGCCCCGTCGTCACGCACCCGGGCCTGCGGCGGGGTGCGACCGTCTGAGTCCAGCACCACCCGCAGCGGCTGGTGGCCGGGGTCGGGACGGACGGTCAGCCGCGGGTCGTCCGCCAACACGGTGCCGACGCCGACCACGACGGCATCGACCTCGCCGCGCAGCCGCGCCACGTCGGCACGCGCGTCGGCCGAGGTGATCCACCTCGAGCTGCCGTCGGCGGCCGCGACCCGGCCGTCGAGGGTCGCGGCGTACTTCCAGGTGACGAACGGACGGCCGGTGCGCTGGGCGGTGAGCCACGCCTCCAGCGGGCCGCGGGCAACCTCGGCAGCCAGCACGCCGGTCTCGACCGCCACCCCCGCTTCCCGCAGCTCACGCGCACCGCCGCCGGGGAGGCCGGTGGGGTCGAGGCAGCCGATGAGGACGCGCGCGACACCGGCGGCGAGCAGCGCCTGGGTGCACGGGCCGGTGCGCCCGGTGTGCCGGCAGGGCTCGAGGGTGACCACGACGGTCCCTCCGCGGGCCCGCTCCCCGGCGGCAGCCAGCGCCACCACCTCGGCGTGCGGGCCGCCGGCAGGAGCAGTCACACCCTCGCCGGCCACCTGGCCGGCGGCGTCGAGCACGACCGCCCCCACCGGCGGGTTGGGGCTGGTCCGGCCGAGCGCCGCCCGCGACAGGTCGAGGGCGCGCCGCAGCGCTGCCTGCTCGACCTGGCCGGCGATCGCTGCCTCCCCCGTGCGCTCAGGCGCTCCGGGGACCGAACGGGGACGCACCTCGGCGCCTCCGCCCGCGCGCTGCCTCTCCTCCGGACTCTCACCGTCGGTCCCGGAGTCCCACCGGGTCCACCGCTGGCTGGCTGCGAGCGGGTCGCGGACTGTCACCGCCGGTTCGGAATTGCACCGACCCCGGAGCGCGCGTGACTGTCGGCGTGAGCGTACCGCTGCCCTCTGCTCAGGACGGCGAGGGTCTCTGCGGAAGCTGGCGGCGGCTGGGCCGCTGGCCCGGTGCTGGTCCACCGGGCCTGTGTGAGACTCGCGGCCGACAGTCCACGAACCACCCCGAGGACGTGCCGTGGCACAGGCCAGCATCCGCGTCGTGCCCAGCGGGCAGCGGTCCACCGACACCCCGCAGACCCCCGGGCTGCTGCGCGAGGTCGCCTTCGACAGCCGCAACCCTGATGCCCGCGTGCTGAGCGGCTTCCTCAGCAAGGTGCAGCCGGGGGCTGCGACCGCGGCCCACCACCACGGTGACCAGGAGACCATCCTGTACGTGCTGGACGGGCGCGCCCGCTTCCGCTGGGGGCCGCAGCTCGAGCACGTGACGGAGGCAGGCGTGGGGGACTTCGTCTTCATCCCCGGCGAGGTAATCCATCAAGAGATCAACGCCAGCGCCGACGACCCCACCTCCTGGGTCGTCGTCCGGTCGCATCCGGATCCGGTGGTGGTCAACCTGCCCGAGCTCGCCGAGTACGCCGAACCGCCCGTGCGGGACTACACCCCGGCCGACTGACCGGCCGACGGCAGGGCGGCGTAAACAATGGGCCGCCTGCCTCACGTGCCCGTCCGGAGGCCGGGGCAGGATGCAGGCATGGTCCGCAGCGGAACCCTCGTCGCGCAGTCCAGCCCGGTACCGCGCGGGGAGCTGCCCGGCTGGGTGCGGGAGGTGTCCGCGAGCATCGACCTGGAGGCCCTGTGCGCGGTCGTCGTGGCGCGCGACATCGCCGCGGCCTTTCCTGAGCTGCAAGGCGACGAGCAGTTCGCCGAGCACCTGCGCGCCAGTGCGCGGGAGAACCTCGCCGCGCTGCAGGACGTGATCTGTGGACGCACCTCCCTGCAGGACGTGCGGCTGGAGCAGCCGCTCGCTTTCGCGACCGTACAGGCGCGGCTTCGCATCCCGCAGACGGCGCTCCAGCGGTCCTACCGGGTTGGGTTCCTCGCCAAGTGGGAGGAGTGGTCGCGGCAGCTGTGTGCCTATGCCGAGCAGGCCGACATCCCGCGCAACGAGGCCTTACGTGCCCTGGAGCAGCTGGCCAGCCTCATCTTCGGCTACCAGGACCACGTCGCCTCGAAGGTGGCCGACAGCTACGCCCGGGCCGACGAGGCGCTCAGCCAGTCCCGCACGCATGTGCGACAGGGCCTGGTCCGGGAGCTCCTGCGCGGGGAGTCCACGTCGCTCGCGCCCTCGGACCTGCTCACCTTGGACTACGACCTGGCGGCCCGGCATCTCGTCGTGCTGCTGCCGACCGTCGCCGAGGGGGCGGCCGCGCAGCTGCTGCTCGGGCTGCGCGCCGCGACTCGGGTGGCGCAGAGCCTGCTCCATCCGCTCACCCTCTCCACCACAGCCGTCTGGCTCGGAGCGACGTCGGCCTGGACCTCCGCGATGACGGCTGCCGTCCGGGACGTCCTCGAGGGGACGGGTGTGGAGGCGTCCCTGAGCGACCCGGCGGCCGGCCTCGGCGGCTTCCGGGCCGCGCTCGCCCAGGCGCAGGAGGTGGAGCGGGTTCGCCTGGCGTGGGGCCGGGCAAGTGCCCCGCCGGTCCTGCAGCACTCCGAGGTCCGCCTCGAGGTTCTCCTGCTGCAGGACCTCGAGCGGGCCGACGCGTTCGTGCGGGCCGAGCTGGGCCCCCTCGCGGACGCGACGAGGGAGGCGGCTCGGCTGCGCGACACACTCCAGGCCTCCTTCCGCTTCGGCAGCCACGTCGCCGCGGCGGAGCACCTGCAGCTGCACGAGCACACCGTGCGCAACCGCCTGCACAAGGCGGAGCAGCAGCTCGGACACGCGCTGCAGGAGCGTCACACCGAGGTCCAGGTGGCGCTGCGCATGCGGCGGCTGCTGAGCAACGGCGGGTAGCAACAGGCCGTCAGCCCCCGGCGAGACGCTGCAGGACCCCGAACACGCAGGCCGTGTCCTGGTCCAGCCGGTCCTGCGCGAGCGCCGCCTGGTAGAGCACCCCGGCGGTCGAGAACAGCGGGGTCGGGCTGGCCAACCCGGCGGCGAAGGCGGCGATCAGCGCATTGTCCTTCTGCATGACTCTGACAGTCGCGGTCGCTTCGTCGTAGGTGCCCGCCGCCATCAGCGGTCCCCGGACCTGCAGCATCCGCGACCCTCCGGCACCGTCACCGACCGTCTGCAGCACCTGCGGCAGGTCCAGGCCCGCGCGCTGGGCGAGCAGGAGCGCCTCGGCCGCCGCCGCGTTGTGGACGGTGACGAGCAGGTTGGCGACCAGTTTCATCTTGGTGCCGTTGCCGGACGCGCCGAGGTCGTACTGCGCGCGGGTGAACGCGCGCAGCACTGGCAGGGCGGTTGCCTTCGCCGGTTCGTCGTCCCCACTCAGGTAAGCGACGAGGTCGCCGTCCCGCGCCTGTTGGCCGGTGCCGCTCACCGGGCAGTCCAGTAGAACCGCGCCGAAGGCCGCCGCGCTGTCCCGCGCGGCCGCTTTGGTCTCCGGGCTGAGCGTGCTCGTCTCCACGACCACCAACCCCGGCCGGGCTCCGTCGCGCAGCCCTTGCCGGCCCGCGAGCACGTCCTCGAGGGCCGCGGCGCTGGGGAGGGACGTGACCACCAGGTCCGCTCCCCTGGCCACATCTGCGGGCGAGGAGGCGACGGCTCCTCCCCGCTCGTGGTGCTGAGCTACCCGGCGGGGGTCGGTGTCGAAGCCGAGGACGACGGACCCGGCGCGGATCAGGTGCCCGCTCATGGCCGACCCCATGATGCCCAGCCCGACGAACCCGACGGCTCCTGCCGTCACGACGGCGACCGCTCCGGCAGGCACGGGCTGTCGGGTGCCGGCGTTCTCGCGGTGTTCATAACCATGGCGAGGGTGGTGTAGTAGCCGGCCGCTCCCACGACCTCCACCACCCCGTCCTCTCCCAAAGCGCCCACCGCACGGTGGTACGTCTCGTCCGACACCCCGCGGTCGCGGTGCAGCTCCTCCAGCAGGTGCCAGACAGCACGCTCCGCGTCGTCCATGCCGTCAGGCCGCGTGCCGTGCCCTACGGCGTCCGCGACCGCCGGCTTCAGCCCGGCCTCGAGGGCCAGCGGGAGGTGGAAGCTCCATTCGAACTGCTGGTCCCAACGACGCGCGACGATGAGAATCGTCATCTCGAACAGCCGCCGGTCCAGCGGGCTGGAGAAGCGCAGGTACGCCCCGACCCTCTGCAGCCGAGTCATGAGCAGCGGGCTGCGCAGCAACGGTACGAACGGGCCGACAGCCGCACCTCGCGGACCCGCCGTGATGTCGGCCAGCGCCTCGCGCTGCTCCGGGGTCAGCCGGGCCTCCGGGAGTGCCGGCATCCGGTCCGACGTCGCGTCAGGCACTGCTCGTGCCCATGCCGGCATTCACCTGCGGCATGACCTTGGACGCCATCAGCTCCATCGAGCGCCTGGCCAGGTCGGGGTCGACCCAGTCGAGCCCGGCATAGACCAGCTCGCCGAAGTCACCGGTTTCCTCCCGGAAGGCGAGGATCTGATCGGCGACGGAGTCGGGTGTCCCGACGATCACGAGCTCGCCCAGCACACGGTCGAGGGTGACGTCCTCGTCGGGCTGGTCCTGGTGCGACTTGAACATCCCCAGCCGGCCGAGCTTGCCCATCTTGACGAGCATCTTGGCGTAGTAGTAGCGGTAGGGGCTGTTCTGGGCGCTTCGTCCGTAACGCTCGGCGACGGCCGCGTCGTCGGCGACGAAGACGGTCCGCGCCACGCGCCAGTCCGCCGGAGCGGCCTGCTCCCCCACCGATTCCTTACCCTCCACGTACTTGGGCCAGTGCGTCGCCACCCACTGGGGAAGCAGGAAGTTCGCCGACAGCGGGTGGAAGTCGCGCGCACCCATGGCGACCACTCCCTTCGAGAACGGCGCGACCACCGTGCCCACGATCTCGGGCCGAGGCGTCTGCAGAGGCTTGGCGATGATCCCGACGCCCACGTCCGGGTCGAGCGTGCTCGCCGTGGTGACCTTGAAGCGGTTGCCTGGCAAGTCGACGTCGTACGGCGGCTCGCCGTCCCAGAGCGCCGTGATCACGTCGATCGCCTCGGCGAACATCCGGTTGCGGTCCTCGTCCAGGATGCCGAGCGCCTCGGCGTCGGACGGCAGGGCGCCGGGGCTGACGCCGAGGATGAACCGGCCGCCCGAGAGGTGGTCGAACATCGCGGAGTTCGCGGCCACCAGGACCGGGTGCTGGTGCGACAGGTTCGTCGTGCCCGTGCCCAGCTTGATCTGGATCGTGTCGTGGATGAGGGTGGCGAGGAACAGCAGGCTGTTGGTGATGTTCTCATGCCGATCGGTCAGGTGCTCACCGATGAACGCATCGGAGAAGCCGAGCGAATCGGCCAGGATGACCGCTTCGCGGTCCTCACGCAGGGTGTCGGCCCACCCGCGTCCCGCCGGATGCATGGGCATGGCGAAGTAACCGAGCTTCACGACAGCCTCTCCTCGAGCGTCGACGGAAGATGCAGCCACCGAGGGCCACCGGACCGGCCGTGCCGGCCCCTAGTCAACCCAGGTGAACCGGCGCGGCGCAGTGCCGTCGGCTGTGAGATCAGTGGCGTCCGGATGACGTGTGCCGTCAGTGCACCTCGCCGGCTCACAGGCCCCGCCATCCGGGCTCACGCGGGCTGACGACTACCGCCAGTGTGCGGCGGCGGCGGCGGCGCTCTACTTCTACTGGACGGCAGACCGTCCGCCAAGGGAAGGACCGTCCGTGTGAGCGGGTACCAGTCCCCCGGCGTCGACGCCGGCGCCTTCCGGCACGTCGTCGGCCACCTCGCCAGCGGTGTCACCATCATCACGACCCGGACCGCCAAGGGCCCGTTCGGCATGACGGCCAGCTCCGTGACGTCGCTCTCCCTCGAGCCCCCGATGATGCTGGCCTGCCTGAACAGGACGCGGCAGACGGCGTCGGCCGTCTCCGAGGCCGGCGCCTACGTCGTGAACGTCCTCGGCCAAGGCTCCGAGCACCTCGCTCAGCAGTTCGCGGCACCGAGTCCGGACAAGTTCGCGGACGTGCCGCTGCGCGTAGGCGAGCTGGGACTGCCGCTGCTCGCTGAGGCGCTGGCCCACCTGGAGTGCCGCGTGGCTGAGGAGGTGACTGGTGGCTCCCACACCATCTTCCTGGGCAACGTCGTCCGAGCCACGGCGTCCGAAGGGCGTCCCCTGACCTACTTCCGCGGCGGCTTCGGCCGCTTCGAGTTCGCCCAGGACGACGCGGTCTACCAGCGGGCGCGGCAGCAGGTGCTCGAGCGCCAGTACGCCGCGGACGCCGTGCTCTCGCTGGACGATCTGAGCTTTGAGCTCGGCGTCGACAAGGCGGCCGCGTTCTACGCGCTCACCCGCCTGGCCGGAGACGGTCTGGTGCGGCGGGACCCGGATCGGGGCTATGTGATCGTCCCCTTCGACGTGCGCATGTCCGACGACACCTTCGACGCCCGCTGCGCGATCGAGCTCGGAGTCGTCGAGATGAGCGTGGGGCGCGTCGCCGCGGCGCAACTCGCCGAGCTGCGCCGCCGCTTCGAAGCGATGGCGGCCCTGCTGGTCGGGGAGCGGTTCGTCGACTTCGACCGCTACCTGGACGCCAACTACGCGTTCCACGAGACGCTCGTCTCGCTCGCCGGCAACCCGGCGCTCACGGCCGCGTTCGGCCGCCTGAGCATCAAGCACGTCATGACCCGCAGCTTCGGCTCGACGCCGGTCACGTCCCAGAGCTTCATCCAGGCCCAGCGGCAGATGACCGAGGCGTTCGAACGGGGGGCTGCCGACGCGGCCCGTGCCGCGGTCTTCCGTTACACAGCGCTGGCCAAGAACCGGGTTCGGGAGATCCTCGCCCTGACGGGGGGGCGCCTGTGACGGGCGGCTGTCAGGGGGTCGGCCCTCCGGGTGCCGCTCCGCGCTCGCGCAGCACTGCCCGGGCCTGCTCCGAGGACAGGTCCGCGGCAAGCAGGGACCACAGCAGCAGCCGCGCCTTGCGGGCATCCAGCCAGCCGGACGGCACGGCTCCTCGAGCGAGGAGGTCCTGCTCCGAACCGACGAAGCCGTAGGTACGGGACAGCACCGGGCCGCAGCCGGTGCGCGTCGACAGGACCACGGGGACCCGTCTGACGGCGTCGCTGACGGCTGACGCCATGTCCGCCGACAGGTGCCCGGCGCCGTACGCCGCCACCACCACGCCGTCGTAGTCGGCGTCGCACACGAGGCGGAGCAGGGCACCGTCATCGCCCAAATGGGTCTCCAGCAGCGCCACCCGTGGGTCACGCCCCGGCACGGGCTCGGGCAGGACCGGCCAGCGCGCCGGACGGCTGGCGTAGGTCACGCTGCCCTCGTGCAGACGGCCGAGAACGCCGAACGGAGCCGAGGAGAAGGCCGACGTGGAGATGGAGTCACCCTTGCGCACCCGCGAGGCGGCGTGCACGTCGTCGCCCGGCACCACCAGCACACCGAGGTCACGCGACGCCGTCGCGGCTGCCACGACGACCGCGCCGAGCAGGTTGGCCGGGCCGTCGGCACCGGGCGCCGCAGGAGGTCGCATCGCTCCGGTGACCACCAGCGGCTCGGGCCGGTCCCAGTGCAGGTCCAGCAGGTAGGCGGTCTCCTCGATGGTGTCGGTGCCCTGCACGAGCACCACCCCATCAGAGCTCTCGACCCGACCGCGTGCCCATTCAACGGCCTCCAGGACATCGCCCGGCCGGAGCCACGCGCCCGGGACGGTGCGCAGCGTGTGGGCCTCGAGATCGACGGCCTCCGCCAGGGCGGGTACCGCCGCGACGAGGTCGGCCGCCGCCAAGGACGGCGCGACGCCTCGGCCGCGGGCGGTGCCCGTCATGGTGATGGTGCCGCCGAGCGACCCGACTGCCACGCGCGGCTTCGTCATCGTCGTCCCCCGATCTCGGGCGGGCCGGCCGTCGGCAGACCGTACTGTGCGACCGCGGTGCACGGGCCTCCGAGGTGCCAGCTGCCCTCCTGGAAGGGTGGTCTCGAAACGGTGCGCAGTCCCGCAGCGCCCACGGATGGAAGGCATGGACGTTGACCGACTTCGACCTGCTGCTCGCCGGCGGCACCCTCGTCTCGTCCGGCGGTCGTAGCCGGCTCAACCTCGCCGTCCGCGGCGGTGAGGTGGCGTACATCGGCCCGGATATGCCGGACGCGACGCGGACCGTGGACGCCGCGGGACTGCTGCTGCTGCCCGGTGGCGTCGATACGCATGTTCACCTGATGGACCCCGGAAGCCCTGAACGCGAGGACTTTCCGACGGGCACGAGCGCCGCCGCTGCCGCCGGCGTGACGACGGTCCTGGAGCACTCGCACGGCACTCCCGTCCGCACACCGGACGACCTGCACGGGAAGCGGGCCTACCTCCGGGAGCGCTCGAATGTGGACTTCGGGCTGGCCGCCCACGCGTGGCCGGGGCTGGCGGACCAGGTCGACGCCCTGTGGCAGGCCGGCGTCAGCTTCTTCAAGGTCTTCACGTGCACCACACACGGGGTCCCGGGTCACGACCCGGCAGCCCTCAAGGCGCATCTGACCGCCACGGCCCGGGCCGGCGCGGTCAGCCTGCTGCACTGCGAGGACCAGTCGCTGACGGAGGCCGCGGAGCACCTGCTGCGGGCCGAGGGTCGGACGGACGGGGGCATCCTGCCCGACTGGCGCAGCCGGGACGCCGAGGTGGTGGCTGCGGCGGTGGCCGCTCTGCTGGTGCGCCGCACCGGGGCGGCGGCCTGCATCGCGCACGTCAGCCACCCGGAGGTGGCCGACTACATCGCCAGGGAGCGGGCGGCCGGGGCTGTCCTGGGCGCCGAGGGCTGCCCGCAGTACTTCCTGCTGCGCGAGGACGAGGTCCTCGACCATGGGGCGCTGCGCAAGTTCACTCCTCCGGCCCGCGCCAGGACCGACGACGACGAGACCGAGATGTGGCGGCTGCTGCGTCGGGGGACGCTCACGCACATGTCGAGCGACCATGCCCCGTCCACCCTGGAGCAGAAGCGCGCCGGCGACATGTGGAACGTGCACTTCGGCCTGCCCGGGCTCGACAGCACGATGTCCCTGCTGCTCGACGCCGCGGCCCGCGGCCACCTCGCGTACGAGGATGTGGTGCGCGTCTACAGCGAGCGCCCTGCGCGCATGTACGGCCTGTGGCCCCGCAAGGGAGCGCTGTCGGTGGGCGGGGACGCCGATGTGGTCCTGGTGGACCCCCGGGCGGAACGCACGCTGCGGCACGAGGATGTGCTCTCCAAGGCCGGGTGGACTCCTTTTCACGGTCGACGTGTCCGGGGCCGGGTTGCGCAGACCTACTTGCGGGGCTCATTGGTGGCAGAGGAAGGACGGCCGTCGGACGAGCGCGGGGGCCTTTTCCTGCCGGGTTCCGGCGTCCGCGGTTGAACGAGGATGGGACGCGCGAGGCGCATCCGCCTCACCGCAGGGCCAGCAGGACGCCGACGCCGAGGCCGAAGACCACGACACCGGCGCGCAGCTGCGTGTCGGGGATGCGGCGCCCGACCCTTGCCCCCACCTGTCCGCCCACGACGGCTCCAGCGGCGAGCAGGCCGGCGGCCGGCCACGACACCGGGCTGACGAGGATGAACAGGACTGCGGCGACGCCATTGACGATCCCGGCGAGCACGTTCTTGGCGGCGTTCAGCCGCTGCAGCCCGTCCTGCTCGAGGCTTCCCAGCAGTGCCAAGAGCACGACGCCCTGGGCGGCCCCGAAGTAGCCGCCGTAGATCCCGGACAGGAAGATGAGCATGGGCAGCAGCACCCGCGACGGCCGGTGGGGCGCCTCGCCCAGGCGCCTGCGCAGGCGCCGGGACAGCGCCGGCTGGACAGCCATGAGCAGCGACGCGCAGATCACCAGGCCGGGGACGACGGCCTGGAACGTGTCGGGTCGGGCGAGCAGGAGCAGGCCCCCCGTGAGACCGCCGAGCAGACTGGCGAAACCCAGCCGTAGCAGCCGCGCTCGCTGTCCGACCAGCTCGCGTCGGTAGCCCACCACCCCGCTGACCGAGCCCGGGGCCAGCCCGACCGTGTTGCTCACGTTGGCCAGCAGCGGGCTGTAGCCGAGGCCGAGCAGCACTGGGAATGTGACCAGCGAGCCGCTGCCGACGACCGTGTTGATGGTGCCGGCGAGCAGTCCGGAGGCAAGGACGGCAAGTCCTCCGAGCGGCGTCACGAACGCAGCGGCCGGGTTGCGGCGGGACGGCAGGCCGCGGCTGTCACGTCCCGAGCTGGACGGTGCGCTTCTCGTTCGCCGCGATGGCCAGAGCGCTGACGAGGCGCACGCTGGACAGCCCGTCCAGCCCGGACGGCGTGACTGGCCGGCCGGACAGCACCGCATCTGCGAAGTTGCCCACCGTCGTGCGGAAAGCCCCTGCGGTGTCGACCGCGAAACGCCTCTCGCCGCTCGGACCGATGACCGACACCTCTCCCTGCAGGCCCGGACGGGTGACGTTCTCACCCAGGACCCGGCCCTCGGTGCCGTGGACGACCAGGTCGGGACGGTGGAAGGGCACGGCCTGGTTGACGTTGACGTAGGCGAGGGCACCGCCGTGGAAGCGCAGCAGCGCCAGCGAGACGGTGTCGAGCTCGAAGCCGGGCTCGACCCCGAACGCCGCAGACACCTCCGACACCTCGTCCCTCAGCAGGTAGCGCAGCAGGTCGTAGGCGTGCACGCCGAGGTTGTTGGTGGTCCCCACACCGGCGAGGGACGGGTCCGTCCGCCAGCCTTTGAGCAGCGTGCGGCCAGGGCTCATCTCGACCTCGGCCAGCACCACGCGGCCGATCTCACCGGTGGCCAGGATGTCGCGGATCTGCGCCATGCCGTCGTGGTTGCGCGTCTGGAAGGTGATGCCCAGCTGCACCTCGGCCGCGTGGCACTCTGCGACGACGTCCTCGGCATCAGTCACGCTCGTCGCCAACGGCTTGTCGCACAGCACGTGCTTGCCGGCGCGCGCTGCGGCGATGGTCTGCTCGGCGTGCTGTGCGTTCGGTGTCGCGATGTAGACCGCACCCACGTCCGGGTCGGCGAGCAGCCGGCCGTAGTCGTCGTACGCCGACTGCGCCCCATGCCGGTCGGCGAACTCCTGGGCCCGGCCGGCGTCCCGGCTGACGACTCCCACCAACCGGCTGTTGGGCAGGGAGCCGATCGCCGGAGCGATTTCCGACTCCGCAATGCGGCCCAGCCCGACGATGCCCCAGCCCACGATGCCTGTCACGGCTTGCCCTCCCAATCGGGACGAGCCGGACGACCCGCCGTCTGCCCACGGTGCGGCCCCACTTCGGCTGCCACGTGTGCACTCCGCCTTTCGGACCTCTCCCCATACCTCACCGCTGTCGAACGCGCGAACCGTCGCCCACGTCCAGCCGTGGCGTGGCCGCACCTCCCTAGCCGCGGACAGCTCCGACAGGACGGCGTCGGTGTCGGCCCCGAGCGCCGGTACAGCCCGGCCCAGCGGTCAGGTCCGGCTGCTGAACCGGAACGGGTCGGCGAGCACCCGGACGGTCTGGCCGCCCGGGAGCACTCCGTTCGAAGATCGGCCGTCTCGACGAGCGGCCCGGCCGGATCGGGATCGGCAGCCATGTCGGCCTCCTCGAGCGACTCCGTGGCGGTACTGGCGAATGCATACCCAGGGGCCGTGGCATGCGGCGGCGGGACGACGTCAGGCGCCGAAGTGCAGGACGGTGCCAACGGCGGGTTGTACGTAGCGGTCCGGCAGCTCCGTCAGGAACGCCGCCTGAGCGCGGATGCCGCTGCAGTGCATCGGCATGATCGTCTGGACGTCGAGCTCACGAAGCGCGTCCACGGTCGCCGCGACATTCTCCTTCGGCGTCGTGGGGAAGCCGAGGTGGAAGCCGCCGAGGACCGCCCTCACAGGCCGGTCTCCGCGCATTCGCTTGGCCTGCTGCACCGTGTTCACCACGCCCGCGTGGGCACATCCGGTCAGCACGACGAGTCCTTCGCCGTCGACGTCGATGACCAGGCCCTGCTCGTCCCAGACCTCGTCCAGGCCGAACTCACCCTGCGCCCGGACCTGGTACAGACCCGGCCCGTGCGGAGTCGTCGGCGGACGCGGGCCCTCGAAGGGCACGTCGCGGGGGATCTCGCCGGTGGTGGTCATGCCCCAGCCCAGGTCGACCGGCTGTCGGGCGAGCACGAGGCGGCCGCCCTCGTGCTCCAGCTGCCCCTGGTTGAAGGCCGCGTTGTAGAAGGGCGAGGTCCGGCCGTCGCCCATCACCGCGTAGCGGGGAAGGAACGCGTCGGGATGGGTGGCCACGGGCACCGGGTGGTCCATCAGCTCGAGGAACCTGTGCACTCCGCCGTAGTGGTCCGGGTGACCGTGGCTGATCACCACGTGGTCCACGGTGTTCGGGTCCTCGTGCAGGACCTCGAGGTTGTGGGCCAGCGCAGTGCCGGTGAGGCCCACGTCGAACAGCACTCGGCTGCTGTAACGACCCTTCCGCGCAGTGATGAGCAACGACAGCCCGTTCTCGGCGACGGGCGGGGCGTGCTTGGGGTCGAAGTGGTGGACCAGGCCCGCGCGGGAGACGCAGTGCAGCCCACCGTCGTCGGTGTGCTGGTCGCCGAGCAGCATGTCGATCTGGTTCTCGACGAGAACCAGCACGTCTACGGAATCTGCCGTGAACACGTGTTCAGCCCTGCGCCGACGCAAGGCGGCCCTGAGCCGGGAAGCCTGCGGTGGCCTGGGACTTGAGTGCGGGTCTGCACACGATGGCGCTCCTTCACCTGTGACTCAGCGGACGCCCCTGCGTGTCGGCTCGCCCCTGCCTCCCCTCAACGTAGATGGGCAGACACGTGGCTGTCTGCACCCACTGTCCAACAATTGCACACGTATGCATCACCGGCCGTCCCTCCGACCGTCCACCCGACTGGCGGCGGGCGGCGAGGCACTAGCCTCACCGCCGGCGACGGTGACAACAGGGGAGCGCCTGTGACTGCAGTGGGCCTGGTCGGACTGGGGATCATGGGCACTGCCATGGCAGGCCACCTCCTGGACGCCGGCCATGAGGTCTTCGGCCACGACCTGGTGCAGGAGCGGGCACAGCTGCTCGGCGCCGCTGGTGGTACCGCTGTTCCCTCGGCCGGGGACGCCGCCAGGCGGGCCGACCTCGTCATCACCTCCCTGCCCAGCCCTGAAGCCGCTGAGCGGGTGTGCGCCGAGCTCGCGGGCGCCGGACGCGGCGACCTGGTGGTGGTCGAGACGTCCACGCTCCCGGCGCTGGTCAAGGAGCGCTGCCGCGATCTGCTCGACACGTCCGGTGGGTTGCTCCTCGACTGTCCCCTGAGCGGGACCGGCGCGCAAGCGCTCGAGCGGGACGTCGTCGTCTACGGCAGCGGGGACGAGCCGGCATTCGAACAGGCCCGTCCGGTGCTGGAGACCTTCTCCCGCTCCGTGCGCTACCTCGGTCCGTTCGGCCGCGGTACGACGATGAAGTACGTCGCCAACCTGCTCGTGGCCGTGCACAACGTCGCGACCGCCGAGGCCTTCGCCCTGGGTGAGCGGGCCGGCCTGGAACCGCAGCAGATCTACGAGACGATCCGCGACGGGGCGGGAAGCTCGGTGATCTTCGACAAGAGGGGGCGGCTGATGGTCGGGCGCGACTACCACCCGGCTACGGCAAAGATGTCGATGTTCGTCAAGGACACCGATCTCATCGCGCTGTACGCAGCCGAGCTCGACCTGCCCACACCCATGCTCTCCGCGACACGTGCGCTGTACGCGCGTGCGGTCGAGGCCGGCCTCGCCGACGCCGATGCCGCTGCGCTGCTGGAACTGATGGGCACCGCGCGCCTGAGCCACGGCCAGGGGGACGAACGAAGGGGAGTGCGATGACGACGCTCGTCCAGGCTGAGGCCGTGGTCGACGCCACGCTGCGACGCGGACGGGAGCTCAGTGCCGCCCCGCTGACCGTGGCCGTCCTTGACGCGGGCGGGCACCTGGTCGCCCTCAAGCGCGAGGACGGCAGCGGCATCCTGCGCCCGCAGATCGCCGTGGCCAAGGCCTACGGCTCGCTCGGCATGGGCCTGAGCTCCCGCGAGCTGGGCCGGCGCGCGGAGCAGCAGCCGACGTTCTTCGGCGCGCTCACCTCCATCGCCGACGGCCGGCTGGCCCCGGCGGCGGGTGGCGTGCTGATCCGGTCAGCCGACGCAGCCGTGATCGGCGCCGTCGGGGTCAGCGGCGACGTGTCGGACCTGGACGAGACCTGCGCCATCGCCGGTGTCCTGGCGGCGGGTCTGACGCCGGAGCCGGAGCGCCCGACGGCTTCCTGACCTGGCTAGACCCGCTCCGCACGGCTGCTCAGGGCAGACCTGGTGATGGCCTCGAAGGTACGGACGTTGGCGGAGATGTCGGCCGGCGTGATCGGGTAGTCGGCTGTGCCGTTGACCGCGTCGGCGAACGCCTCGAGGTTTGCTCTCACGGCGGGGAAGGCCGGGAAGAACCGGGCTTCAGGCTCCTCCTGCCCGCGGTGCTGGACGTTCACGTCCGAGCCGCCGGGATCCTCGGGGTGTCGTCGATCACGGATCTCCATCCATCCCTCGGACCCGAGCACGCAGATGCGCCCGATGAAGGGCGTGGTGAGGATGGCCGTGATGACGGCTGTCTCGCCTCGTGGGAACGACAAGATCATGGACAGCGTGTCGCCGTTGGCGAACGACGTGGCGAGGGTGGCGAGGTGAGCCCGGACCTCCTCCGGCTGCCCGAACAGGCTGATGGCCAGGTCGACGAGGTGGATGCCGGTGGCAGAGAGGGGACCGACGGGCGCCTCCGTCGCGGACAGCCGCCAGTTGTCGGGCGGGAGTGCCAGGAACTTGTCCTGGCTGAAGTTGCCCTCGAAGACCAGCGGTGTCCCGAGGTCACCCTCCCGCACGCGGCGTTGCAGCTCCACGATCGCCGGCTCGAACCGCCGCTCGTGGCCGACGCCCAGCTGCAGCCCGGCCGCATGCACCGCTGCGATCGCCCTGTCCGCGTCCGCGGAGCTGGTGCTGAACGGCTTCTCACAGAACACGTGCTTTCCGGCGGAGGCGGCCGCGACCACCTGCTCGACGTGGAAGCGATGCGGTGAGCAGAGCACGACCGCGTCGACCTCGGGCGAGCTCAGCGCCTCCGCGAGGCTGGCCGTGGTGGCGAGGCCGTCCGCCTCCGCAGCGCTCCTGCTGCCCGGCTCCGGGTCCACGCCCAGCACGGCGTGGAGCCGGTCGCTCGAGCGGAGCTCGCGCGCGATGTTGCGCCCCCACCACCCCAGCCCCACGACGGCGACATCGATCACTGTCCCCCCTCTCGTCCCGGGGCACGGGTGGCGCCCGGTCCCGCCGCTTGCCGTGAGCGTGCGCCGCGGGGGCCGCCGGATCTCAGACGTCGAGCTTGAGCAGCCGTGCCGCCGTGCCCGAGTGGATGCGCCGGCGCTGCTCGTCAGTGAGGCCCGGGACCCTCTCGATCTGCCCGATCGGGTCGTAGAAGCCCATGTCGAACGGGTAGTCCGTGCCGATGACGATGTGGTCATCGCCCATCTTCTTGATCAGGAACTCGAGGTGCAGCTCGTCGAACACCAGGCTGTCGACGTAGACCTGCTCGAGGTAGCTGCTCGGCGGCCGCGTGATGTGGTGGCGTCCCTCGGGCCGGCCCTCGTAGGCGTGGTCCATCCGCGAAGAGTAGAAGGGCAGAAAACCACCGCCGTGCACCAGGCACAGCTTCAGGTCCGGGAACTGCTCGAGCACGCCTCCGTGGATGATTCGGAACAGCGCGATCGAGCTGTCCAGTGGGTTGCCCATCACGTTGGTCATGTAGTACTTCTGGAACCGCTCGCCGTGCGTGAACCCGTTGGGATGGAGCAGTACGACGACGTCGAGTTCTTGCGCCTTCGCGAAGAACGACCGGAAGCGGGGGTCATCCAGGTCCCGACCCGCGATGTTGGTGTTGATCTCGACACCGCGGAACCCCAGCTGGTTGACGCAGTAGTCGAGCTCCTGCACGGCGCGGCCGACGTCCTGCATCGGAACCGTGGCCAGGCCGACGAACCGGGCCGGGTGCCCGGACACGATCTCGGCGAGGTTGTCGTTCACCATCCGGGCCAGTGTCTGGCCCAGCTCCGGGTCTGACCAGTAGAAGTACTGCGGCGGCGCGACCGAGATCGCCTGGATGTCGATGCCCATGCCGTCCATGTCAGCGAGACGGACCGAGATGTCGGTCAGCTTGGGCACGATCTTGGCGGTGTGCTTGCTCTGGTAGTCGTTGGTCTCCTTGCCCGCCCAGTAGCTGAACGGCTCCATCTCGGGGGCCATCAGGCCCTCGACGAGCTTCTGACAGGACGGGGTGAACACGTGCGCGTGCATGTCGACGGTCAGGCCGTTGTCGCCAGCGATGGTCGGGCTCCTCTCGGTTGGCACGTGATCGTGCCTGGTCGCTTGCGACCGGGGCCCCGAACGGTTCTGCCGTGGTGACCCCGCGGACGGCTAGCTGCTGCCCTCTGCCCAGGGAAGGGCGGACCCGCCGTACTTCGCGGCGCGCACGTCACCGGAGCGGGCGTGCCCTTCGAACAGCTCGATCCGCGCCGCCCGCCCGCACAGCTCGCCGAGCCTGGCGCTGGCCGCCTTGTCCGTCACCTCCTGGTAGGTGACCGTGCGCAGGTACTTGCCGACCCACAGGCCGCCGGTATAGCGCGCAGCGTGACGCGTCGGCAGCACGTGGTTGGTGCCGATGACCTTGTCCCCGTAGGAGACGCACGTGCCCTCGCCGAGGAACAGGGCACCGTAGTGCCGCATCTTCTGCAGGGCCAGCCGCGGCTCCTCGGTCAGGACCTGCACGTGCTCGCTGGCGAAGCTGTCGGCAAGCGCGTACGCCGCGTCGAGGTCGTCGACCACGTGGACCTCGCCGTGGTCGCGCCAGGCCGGGCCCGCCATGTCCTTCGTGGGCATGCCTGGCAGAATCCGGTCGATGTGCGCCAGGGCAGCCAGCGCCAACTCCTCCGAGGTGGTGATGAGCACTGCCGGGCTGTCGGGCCCGTGCTCGGCCTGGCTAAGCAGGTCCACGGCCACGACGAACGCGTCGGCATGCCCGTCGGCGACGACCAGGATCTCTGTCGGTCCTGCGAACAGGTCGATCCCGACCTCCCCGAACAGCTGCCGCTTCGCCTCGGCGACGTAGGCGTTGCCGGGGCCGGCCAGCAGGTCCACCCGGCTGATCGACTCCGTGCCCACGGACATCGCAGCGACGGCCTGGACGCCGCCGAGCAGGAAGATCTCGTCCGCCCCCGCCAGGTGCATCGCGGCGACGGTGGCCGCTGGGACCTCACCCCTGATCGGGGGGGTGCACGCTGTCACCCGCTGGACGCCGGCGACCTTGGCCGTGACGACCGTCATGTGCGCCGAGGCGGTCAGCGGGTAGCGGCCGCCGGGCACGTAGGCCCCCGTCGCCTCGACGGGAAGGTGCTTGTGCCCGAGGAAGACGCCCGGCTGCGTCTCGACCTCCAGCTCGAGCATGGTGTCGAGCTGGCGACGGGCGAAGTCGCGGACGTTGCCCTGGACCTCCTGGAGGTCGGCGATGACCTGCGGCTCGACGCCGGAGACGATCTTCTCGATCTCCTCAGGAGTGAGCCGAAAGCTGGCGGGCGACCAGCCGTCGAAGCGCTCGGAGTAGTGACGCACCGCTTCGTCACCGCGAGTGCGCACGTCCGAAATCACCGTGGCCACCACTTCGGCGACGGCGCCGCGATCCGCCGTGCTGCTCGCGGTGGAACTCGCACCCTTCAGCTGCCTGCTCATGCTGGCCTCCGTTGGTCCGTCAGGGCCGTTCCGATCATGTGCATACGCATGTACGCGGAGGGTATCAGCCGGCCGCCGAGGCGGCCGGTCGTCGTTCCGGTGGCGTCGCACGGTGCTTGACAGTGCTCCGGGAGCGCTCCTAGTTTCTGGGTCGCACACAGTCTCTTTGCGCGATCCGTTGCGCGCGGCGCGAGCAGTTGGGAGCCCGACGCAGGTGGACTCCTTCCCTGGCCCGCTGCCGGTTCGCTGACCGGGCCGCGACGTGCCGCGCAGCGCTGACAAGCCGGCAGCGGGAGCGACCATCGACAGCTCGGACGCTCGCGGGCAAGCGCCGACGAGCTGGACGGTGGCGCGCGAGTGCGGCGTCTCGCAGGCCACCGTCTCCCGTGCCCTGCGAGGAGATCCGCGGGTGCGGGACGAGACCCGCCGGCGGATCGACGAGGCGGCGGCCCGGCTCGGCTACGTCCCGAACTCCCTCGCGAGCAGCCTCGCGACCAAGTCGACCCGCACCGTCGGGGTGATCGTGACCGACCTGACCAACCCCTTCTTCCCGTATTTGCTCACTCAGGTCTACGACGAGCTGCAGCTCATGGACTACCGGGTCGTGCTGTTCGCGGAGCGCACCGACATCCCGACCGGTCAAGCCGCGCTGTCGCGCCTGCTCGACCGTTCCATCGACGGTGTCCTGGTGACCACGGCGACGCTCGGGTCGCGCTTCGGCGACCTGCTGCGCAGCCGTGGGCTGCCGATGGTGCAGCTCAACCGCTACATCGACGGCCTTGACGTCGACCGTGTGGTCAGCGACAACCGGGGTGGCGCTTACGCGGGAGGGCGCTACCTGCTCGGCCTCGGGCACGAGCGCATCGCCGTCGTGCGCGGGCCTTCCAACACCTCCACGAGCCGTGACCGCATGCTCGGGCTCACCGAGGCGCTGCAGGCCCAGGGCAGGGAGCTCGATCCCGGGCTGGTCCGCGAAGGCTCCTACTCCCACCAAAGTGGCTACCAGCACACCCGCGAGCTGCTGCGCCTGGCCGCTCCCCCCACGGCTATCTTCTGCGGCAACGACATAGTCGCCTTCGGCGCCGTCGACGCGGCCAGGTCGCTCGACGTGGACATCCCTGGCGACCTGTCGATCCTCGGGTTCGACGACGTACCCATGGCCGCCTGGGAGGTGTTCCAGCTCAGCACGGTGCGGCAGCCGTTCCCGGAGATGGCGCGGGCGGCAGCCCGCATGCTGGCGGAGCGGATTGAGCAGCCCGACGGTATCGGCCCGGGTCGCGAGAAGGTGTTCGCGACAGACCTGGTCAAGCGCTCCACGGCCGACCGGCCGTCGAGCTCGCACTGACCGCGCGGGCCGGCGGCTCGCCGTGGAGCGCGGCCCCGTCGCCCGGCCCTCGTGCACCCTCCACTCCCGCACATCCACCCAACGGAAGGAAGTCGCCCAGGTGAGCGTCCCACGCCAGGAACCCACGTTCGAGCTGTTCGAGGAGTACTACCGGTCCTGCTCCAACTGGGGCCGGTGGGGTGACGACGACCAGCGTGGAACCCTGAACTACATCACCCCCGAGACGGTCCGGGCGGCAGCCGGCTGCGTGCGGTCGGGCAAGACAATCTCGACCCAGCTGCCGATGGACGACCGCGGCCCACAGACCGGCGCGTTCGGGCGGGTGAACCCGCTGCACCAGATGGTCGCCACGGGCACCGACCACCTCGCGGGCGCCCAGGCCTACGCCGATGACAAGCTCGGCTTCGGGTTCGCCGACGACAGCCTGTTCTGCTTCCTGCAGGGAGGCTCCCAGTGGGACGCACTCGGCCACGTCTTCCGCGACGGCAAGATGTACAACGGGTTCAGCGCCGCCGAGGTATCAGCCAAGGGCGCCGCCAAGGGGGGTGTGGAGAACATGCCGACCGTCGTCTCGCGCGGGGTGCTCCTCGACCTCGCCCGGTCGAAGGGCCTGGATGCGCTCGAGGTCGGCACCGCCATCTACCCCGAGGACCTGGATGAGGCCGCAGTCAAGCAGGATGTGGAGGTCCGATCCGGCGACGTGCTGCTCATCCGCACCGGCGACATGGGCGCCCGCCGGTCCAGAGCGGGATGGGACGGCTTCTCGGCCGGCGACGCCCCCGGCTTGTCCCTGCTGACCGCTCCGTGGCTGCACGAAAAGCAGGTAGCGGCCATCGCGACCGACACCTGGGGCGCCGAGGTGCGACCCAACGAGCTGCCCGGCGTCTTCCAGCCGCTGCACCTGATCATGCTGGTGAGCATGGGCCTGCTCGTCGGGGAGATCTGGGACCTCGACACGCTGGCGGCGGACTGCGCGCAGGACGGGCAGTACGAGTTCCTGTTCTCCGGCCCACCGCTGGTCATCCCTGGTGCGGTCGGCTCGCCCGTGAACCCGCAGGCCATCAAGTAGGAAGCCCGGCGGCTGTTCCGGCGTACACCGGTCGGTTCAGTACATCACCAGGCCGGCGGCGACATTGACGTCCTCGCCGGTGATCGATCCCGCGCGCGCCGAGGCCAGGAAGGCGGTGACGTCCGCGACGTCGCTCGGGGAGACGAGCTTGCGCAGTGCGGCATCGGAAGCGAACTCCGCTCGGGCCTGCTCCACACTCAGCCCTCGGGCTTGCGCCTGCTGCTCTATCACCCAGTTCAGACGCTCCCCCTCGACTCCGCCGGGCGACACGAGGTTCACCCGCACACCCAGCGGCCCGACCTCTGCGGCGAGGGTGCGGACCAGTCCGATCAGCGCGGTCTTGGAAGCGGCGTACGGCGTCCGGTTTACCAGCGGTCGCTTGCCGGTGATGGAGCCGATGATGACGATCGAGCCACTCCTGCGCTCGATCATCTGCGGCAGGAACGCCCGACAGCACAGGAACGTGCCGGTGACGTTGACTGCGAAGGTGTCCTCCCACTCCTGCGCGGTGAGCTCCCACAGCGGCTTGCTCGGACCGCCGACTCCGCTGTTGTTGACGAGGACGTCGACGCGGCCGAACGCCTCGAGGGCCTGGTGGGCCGCGGAGTCGATCGTGCCCGGGTCCCGCAGGTCCATCGGCACCACCAGGGCCTTGCCGCCGCCTGCGGTGATGCGTGACGCCACCTGGTCCATGCCCTCGACCGAGCGACCGGTCAGGACGACATCGGCCCCCTCCTCCGCAAGACGTAGGGCGATCTCGCGACCGATCCCGGAGCCCGCGCCCGTGACGAGCGCGACCTTTTCCTTCAGCAGCATGCTGGCTCTCCCACCCGTGGGGCTCGGACTCGATCCGGCGCGGCGTCCTGCGACGCCGGGATGGGCGGACGGCTGTCGACCACCGACCGACCCCCGAGGCGGGTCGCTGTGTGCAGCGTGCGCAGCGCGCCGTCCATCTCTCTCCTCGTCCTCGTCATGGTCGATCGTGCCGTACGGCGGTGCTTCCTGTGTCCAACCGCAGCGGGACGACGGGGCGCGGGTGGGCGATGCGCGCCGTGATCGTGCCCAGCTGCTCGCCCTCGAGCCGCACCTCGTCCCCCGGCGCCAGCCACGGGTATCTGTCCCTGCCGTGCACCGTGGAGAGCTCGAGGATGCAGCCGGTGCCCACCGTGCCGCTGCCGATGACGTCGCCGGGACGAACGGACGTGCCTCGAGAGGCGTAGGAGATCATCTGCCCGAAGGTCCAGTAGAGCGCGCCCGCGTCGCCCTGGCTGTAGGGCCGCCCGTTGACAGCGGCGGTCAGGGCCAGGGAGAAGGCATTGCCGCCACGGTAGGGGTTCAGCTCGTCCGGCGTAACGAGATAGGGGCCGAGGCTGGTGGCTGTGTCCTTGCCCTTGACCGGCCCCATCATCTGCCGGGACTCGCGCGCCTGCAGGTCGCGGGCGCTCCAGTCGCAGAGCAGCAGGTAGCCAGCGATGTGCTGCTCTGCCTCTTCGGGAGCCAGATCGGAGCCGCTCCGCCCGATGACTGCCGCGAACTCCAGCTCGTAGTCGAACTGCTGGCAGCCCGGAGCGATGGCGATGTCGTCCCGCGGGCCACGGATGGCGGCCGGGTTCTGGAAGTAGAAGACAGGCAGCTCATACCAGTCCGGATCCATCTGCTGTCCGCTCGCCTGCTTGAAGGTACGGACGTGCCCCTCGTAGGCGTAGAAGTCCCGTACCGACGGAGGCACGGGGATCGGCGCTCGCAGGAGCGCCACGTCCGCCGGGACCACGTCCAGCGGGTCGGCAAGGGCCTGCACGCCGGCCGCGGCAAGACGCTCTCCGTCGTCCCCCAGCAGGTCGATCAGGCGAAGGCCACCGCGCAGCCCATGCAGGCTGCCGCCGGACAGCAGTGCCGGGTGTTCCGCCCCGTCCGATGGCGAGACGTAGGTGCTCCAGCGCACGACACGATCCGAGGGTCTCGAGGGACGAGGACTGCACGGGCTCGCCGTGGCACAGGTCGAGACGTGCTCGGCAACTCCACCCGGCTGGCCCCGCGGCTCGACCATAGCGATGTCGACGGCTGACCGCACCCGTTCGGTCGCCCACCCTCTCGATACCGTTCGCCGCTCACGCCCAGATCAGTGCGCCTCGGCCCAACAGGCTGCCGGCCCGCAGGGCGGCGTGCATCCCGGGCACGCTCTCGGGGCCGCCCTGCATGCCGATGACGGGGCGCACGCGGCCGGAGGCCACGAGGGCCGCCGCATCCGCCACCTCCCGGCGACTCGCGTAGCGGGAACCCATCACGGTCGTCTCGGCCAGCACCATCTCCCGAGGCACGACAACGAGCTCGCGGTCGTGGAGAGTGGTCAGAACGACCAGTCTGCCGCGCACGTCCAGGCTCGCGGCCGCCCAGCGCAAGCTGGCCGAGGACCCGACCAGGTCGATCACCACCGTAGGCGGTCCCTCGGCCCAGAACGTCGGGTCGAGGGCGCCGAAGTCGTCGGACCTGACCGCCTTGGCGCCTAACCGCTCCAGCGCACCGAGCTTGCTGTCGTCGACGTCGAGGGCGGCCACGCTCGCTCCGAACAGGCGGGCGACCTGCACCAGGTGGGCTCCCACGCCGCCTCCTGCCCCGATGACCGCCACCCTGTCGCCAGGACGCACCCGGGCACGTCCGCCGCAGACGTGGACGGGAGTCGCCACCGCGTCCGGTACAACAGTCGCCGCGACCGGATCGAGAGCGTCCGGGACGAGGATGACGTTGCGCGCCGGCAGGGTCGTGTACGGCGCATACCCGCCGTCGGTGGCGACACCGACGTTGCCGGCGAGATGCCGACAGAGCGGATCGCGTGCGGCCATGCACTCAGCGCAGCTCCCGCACGACAGGTAGAAGTACGCGAGCACCCGCCGGCCCAGCAGCCTGCTGTCGGCGCCGGCACCGGCCCCGACGACCCGGCCGACGAGTTCGTGGCCGGGAACCCGCGGCAGGTGGTCCAGCTCGTTGCCGAGGTCGCCGTTGATGGCGTTCAGCACGGTGAGGCCGACGCCGCAGGCCTCGACCTCGATGAGCACCTCACCGGCGCGGGGAGCCGGCGTCGGGAACTGCTCCCACACCGGCTCCCGACCCCAGACGTGCACCCGGTAGCCCGACTGCTGAGCAGGAATTGCCCCGTCGCCCGCCCGTGCCGGCGCGACGTCAGGCACCGAGACCTACGGCGGCGTGTCCGGGGGGACGGGCCTGCTCCCCCATGTCCCCGGCTTCGCCTGGTCCGACCGGGCGGACTACGGTCGACACTTCACCCACCGGCCCGGTGTCATGCGGCTCCTGTCCCACGAGTTGCGCAGTGGAGAGCGCACCCCCGCTCAGCGCGTTCTATCACACCGCCGCCCGCTTGCCGCAGTCGCGTTGAGGCACGGATGTCGCCCCGCTTGGACTGGCTGCGCGCACGGGGACTGAGCACCGGTGCAGCTCTGACGGCGTATGGATCAGCCGGCTGCCAGGAGCACCACTCCGGCTACGGCCAACGCGAGCCCGACCTGTTGCCGACGCGCCAGGCGCTCATGAAGCAGGACGACGGCCAGCGCGACAGTCACGACGGGTGACAGTGTCGCCAGCACGGAGACCACGCTGACCAGTCCGGTCGCGGTCGCCAACCCGTAGGTGAGGACGCCGGCCAGGATCAGCAAGCCGTTGACAGCAGCCAAGGGAACCGCACTACGCGGGAGCCGGAGGGTGGCACCACGCAGCAGCGGCAGGGCGAGGGCGGTGACGAGCAGGGCCATGCGGCTGTCGAACACTGCCCACGCCCTGCCGCCCTTGGACGCCTCCGCGAACAAGCTGAGGAAAGTGCCGTAGAAAACGGCCCACAAGCCGGCCAGCCAGAGCCCGATGGGCTGCAGAGCAGCGCGTCCGCCTCCCCCGGATCGGCCGGCGCGGCGGGCCGATACGAGGACGACACCGACGATCGCCAGCGGGATACCTGACAGCTGCAATACGTGCGGCCGCTCGCCTAGCAGCAGGGCGACGACCACCGGCACGGCGCCGCCGGTGGCACCGATCGGTGCCATGACGCTGATCGGCAGGAACCGTGCGGACTCGAACATCGCCGTGAGCGCCAACCCGTTGGCGATCCCGGCGAGAACTCCGAGCAGCAGCGAGCCCTTGTCCGGCAGCTGAGCGCGTCCCGCGAGCAGGAGGACCGCCGCGGCTCCGACTGCCGCCACCTGCCCGACTGCGAGCACCGCAGACGGACTGTGGCTGCGACTGAGCACCGGCCCCAGGTAGCTCGCCAACCCGAACAGCAGAGCCGCGAGCAGCGCGAGCACGACGGCGGTCACGGCCGCAGTCTGCCTTCCGCCATTCTCAGGTACGGCTGCCCTCCCCCGGTCGCTGAGCACGGGCCGCTCGCGGCCCTTCCGCACCGACGCTGCAGGCCGAGTCGGGGACCGGAACGCCGGCGCTGACGCCGTACTCTCCGACCTTGAGCAGCGCTCAACAGAAGCGATCCTGGAGAGGACCAGCACATGCGGGTAGCGGTTGTCGGCGGCTCGATCGGCGGCCTCACGACGGCACTGGTGCTGCGCGACATGGGCTGCGAGGTCGATGTCTACGAGCGGACCCCGGAGGTGCTGGAAGGGCGGGGCGCGGGTATCGTGCTGCAGCCCGACACGGTCCGGTGGTTCGAGACCAAGAGCTCGGTCTCCGTGGGCGACGTCAGCACGTCTGCGTCGCGCCTGCGGTACTTCGGACCCGGCAACGAGATCGTCCATGAGGAGCCTGCCCGGTACCGCTTCACGTCCTGGAACACGATCTACCGACCTCTGCTGGCCGACCTCGGGCTGGCGAGCTACCACCTCGGTGAGCACTTCGTCGGGCTGGAGCAGGACGCCGGTGGGGTGGACCTCCGCTTCGCCGGTGGGCGCCGGGAGCGGGCCGACCTGGTGGTCTTCGCCGACGGCATCTCGTCGACCGGCCGGCGCCGCCTGCTCACCGGTCTGGAGCCGGCCTACTCCGGCTACATCGGCTGGCGCGGAACCGTTCCCGAGACGGAGGTGTCCCCCAGGACACTCGACCTCGTGCTCGACTCTCTCTCCTACGCGGTCACGCCAGGTACCCACATGAACATCTATCCGATCCCGGGACCGGGGAGTGAGCTGAGCCCTGGCCGACGGCGGATCAACTACGTCTGGTACCGCAACGTGTCGGCAGGTGCCCAGCTCGACGAGCTGCTCACGGACAAGCGCGGGTTTGCGGCAACCGTGTCCGTCCAGCCTGGGATGGTGCAGGACCGCTTTGTCGACGAGCTGAGGGCAGCGGCCCAGGAGCAGCTCCCACCCGGGCCGGCAGAACTCGTGCGCAAGACCGAGAAGCCTTTCATCCAGGTCGTCCTCGACATCCTGGTCCCCCAGATGGTGTTCGGCCGGGCGGTCCTGGTCGGCGACGCCGCGTTCGCGGCACGGCCGCACGCAGCGGCGGGTACGGCCAAGGCCGCCGCCGACGCGTGGGCGCTCGGTGCGGCCCTGCAGCAGGCTGGGTCTGACGTCCCGGCGGCGTTGGCGGCCTGGGAGCCGCAGCAGCTCACGCTGGGCCGCGAGCTGGTGGCCCGCGTCCAGGACATGGGACGCCGGTCGCAGTTCGACCGGACCTGGGTGCCTGGGGACCCGAGCCTGCTGTTCGGTCTCTACGGCCCGGGCCGGTGACCGCCACAGCAGGATGGGACGTCAGCCCGCCTCGATGACCGCCGCGATGCGCTCCGGCGTCAGTGGCAGGTTCCTGACACGCACGCCGATGGCGTCTGCGAGCGCATTGGCCAGGGCCGCGGACACCGGTCCTCCCGCCAGCTCCCCCACGCCGAGGGCAGGCTCGTCCGGCCGTGGGACGAGCGCGACGTGCACCTCCGGGACCTCGCTGAAGCGCAGCACCGGGTAGCCGTCCCAGTCCCGGCTGGTCACCGTGTGCTGGTCGAAGGTCACCTGCTCCAGCAGCGCCCAGCTGGCTGCCTGGATGGCGCCACCCTCGATCTGGTTCGCCAGCCCATCGGGATTGATGACCTGGCCCGCGTCCACGGCCACCCACAGGTCGCTCACCCGCAGCTGCGAGACGGCCTCGACTCGCGCCACCACGGCGCAGTAGCCGCAGATGCCCTTGTAGCGGGAGTAGCCCAGGCCCCAGCCGACGGAGTCCTCCTGCGGTCGTGCGGCCCAGCCCGCTCGATCCGCGGCCACCTGAAGCACGTGGCGGCCCCGCTCGTCAGGAAGCTGGCGCAGCCTGTACTCCAGCGGGTCGACGCCGGCGCGCTCCGCGAGCTCGTCCATCGAGGACTCGATGGCGAACACGTTCGCAGTGGAGCCCAGCCCACGCAGCGCGGAGGTCCGCAGCGGCATTCTCAACAGACGGTGCGCCCGCACGTCCAGGGTTGCGAGAGCGTACGGCGGTACCGCGTTGCGACCCGTCCCACCGCCGATCGAGAGCGGCGGGTCGGAGGCGGCAACCGCTGGGGCATCGACCGCGTGCCATGCGCCCAGGAGCCCGGGCTGTCCCGCATATCCCGGCCGACTGTCGTGCCCGTTGCCCCACGTGTCCTGCTGCCAACTGACCAGGTCACCGGACTCGTCCACGCCGACGGCCACCTGGGCCACCATGGCGGGACCGTAGGGCTCCCAGGCGAACTCGTCGTCGCGCGACCACACAACCTGGACCGGCCGTCCGGGCACGGCCCGCGCCAGCACCACGGCGTCGTAGGCGACGTCGTCGGCGCTGTTGTGGCCGTAGCAGCCGGCCCCCTCGACGTGGTGGACCTCGATGTGCTCGGGGTCCAGGTCGAGACTGGCGGCCAGGGCACGACGGAGCGGGTAGACGCCCTGGGTGTGGCTCCACAACGACACGCCGTCTTCGTCCCAGCGGGCGACGGCGCAACCGGGACCGATCGAGGCGTGGGCGAGGTACGGGCGGCTGTACGAGGCGCTGAACACGTCGACGACCCGGGCGCCTGCCGAAGGGTCCGTCCGGCGCTCGACCTCCATCTCCTCGGCGGGCTGGCCCACGAGTTGAACGGTCCAGGTCGACTGGTCCGGGAGCGTCTCCTGCCGCTGCCAGTCTGCACCGGCACGCAGGAGCTCCGCCGCCCGGACGGCCTCCTCCTCCCGCTCGGCCACCACTGCGAGGAAGCTGCCTTCCCGGACCACGGTGACGACGGCGGGCAGCGCCCTCGCCGCGGCCTCGTCGACTCCGAGCAGGCAGGCCCCGGGCGACGGCGGCCGCACCACGCGACCGAACAGCTGCCCCGGGAGGGCGAGGTCGTGCACGAACGCGGGGGCGCCCGTCAGCTTGCTCACCAGGTCGCGCCGCTGCAGGCTGCGCCCGACCACCTGGTGACGGCCGGGCTCCTTGGGCAGCACGTCGCCCGTGACGGCCGTGTCCAGCACGCTCGGCTCCAGGAGCGACCAGTAGCTGCCGAGTGCGCCGCCGGCCCCGTCATGGACCTCGCCGTCGTGCACCTGCATCTCGTCGGCGTCGATGCCCGCCCGGGCGGACGCCGCCGACAGCAGGAGCCGACGAACCTCGGCGCAGACTGCCCTCACGGCGCTGCCTGAGTCCATGACGGAGCGGCTGCCCGCCGTCAGCCCCTCGTCCGGGCTGCCGGCCGTGCTGGCCGGCACCGCCTCGACACGCGACCACTCGACGTCCAGCTCCTCAGCAGCGATCTGCGTCAGTGCGGTGACGATGCCCTGGCCCAGCTCCACCTTGCCCACCCGCAGTCGGACCCGGCCGTCGGGCACGAGCTCTACCCACTGCGACAGCAGCGGGTTGGCGCTCAGGCTGAACCCGAAAGGAGTGGAGTGCGAAGGCACCTGCGGTGAGGCACCAGTCAGTCGGGTCATGGCAGCTGCCTCCAGGCCGTGTCGCGTGAACAGGGGTCCGCGCCCTCTCGCTGCATGCTCAGGGGGTTCGCATCGGCAAGGGGCCGAAGGCCGGCGGAGGGATCCGACGGCGCGAAGCAGCTTCGTACGCCGCAGCGACGCGCAGCAGGACGTCCTCCTTGCCCGGCTCGGCCCGGAACACGAGGGAGAACGGGAGCCCGGGCTCGGGAACCGTGGTCGGCGTGTCTGACTCCGTCGGCAGGTACTGCGTCCGGTCGGGACTCAGGACGAAGACCGGGTCGTAGACGGTCCGCACGTATCCCGCAGGGATGAGCACCTCCGTCAGTCCCGCATTCGGACCGTTGAACGACTCCAGGCGCAGATTCTGGGGTGTCCCGGGCTCGATGGCATGACCGACCTTGCCTGGTGGGAGAGGGGTGTGCAGGCGGACGAACACGTCCAGGTGGTTCTCCAGGAGCACCATCATGTCCACCCGCCGCAGCAGCTCGCGCAGCATGACGCGTTCGTTCACGCCCTGGCGCTGGTCGAGCGGGTTGCGCATGTCGGTCACGTCCTCCCAGTTCTTCCACCAGGCCCGCTGGTCGTCCCCCCAGAACTTCGAGCGCGCGTTGAGGCTCGGGAAGTCGACGAGGGTCTCGGTGTAGCCCCTGTCCAGCCAGTCAGCGGCGCGGCGTGTCAGGTACTGGGAGAGATGAAAGCGGAAGGCCATCGCGAGCGCCTGGTCCTGGATCGTCGCCATGTCCAGGTTGGAAGGCGGCTCGACGCGCCCCTCGGCCAGCTCCACGAAGTAGTCGATGGGCTGCATCCTGCCCGCGCCGAACACCTGTCCGCGCATGAACTCGGTCGGCACGACCGCAGCGGCGACATCCGGGAACACCGGCTGGCCGTCCGACCCGAGCCGGAAGAGCAGCTCCGGCATGAAGACCGGCACCAGCCGGGCGAGCGCCTTCCGGAAGTCGGTGCGCATCACCTCCAGCTCGGGGTCCTGGGTCCAGAGTGGGTCGCAGGACTCCACGAGCGTCGCTCCCAGCCTCCCGCGCAGCACTGTCGTGATCTCCGCGGCCGCCGCGCGCGGTATGACGGACGACGCGTGGGCCCCGGGACGAAGGAGCATGGATTCGCGGATGACACCGATGCGCAGCCCTTCCAGCGCGCCCTCCGCCCCCGAACTGTGCGCGTGGCTGGCGTAGGACGTGTTCAGAACAGTCGGCCGGGCAACGGTGGTGTAGGGGTCACGCGGGTCGTAGTAGCCCTCCACGGGATCCTTGAGGGCATCGAGCACCGTTGCGGCGTCACCGACGGTGCGGGCGTGGATGCCGCTGCGGTCGACGTAGATGTCTGCGCCGATCGCCCCCCCGTCGAAGCCGAGCATCGCCTTGTGCGGCAAGATGAGAGCAACGGCGTTGTGGTTGGACGGACCGCGGCAGGACGCACGCGTCTCCTCGCCGAGGCTGCACATGACCAGGTTGGTGCTGACCGACAGCGCCGACCCAGCACTCGAGCCGAGCGAGGCAGAACGAGTGGTGTCGTAAGGGTTGGCCGGGTTGCCGCCCCAGGTGCTGCGCTGGTAGCCCAGCGTGGACGGCAGCACCTTGTCAGGGACGTGGCGCCCGCCTGGGTCGCCGACCCGGCCGTTGTACTCCGTGTTCACGGCCTTGGCGAAGATGATGCCGCCCTTGCGGCGCAGCTGGTCGACCAGCACGTGGTCCCGTGCGGGGAAGTCGATGTCGAAGCGTGCGTCGGCCCCTCCCGTCGAGCGCATGTCCTGCGTGTCGAACGTGTCCTTGAAGGAGAAGACGACGCCGTACATCGGCATGCCGGCGAGGTCTGGCTCGCGGCCGTAGGCGGCGTCGAGGTCCGCAGCGCGCTCAAGAGCGTCGGGCTGCTGCCGGAAGAGCTCGCACACCGCGGGCGCGTCCGGCGGCAGCGGACCTGCGGAGGGGTGACGGTCGAACTCTCCCCTACACGTCACCGAGCGCTCACCACGGATGTTGAGCGTCGACAGCGCGTTCACCTGCCCGGCGTCCTGCACGCCCACCAGCATCCCGAACTGTTGCTGCACCTGCGGATCGGAGGCCGTGGCCTCCATCCGACCGAACTCCAGGGGCGGTCCCTGGTAGGCGTCCAGGTCCGGCAGTATGGTGCCGGCCGCGACCGTGCCCGTCGGGAAGTTCAACGGCTCGGTGGCCCGGACCGCGCCGGTGGCCGCCGGAACAGGCGCACCATCCTCGGTCACGAGCAGGCTGCACACGCCGTTGTAGGTGCGGGCCCGGTCGAGGTAGTGCTGTACGACGGCGACGCAACTCGTTTGCCCGCCGCGGATGGCCACGTGCAGGTCCTCGATGGTCGCCTCCTCGAGGCGGAACGGCCGGTCGCCAGCCGCGGGCCGGCCGGCTGCCGGCTGCTCGGTCACCCGCTCGGCTCCCGCATCGGCGACCGCCCCGCGCCGGCAGCGTGGGCGGCTGCGGCCTCGCCCGCCGCGAACTCGAGGCCACGCACGGTGTCGGCCGCGTGCAGCACCGCCCTCACCACGCGTCCGTGGCTGCCGCACCGACAGAGGTTGCGTTCCAATGCCTGCGCCACGACCGTGCCGTCCGGCGACGGGTCCTCCTTCAGCAGGGCGCAGGCGGAGACGAGGATGCCGGACATGCAGAAGCCGCACTGCGCTGCCTGCTGGTCCACGAAGGACCCCTGCAGGGCCTGCATCCCGCCGTCGTCGGCCAGCCCCTCGATCGTGATGACCTCATGCCCTTGCGCCGCCCACGCCGGCAGATCGCATGAAGGGGTGGGTTGGCCGTCGAGCAGGACCATGCAGGCACCGCACTGGCCGAGTCCGCAGCCGAACCGGGAGCCTTTGAGGCCGAGATCGTTGCGCAGCAGGTAGAGCAGCGGCGCATCCGGACGACAGGTCACGGGCCGCGACTGCCCGTTGACCTGTAGGACGAACACCTCCTCGTCCTGCACGCTGCGTGCGGTACTCCACTCGGGAGTACTGGTCATGACAGTGACCCGTTCGCGTACCTCAACGGCCCTCCTGCTGGTGCCGAAGGTCTGCGGGGCGGGAACTCGCCCCCGCCCCGCAGACCGGTCCCGGTTACTGCGGGCGCGACTTGCTGTCGTGCCGGAAGTGGGCCTCCCAGGTGGCGAAGTCGAGAGGACCCTCCGGCAGGACGTTCTGGAAGGTCTTGATCGGCACGTTGCGCAGCGCGCCGTCGACCATCTTGACCTGGCAGATGTAGTTGTTCTGGATCGGAGAATGCGTCTTGTCGCTGATCGTCACGGGTCCACGGGGAGCGCTGATCTTGACGGAGCGCAGCGCCTTGGCGACGGCCGCCTTGTCGGAGGCGTCTCCCTTCAGCGCCTTCAGCGCCTCGACAAGGATCTGCGCCTTGACGTAACCGGCGTCGGAGTAGTAGCCGGGGAGGAGATTGAACTTGCTCTTGTAGGCGTCGACGAACTTCTTGTTCTCCGGCGTGTCGATGCCGTCGCAGTACTGGGCCCCGGTCAGCACGCCGGTGGCGGCAGCGGGGTTCAGCTGGGGCAGGACCGACTGGTCCGTCAGCTGCGTGATACCGACCAGCGGCGTCTTCCCGGTAAGCCCGAAGGACTTGTAGGCATCCGTGAAGCGGATGGAGAATGCGCCGGCCATCTCGGCATAGACAGCGTCGGTGCCCTTGGGAATCTGCGACACGTAGGAGCTGACGTCCGTGGCGTTGAGCGGCACCCAGATATTGCTGTCGATCTTCCCGCCCAGCTTCTCGAAGGCGGCTTTGAACCCGCCGGCGACCTCCCAGCCGAAGGAGAAGTCCTGCGCCGCGACCGTGATGTGGCGCCACCCCTTGTCCTCGTAGGCCCATTTGGCAGCCGTCATCGCCGGCTGGTCGCACGTCCACCCGGACGAGTAGCCGTTGGGCGTCTTCTGCCAGGAGTCGAGCTGGACCTCGCTGCAGAGCGTGAGGTCGTCCACGGGGACCTTCTGCGCCGCAAAGAACGGCGTCGTGGCTGCGGACTCGCTTGACACGAGCGGACCCTCGAACACCGCGACCCCGTCCTGCACGAGTTTGCGAGCGCTGGTGAGTGCGGTCGCCGGGTCACCCTTGGTGTCCACGTAGCGGATCTGGATCGGGTGGCCGTTGACCTCCCGGCCGAAGGTGTCGAGACCGAGCTCGAACCCGTTCTGCTGGTTCTTGCCGTTCGCCGCGAAGTTACCGGTCAAGGGTAACTCGAACGCCACGGCGATCGGGCTGTTCGCGGCGCTGCCACCGCCCGAACCCGACCCACCACCGCACGCGCTTGTTCCGACCGCGACGAGCGCGACGACAACCGCACCCGTCCGGCCCCGCCTGGACCTGCCGATCATTGCGACCACCCGACTACCGCCACTTCACTGATGGGGAGACGGCTCGACCGCCTCCCGCTCCGACCTTGCACTCGGGGGCGCCGCGCCCCCTCGCGTCTGCTGATCCGGCTCCGCCGCCCCCCACCGGTCCTCAACTGCCGCTGTCGGCGGCCCCGTGCATAGCCTGCCTACGTATGCAACCCATGCACCATGGCACATCCGGGCGTCCCCATGTGGCAACCACGGCGTCATTGTGCTACCGGTTCCCGTGCATGCTGCTGTGCCGGACGATCGGCACAACGTGCCCCCGGTAACGCTTGGGGCACGTTCACCGGCCTCTTGCACCCTGCAGCCCAGGGCCGCCGAGTGCCATGGCTGCTGCCGCGGCATCACGGCTCCCGACGCAGCTCCTGCAGCCTGCGAATGACTGCATCGAAGTCGGGCTGGAGCGTCGCGTCCTCTGCGACCCAGCGATAACGCACGATGCGCTCCTGGTCCAGGACGAACACCGAGCGCTTGGCCAGCCCCGAGTGCCCCTTCCAGACCGGGTACTGGGCGCCGTACTGCCCGCAGACCGTGCGCTCCCAGTCCGAGAGCAGCGGGAAGTCGGCGCCCAGCTGAGCGGCGAAAGCCTGCTGTGAGTAGGTGGCAGTGACGGCGACCGCGAGGATGCTGGCGCCGAGCTCGCGGACCTCGGGGGCGCGACGTCCCAACTGGGACAGCTCGTCCGTTCAATAGTTGCCGAAGTCGAACACGTAGAAGGCGAGGACGACCGGCCCGCGCGCCAGCGACTCCGCCAGGCTGACGTCCTCGTCGAAGGTGCGGCGCAGGCTGAAGGCGGGAGCCGGGTCACCGACGCGGGGGCCGGGCGCCGGGGTCGTCACGACGCCCTTCCCGGGAGTCGAGGGCTCGGCGAGCGGGCTGGCCGGCCCTGCGTGGGCGAACGCCGGCGCAAGTCCCCCGGTCCGTCCCCACATGCCACCGGCGACGGTCGATACACCTGCCGCCGTCCCTCTTTCCTCGTGCTGCTAGGCAACATCTCACGCCCGTCCTGACCGGCGCTGGCACGCGCTTCGTGCCGCCATGCTGGACGGGCCATAGTGACCGGCCTCAGACCCCGAGGTGCGCATGGCGCACGTCACCAGCACGTTCGAGCTCCTGGGGGGAGCCCTCCCACACGACCTGGCCGCCGGCGAGGACATAGAGCTTGTCGGCGACCTCCACGGCCAAGCCGTAGTTCTGCTCGACGAGAAAGACGCACAGGCCCTCCTTCTTCAGCAGCAGGATCACCTCACCCACAAGGTCCACGACGACCGGCGCAAGCCCCTCCGACGGCTCGTCCATGAGCAGCACGCGCGGGTTGGTCATTACGGCCCGGCCGATGGCGAGCATCTGCTGCTCCCCGCCGGAAAGGTGGCTCCCCCGGTTCTTGCGCCGCCGGCCGAGGTTGGGGAACAGCTCGTAGACGCGCTCCAGGGTCCAGGCGCCGGGCGCCCCGGCGCCTCGTGCTGCCAGCGTCAGGTTCTCCTCCACCGTCAGGGAGGCGAACACGTGACGGCCCTGGGGGACGAGCGCGACCCCGCGCTTGGCGATCTGGTATGGCTCCTTCCCGCGCAGGGAGACGCCATCCAGCGCCACCTCGCCTCTGCGGCTCTGGAGCAGCCCCATCATCGTCTCGATCAGGGTCGTCTTGCCCATGCCGTTGCGGCCCAGCAGGGCGGTGCATCCGGCGTCCTGGGCCTCCAGGCTGACGCCTTGCAGTACGTAGCTCAGCCCGCGATAGGTGTGCACGTCCTCGACGCTGATCACGGCTCGGGTTCCGATGCCCGGAGCCGTGACTCAGCCGGCACAGCTGTCTTGTCGAGCTGCCTTCGCTTGCCGAGGTACAGCTCGCGCACCAGCTCGTTGTCCTGGATCGCGGCGACGGTGCCCCGGGTCACGAGCTCCCCGAGATGCAGGACTGCGATCTCGTCAACTGAGTCACGCAGGACATCCATGTCGTGCTCGATCATGATCAGTGTCAGGTTCTCGGGCAGGCTCTGCAGCAGACCCCGGATGTCGACCCGCTCCGCCGGAGACAGGCCGGCTGCCGGCTCGTCCAGCAGGAGCACCGCAGGCTTGAGAGCAAGCGCAAGGCACACCTCGAGCTCTCGGGTCTCGCCGTGCGAGAGCTCCTCGGCATAGGCGCCGAGCCGGTCACCGAGCCCAAAGGAGGCGCCGAGCTGCTCGGCGTCGGCCACCTTGCCGGAGTAGCTGCGCCACGAACGGAGCAGGCCCAGCTTGGAGCGGCTCAGGCCGTGCATCGCGACGGTGAGGTTCTCCAGGACGGTCAGGCCGCGCAGCACACGGGTGATCTGGTAGGTGCGGCCCAGTCCGAGAGCGACCCGCTTGTGCGACGCCATCGTGGTGACGTCCCGGCCGAGCAGCTGGATCCGGCCGCTGGTCGGCGTCAGCTCCCCGGAGAGCATGTTGAACAACGTCGTCTTGCCGGCGCCGTTCGGACCGATGATGCCCAGGCGGGAACCAGCTTCCACGCTCAGCGTGACGCCCTCGACAGCCGTGACACCCGAGAAGCGCCGGCCGAGGTCGTCCACGCTGAGCGCAACCGTTGTCGGCGATGGACCAGCGGCATCTGCGACCGTCGTGGCGGTGGTCATCCCTTCACCTTGGCCGCGACCGGCTCGGGCGTCGCGATGGCTGCCGCGTCCGCACCCTGCTCACCCGACGGGAGGGACATGGCGATGCCGCTTGCCGGCAGCCGCGCCGACTGGTGCGACAGCCTCCGCGCGAACTTCGTGCCGATCCCCCACACGCCCTCCGGCGCGAAGATGACGATGACGACGAAAAGCGCTCCCATCAGTGTCGCCCACCGCTCGACGTAGATGCTTACGTACTGCTGGAACATGAGGATGATCACCGAACCGAGCGCCGCGCCCCAAAGAGTGCCGAGGCCCCCGACCACGGCCATGAGGGTGATGATGCCGTTGTGGCCGAAGTCCAGGGCCGTCGGAGTCACCAGGCCGTTGGTAAAGACGTACAGGATCCCGGCGAGGCCGCCGAAGAACACCGAGATGACGTAGCCGACGTAGCGGTGCAGCCGGGTGGTGTACCCGAGTGTCTTTAGTCTCTGCTCGTTGGACTTGATGCCCCGGAGGGCCAGACCGAACGGGGAGGAGACGAACGTCCGCAGGACCAGCCCGCTGAGGACGAACACGGCCAGCACGACGAAGGACAGCTGCCGCGGGTTGTTGAGGTCCAACGGTCCGAGAACGGGATTGCTCGGGATGATCAGACCGTTGTCGCCGCCGCTGACGGCGATCCAGCTGGAGGACAGGCCGAACAGGATCTGGCCAAGGGCCAGCGTCATGATGACGAACCCGATGCCGCTCACCCGGACGGCTAGCAGTCCCGCGACGAGGGCGACGACCAGCGTGACCACGAGGGAGATGCCGACGGCGGTCCATGGTCCGGCCCCCTTGTTCATGGACACCGCGACGCCATAGGCGCCGAGGCCCAGGAAGCTGGCCTGTCCCAGCGACACCAGGCCGCCGTAGCCGCCCAGGAAGTCCACCCCCATGGCTGCGATGGCGAAGACGAGCATCTGGGTGACCAGCTGACCCGAGAAGCCGCCGCGGTACAGCAGGAGCGAGCCCACGACCAGCACGAGCAGCGCCCCGAGCTGCAGCAGCCGACGCTGGTGGCGCGCCAGGAACGTCTGGGTGCCTCGCCCTGCGGCGCCAGGAACCGACCGCCCCCCCGCGCGAGGCGCAACCTGGACCTTCATGCGACCGCCCTTCCCAGCAGGCCACGCGGCCGCACGAGCAGGACCACGACCAGCGGCGCGAACAGCGCGAAGTAGGCCAACGCCGGGAAGTAGGCCTGACCGTAGTTCGAAAGGAGCCCGACGATCAGGCTGCCCAGCACCGCACCCTCGAAGCTGCCGAGGCCACCGACGATCACGACCACGAGCGCAAAAGTCAGGATGTCCGCGTCGCCGCCTGGTGCCAGGCTGAGCACGCTGCCCCCGAGGGCACCGCCCACTCCTGCGAGCAGGGCACCGAGGGCGAACACCGACGTGAACACGAGCCGCACGTTGATGCCCATTGCGCTCACCATCGCCCTGTTGTCCACGCCGGCCCGCACGATGGCACCGATGCGGGTGCGACGAAGCAGGTAGTACAGCGCCAGCCCGATGACCGTCGCGACGACGAAGATGAAGATCCGGCCGTTGGGGTAGACGATGCGGCCCGGTAGGGATGACGAGTCGTGCAGGAAGCCGGGCAGCTTGAGCGAGAGCGGGTTGCCGCCCCAGATCGCCAGGGCGAGGTCGTCGATGACGTAGACCAGCCCGAGCGTAGCCAGCAGCTCGGCCATCACCTGCCCACGCATGCGCTTGATCAGGGTGCGCTCGAGCAGCACACCCAGCGCGGCGGTCGCAACGGCCGCGATCACCAGCCCGAGGAAGAAGTTGCCCGCGAGCTGGATCGAGGAGTAGGCGATGTAGCCGCCCAGCAGGTAGAAGGCGCCGTGGGCGAGGTTCGTGATCCGCATCACCCCGAACACCAGCGTGAAGCCGCTGGAGACTAGGAACATGATCCCCGCCAGCGTCAGCCCGTTCAGGGTCTGCACGATGAACTGGTGCACTCGTGTCCTCACTGCTCCGCGGAACCGGCGTACCGGACGGGGAGCCGCCGAGCGGCTTCCCCTAACGCGTTGCTTCAGGGCGATGGGGCGGGCGGGCCGACAGCGAGAGGGAGCGTCGCCACCGCTGGAATGCATACGCATGTACGCCAGTGACGTACGTCTCTAACCTACGAGATGATCACCTGCCCGTCAACGACTTGCTTCCGGTACCGCCGTCAGCAACGCGGGGCCTCCGGACGCTGGACCCGGCAGCGCAGGCTGGGCAGACTCCGGGCCTTGACGGCAGGGAGTACCGGTTGGCCCCTGCTCCACCACAACTGCATCCACGGAGTCCCTGTGCTCGCAGAAGTCGTGTCCATCCCGTCGCCCGGCACACCGCTCGACGGGCTGTTCTACGAGCCCCAGCCGGGCCGGCCCGGAGCCGCGGCCATGCTGATGCACGGCAACGGGATGAACTTCTACTACGGCGCACCCGGGTTCCTGCCGGACCACCTGACCCGGATCGGGCTGGCCGCCCTGGCCTTCAACCGCCACGGCCACGACACCGTCAGCGCGCGTACAAGGCTTGCCGAGGGCAACGCCTACCAGACGGCGGCCGAGGCCATAGCCGACAACGAACGGGCGGCCCAGTGGCTGGGCGCACGCGGGTACGAAGCTCCCGTGGTGATCGGGCACAGCAATGGAGGCATGCTCGCGTCCGAGCACGTGGCCAACCACCGGGAGACGCCAGCGCTCGTCCTGCTGTCCGCGCATCTCGGCGGCAGGCAGATGCTCCGCCGGGGCTCCGAGCTCGGCTTGCTCGCCGGCGACCGGCTGCCTGAGCTGTCGCAGCAGGCCCACGCGCTGGTCGACGCCGGCCGTCCGGACGAGCTGATGCTGCTGCCCGGCTGGTACTACGTCATCACCGCCGGCTCGTTCGTGGACCTGGAGAGCAACCTGCCGGTCCTGCTCGACAACGCCCCGCGCATCACCTGCCCGGTGCTCTACGTCCGCGGGGACCAGGAGGACGTGACGATGTACCCGGCCGAGCGGTTCGCCAAGCTGTCGGGCGGACCTGTCGACGTCCGCATCCTCCAGGACTGCGACCACTTCTACACCGGCCACGAGCGAGAGGTTGGGCTGCTCGTGGCCGAGTGGCTGGACAGCGTCCTGACCTGAGCTGCCCGCGGAGCCTCAGTTCGATGTCGGGAAGTGGTAACTGGCCGCCACGGAGCTGTTGACTGGTGGCCAACGCGACGTGACCACCTTGGCGCGCGTGTAGAACGCTATCCCCTCAGATCCGTGCACGTGGCTCTGGCCGAACAGGGAGTCCTTCCACCCACCGAAGGAGTAGTAGGCCATCGGGACCGGGATCGGGACGTTGATCCCGATCATCCCTACGTCCACTCCACGCTGGAACCGCCGGGCCGCTTCCCCGCTGGCGGTGAAGAGGGCCGCCCCGTTGCCGTAGGGGTTGGTGTTGATGAGCGAGATCGCCTCGTCGACCGTCCCGGCCCGAAGCACCGACAGGACGGGGCCGAACACCTCGTCGCGGTACACGTCCATCTCGGGAGTGACGTGGTCCACCACGCTCGGTCCGATGAAGAACCCGTCCTCGTGGCCCGGAACCACCACATCGCGGCCATCGAAGGCCAGGGTTGCCCCCTGCCGCACGCCGCCGTCCACGTAGCCGGCGATACGGTCACGGGCCTCTCGCGTGATGACCGGCCCCATCTCGCTCGCCTGGTCTCGACCCGGTCCGACGCGCACCGCTGCGGCCTTGGCACCGAGCACTTCCACCAGGCGATCGCCGGCCTCGCCCACGGCCACCGTCGCGGAGATCGCCATGCACCGTTCGCCAGCCGAGCCGAAGGCCGCCGCCACCAGGTGCTGCGTCACGAAGTCGAGATCGGCGTCCGGGAGGACGACCGCATGGTTCTTGGCTCCCCCCAGCGCCTGCACGCGCTTGCCGCCGGCTGTTGCCCGCGCGTGGATGTAGCGCGCGGTGGGTGTGGACCCGACGAAGGAGACCGCGGCCACCTCGGGGGCGTCCAGCAGCGCGTCGACCACCTCCTTGTCGCCCTGCACCACATTGAAAGCGCCGTCGGGCAGCCCCGCCTGCGTCCAGAGCTCGGCGATGAGCAGGGACGCGGACGGGTCCCGCTCACTGGGCTTGAGGATGAAGGTGTTGCCGCAGGCCAGGGCCACCGGGTGCATCCACATGGGAACCATCACCGGGAAGTTGAACGGCGTGATGCCGGCGACCACGCCGAGGGGTTGACGGAACGAGAAGACGTCCACGCCGGCTGATGCCTGGTCTGAGTAGGAGCCCTTGAGCAGGTGCGGCAACCCGCAAGCGAACTCCACCACCTCCAGACCGCGCTGCACCTCACCACGCGCGTCCGACACGACCTTGCCATGCTCGTCGGACACGAGCAGCGCGAGGTCGTCGATGCGCTCGTGCACCAGCTGCCGGAAAGCGAACAGCACGCCGGCCCGGCGCGTCAGTGAGGCCTGCGACCACTCCTCGAAAGCGTCGCCGGCTGCCTGCACCGCGGCCGCGACGTCCTGGCCGTTGCCCAGCACGACCTGCGCCTGCTGTCGGCCGGTTGCGGGGTCCCAGACGGGGCTGGTGCGGCGGGACGTGCCCGCTGTCGCCCTTGCGCCGATCCAGTGCTCGATGGTCCTCATCGCAAAGCCTTCCTCCGCATGCAGGGTTGTGATCTGCGGCTCCCGGACCCGCCGCAGCGTTCAGTCCTCGGTTCGGCGCAGGGAGCCGACGACGAGCCTGTCGACGCTCATGTCGAGAGCTTCGTCGTCGCCGAGGGGGCTCATCGCGCGGACCAGGTCGCGGATCTCCGCGTGCACCCGGGGACTGCTTCGGCACAGAGTGGCGACGCGCTCGTCAACCTCGGAGCGCAGCGCCTCCACCGTGGGCGTGACGGCGTTGAGCAGCCCCAGCTGGAGAGCCCGGGCAGCAGAAATCTGTTCACCGGTGGCAGTGAGCCAGAACGCCTCCCGCTTCCCCACGACGCGGGGCAGCCAGGCCAGCACCAGGGCTGGTGCCAGACCGATGCCGACCTCCGGAAAGGAGAACCGGGCGGTCGCCGCGGCGACCGCCACGTCGCAGGCGCACACGACACCGACGCCGAAGCCGGCGGCGTCACCGTGCACCTCCGCGACGGTCACCAGCCGGGTACGCCGAAAGGCCCGGGTGACGGCGACCAGCGCGGACGCCTCGTCGCGCAGTGCGCCTGCCGTCGTGCCCTCGCGCTCGCGGCCCAGGCAGAAGACGCCGCCGGACGAGCGCAGCCGGAGCACGTGCGCACCCGGTGGCGGCGCCGCCAGCAGGGCGGTCAACTCCTGGCACAGCTCGATGGTCCAGAGGTTGCCCGGCGGACGGTCGACCTCGACGACCACGACGCCATTCACCGGCTCGGAGACCTGCAGCCCGGGCATCAGTTGAGCCGCTCGGTGGCGAGTCCGCCGTACCAGTCGACGTCATCCGGCGCTGTACGCACGGTGACTGCGCGCACGTGGGTGAACTCGTGGAAGGACTCCCAGCCTCCTTCGCGCCCGACCCCGCTCTCCTTGAGGCCGCCCCAGGGCGAGGAGGGGTCGAGACGGTGGTGGTCGTTGACCCAGACCATCCCCATCTCCAGGCGGCGTGCCACCCGATGGGCGCGCGCGACGTCGCGCGTCCAGATCGCCGAGCCCAGGGCGTAGGGCGAGTCGTTGGCGAGCGTCACCGCCTCGTCCTCGTCGTCGAAGGGGATGACGACGACGACGGGCCCGAAGATCTCGTCCCGGGCCACCCGCATGTCGTTGTTCACGTCGGCGAGGACGGTCGGCGCGACGAAGAAGCCGCCCTCTAGGCCTCGCACCTCGACCGCGGTCCCGCCGGTCACCAGTCGGGCTCCTTCGTCGAGCCCACTCCGCACGTGCCCGAGGATGCGGGTCCGCGCGCGTTCGGAGATGACCGGACCGAGCTGGGTGTCCGGCAGGCTCGGGTCGCCGACGCGGATCCTCTCAGCCACTCTGGCCAGGGACTGCACGAAGTCGTCGTAGACACCGCGCTGCACGAGCAGTCGGCTGCCCGCGATGCACGTCTGGCCGGCGCCGATGAAGCCGGCGAATGCGGCACCACGCGCTGCCACGTCGACTGGTGTGTCGCCGAAGACGATGACCGGCGACTTGCCGCCAAGCTCCAGGGTCGCGCGGGCGAAGCGACGGGCAGCCGCAAGTGAGATGGCCCGGCCCGGCTCGGTCCCGCCCGTGAAGACGACCTTCTGCACCAGGGGGTGCGCGGTCAGGGCGGCACCAGCCGTCGGCCCTAGACCCGGCACCACGTTCAGCACACCCGCAGGCATGCCGGCCGCGGCGGCGATATCGCCCAGGAGCAGGGCGGTCAGCGGAGTCTGCTCCGATGGCTTGAGCACCACCGTGTTGCCGGTGGCCAGCGCCGGCGCCAGGCTCTTCGATGAGATCATCATGGGGTGGTTGAAGGAAGACAGGATCGCCACGACGCCGAGCGGGAAACGGCTGGTGTAGGCGTGGTAGTCGCCCCGCAGCGGCACCACGGCGTCGCGGTCGGCGAGCAGGAGCGCCGCGTTGTAGCGGTACCACTCCGGCAGCCGGGTGATCTGCGCACGGGTCTCGGTGATCGGACGGCCGTTGTTCATCGTCTCCAGCTTGTAGAGGTCGTCCATCCGCGCGGCGATGCCGTCGGCGAAGCGGTGCAGCACCTGCGCGCGGTCGTGGATCGGCAGCTCGCTCCAGATACCGGACCGGTAGGTCTCGTGCGCCACCCGGACGGCGTGGTGCATGTCCTGCTCGCTCGCGCTCGCGACCTCGGCGAACACTGCGCCGGTGGCTGGGTTCACCACGGGGATCGGCGTCGCCGAGCCGTCCAGGATCTGGTCGCCGATCCGCAGACCGGTCGGCAACCGACCGACGGGCAGCTCGACGACGTGGGCAGGGACGACGGCGGTCATGGGGCCTCCTGAGGGCGGGGGGGCTGCTGCCTCAGACCGGCGTCGTCATACCCACGTCGGCGCGCGGCCTGCAGCCGGCCTCGAACCGTCACAAGCGGGTCTCGGGTCATAGCTCGCGGGCCGCCGGAAGCACCTCACGGGCGAACAGGTCGAGGGACTGCATGATCTTCTCGTGCGGCAGCGCCCCCAGGTGGACGTACACCATGACGCGCTCGATGCCGAGCGCACGGATGGCGCGCAGGCCCTCGAGGACGGTCTCCGGACTGCCGAACAGCACGCTCTGGGCCATGTCGGCGTCCAGGTCGAACGGGCTGCGCCCGGAGCCCGACGCCCCCGGCTTCGTCCCGCGCCTGAGCTGGTCGGCGAGCGCCAGGAACTGCTCGTACGGCCGCGCTGCATCCTCCCAGGCCTGCTCGTCCGTCTTGGCGACGTAGGTGGCGCGGGCCAGAAAGACCTTCGCGTGCCGGGGGCCCTTGCCGCCTGCCCTCAGCGCGTCGTGGTACCTGGCCATCGACGTCGCGGTCCGGCTGAGCGACGTGCCCTGCGGGAGGAGCACGCCCCACTCACGCTCCACGCACGAAGCCAGACCTTCGGGGCTGTCCGTCGCAACCCAAATGGGCGGATGGGGCTGCTGGAGGGGCCGCGGCTGCGGGGCGGCGCCCTCGTACTGGAAGTAGCTGCCATGGTGGGTGAACGGGGCGTCGGCGCCCCACGCCAGGCGGAGCACCTCGACGGCCTCGTCGAAGCGGGCGTGCTTCTCGGCGATGTCCACCCCGAAGCCGCTGAACTCGCTGGCCTGGTAGCCGCGCCCGATGCCCAGGTCCAGCCGCCCCCCACTAAGCACGTCCACCGTCGCGGCCGTCTCGGCGAAACGGAGCGGGTTGTGCAAGGGCAGGACAGAGACAGCCGTCCCCAGCCGGACCCGGTCCGTCCGGGCGGCCAGGTGCGCAAGCAGGGCCAGGCTGTCCGACACGATGCCGTGCCGGCTGAAGTGGTGCTCGGTCAGCCAGACCGAGTCGAAGCCGAGCTCGTCGGCGGCGCAGGCCTGTTCCAGGCCTTGCCTGTACCGGTCCCGCTGGCCGCTGCCCTCCGGCCACTGGATGCCATGGAACAGACCGATCTCCACGTCTTCCCTTCCCCTCGGTGACGGGGCCCCGCGAGCTGTCCGAGAGCCGGCTGACGCCAGCAGGAGACAAGTGTGTAACACACCTGGTGTCTACCCTGCCACCCGTATCATGGAGCTGCGCACTGCTCGACGGGGGCGCCCTCCGGACCGCCGTCTCTCGATGAGGATCGTTGACCGACAACCGAGCAATGTCCGCTGCCAAGGCTCCGGGTACGACCCCGTCCAAGGCCGCCCGGCCCTCCCCGGCACCGCTCGGCGGCACCTCCTTGCGGGCCAGACCACGGGTCTCCGACGAGATCATCCGCGTCCTGATCGACCAGGTCGCCTCGGGGCAGCTGCCCCGGGGATCGCGACTGCCCAACGAACGGGATATGGCCGGGCACTTCGGCGTCAGCCAGCCGACCGTAAGGGAGGCCATCCGGGCACTGGGCGCCATGGGCCTGGTGGACGTCCGCCACGGCAGCGGTGCCTACGTCACGGGTGATCCGAGGAGCCTGGTCGGCCTGGCGCTGCGGACGCTCCTGCAGCTGGAGCACGTGAGCATTCTTCAGGTCCTGGACGTGCGGATGACCCTGGGGCGATACGCGGCCCGGAGCGCGGCAAGCATGGCCGACGGTGAGGACGTGGCCAGGGTCGTGGAGGCGGTCGCCGCGCTGGAGGACGTCACGGACGCGCACGATGTGCGGGACATTGCCGAGAGGGTCGTCGCCTTCCAGGTGGCCTTGACCTTCGCTGCACACAACCCGCTGCTGCAAGCGATCGAGACGTTCCTCATCGTCTTGCTGATGCAGTTCCAGGTCGCCGACCGCACGAAGGACCTCGCCTTCTGGCGCCGCTGGACAGCCAGGTTCGTCCCGGACCGCCGCCGGATCGTGCAGGCACTCCAGGCTCGCGACGAGACAGCGATGGTCGAGTCGGTGGCCGGGTATCTGCAGGCGCTGCACGTCGCGTTCGATGCCGACCCGGCGCTCGGCTCGGTGCGCCTCAGTGACCCGGACGTCCTCAAGACGCTTTCCCGCATCGTGCTGGCCGTACCGAACCTGGGAGTCTCCGACTGACGCTCAGCCGATGAAGCGGCCTCCGTTGACGTCCAAGGTGATGCCGGTTACGTAGCTCGCCCCCGGGTCCGCTAGGTAGCAGATGGCGTGAGCGACCTCCTGAGGGGTGCCTGTGCGACGCATCGGGGTCTCCTCCGCCAACGCGCGCAGCCGGTCCGCCGACAGCCGCGCGACCCGTGGCGACAGCACGACTCCCGGCGCGACGGCGTTGACCGTCACGCCGTCTGCCGCGACCTCGAGCGCGAGCTGTCTGGTCAGCCCGACGACTGCCGCCTTGGCCGCGGCGTACGGGTGCGCCGACTGCGGGAGAGCCGTGCGGGCGGCCATCGACGCGACGTTCACGATGCGGCCGTATCGCTGGCGGCGCATGACGGGGATGGCCATCCGGCAGGCCAGGAACGTGGCCGTCAGGTTCGCGGCGACGATCTCGTCCCACTCCCGGAGCGGGACGTCCTGGAGCGGGCTGGCGCTCCGGAAGCCGCCGGCACAGGTGACGAGGATGTCCAGCCGTCCCCATCGCCCGAGCGTCGCCGCCACTGCGCCGGCGACATCGGACTCCCGGGTGGCCTCGGCGACCGACACCTCGACGTCCGTCTCGTGCGTGCGAGCGGACCGAGCCACCTCGGCGGCCCGACCCGCATTGCGGTCCATCAGCAGCACGTGGACGCCCGCCGCTGCGAGCCGTTCGACGCAGGCGCGACCGATGCCGGCGCCGCCACCCGTCACCAGCGCGACCTGGCCCTTCAGGACCGGCCGTCCGTCGGCGGCTGCCGCCAGCTGCTCGGCCTGTGCCCCGCCCGCCCCTTCACCCATGGCCGGATCCTGCCCCACCGTGAGGGAGGCTCACGTGCCACAGTGCGGGCTGGACGCCATTGCACCCGCCGCAGCCTCGCGACCCGTGCTGGCCCGGAACCGGCAGGAGGAGTCGAGATGGTGGACGAGCTGAACCGGGCGGGGGTGGAGGACCAGCCCGTCCCCCACTTCGACAGCACCGCCTGGACGCCGCCGGCACGGCCGTTGGCGGAGTCCCGCGTGGCCATCGTCACGACCGCCGGCCTGTACGTCGACGGCGACGACGGCTGGTCGCGGGGAGACCAGTCCTACCGCGTCCTGCCCGCGGGAGAGTTGGATGTCCGCCTCGGGCACCAGAGTGCCAACTTCGACCGCACCGGTTTCCTGCTCGACGTCAACGTCGCCTACCCGGTCGACCGCCTCGCCGAGATGAGGGACGACGGCGCCGTCGGCTCGCTCGGGCCCCGCAACCTGTCGTTCATGGGGGCTCAGTCCGGCACCCTTGAGACCATCCGGCTGGACTCCGGCCCGGCGGCAGCGGCGCAGCTGCGCGAGGACGGGGTGGATGTCGTCCTGCTGACCCCTGTTTGACCACTGTGCACCCGTACGGTCGGTACGGTCGCGCACGTACTCGAGGCCTGCGGCCTCAGCACGGTCATGATCTCCCTGGTGCGCGGCACTGCCGAGCGCCTGCGGCCGCCTCGCGCCCTGCACTGCGAGTTCCCCTTGGGGCGCCCCCTCGGCCGCCCCCGCGATCCCGCCTTCCAGCGCCGCGTGCTCGATGCGGCCTTCGCCCTGCTCGCGCGCTCCGAGGGCCCGGTGCTCGAGGTCTACCCCGAGCAGCTATCGGACGAGGGTGAGATGCCCGTCTCCTGCACCGTCCCTCCACCTGTGTCCACGGGGCAGCCCGCCGCCGCCGAGGAGGCGCTGGCCTACCGGCCCGCGTACGACCGCCAGCGCGCCCGTTCTGGACGGACCCTGGTGGGGAGGGTGATCGGTCCGAACGACGTCCCTTCGGCCGTCTCCCATCTCCTGGCCCTGTCCGAAGGTGTGCGCTGGGAACCCGGCATCCTCCCGGGCACGCCGGCTGACGTGGCGATGGACGTTCGGGCCTACTACGAGGAGGCAGGTCTCGAGCTGTCGGGGGCGGTGCCGGCCGCCCGCTCCGTGGAGGCGTGGTTCTTTGGGCAGACCCTCACCGGACGGGTGCTGCTCGCGGCACAGTCGGCCCTGCGGGAGCAGGGTGAGCCGCGCGAAGTGTGGCTGGGCGTCGCTCCTCGGGGCTACTCCTGAACGGCCGCGCTTCGCCCGACCACTCCCTGGGCATCCACCGGGTCTTGTCCTAGGTTCGACGAGAAGTGCTGCCCCAGCGGGAAGACCCCCCGCGCGCCGCGTCCTGACGCGCGAGGTCCTGCCAATGGTTGGGAGGTTCCAGGTGCCACCCGTCATCGACTCACAGGTGCACGTCTGGCTGCCCGAGCGCGAGGACCGCCCCTGGCCGCCCGGCGGCCGGGAGCGGGCGACGTCCATGCACCGGCTGACGCCGCTGTCCGGCGAGCGGCTGCTCGAAGAGCTCCAGCAGGCTGGCGTCGACCGTGCCGTCCTCGTGCCGCCGTTCTTCGAAGGGCACCGCAACGACTACGCCCTGCGGTGCGCCCGGCAGGCGCCGGACGCCTTCCGGGTGATGGCACGGGTCGACCTGGCAGCGCGTGACGAGGCCGCAGTCCGCGACGTCGTCGCCGACCCGCTGGTGCCCGGCCTGCGGCTGCTCTTCCTCCCCGCCGACGGCGGTGCCGTGCTGGATCGCGCAGCTGACTGGCTCTGGCCGCTGGCCGAACAGCTCGACCTGCCGGTGATGGCCTTCGCGCCCGGCCAGACCCGCGCACTGGGCGAGGTGGCGCGTGCCCATCCCCGGCTGCGGCTCGCCGTCGACCACCTGGGACTGCCGCCGGGAGTGACGGACGAGGCGGTGGCACCGCACATCGCCGACCTGGTCGCTCTCGCACAGCTGGACAACGTCTGTGTCAAGGCCTCTGCCGTGCCCAATGCCAGCACCGAGGACTACCCGTACCCCTCGCTGCACCCCCACCTGCGCCGGGTGCTGGCGGCCTTCGGGGCGGACCGCGTCTTCTGGGGCTCCGACCTCTCGCGGTTGCGAGGGACCTACCCCGACCTGGTCCGGCTCTTCCGCGAGGACCTGGGGCTGTCCGAGGGTCCGCGCGACCTGGTGATGGGCGGCGCCCTCGCCCGCTGGCTGGACTGGCCTTAGCCCGGACGAGCGCACTGCGGTCAGGGTCTGCTCGGATCAGACCGCCCGCAGGGAGCGGTAGTCGCCCCCATGGAAGACGAGCGGGAGGACCGCCTCGTCAGCCGCGAGGTGAACCACGCGGCCGACCACGATCGCGTGGTCGCCGCCGGGGTGCACCGCCTCGATCCGACAGTCCAGGTGGGCCGCCACACCGGGCAGGACCGGCGCGCCGGTCGCCCCTAGGTGGTAGCCCGATCCCGCGAAGCGGTCGACGTCCTTGCGCGCGAAGCGGCGGCAGACCCCCGCCGCGTCCTCGCCGAGCACGTTCACGGCAAAGACGCCTGCGGTGCGGATCCGCAGCCAGGTGTCGGACGAGTGGGCCGCGCAGAACAGCACCAGCGGAGGGTCGAGGGACACCGACGTGAAGGAGCTGACCGCCAGGCCGACCGGTCCCTGCTCGTCTGAGGCGGTGATCAGCACCACCCCGGTGGGGAACGCCCCCAGCACGCGTCGGAAGAGCGTCGCCCCGTCGTCGACCCCACCGAGCCGCGGGCCGTCGACCTCGCAGCGCCCCTTCTCGCCGGAGAGCGCGGACCGGCCGTCCGGAGACGCCGGACGCTCCGCGACCACGGCGCCCACGTCAGACCTCGTAGTCCGTCAGCTCGTCCAGGGCGGGCTTCACGTGCTGCATGAACAGCTCCATCTGCCGGACCACGCTGGCCGACGGCTGCTGGGCGTAGTGGTAGATGAGCACGACATACTCAGCCGGCAGCTGCTGCCACAGTTTCACGTAGTCGTCCCGGACCTGCTCGGGAGTGCCGACGACCCACATGCCCGAGCCGATCACCGAGTCCACCGGGTTCGCCGGGTCGAACTTCATCGGGGTGGTCCCGGCGTACAGGTCGCGGAAGATGTCGACGTCATAGTCCGCCACCATCTGGCGCGCCTCCTCCATCGTGTCGGCGATCTGCCCCCACCGCACCAGGGCCTGGTTCTGGCCGAGGGCATATGTCCTGCCGGCCCCGGCCGCAGCCGTGACGTAGGCGCCGCCGAATTCCGCTGCCCTCTCGATCTTGGAGAAGTAGGTGGGGATGAAGCCGCGCGGGCCGCAGTACTCGACGGTCTCCTTGCTGGCGTTGCTCGAGACGAACACCGGGGGGTGCGGCGACGTCAGTGGTTTGGGCACGACGCTGACCCGGCGGATCCTCCCGGAGTCGTCCATCTCGCCCGGAGCGCCCATCTCCCGGGTCGCTGTCATCGTCCAGTCCACGCCCTCGTCATAGGGGAAGGGCACCTGCCAGCGACCTTTGGACTCCACGCTGTCCTGCGTCCAGGCCTGCTGGACGAGCTCGATGTTCTCCTCGAAGATCTCCCGGTTGATCTGGTCGTCGGAGATCCGCGACGCCTGGGTCACCTCGTCCAGCTGCGCCATCTGGTCAGGTGTCCCGGACGGGGACAGGGTGGCGCGCGTCCCGAGGTGCTGGCCCAGGATGTTGGTCCAGCGCGCCTGATAGCCGCGGGAGAAGCCGCAGAAGGTGCGGCCCCCAGACAGGTGGTCGAGGATCGCCACGTCCTCAGCGACCCGGAACGGGTTCTGCGCGCTCATGGTGAAGCCCAGCTGGCCCACCCGTACGCGCTTGGTGAGGGCCGCCCAGTGCGCGTTGAGCAGCCCCGGGTTCGGTCCGACCTCGTAGCCCTCCGAGTGGAAGTGGTGCTCGATGGAGGACACACCCCAGAAGCCGAGGTCGTCTGCGGCCCGGATGATGTCCGGCCACCCCTGCATCACGGCCTGGTACCGCTCGGCGTCGCGGCCCATGGGGCGCTGCGCGATCCGCTCCTCCCGCGTCGCCGGGATCTGCGGGTACAGCTGGAGGATCACCTTCACCATGTCCGGACCTGCTCTCGGTTCCCAGCACTGCCGTCCGTGCTGTCCTCACCGGCGACGATAGGAAGCGGTCCACGCTGTGCGCCATGTGCGCAAGGCAGCGAGCGCCGAGCCCGGGTTGTGGCTGGCAACAAACCGCCGGGCCGGAACCCACCTTCCGCCGGTCCCTGCGCCATACGCTGCGCCGGAAGGGCTTCGCCCCTGCCAGGCGGGCACCCTACTGGGAGGGAGGAACCGGCGATGGACGGCACCGGCGTCACCCCCCTGCGGTCCCGGCCCGCCGTCGAGCTCAGGTCCTGGCTCGACGTCATCGCGGAACTGACCCGCGCGGCCAACCGCGGTGGCCCTCTCGAAGACCTGCTGAGCCTGGTCGCCGGCGCCACCGCCCGCCTCAGCGGCTACAACTTCTGCGCCGTGCTCGTCGAGGACGCTGCGCGCGAGAGCCTGGTCATCCGCGGCTCCTACGGGCTCAGCCAGGAGTACGTCGACGAGGTGAACGCCCGTCGCCCGGTGCCGGTCCGACCGGGGGACGCCGGCGAGGGGCCGTCCAGCCGCGCCTTCCGCTCCCTGCGCCCCTCCGCCATCGTCGACATCGCCACCGATGCGCCCAGCAGGCTGTGGGAGTCGGTGGCCGCCGAGCAGGGCTACGTGTCCCTGTTGTCGTTGCCGCTCGTCGTCGCCCAGGTGCCCTTCGGCGTGCTGAACTGCTACACCTCGGAGCGGCACGACTTCAGCGCGCGCGAAGTCATCCTGCTGGAGAGCGTGGCCAACCAAGCCGCACTAGCCATCGAGGCCTCCGGGCGGCTCGCCGCCGAGCGCCGGCGCGCCGACGAGCAGACGGCGGCAGTCGCGGCCCTGCAGGCACGGGTCGCCTCGCGGGAGCGCGCGGACAGGGACCAGTACGAGCTGCTCCGCGTCCTGCTCCGGGGCGGCGGTCTGCAAGCCGTCGCCGAGAAGCTAGCGCAGGTGCTGGACTGCGGCATCCTCGCCGACGACCTTGCCGGCCGCACGCTCGCCTCAGCCGGACGCGACGGCCGCACCCTCGCACTGACGGCCCCGCTGCGGCAGGCCCAGGCCGCTGTCCTGGCCGCCGCCGAGCCGTCGCGTGACATGGACGTCGCAGACGTGCCGACCGACCCTCACGTGCCCGAGGTCGCCAGCGGTCTGGTCGTGCCCTTCGTGCTGGACGACGAGGCGCTAGGACACATCTGGGCCTTCCGCCACGAGGGCTCGTTCGGACCGGACCAACGGGCCGTGCTCGGTCGTGGGGCTGCTGTCGCCGTCCTGGCGATGCTCAAGGAGCGCACTGCCCGGGCGGTGGAGTGGCGGTTGTCACGCGAGTTCCTCGATGACCTTCTCGGCCTCGAGGGCCCGGCCGGCGACGCACTGCACGCCCGGGCACGCCAGCTGGGAGCAGACCTGGCCTTCCCGCACACCGTCCTCGTCGTGCGAACCGATTCGCAGCCCGGGGAGCAGGACACAACTCGGGAGCAGCGCGAGGTGCAGGTGCAGCGGTGGTTGCTCCCCCTGGTGCAGCGCATCGTCTCCGCCTGCTCACCCACCGGACTGACCGCCGCCGACGGCGAAGCGGTGGTCGTCCTGTGGCGCCAGCAGGTCGAGGGCCGGACGGCAGCCGGCCTGGCCGAGCACCTCTGCCGGGAGATCCGCGCCTACGGAGGGGCGCGCACGGCGACGGTGGGCGTCGGCCCGCTGTGCAAGGACGCCGGCGAGTACGGCGACGCCTACCGCCTGGCTTGCGCCGCACTCGACCTCGTCCAGGACTCCGAGCGAGGCAATCGCGTCGTCTGCCTGGAGGACATCGGGGCCTACCGGCTGCTGCTGCAGACGCGGCGGCCGAGCGAGCTGATCGCCTTCGCGAGCGGCGTCCTCGGCAGGGTGCACGCCTACGACCGACAGCGATCGACCAGGCTGGCGGAGACGCTGGGCAGCTACATGGACCAGCGGTGCAATGTCGCCGAGACCGCCGAGGTGCTGCACGTGCACGCCAACACCGTCGCCTACCGCCTGCGGCGGATCGAGGAGCTGCTCGGGGTGGACCTGCACGATCCCCGCACCCTGCTCGACGTGGAGCTCACCTTGATGATCGAACGCGTCCTGGGAGGGCCGGTTGAAGCGGCCTCCACCCTGCCGCGACGTGGCAGCGCGGTCACAGCGAGCGGTCCGGGACGGTCGCTGGGCACTCCCCCGGTGGTTCAGAGCTGAAGGTGGCGCTGCATCCACGCGGGGTCCTGCCGCATCTGCTCCGCGATCCCCGACGCCACGATCACGCCCTGGTCAAGGACGAAGACGCGGTCGGCGAGCCCGAGCGCCATCTGGCTGTTCTGCTCGACGAGCAGCACGGCCAGTCCCTCGTCCGCGAGACGACGCAGCGTCCGGCCCATGTCCGCGGCGAGGTTGGGGGCGAGCCCCTGTGTCACCTCGTCGACGAGCAGCAGCTGGGACCCGCAGATGAGCGCGCGACCGAGAGCCACCATCTGCTGCTGGCCGCCGGACAGCCGCGAGGCGTCCCGGTCGAGATGAGGCTCCAGCAGCGGAAAGACCTCCAGCGCCCGATCCAGCGCCGCCTGCTGGCGGCCCCTTCCGACTCCGGAGCCCAGGACCGCGACGCGGAAGTTCTCCCTCACGGTCAGTCCCGGGAACATGCGGCGGTCCTCCGGTACGTAGCCGACCCCGGACCTGGCCACACCCTCGGTCCCCAGACCGGTCACGTCACGGTTGCCACACCGGATGCGACCCGCCCGGACGTCCACCAGCCCCATCACCGACTTCAAGGTCGTGGTCTTGCCGGCGCCGTTGCGGCCGAGCAGGGCGACAAGTTCACCGGGTCGCACCGTCAGCGACACGCCCTGCAGGACATGCGCAAGCCCGTAGAAGGCATGGACGTCCTGCAGGTCCAGGAGCAGCTCGGACGGCACGCTGGGGGCTGCTTCGATGGTCACAGGCTGCCCGTCAGATAGACCTCTTGCACCTCCGGATGCGCCTTCACCTCGTCGGGAACCCCCTCGAACAAAGTCTTCCCCTGGTGCAGGACGGTGATGCGGTCCGCGATGGCGAGTATGACATCCATCTTGTGCTCGATCATGAGGATCGTCACGTCCTTGTTGAGTTCGCGCACCAGCGCCACGGTGTCGGCGGTCTCCGCCGGGCTCATGCCGGCGGTCGGCTCGTCCAGCAGCAGCAGGCGGGGGGAGGTGGCAAGGGCGATCGCGAGGTCGAGGCGCCGCTGGTCGCCGTGCGAAAGGCTGCTGGCGACCGCGTTGCGGTCCTGTGTCAGGCCGATCCGCTCCAACACCTGCTCGGTGCGCTCGACCACCGATCGGATCCGCTCTGCCGGGCGCCAGAACACATACGCGTGGGAGGCCGCTTGCACAGCGACCCGTACGTTCTCGAAGACGGTCAGCAGCGGGAAGACCGTGGTGATCTGATAGGACTTGGCAAGGCCGCGCCGGGCGACCTTGTAGTACGGCAGGCCGGTGATGTCCTCACCGTCGAACATGACGCGGCCGGCGCCGGGGCGCGTGTGCCCGGTGATGAGGTTGAACAGCGTCGTCTTACCCGATCCGTTTGGTCCGATGACGGCGTGCAGGCTGCCTCGAGGGACCGCCAGGCTGACGCCGTCGACGGCGTGGATGCCGCCGAAGGACCGGTCGAGGTCCTCGGCCCGCAGGAGCAGGTCGCTCACGCGCCGGATCGCCTCGACCGGAGCAGGCGACGCGGCGCCGGCGACGCCAGGATCCCCCACAACCCCTGCGGGAACGCCAGGACGCAGACGACGAAGATCGCACCGACGAACAGCTGCCAGGAGGCGAAGTGCTTGCTCAGCACGCTTTCGAGCAGCTGGTAGACGACGGCGCCGAGGAACGGCCCGAACAGGGACGCCCGACCGCCCAGGATCGCCATGATGAGCACCACGCCCGACAGCAGCCAGTACGGCTGCAGACCCACGAAGCTGTTCAGCATGGCGAACAGGCCGCCGGCGAGCCCTGCCACGGCCCCCGCGATGGTGAAGGTGACCAGCTGGACGACCCTGGTGTTGTAGCCGCACCCGCGGGCTCGCTCCTCGCTCTCACGGATCGCCTGCAGCACCCTGCCCATGGGTGACTCGGTGTAGAGGATCAGCATCGCGAAGACCGCAACGACGATCACCGCCGTGAACACGAAGAACGTCAGCGGGTCGCCGATCGCGCTCAGGCGCAGCTCCTTGCCGGGCAGCCACAGCGTTGACACCGGGATGCTCGACAGGCCGTCGTCGCCTCCCGTGATGCCCTTGGCCTGCAGCGCGATGAAGAAGCCGAGCTGCGCGAAGGCCAGCGTGAGCATCGAGAAGTAGACCTCGGTGCGCCGCAGGCAGACCGCGCCGACCAGGACCGACAGCACCGACATGGCGGCCGTGGCCACGAGCAGCGCCAGCCACGCACTGGTGCTCACGTGGAGCAGCACCAGCCCCGTCGCGTATCCCCCCCAGACGAACGGCAGCGCATGGCCGAACGACACCAGGCCGCCGTAACCGACCATCAGGTTGAGGCCGGAGGCCCACAACCCGTAGATGAGCATGCCGATCGCAAGGCTCGGGTTGGGAACGGTGAAAAGGACGACGAGCGCGAGCGCGACCAGGAGCCCGAGCTGCCCCCACGTCCACCGCGCCGGACCGCTGCCGCCGAGCCGTCCGGTCGTGACGGGCGCGGCAGTGACGTCGTTGCCGCGCCCGGCGGCCGTCGCCGCGACCTCTGTCATGTCGCCCCCAGCAGGCCACGAGGACGGAAGGTCATGACCAGGATCATCAGGATGAACGGCGCGACGCCGGCCCACACGCTGGCGTACTGGGTAGTGACTGAGACGAGGAGGCCGATGAGCAGGCCGGCCACGACGGCTCCCCAGAAGCTGCCCATGCCGCCGACGACGACGACCACGAACGCGAGGATGAGGATGTCCGCGCCCATCTCCGGATAGACCCCGGTGATTGGCCCCGTCAGGACCCCCGCCAGCCCCGCCACGGCGATGCCGATGGCGAACACGAGGGTGCGGTACCGGTCAAAGCGCACGCCGAGCGCCCGGATCATGACGCGGTCCCGGATGCCCGCTCGCACGATCAGCCCGACGTTTGTCCGCTGCAGGAACAGCCACAACCCCAGCACCACAAGCGCGACGACCGAGACCACGAACAGCAGGTACGCCGGCACCGGGAGGCCGAAGCCCAGGTTGACCCGGAAGTCGAGGATCTCAGGCGCCTTCACACTCCGGCCGCCCGAGCCGGCGATGCTGCGCACCCCCTCGATGAGCACGTAGGTCAGCCCGAAGGTCAGCAGCAGCGCGTCCACCTGGTCACGCCCGTACATGGGCCGGATGAGGGTGCGCTCCAGCGTGGCCCCGAGCAGCGCCATCGCGGCGGGGACGAGCAGCAGGGACCACCAGATGTTGCCGGTCGCAGTCACCAGGTAGGAGGCGACGTAGCCTCCGACCATGTAGAGCGCCCCGTGGGAGAAGTTGATGAACTCCAGCAGGCCGAAGATGAGGTTGAGTCCGAGCGCGAGCAGCACGAGCAGCGCTCCGCTGACCAGACCCAGGACGAGCTGGGGGATCAGCTCGTTCATGCTCCGTCCGCTTCGTCGACCGGGGGCGCCACAGGCGGGTCAGGGCTTCGGCGTGAACGGCTGCTTGACCTCGTCGCAGGTCGGAGCGATGTCCTCAGAGCCGGGCACGGTCTTGACGACCTCCCGGAAGCCGTACTTGGCGTCACCGCCCTTGCTCGCCGCCTCGGCTGCTGACAGCCCCTTGAGGATGTAGACGGAAGCCAGCGCCTGGTGGTCGCACGGCCGGATGGTCTCCTGCCCCTGGCCAAGGCTCACCTGCAACCCCTGCAGCTTCTCCCGGAACTTGTCGGGCGCTCCATTGCCGTCCTGCACCTGCTGAGCGATGATCCTCACCGCGTTGTACAGGTAGACGCCGTAGCCACCGGGTGGTTGGCCGTAGGCGTCCCGGTAGGCCTTGACGTACTCCTGCACCGCGGGGTCGGCCACCGTCCAGTAGAAGGCCGAGGTGGCCCAGGTGTTCTTGACCAGGTCGAATCCGAGCTCCTGGTCGAAGGACAGGTCCTCCAACGACAGGAAGGTCTTGTAGCGGTCGGTCAGCTTGAACTGGGCGGCCTGCCGCAGGAAGCTGACCTGGTCGCGACCCGCGCCCCCGAAGACGATGACCTGCGCTCCAGAGCCCTCGATCTTCGGGATGTAGGGGTTGAAGTCCGTCGTACCGAGCGGGAAGAAGGCGGTGCCGGCGATGGTGCAGCCGGCGTTCTTCGGGATGGCCGTGGAGTAGGCGGTGTCCTGCTCGTGGCCGTAGGCGTAGTCCGGGAGCAGCTGGAACACCTTCTTGCCCAGGTTCTCGCAGATGAACGGCGACGCTGCCTTCGCCGGGATCGACGGGGTGGGGGCCAGGTGGTAGGTGAAGCCCGGGTCGTAGTTCGGGGGTCGGTTCAGCTGCTCCGTCTGGCAGCTGGCCAGGTACGGGACCTTCGCCTGCTTGGCCACCTGGTTCACCGCGAGCGTCGTTGCGGCAGAGACGCAGCCGGTCAGGAAGTTGACCTTGTCCTGCTGCACCAGCGCCTGGGTCTCCCGGAGCGCGACGTCCGGCTTGAGCTGGTCGTCACGCACGAGCACCTGGATGGGCCGGTTCCCGACCTTGCCACCGAGCACCTTGGCGGCGAGCTCGGCGCCGTTCTTCTGCTGCTCGCCCAGCTGGACGTAGGCCCCCGTGAGACCGGTCACGACGCCCACCTTCAACGGCTCGGTGGAGCCGGCGCCCCCGGCGGCGCCACCGCCGCTGCCGCCACCCCCGCCACCGAGCGTGCCACCGCAAGCGGCGGTCAGCAGGATCGCCGCCAGGAGGACGCGACGCCGCTGAGGCATGGTGACCCACCTCTCACCGGGGTTGAGGCCCAACCCAACGGGAGGCCGCTCTCCCGATCCTCGTTCCGCGGGACAGAACTCGCGGCCCAGGCTTGTCCCCGGGCACAACGAGGTCCCGCCGTGCCCAGGAGCATGGTGCAGCGCACATCCTGGCGCCGGTCGCCGCTGGCTCACCCGGGCGACACCGGCCAGCTGCAGAGGAAGGACGCCTATGCCTGCCGTCGAGACCGCCGGAGCGCATCACCGGGAGACGACGCCTGAGGGGATGTTCGTCGAGTGGGACGTCCCTGTCGAGATGGATGACGGGCTGGTGCTGCGGGCGGACGTGTACCGCCCCGCCGGCGACGACCGGTATCCGGTGGTCCTGTCCCACGGCCCGTACGGGAAGGGCCTGTCCTTCCAGGACGCCTACGCGAGCTCTTGGGAGATCATGGCGCGCAACCACCCGGATGTGACGGCGGGCTCCACCAACCGCTTCCAGAACTGGGAGGTGGTCGATCCCGAGAAGTGGGTCCCGGAGGGCTACATCTGCATCCGGGTGGACAGCCGCGGCGCGGGGCGCTCCCCGGGATGCATGGACCTGTGGTCGCCGCGCGAGACGCAGGACTTCTACCGGTGCATCGAGTGGGCCGGCTCGCAGCCCTGGAGCAACGGCAAGGTGGGCCTGAACGGCATCTCCTACTACGCCATGAACCAGTGGCAGGTCGCCAGCCTGCAGCCGCCGCACCTGGCGGCGATCTGCGTCTGGGAAGGCGCCTCGGACTGGTACCGGGATGTCAGCCACCATGGCGGCATCTACACGTCGTTCGTCGCCAACTGGATGCCGATGCAGGTCAAGACGGTGCAGTACGGCGTCGGGGAGAACGGGCCGCATGACAGGAACTCGGGGCTGCTCGTCTGTGGGGACGAGACCCTGACGCAGGAGGAGCTGGCGGCCAACCGCAGCGACCTAGGGGCGCAGTTCCTGGAGCACCGCCTGCTCGACGAGCTCTACAACGGGCGTGCACCCGACTTCGAGAAGATCACCGTGCCGCTGCTGTCAGCCGGCAACTGGGGCGGCCAGGGCCTGCACCTGCGCGGCAATGTGGAGGGCTACCTGCGGGCCGCATCGGAACAGAAGTGGCTGGAGATGCACGGGCTCGAGCACTGGAGCCACTTCTACACCGACTACGGCCGGCAGCTGCAGCTGCAGTTCTTCGACCACTTCCTCAAGGGCGAGGACAACGGGTGGAGCGACCGGCCGCCACTCCAGCTCAACATCCGCTCGGTCGACAGCACGTTCTTGGTGCGGCAGGAGCGGGGCTGGCCGCTGGAGCGCACCAGGTGGACGCGTTACTACCTCGACGCCGACGGCGCCTCGCTGAGCCCGGCCGCGCCCGACTCCGCCGGCCAGGTCGGGTACGACACGTCCGGGGACGGGCTGCTGTTCAGCGTGACGATGGACGAGCAGACCGAGGTGACCGGCCCCCTGGCGGCCAAGCTGTTCGTCGAGACGACCGGCACCGACGCCGACCTGTTCCTGGTCGTGCGCGTGTTCGACCCGCAGGGCGAGGAGGTCGTCTTCCACGGGGCGCTCGACCCGCACACGCCGGTCGCGCAGGGCTGGCTACGGGCCAGCCACCGCCGGCTCGACCCGGCCATGACCGAGCAGTACCGACCCTTCCACCCGCACGACGCGACCGAACCCGTGCAGCCCGGCACGGTCTACGAGCTCGACATCGAGATCTGGCCGACCTGCCTGGTCATCCCAGCCGGCTATGTCCTCAGTCTCTCGGTCCGTGGGAAGGACTACGTCTATCCCGGCGAGCCGGCGCACCTGTCCAACATGCCCAGGCCCATGACCGGCGTGGGACCGTTCGTGCACACCGACCCGCTTGACCGGGTGCCCGGGGTCCTCGACGGCATGGTCACCGTCCACACGGGGGGACAGACCCCCTCCTGCCTCCTGGTGCCCGTGATCCCGGCGCCGTGAGGCCGGCTCTGCCCCTGGCAGGTCCTGCTCGGCGCAGCCCGGCGCCCGTCCCTGCGGGTGCGACCCCGCCCGCTTATGCGCAGGCACAGATGCGCGCGGAGTGCTTTGTTCCCCTGACCACTGTCGTCGGTCCTTCCGGCTCAATACGGTCGCCCCAGCGCCCTCACCCGGTCGCGAGCACGAGGGAGGCCCGCTCGATGAACAACCGCACCGAGGTCGCCGACGGTATGAGGATCGACTGGGACGTCCCGATACTCACGGACGACGGCGCTGTGCTGCGGGCGGATGTCTACCGGCCGCTGGCGCTCGGCCGCTACCCCGTCATCCTGACCTATGGGCCGTACGCGAAGGGCCTGTCGTTCCAGCAGGGCTACCCGGACCAGTGGAAGGCGATGATCACCGCGCACCCCGACGTGACAGCGGGCTCGACCGGTAAGTACCAGAGCTGGGAGGTGGTGGACCCCGAGAAGTGGGTGCCGGACGGCTACGCGTGCGTCCGGGTCGACTCCCGGGGCGCGGGACGTTCGCCGGGATACCTGGACCCCGTGTCCCCCACGGAGAACCGGGACTACTACGAGTGCATCGAGTGGGCCGGCACGCAGATGTGGAGCAGCGGCAAGGTGGGGCTGAACGGCATCTCCTACTACGGCTGGAACCAGTGGCACGTGGCGTCGCTGCAGCCCCCGCATCTCGCCGCCATGTGCCCGTGGGAGGGCGCCGCGGACTGGTACCGGGACATGAACTACCACGGCGGGATCATGAGCACCTTCTTCGCCGCCTGGTACCCGCAGCAGATCATGACCGTCCAGCACGGCCTGGGCGAGCGGGCGCCGCGCAACGCCAACACCGGTGGATCCGTCGCCGGGCCGGAGACGCTCCCGGACGACGAGCTGGTGCGCAACCGCGTCGACCTCGGGCGCCAGGTGCGCGAACATCCGCTGGACGACGACCATGCCCGCAGCCGGTCCGCGGACTGGTCCAAGGTCACCGTGCCGTTCCTGTCCTGCGCGAGCTGGGGCGGTCAGGGGCTGCACCCGCGCGGCAACTTCGAGGCGTTCATGCGGGCTGCGTCCAAGGAGAAGTGGCTCGAGGGGCACGGCCTCGAGCACTGGACGCACTTCTACACCGACTACGGGCGCCTGCTCCAGAAGCGGTTCTTCGACTACTACCTGAAGGGCGAGGACAACGGCTGGAGCGAGCAGCCACGGGTGCTGCTGCAGGTGCGCCATCCGGGGGAGCGGTTCGTGGAGCGGACCGAGCAGGAGTGGCCGCTGGCCCGCACGCAGTGGACGAAGCTGTACCTGGATGTGACCGATGAGGCGCTGACCACCGAGCCGCCCGCCCAGGGCAGCGCCTCGTATGACCCGCTCACAAGCGAGGGGATCACGTTCCGGACCCCGCCGTTGGAGCGGGAGACCGAGATCACGGGACCCGTGGCGGCGAGGATCTCACTGGCGTCGGCGACGACCGACGCCGACCTGTTCCTCGTGCTGCGGGTGTTCGACCCGAGCGGGCAGGAGGTGCTGTTCGCCGGCACGATCGATCCGCACACCCCCGTGGGCCAGGGCTGGCTGCGGGTCTCGCACCGCAAGCTCGACCCGGAGCTTTCGCTGCCCTATCGGCCCTACCACTCCCATGACGAGAAGCAGCCGCTCGTACCCGGCGACCGGTACGACGTCGACGTGGAGGTCTGGCCGACCTGCGTCGTGGTGCCGGCGGGCTACCGCATCGCGCTCACCGTCCGCGGAACCGACTACGACTACGGCGGCGAGCCCATCAACGTCGGCTGGTTCGTGATGAAGGGCGCCGCTGCGTTCATCCACGATGACCCGACGGACCGTCCAGCTGAGGTCTTCGGCGGAGCGGTGACGCTACACACCGGCGGCGAGGACGCGCCGCACCTGCTGCTCCCGGTCATCCCGGCGGACGGCAGCACGGAAGCGGAGGAGGAGGCGTCATGAACGCGGAGGACTCGAGCATCCTGCCGGGGCTGGACCCCGACGTGCGCAAGCGGGTCGTGACCGTGGAGGCGGTGACGACGAACCTAGGGAGGATGCAGCACTCGGCGCGGGTGCACGGCTTCGAGTTCCGCAGCGACGAGCCGCCGGAGATGATGGGAGAGGACGAGCATCCCTACCCGCTGGACTACCTGACAGCGGCCATCGGCCTTTGAATGCTTACCCAGATCGTCCGGTACGGGCGAATGCTGAAGGTCGAGTTCACCTCCGCACGGTGCGCGGTGAAGGCGCACTGGACCAGTTCGGGGTCGGTGTTCGCGGGCACGATCTCCTCGACCTGCCACGGCATCGAGACGCATGTCGAGATCGACTCGAGCGAGGACACCGCCCGGGTGGCCGCCCTTCTGCGCAACGCCGAGGGCGGTTGCTATGCCGCGGCCGCGATGCAGCAGGCGGTTCCCGTGGTCGGGACCGCGACGCTCAACGGGGAGCCCGTCCGGTACGACGAGTACCCGCGCGCCGTCCCCAGGCGATGAGCCCGGCGGTTGATCGCGCGACGCAGCTCCCCGGCCCGTAAGCCCGAGTCTGCGCAGGCTGGGTTCCGTACCTCGGCTTCGACACCTGGAGGAACGATGGCAGGAAGCCCTACGGACGAAGTCGCGTTCCGCGGCGACGACGTCATCCACGACTACATCGACAAGTACTCCAACTGGGGCCGGTGGGGCGAGGACGACGAGCTGGGTGCCGGCAACCACGTAGGCGCCGAGCAGGTGAAGGCCGCTGCCCAGCTGGTCCGCACCGGCAAGGTGATATCGATGAGCCTCCCGTACGACCTCACCGGCCCGCAGTCCGGCGGCTTCCGCGCCAACCCGCTCAACCTGATGACCGCCACCGGCACCGACTACATGGCCGGCGCCCAGGACCTCCTGCCAGGAGGTTTCGGCGCATCCAAAGGCTTCGGCTTCTCCGACGACGTGCTGGTCATGCCGAACCAGTCCGGCACCCAGTGGGACGGGTTGGCGCACATCTTCTGGCGCGGGCAGATGTACAACGGGGTGGACGCCGCCTCGGTGACCTCTCAGGGCGCCGGCCGCTGCGGCATCCAGGTCCTCCGCGAGAGCTTCGTCATGCGCGGTGTGCTGCTCGACGTCGCGCGGCACAAGGGCGTCGAGTCGCTCGAGCCCGGCTATGCCATCACCGTGGAGGACCTCAACGCGACGGCACAGGCAGAGGGCGTCGAGGTGCGCACGGGCGACGCGGTCATCATCCGCACCGGGCTGCTGGAGTCGCGACGGGGCAGCTGGGGCGACTACAACGGCGGCCCGGCTCCCGGACTGTCGCTGCACACCGCGCCGTGGCTCCATGAGCACGACGTCGCGGCGATCGCGACGGACACCTGGGGCTGCGAGGTCCGCCCCAACGAGATCGACCTGTTCCAACCTCTGCACATCGTGGCACTGGTGCACATGGGCATCCCCTTCGGCGAGATCTGGGATCTCGAAGCGATCGGTAACGACTGCGTCGAGGACGGGGTCTACGAGTTCATGCTGTCGGCCGCGCCGCTGCCCATCACCGGTGCAGCCGGCTCGCCGCTGAACGCGCTCGCCATCAAGTGACCGGAGGCGTTCCAGCAGGACCTCCACCGGGCGACCATGCCCGGCGGACCTGAGCATCTGCTCCCAGTCTGCTCCGTTTCGGGGTCCGATCGACCGTTCGAGCACGCAGAGACGCAGACAGCCACGGAGAGGGGGCCCGGACATGGTGAGGGACGCGCGGTCGCCGGCAGCAGGTGCTACTCCCCCGGGCGCGGCGCGCAGCGCCTATGACGACCTTCCCTGGCTCGGCCTCTACGAGCCCGGGCAACCGGCCGGCATCGCCCTCGAGCACACCACCGCCCTCGACATGTTCAGCGCCGCCGTGAGCCGCGCCCCCGACCAGGTCGCGCTCTACTACTTCGACGGTGCTGTCACGATGCGAGAGCTCGACGAGCAGAGCGACGCGCTGGCTGTCGCCCTACAGGAGCGCGGCTTCGGCGCTGGTGCCCGCCTGGCCATCTACCTGCAGAACGTCCCGCAGTGGGTGGTGACCCTCGTGGCCACGTGGAAGGCAGGAGGAGCGGCGGTCGCGGTCAACCCCATGAACCGCGAGCGGGAGCTCGGCTACCTGCTCCAGGACTCGGGCGCCACGGTGCTCGTGTGCCACCCGCACCTCTACGAGCAGGTCGCGTGCTCGGTCGTGCCGGAGACGGCCGTGGAGACTGTGCTCACGGCGAGCGAGCTCGACTACCAGACGCGTGACGACGTCAGGGTCTTCGCGGGTGTCGAGCGGTCCGGTCCGGCGGGGACCGAGGATCTCTCGGAGCTGATCCACGGCTACCTCGGTCAGCGACCGGCTCCGGCCACCGTGCGCAGCGAGGACGTCGCCGTCCTCACCTACACGTCGGGGACGACCGGCGTTCCCAAGGGCGCCATGAACACGCACGGCAACGTCGTCTTCACCTCGCAGGCCTATCGCGACTGGATCCGGCTCAGCGAGACCGACGTCGTGCTCGGAGCGGCGCCGCTGTTCCACATCACCGGGCTGATCGGCCACGTCGGCCTCTGCCTGCTGCTGCCGGCTCCCCTCGTGCTGGGGTACCGGTTCGAGCCGGCCGTCGTGCGCGACCTCGTCGTCGAGCGACGACCGACCTTCGTCATCATGGCGATCACCGCCTTCGGCGCGCTCATGAACCTCGCCGACAGCAAGCCCGACGACTACGCCTCGCTCCGCAAGGTCTACTCGGGCGGCGCCGCCGTCGCGCCGGCCATGCGCGAGAAGGTGGGGCACTCACTGGGGCTGGACGTGCACCAGGCCTACGGGCTCACCGAGACGACGTCCCCGTCGCACCTGCAGCCGCTGGGCTCCGAGGCGCCTGTCGACGAGTCGACCGGCGCGCTCTCGGTCGGTGTCCCGATCTACGACACGGTCGTGCGGATCGTGGACGAGGACGGGATGACGCTGCCCCCGGGGGAGGTCGGCGAGCTGGAGACGGAGGGCCCGCAGGTCGTGCCCGGCTACTGGGGCAAGCCGGACGCGACCGCGGAGTCCCTTCCGGGTGGCCGGCTACGCACGGGCGACGTCGGCTTCATGTCGCCCGAGGGCTGGTTCTTCATCGTGGACCGCAAGAAGGACATGATCAACGCAGCCGGCTACAAGGTCTGGCCCCGTGAGGTGGAGGACGTCCTGTACACGCACCCGATGGTCCGGGAGGCGGCCGTGGTGGGGGTGCCCGACGAGTACCGTGGGGAGACGGTGAAGGCCTTCGTCAGCCTTCGCCCGGATGCGAAGGTGACGCCGGACGAGCTGGTCGCGTTCTGCAAGCAGCAGATGGCGGCATACAAGTACCCGCGCGACCTGGTGGTGCTGGACGAGCTGCCCAAGACGGTCACGGGGAAGATCCTGCGGCGGGAGCTGAGGAACGCCGACTGAGGCCGCTGCCCCGGGCCTGGCAAAGGCGCTCCGACCCGGGCTCAGACGCGGCGGTCGACCGCCACCGCCGAGCCGGCAGTGTTCTTCGCCACGCCCTTCATCTCGTTGGCCGAAGCGACCACCGACCGGTGGTCGCGCTCGACGTCGGAGCAGGGCGCGATGCCGATGCTCACCGACACGAGCTGGTGACGACGCAGCTCACCCCGGCGGTCGACCACCTCCAGCCAGCCGCGTTCGGCGTCGGCCGGGTCGTAGTGCGAGGGCACCGCCGCGTCGAAGCTGGCGACGACGGTGTCCGCGATCGGCTCGGCCTGCTCCGGCGTGCAGACCACGACGAAGTCGTCGCCCCCGACGTGGCCGACGAACACCGGCGGGTCGGTCGCCGGCGCAGCGGCCTGCTGCAGGCATTGGGACAGCTGCAGGAGCAGCGCGTCGCCCCGCAGGAACCCGTAGGCGTCGTTGAAGCTCTTGAACTCGTCCAGGTCCACATGGCAGACGGCGTACGGCGCACCGGCGGCCGCGCGCGCCGCCACCTCCAGGTCGATGCGGTGATTGCCGGGCAGGCCGGTCAGCGGGGACACGGCGCGGATGTCGGCCATCCGGCGCAGCGTCGAGCGCACCCTGGCGATCAGCTCGAGCGTGTCGAACGGCTTGACGACGTAGTCGTCCGCGCCGGCGGTCAGCGCGAGCACCTTGTCGGCCGAGCGGGCCTTGGCGGTGAGCACGACCACGGGGACCGCCGAGGTGACGGCCTGCGCGCGCAGCCGGCGCAGCACCTCGATGCCGTCCATCCCGGGCATCATGACGTCGAGGACGAGCAGGTCGGGCGGGTCCTCGGTGGCCCGCCGCAGCGCGGTCAGCCCGTCGTGCACCACCTCGACGTCGAAACCCTCCAGGGACAGGTTGATCTCGACGAAGCGGCCGATGTCACGGTCGTCGTCGGCCACCAGCACCCGCTCGCTCACGGCCGGTCCAGCACCCGCTGGGCCTGCTCGCGCAGGCCTTCGACGGCCTTGGCCGGGTCGTCGGCGCCGTAGACCGCCGAGCCGGCCACGAAGACGTCCGCCCCCGCCTCCGCGCATCGCTCGACGGTCAGGGCGTCGACGCCCCCGTCCACCTGCAGCCACACGTCGAGCTCGCGCCCGGCGATCGCGTCCCGGCAGCGGCGCAGCTTGGGCAGCACCAGATCCAGGAACGACTGGCCGCCGAAGCCGGGCTCGACCGTCATGACGAGCAGCAGGTCGAGCTCGGGCAGCAGGTCGACGTACGGCTCGACCGGCGTCATCGGCTTCAGGCCGAGTCCGGCCCGGGCCCCGGCCGCGCGCAGCCCGCGGGCCAGCCGCACCGGCGCCGCCGCCGCCTCGGCGTGGAAGGTGACGCTGGCCGCCCCGGCCTCGGCGTAGGCCGGGGCAAACCGGTCGGGGTCCTCGATCATCAGGTGGACGTCGATCGGCAGCGCGGTGGCCGCCAGCAGCGACTGCACCACCGGAAGGCCGAGGGTGAGGTTGGGCACGAAGTGGTTGTCCATCACGTCCACGTGCACCCAGTCGGCGTTGCCGACCGCGGCCATCTGCTCGGCGAGCCGGGCGAAGTCGGCCGCCAGGATGCTCGGGGCGACCTGGGCGCGCGACGTGGACGGCATGATCACAGCGTACGGAACCCAGGCGCCTGGCGGGGGCTCTCGTCCACAGCCGCGGACCGGCCGGTCAGGCGCGACGGAACAGCGTCAGGGCCATCGCGTCGGTGCCCTGCCGGTGCGGCCACAGCTGCACGGCGGGCCCCTCGCCGAGGTCGGGCACGCCGGGCAGCAGCAGCCGCGCGTCGACCCGCTCCAGGCCGGGATGGCGGCGCTGGGCGTCCAGCGCGGGCACCACGGCCTCGGCCAGGTGCGGGGAGCAGGTGACGTAGGCGAGCAGGCCGCCCGGCCGCAACAGCCGCACCGCCGCGTCGAGCAGCTCGCCCTGCAGCCGGGTGAGGCCGGGCAGGTCGCCGGGCGAACGCCGCCAGCGGGCCTCGGGGCGGCGCCGCAGCGCCCCCAGCCCGCTGCACGGCGCGTCCAGCAGCACCCGGTCGGCGCTCCCGTCCGCCAGCGGCGGGCGCCGGGCGTCCGCGGTCACGACCTCACGCACGCCGGCACGCCGCACCAGCCGGCTCCGGTGCGGCTGCCGCTCGATCGCGAGCAGCCGGGCGCCGCGCTGCCCGGCCAGCACGTCGAGCAGGGCCGCCTTGCCGCCGGGCCCCGCGCACAGGTCGACCCAGAGCCGGTCCGGGCCCTCCAGCTGCGCCGAGGCGAGCGCGACGGCCATCAGCTGGCTGCCCTCGTCCTGCACGCCGGCCCGGCCGTCCCGCACCGCCGCGATCGCGCCCGGGTCACCCTCACCCAGGCGCACGGCGTACGGCGACCACGGTCCGCGGGTGCCGCCGGACACGGCGACGAGCTCCTCGACACCCATCCTGCGGGCGACGAGGTGGACCTCTGGCCGGGCGTCGCCGGCAGCCAGCGCCGCCCCCGTCTCGGCCAGGTCGCCGCCGAGTGCGTCCCGGAACGCCGACGCGACCCAGCGCGGGTGGCTGTGCTCCAGGGCCAGAGCGCCGAGCGGGTCGTCGGCGGGCCGCAGCTGCACCAACCAGGCGTCCAGGTCCTGGGCGGACACCTTGCGCAGCACGGCGTTGACGAACGCGACGGGGCCGGCGCTGACCACCCGGCGGGCGAGGTCGACGGTGGCGCTGACGGCGGCATGTGCCGGGATCCGGGTGCGCAGCAGCTGGTGCGTGCCGAGCCGCAGCACGTCGAGCACCGGCAGGTCGACCTGCTCCAGCGGCCGGTCGACGCAGGCCTGCAGGACGGCGTCGTACAGCCCCTGGCCACGCAGCGTGCCGTAGGCCAGCTCCGTCGCGAACGCCGCGTCGCGTCCGGTGATGCCGCGCTCGCGGAGCAGCCCGGGCAGCACCAGGTTGGCGTAGGCGTCCCGCTCGCGCACCGCCACGAGCAGGTCGTACGCCGCACGCCGGGGCGCGTCGACGGCCGGCGGACGGTAGGGGCGGGCGGCCCGGCGGGCGCGGGGAGGGCCGCCACGGGCGGCGGGTGTGCTCACCCCAGCCGCTCGCCGGGGCTCTCGCCGGGTGGTGGCCGGAGCCCACGCAGCCAGTCCGCCGCCGCCATGGGCCCCCGGCCTTCGGGCCGCACCTCGCCGAGCCGGACGGCGGTCGTGCCGGTGCCGACCAGCTCCCCGTGCAGCTCGCCGGCCGGCAGCTCGACCTCGGTCACCGTAACGGGGCCAAGCTTGAGCCGCCGGTCGCGCAAGGTCGTCCAGGCGCCGGGCGCGGGGGTGCAGGCGCGCACCAGCCGGTCGACGCGCAGCGCGGGCGCGGTCCAGTCCACCCGGGCGTGCTCCACGACGAGCTTGGGCGCCAGGCTCACACCCTCGGCCGGCTGCGGCACGGGCACCAGCCCGCCCTCCTCGAGGGCGTCGACGGTCGCGACGAGCAGGCCCGCGCCGGCCCGGCTGAGCCGCTCGAGCAGCGTGCCGCTGGTGTCGGTCGGCCGCACCTGCTCGGTCACGACCCCGAGCACGGGTCCGGTGTCCAGGCCCTCCTCGAGCAGGAACGTCGAGGCGCCGGTGACCTCGTCGCCCGCGAGCAGCGCGTGCTGCACGGGAGCGGCGCCGCGCCACGCCGGCAGCAGCGAGAAGTGCAGGTTGACCCAGCCGTGCACCGGGACGTCCAACGCCGGTCGGGGCACCAGGGCGCCGTACGCCACGACGGGGCAGCAGTCGGGCGACAGGTCGCGCAGCGCGGCGACGAGGGCCGGGTCACGCGGTGAGGACGGCTCCAGGACCGGCACCGAGCGCTCCGTCGCCAGCTCCTTGACCGGGCCGGGCCGCAGCGCGCGTCCCCGTCCGGCGGGCGCGTCCGGCCGGGTGAGCACCGCGACGACCTCGTGCCGGCTGGCGAGCAGCGCCGTCAGGCTGGGAAGGGCTGTCGCCGGGGTGCCTGCGAAGACCAGGCGCATCAGCGGCGCTTCAGCGGGCGCGTCCGAGCAGCGGGTGCGGACTGACCTGTACGACGGGGGCCGGTGCGCCCGACCACTCCGCCTCACGGACCGCCTGCAGCGCGGCCTTCTTGGTCTCGGGGTCGAGCCGGTCGATGAACAGCACGCCGTCGAGGTGGTCGCTCTCGTGCTGCACGCAGCGCGCGAGCATCGTGGTGCCGTCGACCGTCACCGGGTCGCCGTAGACGTTCTGCCCGTGGGCGACGACGTGGGACCGGCGGCGGCAGTCGAAGGTCAGACCCGGCAGCGACAGGCAGCCCTCGTCGCCGTCCATCTCCTCCTCGCTCGGGAAGTGCAGCACCGGGTTGACCAGGTGGCCGAGCGCGTCGCCGACGTCGTAGGTGAACACCCGCAGCCCGACGCCGATCTGGGGTGCGGCCAGGCCGACGCCGGGAGCCTCCAGCATCGTGTCGGTGAGGTCCTTGACCAGGTTGCGCAGCTCCTTGTCGAAGGTCGTGACGACCTCGGCGGGGGTGCGCAGGACCGGGTCGCCGAGCAGGCGGATGGTTCGGGTGGCCATTGCCTCATCTTAGGTGCGGCCTCGGGTGCAGGGTCCGGCGTACCTGCCGCTTGTCCGGTGCCCGTGCGCCTATCCGAGCAGCTGCGGGTCGAGCTCGACCCGCAGTGGCTCGCCCTTGCGGGCACTGCGGACGGCCTGGGCCGCCTTGAGCGCCGCCGCGAGCTCGGCCCCCCGCGGTCGGGGGACCCGCAGCAGCAGCCGCTCCTCGGCCTGGGTGGAGGGCACCGGCCCGAGCACGTCGGCGTCGGCCGGCAGGACGAGCACGGCCCGCAGGTCGGCGAGTGCCGCCGCGGAGCCGTCGACGGACGCCATGCGGCTGACCGGCGGGAAGCCGAGCGCGGCCCGGTCGGCGAGCTCGCGGGCCGCGAACCCGGCCGGGTCCCAGCGCACGAGTGCCTGCACCGGCGCCAGGCCGCGGTCGGCCATGACGACGACCCGGCCGCCCTGCGCTGCCGGCCGGGCCAGCGAGGCGGCCGCCGCCCAGCGGCGCAGCGCCTCCTCCGCCGCGCGCAGGTCGGCCCGGCCGAGCAGCGCCCAGCCGTCGAGCAGCAGGACCGCGCCGTACCCCCCGGCAGCGACCGGCTCGGCGCCGGGCGTCGCGACCACCAGCGCCGGCGTCGCCGGCACCTCGGCCAGGACCCCCTCCCGGCCGGAGGTGCGCACCGCGGTGCCGGGGAAGGCCCGGCCCAGCTCCTCGGCGGTGCGGCGCGCGCCGACGACGCTGGCGCGCAGGGAGTGCCCCCCGCACGCGGGGCAGGTCCAGTCACCGGCCAGGCGGCCGCACCAGCGGCAGGCAGGCACCGACCGACCGCTGCCGGCGGCGAGGGGCCCTGAACATGCCGAGCAGCGGGCCGGGGTGCGGTCGTGGGCGCAGGCCAGTGCCGGCACGTAGCCGCGCCGGGGCACCTGCACCAGCACCGGCGCACCGGCCCGCAGCGCCGCCCGGGCCACCTCGAAGGCCAGCGCCGGCAGCCGCGCCGACCGGGCCACCGGGTCGCGGGCCAGGTCGTCCTCGGAGGTCCCGTCGACCCGCGGCGCGGCGGCCCGCACCGTGGCGCGTCCGGCCTCCAGCGCACGCGCCCAGCCGGTCTCGACGAGCAGCTGGGCCTCGGCGGTGCGGGCCACACCGCCGAGCAGCGCGGCCGCGCCGGTGAGGTGGGCGCGCTGCACGAGCACCTCGCGCACGTGCACGTACGGCGCACGCGGTTCGGCGTGCAGGTCGTCGCCGTCGTCCCAGACCGCGACCAGTCCCAGGTCGGCGACGGGCGCGAACGCCGCCGCCCGGGTGCCGACCACAACCCGCACGGCGCCGCGCCGGACCGCGAGCCAGCGCCGGTAGCGCTCCGCCGGGCCGAGGTCGGCCCGCAGGGCGACATGGGCGACGCCGGTGGCGCTCAGCGCAGCCGACAGCCGGTCGAGGTCGCGGCCGTCCGGCACGACCACCAGGGCGCCGCGGCCGGCAGCGGCAGCGGCCTGCGCGGCGGCGGCCAGCTCGGCCGGCCAGGCGAGCCCCGGCAACGCCGACCACACGGCGCGCGGCGCGCGGCCACCCGAGAGCGCGCTCAGGAAGGCCGGGCCGGTCGGGTAGCGAGCCCAGACGGCGGGGTCGGGAGGTGCTGGCGCCGGTGCGGGCTCGGCCGGGGGTTCGGCCTCGACCCGGGCGTGCCGTGGCGGCAGCGCCAGCCGCAGCACGTCGTAGAGCGAGCCCGCCGCGCGGTCGGCCACCGCCCGGGCCAGCGTCGCGACCTCCGGGCTGAGCACCGGCTCGGGGCTGACCAGCGAGGCCAACGTGGTCAGCGGCCGGTCGTGGGAGCTCGCCCCGGTGCGCTCGAGCACGATGCCGTCCACCAGCCGGCCGGCGAAGCGCACCCGGACCCGGCAGCCGGCCTGCGCCCGGTCCGCGAGCTCGGCAGGGACGGCGTAGTCGAACGGCCGGTCCAGGTGGGCCAGCCCGCTGTCGACGGCGACCCGCGCCACCGGCAGCCCGATGTCCGGCGCCGGCGGGGTCCTCGCCCGCTCCCCCGCCGACGTCACCCGGGCGAGGCTAGGTGAGCGGTACGACAGCCGGCCCGCCGACGGCTACTGGCCGGCGGCCTTGCGCAGCAGGTCGGCCCGGTCGGTCGACTCCCAGGTGAACTCCGGCAGCTCGCGCCCGAAGTGGCCGTAGGCGGAAGTCTGGGCGTAGATCGGCCGCAGCAGGTCCAGGTCGCGGATGATCGCCGCCGGGCGCAGGTCGAACACCTCGGTGACGGCGTCCTGCAGGACGCTGTCCTCCACCACGCCGGTGCCCGCGGTGTCGACGAACAGCCCCACCGGCTCGGCCTTGCCGATCGCGTAGGCGACCTGCACCTCGCACCTGCTGGCCAGGCCGGCCGCGACGACGTTCTTGGCCACCCACCGCATGGCGTACGCCGCGGAGCGGTCCACCTTGGAGGGGTCCTTGCCCGAGAAGGCACCGCCGCCGTGCCGGGCGTAGCCGCCGTACGTGTCGACGATGATCTTGCGGCCGGTGAGGCCGGCGTCGCCCATCGGCCCGCCGATCTCGAACCGGCCGGTCGGGTTGACCAGCAGCCGGTAGCCCTCGGTCTGCAGGTCGAGGGCGTCGACCTCGGGGGCGATGACGTGCTCGGCGACGTCGGGGCTGAGCAGGTTGTCGATGTCGATGTCGGAGGCGTGCTGGGAGCTGACGACGACCGTGTCCAGCCGGACGGGGCGGCCCTCGGCGTACTCGATCGTGACCTGGGTCTTGCCGTCGGGGCGCAGGTAGGGCACGACGCCGTCCTTGCGGACCTGGCTGAGGCGCTGGGCGAGCCGGTGCGCGAGGGCGATCGGCAGCGGCATGAGCTCGGGCGTCTCGTCGCAGGCGAAGCCGAACATCAGCCCCTGGTCCCCCGCGCCCTGGCGTTCGAGCTCGTCGGTCTGCCCGCCGACGCGGGTCTCGTAGGCGGTGTCGACGCCCTGCGCGATGTCGAGGCTCTGCGCGCCGATCGACACCGAGACGCCGCAGGACGCGCCGTCGAAGCCCTTCTTGCTGCTGTCGTAGCCGATCTCGAGGATCCGCTCGCGCACGATGGTGGGGATGTCGGCGTACGCCTTGGTCGTCACCTCGCCAGCGACGTGCACCTGACCGGTGGTGATGAGGGTCTCAACGGCGACCCGGCTGCGTGGGTCCTGCTCCAGCAGCGCGTCCAGGATCGAGTCGCTGATGGCATCGGCGATCTTGTCCGGGTGTCCCTCGGTGACCGACTCGGACGTGAACAGGCGGCGCGACAAGACAGGCTCCCTCGACGGTCGGCGTGGCACAACCCTATCCGGGCCAGGCTCAGCGCGGCGGCAGCCGCACCTGCACGAGGTCGAGCACGGCGTCGGCGAGCGCGTCCTTGGAGCCCAGCGGCACGTCGTACGACGACCCGTCGGCGGCCAGCACCGTCGCGGCGTTGCTGTCGCCCTCGAAGCCGGTGGGGTGCCCAGCCTCGCCGACCTCGTTGACCACCAGCAGGTCGCATCCCTTGCGGGCCAGCTTGGCGCGTCCGTGCGCGAGCACGTCGCCGCTGTCGTCGCCGGTCTCGGCGGCGAACCCCACCAGCACCTGGCCCGCGCTCCGGCGCCGGCCGAGCTCGAGCAGCACGTCCGGGTTCTGCACCAGCTCCACGGTCAGCTGGTCGGTCTTCTTGCGCTTGGTGGCCAGCCGGGAGGTGGGCCGGTAGTCGGCGACCGCGGCGGCCATCACCACCACGTCGCTCGCCGCACCCTCCGAGAGCACCGCGTCGGCGAGCTCGACGGCGCTGGTGACGCGCACCACCTTGGCCCCGGCCGGGTCCGGCAGCTCCGCGGCGGCGCTGACCAGCACGACCTCGGCGCCGCGCGCGACCGCGGCGCGCGCCAGGGCGTAGCCCTGCCGACCGCTGCTGCGGTTGCCCAGGAAGCGCACGGGGTCCAGGTGCTCGCGGGTGCCGCCCGCAGAGACCAGCACCCGGCGGCCGGTGAGGTCGGCCGCGCCTGCCCCACGGGCGAGGACCCGGCGGCAGATGCGGGCCAGCTCCTCCGGCGCGGGCAGCCGGCCACTTCCGCTGTCGGCACCGGTGAGCCGGCCGGTCGCGGGCTCCAGCACGAGCACGCCCCGCTCCCGCAGAATGGCGACGTTTGCCTGCGTGGCGGGGTGCTCCCACATCTCGGTGTGCATCGCCGGGGCCAGCACGACCGGGCAGCGGGCGGTCAGCAGGACGTCGGTCAGCAGGTCGTCGGCGAGGCCGTGGGCGGCGCGGGCGAGCAGGTCGGCGGTGGCCGGCGCCACCACCACCAGGTCAGCAGCGCGGCCGATCGCGACGTGCGGCACCTCGTGCACGTCCTCCCACGCGCTGGCGGTGACGGGATGGCCAGACAGGGCCGCCCAGGTCGGCGCGCCGACGAACTCCAGCGCGGCGCGGGTGGGCACCACCCGAACGTCGTGCCCGCTCTCGGTCAGCTGCCGGAGCAGCTCGCAGGCCTTGTAGGCCGCGATGCCTCCCGCGACCCCCAGGACGACCGAGGGACGGGGCAGGGCCGGCGGGCCGGCCATCTAGACCGCCGGGTCGGGGACCTGCTCGTGGGTGAGGAGCCCGCCGTTGATCTCGCGCAGCGCGATGGACAGTGGCTTCTCCTGCACACCGGTCTCCACCAGCGGGCCGGCGTACTCCAGCAGGCCTTCACCGAGCTGGGAGTAGTAGGCGTTGATCTGCCGGGCTCGCTTGGCGGCGTAGATGACCAGGCTGTACTTGGAGTCGGTCGCCTCGAGCAGCTCGTCGATCGGAGGGTTGGTGATGCCGATCGGGTTGGCGACGGTGCCGGACACGGGTCTCCTCGGCGTTAGGTGATCTCCATCAAGGCTAGCAGCCGGTCCGCGGCGCCCTCGACGTCGTCGTTCACCACCAGGTCGTCGAACTCGTCCTCGGCCGCCAGCTCGATCCGGGCCAGGTCCAGCCGGCGGCGGACCCGCTCCGGGTCCTCGGTGCCGCGACCGCGGAGCCGCCTGGCGAGCTCGTCGAAGCTCGGTGGCGTGAGGAAGACCAGCCGTGCGTCGGGCATCGCCGCACGCACCTGGCGGGCGCCCTGCAGCTCGATCTCCAGCAGCGCCGGCACCCCGGCGGCCAGCTGCTCCTCGACGGGACGGCGCGGTGTGCCGTAGGAGTGACCGGCGTACTGCGCGTGCTCGAGCAGCTCGTCGGTGTCCACCTGGTGGGCGAACTCGGCCGGGTCGACGAAGTGGTAGTGCACCCCCTCGACCTCACCCGGCCGTGACGGCCGGGTGGTGAGGCTGACCGAGAGCCAGACGTGCGGGTGCCGGCGCCGTACCTCCGCGACGACGCTGCCCTTCCCAACGCCGGAGGGGCCGGACAGCACGGTCAGGCGGGCCGGTGCCGGGGGCTCCGGGCGGCTCAGCGGCCCCCCTGACGGTTCGGGCGAAACCGCCTGTGCCTCAGCCGAACTCACGCTGCAGCGCCTCGCGCTGCTTGGCGCCGAGCCCGCGGACCCGGCGCGACGGCGAGATCTGGAGCTTGCTCATGATCTTCTGGGCGCGGACCTTGCCGACACCAGGCATCGCCTCGAGGACGGCGACGACCTTCATCTTGCCGACCGCCTCGTCGACCTCGCCGGTGGACAGGACGTCGGAGAGGCTGGCTCCGTTGGACTTCAACCGCACCTTGAGGTCGGCTCGGGACCTCCGCGCGGCTGCCGCCTTCGCCAGGGCGGCGGAGCGCTGCTCGGGGGTCAACGGCGGCAGCGGCACCTGCGGCATCCCCTTCCCGGCGGCGTCGGCGTCCCTGACAGGACGAGCCGCGAACCTAGCGACACCGGGCCGGTGCGGGCAACGTGCCCGCGTGGGTTCGGCGCGTCCCGCTGAGATGAGAGTCCCTCACTGCTGACCGGACATCGGCTGACCGGACGTCGGCTGACGGGGGACGTGCCCGGACACCAGGGCGCGCACCTGCTCGTCCGTCGTCTGGCCGAACCGGCTGTAGAACGCGCCCACGGCGCCGAACGACGAAGGGGTGTGCAGGCAGACCACCTCGTCCGCGACGTCCTCGACCCTGCGGCGGCCCTCCGGGGAGGCGACGGGAACGGCCACGACGACCGTGCCCGGCTGCGCCGCCCGGACGCACAGCACTGCGGCGCACAGCGTCGCACCGGTCGCCAGCCCGTCATCGACCAGCACCACGGTGCGTCCGGTCAGGCCGACCAGCGGCCGTCCACCGCGGTACTCCCGCTCCCGGCGGCGCAGCTCGATGGCTTCACCGGCCGCCACCTGCTCGATCGCGTGCTCGGTGACGCCGAGCTGGCGCACCACCGTCTCGTCCAGCACCCGCACGCCTCCGGGGCCGATCGCGCCCATCGCGAGCTCCGGCTGACCCGGAACGCCCAGCTTGCGAACGACCACGACGCCCAGATCCGCCGGCAGCGCGCGGGCGACCTCCACCGCCACGGGCACCCCACCGCGTGCCAGGCCCAGGACGACGACCTGCTGCCCCGCCCACCGTCCGACCAGCGCCGTCGCCAGCTCGCGGCCGGCGGCCGTGCGATCGGCGAACCGCGGCACCATGCTCGCCCTCAGCCGGCGCACCCCTCCGTGTGTCCGTACGCCGGCCGAGGTCAGCCGGCCAGGCGGGACTTCAGCAGCTGCTTGCCCTGCTCTGCGCCCTTGCGGCTGTCGGCCTGCGCCTTGCGGAAGAACCCGGCCAGGTCGGAGTCGCCGTCGCGCTCGGCGTCCTGGATGTAGGTCTCCAGGCGCAGCACGTTGCTCAGGCACACCTCGGTGAACCAGATGATGTTGTAGTCCTTGTCCTTGGTGCCGGTGACCTGTCCGGTCTCGCTGCTTGTCATGGCTGCTCCTCGTGGGCGTCGTACGTAGTTGTGGGCCCTACCCGCCCCCGTTCCGCGCACCCCTGCGCCCGGCCCGCGCGGGTCGTTGCCGAAGGGCCCGGGTCGGCTAGCTCGCGTAGCCCAGCGAGGCAGCGAGCTGCGCCGCCGCGGCGGCGGGGTCGCTGGCCCCGGTGACCGGCCGGCCGACCACGAGCAGGTCGGCGCCGTCCGCCAGCGCCTGCTCCGGGGTGGCCACCCTGGCCTGGTCCTGCACTGCGGACCCGGCCGGGCGCACGCCTGGGGCTATGAGGACGACGTCCCGGCCGACCTCCGCCCGCACGAGCGCCACCTCGTGGGGTGAGCAGACCAGCGCGCCGGCGCCGGCACCGACGGACAGCGCCGCCAGCCGGCGTACGGCGTCGGCAGGAGGGCCGGCGAGCCCGACGGCGTCGAGCACGTCGGCGGACATGCTGGTCAGCACCGTCACGCCCGCGATCCTCACCTCCGGCGCGGCGTCCACCGCCGCCCGCACCATGTCGGCCCCGCCGGCGGCGTGCACGGTGAGGTACGCCGGCCGGAGCCGGGCGGCGGACCGGGCGGCGCCGGCGACCGTGTTGGGGATGTCGTGCAGCTTGAGGTCCAGGAACAGCGCCGCCCCGCTGTCGCCGCGCACCGCGTCGACGACCGACGGGCCGGCGGAGCAGAACAGCTCCAGGCCGACCTTGAGCGTGGACACCCACGGCGTGACCGCGCACGCCCAGCGGACCGCCGTGTCCTGGTCCGGCGTGTCGAGCGCGACCGCGACCGGCGCCAGGCCCGGCACTACCCCTGCTCCTCGAAGCCCACGGACCGCCGTGCGGCCGGTGGCTCGTCATCGCCGACCGGGTCGGGGTCCTCGGGCACGTGCGGCTCGGGCGGCCGCTGGGCGACGCCGACGGCGTCGCTGAAGCGCTCGAAGCCGCGGTCGGCGAGGGCGCGGGCCAGCTCGTCCAGCACCCGGACGGGCGCGTTCGGGTCGCCGAAGACGGCGGTGCCCACGCTGACCGCCGACGCGCCGGCAAGCACGAGCTCCAGCGCATCCAGACCGGTGCGCACTCCGCCCATCCCCAGCACAGGTATGTCGGGGAGCGCCTGGTGGACCTGCCACACGCAGCGCACCGCGACCGGCCGGATCGCCGGGCCGGAGAGCCCACCGGTGACCCCGCCGAGCGCCGGCCGCAGAGAGGTCGTGTCGATAACCATGCCGAGCAGGGTGTTGATGAGCGACAGGCCGTCGGCGCCCGCGTCCACGCAGGCCTGCGCGACGTCGACGATGGACGTCACGTCGGGGCTCAGCTTGGCGAAGACGGGCACGCCGGGCGCGGTCGCGCGGCGTACGGCGGACAGGACCGCCGCTGCCGCCGCCGGGTCGCACGCGAAGACCTGCCCGCGGTCCTCGACGTTGGGACAGGAGATGTTGACCTCGACCATCGACAGCCCCGGCCGGCCGCGGAGCCGGGCAGCCAGCTTGGCGTAGTCCTCGACGCTGCCCCCGGCGATCGACACGACCGCGCGGGCTCCCCGGTCGGCCAGCCAGCGCAGGTCGATGTCGAGGAAGGCGTCGATGCCCGGGCCCTGCAGGCCGATCGAGTTGAGCATGCCGCTCGGTGTCTCGGCCATGCGCGGTGTGGGCCGGCCGGACCGGGGCTGGAGCATGACCGACTTGGTCACCACCCCCCCGAGCCGCGTCACGTCGAAGAACTGGTCGAGCTCCTGACCGGCGGCGGCGCAGCCCGAGGCGGTGAAGACCGGGTTGGGGAACACCACCCCGGCCAGCTCGGTGCGCATGTCGATGGCCGGCCCCGGGAGTGGCTGCGCGGTGCGCAGGACGACGTCGGTCACGACGGCCCTCCGGCGGGCAACGGTGCGCCGATGGTGTCGGCCGGGACCGTGCCGACGTCGTCCCAGCGCACCCGGTCGGCGAGGAAGACCGGGCCCTCGACGCAGGAGCGCAGCATCCTGGTCGTGCCGTCCTCACCGACGACCGGCAGCACGCAGGTCATGCACACGCCGATGCCGCAGGCCATCGACTCCTCGACGGCGACCTGCGCGGGGATGCCCCGCTCGGCCGCCAGCTCGGCAACGGCGCGCAGCATCGCCATCGGGCCGCAGGCGTAGACGACCTCGCTGCCGGTGCGGTCCAGCACCTCGGGCAGCACGTCGCTGACCCGGCCGCGCTCGCCGCTGCTGCCGTCGTCGGTCGTCACGGCGAGGGAGGAGGCCATCCGCTTGGCGTCCAGCTGCCCGAACAGCCGGTCGACGCTGGCGGCGCCGAGCACGAAGTCGACCCGGCAGCCCCGCTCGCGCAGCGCCGCCGCCAGCGGGAGCAGGGGCGCACTGCCGTATCCGCCGCCGACCAGCGTGGCGGTGACCGCCTGCCGCGGCAGGGGGAACGGCTTGCCGAGCGGCCCGACGACGTCGAGCGGGTCGTGCGGGCGCTGGCGGGCCAGCCAGGCCGTGCCCTTGCCGTGCACGGAGAAGATGAACTCCACGGTCCCGCCGTAGACCCCGCGCTGCCTGACCTCGTAGATGGCGAACGCACGGCGCAGCAGCATCGCGGACTCGCTGCCGCCACCCACCTGCACGGCGAGGAAGTGGCCGGGCCGGCTCAGCTCGGCGATGCCGGGCGCGACCAGGGTCATGGCGTGGTAGGCGCCGACCCGGCGCACCGACAGCACCTCGCCCTGGACCTGCACGGGCATCTAGGACTCCCCCCTCGCGGCGGCCAGCAGGCGGTGGTGCTCCTGCAGGCTGCGCACCCCGATGTCACCACGGACCAGCGCCTCGATGCCCTGCACGCAGGCGGCGGCGCCCTGGATGGTGGTGATGCACGGCACGCCGGCGAGCACCGCCGCCGTGCGGATCTCGTAGCCGTCCAGCCGGGGCCCGACCCCCCAGGGCGTGTTGACCACCAGGTCGATCTCCCCGGCCAGGATCCGCGGCACCACGTCGTCGCCGAACCCGTCGCTGTGCTTGCCCACCACGGTCGCGCTCACCCCGTGGCGGGCCAGCACCTCCGCGGTCCCCACCGTGGCGACCACCTCGAAGCCGAGGTCCACCAGCCGCTTCACCGGGAAGATCATGCTCCGTTTGTCGCGGTTGGCCACGCTGACGAAGACCCGCCCCTTCGTCGGCAGCTCGCCGTACGCCGCTGCCTGCGACTTGGCGAAGGCGGCGCCGAACGCCGCGTCGATGCCCATCACCTCACCGGTCGACTTCATCTCCGGGCCGAGGACGGTGTCCACGCCGGAGCCCTCCTGCGTGCGGAACCGGCCGAACGGCAGCACCGCCTCCTTGACCGAGATCGGCGCGGACGCCGGCAGCGTCGCGCCGTCGCCGGTCGCGGGCAGCAGTCCCTCCGCGCGCAGCTGCCGAACCGTCGCCCCGAGCATCACCCGGGCGGCGGCCTTGGCCAGCGGGACCGCCGTCGCCTTGCTGACGAACGGGACAGTGCGGCTGGCCCGCGGGTTGGCCTCGAGCACGTAGAGCACGTCGTCCTTGAGGGCGTACTGCACGTTGAGCAGCCCGCGCACACCGACGCCCTCGGCGATGCCGAGGGTGAACGTGCGGATGCGCTCCAGCTCGGCGCGGCCCAGCGTGATCGGCGGCAGGGCGCAGGCCGAGTCGCCCGAGTGGATGCCGGCCTCCTCGATGTGCTCCATCACGCCGGCCAGGTAGAGGTCGCTGCCGTCGTACAGCGCGTCGACGTCGATCTCGACCGCGTCCTCCAGGAAGCGGTCCACCAGCACGGGGTGCTCCGGCCCGATCAGCGTCGAGCGCTCGATGTAGTCGGCGAGCATCGCGTCGTCGTACACGATCTCCATGCCGCGGCCGCCCAGGACGTACGACGGGCGCACCAGCACCGGGTAGGAGACCCGGTCGGCGATGGCCTTCGCCTGGTTGTACGACGTGGCGACGCCGAACCGCGGCGCCGGCAGGCCGGCCTCCTCGAGGACCCGGCCGAACGAGCCGCGGTCCTCGGCGAGGTGGATGGCCTCCGGCGGGGTGCCGACGATCGGTACGCCGCAGTCCTTGAGCTCCTGGGCCAGCCGCAGCGGGGTCTGGCCCCCGAGCTGCACCACAACTCCTGCGACCCGGCCGCCGCCCGCCGCTGCCGACGCCTGCTCGGCGGCCACCACCTCGAGCACGTCCTCCACGGTCAGCGGCTCGAAGTACAGCCGGTCGCTGGTGTCGTAGTCGGTGCTGACCGTCTCCGGGTTGCAGTTGACCATCACGGTCTCGTAGCCCGCCTCGGACAGGGCGAAAGAGGCGTGTACGCAGGCATAGTCGAACTCGATGCCCTGCCCGATCCGGTTCGGACCGCTGCCGAGGATGAGCACCTTGTCCTTGCCGGACGGCGCCACCTCGTTCTCCTCGTCGTAGGACGAGTAGTGGTAGGGCGTGCGGGCGGCGAACTCGGCCGCGCAGGTGTCGACCGTCTTGTAGACCGGCCGGACACCCAGCCGGTGCCGCAGCCCACGGACCTGTGCCTCGGTGCGCCCCGTGACGACGGCGAGCTGCTGGTCGCTGCAGCCCATGCGCTTCGCCTTGCGCAGCAAGGCTTCTCCCAGCTCTTCGCACTCGAGCCCGCAGCGCAGCTCGACCAGCGACAGCAGCTGGTCGACGAACCACGGGTCGATCGCGGTGGCGGCGCAGACCTGCTCCGGACTGGCGCCGAGCCGCAAGGCGCGCTCCACCGTGTGCAGCCGCCCGTCGTGCGGGGTGCGGGCCGCGGCCAGCGCCTCCGCCGCCCCACCCGCAGGGTCCGGCTCGGTCCAGAACCCGCCCGGCGTCTGCTCCAGCGAGCGCATCGCCTTCTGCAGGGCCTCGACGAACGAGCGGCCGATCGCCATCGCCTCGCCGACGCTCTTCATCGTCGTGGTCAGCTCGACGTCGGCGCCGGGGAACTTCTCGAAGGCGAACCGCGGCACCTTGACCACGACGTAGTCGAGCGAGGGCTCGAAGCTCGCCGGCGTCTCGCGCGTGATGTCGTTGGGGATCTCGTCCAGGGTGTAGCCGACGGCCAGCTTGGCGGCGATCTTGGCGATGGGGAAGCCGGTCGCCTTGGAGGCCAGCGCGCTCGAGCGCGACACCCGCGGGTTCATCTCGATGACGACGATGCGCCCCGTCTCCGGGTGCACCGCGAACTGGATGTTGCAGCCGCCCGTGTCGACTCCGACAGCGCGCAGGACGTCGATGGCGATGTCGCGCATGTGCTGGTACTCGCGGTCGGTCAGCGTCATCGCCGGCGCGACGGTGATGCTGTCGCCGGTGTGCACACCCATCGGGTCGAGGTTCTCGATCGAGCAGATGACCACGACGTTGTCGGCAGCGTCGCGCATCAGCTCGAGCTCGTACTCCTTCCAGCCCAGGATCGACTCCTCCAGCAGCACCTCGGTCGTCGGGCTGGCCTGCAGCCCACCGCCGGCGATCCTGCGCAGCTGCCGCTCGTCGTGCGCGACGCCGCTGCCGCTCCCGCCCATGGTGAACGACGGGCGTACGACGACGGGGTAGCCGAGCTCGTCGACCGCCTGCAGCACCTCGGGCATCGAGCGGCAGACAGCACTGCGCGCGCTCTCGGCGCCGACCGTCGCGACGATCGCCTTGAACCGCTGCCGGTCCTCGCCGGCCCGGATCGCCTCGACGTCGGCGCCGATCAGCTCGACGCCGTACTGCTCGAGCACGCCGGCCTCGTGCAGCGCCATCGCGACGTTGAGCGCGGTCTGGCCGCCGAGCGTGGCGAGCAGCGCGTCGGGGCGCTCCACGGCGATGACCTGCGTGACGAACTCGGTCGTGATCGGCTCGATGTAGGTCGCGTCGGCGAACTCCGGGTCGGTCATGATGGTGGCGGGGTTGGAGTTGATGAGCGTCACCCGCAGGCCCTCGGCGCGCAGGACGCGGCAGGCCTGCGTGCCGGAGTAGTCGAACTCCGCCGCCTGCCCGATCAGGATCGGCCCGGAGCCGATCACCAGGACGTGGTGCAGGTCGTCTCTGCGCGGCACGTCAGCGCTCCTTCATCAGGTCGGCGAACCGCGCGAACAGGCCGGTCGCGTCGTGCGGACCGGGGGCCGCCTCCGGGTGGTACTGCACGGCGAAGGCCGGGGTGTCGAGGCAGCGCAGCCCCTCCACGACGTCGTCGTTGAGGTCGACATGGCTCACGGCCACCCGGCCGTACGGCGTGTCGACCGGCGTCCCGTCCCGCGGCGCGTCGACCGCGAAGCCGTGGTTGTGGCTCGTGACGTGGACCCGGCCGGTTGCCAGCTCCTGCACGGGCTGGTTGACCCCGCGGTGCCCGTAACGCAGCTTGTAGGTGCCCAGACCCAGTGCCCGTCCGAGGATCTGGTTGCCGAAGCAGATCCCGAACAGCGGCACGCCGGCCGCCAGCACCGCCTGCGCGGCGCCGACCGGCCCGTCGGTGGTCGCCGGGTCGCCCGGCCCGTTGCTGAGGAAGACCCCGTCGGGCTCCAGGGCGAGCAGCTCCTCGCCGGTCGTCGCGGCCGGCAGCACCTGCACCTCGCAGCCCTGTTCGGCGAGCCGGCGCGGCGTGGACGTCTTGATGCCGAGGTCCAGGGCCGCGACGCGCAGCCGCCGCTCCCCCACCGCCGGCACGACGTACGGCTCTGTCGTGCTGACCTCGTGCGCCAGGTCGGCGCCGACCATGTGGGGCGAGGAAAGCACTCGGCCGAGCAGCGATTCGGCGTCGGTCTCGACGCTGCTGATGCCGACCCGCATCGCGCCGCGCTCGCGCAGGTGCCGGGTCAGCGCCCGAGTGTCCACGCCGCTGATGCCGACCACCCCCTGCGCGTCGAGCTCGTCGTCCAGCGAGCGGCGGGCGCGCCAGTTGGAGGCCAGCCGGGACGGCTCGCGCACGACGTAGCCGCTCACCCAGATCCGTCCGGACTCGGGGTCCTCGTCGTTGACCCCCGTGTTGCCGATCTGCGGGGCAGTCATGACGACCACCTGACGGTGGTACGACGGGTCGGTCAGCGTCTCCTGGTAGCCGGTCATGCCGGTGTTGAACACGGCCTCACCGAAGGTCTCACCCCGTGCCCCGTAGGCGTGTCCGGCGAAGGTCCGGCCGTCCTCGAGCACGAGCAGTGCGGCGCTCACGCGGTGCCTTCCGGGACGGCGAGGTGGGCCCGGACGGCTGTCGCCAGCCGGGCGTGCGCGGAGTGGTCGTCGGCCCGGAAGGCGCTCGTGACGAGCCGGCCGCCGAGCCGCCAGGTCAGCAGCAGCAGGCCGTCCCGACCCATCACCTTGCCTGCCAGTCGATCTCCCGACGTGGCCTCGGTGATGACGTCGTAGGGCAGGTAGAGCTCGGGCAGCCCCTCCCGCTCGACGTGCACGCCGTCACCGGCCAGCTCCAGCCAGCCGGCACTGCGGTCGGACAGGTTGTGCACCGCGACCCGGTCCAGCCAGTCGCCGGCGTACGTCGTGCCGACGAACAGCCCCGGCACCGCGCCCACCAGCACACCGGCTGGCTCGCCCGGCGACCTCGGCGGCGGCGGCAGGTCGCCCTGTCGGCGCTGACGGCTGCGCCAGCCCCTCAGCATCAGGGCGTAGACGACCACGGCGAACAGCACAGTGCCGACGGTGAGGGCGATCCGGTCCGCACTCACGCGAGCTTGCCGTCCAGCACGGTGGGCAGGCCGCGCAGGAACGTCGCAGTCACGCGCACCGGCAGCCGCCGGCCGGCGTACGGCGTGTTGCGGCTGCGGCTGGCGCCGCCGGACGGGTCCACCGTCCACGACGCCGCCGTGTCGACCAGCGTGAGGTTGGCAGGCTCACCGACCGCGAGCGCGCAGCCGTGCCCCTCGAGCCGCCCGATGCGCGCGGGGGTCTCGGACATCCGCTGCGCCACCTCGCGCCAGTTGAGCCGGCCCGGACCGACCATGACCTCGGCGACGATGCCCAGCGCGGTCTCCAGTCCGGTCATCCCTGGAGAGGCCGCGCCCCACTCGGTCTCCTTGTCCTCCAGGGCATGTGGAGCGTGGTCGGTCGCGACGCAGTCGATCGTGCCGTCGGCCAGGCCGGCGCGCAGCGCCTCGACGTCGGCGGCGGTGCGGAGCGGTGGGTTGACCTTGAAGACCGGGTCGTACGACGTCGCCAGCTCGTCGGTGAGCACCAGGTGGTGCGGCGTGACCTCGGCCGTGACGTCCCAGCCCTTGCCCTTGGCCCAGCGCATGAGCTCGACGCTGCCGGCGGTGCTGACGTGGCACACGTGCAGCCGGGAGCCGACGTGCCCGGCGAGCAGGCAGTCGCGCGCGATGACGGCCTCCTCGGCCACGGCCGGCCACCCGGTGAGGCCGAGGCGGGAGGACACGACGCCCTCGTTCATCTGGGCTCCGACGGTGAGCCGCGGCTCCTGCGCGTGCTGGGCGATGACGCCGTCGAAGGCCTTGACGTACTCCAGGGCCCGACGCATCAGGCTCGCGTCGCTGACGCACCGGCCGTCGTCGGAGAAGACCCGCACGCGGGCGGCGCTGTCGGCCATCGTCCCGAGCTCGGCCATCTGCTCGCCGGCGAGGCCGACGGTGACGGCGCCGACCGGCGCGACGTCGCAGTGGCCGGCCTCCCGGCCCAGCCGCCAGACCTGCTCGACGACACCGGCGGTGTCGGCGACCGGGTCTGTGTTGGCCATGGCGTGCACCGCGGTGAAGCCGCCGAGGGCCGCCGCCGAGGTGCCGCTGTCGACGGTCTCAGCGTCCTCGCGGCCCGGCTCGCGCAGGTGGGTGTGCAGGTCGACCAGGCCCGGCAGCAGCACCTGCCCGGCCGCGGCGTAGGTCCTGCTGTCGCCCGGCGTCAGCGACGGCCCGACCTCGGCGACCCGGCCGCCGTCGAGCCTGACGTCGACCGGGTCGCCCTCGCCGTACGCCCGCACGCCCTGCAGCAGCCAGCTCATGCTCCGGCCTCCTGGGCGACGAGCTGCCGTCCGATGGCCTGCTGACCGATGGTCGGCGCGGCGCCGCCGAGCAGCAGGTAGAGCACCGCCATGCGCACGCTGACGCCGTTGGCGACCTGCTCGACGATCGTCGAGCGGATGCCGTCGGCGACCTCCGGCGCGATCTCCATGCCGCGCACCATCGGGCCGGGGTGCATGACGACGGCGTCGTCGCCGAGCGTGGCCGCGCGCCGTACGTCCAGGCCGTAACGGCGGGAGTACTCCCGCACACTCGGGAAGTAGGCGGCGCCCATGCGCTCGCGCTGCACCCGCAGCATCATCACCACGTCGCTCTTTGGCAGCACCGCGTCCAGGTCGTAGCTCACCTCGGCCGGCCACGACCCGACCCCGACCGGAAGCAGCGTCGGTGGTGCGACCAGGGTGACCTCGGCCCCGAGCGTACGCAGCAGCAGCACGTTGCTGCGGGCGACCCGGCTGTGCAGGATGTCGCCGACGATCGTGACCTTCAGCCCCTCGATCCGGCCGTGCCGCTGGCGCATCGTGTATGCGTCGAGCAGCGCCTGGGTGGGGTGCTCGTGGGTGCCGTCGCCGGCGTTGACCACCGATCCTCTGACCCAGCGGGCCAGGTTGACCGGCGCGCCCGACCAGGAGTGGCGTACGACGATCGCGTCGCTGCCCATCGCCTCCAGGGTGAGTGCGGTGTCCTTGAGCGTCTCGCCCTTGCTGACGCTGGAGCCCTTGGCGGAGAAGTTGATGACGTCGGCGGACAGCCGCTTGGCCGCCAGCTCGAAGGAGGTGCGGGTGCGGGTGGAGTCCTCGAAGAACAGGTTGACCACGGTGCGCCCGCGCAGCGTAGGCAGCTTCCTGACCGTCGTGCGGCTGGCGACCTGGGCGAGCTCCTCCGCGGTGTCCAGCACCAGCAGCGCGTCCTCGCGGGTCAGGTCGGCCGCCGAGAGCAGGTGGCGCTTCACTGCTCTGACCTCGACAGGTCCGCCGGCCCGAGCAGGACGGCGTCGCGCCCGTCGTCCTCGGTGAGCAGCACGTGCACGGCCTCCTTGAGCGAGGTCGGGATGTTCTTGCCGACGTAGTCGGCCCGGATCGGCAGCTCGCGGTGGCCCCGGTCGACCAGCACCGCCAGCTGGACCGCCCGGGGCCGGCCGAGGTCGGCGATGGCGTCGAGGGCGGCCCGCACGGTACGTCCCGAGAACAGCACGTCGTCCACGAGGACGACCAGCTTGCCGTCGAGCCCGTCCGGCGGTACGTCGGTCGCGCCGAGGGCCCGCGGGCCCTGCAGGCGCAGGTCGTCGCGGTAGAGCGTGATGTCCAGGGAGCCGGTGGGGAGCGGCCGGCCCTCGAAGGCCTGCACCCGGGCGGCGAGCCGGCGGGCAAGCGTGATGCCGCGGGTGGGGATGCCGAGCAGGACCACGTCGGCACCGCCGCCGGTCTTCTCGAGCAGCTCGTGGGCCATCCGGTCGACGACCCGGGCGACATCTGGTCCCTGCAGGACCGGCCGCGCGGCGGCAGGATCGCCCGACACCGGACGGGCAGCGCCAGGTTCGGGATGGGCGCCAGCGGCGGGATGGGCGCCGGAGCGCGGGTGGGCAGCCGTCACCGGCCGGACCTCCTTCCCCGCCTCACGGGACGGGCTCGGTGGAAGTCGTGCGGCGCCGACGCTACCCCAGCCCGGCTGCCTGTCGGTTGATGCAGGCGGCCTGTCGGTTGATGCAGGCGGCCTGTCGGTTGATCCAGGCGGCGATGTCGGGGCCCTGACCCGCGGCTGCCGCCTGGATCACCGCAGCCGGGGCGCCGCTGCCTTGACCATGACCCAGTGTTCGGCCTACGGTCACGCACCGTAATCATTTGGCCGACGCTCGCGCCGGACGAGGGAGACGATCACACCGTGACGCAGTACGCGAAGGCCCTCGGCGCCCGCCTGCGCGCGATCCGCACCCAGCAGGGATTGTCACTGCACGGTGTCGAGGACAAGAGCCTGGGCCGCTGGAAGGCGGTCGTCGTCGGCTCCTACGAGCGCGGCGACCGTGCGGTCACGGTGCAGCGGCTGTCCGAGCTGGCCGACTTCTACGGCGTGCCGGTCGGCGAGCTGCTGCCGGAGGGCCAGCTCGCGCCCTCCAGCGAGCCGGCCGCCCGGCTCATCATCGACCTGGGGCAGCTCTCCGACGTACCCGCCGAGAAGGCCGCCCCGCTGGCCCGCTACGCCGCGACCATCCAGAGCCAGCGCGGCGACTACAACGGCCGGGTGCTGTCGATCCGCCAGGAGGACCTGCGGTCACTGGCCGTCATCTACGACGCCTCGCCGAGCGTGCTCACCGAGCGGCTGATCGGGTGGGGCGTGCTCTCCGCCGACGCCCGCCGCGCCCTCGACGCCTGACCCGTCCCCGGCCGCAGCCACAGCCCCGCACTTCCGCCTGCGCCCCAGCCGCCCTCTCGCACCGGCGATCTTCGCCTTTCACCAGCAGTGATCTTTCTCCTGAGCGTGAGTCATCGCCGTACGGCGAAGATCGTTCCGTGAGGGGTGCTACGCAGAGCGGGGCTGCGTGAGCTGGCCGGCGGGCTGGGGCGCGCTGGTGTGATCAGACCGCGAGGCTGGGCTTGAGCTGCAGCAGCCGGGCGAGCAGGCCGTTGACGAACACGGGGCTCTCGGCGGTGGACAGGCTCGCGACCAGCTCGACCGCCTCACTCACGGCCACGCCGTCGGGCACGTCGTCGCACCACAGCAGCTCGTAGGCGCCGATCCGCAGCACCGACAGGTCGACCGGGGGCATCCGCGCGAGCGTCCAGCCCTCGGCGTACGTCGTGAGGAGCTCGTCGATGCGCTCCCGGTGCGCGACGACACCCTCGACCAGCTCGACGGAGTACTCCGGGACGGGCGGGTCGGACTGCGCCAGCCGCTGCCGGAGCGTGTCGAGCGGGTCGGCGTCGCGCTGGCCGGCTTCGTAGAGCACGTCGAGGGCGCGCTTGCGGGCCTTGCTGCGGGCCCCCACTAGCTGCTGACGCGCCCGAGGTAGCGCCCGTCACGGGTGTCGACCTTGATCTTCTCGCCGGTGGTGAGGAACAGCGGGACCTGGACCTCGGCGCCGGTCTCCAGCGTCGCCGGCTTGGTGCCGCCGGTCGAGCGGTCGCCCTGCAGGCCGGGGTCGGTGTGCGCGACGACGAGCTCGACGCTCGCCGGGAGCTCGACGTAGAGCGCCTCGCCCTCGTGCATCGCGACGACGGCGTCCATGTTCTCCAGCAGGTAGTCCTTCACGGTGCCGAGGGTCGGCTCGGCGACGTACAGCTGGTCGAAGGTGTCGCTGTCCATGAAGACGTAGTCGGTGCCGTCGGCGTACAGGTAGGTCATCGTGCGCTTGTCGACCGTCGCGACGTCGACCTTGGTGCCGGCGTTGAAGGTGCGGTCGACGACCTTGCCCGTCATGACGTTCTTGAGCGTCGTGCGGACGAATGCGCCGCCCTTGCCGGGCTTGACGTGCTGGAACTCCGTCACCGCCCACAGGCCGTTGTCGAGGCTGAGCACCATCCCGTTCTTGAGGTCGTTCGTCGTCGCCATGAGCAACGAGTCTACTGACCGTCCCGGTCGCGCAGGCCCGCTGCTCAGTCAGCCGGCGAGAGCGCGCAGGGCGGCGCGGTAGCCCTCGACGCCCAGGCCGGTGATCGTGCCCTTGACGACGGCGCTGAGCACGCTGTGGTGGCGGAACGGCTCGCGGGCGGCCGGCTGGCTCAGGTGCACTTCCACGACCGTCGGCGCCTGGCTCGCCGCGTCGCGCAGGGCGTAGGAGTAGTGCCCCCAGGCACCGGGGTTGAGCACGACGGCGCTGCCGGTGTCGGCCGCCTCGTGCAGCCAGCCGATCATCGTCGCCTCGTCGTCGGTCTGCCGGACCTCGACCTCGAGCCCGAGGCCACGGCCGGTCTCGACGCACAGCTCCGCGAGCTCGTCGTACGTCGTACTCCCGTAGATCTCAGGCTCGCGCCTGCCCAGGCGGCCGAGGTTGGGCCCGTTGAGCACGAGCACCTTCACAGGAACACCTTCCCGTCGTCGCCCCTGGCGACCTCGGCGTACGCCGCCGCAACCAGCTGCGGGTCGGGGTCGTCCAGGATGCGCGGGCGGCCCAGGGCGTCGAGCACCACGAACCGCAGCCGGCTGCCCCGGCTCTTCTTGTCCACCTTCATCGCGGCCTGCAGTCTGGACCAGTCCCCGGCGTACGACGTCGGCAGGCCGACCGACTGCAGGACCCGCCGGTGGCGGTCCGCGGTGTCGTCGTCGAGGCGCCCGGCGAGCCGGCCGAGCTCGGCGGCGAAGACCAGACCGACCGAGACAGCGGCGCCGTGCCGCCAGCGGTAGTCCTCGACCTTCTCGATCGCGTGCGCCAGCGTGTGGCCGTAGTTGAGGACCTCGCGGCCGCCCTGCTCGGTCAAGTCAGCCGCGACCACCTCGGCCTTGACCGCGATCGCGCGCTCCACCAGCTCGCGGGTGTGCGGGCCGGCCGGGGTGGTGGCGCCGGCCGGGTCGGACTCCAGCAGCTCCAGGATGCGCGGGTCGTGGGTCAGGCCGACCTTGACGACCTCCGCGAGCCCGGCGACGTAGTCGTGGCGGGGCACCGTCTCGAGCGCGGTCAGGTCGCATAGGACGCCGAGCGGCGGGTGGAAGGCGCCGACGAGGTTCTTGCCGGCGGCGGTGTTGATGGCCGTCTTGCCGCCGACGGCCGCGTCGACCATGGCGAGCAGCGTGGTGGGCACGTGCACGACGGCGATCCCCCGCAGCCAGGTCGCGGCCACGAACCCGGCCACATCGGTCGTCGCGCCGCCGCCGACCGCGACCATCGCGTCGGTGCGGGTGAACCCGGTCCGGCCCAGCACGTCCCACAGGAACGACGCGACCGCGAGGTCCTTGCTCGGCTCCCCGTCGGGCACCTCGACCGCGTGCGCCTCCTTGCCCTGCGCGAGCAGGTCGGAGCGGATCGCCTCGGCGGTGGTGCGCAGCGCGGCCGGGTGCACCACGGCGACGCGCTGGCTGCCCGCGACCAGCCCGCCGAGCTCACCGAGCAGGCCGGTGCCGACGACGACGTCGTACGGCGCGGTGCCGCCGACCCGGATGCGCGTCACCGTCACGCGGCTACCGTAGGAGTGGTCCGGGCTCGTCAAGGTGTGAGCACCTCGGCCGCCACCTGTTCGGGCGTCTTGGCGTCGGTGTCCACCTCTCGCCGCGCCACCTCGCGGTAGAGCGGGAGGCGCTCGTCGAGCAGGACGTGAAGGGCGGCCCGCGGGTTGAGCGCGAGCACCGGCCGGTCCCGGCTCAGCCCCACCCGGCGGGCGGCGTCGGAGAGCCCGACGTTGAGCAGCACCACGTCGTGCCCGGCCAGCAGCGCACGGGTCGGCTCAGCGAGTACGGCACCCCCGCCGAGGGCGAGGACGCCGTCATGCGCCGCGAGTGCAGTCGCCACCGCATCCCGCTCGAGCGCCCGGAAGTGCTCCTCGCCGTCGTCGTAGAACACCTCGGCGACGCTCTTGCCGGCGAGCTGCTCCACGTCGGCGTCGGTGTCGCGGAAGGCCACCCCCGTGCGCTGCGCCAGCAGGCGCCCCACGGTCGTCTTGCCCGCACCGGGCGGTCCGACAAGGACCACGGTCGGCCGGGTCACCGGACCCGCAGCGCCTGGCGGTAGCCCTCCCAGTTGCGGCGCGTCTCCGGGACCGAGTCGCCGCCGAACTTCTCCAGGCACGCGTCGGCGAGCACCAGCGCGACCATCGCCTCCGCGACGACACCGGCGGCGGGTACGGCGCACACGTCGCTGCGCTGGTGGATCGCCACCGCTGCCTCGCCGGTGGCGGTGTCGACCGTCCGCAGCGCCCGCGGCACCGTGGAGATGGGCTTCATGGCGGCGCGCACGCGAAGCAGCTCACCGGTCGACATGCCGCCCTCGGTGCCGCCGGCCCGGCCGGTGGTGCGGGTCAGACCGTCGGCGCCGCGCACGATCTCGTCGTGAGCATCGCTCCCCCGCCGGCGGGCGGTCTCGAACCCGTCGCCGACCTCGACGCCCTTGATGGCCTGGATCCCCATCAGCGCGCCGGCGAGCCGGCTGTCGAGCCGCCGGTCCCAGTGCACGTGGCTGCCGAGCCCGGGCGGCAGTCCATAGGCGAGCACCTCGACGACGCCGCCCAGGGTGTCACCGTCGCGCTGGGCGAGGTCGACCTCGTCGACCATCCGCGCCGCGGTGTCCGGGTCGAACGCCCGCACCGGGCTGGCGTCGACGGTCGGGACGTCCTCGGCCGTCGGCAGGGTCAGGCCGTCCGGTGCGGCCACCTTGCCGATGCTGACCACGTGGGAGAGCACCTGCACGCCGTACGCCTGGTGCAGGAAGCACTTGGCGACCGCACCGAGCGCTACCCGGGCCGCCGTCTCGCGGGCGCTGGCCCGCTCCAGCACCGGCCGCGCGTCGTCGAAGCCGTACTTCTGCATGCCCACCAGATCGGCATGACCCGGACGTGGCCTGGTCAGAGGCGCGTTGCGGGCCAGGCCCTCCAGCGCCGCCGGGTCGACCGGGTCGGGCGACATCACCGTCTCCCACTTGGGCCACTCGGTGTTGCCGATGCGTACGGCGAGCGGGCCACCCTGGGTCAGGCCGTGCCGCACACCGCCGAGGAACTCGACCTCGTCACGCTCGAACGCCATCCGGGCGCCCCGCCCGTGCCCGAGCCGGCGGCGGGCCAGCTCGTGGGCGAGGACCTCGCTGGTGACGGACACACCGGCGGGGAGCCCCTCGAGCACCGCCACCAGGGCGGGGCCGTGGGACTCCCCGGCGGTCAGCCAACGAAGCACCGGGGAAGTCTCCCACGGCGCTGGGCGCGGCTACCGGACGTAGGCCTGCTGCCCGACCTGCAGGGTGAAGCCCGACTCGCCGACCGCGACGCTGACGACCGGCTTGCCCTTGGTGCTCTGCACGATGTCCACCAGGCCGAGCTCCTGCGTCGGTCCGAACAGGGTCGGCTTGGACGGGTCCGTCGGCGCGAGGATGCGCAGCGCCCGGCCGTCCAGCGTGAACACGGCATACTGCTTGCTCTTCACCGCGTCGACACCCTTGAAGACAAGGCTGTACTCCTTCATCGTCGGCTGGGTCGGGCGCAACACGACCGGGACGTACGCCGGCGGCGCAACCACTCCGGGGGCGGGGGACATGGACGGCCCGGGGACGACGACGACCGGCGTCACCAGTCCGGTCGTCCCGGCCGCGGGAGCCGCTGCGCCGGACGCTGCTCCGCCGGGTGCTGCTGCTCCCGCCGGGGCCGCCGCCGGAGCCAGGTAGAGCGCCCGGAACGGGTCCCGCCCGAGCTTGTCCTTGAACACCTTCGGCAGCTTGGCCGGAGTAGACGGCTTGGCCGCGGGAGCGGCGACCGGCGCGACCCGCCGGGCCGAGGGCACGAAGGCACTCTGCACGGGGTCGCTCCCGCCGCTGGTGAGCAGGTAGGCGCCGCCGAGGGCGACCAGCGCGGCCACGACGCCGCCCACGACGAGCAGTGCCTTGCGGCTGCTGCCGTCCGGCGCCTCGTCGATGACGTCCGGTTCGCCCTCGAACGGGAAGTGGTTGTCGGTCATGACCTCTCCTACTTCGCCGGGACGGGCGTCGGGACGGCGCTGGTGGGCCGGCCGAGCTGGACGGCTGCGGGTGCCGACCGGCCGGTGGCCACGAAGACCTGGCCGGTGACGGTCGCACTGAGGACACGGCCGCTGTCCACGGAGCCTGCCGACCCCGCCGGAGCAGCTGAGGCGGCTGAGGCGGCTGTCACCGCTGCTCCTGGCTTGACCGGGTTGGTGCCGGGGACCATGGCCAGGTTGCTGACCCGCAGTGCTCGCGGAAGGTTCTCCACGCCGCTCATGAACTGCTCGACCTGAAAGAAGCCACCGACCACGTTGATGGTGAGCGGGACACTCGCCAGCTGGCCGGCGGGACCGGCGGCTCCGCCCGCCCCTGCAGCACCAGCGGCTGGAGCACCGGCGACGGGGGCGACCGGCGCCGCCCCTGCCGTAGCGGTACCGGCAGCGGTGGCCCCCGGCGTGAGCGAGACGAGCTCGACGTCGGCGTCCGCAGCGGCCTTGGTGAGTGCGCGGATCAGTGCCGGCATCGCCCGTACGTCTGGGATCTTGGCCGAGACGGCGGCGAGCTTCGCCTGTTGCCTGGGCAGGTCCTTGGCCTTGGCCTTCAACGTGACGAGCTGCGTCTCCAGGGTCGCGTTATTGCTGGCCTGCTCCTGCGCCTGTGCTCGAAGCGCGGCCGCGTCGGCCCGCTTGGGCGACACGAGCAGGAACCAGCCGGCGGCGAGCACCGCGAGCGCACCGACCAAGGTCAGAGCCACCCACTGCTGCAGCTTGTCCATGTCAGCCTCCTGCCGGGCTCGTGTAGCGGCCGGACAGGGCGCGCGACGTGATGGTTGCGGTCGAGGTGAAGTTGACGACCTTGCGCGAGCCAATCAGCGCCTCCGTGGAGGAGGAGAAGTCCGGGTTGGCGTAGTTCTTCTGAGTGGCCAGCGAATCCAGCCACACCGCGACGTCGTCGTGGCTGAAGCCGACGCCCGTCACGGTCACGGTGCCCAGGCCAGGGTCACCGACCGGGACGGCGGCACCCGCAACCGGCGTCGGTTGGGCCTGCAGGAAGGCGAGGTTCTTGACCCACACCTTGTCGGGGACGGAAAGGCTCAGGTCGTTGAGCAGCTGGGAGTAGCGCACCTCCTGACCCATGGCCTGGGTGAGCATGGCTTGTGCGGCCGCGGCTTTCGCGTAGACAGCGGTGACGTCGGCGTACTTCGCCGACTCGCTCTGCAGCTGGGTGTTCCGGCTCTGCGACGCGTCCACCTGCTTCTGTGCGCCTCCAACGCTGTTGCTGGCCAGGACGAACAGCAGGAACACAACGGCGACCGCCGCGAGCAGTCCCCCGCCAAGTCCATACTGGATCTGCCGGAACCGCAGGCGCTCGGCGATCTCGGGGGGCAGCAGGTTGACCTGGGGCAGGGTCGGCAGGCCCGACCCGACGAGACGGGCCTCGGTGGTTGCGGCGCTCATTAGGCCACCGCCATGGCGAGGCCGACCGGCACGGTGACCGTCGGCTCGACGTACGCGAGCTGCTCGTCGGTCAGGCCCGTCTTGCCGAGCTTGAGCAGGGACATCGGATGGGCTCTCTGGACGGGCAGCCGGGTGGCGGCGGACAGCCGCTCGACCAGGCCGGACAGGCGGGAGCCGCCTCCGGAGACGACGACGCGGGCGACGCGGGCGGCGCCGGGCTGGGCAAGGTAGTAGTCGATGGACCCCCGGACCTCCTCGAGGAAGGCGCTGCCGGTGGCCTCGATGGTCCGGCTGGCCGGGTGGGTCTCGGCGGTGCCGGCCACGACTGCCAGCCCTGAGCTCTGCTTCACCGACTCTGCCTGGTCGGCCGGTACGCCCAGCCGCTCGACCAGGGCGTCGGTGATGTCAGCGCCGCCCATGAGCAGGATGCGCACGAAACGGGGGACGCCACCCTGGTGCACCACGATGTTGGTCACGCTCGCCCCGACGTCGACGAGGGCTTCGGCCTCCAGCGAGCCGAGACCGTTGTCCAGGGTGACGAGTGAGCGCAGGACCGCGAAGGAGTTGAGGTCGACCAGGGAGGCCGTCAGGCCGGCCCGCTCGGCTGCGCCGAGGGCGCTGCCGACCATGTCGCGCGCCGCGGCGACCAGCAGCACGCGCAGCCTGCGCTCACCGGACTCGGTCGTGAACTCCTCGAGCGGGTGGAAGTCGAGGATGGCCTGCTCCACCGGCATCGGGATGTAGTCCTGCACCTGGAAGGCCAGCGACTTGCGCAGCTCCCCCATCGGCAGCCACGGCAGGTCGACCTGGCGCACGACGACCTTCTGGTTGGCGACGCCGACCACGACCTTCTTGGTGCTGAACTTCGCCTGCGCCCAGAGCTGCTTGATGGCGTCGGCGACGACCTGGGTGTCGACGACCTCACCGTCCCGCACCGCTCCGGGCGGAAGCGCCACCTGACCGAACCGCTCGAGCGTCACCGGGCCCTTGCCCCGGGACAGCTCCGCGGCGCGGACGCCGGAGGTCCCGATGTCGAGGCCCACCACTGGTCTGCCTGCCACTGCCTCGTCCCCTCATGCAGCGGCGCGAAGCCGCGGGCCCGGTCGCGTCCTGACCGGTGTCAGAGGACCCATCGGACTGCGGTGCGGGTGCCTTGAGCGGCAGGCCGGTCCCGGTGCCGCCGTACGGCGCAGTGCCGGGGCTCAGACGCCTGTGACGCCCAGATACACGTGGGTCAGCTGACTGCCGGCAAGGACCGCGATGAGTGTGCCAACCAGCATGAAAGGGCCGAAGGGTACGGCCGTCTTGCGTCCGCCCTTTTTCAGGGCGATCAGCAGCAGACCGAAGACGCCACCGAGGAGGAAGCCGAGGAACAGGCCAACGGCCCAGGCACCCCAGCCCAGCCAGGCGGTGTAGAGCCCCAGCACGCCGGCGAGCTTGACGTCACCGAAGCCCATCCCGGCCGGATAGGCGAAGCAAAGTGTGAAGTAGACCGCGAACATCGCCGCCGCTCCGAGCACGGCCCGCAGGAGCGGGCGCCCGTCGCCGGCCACGACGGCGGCGACTGCGAGCAGCACGCCGCCCACGACGTAGCTGGGCAGGGTGAGGGCATCGGGTAGCCGCTTCACGTCGATGTCGATCAGGGCGAGGGCCAAGCCCACGGCCACGAGGAACAGGTATGCCGGCAGGGCCGGGTCGAGCCCGAACCGCAGCGCCACCAGCGCGAACAAGACACCGGCGCCCAGCTCAACTAGCGGATAGCGGCGGCTGATCGGCTCCGCGCAGTGGCGGCACCTGCCCCGCAGCAGCAGCCACCCCAGCACCGGGATGTTGTCGCGCGGCCGGATCGCAGCGTGGCAGGAGGGACAGGCGCTCGGTGGACGGACGATCGACTCGCCTCGGGGGACGCGCCAGACCACGACGTTGAGGAAAGAGCCGATGACCAGACCCAGGACGAGGCTGAAGCCGATGAGCACCCAGCTAACGTAGGAGATCAGCGGTCCACCTCCCGGTAGTTGTCCACCGTGACCTTCAGCAGTCCTCCCGGCAGGTTGGCGAGGAAGCAGCTGTCCAGGTAGATGTCGGCGGTGCCGCGCATGTCGACGTTGTCGGCGTAGAGGGTGCCGATGAGCTGTGCCGAGCCGTTGGCCTTCGCCACCTGCCCGTTGGGATACGGGCCGGGAGCGAAGACAGAGGCGGTCAGAACCGTGTTCCCGTTCAGCATGACGTTGCCGTTGAGCACCACCACGATGGCGCCTGCCGGTTTGCACTGCGTGTCGGTCGAAGTCACCGGGTAGCTACGCGAGTAGCCCGTCAGACCGCCCAGGTCAACCTGCCCACCCACCGCCGCGCCCTTGAGGTCGTAGAACAGAACGGGGTGGGGATAGGTCGTGCTCGCGGACGCCGGCTGCAGTGCGGCCGGGATCGCGGTGGTGCTGGTGAAGTAGAAGCCCTGCTGTTGGCTGACGGTGCGAAGGGTGTCCAGCTGGCTGTTCGACAGTCCTGATGGGTTGACGTCGAAGCCGTACGTCGCCGCCATGTTCGCGAGCGATGTCTCCTTCGACGTCGTGAGCCAAGGAAGACCGTTGAGGGTGCCGTTGCCGTAGCAGCCGTCACCAGAGGTCAGCGGGCCGCCGTACTGATCGGTATCGTTCCGAAAGTCGCTGGCACTGCTGCACGCACCACCCGAGTGAATACTGTTGGAGCTGGTGCAGGAGTCGCTCTGCTTCGGCACGATGGTGTCGGCTGAGTGAGCGGCGGCAGGGACGCCATAGTAGGCATCGGTGCCCGAGAAGGTCTCGAACTGACGGCCCTGGATGCAGCTGTCACTGAACAGGCTCTCGTAGTGAAGGCCGCCGTTGCCACCCGCCGCCACGGTGTGGGCGAAGACGCCGATCGGGAACTTGAAGGCGGCCACGCGCACGTCCTCGGACACGACCCGCGTGGCGGTGCCGGTGGTCGCGGCCCCGTTGAAGACGGCGGTCGAGTGGACGACGTACCGGCCGACCGTCGTGGCGGGCGGCTGCAGGGCTGCCTGCCGCTCGATCCAGGCTCGGTACTGCTGTCCGCCGGCGCCGGTGACGAGATGGCCGTACGACGCGCCGGTCACCGGCCCCCGTCCCCAGTCGGGCTGCCCGAGCGCTGGGTCGCAGGTCGGCGAGCAGGCCAGGCCACCGACACCGTTGTAGCGGATCCACGCTACTGCCTGGGCGACGCCGGCCTCCGAGAGGTTCTCCGTTGCCGTCGCCTGGCGGTCGAGGGTCGCGCTACTGAGGTTCTGCGAGGCGAGCAGCGCAGCGGTGGACCCGAGCGCCGTCATGATGAGGAGCACCGTGAGGACGACGATCATGGCAGCACCCTCGTCGCCATCCTGGCGAAGGCGACGGCGGATGAACTGCATCACGAGGTGGCTCCCACTCCGACATTGCGCAGGTTGACCTGCGTGGCGTAGGTCTGCTTGTGAGTTCCCTCGAAGACGGTGAACGCGATGACCACGCTGTCGATCGCGTTCAGCTCGTTGGCGTCGAGGCCGTTGTTGTTGGGGTGCGGGCAGGCGGCGAGCGTGCTGGCATCAAGCTCCTGCCAGGTCGTCACGCCGTCGCCGTTCGTGTCGCAGGCGTAGAGGCTGCTGCGCAACTCGATGTGGAAGTCCGACACGTGGGCCGACAAGATCGGTCGCACGATGGCAGTCCCTGAGGCGTCGTCCGCCGTGAGCTGGATCTGGCCGTTGCCGGAGGCGTTGGCGCTGTAGCGGTAGGTCAGGGTTTCCGGGTCCACGGAGCGCGGCTCGATGACACCGTCGCCATTGAAGTCGTCACTGAAGGTGACCGAGGTCGCATAGCCTGCTGTGCCGTACGCGCCGCTGGTGAACAGGGACGCCGCGTCGATGACCTGCGCCTGCCTCAGCTCGCGCTCCATCCGCAGCAACGCAAGCCGCGCCTCCTCGTTCACGTCGTCCAGCTGCTTGACGTTGTCGACGGCGCGGGCATTGGCCAGGACGGCGCCGGTGACCATGCCCATGAGCACTGCGAAGATCGTCATGGAGACGAGCATCTCGACGAGCCCGAACCCGCTGTCGCCGCCCTGCTGGCGGCGGAGGGCCCACCGCTCGGCTATCACCGGTTGTCCTGGGAGAGGCAGGAGAGCTGACCAGCGACCAGGTTGATGCTCGAGGCGCCCGTGCTGTCGGCGTCGCGCGTCGGAATCGTGCTGATGACGACCGCCTTGAGGTCAGCCTGGGCGCTGCCGCTCGGCTGCGTCCTGGACAGCGAACCCGACGACCAGCTCTTCAGGTAGTCGCCCAGCCAGAGTGGACTGCCATTGCGGTCGACGCCGACCTGCACTCCGCCCGTAGCGACGCTCTTGGTGAGCAGCGCCGGTGTGAGCGGGTCCGAAGCCTGGCCGCTGTCGATGGTGAGCACCGTCGGCTGGCTGGCGCCGTACGGCAGGAAGGAGACGGTGCCGTGGAACGTCGCCGTTGCGGTCCCAGTCCCGGCCGACGCGACGCACTGGACCCCCGCGTACTGCAGAACGACCTGCACCACGCCGTCGCCGGCGAAACCTGTCGCTCCGGCGAGCGGGAACAGGTCCAGCCGCCGGGTGGTCGCCGTGGCGCAGGTGGTGACCGAGTGCGTCGCGCCCCCGCTGGTGGCGACGTAGCCCGTGCTCGTGGCGAAGTCCGCATTGCTGGTGGCCGCGCCGGCGCCGGTGCAGCCGGCAACGTAACCAGCGTTGCTCGCGGTCTGCACGGTCCGGACGAGCTGGGTGGGGGAATCGCTCGTCGGAGGGGTCAACGCCGCCTGCACACCGAGCCGGACCAGGACGGACTGCGTCGTGCCGGTCGGCACGTTGCTCAGCCAGAACCCCTTCGCGCCGATCAGGTCCGATCTGGTCAGTGACGAGCTCAGCGGCGCTGACACGGATCCCACCCGGGGCAGGCCGTTGTTGGCCGTGCCGGTGACGCCGGCGACGGAGCTCACCCCGAAGCAGCTGAACAGCGAGGCACATGGCACACCCGTCGACGCGGAGCCGGTGGCTGGCGCGAAGCTCGTCTGGTCCGGGGGCGCGTCGAGATACCCCAGCGCCTGCCCGGTGCTGACCTCGCCCGTCGACAACGTCGCAAGGGCGCCCTGAGCCTGCGCGTTCGCGGTCGCACCGGTGGACAGCCCGGCGGAGGCGTTGAGCAGGCCGGCGTCGAACTGCAGGGTCGTCGGCACGGCAAGGTCGTCGGTCGCCGTGTAGACGCTCACGGCGCTGTCCCGGATCCGGGAGACGACCTCTGGCAACCCGGTCGCGGCACTGGAGATCTGGGTCGTTGCACTGAAGGTCTTGGTCTGCCCCGCCCGGAGCCACGTCTCGGTGACGACCACACTCAGCGTGTTGCTCGGCGGTACGTCCGTGGTGGACCCCTGGCTGTCGTAGCCGGACGGGGGGACGACCACCGCATTGGCATGGTCCACGAACTGCGCGTCGACCTGCTCGCTGAAGCCGGGCAGCGCCAGCTTGGCGCCCGTCCGCGAGCAGGTGTAGGTGCTGGTAGTCGTGCTGTAGGCGTGGGTGTCGCATGCCGTGTTCGCCGGGGTGCCCGTGCCGTCGCGGAAGTACGTGTCTAGCAGGTCGATATAGGGGCCGGCTGAGGTGGCCACGTGGAACGGGAGGTTGCGCATCGACTCGATGCGCAGCTGGAGCAGGTTCTTCGCCTGGGTGTTGAGCTTGCCCGTCACGCTGGCCTCGATCGACTTGAGCAGCAGCGGGGTCGTCGCGGCCGCGGCGATGCCGAAGATCACCAGGGCGATCATGACCTCGACGAGGGTGAAACCCTCGTCGGTCTGATACCTCAGCCTCTTCACGTCATGCTCCCGACGATGCGACGCGCCCGGTAAGGCTGTCGACAGTGACGGTGTAGACCGACGCGCCACCGCCACCGATCTTGAAGCTGCCCCCGCTGGCTGCACCGCGGGCGTAGAAGAGGCCGTAGCTGGTGAAGCTGCCGTTGCGCTGCTGGAAGCTCACCGCGCTGAAGCTCGTCTTGCCCGGAGCCGTGTAGGTCGCAACCTTGGTGCCTGAAGTGCAGGTGAACCCGGCGCTCAGCGCGCCTTGGTCCCCGCCCGGCACCCGGTAGACGTTCCAGCTGTTGCCAGTGGCTGCTCCGAAGTCGACGCAGTAGGCCGTGTTCTCGGCGACTGCGCGGGCCTGCACGGTGCGCAGCTGCGTCACCGACTCGCGGTGCGCACCCCGGGCCTGCAGACTCGCCTGCACGGTGCGGAAGCCGACGGTGCCGATGCTGGCCAGGATGCCGAACAGCACCATGGCGACCATCAGCTCGATCAGGGTGAAGCCGCTCTCGTCCCCGTCGTCCACACGCACGTCGTCCACACTCATTTCTCGGCCTAGCCTCAGTCACCCTTGAGTAGGCAACACAGCGAAACGGGGCGGGTCGACGTCTGTCGACCCGCCCCGTCACGACCGGGTGGTTTTACGGGCAGGTGCCCTGGGCCAGGACCTGGCTGTTGGCGCCGGCCTTGCTGACCTTCCAGTCCAGCCCGCCCTTGAGGTTGTGCAGCTGGACGCAGTAGTCGCCGTACACCGCGGGCGCCGTAGCGGGGGTGCCCTGCACAGTGCCCTTGACCAGGGTGTTGCCGGGCGAAAGGTTGATGCTGCCGGCACCGACCGTGACCGGCGCGCCGCCTGTCGCACCGCCACCGACGGCAAGGGTCGCCGGCTCGTCGACGAGCTGGGTGGAGATCTCGGTGGAGATCGAGCGGAGGTCGCTCTTCTCGCTGGCCTCGTAGCCCTTGTTCTTCTGCGACAGGAACGCCGGGATGGCGATCGCCGCGAGGATGCCGATGATAATCATGACGACCAGGAGCTCGATGAGGGTGAAGCCCTCGTCGTTCTCCTGAGCCTTGCGAATGCGAGCGAGCATTTCGATGTCCTCCAGGGACGAGAAGTACGAGCCGCGCAGGTGCTGCGTTTGGACCTCACGCGACCCCTCCGAGAGGTGCCGGCCGAGGTAGCCAGGCGTACCGGCGTGCTAGCCGGTCCCTTGGCTTTGCGACCCCACCTCGCGGCGGGTGTGCCCTTGCTGGCCATGCGGCTCGATTGACACCCATGCTTCGTCCCGGTCGCGCATGACCTTGAGGGGCGGATCCGTCCAATCTCGTCCCGAACGGGTGACGAACGACGAGGGGGCCGCCGGCGCCCCGGCGGTTCCCCTCGTTCGGTCCGACCGCGCTACTTGATGACGTCCATCAGCTTGAAGATGGGCATGTACAGCGCCACGATCATGGCTCCGATGATGCCGCCGAGAAATGCGATCATGAGCGGTTCGATCAGCGCGGTCAGGGCTTCGGTCGTGGCCTCGACCTCCTGGTCGTAGAACTCGGAGATCTTGTGCAGCATCTGGTCGAGGGCCCCGGTGTCCTCACCGACGGACATCATCTGCACGACCATCGGCGGGAAGACCGCATGGTTCTCCAACGGCCTGGCAAGCGACTCGCCCGTGCGCACGCTCTCCTGGACATCCCCGATGGCGCGCTCTAGGACGAGGTTGCCGGTCGTCGCTGACACGATCTCCAGGCTCTGCAGGATGGGCACACCGCTCTGCATCATGGTCCCGAGATTTCGGGCGAACCGGCTGAGTGCGATCTTCTGCATGAGCATTCCGAAGATCGGCAGCTTGAGCTTCAGCGGGTCGATGACCTCGCGGACCCGCTGCTTCTTCTTGAGCTTGGGCCAGGTCAGGGCGAGCGTGACCATCGCCACGACGAAGATGGGCGCGAGGTAGCGCATGGCGTGCGACAGGAAGACCAGGAAGCGGGTCGGCGCCGGCAGGGTGGCGTCGAAGCCGGCGAAGAGCCCGGCGAAGACGGGCACGATGAACAGCAGCATGCCGGTCACGCCCAGGATCGCCATGACGAAGACCACCGTCGGGTAGGTCATGGCCGCCTTGATCTTGCCTTTGAGCTTGACCTCGGCCTCGTAGTTCTCGGCGATCTGGAGCAGCGCAGCCTCCAGGAAGCCGCCGACCTCCCCGGCGCGGATCATGTTGACCATCAGGGGCGGGAAGATGTCGTCGTGCTTGGCCATCGCCGCGGACAGCGAGTTGCCGGTCTCGATGTCGTTGCGCACGTCGGCCAGGACCGCGGCGAACTTCTTGTTCTCCGTCTGCTCGACGAGGATCGACAGGGCACGCAACAATGACAGTCCAGAGCTGATCATCGTCGCGAACTGCCGGGCGCAGATCGCCAGCTGCTTGAGCTTCACCTTCTTGCCGAAGGACGGGAGCGTCATCTCCTTCTTCATGCCGACGTTCGTCTGCGTGATCGACAGCGGGGCGTAGCCCATCGTCTTGAGCTTGCCGGCTACCTGCGCTTGCGACTCGGCCTCGAGCTTGCCTGTCTTCAGCGCGCCCGCCTTGTCACGGACCTTGTACTCGAACGTCGCGGTGGCGCTCATCAGTCTCGCCTCTCAGGCCCGGCCGCAGAGCCGGTTGAAGTCGTCGGCATGGTGGCACTTCTCGAGCGCCGCGTCGTAGGTGATGCGGCCACGCTTGACCAGGTCCGCGAGGTTGCTGTCCATCGTCGACATGCCGTGCTTGGCCCCGGCCTGCAGCGCCGAGTAGATCTGGTGCGTCTTGCCCTCCCGGATGAGGTTGCGGATCGCCGGGGTCGCGACCATGACTTCGGCCGCGACGACGCGCCCCTTGCCGTCTGCCGTCTTGATCAGCTGCTGGCAGACGACGCCCTGGAGGGCGCCGGACAGCATCACGCGGACCTGCTGCTGCTGCTGGGGCGGGAAGACGTCGATGACGCGGTCGATCGTCTGCGCCGCGTCCTGGGTGTGCAGGGTGGCCATGACGAGGTGGCCCGTCTCGGCCGCGGTCAGGGCGATCTCGATGGTCTCGAGGTCGCGCATCTCACCGACCAGGATGATGTCCGGGTCCTGGCGCAGCACGTGCTTGAGGGCGTTCTTGAACGACCAGGTGTCCTCGCCGACCTCGCGCTGATTGACGAGGCAGCCCTGGTGTGAGTGGAGGAACTCGATCGGGTCCTCGCACGTCATGATGTGGTCCCGACGCTGGCGGTTCGCCAGGTCGACGACCGCCGCGAGCGTCGTGGACTTGCCCGAGCCGGTAGGGCCGGTGACGAGGACGAACCCGCGCGGCAACATCGCGAAGTTGGCAACCGCCGGCGGCACGCCGAGGTCCTCCAGCTGCTTGATGTCGTAGGGGATCACTCGGAACGCCGCGCCGACCGAGTCACGCTGCTTGTAGACGTTGACGCGGAAGCGCGCCTTTCCCGGAAGGCTGTAGGCGAAGTCGAGCTCGAGGTTCTCCTCGAACTTCTCGCGCTGCTTCTGGGTGAGGATCGCGTACATCGTCTTCTGGACGACCTGCGGTGTCATGACCGGGAAGTTCTCGACGGCACGCAGATGACCGTGCATGCGGATCGTCGGTGGCGCCCCCGTCGTCAGGTGCAGGTCGGACGCTCCGACCTCGAGCACGTACCCGAGCAGGTCGGCGAGGAAGGTGCTGTCCTTTGAGGTGTCCTCGGCGCCGATGCGAACCACCTGCTCGCCGTCCGGCCCGGCCTGCTCCGGCACCGTCGGCAGCGCCGGCGCAACTGCTACCGGCGCGGCGGGCGCGGGTGCAGCAGCTTCGGGCAGCACAGCGGCCGCCACGGGCCCGCCCACCACCGGCGCGACGGCCACCACCGGTGCGGCTACGGCGTACGACTGCGTGTCGTACGTCGGGGCAGCTTCCTGCGCGAGGTACGGCGCGGCCACCTGGGCGGCTGCCGTATACGGGTCGGCGAAGTCCTCGACGACGTACGGCGGGGCGACCGGTGCTGCGTAGAGGTCGGCGCCCGCCTGCTCCAGGTGCGGCTGGACTGCGGGCGGAGCAACGGGCTCGACGTGCGGCGCAACCGGATCCGGAGCAGGTGGGGCGTAGACCGAGGGGCTCTCGAAGCTCATCGTCACGTCCTGGGACAGCGCGAACGGGTCGTTCGGCTGGAGCTGCGGCGGCGGCGCCCACTGCGGGTCGACCGCGGGGGCGCTGCCGAAGTAGCCGTCCATGCCGGCCGGAGCCGGGTGCTGCGCGTCCACTGCTGTCCCTCCTCGCCGCCGGTGCACACCGCTGGCGGGTGTCCCTGCGGACATCGGCCGTGGGACGGAGGGCCTTGAGCCGTTCGGACCAGAGCTCGAACGACAGCAAAGCTCGACTCAGCGGGGGCGTCGCTCCTCAGTCGTTGCGACGATGCTGGACGCGCTACCGCTCGTAGGGGAAGACGGCCTCGATGCGGGGACCCGAGGTAGACCAGAACACCTTGTAAGGCCCGTAGCCCGTGACCGGCAGGGACAGCACCACACCCTCCCTGGTGGTCACCGAGGTGGAGTGCTTGCGCATCTGGTCCGGTACCTCCAGTACCAAAGCGCAGGCATCCAGCACGGCGTTGTACAGGTCGAAATACGGTCCCGCCGCCAGCTCATCCAGTTGTGCCCAGGCGACCTCGGAGTAGGCGTCGTCTCGATCCGTCACGTGGTGCGTCGCGCCCGACGCGGACGCCGCACCGTCGGGCTCTTCATGGCCCGAGACAACAACGCCTGCAGTTCGGGGTTGGTGTCGTACTCGTGCTGCGCCTCGCTAACCACGCGGGCGGGCTGCAGCAGCAGGCTCCCGTCCTCGTGCTCCTGAACCAGATATCGCTGATGAATCCGTGAGCCTGGAAGGACCACCCGGCTGCGCCCATCGGTCTCGATCACGATGTCAGTCATGCGATGCAGACTACCTCCTCTTTCGCCCCAATAGGGAAAGTGGGCGAAACTCAAACAACGACGCGCAGGATCTCCTCCATGGAGGTGACGCCGGCCTTGACCTTGCGCAGGCCGTCGTCCCGAAGAGTGACCATCCCGTGCTCGCGGGCTACCTTGCCGATCGCCAGCGCCGACTCGCGCTCGACCGCCATCCGCTCGATGTCCTCGCTCACCGCCATCACCTCGTGCAGCGCGAGCCGACCCTTGTAGCCGGTCTTGGAGCAGGCGCTGCAGCCCACCGGGCGGTAGAGCGTCGGGAGCTGCTCGTCCACCGACCACGCAAAGCGGTTCTCGACCATCATCTCCCGGGTGGGGACGTAGGACTCCTTGCACTTCACGCACAGCCGGCGGGCGAGCCGCTGCGCGAGCACGCAGTCCAGGGCGGACCCGACGAGGAACGGCTCGATGCCCATCTCGGTCAGCCGGGTGATGGCCGACGGGGCGTCGTTGGTGTGCAGGGTGGACAGCACGAGGTGGCCGGTGAGCGCCGCCTCGATGGCGATCTGGGCGGTCTCGTGGTCACGGATCTCGCCAAGCAGCACGATGTCCGGGTCCGAGCGCAGGATCGAACGCAGCGCAGCGGCGAACGTCAGGCCGGCCTTCGGGTTGGTCTGCACCTGGTTGATGCCGGCCAGACGGTACTCCACCGGGTCCTCGACGGTGATGACGTTGACCTCGGGGCGGCTGACGATGTTGAGCGTCGCGTAGAGCGTCGTCGACTTGCCCGACCCGGTCGGCCCGGTCACCAGGATCATCCCGTAGGGCTTGGTGAAGCTCTTGGAGTAGACCTCGTAGTTCTCGTCGGCGAAGCCGAGGTCGGACAGCTTCAGCAGCGCCGTCGAGTTGTCCAGGATGCGCATGACGATCTTCTCGCCCCACACCGTCGGCAGCGTCGCCACGCGAAGGTCGATCTTCTTGCCGTTGGAGCTGACCGACAGCCGGCCGTCCTGCGGGATGCGCCGCTCGGCGATGTTGATGTCCGCCATGATCTTCAGCCGGCTGGTGACGCCCGCGGTGATGCTCTTCGGGGAGCGCATCACCTCGTGCAGCACGCCGTCGATGCGGAAGCGGACCCGCAGGTCCTTCTCCGCCGGCTCGATGTGGATGTCGGACGCCCGGTCCTGGATCGCCTGGGTGATGAGCAGGTTGACGAACTTGACGATCGGCGCGTCCTCGACGATCTCCTTGACGCTGCTCAGGTCGTCCTTGTCGTCGACGACGTCCATCGCCATCGTCAGGTCGTCGAGCTCGGCATCACCTCGGTGGAAGCGGTTGATCGCCGCGAGCACGTCCGGCTTGGTCGCGACGACCGGCTTGACCTCCAGCCCGGTCATCGAGCGGATGTCGTCGACGGCGAACACGTTGGCCGGGTCAGCCATCGCGACGAGCAGCCGGCCGTCCTCGTAGCCGATCGGCAGCGCGGTGTGCCGGCGGCAGACGGCATCCGGCACCCGCGACACGGCCGAGGCGTCCACCGGGAAGTCCGACAGGTCGACGAAGCGCAGCCCGATCTGCGTCGCGAGCGCCGCCACGAGCTGGCCCTCGGTCAGGACGCCGAGGTCGACGAGGACCCGGCCGAGGCTGCGGCCGAGCCGGCGCTGCTCGTCGACAGCGAGCGTGAGCTGGTCGGAGGTGACGTGGCCACCTTCGAGCAGGATGTCTCCGAGCTGCTTCACGCTGCTGCTCCCCCGTGCGGACACGGATCAGGGCGTACGACGGACGGCGGGGTCACCCAGTGCTCTTCGACCGGACCTGCCGGACCCTTGACCGGCCAGGGCGCTCTGGTCGGTCAGGCCGTGGAGCGCAGGACCGAGGCGAGGTCCTCGAGCGCACGGGCCTGCTCGGACGCCGGGTCCAGGGCGGCGGTGCTGCCGTCGGTGAAGCCGAGCTCGACCCGCAACCGCGCCGCCGGTACCGGTGCCGGTACCGCTGCTGGTGCCGGCAGGCCGAGGACGCCGGCCGGCACGATGGCGTGGCCCGAGCGCAGGGCCTCGGGGCGGGAGGCGTCGCGGTTGAGCCGGCGGTCGAGGGCCGGCCGCGGGACACGTCCCGCCGCTGCCCGGTCTTCGGCCGGCCGGCTCAGCCGGGCCGGGCGCAGGTCCTCGGGTGGACCGGACCACGCGTCGTGGACCGCCGGAGCTGCGACCGTCTTCGGCCGCGGGTCAGGGGGCGCAGCCGCTGCCGGCACGACGTGTACGGGCACGACAGCGGACGGGACGACGGCCGCCGGCGTCGGCGCGGCCGGGACCGTCGTCGGCACCTCGACCGGCTTGGCCCGAACAGGCGGGACGGCGGGTGGCGGCGCCGCCACTGCGGGCCGCACCTCCTCGGCCGGAGGAGTCGGGGGGACGAAAACAGCAGCAGTGGCAGGTGCTTTGGCGGCGTACGTCTCGACGGGCGGTGCGACGCGCGCAGGCGCGAGCGGACCGGACGGGATCCCGGTGACGGCGGCGCCGAGGGCGTGCCGACCGCGGGACCGGCGGAAGGGCCACATGTCAGGCCCGGGCCGGCTCGGCGGCGTCGAGCTGGTCCACGACGGAGTAGAGCAGTGCCAGCAGGACCGACTTGACCGACTCACGGTCGCTCGCGTCGCATGGCACGACGGGCACCTCGTCGCCGAGCGCGAGCGTGGAGCGCACGCGATCCTCCTCCGACGGGTCCAGTCCGCTGGCCCGGTTGAGGGCGACGACGAACGGCACCCGCGCCATCTTGCGGAACGCCGCGAGGATGCCCACGGCCTCCTCGATCGAGTCCTCCCGGCTCGCGTCCACGAGCAGGACGTAGCCGAGCATCCCCTCGCCGAGGATCTCCCACATGAAGTCGAACCGGTCCTGACCGGGCGTGCCGAACAGGTAGAGCACCAGCTCGCGGTCGATGGTGATCCGGCCGAAGTCCATCGCGACGGTGGTCTCGGCCTTGCGCGACCGGGTCGAGTCGGTGATGTCCTTCTCGGTGGACAGGACCGTGATCTCGCTGATGGTACGGATAAGCGTGGTCTTCCCGGCGGAGAACGGGCCGGTGACGACGATCTTGACCGCGGTGCCGCCGTGCTTGCGACGACCCGGGCTGCGGGTGCTCACTACAGCCCCCTCACGCCGGCGATCAGGCGCAGCAGCAGGCTCTTGTTCACGCTCGGGTCCCTCTCGATGTACGCCGACGTCGTCGTCGCCGGCTCGACAGACAGCTGCATCGCCGCCGAGCCGTGCACGCCACCGCTACTGCCGGTCGAGCGCGGCAGGCCCTGCGGTGAGGAGACGGCCCGGACGTAGGCCGGTGCCTCCTCGGCGTGGTCGGGGCGGCGCGTCGCCGTGAAGGGCTCGGGCCGTTCGGGGATGACCGCGGCGCGCGGGAGGGCCGGACGGACGGGCGGCCGCGGCGCGGGCGCGGCCGGTTCGGCCGACGGCGCTTGGGACAGCTCGGGCTCGGTGTCTTCGAGCTGGGCGAGCAGCTGCTGCCGGCGTCCGACCGGGTCGTCGTGCACGTCGGTCTGGGCGAGCAGGAGCCCGCGCGCCGCCAGGCCCGCGATCGCGGTGACGACGGCGTACTCCCCTCGGCCGGAGAGAGCGACGATGTCGGAGACGGTGCGCCGCCCGTCGACGAGGGAGAGCATTGCCCACTCCTCGCGGCTCAGCGCCGGGTCCTGCTCGGGCGCGGCCGTGACGGTCACGACCGCGTCGGGCGAGGCGACGGCGTCGGCAAGGCTCTGCCAGTGCTCGAGCCGGCGTCGTCCCTCGGCGACGACCTCCTCGACGGGGAGCACCGCGCCGAGGTCGTCCGGGTCAGGCTCGTCCACCACGAAGGCGAACTCGCCGTCGGGCCAGCGCAGCAGGTCGAAGACGGCGTCGGTGGCCTGCTCGACGGCGAGCTCGCGCAGCATCTCCGGGTCGAGGCCGCCGAGGTCGTGCAGCGCCCGGGCCAGGCCGGTCGTGGGTTGCTCGGCGACGACCGACGCCGCCTCCTCGAGCGCGTCGTCGTCGACCAGGCCGGTGCCCACGAGGCGACGGCCGAGCGCCTGCCGGCCCTCGTCGGAGCGGGCGCCGGTGACCGCGCCGTCGCGCAGGTGCACCACGCCGTGCGTCCCCGTCTCACCCGCGCGGCGCAGGTGCAGCGTGCCCGTCTTCTTGGTGAAGCTGAGCAGCTGGAAGATGTCGGGGAGGCTGAACGCGTCGAGCGTTCCCTCGAGCCTCATGGCGGTTCGTCCGTCCGGTCGGGTTGCGGGGGGTCAGGACCAGGAGCCGGGGTGGGTCGGGAGGACCGAGCCCGACGGGGCGTACGACGACCAGCTCGGTGCGGCCTCGGCCGGCGGCGCGTGGACAGCGGGGGCGTAAGCAGGGGTGGCGCTGAGCTCCGGCACAGTGGCGAGCGCCGGCTCCACCGGAGGCTCCACCGACGAGGCCTGCTGCGGCGCGTAGGCGACGGGTGCGTCGTACTGCTGGACCGGCTCGGCCACCGGCTCTGGGGCGATCTGTTCGGCGCGCAGGACGTCGGCGACGGCGGCCGCGGCGCGGCGCACCTCGTAGAGCATCATGCCGACCTTGGCGCCCCGGGCGGCGACGGCAACGAGCACGGCCTCGTTGTCGGCCGAGACCAAGAAGACGGTGCCGGTCTCGCCCTCGATGTAGACCTGCGACAGCTCGCCGCGGCCCAGGCCCTGAGCGGCCCGCTCCCCCAGCGAGAGCAGTGCGGCGCTCATCGCGGCGACGCGGTCCTCGTCCATGGACGGCGGCAGCGCCGAGGCCATCGGCAGTCCGTCGAAGGAGACCACGGCCGCGGCCTCGATCTCCGGCGTCTGGGCGAGCAGGGCGTGGATGGCCCGGTCCAGTCGGTCCGACCGGCTGCCGGCGTGCAGGTCTGGCATCTGGGGCTCCTTCGACGGTGACCGTGCGCCCGGCCGATGTCGTCCCATCGGCGGTCGGGACCGAATGCTTGAGACGGCCTTGACAGGGAGGTCAGTCACCCAGTGCCCCGCTCATCGCAGCCAGCGGCGCCGGCCGGCCGGTCATGAGCTCGACCTGCGCGGCGGCCTGGTGCAGCAGCATGGCGGTCCCGGCGACGACGGTGCCGCCGGCGGCGTCGTAGACCTCGGCCAGCCGGGTCGGCCACGGGTGGTAGACCACGTCGAGCAGGGTCGGAGGGTCGGGCGGCAGCGAAAGCGCGCCGGCCAGCGCGTCCAGGACCCCGGCCGGCGTGGTGCTGACCACCACCTGGTGGCCCGGCCGAGCGAGCACGGCCGGCTCCAGCCGGCCGATGACCGGGTGCACGCCGAGGCGCGCCGCCACCTCGAGCAGCGGGCCGGCCCGGTCCGGCACGCGCACCAGCACCTGCGGCGTGCGCACACCGAGCTCGAGCAGCGCCGCCAGCGCAGCCCGCGCGGTGGCGCCGCCGCCGAGCACGACGGCAGCGGACGCGGCGACGACGCCGGCCTCACGCAGCGCATTCGCGATGCCGGCGACGTCGGTGTTGTAGCCGGCCCGCTGCCCTTCGCGCAGCAGCACGGTGTTGGCGGCACCGAGCGCCCGGGCGAGCGGGTCGACCGCGTCCAACAGGGGCAGGACCGCCTGCTTGAGCGGCATGGTCAGCGACAGCCCGGCCCACTCCGGCCCCAGCCCGGACAGGAAGGCCGGCAGGTCACCGCCGGACAGCTCCACCGCGTCGTAGGTCCAGTCGAGGCCGAGCGCGACGTAGGCGGCGCGGTGCAGCCGGGGGGACAGCGAGTGGGCGATCGGCGAGCCGAGGACCGCGGCCCGCACCGGCTAGTAGACCCCGTCGCGCTGGGCCTTGGCCTTGGCGGCGAGGAAAGCCTTGTAGTTGTCGGTGAACAGCGAGTTGCCCTGCTTGTCGATGGTGATGAAGTAGATCCAGTTGCCGGCGGCCGGGGTCAGTGCGGCCTCGAGCGCCGCGGTCCCGGGCGAGTCGATCGGCGTCGGCGGCAGCCCGGCGTGCAGGTAGCTGTTGTACGGCGACTTCACCGAGATGTCGGCCAGGCTGAGCCGGGCGGCCCGCTGGCCGCGCACGTAGTTGACGGTGCTGTCGAGCTGCAGCGCCATGCCGGCCTTGAGCCGGTTGTAGACCACCCTGGAGACCTTGGGGAAGTCCCGGGGCACACCGGCCTCCTTCTCGGCCAGGCTCGCGACGGTCAACGTCTGGTAGGGGGTGAGCCCCAGCGCTCTGGACTTGCCCTCGAGGTCGACCTCGACCGCCGACTCGGTGAAGCGTTCGACCATCATCCTGAGCACCTCCACGGCCGAGCTGCCCGGCTCCACGTCGTACGTCGCCGGGAACACGAACCCCTCGAGCCGACCCTTGGCGTACGCCGGCAGGCCGAGCGCCGCAGTGTTCTTGGCCGCCGCCCGCAGGTCCGCGAGCGGAACCTCGGTGTCCTTGGCGATCAGCGTCAGGGTGGTCGCGAGGGGGGAGCCCTCGGGGATGGTCACCCGACCCCGCAGCCGGGAGCCGGGCTCCAGCAGGAGTGACAGCGCCGCTACGGCGCTCATCTGCTGGCGCAGCGCGTAGTAGCCGGGCTGCAGCTTGCGTGACCTGTCGTCGGCGGCCGCGGCGGAGCTGAAGGCCTTGACGCTCTTGACCACGCCGTTCTGGACGAGGGTGGCGCCGACGTCGGTCGCGCTGTCGCCCGTCTTGACCTGCACCACCGCACGGCCGGTGCCGGCGCCGGTGTAGTCCGGGACGGAGGCGAAGCTGCCGATCAGCGCACGACCGCCGAGGACGACGCCGGCAACCAGCCCGAGCAGCACCACGGCGACGACGAGCAGGCCGACCGGCTTGGGCAGGCGTCTCCGGCGGCGGCGCCCGGTGGCGCCTTCGGCGCGCAGGTCAAGGAGATCACTCACGGACTCGACCCTAGTCGCCAGGGATCTCCTCACCGGGGAGGCGACGCTCGAGCACGCCCTGCAGCAGGGCCACCGCGGCGGCCTGGTCGATCACCGACCGGGCCCTGCGGGCCGACCGGCCGGCCGCGCGCAGGGACGCCGCCGCCGTGACGGTGGTGAGCCGCTCGTCCACCAGCTCGACCGGGACCGGGGCCGCGAGGGGGGCGAGCACCTCCGCCCAGCCGCGCGCCATGTCCGCCGACGCCGACCGGGACCGGCCGGACAGCGACGTGGGCAGGCCCACCACCACCAGGACCGCCGCGCGCTCGCGCACGAGCTCGGCGACCCTCGCCTGGCCCGGCGCCGGGACGGTCTCCACCGGCGAGGCCAGCACCCGGTCCGGGTCGCTGGCGGCCACCCCGACCCGCACCGTGCCCACGTCGACCGCGAGCACGACCCCCGGGCGCGCCCTCACGAGCCGCGGGCGAGCCGGCCGACGAGCGTCTCGGCGCGGGCGAGGGCGTCGGGGATGCCGGCCGGGTTGGTGCCGCCGCCCTGCGCGAGGTCGTCCTTTCCGCCGCCCCTGCCGTCCACCGCGGGCGCCGCCTCCCGCAGCACCTCGCTGGCGGACAGGCCGCGGGCCCGGCCGGCGTCGTTGACGGCCGCGACGAGACTGACCCGCTCCCCACCGGCGGCAACCAGCACCACGCCGGGGCGGCCGGCGTCCAGCCGGCCGCGGACGTCGACGGCGAGCGAGCGGACCAGGTCGGGTGCGGTCCCGGCCGGTGCCTGCACGCCCACGAAGGCGACACCGGCCACGTCCCGCGCTCCGGCCGCGAAGGCACCGGCCTGCTGCAGCACCGCCTGCGAGCGCAGCTGGGCGAGCTCGCGCTCGACCTCCCGCAGCCGCGCGACGGTCGCCGCGACCCGGTCCGGCACCTGCTCGGCGGGCACCTTGAACGTGCCGGCGAGCTGCGCGAGCAGCAAGTGCTCACGGGCGAGGTAGCTGTAGGCGTCGAGGCCGACCAGCCCGTCGACCCGGCGTACGCCCGAACCGATCGAGGACTCCGACAGCAGCTTGACCAGGCCGAGCTGTCCGGAGCGGGCCGCATGCGTGCCCCCGCACAGCTCGCGGGCGTAGTCGCCGACCTCGACGATCCGGACCTGGTCGCCGTACTTCTCGCCGAACAGCGCCATCGCACCGATCCGCCGGGCCTCGGCCTGCGTCGTGACGAAGGCCCGCACCTCCAGGTCGGCCAGTGCGACCTCGTTGATCTCCTGTTCGACGTCGGCGAGCACCGACGGCGGCACCGCACCGGGCGAGGCGAAGTCGAAGCGGAAGCGCCCGGGGGCGTTGAGCGAGCCGGCCTGGGTGGCCTGCTCGCCCAGCGCTCCGCGCACCGCCCTGTGCACCAGGTGCGTCGCCGTGTGGGCGCGCGAGACCGCGCGGCGGCGCTCGACGTCGACCTCCGCCTGGGCCGGTGCCCCGACCCTGGCCTCGCCCTCGAGCACCCGCGCGCGGTGCACGACCAGCTCGGGCAGCACCCGCTGCACGTCCAGGACCTCGAGCAGCGTGCCGTCAGCGAGCAGGATCCGGCCGGTGTCGGCGAGCTGGCCGCCGGACTCGGCGTAGAACGGGGTGCGGTCGAGCACCACGTCGACGTCCCTGCCTTCCGCCACGGCCTGCGCCGGGCGGCCGTCGGCGAGCAGCCCGCGGACCAGCGCCTCGCCGCTCACCTCGGTGTAGCCGGTGAAGGTGGTGGTGCCGGCCGCGTCGAGCAGCGTGCGGTACGCCGACAGGTCGACGTGGCCGGTCCGCTTGGCCACCGAGTCGGCCTTGGCGCGCGTGCGCTGCTCGGTCATCAGCGCGCGGAAGCCCGGCTCGTCGACCGAAAGCCCCTGCTCGGCGGCCATCTCCAGCGTCAGGTCGATAGGGAAGCCGTAGGTGTCGTGCAGCAGGAACGCGCGCGAGCCGGACAGCACCCCGCCGGCCTGCCGTGCCTCGGGCACGACGGTGTCGAAGACGGTCGCGCCCTTCGTCAGCGTCTCGAGGAACGCACCCTCCTCGGCCAGCGCCACCGTGCGGATGCGCCCGGCGTCGCTCACCAGCTCGGGGTACTGCGGGCCCATCGCGCCGATGCCCGCCTCCACCAGCTGCTCGACGGTGCGGTCGTGGGCACCGAGCAGGCGCATCGCGCGGACAGTGCGCCGCATGATCCGGCGCAGCACGTAGCCGCGTCCCTCGTTGGCCGGCGTCACGCCGTCGCCGATGAGCATCACGGCCGTGCGGGCGTGGTCGGCGACGACCCGGAGGCGCACGTCCGCGGCCGGGTCGGCGCCGTACGTCGTGCTGCTCAGGGCGGCCGCCCGCTCCAGGATCGCGCGGCTGGTGTCGATCTCGTAGAGGTTGTCCACGCCCTGCAGGACGGTGGCCATGCGCTCCAGGCCCATGCCGGTGTCGATGTTCTGCTGCGGCAGCGGACCGAGGATCGGGAAGTCGTAGCCACTGCCCTCCCCCCGCTCGGACTGCATGAACACCAGGTTCCAGACCTCGAGGAAGCGCTCGCTGTCGACGGCGGGCCCACCCTCCGGGCCGTACGCCGGACCGCGGTCGTAGAAGATCTCCGAGTCCGGCCCGCAGGGGCCGGGCACGCCCATGTGCCAGAAGTTGTCGGCCATCCCGAGCCGCTGGATGCGGCCGGCGGGCACGCCCTTGGCGCGCCACAGCGCCTCTGCCTCGTCGTCGTCCTGGTAGACGGTGACCCAGAGCCGGTTCTCCGGCAGGCCGTAACCGCCGCCCTGGACCGGCGTGAGCAGCAGCTCCCAGGCCAGGTCGATCGCGCCGGCCTTGAAGTAGTCGCCGAAGGAGAAGTTGCCCGCCATCTGGAAGAACGAGCCGTGCCGCGTGGTCTTGCCGACCTCGTCGATGTCGAGGGTGCGCACGCACTTCTGCACGCTGGTGGCGCGCTTCCACGGCGGCGCCGACTCGCCCAGGAAGTAGGGCTTGAAGGGCACCATGCCGGCGTTGACGAGCAGCAGCGTGGGGTCGTCGGCGATCAGCGACGCCGACGGCACCACGTCGTGGCCGCGCTCCGAGAAGTGCCGCAGGAAGCGGCTGTGGATCTCGGCCGACCTCACCGGACGCCGCCCTCCGGGACGTCCGGCGTCATGCCACCGGTGCGGCCGGGGTGCGCCTGGACCGGTGCGTCGACCACGTCGTGCGAGCCGTCCAGGCCGAGCGTGGTGCGCAGCTCGTCCTCCCGCTCCGCCATCGCGACCCGGATCTCGGCGGCCAGCTCGCGCAGCGTGTCGCCGAGCCCCCCGAACGAGCCGGCGATCCCGGACTGCACCCCGGCAGGCGTGAAGCGGCGCGCGGCCTGCGAGGCGCGTCGCACGACGATGACACCGACGCTCGCTCCCAGCGCGACGTAGAACAGCCGCCGGTTCACTGCCGCGGCCGCTTCTTGTCGGCCTTGAGCTCGGAGCGGACCCGCTTGTTCACATCGGCGGTGCGTCGCTTGCCGGCTGCCCGTCGTACGCCGTAGGAGAAGGCGGCCACCTTGATGACGGGGCTGCCGAGGGTGGCGGCGAACAGGCTGGTCAGGGCGCTGACGTTGCCGCTGATGGACTGCACGTTGGCGGTGATGGCGTCGACGCGGACGAGCTCCTCGTTGACGTGCGTGACGCTGGTCGTCACCTCCCCGAGCAGGGGCACCGTCTTGTCGCTGATGCCCGCGACGAGTCGCTGCGTCTCCTGCAGGACCTTGCCGAGCTTGATGAGCACGAGCCCGAGGAACGCCACGAGGACCACGAAGGCCACCGCCACGATGAGCCCTGCGACCTGTCCACCTGTCAGCACGGCGGCTGCTCCTTCACCTGATGAGGCACCTGATGAGGCGCCTGGTTGGGCGTCGTGCCGAGGGCTTGCAGCTCCTCGGGCGTGGGTGGTGCGGGCTTGCACCTGGGCCGGAAGCCGGTGGCGGCGTCGTCGGGGACCACTCCGCGGTCCCCGCGCAAGACTTCGCGCAGGCCCGCGAGCCGGTCACCGGCGACGCGCTCGACCCCCAGGTCGCCGGGCGAGTAGTACTCCCGCCCCACGACCGGGTCGGGCGCGTACTGCTGCGCCACGACCCTTCCCGGGAAGTCGTGAGGGTAGCGGTAGCCCTTCTGACCGGGCGAGGGGTTGCTGCCGTGGCCGAGCTTCGCCGCGCCGGGGTAGTGGCTGTCGCGCAGGTGCGGCGGGACCGTGCCGGTGCGGCCGGCCCGGATGTCGGCGACCGCTGTGTCGACGGCGGCGAGCACCGCGTTGCTCTTGGGGGCCAGCGCGAGGTGGATGACCGCCTGGGCCAGGTTGATCCGCGCCTCCGGCAGGCCGATCAGCTCCAGCGCCTGGGCGGCGGCGACGGCCACCTGCAGGCTGGCGGGGTCGGCCATGCCGATGTCCTCGCTGGCGCTCACCACCAGCCGCCGGGCGATGAAGCGCGGGTCCTCCCCCGCCTCCAGCATCCGGGCCAGGTAGTGCACCGAGGCGTCCACGTCCGACCCGCGGATCGACTTGATGAAGCCGCTGATGACGTCGTAGTGCTGGTCGCCGTCGCGGTCGTAGCGCACCGCGGCCCGGTCCACCGCCTGCTCCAGCACCTGCAGGCTGACGACGCCCGCCGGGGCGGCCGCCTCCAGCGCTGTCAGCGCCCGCCGCGCGTCTCCTCCGGCCAGCCGCACCAGGAAGTCCTCGGCCTCGGGCACCAGCGTCACGGTCCCGCCCAGCCCGCGCTGGTCCACGAGCGCCCGGCGTACGACGGCGAGCACGTCCTCGTCGGACAGCGGCTCGAGGGTGAGCAGCAGGGAGCGGCTGAGCAGGGGCGAGATGACGGAGAAGAAGGGGTTCTCGGTGGTGGCCGCGACGAGGGTGACCCAGCGGTTCTCGACCGCGGGCAGCAGCGCGTCCTGCTGGGTCTTGGAGAACCGGTGCACCTCGTCCACGAACAGCACCGTCTGCGCGCCGGTCTCGCCCAGCGACCGCCGGGCGTCGTCGATGATCTGCCGGACGTCCTTGACGCCCGCGGTCACCGCCGACAGCTCGCGGAACCGCCGCCTCGTGGACCGCGCGATGACCATCGCCAAGGTGGTCTTGCCGGTGCCGGGCGGTCCCCAGAGGATCACCGACAGCGGCGCGTCGCCCTCCACCAGGCGGCGCAGCGGGGCGCCGGGACCGAGGAGGTGCCGCTGGCCTACGACCTCGTCGAGGGTGCGCGGACGCAGCCGCACCGCCAGCGGAGCCACGCGGTCCTCGGCCGCCCGCTCGGCGGCGTCGAACAGGGACTCGGTCACGGCTGCGACCCTATGGCCGCCGGGTCGCCGCCGAGATGTGTGGGCGGCAGGAGTCCGGGGCGCGGCGGCGAAGAGGGCCGGGACACCTGGAGGCTCCTGTGCGCCGTACCGCCCTGATCGCCGTCCCTGCCGTCGCCCTCGCCGCCGGCGCCGCCACGCTCGCCCCGCCGGCTCTCGGTGCCGCTGATGCCGCGCCTGCCGGCGTCTCGTTCGGCGTACCGCGCATCGTGGACCCGATCCACGTCTACGGCGAGCCGGACATCGTGGTCAACCCGAAGACGGGAGCGGTGCACGCCAGCGGCCCGCAGGGCACCGGCACGCAGCGCTCGATCTACAACATCTCGGTCGACGGCGGCGACTCCTACCGCATCGTGCAGAACCTCCCGGAGAGCACCGACCGGGCCGCCCAGACCAGTGCGGGTGTCCCGACCAAGAGCGCGCTCGGCCCGGGCGGCGGCGACACCGAGATCCAGATCGCACACAACGGCCGGGCCTTCTTCAACGACCTCGCCGCGCTGACCAGCTTCACCGCGGTCACCACCACCGACGACGGCAAGACGACCTCCGTCGCCAACCCGCTGGCGATCCCGAAGCCGCTCGGCGACCGGCAGTGGATGGCGCTGTACGACCCGCAGAAGTCCGACCAGACCGTCTCGCCGTACAAGGGCCCGGTGCCGCTGAATTACATGGAGTACGACAACCTGGTCGTCGGTGACAGCGTCGCGCTGTCCGACGACGGCGTTGACTACAGCCGCAGCGCCGGTGAGTACGCCGACGACGGGAAGCACCAGGTCAACAACGGCGTCCCGGTGCTCGACCAGCACACCGGCAAGTTCCTCGGACTCACCACGGCCACCTCGGGCCGGCACGACCTGGCGCTGTTCGTCGGCGTGCCGACCAAGGACGGGACGTTGGCTCCGACCGCTCCGGCGGGGACCACCGACCCCAAGTTCAGCCACTACCACGACATCGCGCTGGGGCTCAAGGGCAGCCCGGAGACACTGTTCCCGGTACTCGCCCAGGACGGCGCCCGCAACCTCTACGCGGTGTGGATCGACGACAGCACCTACCAGGTGTACTACTCCTGGACGCGGCCCGGCGCGGACAACGAGTGGAATCACTGGACCAAGCCGCGTGCGATCAACCGCCCACCCGGCAACGTCAACGTCTTCCCCTGGGTCGCCGCGGGAAAGGCGCCAGGCGTCATCGACGTCGCGTGGTACGGCACCGACAAGACGCTCGGCCAACTCGGGAAGGAAGGCCCGAGCGCCAAGAAGGGCCAGACCTGGCAGCTGTTCTTCGCCCAGGTGACCAACGCCGCCAGCACGTCGCCGCGGATCGACCAGGTCGTCGCGGCACCACACCCCATGCACTTCAACGACATCTGCCTGCTGGGCTCAGCCTGCATTGCAGGGGCCGGCAACCGCAACCAGGCCGACTTCTTCAAGGTCGCGGTCGACCCGCTCACCGGGCGGGCCCGGATCATCTACACCGACTCGTCCAACGGGCTCTCCCAGGCCGGCAGCTCGGACAGCCCGGCCGACCACCAGGGCGCGGCGCTGGACACCGTCGTCACCCAGCGCACCGGCGTGAACGCCAACACCGGCGAGCCGCTGGTGGCCGACGAGTCGACGGCGCCCGTGGCAGGCATCACCGACCCGAAGGGTGACGCGCTGTTCAAGCCGCTGGGCGGTGACAACGTGCCGGGCGCCGACATCACGGCCCTGTCCGTGCGCCGCTCCGGCTCCGACCTCGTCGCCACCGTCAAGACCGCCGCGCCCCTCGGCGAGGCCGCGGTGGCCGCCAAGACACCGACGGCGCAGGCGGTGGTGCGCTTCCAGCTGGGTAACACGCTGTACTTCGTCGCCGCCGAGGCGGACGCGGCGACCGGTGCGACCAGCTACTACGGCGGCAAGACCGACAGCGTCGACCTCTGCTCGGTGTCGGGCTGCAAGCCCAACTACCTGACCTACAACGCCGCCCCCAACGCCGGCGTGGTCGCGGGTGTCGGGACCGTCAAGGACAACCGCTACGAGATCCGGGTACCGCTGTCGGCGCTGGGCAACCCGAAGGACACCAGCCTGCTCGAGGAGGTCATGGGCTTCGTGGTGGCCTCGCCGACGACGGGCGTGGTGCCGCAGAACAACGGCGCCGACTTCGCCGACATCGCGCCGCTGCAGCTCGAGGGCACGAAGACGTTCAACACGACCTTCGCGACCTCCTCGAAGAAGGCGGCGGGAGGCGGCGCAACCACGAGCCCGACGACCGGCAGCTCCGGCGGTAGCCAGGGCGCCTCTGGCTCGGGTTCCGGCTCAGGTTCCGGCTCAGGTTCCGGCTCCAGGGCCGGCGCCGGGACGTCGGCCTCGGTCGGGCGATCACTCGCGAGCACCGGCCTGGCCACCCTGGTTCCGGTCGTCGCACTGGTGCTCGTCGGGACGGGTCTGCTGGTGGCTCGGCGCCGCCGCCACCAGGCCTGACCGACCCGGCCGCGCCGGCGTTCTGCGCCGACGCAGGCCCACTAGGTTGGTCCTCGCCATGGCGCTCACCTCCCTCAGCTCGGCCGCGGAGGTGCTGGTGGCCACCGGCCACGACCCGTTCGCGCGCGGCTCGCTGCGGCGCCCGCTGGCCCGCGGCTGGGTGGGGCACGGCGCGACGGCCTGGATGGGCGTCGACGCCGAGGAGCGCTCGAGCTACCTGAGCACGCAGGGCGCACCGGCCTCGGTCGGCGCGCTGCTCGGCGAGCTCCTGCCCGAGCTGCCGAGCGGTGCCCGCGTCACGGTGCCGCGCGGCACGCCCAGCCACCTACCGGCCTGGGTCGGGCTGGACGGCACCGACTGGGACTTCCGCTGGACCGACGTACCTCCGCCGGAGCAGGCCCACGAGCAGCGGGTCGAGCCGGTCGACGACGCGGACGGCGGCATCACCGGGCTCCTGCGCGCGAGCAGTCCCCGGGCCTCCGCCCAGCCCGGCACCCCCGGAGTAAGCCGTTGGGTCGGCATCCGGTCCGGCGAGGACCTGCTGGCCTGCGCCGCCGACACCAGCTCGGCGACCGGCGTCGGCCACCTGTCCTCCATCGCGGTCGCGCCGACCGCCCGCGGGCAGGGCCTCGGGCGGGCCGTGACAGCCGCCCTCACCCGCCGGCTGCTCGACGACGGCTGCGAGGTCGTGACCCTCGGCATGTACGCCGACAACACCGCCGGCCGGGCCCTCTACGACGGGCTGGGCTTCCGCGACGAGCACCGCTTCACCAGTGGCCCGCTGATCGTCCGCAGCCGCTGGTAGCCGCGGCAGGCCATCCCGCGTGGCCGCAGACCGATCCGTGACCGGCTGGGGTGCGCAGCCTGCACCCAACGTGATCCACTTCCCCGCGCTGGACCTCCGGTCCGAGCGTGGGAGCCCCCGCCGACGATCACGTTGGGTGCAGCCCGGACACCCCGAAGGTCGCCAGCTGGCTGCCCGCATGCCCGCGGCGACTGCCGCCCGGCCCACGAACCCTGAAGCTCGGGCAGCTCGCCTGCGGCGGAGTCCACGTCCGAGAGCCGGGCGGCGTCAGGCCGCTCCGAGCGGCCGCCGACCGATCCGTGAACGGCCGGGGTGCGCAGCCTGCACCCAACGTGATCCACTTCCCCGCGCCGGGCCGCCGGTCCGAGCGTGGGAGCCGCCCGCCGACGATCACGTCGTGTGCAGCCCGGACACCGCAGACGGCAAAGGGCGGCACGGCCGGCCGTGTGCCGCCCGACCCTCCTCGGCGGCCCTCCGCGGTGGACGCTTGAAGGGACGCCACGCCGACGCGGCGGCCCCGCAAGAGACCACCACCCCGACCCGAAGCCGCCGCTCAGGCGTCCGGCGCGACCTCGCCCGCCGGCCGCGACGGCAACGGCGCCGTTCCCGCGCCCGAGGGCGGGGCCGCGTCCACCCCGGCGTCCTTGCGCTGCTCGGCCGTGATGGGCGTCGGCGCGCCCGTGAGGGGGTCGCTGCCGCCGCCGGTCTTGGGGAAGGCGATCACCTCGCGGATCGACTCCGTGCCGGCGACCATCGCCGCGACCCGGTCCAGCCCGAAGGCGATCCCGCCGTGCGGCGGCGGCCCGTACTGGAACGCCTCCAGCAGGAAGCCGAACTTGTCGGCGGCCTGCTCCGGGCTCAGCCCGATCACGTCGAAGACCCGCCGCTGCACCTCGGCCTGGTGGATGCGGATCGAGCCGCCGCCGAGCTCGTTGCCGTTGAGCACGAGGTCGTAGGCCCGTGCCGGCACGTCCTCCGGGTCGCTGTCGAAGCTGTCCAGGTGCGACAGGGCCGGCGCCGTGAACGGGTGGTGCACAGCCGTCCAGCCGCCGTCGTCGGTGGGCTCGAACATCGGGAAGTCGGTGACCCACAGGAACTCCCACCGGCTGTCGTCCATCAGCCCGAGCCGGCGGCCGACCTCCAGCCGGGTGGCTCCGAGCAGCGCCAGCGCCTCCGGGCGTGGCCCGGCGGCGAAGAACGCGCAGTCCCCCTGCGCCGCGCCGACCGCCTCGCGCAACCCCTCCTGCTCTGCCGGCGACAGGTTCTTGGCGACCGGCCCGCCGAGCGACCCGTCGGAGCCGAACACGACGTAGGCCAGCCCGCGTGCGCCCCGCTGACGGGCCCAGTCCTGCCAGGCGTCGAACTGCCTGCGGGCCTGCGCCCCTCCGCCCGGCATCACCACCGCGCCGACATGTGGCGCCTGGAACACCCGGAACGGCGTGTCCGAGAAGTACGACGTCACGTCGACCAGCTCGAGCCCGAAGCGCACGTCGGGCCGGTCCACCCCGAACCGGCGCATCGCCTCGTCGTACGTCAGGCGCGGGAACGGGACGGGCAGCGCGACGCCCAGGACGTCGGCCCAGATGCGCGCGACGAGCGCCTCGGTCAACGCATAGACGTCCTCCTCGTCCAGGAAGCTCATCTCGATGTCGAGCTGGGTGAACTCCGGCTGCCGGTCGGCGCGGAAGTCCTCGTCGCGGTAGCAGCGGGCGATCTGGTAGTAGCGCTCCATGCCGGCGACCATCAGCAGCTGCTTGAACAGCTGGGGCGACTGCGGCAGGGCGTACCAGGTGCCGGGCTGCAGGCGCACCGGCACCAGGAAGTCGCGCGCCCCCTCAGGCGTGGAGCGGGTCAGGGTCGGCGTCTCGATCTCCAGGAAGTCACGCTCGTCCATGACGGCCCGGATCGCCTTGGTGATGCGCGAGCGGGTCTTGAGCACGTGCGCCGGACCGGCCCGCCGCAGGTCGAGGTAGCGGTACTTGAGCCGGGTCTCCTCCCCCACCGGCGACTCCTCGTCCACCGGGAAGGGCAGCGGCGCGGAGCTGGAGAGCACCTCCACCCCCGACGCCGCCACCTCGATGTCGCCCGTGTCCATCGCCGGGTTTGCGCTGCCCTCCGGCCGCACCCGCACCTCGCCGGTCACCAGGACGCAGAACTCGCTGCGCAGCTCGTGCGCGGCGTCCGAGCGCACCACGACCTGCACCACGCCGGTGCCGTCCCGCAGGTCCAGGAAGGCCACCCCGCCGTGGTCGCGCCGCCGGGCCACCCAGCCGGCCAGCCGGACGGTCTGGCCGGCGTGCTGCCCGCGCAAGGTCCCGGCCTCGTGCGTGCGGATCACAGCTTGCCCTCCAAGGTGGTCACGAGCTCCTCCAGCGGTACGGCGACCTGCCCGCCGTCGCGCAGGTCCTTCACCTGGGCCACGCCGGCCTGCAGGTCGCGGTCGCCGAGCACCACGGCGTACGTCGCCCCGCTGCGGTCGGCGGCCCTCATGGCGCCCTTCATCCCGCGGTCGCCGTAGGCCAGGTCGGCCGCGAGGCCGGCGCGCCGCAGCCCGGCCAGCAGCAGCACCGCCCGTTCCTTGGCCGTCGCGCCCAGCGGCACCAGGAACACCTGGCAGCCGACCGCACCGGCAGGCTCGATGCCCTCGGCCTGCAGCGCCAGGACGGTCCGGTCGACGCCGAGCGCCCAGCCGATCCCGGCCAGCGGCGGACCGCCGACCTCCTCCGACAACCCGTCGTAGCGGCCGCCGCCGCCCACCGCGGACTGCGCGCCGAGCCCGTCGTGCTGGAACTCGAAGGTGGTGCGCGTGTAGTAGTCCAGCCCGCGCACCAGCGTCGGCGCGTCCTCCCAGACCACGCCGAGCCGGTCGAGCAGCCCGGTCACGCGGGCGTGGTGCTCACGGCAGCCGGCGCAGAGCAGGTCGCGGGCCAGCGGCGCGCCGGCCAGCTGGGCCTGCACCTCCGGCCGCTTGTCGTCGAGCACCCGCAGCGGGTTGACCTCGACCCGGGCCCGGGTGTCGGCGTCCAGGTCGAGCCCGCGCAGGAAAGCGCGCAGCGCCTCGCGGTACGCCGGCCGGCAGGCCGCGTCGCCGAGGGTGTTCAGCAGCAGCCGTACGCCGGTCAGGCCGAGGCCGGCGTAGGCCTGCACGGCCAGCCAGACCACCTCGGCGTCCAGCGCCGGGTCGTCGCTGCCGAGCGCCTCCAGACCGACCTGGGAGAAGTGCCGGTAGCGGCCGGCCTGCGGGCGCTCGTAGCGGAAGTAGGACCCGGAGTACCACAGCTTGACCGGCAGCTGGCCCTTGTGCAGCCCGCCCTCGAGCGCTGCGCGCAGCACGCCGGCGGTGCCCTCGGGACGCAGCGTCAGGGACCGGCCGCCCCGGTCGTCGAAGGTGTACATCTCCTTGGTCACCACGTCGGTGGAGGCGCCCACCCCGCGTGCGAACAGCGCCGTGTCCTCGAACAGGGGGGTCTCGGTGTAGCCGTAGCCGGCCAGCCGGGCCGGGGCGGCGAGCCCGGCGCGCACCTCCAGGAACGCCTCGGCCCGCGGCGGGAGCAGGTCGTAGGTGCCCTTGGGGGCGGTGAAGTCCACTCAGAGACCCCGGGCGGGCGGTGCCGGCGCCAGCTCCTGCAGGTAGGGGTTGGTGCCGCGCTCGCGCTCGATGGTCGTCGCCGGCCCGTGCCCGGGCAGCACGACGGTCTGGTCGGACATCGGCAGCACGACGCGGGCCAGCGACGCCAGCATCTGGGCCGTGTCGCCACCGGGCAGGTCGGTGCGCCCGATCGATCCGGCGAACAGCAGGTCGCCCGAGAAGACCAGCGGCCCACCCGCCTCGCTGTCGCTCTCCTCACCGGCCGTGGAGAAGATGATCGAGCCGGGGGTGTGCCCGGGCGTGAGGTCGACCTGCAGACGCAGCCCAGCAAGCTGCAGCGGACCGGCCTCGGGCAGCTCCACGACGTCGGCGGGCTCGGTGAACACCAGGCCGCCGAGCAGCTGCTGGCCGACCCCGAGCGACAGCCCCTTGGCGGGGTCGCTGAGCAGGTCGCGGTCCGCCGGGTGGACGTACGCCGGCACGTCGTGGGCGCCGCACACCGGGACGACCGACCACATGTGGTCGATGTGGCCGTGCGTGAGCAGCACCGCGACGGGCTGCAGCCGGTGCTCGCGCAGCAGGTCCTCGACGCCCTGGGTGGCGTCCTGCCCAGGGTCGATCACCACGCACTGCTCGCCGGGTGCCGGCGCGACGACGTAGCAGTTGGTCCCGAACGAGCCGGCCGGGAACCCGCGGACCAGCACGGCTCGTCGTCCTTTCGTCGTACGTCGGCAGCGTTCTTGGACCCTACCGGCGGGGCACCGCCCGGCTCGAACCGGTTTGCCTAGACTCCGGCGACGCAGCAGGACCACAAGTGCCAACACCAGATCAGATGGAGGAACCAGGCGTGGCCAGCAACAAGCGCGAGAGGGAGCTGGCCCGGATGCGGGCCGAGCGGCAGGCAGCCCGCCGTGCCGCCGCGGCCGCCCGCCGGCGCCAGCGCAACGCGGTGATCGCGTCGGTCGTGGCGGTCGTGCTCGTGGTCGGTGCGATCGCCGCGCTGGTGCTGGTCCGCAAGGGCGACAAGGCCAAGACCACCGCCTCCCCGGGGACGTCCCAGAGCCCGACGCCGGGCGCGTCGGCTTCGCCGGTGGCCGCCGGGCCATGCACCTACACACCGGACCAGGCCGCGGCCAAGCCCGCGCCGGTGCCACCGGCTGTCCCCCCGGACAAGGGCAAGCGAGTGACCGCAGTGCTCACCACCAACCGCGGCGAGATCGACATCGCGCTGGACACCACAAAGGCGCCGTGCACGGCCAACAGCTTCATCTCCCTCGCCAAGGCCAAGTTCTACAACGCGACGCCGTGCCCGCGTGTCGTGACCAAGGGCATCTTCGTGCTGCAGTGCGGCGACCCGACCGGCACCGGCAGCGGCGGCCCGGGCTACAAGTTCGCGGACGAGAACCTGGCCGGGGCGACGTACAAGAAGGGCACGGTGGCGATGGCCAACGGCGGCCCGGGTACCAACGGAAGCCAGTTCTTCCTGGTCTACAAGGACACGCCGCTGCCGCCGCAGTACACGCCGTTCGGGACCATGACCAAGGGCGTCGACGTGGTGGCGAAGGTGGCCGCCGCCGGCGACGACGGCTCCAACCAGGCCGGCGGCGGCAAGCCCAAGCTGCCCGTGCAGATCACCTCGGTGACCGTCAAGGCCGGCTGAGCGCCGCCCGGCGCGGTCAGGTGCCCGCCGTACCGCCCAAGGGTCCGCCGTACGCCGGAAGGTCGGGTCGGATCGGGGCGACGGGCGCTAGGAGGTGACGCGGTAGGCGTCGTACACGGCCTCGACGGCCCGCACCTGGGTCAGCAGGTGGCCCAGGTGCTTCGGGTCGCCCATCTCGAAGGTGAAGCGCGAGACGGCGACGCGGTCGCGGGTCGTGGTCACCGTCGCGGACAGGATGCTGACGTGGGCGTCGGACAGCATCCGGGTGACGTCGGAGAGCAGTCGGGTGCGGTCCAGCGCCTCCACCTGGATCGCGACGAGGAACATCGAGCCGGCCGTCGGGGCCCACTCGACCTCCACGACCCGGTCCTGGTCGGCGAGCAGGGCAGTCGCGTTGACGCAGTCCTTGCGGTGCACCGAGACGCCGCGGCCGCGGGTCACGAAGCCGACCACCTCGTCGCCGGGCACGGGCGTGCAGCAGCGAGCCAGCTTGACCCACACGTCGGTGACGCCCTTGACCACGATGCCAGGGTCGTTGGTCGGCCGCGGCCGGTGCCGGGGCTTGGTCGGCACGGCCGTCTCGGCGAGGTCCTCGGTGGCACCCTCGGAGCCACCGAGCGCCTGCACCACCCGCGACACGACGGACTGCGCCGACACCTCGCCCTGGCCGACGGCCGCGTAGAGCGCGGTGACGTCGGTCATCCGCATCTCCTTGACCACGCTGAGCAGCGCGTCGCCGCCGAGCAGCCGCTGCAGCGGCAGTCCTTGCTTGCGCATCGCCCTGGTGAGGGCCTCCTTGCCGCCCTCGACGGCGTCCTCGCGACGCTCCTTGGCGAACCACTGCCGGATCTTGTTGCGGGCCCGCGGGCTCCGGACGAACTGCAGCCAGTCCTGCGACGGGTGTGCGCTCTCGGCCTTGCTGGTGAAGATCTCGACGACGTCGCCGTTGTCCAGCGTCGACTCCAGCGGCACCAGGCGGCCGTTGACGCGGGCGCCGATGCAGCGGTGGCCCACCTCGGTGTGCACGGCGTAGCCGAAGTCGACCGGCGTGGAGCCCGTCGGCAGCGCCAGCACGTCGCCCTGCGGGGTGAAGACGAACACCTCGGTCTGGTGCAGGTCGAAGCGCAGCGAGTCGAGGAAGTCGTCGGGGTCGCTGGCCTCCTTCTGCCAGTCCAGCAGCTGACGCAGCCAGGTCATGTCGTCGCCCTTGACCGGCACCCGCTGGCCGTCGGCGCTGCCGCCCTCCTTGTACCTCCAGTGCGCCGCGATGCCGTACTCCGCGCGCCGGTGCATCTCGAAGGTGCGGATCTGCATCTCGACCGGCTTGCCCTCGGGCCCGATGACGCTCGTGTGCAGCGACTGGTACATGTTGAACTTCGGCATCGCGATGTAGTCCTTGAAGCGCCCCGGTACCGGCTGCCACAGGGCGTGGATCGTGCCCAGCGCGGCGTAGCAGTCCCGGACGCTGTCGACCAGCACGCGGATGCCGACGAGGTCGTAGATGTCGGTGAAGTCGCGCCCCCGCACGATCATCTTCTGGTAGATCGAGTAGTAGTGCTTGGGCCGTCCGGTGACACTCGCCTTGATCTTGGCTGCCTTGAGGTCGGTCGAGACCTTCTCGGTGACCTGGGTGAGCTGGGTGTCGCGCGACGGGGCCCGGTCGGCGACGAGACGCACGATCTCGTCGTACCTCTTGGGGTAGAGGGTCGCGAAGGCGAGGTCCTCCAGCTCCCACTTGATCGTGTTCATGCCGAGGCGGTGGGCCAGCGGAGCCAGGATCTCCAGCGTCTCGCGGGCGATCCGCTCCTGCTTGTCCAGCGGCAGGTAGCGCAGCGTGCGCATGTTGTGCAGCCGGTCGGCGAGCTTGATGACGAGCACGCGGGGGTCGCGGGCCATCGCGACCACCATCTTGCGGATGGTCTCGGCCTTGGCCGCGTCGCCCATCTTGACCTTGTCGATCTTGGTCACACCGTCGACGAGATGGGCCACGTCCTCGCCGAAGTCGGCCCGCAGGCGCTCCAGCGGGTAGCCGGTGTCCTCGACCGTGTCGTGCAGCAGCGCGGCCACCAGCGTGGTGGTGTCCATGCCCAGCTCGGCCAGGATCGTCGTCACCGCGAGCGGATGGGTGATGTAGGGGTCGCCGCTGCGCCGGCGCTGCCCGTCGTGGGACTGCTCGGCCTGCTCGTAGGCCCGCTGCACGACCCGCAGGTCGGCCTTGGGGTGGGCCGCGCGGATGGTCCGCGCCAGCGGCTCCAGCACCGGCGGCAGCCCACCGGGCTTGGCCGAGGTCAGCCGCGCCAGCCGGGCCCGCACCCGCCGGCCCGAGGGCGGCCCGTTGTCGCCCTCGTCCGTCACCCGCGGACCGGGCTTGGCAGCAGTTCCAGGACGTACGCCGGCCGGCGCGTCTGCTGCGGGTATCGGGGTGAGCGGCGGCGCGATCTCCTGCGCGCCGGTGCCGGTGGCCGCCCCGGACTGCTCAGGGCGCGCGCCTGCCGGCTCCGACGCTGCGGGCGTCGGGGCGTCCTTGGTCGGCGCGCCGGTCACGACCGGGGTGACGTCTGAGGCCACGGGCGGCTCCTCTGGGTCAGGTCCCAGTGTAGGAGCCGTCAGCCCGGGGTCCTCCGCAACCGCCGGACCGGCCGGATCAGTAGGTCAGCAGGGTGTGCACGTCGACGCCGGGCAGCGCGTCACGCCCGTGCAGGAAGGACAGCTCGAGCAGCACCGACAGCCCGACCGGCTCGGCGCCGGCTGCCTCGACGAGGCGCAGGGCGGCGGCCGCCGTCCCGCCGGTCGCGAGGACGTCGTCGACCACGAGCACGCGGTCACCAGGGGTGAACGCCTCGCGGTGGACCTGCAGGACGTCGGCGCCGTACTCCAGGGAGTAGGGCGTCTCGTGGGTCTCCAGCGGCAGCTTGCCCGGCTTGCGCACCGGCACGAAGCCGGCGCCGAAGTGGTAGGCGACGGGCGCGGCCAGGATGAAGCCGCGGGCCTCGATGCCCACCACCTTGTCGACGGTCCCGCGCCCGTGGTGAGCGACGATGGCGTCGACGGCCGCGGCGAACGCGACGTGGTCGGCCAGCAGCGGCGAGATGTCCTTGAAGACAGTCCCGGGCGTCGGGAAGTCAGGGACGTCGACGATGCGCGCCCGCAGCAGGCCGGACAGGTCGTGCGCGGCCACCGGTCAGCGCTTGCGCTTGCCGGCCGGGCGACCGGGCCGGCCGCCCTTGCTCTTGCTCTTGCGCGCCTGCTGGCCGCCGGCCGGCCGGCGCTGGCCGCTTCCGGCGCCAGCGGCGCTCGCGGCGCCCCCGCCCGCCATCGGCGGGTTGACCGCGACCGAGCCTCCCGTGCGGCCCGGGCCGTTCCCGCCCGGGGCTGACCCGTCGTCGGGGTCGAGGACGGCGGTGCTGCCCGCCGTCGCCGGCTGCGGGGAGCCGGCGGCTCGGGCCGCGGCCCGCTGCGAGAACCGGCTCGTGCCCGCCTTCGCCCCGACGCCGGCCCGGCGCGCCAGCACGCGTGCGGTCAGCGCCTTGTACTGCGGCTCTCGCTCCTTGAGGTCTACCAGCAGCGGCGTGGCGAGGAACAGCGAGCTGTAGGCGCCGGACGCCAGCCCCACGAACAGCGCGAGCGAGAGCTCCTCCAGCGTGCCGGCGCCGAGCAGGAAGGCACCGACGAACAGCAGGCCGGAGACCGGCAGCAGCGCGATCAGGCTGGTGTTGATGGAGCGCATGAACGTCTGGTTGACCGCGAGCTCGGCGGCCTCGCCGTACGTCGATCGGCTCGTGCCCGCCAGGCCCTTGGTGTTCTCCTCGACCTTGTCGAACACCACGATCGTGTCGTACAGCGAGTAGCCCAGCACCGTGAGCAGCGCGATGACGGTGGACGGGGTCACCACGAACTGCGTGATCGAGTAGATCCCGGCCGCGAGGATCAGGTCGTGGATGAGCGCGATGATCGCCGCCGCCGCCATCTTGGGCTCGAAGCGCAGCGAGATGTAGATGATGACCGCGATGAGGAAGCCGAGCAGGCCCTGCAGCGCCTTCTTGGTGATCTGCTGGCCCCACGCCGGCCCGACGTTGGACGGGCTGATCTGGTCCGGGGAGATCCCCCACTTGCCGGCGATGCCGGTGATGACCCGCTGGCTCTTGGCCTCGTCGAGGCTCTCGGTCTGCACCCGCAGGTCGGTGGCGCCGCCTCGTCCGATGGTCTGCACCGTCGGCTCGGCGACGCCGAGCTCGCCCTGGAAGTAGCTGCGCGTCTCCGCGACGGAGATGCCCTTGGACGGCCACTGGAAGGTGGCGCCGCCGCGGAACTCCGTGCCGAAGTTGAAGCCGCGCAGCAGCATGCTGGCCAGGCAGATCAGGACCAGCACGATCGAGACCGCGTAGAAGGTCCGCTTGTTCGAGATGAGCGGGAACTCCGTCTCGCCGCGGTAGAGCCGGGTGCCGAGCCCCATGTCAGGCCTCCGTCGTCGTCATCGCAGCAGCAGGGGCACGCGCCGGCCTGGTGGAAGCCCGCCCGGTGACCGGCGCGCCTCCGCCGGGGCCGGTGAAGCCGGTGAGCTTGGTGCTGGAGAACCAGCGGAACCGCGAGAGGTAGGACAGCAGCGGCCGGGTGAACAGGAAGACCACCACCACGTCGAGCAGCGTGGAAAGCCCGAGGGTGAAGGCGAAACCGCGCACCCCGCCGACCGACAGGAAGTACAGGATGATCGCGGCCAGGAAGGACACCGTGTCGGCGGACAGGATCGTGCGCCGGGCCCGCACCCAGGACCGGTCCACCGCGCTGCGCGGGGTGCGGCCCTCGCGGATCTCGTCCTTGAGCCGCTCGAAGAACACCACGAACGAGTCGGCGGTGATGCCGACCGCGACGATGAATCCGGCGATGCCGGCCAGCGACAGCGCGAAGCCGATCTGCTTGCCGAGGATGACCACGCTGGCGTAGGTCAGCACGCCCGACACCAGCAGCGAGGCGATGGTCACGAAGCCGAGGGCGCGGTAGTACAGCAGCGAGTAGATGACGACGGCGATCAGCCCGAGCCCGCCGGCGAGCAGCCCCGAGCCCAGCTGGTCCTTGCCCAGCGTCGGGGAGATGACCTGGGTCTCTGAGCGCACGAAGGTGAGCGGCAGCGCGCCGTACTTGAGGGTGTTGGCCAGGCTGGTGGAGGAGGCCTGGGTGAAGCTGCCGGTGATCTGGGCCTGGCTGTCGATCCGCTCGTTGATCGTCGGCGCGGACAGCACCAGGCCGTCGAGCACGATGGCGACCTGCTTGCCGGTGGTGCGCACGGTCAGGTCGGTGAACTTCTTCTGGCCCTCACCGGTGAAGTTGACCAGCACCTGCCACTGGGTGCCGGTCTGCTGGTCGAGGCTGGCGGTCGCCCCCTTGACGTCCGTGCCGACCACCGGGGCGGCCGCAAGGTGGTACTTGGTGCCGCCGTCGTCCGCGCAGGCCAGGATCTGCTGCTCGGGCTTGTCGTTCACCCCGCCCAGGCGAGCCGCCTGCTGGGTGCAGTCGAGGGCCGCGAAGGCCGCCGCGCTGTAGACGTCGCCGGAGCGCGGGCCGGTGTAGGCGCCCGGTGCAGTGCCGGGTGCGGGCGTCCCGGCCGGCGGGCTGGGGACCGGCGCCAGGCTGGGGGCCGGGCTGGGGGCCGCTGCGCTGGCCGCCGGACTGGCAGCCCGGCTGGCTGCCCGACTGGCTGCCCGACTGGGGGCAGCGCCCGCCGGTGGCACCGGTTGGGGTGTGCCGGCCGCATGCGCGAGCCCTTCCGGTACCGGGCGCCCCCGCGGGGAAGCGGTCGGTACGGGCTTCACCACTGCCGAACCGGTAGGACGTGGCGATGTCCCCCGGGACGGGGTGGCGCCGGGCTTGCTCGGGACCGCCGTCGGGACACCTGTCGGGAAGCCCGTCGGCTGCGGAGCCGCCGCTCCTGGACCGCCGGGCGCCTGGTCGAGCACCTCGCGGAAGCGCAGCTGGGCCGTCGTCGCGAGGGACTGCAGCGAGCTCGACGTACCGCCCGGGACCGACACCACGATGTTCGGCCCCTGCGTGACGACTTCGGCCTCCGCCACGCCCAGGCCGTTGACCCGCCGCTGGATGATGTCGACAGCGGTGTTCAGCTGGCTCTGCGCGGGTGGCTGCCCCGCGTCGGTCTTGGGAGACAGGATCACGCTCGCCCCACCCTGCAGGTCGAGGCCCAGCTTGGGGGTCAGCGCCTTGCTTCCGGGGCCGCCGAGCAGCACCGCGGCGTAGAGCGCCACGAGCAGCAGCGCGAGCGACCCCAGGTAGCGGCCGACGTGCAGCTGCCCGCGGGTCTGGGCTGGTCGTGCCACGGGCAGGTTCTCCTCTCTGGGCCGGCTCGCTGGTCCGGCGGCGGGCATCGGGTCGTTCTCGCTCGCTCCGCACGCTGCACCGGCGCCGCGCGGTCAGTCCAGTATCGCCCTGACCGTCAGCGCGCCGGCCATGGTGGCGACGGCCAGTATCGCGAAGGCCATCATCGCGAGGGTCAGGGCGACGACGACCCGGCCTCGTCCGGGCCGGCACCCGGGGGCGCATCCGGGTCGGCGTCGGGGGTCGGCGCCAGGACACGCACGACGGCGCCCGCCTCGCAGCTGACCTCGACGCCTGGCGCCACCTCCAGGCGCAGCAGGCCGCCGTCCACGGCGGTGACCCTCCCGTGCAGACCGCCGGTGGTCACCACCTCGGCGCCGACCTGCACCGACTGCTGCACGCTCTGGGCCTGACGCACCCGTCGCCGCTGCGGACGCAGCACCAGCAGGTAGAACCCCACCAGCAGCAGGAGCAAGAAGATCACCTGTACGCCGCCGGCCGAGCTGCGCACGCTGCGGCACTCCTCGAGTCGTCGGACCGGTGGTCAGGAAGGGGCAACCCTACCCAGCCGACCCCCCTACGTGGCCGGCGCTGTCCAGAACGGCCGACCGGGCCGACCGGTTCCGTCGCGGGTGCCACCTCGGCACCCGGACGAGGACTCAGGAGGCGGCGTCGTCCAACGTCAGCGGCAGGACGTCGACCGGTCCCGGCGGGCGTACGCCGAGGTGCCGCCAGGCGGCCGGCGTCGCCACCCGCCCGCGAGGGGTGCGCAGCACCAGCCCGGACCGGACCAGGAACGGCTCGGCGACCTCCTCGACGGTCTCCGGCTCCTCCGACACGGCCACCGCGAGGGTGGACAGGCCGACAGGGCCGCCCCCGAACCGGCGTACCAGCGCGTCCAGGACGGCCCGGTCGAGCCGGTCCAGGCCCAGCTCGTCCACGTCGTAGACCGCGAGGGCGTTCCGGGCGACGTCCAGGCTCACCACCCCGTCGGCCCGGACCTCGGCGAAGTCACGGACCCGACGCAGCAGGCGGTTGGCGATGCGGGGCGTCCCGCGCGAGCGGCCGGCCACCTCCCTGGCGGCGTTCGGCTCAAGGCTCACGCCGAGCAGCCCCGCACTGCGGGCGAGGACCCGCTCGAGCTCGGCCGGGGTGTAGGGCTCCATGTGGGCCGTGAAGCCGAACCGGTCGCGCAGCGGCCCGGTCAGCAGCCCGGAGCGGGTGGTGGCGCCCACGAGCGTGAACGGCGCGACCTCGAGGGGGATCGCGGTCGCGCCCGGGCCTTTGCCGACGACCACGTCGACCCGGAAGTCCTCCATGGCGACGTAGAGCAGCTCCTCGGCCGGCCTGGCGATGCGGTGCACCTCGTCGATGAACAGCACCTCGCCCTCCGCGAGGCTGGACACGAGGGCCGCCAGGTCACCGGCCCGCTCGAGGGCGGGCCCGCTGGTGACCCGGATGCCGGTGCCCAGCTCAGCCGCGATGATCATGGCCAGGGACGTCTTGCCGAGCCCGGGGGCGCCGGACAGGAGCATGTGGTCCGGCGGCCGGCCGCGCCGGCGCGCGCTCTCCAGGACCAGCTGGAGCTGCTCGCGCACCCGCTCCTGCCCGACGAACTCCTTCAGCCGGCGCGGCCGCAGGGACAGCTCCGCCCGCCGCTCGTCGTCGTCCGCCACGGGCCGCGAGAGCCCGGACAGGTCCTCCGTGCCCCCGTGCGGGCCGCGGTCCGGCTCGTGCCTGCGGTCCAGCTCCAGGGCCTCCCGCCGGGCCAGGTCGTCCTCCCCTCGCGGTCCGGTCACAGCCGGCTCACCGGCCTTTGCCGAGCAGGGCCAACGCATCGCGCAGCAGCGCCGGGACATCAGCCTCGGTGGCGCCCGGATGGCCGGCGGCCACCGCCGCCACGGCCTCGTCGGACTGCGCAGGGGTATAGCCCAGGCCCACCAGTGCCTGCGACAGCGTGTCGCGCCAGCCGGACCGGCCACCCGCCGGAGCGGCAGCGGCCGGCAGGCCGGCCTTGTCGCGCAGCTCGAGCACCAGCCGCTGCGCACCCTTGCGGCCGATGCCGGGCACCAGGGTGAGTGCCGCGAGGTCCTCGGTGGCGAGGGCGGAGCGCACTGAGTCGGGCGGATGCACGGTGAGGACCGCCTGCGCGAGCCGTGGCCCGACACCGGAGGCGCTCTGCAGCAGCTCGAAGACCGCTCGCTCGTCGTCGTCGGAGAAGCCGTAGAGGGTAAGGCTGTCCTCGCGGACCACCAGGCTGGTGGCCAGCAGCGCCTCCTCCCCCACCCGCAGTCGGGCCCGGGTCGCCGGCGTGGTCTGGACGGCGAGCCCGATCCCGCCCACACGCACGACCACGCCGTCGACTGTCAGCGCCGCGACGGTGCCGGCCACGCTGGCGATCACCGGAGCGTCACCTGCCTGCACCCGCCGCAGCGGCGAGCCGCGCCTGTACCGGCGCCCGCCACAGATGGCACAGCGCCAGGGCCAGCGCGTCGGCGGCGTCGGCGGGCCGGGGCGGGGCGTCCAGCCGCAGCAGCCGAGCGACCATCGCGGCCACCTGGGTCTTGTCGGCGCGTCCGGAGCCGGTCACCGCGGCCTTGACCTCGCTCGGGGTGTGCAGCGCGACCGGCAGCCCGCGCCGGGCGGCGCAGGTGATCGCGACCGCACCGGCCTGGGCCGTGCCCATCACGGTGCGGACGTTGGCCTGGCTGAAGACGCGCTCCACCGCCACTGCGTCGGGTCGGTGCCGGTCCAGCCACTGCTCCACCTCCCGCTCCAGGGCGACCAGCCGTGGGCCGAGCGGCTGCTCGGCCCGGGTGCGGGCCACTCCGACGGCGACCAGCACGGCCCGGCCGGGCGTGCCGTCGACGACACCGAGCCCACACCGGGTCAGTCCCGGGTCGACTCCCAGCACACGCACGCGGCGGCCCTCCTGCTTGAACGGGCCTGCGGGAGCTGGCCCGGTAGAACTGGCGTTCGGACCGGGAGCGTACGGCGCCGCCTCCGTCCCGGCCGGGAGGCGCGCCTGCGGTCCCTTTTGTGCAGTTAGTTGCGGTGGGCACGGATGAGGTGTAGGGCCGCGGGGCAGACAAACCACGACCATGACTGTCAACGCGCACCTCGAGCTCCCCGGCGACCTGGCATCGCCGAGCCGGGCGCGGCGCTTTGTGGCCCGGACCCTGGAGCCGGTGCTCGGCCGTGAGGACGTCGAGACGGCGATGCTGGTCACCAGCGAGCTGGTCACCAACGCCACCCTGCATGCCGGGTCGTCCTGCCAGCTGGCCCTGCACGTCGACGGTCCGGTCCTGTTCATCCGCGTGTCCGATGCCGACCGTCGCATCCCAGTGCGTCGGCCGGCCATCAGCGACCAGCTGTCCACCGGACGCGGCCTGCGCCTGCTCGAGGTTCTGTGCGAGCGCTGGGGCGTGGACACCGAGCAGGCGGGCAAGACGGTCTGGTGCCGACTGCGGGTCTCCCCTTCCTGAGCCGGTCCTGCCCTGTCGGCCGCCCACGGGCCCACGGATCCTGTCCCGGCCGATGACCTCGCCGACGCAGCGCGACCTCGTCGTGGTCGGCGGCTCGGCCGGCGGCGTGGAGGCCCTGAAGCGGTTCGTCACCGCGCTGCCGGCGGACCTGCCGGCCACGGTCTGCGTGACTCTGCACCTCGCCAGCGGCTCGACCAGCCTGCTGCCGAGCATCCTGGCGCGTCGGGCAGCGGTGCGGGTGCGCGCGGCCGAGGACGGTGCCCAGCTGGAGCACGGTGTCGTCTACGTCTCCCAGCCGGACACCCACCTGGTCGTAGTGGACGACCACGTGATGCTCGGGACGGGGACGCGGGAGAACGGCAACCGCCCCTCGCTGGACGTCCTGATGCGGTCGGCCGCGGTGGCGCGCGGCCCCCGGGTGGTCGGGGCCGTGCTCACCGGGATGCTCGACGACGGCAGCGCCGGGTTGGCCCGGGTGGCGCGCTACGGCGGCGTCGCTCTCGTGCAGGACCCCGACGAGGCGGAGTTCCGCCCGATGCCGCGCAACGCCCTCGCGTCGACCCCCCTGGCCCGCGCCCTTCCCCTGGACGCTCTCGTGCAGGAGGTGGTGCGCCTCGTGAGCGAGAACCCGGGCACGGGGCCGGACGTGTCCGGGCCCGAGCGGGAGCGAGACGAGGCCGAGGTGCGCGGTGCTCTCGGGCCGTCGTCCGCGCTGCCCGACGGGAACACCATCGGCCTGCCCACGCCGTACTCCTGCCCTGACTGCGGCGGAGTGCTGAACTCGGTCGACGAGCTCGGGCTGCTGCGCTTGCGCTGCCGGGTCGGGCACGCTTTCAGCGCCGACGCGCTGATGCCCTCCCAGGGCGACACCATCGCGGACGCGCTGTGGACGGCCCTGCGGGCGCTCGACGAGCGCCGCGAGACGGCCGAACGGCTGTCGAGTCAGGCTGACGGCACCGGACGCGCGTGGTCGCGCGCCCACTTCCGGCACCGCGCCGAGCAGGCCCGCCGCTCCGCGAACGTGCTCCGGGAGATGCTCGCCGAGCACGCCTACGCGCCCCGCCCGGGCGAGGAGCCAGGGCAGGTCGCGACGGGCCATAGGGTGCGGCGCTCCTCCAGCAGGATGTGACGGCGGTAGCAGGACGAGGACGGGAGCACTGTGCCGGACGACGAGCTCGACCCGGACTTCGAGGAGCTCCTCGCGTTCGTGCACGAGAGCCGGGGCGTGGACTTCACCGGCTACAAGCGGGCCAGCCTGCGACGCCTGGTCGGGCGGCGGATGCGCAGCGCCGACGTGCCGGACCCCCGCTCCTACCTCGACCGGCTGCAGGTCGACCCGGCCGAGCTGCGCAGCCTTTTCGACAGCCTGCTCGTCAACGTCACCGCCTTCTTCCGCGACACGACGGCCTGGGAGGCGTTGCGCGAGCAGTTGCTCCCGGAGCTGCTCGCCCGGCTCGACGCCGACGAGCCGGTGCGGGTCTGGAGCGCCGCCTGCGCCACCGGGGAGGAGGCCTACTCCCTGGCGATCCTGCTGCACCAGGTGCTCGGCCACGAGGACTACCAGCGCAGGGTCAAGGTCTACGCCACGGACGTGGACGAGCCGGCGCTGGCCGTCGCCCGTGCGGGTCGCTACGCCGCCACCGCGCTCGAGCCGCTGGGGCCGGACCTGCGCGACACCTACTTCGTCCCCGAGGGCGAGCAGGGCTACTGCTTCCGGTCCGACCTCCGGCAGAACGTGATCTTCGGACGGCACGACCTGCTGACCGACGCGCCGATCAGCCGGGTGTCGCTGCTGTCGTGCCGCAACGTGCTGATGTACTTCACCGCCGAGACGCAGGCGCGCATCCTGGGGCGCTTCGGATTCGCGCTGCACGCGCAGGGTCTGCTCTTGCTCGGCAAGGCCGAGATGCTGCTGACCTCCTCCGACCTGTTCGGTGCCGTCGACCTGCCCCACCGCATCTTCCGTCGGGTCGGCCGGCGGCTCCCGACGCGCTACGCCGGCTCCGCGACGGGAGACGACCGCCGGGACACGGCCCGTCAGGTCACCGAGGCGGCCTTCGTCAGCAGCCCCGACGCCCAGCTCGTGCTCGACCGGGACCACCGCGTCGTGCTGGTCAACGACACGGCGGTCCGCGACCTCGGAGTTGCTCGCGAGGACGTGGGCCGCGGCTTCGCCCAGCTCGAGCTGTCCCTTCGTCCCACGGAGCTGCGCAACGTGGTCGCGGCGGTGCAGGCCACCAGGGTGCCGGTCGAGCGCAAGGACGTCCGCTGGCGGCGGGACGGCCGGGCCGAGAGCTGGTGGGACGTCCAGGTCGCGGCCCTGCCCGGGGAGGGCGAGCCGCTGGGGACACAGGTCTTCTTCACCGAGGTCACCCGCCACCACCAGCTCAACGAGGAGCTGGCCCATGCCCACAAGGAGCTGCAGGAGGCGTTCTCCGAGCTCGAGACCTCAGGTGAGGAGCTCGAGACCACCAACGAGGAGCTGCAGTCGGCGATCGAGGAGCTCGATACGACCAACGAAGAGCTCCAGAGCACCAACGAGGAGCTCGAGACCATGAACGAGGAGCTCCAGAGCACCAACGAGGAGCTCCAGACCGTCAACGACGAGCTGCGCGACCGCACCGGCGAGGTCGGCGAGGTCAACGCCTTCCTGGAGAGCATCCTCAGCGGCCTGCAGTCCGGGGTCGCGGTCGTCGACCTGGACCTGCGGGTGCTGGTGTGGAACGGCGGGTCGGAGCGGATGTGGGGGCTTCGGGCCTTCGAGGCCGAGGGGGAGAACCTGCTCGAGCTCGCGGACCTGCCGGTCGAGGCGCTGCGGGACCTCGTGCGGGCCGTGACCAGGGAGCACGAGGATCCGGCCACCGGCCAGGTCCTGCACACCAACCGCTTCGGCCGCCGGATGCTCTGCACCCTGGTGGGCACGGCGCTGCGCGACCGTGGCGGCGACACTCGAGGTGTGATCATCTGCATGGACGACCACGGGCTCGACCCCGAGCAGCCCTGAGCCGACTCGGTCAGGCCAGGACGAGCGGTCCCTCGATCGTGTCCAGCGCCGACACCATCTGGTCGGCGATGTCGTCCGGCGGGATGCGCCGGGTCACGACGACGCTGGCGCCCGCCTCGAGCAGCCGGGGGACCCCTTCCCCGTCCATCGTCTGGGCGCCGACCAGGGTCTGCGGCGCGTAGAGCGCGGCCCGGCGTACGACCTCGATGCCGGTGACGGTGGGGAGCAGGTCCTCGACGAGGACGAGCTCGGGCTGCTCGACCACGAGGGTGCCGGCCAGGTCGGCGCCGTCGTCGAACATGCCGACGACGGCCACGCCCAGGGCCTCGAGCCGGGCCGCGACCCGCTCCCGGAGCCAGGCGTTGCGGTGACCGATCACGGCCCGCGCCTGCACGTGCCCGGCGAGCAGGTTTCCGCTGCGGCTCAGGTGCTCGTCGGCCCGGGCCATGAGGGCGCGCTGCTCGCGCATCCTGGCGTCCCGCCGCCGGCGCACGTCCAGCCGCATCTCGCGACTCTGCCCGACCACCAGGACGGCCTGTGCGCCCGCCTGGTCAGCCCGGTGATAGGCCGTGATGGCCCGCACCTGGTCGTCCCACAGCTCCAGCTCGGAGCGCCGGGCCCATCGTCGCTCGGCGACGACGGCCAGATCGCGCGGGGCATGGCGCACTTGAGCTTTCCCATCTGCTCACGGCCCCGCCACGCCTCCGCAGCCTGCTGTGCGCGGCGGGCGGTCCCGGTGGTACGAGCTTGCGTGGGGAGTCTGACTCACCCCCGGCCCCTCCGCCAGGGGACGGAAGGCCACAAAGCACCCTCAGCCGACCTGCTCGAGAACCTCGTCACTGATGTCGAAGTTGGCCCAGACGTTCTGCACGTCGTCGCAGTCCTCCAGCGCCTCCACCAGGCGCAGCACCCTGCGGGCCATGTCGTCCTCCAGGGGGACGCTCACCGAGGGCAGCCACGCGATGTCGGCGCTGTCCACCGTCAGCCCCGCGTCGGTGCAGGCCAGCCGCACCGCGTGCGTGTCGGTCGCCTCGCAGACCACCTCGAAGCCCTCACCCAGGTCGTTGACCTCGTCGGCGCCGGCATCGAGCACCGCCAGCAGCAGGTCGTCCTCGGTGAGCCCGGGTGTCTTGGTCACCAGCACCACGCCCTTGCGGGCGAACAGGTAGGCGACCGAACCCGGGTCGGCGACGTTGCCGCCGTTGCGGGTGATGGCGACGCGCACGTCCGAGGCGGCCCGGTTGCGGTTGTCGGTGAGGCACTCCACCAGGACGGCCACGCCGCCCGGGGCGTAGGCCTCGTAGACGACCTCCTCGTAGGCGTTGGCGTCGCCCAGCTCGCCGCTCCCCCGCTTGACCGCCCGCTCGATGTTGTCCAGCGGCACGGACTGCGAGCGGGCCTTGGCGATGGCGTCGGCCAGCGTCGGGTTGCCCGTCGGGTCGCCGCCGCCGACCCGCGCCGACACCTCGATGGTCTTGATCAGCTTGGCGAACAGCTTGCTGCGCTTGGCGTCCACGACGGCCTTCTTGTGCTTGGTCGTCGCCCACTTGGAGTGGCCGCTCACCCGCGCGCCTCCTTCACCCTCTCGACGAACAGCCCGTGCACCCGGGCGTCGCCGGTCAGCTCGGGATGGAACGAGGTCGCCAGCAGGCCGCCCTGCCGCACGGCCACGACCCTACCGGCGGCCGGCCCGTCCCCCGGCACGCGTCCGAGGACCTCCACCGCCGCACCCGCCGACTCCACCCAGGGAGCCCGGATGAAGATCGCGTGGACCGGCCGACCGGGCAGGCAGGTGATGTCGAGGTCGGTCTCGAAGGAGTCCACCTGGCGGCCGAACGCGTTCCGGCGTACGACGACATGCAGGCCGCCCACCGTCGGCTGGCCGCCGGCCCCGTCCAGCACGGCGCCGTCCAGGATCGCGTCGGCGAGCAGCACCATGCCGGCGCAGGCACCGTAGACCGGCAGCCCCCCCGCCACGGCGGCCCGCAGCGGCTCCAGCAGCTCGAAGACCGCGAGCAGGCGCCCGATCGTGGTGGACTCCCCGCCGGGCAGGACCAGGCCGTCGACCTGCGCCAGGTCCTCCGCCCGGCGCACCGGAAGCGGCCGGGCACCGACCTCCGTCAGGGCCCGGACGTGCTCGCGGACGTCGCCCTGCAGGGCGAGGACACCGACGCGGGGTGCGGCCCGCAGGGCCGGGGAGGACCCGCCTGTCACCAGCCGCGGTCGGCGAGCCGGTCGCCGGCGCCGAGGCTGTCCGCGGCGATGCCCACCATCGCCTCGCCCAGACCGCGGCTGACCTTGGCGATCCGGTCGGCATCCTGGTAGTAGGCCGTCGCCTCGACGCAGGCGCGGGCCCGCAGCCCGGGGTCGCCGGACTTGAAGATCCCGCTGCCGATGAACACCCCGTCGGCGCCGAGCTGCATCATCATCGCCGCGTCGGCCGGAGTGGCGACGCCGCCGGCCGTGAACAACACCACCGGCAGCCGCCCGAGCTCAGCGGTCTCACGCACGAGCTCGAGCGGTGCCTGCAGCTCCTTGGCGGCGCTGTAGAGGTCACGCTCGTCGGAGGACGCCAACCGCCGGACCTGCTCCAGGATGGTGCGCAGGTGGGTGGTGGCCTGGGACACGTCACCGGTCCCGGCCTCACCCTTGGAGCGGATCATCGCGGCGCCCTCGCAGATGCGCCGCAGCGCCTCACCGAGGTTGGTGGCGCCGCAGACGAACGGCACGGTGAAGGCGTGCTTGTCGATGTGGTGGGAGTAGTCGGCGGGGGTGAGCACCTCGGACTCGTCGACGTAGTCCACGCCGATCGCCTGCAGCACCTGCGCCTCGACGAAGTGCCCGATCCGGGCCTTGGCCATGACCGGCACGGAGACCTCGGACTGGATGGCGTCGATCAGGTCCGGGTCGCTCATGCGGGCCACGCCACCGTCGCGCCGGATGTCGGCCGGCACCCGCTCCAGCGCCATCACCGCCACGGCGCCGGCGTCCTCGGCGATGCGGGCCTGCCCGGCGTCGACGACGTCCATGATCACGCCGCCCTTGAGCATCTCGGCCATGCCGCGCTTGACCAGCGGCGACCCGGTGGTCGGGACGTTGCCGTCGGACAGGTGGTTGTCGGACACGGCGCTACCTCGGGCTCGGTCGGTGGAGGCCCTCATCCTAGGTCACCCCACGGACACCGCCGGCCGGGTGATCGCCACCTCAGCTCGCGGTCACGGGCATCCCGACGGGGGCGAGCAGCACCCAGGTGCGGCCCGGCTTGAGCGGCACGTCGCGGCCGGCGCTGTCGACGTACCGCGTTCCGCCGGTGGTCGACGTGCGCTGCCAGCGCGCGTCGATGCGGCGGCCGTCCCTGAGCACGACCGCGGCACCCTTGCCGACCGTGACGGTGAACGGCGTCGGGTTGCCGAGGACGTCGCGGTAGCGGGTCTTGCGCAGCGGCACCCGCTGCACGACCACGTTGGTGGCCTCGGACACGGTCCGGCCCCCCTCCCGCACCTGCCAGGTGCCGCGCGCGGCCTGCCACACCAGGGTGAAGGTGGAGTACGACGAGAAGCGCGCACTGAGCCTGCTCGTGGCCCGGCCGGCGCCCGCCGGCAGCGGCCCGAAGCGCAGCCCGATGTCGCGCGGCGGGCTGGCGCGGGGGGTGGAGGCCGCCAGCTTGGCCGGCGAGGTGAAGAAGTTGCGGGCATCGACGCGCTGCTCGGCCAGCCGGTAGTCACCCGGAAACCGGTAGTAGCTCGCGTCGTACAGCCGGCCGGCCTTGGCGGCGCGCGCAATGGTCCCCCGCGTGCCTGAGTTGGCCCCGGAGAACGCCAGGGCCACCGGGCCGAACTGGCCGAGCAGGTCGACGTCGGTCTCCCGCGCGCTCCGGATCGGCCCGACCTCTCCCGACGAGGCGTCGTCGTAGACCGCCGCGAAGCGGCTCTCGCCACCCTCGATCAGCTCGGCGTAGACGACGGCGGCCCGGCCAAGCCCGCGCTGGTAGCGCCGCGCCTGCGGTGAGTTGTCGACCTTGAGCACGACCACCGGGTGTCGCCGAGCGGCGGCCAGGCCGGTGAGCGGATCCGTGCCGGGGGCAACGGTTGCGGGCGCCGGCGGCCGGGACGCCCCCGCCGGTGACCCCGGCCGCTGCGCGGGACCGCTGCAGCCGGGCAGCGCGATGACGCCAGCGAGCGCCGCCATCAGGAGTCCGCGGGAGGTGAGCACGACCTGACGGTACGGCGCGACCCGCGTGCCGGTCCGCGCGGTCACGGCGGCACCGTCACGACAGCGAGCCGGTCCGAGCCGTGTCGTCGACTTCGAAGTACAGCGGCATCGCCCGGTGACCGGCCAGCCGCAGGGCGCGGACCAGCGGCCGGAAGCGCAGCGTGCGGGCGTCTTTCACGGCGCTGTTGTGGAACGACCGGGCCAGCCAGGCGCGGGTGCCGGCGACCTCCAGCTCGGCCACGGGGGCACCGGCGGCCAGCAGCGGCACGGCCGCCCGCAGCGCTGCGGTGAGGTCGTTCTCCACCTGCTCCCGGCCGACCACGCCGGCCTCGACCGCGGCCGAGGTGGCCGCGTCGAGCCGGCCCGCGTCCGGCCCTGGGGGCAGCAGAGGGACGAGCGCACGGCTTGCGGCGGCCCGGCGTACCAGCTGGGCATCCAGGGCCGCCCACGCGGCGTCCACCCGTGCGTGCTGGCGGTCCAGCCGGCCGGCGGTCCACGTGATGTAGGAGGCGAGCAGGACGACGACCGCGACGACGGCGACGACAAGGGTCACCGCAGGGACGCGACCCGCGCCAGCCAGCGCCGCAGCGCCGCGAGCAGCGAGCCGGGGTCGTCGTCGTCGTCCTCGGGCACCTCCACGAGCTCGCGCTCGAGCTCGGCGTCGAGGTCGACCGGCGCGGCGGCCCGCACGGTCTCGTAGACGTCCAGGACCAGCCGGGTGACGGTGGACCAGTCGTACTGCCGCACCACGTCGCTGCCGACCCGGGCGAGCTCGGCACGGCGCGGCGCGTCGTGCAGCAGGTCGGCGAGCGCCTCCGCCAGCCGGGCGGCGTCACCGACCGGGACGAGGACGCCGGCGGCGCCGTCCTCCAGCACGCGCCGGAAGGCCTCCAGGTCGCTGGCGACCACCGGGGTGCCGGCGGCCATCGACTCGATCAGCACGATGCCGAAGGACTCGCCGTGGGTGTTGGGCGCGCAGTAGACGTCGCCGCTGGCGTAGACCCGGGCCTTGTCCACGTCGCTGACCATCCCGAGGAACTCCACCGCCCCGCGCGCTGCGGGCGGCACCGAGCTGCGCACCTGCTCGACGTCGCCCGGCCCGGCGACCAGCAGCCGGACGTCCGGCACCCGCCGGACCAGCTCGGGCAGCGCCTCCAGGAGCACGGCAAGGCCCTTGCGCGCCTCGTCGATCCGGCCGAGGAAGGACACCGTGGGCCGGCCGCCGCCCGGCAGTGGCTCGGCTCCCGCGAAGCGGCTCACCAGCACCCCGTTGGGCACCAGCACGGCGTCGCCCCCGAGGTGCTCGACGACGACCCGGCGGGCCGCGGGCGACACGGCGATCCGGCCGGTGATCTTCTCCAGCCCCGGCTGCAGCGCGGTGCCGAAGACCTGCAGCGCGCGGCTGCGGGTCGTCGCAGTGTGGAACGTCGCGACCATCGGGCCGCGGGCGGCGAAGCAGGCGAGCATCGACAGCGACGGCACGGTGGGCTCGTGCACGTGCAGCACGTCGAAGCCGCCCTCGCGCAGCCAGCGGCGGGTCCGTGCCAGTGACAGCGGGCCGAAGGCGAGCCGCGCGACCGAGCCGTTGTAGGGCACCGGCACCGCCCGGCCTGCGGCCACGACGTACGGCGGGAGGTCGGCCTCCTCCGGCTCGTCCACCGGGCTGAGCACCGACACCTCGTGGCCGCCTTCGAGCAGGCTGTCGGCCAGGTCGCGGACGTGCGCCTGCACCCCGCCCGGCACGTCCCATGTGTAGGGGCAGACCAGCCCGACCCTCACCGGGGTTCCCGGCGGGGGTCGTCCGCCGGCAGGTCCTCCAGCCACAGCCGCTGCAGCATGTGCCAGTCGGCCGGGGCAGCCGCGATGCCGGCCGCGAAGGCGTCCATCAGGTCCTGGCTCATCCGCCGTACGTCGGTGTGTGCGACGGGGGCTCCGAAGCGCGTCCGCCACCCGTCCGGCCGGAAGGACAGGTGCGCGGGCAGCAGGGTGGCGCCGGTGGCCAGCGCCAGCGCGGCCGGCCCGGCCGGCATCCGGGTCGCCGCGCCGAACAGGGTCACGTCGATGCCGCGCGGGGTCAGGTCGCGGTCGGCCATCAGGCACAGCGCGCCGCCGGTCCGCAGCCGGTCGGTGAGCACCTGCGAGGGCGGCCTGGCACCGCCCGTGAGCGGCACCACCTCCATGCCGAGCCCCTCCCGGAACGCCACGAAGCGGTCGTAGAGCTGAGCCGGCCGCAGCCGCTCGGCGACCGTCGTGAACGGCACGCCGGTGCTGACCAGCCAGGCGCCCGCCTGGTCCCAGTTGCCGCTGTGGGGCAGGGCCATCACCACGCCCCGGCCGCTCGCGACCGCGGTGCGGAGGTGGGCCTCGCCATGCACCTCGTGGCCCTCGACGAGCCGCCGCAGCGGGGTCACCGGCAGCCGGAAGACCTCCCGCCAGTAACGCGCGTAGGACCGCAGGCCGGCACGGGTGAGCGCGTCGAGGTCGGCGTCCGGCGCCACCCGCTGCAGGTTGCGGCGCAGCTGATGCACACCTCGCCCGCCGCGCCGCCACGCCAGGTCGGCGCCGGCGTCGAACAGGCGGACGGCCATGCCCTCCGGCATCGCCCGCACCAGCGCCCAGCCGCCGGCGTACGACGCGGCGGTCAGCTGGCCGCCGAGCAGTGCGGCGACGCGGGCGACCGGCCCGTTGCTCACCGCGGTCCTGTCACAGGGCGACCGCCTGCCGACGGACCTCCGCGAGGCGCTGCGCGACGGTGACTGCCGTGCCGACGGCCAGCAGCCATAGCGCGACGGGAAGGGCCGTCTCGACACCGAACCCGGCGACGAGCGTGCCGGCGAGCACGACGATGAGCCGCTCGGTGCGCTCGAGCAGGCCGACGTCGCAGCTCAACCCGAGGCTCTGCGCCCTTGCCTTGGCATAGGAGGTCACCGAGCCGGCGACCAGGCAGAACAGCGCCACCGCGACGAGCAACCGGCTCTGGCCGGCGCCGGCGTACCAGAGGGCCACACCGCCGAGGACCGCACCGTCGGCGATCCGGTCCAGGGTCGAGTCCAGGAAGGCGCCCCAGGGTCCGGAGGGCCCGCGGCGCCGCGCCATCGTGCCGTCGAGGGCGTCGGTGAGCACGGACAGGGTCACGACGACCGTGCCGAGCAGGAAGTACCCCCTCGGAAACAGCGCCAGCGCACCCACCACGGCGCAGACGGTGCCCGTCACCGTGACCGCGTCGGGGGAGACACCGGCGCGCAGCAGCCGGCCGGCGAGGGGTTCCACTCCGCGGGCGACCAGTGGTCGCAGGTTGAGCATCGAGGTCCGTCCGCTAGGGAGGCGACCGCACCGGGCTCGTGCGTGCGGGGCTCGTGCGTGGGGGCTGAGCGTAGCGGCGGCGCTGACGGCGGGCGCTTGTCGCCCGTGCACCGGCACGGCAGGCTGGCCCGGCGCCGGCTGCCCCGTGCCGGCCGGGAGGTGGCCGTGAAGAAGGGGGCGGGCACCGGGACGGCACCGCTCCCCCGGGCGGCCGAGCTGGTGCGCAACGTCGTCCTGGTGGGACACGCCGGCGCCGGCAAGACCACCCTGGTGGAGGCGCTGCTCGCCCGGGCCGGAGTGGTCCCGCGGGCCGGCCGGGTCGAGGACGGCACGACCGTCAGCGACGGCGACGAGCTGGAGGTGCGCCAGCAGCGGTCTGTCCAGCTGTCCGTCGCGCCGCTCGAGCACGCCGGCGTCAAGGTCAACCTGCTGGACACCCCGGGCTCGCCAGACTTCGTCGGCGAGCTGCGGGCCGGCCTGCGCGCGGCCGACGGGGCGCTGTTCGTGGTCTCCGCCGTACAGGGCGTGGACGCGGTCACCTCTCTGCTGTGGGAGGAGTGCGCCGCGGTGGGGATGCCGCGTGCCGTCGTGGTCACCCAGCTGGACCGGCCGCGGGCCGACTTCGACGACGTCGTCGCGGTCTGCCGGCGCGTGCTGGGGGACGGCGTGCACGTCCTGCACCTGCCGATGCACGCCGACGACGAGAGCGTGGCCGGCCTGCTCGACCTGCTCAGCACCCGCGTCCTCGACCTGTCCTCGGGCGAGCCGGTGGAGCGCGCCGCGGACGCGGAGCACCTGCCGCTCGTCGCGGGGCTGCGGGCGGAGCTGATCGAGGCGGTGATCGCCGAGAGCGAGGACGAGACGCTCCTGGACCGCTACCTCGACGGGGAGGAGCTCGAGCCCGCGGTGCTGGTCGCGGACCTGGAGAAGGCGGTGGCCCGCGGCACGCTGCACCCGGTGCTCGCCGCCGCGCCGCTGGCCGGTCTCGGGACCACGGAGCTGCTCGACCTGCTGGCCGCGGCGTTCCCGAGCCCGCTCGAGCACCCCTGCCCGCCCGTCACCAGGCCGGACGGGTCGCCGGCCGCGCCGATCGAGTGCGACCCGCACGGGCCGCTCGTCGCCGAGGTGGTCAAGACCAGCAGCGACCCCTACCTCGGCCGGGTGTCGGTGGTGCGGGTCTTCTCCGGCACCCTGACTCCTGACGTGGCCCTGCACGTGAGCGGCCACGGGGGGTTACGCCGTGGCCATCCCGACCACGACGCCGACGAGCGGGTCGGTGCCCTGGCCACACCGCTCGGTGCCGAGCTGCGCCCCGTCGCCAGCTGCCCCGCCGGCGACATCTGCGCGGTGGCCCGGCTCGGCACGGCCGAGACCGGCGACACCCTGTCCGGCCGCGACGACGCGCTCCTGGTCTCCCCGTGGGAACTGCCCGAGCCGCAGCTGCCGGTGGCCGTCGAGGCGGCGTCGCGGGTCGACGAGGACAAGCTGGCGTCGGCGCTCACCCGGCTCGTGGCGGAGGACCCGACGGTGCGCCTGGACCGGCGGGCCGACACCGGCCAGCTGCTGCTGTGGTGCCTGGGCGAGGCGCATGCCGAGGTGCTGCTGGACCGCCTGCGCAGCCGCTACGGCGTCGAGGTCACCACCCCTGCGGTGCGCGTGCCACTGCACGAGACTCTCGCCGCGCCGGTCACCGCGACCGGCCGGCACGTCAAGCAGTCCGGCGGCCACGGGCAGTACGCCGTCGTCGTACTCGTGGTCGCGCCGCTGCCACCCGGCTCGGGCATCGCCTTCTCCCAGCGGGTGGTGGGGGGGGCCGTCCCGGCGCCGTACCACGGCAGCGTCGAGAAGGGTGTCCGCACGCAGGCCGCCCGCGGCGTCACCACCGGACGGCCCCTGGTCGACCTCGAGGTGGTGCTCGTCGACGGCAAGGCCCACTCGGTCGACTCCTCCGACGCGGCCTTCCAGTCGGCCGGCGCGCTTGCGCTTCGCGAGGCCGCGGAGCGAGCCGGCGTGGTGGTGCTCGAACCGGTCTGCGCGGTCGAGGTGAGCGTGCCTTCGGCGTACGTCGGGACGGTCATGAGCGACCTGTCCGGGCGGCGCGCGCGTGTGACCGGGAGCGGGCCAGACGCGCGGCACGAGGACCGCACAGTCATCTCTGCCGAGGTGCCCGAGCTCGAGCTGGCCCGCTACGCGAGCGAGCTGCGCCAGCTCACGCACGGCACGGGGGCGAGCAGCCGACGGCCGCTTCGGCACGAGCCGGCTCCGGCGGATCTCGCGACCCACACCTGACCGCCTGTGACCCTCCCTGCGGCGGGCGTGAGGCGCCGGGCTCGCGCTGAGCCGTCCCTGGGGAAGTGGCGATCATGCCCGCTCAGCCCGCCCCCAAGATCGCCACATCCGGGCGCGGCGGCCGGCAAGTCAGGCGGTGCGGCGGCGGCGGAGCACGTAGGCGCCCATGAGCAGCGCGACGGCCGCGGCGGGGAGGCCCGGTGCCAGTCCGGTGGAGGCCAGCGAGCCGCCGACGCCCGAGCCCCTGCTCGCTGAGCCGGCCGAGCCGACCGAGTCGGCCGAGCCGGCCGAGCCGGCCGAGCCGGCCGAGCCGGCCGAGCCGGCCGAAGCCGCGGACGTGCCAGCACCCGAGCTCGTGCCCGGCTGCCCCGTCCGGGGCGATGTCGAGCCGGACACTGCCTTCTTGTTCTGCGTTCCGGGCAGGGCGCACTCGTTGGCCTCGTCGCCCGAGGTCGGCCGCGCCACCGTGCCGCTCCGCGGCGGGGCGGTGCCCTTGGTGATCCAGCCGTCGAGTGCCACCAGCGCGTCGTAGTAGCACGGCAGGATCGGCCGAACCGCCTTGTTGGTGTCCGCGAACGAGTCGACGTGGTTGCCGGCCTGGATCACGTAGTAGCGGTGCAGGGCGCCCTTGCCGGAGGCCTGCACCATCTTGTTGTAGAGGTCGGAGTCCGTGCGGATCGGCAGCAGCGAGTCCAGGGAGCCGTGCAGGGTCAGCATCGGCTTGCCGATCTTGCCCGTCAGGGAGACCCTCGCGACCGCGGCGCGGGCGGACGGCCGTTTCGCGTAGTTGTAGTCGGCGTCGCACGGGGTGAGCGCGGTCGAGCTGCCGGGCTGGCAGAACGGCGTCCCCGCCTTCTGGTTGCCGTCGTACGTCGGGTCGAGCTCCTCGCGGTAGGTGCGCTGGGTCAGGTCCCAGTAGATGCCGTAGTGCTCCGGCCACAGCGACTCCGAGCCGGGGGCAAAGCCGGCCTTGATGATCGCGTCGTGGTCGGGCTTGCTGCCGGTGAGCGCGTACTTCGGATAGTGCTTGAGTGTTGGCGGCAGGAAGGTCAGCAGGTTGTCGTTCGGCGTGAACAGCGTGCCCTCCCAGTCGACGCCGCCGTCGTACAGCTCGGGGTGGTGCTCCAAGGCCCAGCGGGTGAGGTAGCCGCCGTTGCTGATGCCGGTCATGTAGGTGCGGGCGGCCGACCTTCCGTAGACCTGCTGCACGGTCTTCTTCGCGGCGACCGTCAGCTCGGTGACCCGGTAGTGCCACTCCAGGATGGCGTCGCCCGGCGCGGTGTGGTCCTTGCCGCCGTAGTGACCCTTGGCGTTGTCGTAAAAGGCGGTGCCGCTGTTGCCCTTGTCCGTCGCGGCGAAGGCGTACCCGTGCGCGACCGCCCAGTCGCTGATGGCCCGGTCCACGGAGTACTGCTTGCGCACCCCCGGAGCCCCGCTGATGAACAGCTTGCCGTTCCACTTGTCCGGGAAGCGCATGACGAACTGCGAGTCGTGCTTCTTGCTGTTCTCGTCGTTGGTCGTCGAGTCGTCAGGGAAGTACCCGTCGACCTGGAAGCCCGGCGTCGTCGGCTGTGGCTTGGTGCGCACCGACGTCAGCGTGGCCCAGTCCGACGCATCGGTGTGGCCGGTCGTGGTGAGCCCGGTCGTGGTGATGTCGGACAGGCACGACGGTGCGTCCTGCTGGGCCGCCCCGGGCACCTTGGCCTTCGCCATGCCCGCGCAGTGGGTCGCCGCCCGTGCGGGGGTCGCGGCGGCAGTGGTCAGGACGAGCGCACCGGCAAGGGCGAGCCCGAGCGGCGTACGGCGGACGGGGCGGCGCACAGGACCTCCAGGATCGGTTCCTTGTTGCTTCGACCTCTTGTGCCCGTTCCCTGCCTCGGCTACCCCCGGCGTGTGCCCGGTCAGACCTCGGACCAGGCGCGGGCGAGCAGGTCACGGGTGTCGGGCAGCAGCTGCGGCAGCACTTTGGTCTGCCCGACCACCGGCATGAAGTTGGTGTCGCCGCCCCAGCGCGGGACGACGTGCTGGTGCAGGTGCTCGGCGATGCCCGCCCCGGCGACTCCGCCGAGGTTCATGCCGACGTTGAACCCCTGCGCCCCGCTGGCATGGCGTACGGCGCGCAGCGCGTGCTGGGTCATCTCGCCCAGCTCGACGGTCTCGGGGGCTGTGAGCTCCTCGTAGCCCGAGACGTGCCGGTAGGGCACCAGCATCAGGTGGCCCGAGTTGTAGGGGTAGAGGTTGAGCACCGCGAAGCACAGCTGGCCGCGGGCGACGACCAGGCCCTGCTGGTCCGACAGGCCGGGGATCTCGCAGAACGGGCAGCCCTGCTTGCCCTCCCCGCGGATGTAGGCCATCCGGTGCGGGGTCCAGAGCCGGGCGAACGCGTCCTTCAGCCCGGCGCCCCGCTGCTCCTCCGGTTGGGGCTGGTCGGGCTGCTGGCTCACGCGCGGCTCCGCACGACCTCGACGATCCGGGCGACGGCCTCCTCGACCGGCACGGCGTTGTCCTGCGAGCCGTCGCGCAGGCGGAAGGACACCGCTGCCTTGCCGACGTCGTCGTCGCCGGCCAGCAGCATGAAAGGCACCTTCTGCTTTTGCGCGTTGCGGATCTTCTTCTGCATGCGGTCGGCGGAGGTGTCGACCTCGACCCGGATCCCCTCCGCGCGCAGCCGGGCCGCGACGTCCTCGAGGTAGCCGTTGTGCTCGGCGCTGATCGGGATGCCGACGGCCTGCACCGGGGCGAGCCAGGCCGGGAAGGCACCGGCGTAGTGCTCGAGCAGCACGCCGAAGAAGCGCTCGACCGAGCCGAACAGCGCGCGGTGCAGCATCACCGGGCGCTGCCTCGTGCCGTCGGCCGCTTGGTACTCGAGGTCGAAGCGCTCCGGGAAGTTGAAGTCCGCCTGGATCGTCGACATCTGCCAGCTGCGGCCGATCGCATCGCGCGCCTGCACCGAGATCTTCGGCCCGTAGAAGGCGGCTCCGCCCGGGTCAGGGACGAGGTCGAGCCCGGAGGCGTCGGCGGCCGCCTGCAGCGCAGCGGTCGCCTCCTCCCATTGCCCGTCCTCTCCGATGAACTTGTCGCTGTCGTCGCGGGTCGACAGCTCGAGGTAGAAGTCGGTCAGTCCGAAGTCGCGCAGCAGGCCGAGGATGAAGTCCAGGACCGCGCGGATCTCCTCGCCCATGCCCTCCCGGGTCGTGAAGATGTGCGCGTCGTCCATCGTGAGCCCGCGCACCCGGGTGAGCCCGTGCACGACGCCGGACTTCTCGTAGCGGTAGACGGCCCCGAACTCGAAGAGCCGTTGCGGCAGCTCGCGGTAGCTCCGCCCCCGGCTCTTGAAGACCAGGATGTGGAACGGGCAGTTCATCGGCTTGAGGTAGTAGTCCGTGCCCTCGAACTCCATCGGCGGGAACATCGTGTCCGCGTAGTAAGGCAGGTGCCCGCTTGTGAAGAACAGGTCGCCCTTGGTGATGTGCGGGGTGCTGACGAAGGAGTAGCCCGCCTCCTCGTGCCGCTGCCTGCTGTAGTCCTCCATGACCCGGCGCACGGTTCCGCCCTTGGGGTGGAAGACCGGCAGCCCCGAGCCGATCTCCTCCGGGAAGCTGAACAGGTCGAGCTCGGCGCCGAGCCGCCGGTGGTCGCGCTTCTCGGCCTCCTCGAGCAGCCGCAGGTGCTCCTTGAGCGCGTCGCGCGACTCCCAGGCGGTGCCGTAGATGCGCTGCAGCTGCGGGTTGCCCTCGTCGCCGAGCCAGTACGCCGCGGCAGTCCGCATGAGCTTGTACGCCGGGATGTCGCGGGTCGTGGGCAGGTGCGGGCCGCGGCACAGGTCGGTCCAGACGGTGTCCGCGCCGACCAGGTTGTCGTAGAGGGTGAGCTCGGCGCCGCCGACCTCCACACCCGCCTCCGCGCCGGCCCCGTCCTTCTCGCCGGGCCCCTTGCGCCCGACCAGCTCGAGCTTGAACCTCTCGCCGGCGAGCTCGGCGCGCGCCTCGCCCTCCTGCACGACCCGGCGCGAGAACCGCTGCCGCTGACGGACGATCTCGCCCATCTTCTTCTCGATGGCCCCGAGGTCGTCGGGAGTGAAAGGCCTTGCGGGCAGGAAGTCGTAGTAGAAGCCGTCGTCGACCGGAGGCCCGATCCCCAGCAGCGTCCCGGGGAAGAGGGCCTGTACGGCCTGGGCGAGCACGTGCGCGCAGGAGTGCCGCAGCACCCGGCGCCCGTCCGGGCTGCCGTAGGGAACCGCCTCGACGAGGTCGTCCTCGGCCACCACCCAGGCCAGGTCGCGCAGCTCGCCGCCGACCCGGGCGACGGCGGTGTCCTGCGCCCCTGCGGAGCGCAGCACCTCGCCGGCGGTCGTCCCGGCCTGCTCCGCGACGATGCGGACGGCGGGCGGGGCTTCGGCGTACGGCACGGCGGGTTCTCTCCAGACGCAGCGGGACGGGGCGGGGCCGAGCCTATCGACGCGGCCCGCCCCGCCCCACCGCGTTCTTGCCGCTAGCCCAGGGTCGCGGACAGCGTGATGTCGACCCCTGTCAGGGCCTTGCTCACGGGACAGCCGTCCTTGGCGGCCTGCGCGGCCCTGGTGAAGCCGTCCTCGTCCAGTCCCTCGACCTCGCCGACGACCTTGAGCGCGATGCCGGTCAGGCGGAACCCGCCGGCAGGGTCCGCGCCGAGCGAGACGTCGGCAGTGACTTCGAGGCTCTGCGGCGTGCCGCCCGCCTCGGCGATGAGCGCCGACAGCTGCATGGCGTAGCAGGAGGAGTGCGCGGCGGCGACGAGCTCCTCGGGGCTCGTCGCGCCGCCGGCGTCATCACCAGCCCGCTTGGGGAAGGAGACCTGGTAGGTCCCGACGTTGCTGCTGCTGAGCTCGACCTGGCCTGAGCCGGTCTCCAGCGGGCCGTTCCAGGCAGTGCGTGCGGTGCGCGTGGGCATACCGATCCTCCGGTGCGAACAGGTGGCGGGGTCAGGGTGGACTGTTCGTCCTGACAAGTGCGACCCGCTGTCCGCTGTTCCCGCGACGCTTGCAGGAGTCAGACACCGACCACGCTGATCAGATCGTCGAGACCTTCGAGATCGCCGGCGTTGCGGGTGTAGAGGTCGAGCCCGCGTGAATGGGCAACCGCCGCGATCAGAAGATCGGCCACCCGCCGACGATGTGATCGCTCGGAAAGAGCGACGGCACTCACCAGCTGGCCGTAGCTACGCGCCGCTGCGCGATCGAAGTCGATGGGATCGAATGCTGACTCGGCCTGCTGGAGCCTGGCCTGACGCCGAGCCCGCTCCCGAGGATCTGTGGCCAGATGCGGCCCCGCGGCCAGCTCCGCCATGGTGATCGTGCACACGGCAACCTCGTCTGGCAGCCCTTCGATGACGTGAGGATCGTCCCAGTCCACGACGACGGAGGTGTCGATCAGGCCGGCGGACACCTACAGCTCCTGATCGATGACTCGGTCTCCATCGCTTCGGAATGCCGCGGCGTCGAGGTGCGGCCCCTGGGCCGCGAGCGCCGCCAACGTGCCCTTCGCCAGGAAGGTACGGCGCGCTTGGCTGATCGGCCGCAGTTCAGCCACTGGCGTGCCGTTGCGGGTCACGAGAAAGGTCTCGCCCGCGACCACCGCTGCCATGACAGCTGCGTTCTGGTTCCGCAGCTCCCGCTGCGGGATCACGTTGGACATGGGGCCACTGTAGCAAGCAGTGCGACGGCTTGCTACAGCCCGAGGCTCCACGGCTTGACCTCAGGCAGAAAGGAACCTTGCTACTGGTAGAGTTCCGCCATGAGCTTGAACATCAAGAACGGTGAGGCCGAGCGGCTGGCGCGTCAGCTCGCCGCCGTCACCGGAGAGAGCGTCACGGGTGCCATCACCGCAGCCGTTCGTGAACGTCTCGATCGTCTGCACCAGCACGACGAGAGCGCTGCGGCGCAGCGCGCCCTGCGCACGCGCGAGATCGCCGCGGACGCCGCCCGTCGGTGGGTCGAGCCCTACCGCAGTGCCGACCATGGCGATCTGCTCTACGACGACGCCGGGTTGCCTCGTTGATCGTCGACACGTCGGCGATCGTCGCGATCCTCCGAGGAGAACCCGACGCGGATCGCTACGTGGAGGCCCTTGCCCGGGCCACCGGGCCGCTCGTGTCGGCATCGACGTACGTCGAAACCGCCGTCGTCGTGGACGCCAACCATGACCCGGTGCTCAGCGGGCGGCTGGATGACCTGTTCGCGGCGACCCGCCTCGAGGTCGAGCCAGTCACGCGCCACCACGCGGAGCTCGCACGTCAGGCCTACCGCTACTTCGGCAGAGGCAGCGGGCACCCGGCTGGTCTGAACTTCGGTGACTGCTTCGCCTACTCGCTGGCCCGCGCCACCGGCCGGCCCCTGCTGTACAAGGGCAACGACTTCGCCCACACCGACGTCGCATCCGCCCTGGGACCACCCGAGAGTCCCTGACGCACAACCCTGCGGATCGTGGACGTGGCAGGACTCGAACCTGCGAACCTCTCGCGTGTGAAGCGAGCGCTCTAACCAGCTGAGCTACACGTCCGGGGCGCGGACGGCGGCGAGACTACCGCAGCGAGTACGCCGGTCAGCCGGTCAGACCGGTCAGCCGGTCGAGCAGCTCGTAGCGCCGGACCAGCACCACACCCAGGCTCGCGAGGAAGACGCCGCCGGCGGTCACCAGCGCGGAGGACACCGGGTGACGCCTGGCCTGCGCCCACGCCTCGCGGGCGCTCCTGCTCACCCGCAGCAGCAGCCGCTCCGCCCAGGTGAACTCAAGGGACCAGATGTAGACGCCCAGCAGGACCGGCGGGATGGTCAGCGGCCCGGGCAGCACCACCAGGACGAAGCCGAGCGCCACGAACAGCGCGCCGAGCACGAAGACGGCCACCTTGAGGATGACCGCCCCGGCCGGGTTGCGCCGCATGCCGGCGCGCCAGCCAGTGCTGCTGCGGTCGAGCACGGCTCAGGCGACCTTGCCCGTCACGAGCATCGGGGTGCTCGCACCGGCGGGTGCCACGCGGCCCTTCTCGAGCGTCACCGTCAGCGCCCGCACCTGTTCGCCCGCCGTGAGCGGCAGGTCCTTGATGACGTCGACCCCTTCGGCCTTCACGTCGAACGTCCCGACGGCCTCCGTGCCGCCGTAGCGCCCCTTCTTCCACAGCACGTACGTCGAGCTGCGGGTGTCGTTGCGGGGAAGACCGTCGACCACCAGGGACACCGAGCCGGCCCGGAGCAGCGCCACCGCCGCGACCGAGGAGTCCGGGCTCTGCAGCGGGACGGTCCGTGCGCCGTCACCCTCGATCTGCCGGACGGCGGCGGTCAGTCGGCCACTGCGGTCGGAGGTCTGCTGGCGGTCCTGGCGCAGCGAGACGTTGGAGGCGACCAGGGAGGCGACGAGGGCGACCGCGGCCGCGGCGCCGACCAGGGCGCCGCCCCTCACGAACAGGCGACGGCGCGAGCGGGCCGCCGCGATCGGGACCGGGCGCGGGGCCCGCACCGCCTGGCCGGACTCGCTGACCCCGGCCCGGATGCCCTGCAGCAGGGCGGGCGGCGGCTCGACCGCGGCCGCGGCGTAGGCCAGATGGGCCGCCGTCTCGCGATGGGCGACGAGGTCGCGCTCGCAGCGCGCGCAGCCGGGCAGGTGGGCCAGGAAGACCTGCTCGTCAGCCGGCTCCAGGGAGGAAAGCGCGTGCCCGACAGCGAGCTCCGCGTAGAGCTCGTGCGGGTCGCGGGTGTCACGGCCCGTCATGGCGGTTTCCCCTGTCATGGCGCGGTCCTGGTCTCGGCGTCGTTGCCCAACCCGTCCAACGCGTTCCGCAGGCGACGCATGCCTGCCAGCATCCGGGTCTTCACGGTGCCCAGCGGTGTGGAGGTCAGCCCTGCGATCTCGCGCTGGGTGTAGCCGCCGAAGTAGGCCAGTGTCAGCGCCTCGCACTGCACGTCGGGCAGCAGCTGCAGGGCGTCGCGCACCCGCTCACGGCGCAGCAACGACCACACCTCGTCCTCGACGGTCGGGTCGTCGGACTCGGCTTCCTCGAGCACCTCCACGCCGGTGCGGCACTTGCGGAGGTTCTCCTCGCGGCGGACCCGGTCCACGGCCTTGTGGTGGGTCATCGACAGCAGCCAGCTGGAGAAGCCGCCGCGGGCCGGGTCGAACCGCGAGGCGTCGCGCCACAAGGTCAGGAAGACCTCCTGGACGACGTCCTGGGCGAACTGCTCGTCGGTGAGGATCCGCCGCGCCAGCCCGTAGCAGGGCCGCCCGTAGCGGCCGTAGAGGGTCTCCAGTGCCGCGCCGTCCCCCTCGGTGACGGCGGCCACCAGAGCCCGGTCGTCGAGCCCGTCGTACGACGAGACGCGCGGTCCGCTCGCCGGGGACGCGGCGGTGCCCCCGGCCCGGCTGGGCGGCAGCGTCACAGAGGCCCTCACACCGCTTGTTCGTCTCCGGGCAGCCGGCGGATGCCCCTGCTCGCCTGCAACCTACTGCCGCCTCCCCGCGGGAGCGAGCCTGAGCCGCGCGGAGCTTGCGAGCCGCTGTGGGCCAACCGGGTGAGCCCCGGTTCGGATCGGTGCTGCCCCGGTTCGGACCGGTGTTTGAGGGGGACCCCGAGGACATCCGGGTCGGCAGCCCCGGCAGCGCCTGGGAGGACCTCATGACGGCCCGGCCGGTCTCGGTGACCACGCAGCTGCAGCTGAGGCTCGTGGTGCAAGGCGCGAGCTCGATGCCGGTGCGCGCCGGCCTGCGCTATGACGCTTCGGACCCCTACGCGGTCTCCGTCTCCTTCCACACGGGGCAGGGCGCGAGCGCCGAGGTCGTGGACTGGACCTTCGCCCGGCAGCTGCTCACCGACGGGGTGAGCGGTCCCTCGGGTGAGGGCGACGTGCAGGCCTGGCCGTCGGCGGGCGACGGCGGGGCAGTGGTCTGCCTGGCGCTGTCCTCGCCGTCCGGCAAGGCGCTGTTCGAGGTGCCGCTGCCCGCGCTGGCCGAGTTCCTGAGCCACACCTACGCCGCCGTCCCGACCGGGGCGGAGAGCGACCACGTCGACGTCGACGCCGAGCTCGCGCTGCTGCTCTGGGCCGAGCCCGAGACCTGAGCACCTCGGCCCGGGTCTGCTAGTTTTCTTCCTCAGCACCCGGGTCCGCGCGGCCCGGAGCGGCACGCGGACGTGGCTCAGTGGTAGAGCATCACCTTGCCAAGGTGAGGGTCGCGGGTTCGAATCCCGTCGTCCGCTCGGACAGGCGCCCGAGGGCGTGGTGTCGGAGCCGGCTCCCCGGCCCCGGCCGGGTGGCCGAGTGGCTTAGGCAAGGGCCTGCAAAGCCCTGTACGCGGGTTCGATTCCCGCCCCGGCCTCCAGTGCTCTTCCGGCTCGACAACTCAAATCTCCACGCACCCGGGACGATTGGCGCAGTCTGGTAGCGCGCTTCCTTGACACGGAAGAGGTCACAGGTTCAAGTCCTGTATCGTCCACTCGCATAACCGCAGGTCAGAGGCACTTTTCGTCCTCCGTGACACCGCCCGTGCCACAGACCGTGCCACAAGTCGTGCCGTTCGACTACTCCGGCGTGCCGCGCGCCGCGCCGCAGGGCGAGGAGCTGGACACCGAATGACACCCGTGTAGTCTGGTGGCCACAACAGAACGCAGCAGCAGCTAGCGCCGAGTGCCGCCCGTCCCCCTAAGTCGGGAGGCTTTCAACGGCAAGGTAGGCGCGAACGGTGCAACCGCCTGCATGGCGGAGCCTCTGCAAGTCCTCTAGGTCGAGGACGCATTGCTCCGCGTGACAGCCGGGTATCCCGCGACGGGAAGCCGAGCGACACGACGCCCTTAGACAGGGAACGTGCGCTCGGCGTTCGCGACTTCGCGGAGCGCAACCCGATGACAGCAGCCACAGACTCCCGGCGCTACGAGACCATCGCCGACGCCGCTCAGCGGTGCGGGGTTTCCCGCCGAACCATCAGACGCCGCATCGCCGACGGGCTGCTGACCGGCTACCGCTTCGGCCCGAGCCTCATTCGCTTGGACCCCGGCGAGGTCGACGCCTTGCTGCGCCCGATCCCGACCACCGGTGCCGCCTAGTGGCCGCGCTCCCGGGGTCGCTCCCCGTCGCAGGTGCTCGCCGGAACCACGTCAGCGAGAAGAGCCCGCCAGACGGCAGCGGCGGCCCCCTGCCGAGGGACCGCCGACCTGCTCAGACCCCTGTCGCCACCACGCGCACCGAAGTCGCGCCCAGCGTAACCGGTGGCTCGGACAGGACCGCCCGGCGCGCCGACCGCCCGACAACCGCCGTTTACGGGGCTAGGACGCCAAGACGGCGGAGAACCAACCTGGAGTTGGCGGAGCTGCACGACGCACTCCTGGAGCTGGTCGCCGCCGAGCAGCCCGTGACGCTGCGCGGCGCGTACTACCGGGCCGTCTCAAGCGGCGTGGTGGACAAGACGGAGGCCGGCTACAAGCTCGTCGGCCGCGAGATTCTGAAGCTCCGGCGCTCGCACAGGATGCCGTACCGCTGGATCACCGACGGCACACGCTGGATCAGCAAGCCCACGTCGTACGACGACGCCGACCAGGCGCTGAACGACCTCGCCTCGTCCTACCGGCGGGCGTTGTGGCAGGAGCAGGACGCGACCGTCCACGTCTTCACCGAGAAGGACGCGATCTCCGGCGTGATCTACCCGATCACGGACCGATGGGACGTCCCGCTCGCGGTGCTCCGCGGGTACTGCTCGGAGACATTCGCGTTCGAGATCGCCGAGGACCTCGCCGCAGACAGCAGGACCTCCTACTGCTACGGGCTCGGCGACCACGACCCGTCCGGCGTCGACGCCTGGCGGGACCTGCAGGCCAAGGTGCTGCGGTTCGCGCCCGACGCAAACGTGGTGTTCGAGCGGCTCGCGGTTACGCCCGAGCAGGTCACGGTCCACAGGCTGCCGACCCGGCCGACCAAGACAAGCGACACCCGAGCGGCTGGCTTCCGGGGCGAGTCGGTCGAGGTCGACGCCCTGCCTCCCACGGTCCTGCGGACCCTGGTCGACGACGCGATCGCGCAGCACATCGACCCGCGCTCCCTGGCCCTCACCCGGGCCGTAGAAGCCTCGGAACGCGACGGCCTCGAGGCGCTCGCCGGACGGTGGCTGTGACGACGGCGACGAGCGACACGATCGGCAGCGTCGAGGCGGAGGCCGCGGTGCTCGGCGCGGTCCTGCGGCTGCCGGCCGCCGCCGCCCGACCGACCGTGGACCTGCTGGAGATCGAGGACTTCACCGACCCGCGGCACCGGGCTGTGCTGGTCGCCGCGCAGTCGCTGCTCGCCAGCGACGTACCGGCCGATCACGTCGCGCTGGTCGGCGAGCTGCGCCGCACCGGGGTCGAGAAGTGCTTCACCGCGGACCGCTCCGCCGGGGTGTACTTGCTCGACCTGGACCGGGCCGCGCCCGCGCCGACGTGCGCCGGGCACTACGCCCGGGTCGTCCTGGAGCACCGGGCACGCCGTCGCATCGCCGAGGCCGGGCAGCGCCTGCAGCAGGCCGCCGGCACGTCGGCGCTGGCGGACCTGCACGCGCTGCTGTGGACCGAGCTGCGCGACGCCGAGCGGCACCTCGGTCGGGCCGGGGTGACCGCGCAGTGAGCATCTTCGCCGCCAACACGAACCAGGAGAACCCGCCGTACGACGAGGACGAGGCCTGGCGGGAGTCCCTGCTCAGCCAGGCCCCGACCACGGCGCCACAACCGGCTGTAGTGCCACCGCGGCTGACCTTCCAGTCGCTGCGCGAGCTGTGCGCTGAGGTCGACGCGATGGGACCGCCGCGCTGGCTGTTCCGTGGCATCTGGCCGGCCGACGCCTACGGCGTGCTCGCGGCCGAGGACAAGGCCGGCAAGACGTGGGCGATCAGCGACGCGGCGGTATCGGTCGCCGCCGGCCGGCCGTGGCTCGGCCTCTTTGCGTGCGACGCACCCGGCAGTGTCCTGGTCTTCGTCGGCGAGGGCGGCAAGCGCAACACCGTCCGCCGGCTCCGGGCGGTCGCTGAGGCACACGACGTCCAGGCCGAGGACCTCGACGTCGTCGTCGTCGACCGGGTGCCGCACCTGTCGAGCCCCCCGCAGCTGGCCGCGGTCGCCGCGCAGCTGCGGGCACACGCCGCCCGGCTCGTCATCCTCGACCCGCTGTACCTGGCGGCCCGGGGGAGCAGCGGCAGCGACCTGTACGCGATGGGCGAGGCCCTGGAGGGGCTGCAGCACGTCTGCCAGTCTGCCGGGGCCGCGCTGCTGGTGGTGACGCACTTCAAGAAGGCGCCGGACGCCGCACGTCGCGGCCACGCCGGGCGCACCGCCAACCGGATCACCGGCGTCGGACCGAGCGCCTGGGGCCGCGTCCTGGTCACCGGCGCCGTCGAGAGCCGGTACGTCGACGCGGACACCAAGCGCAGCCGGGTCGTCATCGGCTGGGAGGTGGTCGGAGGCGAGGTCCCGGACTGCACGTTCCGCACCATGCGGGAGGTCTGGTCGGACGACCCGGAGGACCTCGGGAGCCCGCTGCACGTCACCTGGACCGTCGCCGAGCAGGACGACGAGCAGGACGACGGCGGGCGGGCCCAGCTGGCGGACGCCCGGCCCGCCGCGAGGCGGGTGCATCTCGTCCTGGTCAAGGCCGACCGTCCCCTCACCGTGAAGGAGATCGGCGACGTGGTCGCGGCCGAGGGGCGACCGCTCAAGGGCCGCACGATCCAGGAGGCGCTGCAGAGCCTCGGGCCGCTCTTGGACAGCGTCGTCGTCGACGCCCGCGGCACCACCCAATGGACCGCCGCCACGGCCCCCGAGGTGCAACCCACGAGGCCATCTGAGCCCGCCGATGACGAGCTCGACCCGTGGGAACAGGACGCCCTCCAATGACCCCGCGGACCCCGCACGCGCGCCCGCACGCGGGGATGGGCGCCCCCACCGCGCGGACCGCGCGGACCGCGCACCCCCCTGTAAGGGGGTGCGGGGTGGCCCGCGGGGTCGAAGCACCGCGCGCGGCCGAGTCGTGGCCGCCGACCCGGATGCCCAGCCGCGCCGAGCTGGCGGCGACCCGATGACCCGCGAGTCCGCACGCGACAAGGCGGCCCGCTACCTGACCTCGGGCCGGGTCAACGTGCTGGCTGTTGGGCGCGGGCACGTCCGGGCCACCGTCCGCGGCGACGGCTTCCTGTGGCCCGTCAGCTACTCGACCGCGGCCGGCTGGGATTGCCGCTGCCCGGCCCGCACCGACCAGTGCTCGCACCTGCTCGCGGTCCGGCTGGTCTGCACGCCCGACCTGCTCGCCGTCGCATGACCGGGACGCTGCAGCTCGCCGTCGCCGAGGCCGTTCCCGGCCGGGTCGTCGCTGTCGAGGCGCTGCTGCGGACCGCCGCCCAGGACGCCTACGACGCCGGCTCCCCGTCCGCGGTGCTGTACGTCGCGATGGCGGACGAGCTGGCCGACCCGCACCCCGGTATCCGGGCCCGGCTCATGGCCGCCGTAGCGATGGCGGACGAGCAGGTCGACGTCGTCGTCGGCGAGATTGTCGACATCGCGGTCGACCACGGCGAGGACCAGGTGCTGCTCGCCGCGGCCTTCGAGCTGGCCGCCGGCGCGCACCTGAGCCGCGCGATGACCGGCCGGTTCCGGGACCAGCTCGGGGACGACTCGCCGGGGCCGGACTGGACATGACCGCCAGCCGCACGCATCATGATCACAGGATCAGGCTTGCCGGGACACCGGCCACGTTCGTCCACCCGCCCCGCGCGTGGTCGGAGGGCCAGCAACCTCGATCCGGCCGGGCGCGAGTGCACCGCACCGCCCACGAGAGGGCCGGGCTGTCGTCGTGCTGCCCCTTCCACTCACCCGGAGCCTTCCGTGAGCGAAACCCTGATCCGTCCCCTCGAAGAGCGCGCCGCGCTGTTGCACTCCCAGCGCGGCCAGCTGCTCGACGCCGCACAGCGCGAGCAGCGAGGGCTGCTCGCCTCCGAGCAGCGTGGCTTCGACGCCTCCCAGGCCGAGAGCATGCAGATCAAGATCCGCGTCGACGAGCTGCGTGAGCAGGACGCGCGGGAGGCCAGGGCCGCCGCCTGCCGGGTCGAGTCCGGCAGCGTCGGACTGCAGTCCGCCTACACCTCCTCGGAGACCTACCACCGTGGCCCGGACAGCCCATCCTTCTTCGCCGACCTGTACGCCGCGCAGTGCCGCGGGGACTGGGACGCCTCCCAGCGCTTGCAGCGCAACAACGCCGAACGCGGCGTACAGACCCGCGCGCTCGGCAACACCGGCGGCGTCGGCGGCTCCGGGGGCGAGCTGGCGCCGCCGGCCTGGCTCCTGCAGGACTTCGTCGCGCTGGCCCGACCGGGCCGGGTCACCGCCGACCGGGTGCACCGCGAGGACCTGCCCGCCGGCGTGTCCAGCATCAACATCCCCAAGGCGTCGACCGGCACGACGGTGGCCGTGCAGAGCACCCAGAACTCTCTGCTGAGCCAGAGCGACATGGCGACCAGCGCGCTCAGCAGCCCGATCACGACCATCGCCGGCAAGCAGGTCGTCAGCGTTCAGCTGATGCAACAGAGCGGCGTCCCGATCGACAAGATCCTGCTCAACGACCTCGCGGCCGACTACGGCAAGCAGCTCGACACCCAGGTCCTGTCCGGCGCCGGCACCGGCGGGCAGTTCACCGGCATCCTGAACGTGCCCGGCATCAACCAGATCGTCTACACCCAGGCGACCCCGACCGTCGTCGGCGTCGGCGGCTACTACGCCACCGTCAACAAGGCGATCTCGGCGATCTCCACGGCCCGTTTCCTGCCGCCCGACGTGATCGTCATGCACCCGCGGCGCTGGAGCTGGCTCGCGGCGTCCTTCGACGGCCAGAACCGCCCGCTCGTCAGCCCGTCCGGCAACGCCTTCAACCAGATCGCCGAGGCCGGCACCGTCGCCGCGCAAGGCCCGGTCGGGCAGGTCGCCGGGCTCCCGGTGTACCTGGACCCCAACCTGCCCACCAACCTCGGTGTCGGCACCAACCAGGACCCGACGCTGATCATGCGCTCCGAAGACCTGTACCTGTGGGAGTCGCCGATCTTCGCCGAAGCCTTCGACGCGCCCTACGCCGACTCACTTGGGATCCTGCTGCGCCTACACGCGTTCAGCAGCTTCCAGGGCGCCCGGTACCCGGCGTCGATCGCGGTCGTCAACGGCTCCGGCAGCGTCCCCCCGGCGTACTAGCAGCACTCGTCGTGCCGGGCGTCAACGGCAGCCACCGCGGGTTCGGTCTACCGCAGCGGCACCGAAGGACGGCACCAACGGGGGCCGCGTCAGTCCACCCCTGGCCGTACCTGCGCCCGGCACGCACCGCACCACCCGAGGAGGGCGCGATGAGCACCGCAGCCACGCATGGACGATCCGGCAGACCCTGGCGGCGCATCCGCCAGCAGGTCCTGGCCCGCGACCCGTACTGCCGCATCGGCGGCCCGCGGTGCACCGGCATCAGCAGCACCGTCGACCACGTCCGGCCGTTGTCCACCCACCCCGAGCTGGCCCACGACCTCGACAACCTGAGAGGCGCCTGCCCCGGCTGCAACTCCCGCGGCGGCGCCGTCCTCACCAACGCCCGCCGCACCCGGCCCCGACCCCCGCCGGCACCCGCAGGAGGCTGCACCTGGACCCCCGGCCACACCTGCGCCGGCTGCCACGGCTTCCCGCTCCCACTCGGCTGCCGGGCGCAGTCACCCCACCGGTACTGACCCCGGGAGTCCTCGGTTTTCTTGGGCCGTCACCCCGGGTGACCGCGCCCTCGCCCGCATCTCCCCCCGCGAGCTGTTCCACAGAACGGCAGGCCGGTCAGGACGGACCTTCTCGAGGAAAAACGGCGTAAGTATGCGGCGGGCGAGGGCGGGGTCACCCAGGGGGTCGCCCCAAAGATTCCGAGGCCCTCCCCCGGTCGGCGTCCGGCCCACGATGGCCGGTGCGGGGCGCTGAGGGCCGCTGTGACGGCCGGGACCGGGCTGCTGCGATGTCCCTTACCCCGCTGCGGACGTGAGGTGGTCGAGGAGGACCTACGTCGGGAGACAGCGGTGCGCCCGCTGTCGGCAGGCTGGTGAGCAGAATCGTTTGTCGCTTCGACCTCTCATCGGCGTGGCGCACTGCTCGCATAGCCGAGCCGGCGCTTGCGGTGTGACCCCTGCCTGGACGAGCAGTTGTCCCCGGAGACGGTGGATGAACCGCGCGGCGTCCGCGAGCTGCTCAGCCATCCAGCGAGCCGACTCGGGATCCACCGCGGCGATCATGTCCGCCGGCAGGTCGCTGCCAGTCGGGTAGACGCCGACGATGCCTTCCACGCGGCGGGCGGGGTCGTTGCGGAGGTAGCGCGCCATGTCACGGATGCTAGCCGTAACGGGCACGCATGCCTAGACGACACTGAGGGCCGCCTAGTTCGCCCGCCGCAGCGGCACCACGTTGCCTTCCGCGAAGCCGGACAGGGCGGCTGCGATGAGCTGGTCCCGGTCTGCGGCAGCGTGCTGGTAGCGCAGCGCGGCCGAGGGGGTTGAGTGCCCGAGCCGGGCCATGAGGTCCGCCAGGGTCGCGCCGGTCGCTGCGGCCAACGTCGCGCCTGTGTGCCGCAGGTCGTGGAAGCGGAGGTCGGGCCGTCCGGCCGCAGCTCGCGCCGGGTACCAGGTCGCGTAGAGGCTGCTGGGGTTCATGTGGCCGCCGTGGCGAGCCGGGAACAGCAGCGCGTCGCGCCCCGGTCCGGTCCGCTGCTCGAGGTGCTCGGCAAGCACGGGCAGCAGGTGCGGCGGGATGCTCACCGGCCGCCGGCCAGCCTCGCTCTTCGGGTCGCCAACGAAGACCTCTCCCCCGGCCCGTGTGACTCCTCGCTCGACGTGCAGGTAGCCGCGCTCAAGGTCGAGGTCTCCGCGCCGCATCTCCGCCAGCTCGCCGAAGCGCAGGCCGCACCAGGCGGCAAGCAGCACCATCGGCCGCAGCCTGAGCGGCATAGCCTCGACGATGACCTCCAACTCGCCGAGAGTCGCCACGGTCGTCGTGTGCTTCTTCTTGGCCGCACCAGCGCCCCGGATGCGGCAGGGATTGGAGGGCACGAGGTCGTCTGCCACCGCAGTCGTGTAGATCGAGCGCAGCAGGCTGTAGGCGTGTGCGCGCCGAGTCGGGGTCGAGGCGTCGAGGGCGCCGTGCCAGTTGCGGACGGTGGTCGGGCTGATCTTGTCGAGGGTCGCCTCGCCGAGGGCGGGCAGGATGAGCGCGGCGAGCAACTCGCGGTAGAGCGCTCGCGTGCGCGGCTTGAGGTCACGCCCGTCGAGCCAGGTCCGGGCGTACTGCTCGAGGGTCAGTCGCCCTCGGGGAGCCGCGGAGGCGGGCGCCCAGATGCCGGCCGCGGTGTCGCTAGCCTGAGCCTTGAGCCAGGTCGAGGCGTCGAGTTTGGTGTCGAACGTGACCGGGGCCGGCCGCATGGTGCCGTCCGGTCCGCGGAAGCGCGCCTGCCACCGTCCGGACGGCAGTTTGCGGAGGGCGCCTGCACCGTTGTGCCGACGAGCTGCAGGCATCTGTATCGCTCCCCTGTGTCGTGCCGCGTGGCACGAGCCGTGCCACAATCGTGGCACGGCCGTCTATTCCTGTCCACCCGTGTCCCTGTCTGAGTGCACGTATCCGCAGGTCAGGAGGCATTTTGCCTGGTCAGCGGCCCGGCATGTCACAGGTTCAAGTCCTGTATCGTCCACTCCTGAACAGTCCACAGTGGAGTTCCGTGTGGGGCAGCTCCCGGGACGGGCGAGTTCGTCGTACCGTCCCCGAGGTGATCTGCCAGGCCTGCCGGGAGCAGCGGCACGACGAGTGCACCGGAGGCAGCTGGTGCCCCTGTCAGCACCGGGAGCCACGCCCGGCCGAGCCGGCAACGGGGCCTCCGGGCGAGTGAAGCGGCTAGGTTTTGGGCCGTGACAGGGCCATGACCGAGCCGGGACGGGTGTACGCCGGCCGCTCGGAGACTCAGCGGCGGGACGAGCGCCGCGAGCGGCTGCTCAGCTCCGGGCTGGCCCTTTTCGGCACCGAGGGCTACGCCACCACGACCATCGAGCGGCTCTGCGCCCACGCCAGCGTCGCGACCCGCTCCTTCTACGAGGAGTACCCGAGCCGGGAGGCGCTGCTGCGGGCGGTCTACGAGCGGGTCGTCTCCGGCGCCAACGAGGCGGTGCGGCGGGCCGTCACCGGTGCGTCACAGGACCTGCCCGGCCGGATCTCGGCCGGGGTGGCGGCCTATGTCAGGCACCTCACCGACGATCCGCGCCGGGCGCAGGTCGCGCACCGTGAGGTGCGGCGCGTCGGGGTCCTCGAGGTCGACCGGCAGGCGGCGATCATGGCCTTCGCCGGCTTCATCGCCCGCGAGGCCAGGCTGCAGGCGCCGGACGGCGACCCGCAGCAGGGCCGGGTGCTCGCGCTGGCCCTGGCCGGTGCCGCGAGCGAGGTGCTGGTCGCCTGGGTGGGGGCCGGCGAGCCCCGGCCGCCCACCGGCCCGGTCGTCGAGGGCCTGACCCGCCTCTACCTGGCCGCGCTGACCCAGACCGGTGCGTCGTCGCCGGCGGCACAGGGGTAGGCGCGACGACGCGGACAGCCTGTGCCACGTTCGGCCGCGGGCCGCCCTTCCCGATCACCGTTACGGCAGACCGCTTCGGAACGGAGCCCCGCACTGTGCGCACCTGGCCCGGCTCGCCGTACCCGCTCGGCGCGACGTACGACGGGAGCGGCACCAACTTCGCGCTGTTCTCCGAGGTCGCCAAGGGCGTCGAGCTGTGCCTGTTCGACGAGGCGGGCGCCGAGACGCGGGTGGCCCTGCGGGAGGCGGACGCCTTCGTCTGGCACGGCCACCTGCCCAACATCGGGCCGGGACAGCGCTACGGCTACCGGGTCCACGGTCCCTATGCTCCCGAGCACGGCGACCGCTGCAACCCGTCCAAGCTGCTGCTGGACCCCTACGCCAAGGCCGTCGAGGGTGAGGTCGACTGGGACCAGGCCTGCTTCTCCTACCGCTTCGACGCGCAGGAGGAGTTCAACGACGACGACTCGGCGCCGCACATGCCCAAGTCGGTGGTGATCAGCCCGTTCTTCGACTGGGACAACGACCGCCATCCCCGCACGCCGTACAATGAGAGCCTGATCTACGAGGCGCACGTCAAGGGCCTCACGCAGAGCCACCCGGACATCCCGCAGGAGATCCGCGGGACGTACGCCGGCCTCGCCCACCCGGTCATGCTGGCGCACTACGCCAGGCTGGGCGTGACCGCAGTGGAGCTCATGCCGGTGCACCAGTTCGTGCACGACAGCCACCTGGTCGGGCGCGGGCTGCGCAACTACTGGGGCTACAACACCATCGGCTTCCTGGCCCCGCACAACGACTACTCCTCGGCCGGCCAGCGCGGCCAGCAGGTCCAGGAGTTCAAGGCGATGGTCAAGACGCTGCACGCCGCGGGGCTCGAGGTGATCCTCGACGTCGTCTACAACCACACGGCGGAGGGCAACCAGCTCGGACCGACGCTGTGCATGCGCGGCATCGACAACGCGTCGTACTACCGGCTGGTGGACGGCGACCCCGCGCACTACTACGACACGACCGGCACCGGCAACACGCTGCTCATGAAGCACCCGCACGTACTTCAGCTGATCATGGACTCGCTGCGCTACTGGGTCCTGGAGATGCACGTCGACGGCTTCCGGTTCGACCTGGCGTCCTCACTGGCCCGCCAGTTCCACGAGGTCGACCGGCTCAGCGCCTTCTTCGACCTGGTGCAGCAGGACCCGGTGGTATCACAGGTCAAGCTCATCGCCGAGCCGTGGGACGTGGGTGAGGGCGGCTACAACGTCGGGGGATTCCCGCCGCTGTGGACCGAGTGGAACGGCAAGTACCGCGACACCGTCCGCGGCTACTGGCGCGGGGAGAGCGCGACGCTGGCCGAGTTCGCCTCCCGGCTGACCGGGTCGGCCGACCTCTACGAGCACGACGGGCGTCGCCCGTTCGCCTCCATCAACTTCGTGACCGCTCACGACGGGTTCCCGCTGCACGACCTCGTCTCCTACAACGACAAGCACAACGAGGCCAACGGCGAGGACGGCAACGACGGCGAGAGCCACAACTCCTCCTGGAACTGCGGTGTCGAGGGCGAGACCGACGACCTCGACGTCGTGGCGCTGCGCGAGCAGCAGAAGCGCAACTTCCTCACCACGCTCTTCCTTTCGCAGGGCGTGCCGATGCTGCTGCACGGGGACGAGCTCGGGCGCACCCAGCTGGGCAACAACAACGTGTACGCGCAGGACAACGAGGTCGCCTGGGTCGACTGGGCGCGGGCCCGTGACTTCGGGTACCTCACCGAGTTCACCGGCCGGCTCGCCCGGCTCCGTCGCGAGCACCCCGTCTTCCGCCGGCGTCGCTTCTTCCGGGGGCGCCCGGTGCGAGGGACGGCGCTGGGGGACATCGGCTGGTTCACCCCGACGGGCGAGCAGATGGGCGAGGAGGACTGGGACTGGGACTCCGACTTCGCCAACTCGGTGGCCGTCTTCCTCAACGGCGCTGGCATCCGCGAGCCGGACGCCCGCGGGGAGCCGGTCCTCGACGACTCGTTCTTCCTGCTCTTCAACGCCCACTACGAGCCGATCGGGTTCACCCTGCCCGAGTTCGGCGCCGGTGAGCGGTGGCAGGTGGAGGTCGACACCACCGCCCCCCTGCTGCAGGCCGCCGACGAGCGCACCGTCAAGACCGGCGAGCAGGTCGAGGTCGAGGCGCGCTCCATCCTGGTCCTGCGGAAGGTCTTCTAGGCGTGCCGCACGTCCCGTCGGCGGGCCGCCCGGTGCCGGTGTCCACCTACCGGGTGCAGCTGCGGCCGCCGGCCGCCGACCACCCCGGCTTCGGCTTCGACGACGCGGCCGCCGCCGTCCCCTACCTGGCCCGGCTCGGCGTCACCACGCTCTACTGCTCCCCCTGGCTGCAGGCCGCGCCCGGCTCGGCGCACGGCTACGACGTGGTCGACCACGGCCGGCTGTCCGAGGACCTGGGCGGGCAGCCGGCGTTCGACCGGATGGTCGCCGCCTGCCGCGCGGCGGGGCTCGGGATCGTGCTCGACGTCGTCCCCAACCACACCGCCGTCGGCGCCCCGGAGTCGCAGAACGCCGCCTGGTGGGGCCTGCTGCGCGACGGGCGGACCTCGGCGTACGCCCTCTGGTTCGACGTGGAGTGGGACGGCGCGGACAACCCGGGCAAGGTGCTCGTCCCTGTGCTGGGCGCCGCGCTCGGCGACGTCACGGGACAGCTGCAGCTCGCCGGGGACCGGATCCGCTACCACGACCACGTCGTGCCGGTGGCGCCCGGCACGCTGGTCGAGGGCGACGTGCTCGCCACACTGGAGCGCCAGAGCTACCGGCTCAGCCACTGGCGGGTGGCGGGCCAGGAGCTGAACTACCGCCGCTTCTTCGACGTCACGACCCTGGCCGGCGTACGGGTGGAGGAAGCGGAGGTCTTCGACGACACGCACCGGCTGCTGCTCCAGCAGGTCCGCGACGGGGTGGTCGACGGCCTGCGCATCGACCACCCGGACGGCCTGGCCGACCCCGAGGGCTACCTCGCGCGGCTCGCGGAGCGCACGGGTGGTGCCTGGGTCGTCGTCGAGAAGATCCTCGAGCCGGGCGAGCAGCTCCCCGCGACGTGGGCCACCGCCGGGACCACCGGCTATGACGCGCTGAACCGGCTGACCGGGCTGTTCGTGGACCCCGCCGGGGAGCAGCCGCTGACCGCTCTCTGGGAGAGCGTGACCGGCGACGACGCCTCCTACGAGCAGGTCGTGTCGGCCACCAAGCACCTGGTCCTCTCCGAGGTGCTGGCGGCGGAGGTCAACCGGCTCACCGAGGTCGGCCTGCGGGCCTGCCGGACCGACCCCGCGCTGCGCGACACCGCCCGCCGGGCGCTGCGCGAGGCGTTGACCGAGGTGCTGGCGTCCTTCGACGTCTACCGCGCCTACCTGCCGGCGGCCGGGCCGGCCGACGACGTGGCCCGCGCGAGGGTGCACTCCGCCGTCAAGGCAGCCAGGGCCGCCCTGCCGCGTCGCGCCGCGACGGTCGAGCTGGTGGGCCGCCTCGCACTGGCCGAAGGGCCCGGCGGTGCGGCGGCGGAGGAGTTCGTCACGCGGTTCCAGCAGACCTGCGGGCCGGTGATGGCAAAAGGCGTGGAGGACACCGCTTTCTACCGCTACCTGCGGCTGTCGGCGCTGTGCGAGGTCGGCGGTGACCCGGGGCGGTTCGGCGTGTCCCCCACCGAGTTCCACCAGGCCTGCCAGGAGCAGCAGCGCGACTGGCCGCTGTCGATGACGACGCTGTCCACCCATGACACCAAGCGCTCCGAGGACGTCCGGGCCCGGCTGGTGCTGCTCTCGCAGTACCCAGCGGCCTGGGCCGACGCGGTCACCCGCTGGTCGGCCCTGGCCGCACGGCACCGCGGCGAGGCCGGACCGGACCGGGCGACCGAGCAGCTGTTCTGGCAGACGCTGGTGGGCGCCTGGCCGGTGTCGGCCGAGCGGATGGTGGCCTACGTCGAGAAGGCCACGCGGGAGGCCAAGATGCACACGTCCTGGACCGACCCGGAGCAGGCGTACGACGACGCCGTGGCGGCCTACGTCCGGGCGGTGCTGGCCGACGGGGCCGTCACCGCGCAGGTCGGCGAGTTCGTGGACGGGCTGGCGCCGGCGTGGCGCGAGACGGCACTGGCCCAGAAGCTGGTGCAGCTGATGATGCCTGGCGTCGCCGACACCTATCAGGGCACCGAGCTGTGGGACCTGTCACTGGTCGACCCGGACAACCGGCGCCCCGTCGACTACGCCGCCCGGGCCCGGCTGCTGGACGGGCTGACCGGTCCACCGGCGGTCGACGACACCGGGCTGGCCAAGCTGCATGTCGTCGCGACCGCGCTGCGGCTGCGCCGCGAGCAGCCGCAGTGGTTCCTGGCGGAGGCGTCGTACCTGCCGCTGCAGGCCGGCCCGCGCGCGCTCGGCTTCGTCCGGTCCGGGCGGGTGGCGACCGTGGTGCCGCTGCGCCCGGTCGCCGTCGGGCGCGAGGGCTGGGGCCGGGACGAGGTCCGGCTGCCGGCGGGGACGTGGCACGACCGGCTGACCGGCGTGGAGCACCGTGGCGGCCCGGTGCGGCTGGCCGAGCTGCTGGGGGCGTTCCCGGTGGCTCTGCTGGTGCGCGACGGGGCCGGCGAGGGATCCGGCGAGTGACCACGTTCCGGGTGTGGGCACCGCAGCCGGCGCGGGTCGAGCTCGACCTGTCGGGCGAGCGGCACGCGATGAGCCGCGGCGAGGACGACTGGTGGAGCGTCGACGTCGCGTCGGCCGGGCCTGGCGACGACTACGCCTTCGTCCTCGACGGCGGACCACCCCGGCCCGACCCCCGGAGCGCCTGGCAGCCGCACGGTGTCGACGGTCCCTCCCGGCTGGTGGACCACGATGCGTTCGCCTGGACGGACCGGCGCTGGCACGGTCTGCCGCTGGCCGGGGCGCTGCTCTACGAGCTGCACGTCGGCACCTTCACGGTCGAGGGCACGTTCGACGCCGCCGCGGAACGGCTGGCGCACCTGGTCGACCTCGGCGTGTCAACCGTCGAGCTGCTGCCCGCCAACGCCTTCGCCGGGCGGCACGGCTGGGGCTACGACGGTGTCGGCTGGTACGCCGTCCACGACCCCTACGGCGGCCCGGACGGGCTGAAGCGGTTCGTCGACGCCTGCCACGCGCGAGGGCTGGGCGTCGTCATGGACGTCGTCTACAACCACCTGGGGCCGGCGGGCAACTACCTCCCGGAGTTCGGGCCCTACCTCACCGGGGCGCACAGCACGCCCTGGGGGCCGGCCGTCAACCTGGACCGTCTGGGCTCGGACGAGGTCCGCCGGCACATCCTGGACAACGCGCTGATGTGGCTGCGCGACTACCACCTCGACGGGCTGCGGCTCGACGCCGTACACGCCCTGGTGGACGAGCGGGCGACGCCACTGCTCGAGGAGCTGGCGGTCGAGGTCGAGGCGCTCGGCGCTCGGCTGCGCCGACAGCTGTTCCTCGTGGCGGAGAGCGACCTCAACGACGCGCGCCTGGTCACCTCGGGCGAGGCGGGCGGCTGCGGGCTGGACGGCCAGTGGGCCGACGACGTGCACCACGCGCTGCACGCGCTGCTGACCGGCGAGCGGGCCGGCTACTACGGCGACTTCGGCTCGCTGCCCGTGCTGGCCAAGGCACTGACCGGGGTGTTCGTGCACGACGGCAGCTGGTCGTCCTTCCGTGGGAGGCAGCACGGCCGGCGAGTGCCCGCAGCCGTGCCGGGGCACCGGTTCGTCACCTACCTGCAGAACCACGACCAGGTCGGCAACCGGGCGGCCGGCGACCGGCTGTCCGCCTCGCTGTCCGACGGGCTGCTCAAGGTCGGCGCCGCGCTGTTGCTGACCTCGGCGTACACCCCGATGCTGTTCATGGGCGAGGAGTGGGGCGCGCGCACACCGTGGCAGTTCTTCTCCGACCACGAGGGGGAGCTCGGCGAGGCCGTGCGCGCCGGCCGACGGGCCGAGTTCGCCGCGCACGGCTGGAACGCCGAGCAGCTCCCCGACCCGCAGGACCCGGCGACCTTCGCCGCCTCCACCCTGGACTGGGACGAGCTCGCGGCCGAGCGCGGTCAGGAGCTCGTGGCGTGGACCCGGGACCTCGTCGCGCTGCGGAGGTCCCGGCCCGAGCTGTCCGACGGCCGGCGGGACCGCGTGCAGGTCGGCTACGACGAGGACGACCAGTGGGTCGTCGTACGCCGGGGAGCCGTCGCGGTGGCGTGCAACCTGGCCGCGCACCGACAGCCGGTGCCGCTGCCGGGTATGCCGACGTCGGTGCTGCTCGCGAGCACCGGCGGGTTCGTCTTCGGCGCCGGGCAGGTGGGGCTCGACGGGGAGTCGGTCGCGCTGCTCGAGCTGCTCTGAAGCCGGCCCGCGCCGGCTCAGCCCTCGACGAGCCGGGCAAGGGCGTCGGCACGCCGGGCAGGGCCGGCCCGGGCCGACGCCTCCCTAGGCGGCCTGCTCGTCCTTGTCGCGCTTGACCCGCTTGTCGGTGGCGCTGCGCGGGATGATCGGGGCGTCCCGGCCGGTGCCCTGGGACGGCGCCAGCGGGGTGCGCTGCTCCTCGTGGTAGTCCTCCTCGACGTTGACGTCCCAGATGTCGTGCCGGGGCGAGGCGCCGAGGATGTTCTGCGCGGTGAGCAACGCCGTGAACATGCTGTGGTCCTGGTTGTTGTAGCGGTGCATGCCGTTGCGGCCAACGGGGTGGACGTTGGGCGCGTCGGCGGCCAGCCACGCGCGGATGACGTCGACGTTGCGCTTGTAGTGCTCGTCGTAGACGGGGTAGGCCTTGGGCATCCGCACCACGTAGCCGGCCTCGACGACATCGCCCTCCACCAGCCCGAGGTGGGCGAGCTCGCGCTTGCCGAGAGCGATGAGGTCATCGTCGGCCATCGACCAGACGTCGTCGCCCTCGTTGACGAAGAACTCCAGGCCCAGGCAGGTGCGCCCGTCCTTCACGAGGTACGGCGACCACGAGCCGAAGTTCTGGATCCGGCCGACCTTGACGCCGGGCTCGTGGATGTAGATCCAGTTGTCCGGGAAGCTGAACCGCTCGGGTACGACGAGGGCGACGGTGAGGAAGTCGCGGTAGCGCAGGTCGTCCGCCGCGGCGAGCACCTCGGCAGGGGCCGGCGGGTCCATCGCGCGGACCAGCTGGCTGATCGGCATCGACGACACGACGTGGGACGCCTCCAGCCGCAGCGGTCCCTCTGGGGTGGTCGCGGTGACCGCGACGGCCTGGCCGTCGCGGTGCTGGACCGAGGTCACGGGCGAGTCCATCAGCACCGAGCCGCCGAGGGAGACGACATGCTCTGCGGCCCGCTCCCACATGAGGCCGGGGCCGTACTTGGGGTACTGGAACTCCTCGATCAGGCTCGCGATGTCCTTCTGGTTGCGCCTGGGCAGCAGCGCGTTGAGCACGGCCGACAGCAGCGACAGGTTCTTGATCCGCTGCGCGGCCCAGTCGGCCTGGATCTCGGTGGCCGGGACGCCCCACACCTTCTCGGTGTAGGTCTTGAAGAAGATGCGGTACAGCCGCCAGCCGAACCGCGCCGCGACCCACCCCTCGAAGTTGCTCTGGTCCTTCGGCGGCCGGATCCGCACCATCACGTAGGACAGCACGCACTTCAGCGCCTCCAGGACGCCGAGGTTGCCGAGCGCGTTCGAGGCCTTGAGCGGGTAGTCGAACAGCTTGCCGCGGTAGTAGATGCGGCTCATCCGGGGCCGCAGCAGGAACTCCTCGTCCGGCAGGATCTCGTGCCACAGCGCCTCGACCTCGGGCACCTTGGTGAAGAACCGGTGGCCGCCGATGTCGAAGCGCCAGCCGTCGCGCTCGACTGTCTGGCTGATCCCCCCGACGACGTCGGAGGCCTCGAGCACGACCGCGGGTGAGCCCGCCTTGCCCAGCTCGTAGGCCGCGGTCAGGCCCGCGGGTCCGGCGCCGATGACGACGACAGGCTCGGACGAACGCTCTGCAGGCACACACTCTCCCGGGTTCGCGCCGCCGTGCTCGCTGTGAGGGCACGCGCGACATAGGGTGGCTCCACTGCCGTGCCCGACAGGCGGATACGGCAACCTCCGGCGAGGTCACGAAGCGGAGACAGCTCGCCGCAGCCTAGCGAGCCGCCCGGCGGCCCCCGGCCGAGGGCCGTAGCCTGTTTGCATGGTTGCGGTGGGCGTCGACGCTGGCGCGCCCGTCAGGGTCGATCCCCCGCCCCCCGCGGGGCCGCCACCCCGGCGTCGGCCCCGTCCCGTCGTCGTGCTGGTCGCCCTGGTCCTGGCCGCCGGGGTGGTGCTGCGGCTGCACGTGGCGTCAGGGCTGTGGCTGGACGAGGCGCTCTCGGTCGACATCGCCCGGCTGCCCTTCCGTGACCTGCCAGAGGCCCTGCGGCGCGACGGCTCTCCGCCCCTGTACTACGCGCTGCTGCACATGTGGATCTGGCTGTTCGGCGCGGGAGGCACCGCCGTACGGCTGCTCTCGGGCCTGTTCTCGCTGGCTTCCCTCCCGCTGGCCCTGGCCGTCGGCACACGCCTCCGTGACCGTACGACGGGATGGTGCGCGGCCCTGCTGCTGGCGTCCTCGCCCTTCGCCGTGCACTACGCCGGCGAGGCCCGGATGTACTCCCTCGTCGTCCTGCTCGCGCTGGCCCTGGTGCTGTTCGTGCTGCGGGCCGCCGAGGAGCCGACGCTGCGCCGGCTCGCGCCGGTCTCCCTCGTCTCGGCCGCACTGGCCTACACCCACTACTGGACGTTCTTCCTGCTCGCAGCCGCCGCCATCGTGCTCCTGCGCCGCTGGCTGGCGGGATCGCGCGACGCCAAGCGCTGTCTGGCCGCGATGGCTGCCGGTGGCGTGCTGCTGCTCCCTTGGCTGCCCACGCTGTTGTTCCAGCTGCGGCACACCGGCACCCCGTGGGCGGCGCGCCCCTCGCTGAGCGCCCCCTTGGACGTCGTCACCGAGTGGGCCGGCGGCAGCGGCGGGAGCGGCAGCGTGCTCGCGCTGCTGCTGCTGGCGCTCGTGCTGACCGGCGCGCTCGGCCGCGAGACCCGCTCCCCGCAGGGTCGGCCGGGTCTGCTGCTCTCGCTCTCGCCCGACCCGGTCGGGCGCGACCTGCTCGTGGTGGCCGCCGGGACCCTGCTGCTCGGCGTGGGTGCGGCGTACGTGTCCTCCTCGGGTTTCGCCGCGCGCTACAGCTCCGCGGCGCTTGCCCCGGCGCTGCTGCTGGCGGCGCTCGGCCTACGGGCGCTGCCGGTCCGGGCCAGGCACCTGATGCTCGGGCTGGCTCTGGTCACCGGGCTGGTCGGCGCGGTCACCAGCCAGTACTTCAGGCCGCGGACCCAGGCACCCGTGGTGGCGGCGCGGATCGCCTCCGCCGCGCGGGCCGGCGACCTCGTCGTCTACTGCCCCGACCAGCTGGGCCCTGCGGTGAGCCGGCTGCTGCCGCGCAGCATCCGGCAGGTCGCCTACCCGACGTTCGGCCCGGCCCGCCGGGTCGACTGGGTGGACTACGCCCAGCGCAACGGGAAGGCCTCGCCCCAGCCGTTCGCCGACCTGATCGCCCAGCGCGGGCGGGGCGCGGTCTTCCTGGTCGCCTACCCCGGCTACCGCACGTTCGGCCACCAGTGCGAGCAGCTGGACGGGCTGCTCACCGGGGCCCGCGGGGGCCGGGAGGTGCTGCTCGCGCCGGACCGGCACTTCCTGGAGAAGGCCTTCGTGGTGCGCTTCGAGCCGCTGCGCCGCTGAGCGCGGGTCAGGGCTGGATGACCTGCAGGGTGCTGTCGATCTCGCTGGCCACCACGACCCGACCGCTGGCTTCGTCCACGGCGACGCTGTAGGCGTCCCGGACCGTCGGGAAGGTGGCTACCTGACGCAGGCCGGTGGCGGTGACGTCGTACTCCACCAGCAGGTTGCGCTCGGTGGCGGTGACCCAGGCGCGGTGCCGGCGGGCGTCGTACGCCGTGCCGTAGGGCCGGCCCGGCAGCGGCACCCGCTCGAGCTCACGGGGGGTGCCGGTGGTGGAGAAGCGGTACAGCACGCCCCCGGTGGTGTCGGTCACGAGCACGCCCGCGCCGCCGAGCGCGAGAGCGTGCGTCGGACCGGCGCCGGACAGCAGCCGGGCGACCTGCTCGCCGTCGCGGTAGAAGCTCGTGAAGCGCGAGCGGACGTCGACCACGGCTCCGGTATCGCCGTTGCCGGCCGCGCCACCGGGCTGCAGCAGCCCCCGGAAGGTCTTCACCACCCGGCCGTCGCGCAGCACGCTGACCGAGCCGCCGAACTCGTCCGCGACGTACTGCGTGCCGTCGCTGGTGACGGCGGTGTCGTGCGGCTGCCGGCCGACCTTGACGGGGGCGCCGGCCCGTCCGCTCGGCAGCTCGACCCGGGTCACCAGGTCGGTGTCCTCGCCCGGGACGAGGACCGCTCCCCCGCCGGGCGCCAGCTCCAGGTGGCGGGCCGAACCCGGTACGGGAAAGGTGCGCACCACCCGGCCGCGGCGCGGGTCGAGCAGCGCGAGCCGGTCCGGCTCGCGCAACGCGACCGCCACCAGCCCGCTGCGCGGGTCGGCCACCATGCCCTCGGGCCGGCCGCCCCCGAGCGGCAGCACCCGGCCGGCCGGGGGCACGCTCGGGACGGGGGCACGGGCCGGCTCGGGCGCCGCCACCAGCGGCGCGGCACCGCTCGGACCCGCGCTGCCGCTGCCCGGCCCGGCGCCGCCTCCTCCGCTACAGCCGACGAGCGAGCCGGCGGCGAGCAGCGCCAGCACGAGCAGCGCCGGGACGCGCGCACAGGACCGGGAGCGCAGGGGCAAGGCGACCTCCAGAGCGGGACTTCCGAACAGTAGGCCCCGAACGGGGGGCCCCCGAACAGTGCGTCGCCGGACAGGGGACCGGACGGGGTCGCGGCCGGGTCCTTGGTCGGACCGGCGGGCAGACGGATGCCCCGAGCGTGGGTGCACGCCGCCGCCCCGTACCGCTGCGTCCCGGTCCGTGTGCGGACGGTCACAGGAGCCGACCCGTCCGGATCGGGCGCCGCCGCGAACGACCCCCTGACACCGCGAAAGACGGACCACCCGGAAGGAAACACCATGCGTCCCACGATCAAGATCGGCAGCTTCGCGCTCGCCGGTGCCCTGGCTCTGACCCTCAGCGCCTGTGGCAGCAACAGCAGCGGTACGGGCAGCGCGAGTGGCGGCGCGAGTGGCGGCGCGAGTGGCGGCGCCAGCAGCGGTGCCGCTTCGAGCGCACCCTCCGCGGCACCCACGCCGGCCGCCCAGGTCGACAGCCTCAGCGGCAAGATGACCCAGGTCACGCTGGACGCCGGCTTCGTCAAGGCGCTCACGACCCTCAAGCTGACCCCGGCGCCGGTGGGCAAGGCCAGCGTCTCCAAGGCCGGCGTCGCGACGTTCCCGATCACGGGCGGCAACGTGACTTACTACGCGCCCGGCTCGGTCGACCCGTACGTCCAGGGGATCATCCACCACGAGGGCAGCGGACTGTCGCTGACCGGTGGCGGCATCAAGGTCGCGCTGACCAACTTCGACGTCGACCCCGGCAAGTCGGTCCTCACCGGTGACGTCTCGGCCAACGGCAAGTCGGCCGCGAAGGGCGCCCCGCTGTTCATCCTCGACGGCAGCACCCTGAAGCCGCTGCAGGCCAACTCCGACGGCACCGCCGTCCTGGCGGGCACCACGGTCAAGCTGACCCAGGCCGCCGCCGACCTGCTGAACAAGACCTACAAGGTCAAGGCCCTCAAGGAGGGCCTCGTGATCGGCATCGCGAAGATCACGATCAACACCAAGTAGGTCCGAGACACGCACGGCGAGGAGCGGGTGGGACTCCCCCACCCGCTCCTTGCTGCGCTGGTCGGCCGCCGGCGGACGGCCCCGAGATCTGACGCAGGTGTGACACCGAGGTGGCGATGGAGTCCGCCGATGTGGTGAAACCGCCCGAACCGGGAAGGAGAGCGCGCGTGACCGGCCCTCGTCCTCCCTCCACGGTCCTGCCCGTACAGCTGCTCGTGCTCGCCAAGGAACCGCGTCCGGGACACGCCAAGACCCGGCTGGTCCCCGCACTGAGCGCGCAGCAGGCGTCCGAGGTGGCCCGGGCCGCCCTCCTCGACACCCTTGCCGCCGTGGCCGCGGTGCCCGTGGCCCGCCGGGTCCTGGTGCTGGACGGCGCGCCCGACCGGCTCCCCACGGCCGGCTTCGACGTGCTGGCCCAGTCCGGCGGCAACCTCAACGCCCGGCTCGCCGCGGCCTTTTGCGACAGCTGGGCCGGCACCGACCGCTGGGCCGGCACCGCGCTGCCGATGCTCCTGGTGGGCATGGACACCCCGCAGGTCACCCCCGCGCTGCTGACCGAGGCCGCCGGGCTGCTGCTCTGCGCCGACGGGGGGGCCGTGCTCGGCTGCGCCGAGGACGGCGGCTGGTGGTCCCTCGGGCTCCTCGCGCCCCTGCCGGGCGCCTTCGACGGCGTCCCCATGTCGACCGGTGCGACCGGCGCCGCCCAGGCCGCGCGGCTCGTGGCACTCGGCCTGCGCCCCGCCCGGCTGCCGGTCCTGCGCGACCTCGACCACGTCGAGGACATCGCGCCGATCGCCGCCGACTTGGCCGAGGACAGCGCGCTCGCGACTCTCGCGGTGTCGCTCGGACTGGCCCCGGTCCCGGCGTGACTGCGGCCAGTCCGGTCGAGCTGTACGGCGAGGGGCTGCTGCTGGCCGCCGGGGAGCCCCGGCCCGCGACGCCCGCATCCTGGCTGCGCTACGCCGACGGCCGCGTCGCCGCACTGGACATCCCCACCTGGTCCGGTCCGCCGGCGGGCGCCGACGAGGCGCTGCTCGGCCGCTGCACCGGCCCCGTCCTGGACCTGGGCTGCGGCCCGGGGCGGCTCACGCGGGCGCTCGTACGGCGCGGCGTGGAGTGCCTTGGCGTCGACGTCGCGCCGGTCGCCGTCGCGCTTGCCCGCACCGGGGGGACCCCCGTCCTGCACGCCTCGGTCTACGACGAGGTCCTGGACGGCACCCAGTGGGCCACCGTCCTGCTCGCCGACGGCAACATCGGCATCGGCGGGGACCCCGTCGCGCTGCTCGCCCGGGCCAGGGCGCTGAGCCCCCAGG